>Ga0209460_1000007_pt1 | contig 604596 bp, 553 predicted proteins | sample EBPBio132013_DNA_FD_185868 | JGI IMG/M metagenome (GOLD analysis project Ga0209460, IMG submission 185868) | Wastewater treatment Type I Accumulibacter community from EBPR Bioreactor in Madison, WI, USA - Reactor 2_5/13/2013_ DNA (SPAdes)... | ecosystem: Engineered > Bioreactor > EBPR >...
TTGCGTGTTCTCCTTGATTAACGAGCCGGAGAACGGTGGCTCTGCTTGGTAGAATCCCTACCGAAGCGCGTGACGGTGACAAAAAAACAAAAACTATGATGCATGGAATGTGCTGCGGACGCAGCACCCATCAGTTGGAAAGGTGCGATTTTGGCGATAAAAAATCCGCTGATGCCAAATGAGCATCGGAGCGGAGCAATTCGTCAAATTGTGTGATGTTGAGCAAACATCGATGCTGTCGGTCAACAGCCTGCGGATTCTACCACCGCTGCTCGTTTGTGTCAAATGAGCCGTTGTGGGCGAGTGCATCAGTTGTGTGTGTCGTGACTCGTTACAAGTCATTCGTTGACAGCCCGGGGATTCTACCGCAGATTGCCGCCCTTGTCAAATCACCCGAACCTGATCCATCCAGAGCGAGGAACGAAACCACGAAGGACGCGAAGGCCACGAAGATAGGTTGTTTCGCCACGAATTACACGAATTTCACTAATTCTTCTGCTGTGCCAAAAGCGAGGAACGAAACCACGAAGGACGCGAAGGCCACGAAGATAGGTTGTTTCGCCACGAATTACACGAATTTCACTAATTCTTCTGCTGTGCCAAATAGGTATTGACCCCTGCCCACTGACCCCTGCCCACTGAATCCTCGCCCCTCCTCGGTTGCCTTTTGCCTTTCATCCATCCTTCCCAAGTTTACCCCTTGTTGGTGAGTGCTAAAATACCAATTAATCACCAGTGCGAGCCTATTGCCGAAGGAGCATGGCATGTTGGATAATTGGCTGGGGCGCGATAAAGCATCGCCACAAGCGCCCAAGGAGGAATCCATGAGTAGTAATGATGCGTCACGCCCAACGCCCCCACCACGCCAACCAGACGATGGCTTAATTCGTCGCCCACGCCCCAATGACCGCGATAATGCCTTTAATTTGGCGCTCGAAGATTTGCGCCGCCAAGTACAGTTGCTCTACGAAAGCATTGGAGCACTGGCCGAGCACTACAATGAAACTGGTGGCGACCCCCGTCGTGCCCGCGATTGCCGCGATTGTAGCCACTTTCGAATTGGCTTACATGTGCCGTGTGTAATGGGCGTTGATCCGCATACTGCCCCATATTTGGCGGTACGCTGCCCTAAATTTGAGGAAACCAGCGAAAACCGCAAGCTGATCAATCGTGATGAAGCTGGCTTTAATGCTGCGGTGCGGCGTGCTCGCGAAGGCTAGTTAGCAATCCCGTAATGTCATTCTTCTACGATCACGTCAGCACAAATGCTCGACGTGATTCTTTTTGTTCAGTTTGTGCGAAAGTGATGGGTATCAGCCAATGGCTCAACCACCAAACGATTCAGCAATCATCGCCTTATTACAACGTGGCGATCAACAAACGTGGCGTATGCTGGCCGAGCAGTGGTCAGGCGAGCTCTATAACTTGGCTTGGGGGGCAGTTTATCAGGCTGATCCTGCCCAAACCATTGTTAACAAAGTTTGGGCCACCGCAATTCGCACCATCCACAGTGTTGATCAACGGCTAGGTCTGCGTTTATGGCTCTACACCATCAGCTGCCATGTGATTCTTGATCATTGGCGCGATTATGGCCATACGCCGCAAACTGCCAGCCTGATTAGCGAGCTACAACATTTGCCCGAAGCCATGCACTTGGCACTGTTACTACAGCTACGCCACAATGAATCGGTTGCGATGATTGCTGAAATTCTTGGTCGAACTCAACGCGCAACTGAACAACTATTACAGCAAGGCCAACAACGGCTCAAGCTTGCTGGGGCAGAGGAATTTTATGGCATCAACCAAGCAGCAGCTGCAGCAGGCGATTAATCAGGCCTTGCCTGAACAACAGCTTAGCCATAGCCAACAACAAGTCATCAATCAAGCACTTGAGCAACAGCTGGAGCAAGTTCGCCCGCTGCAGCCAACCCGTGAGCGCCGCAAAACCCCTAAAACCAAACGTCGAATTTGGCAATGGCAATGGAGTCGGGCGCAAATTTTTGCATTAATTGTGGCAACTGCTCTTTTATTTTTTGTTACCTACGCCACCTTAGCCACATCGGCTCCTAGCGTGCCACATAATGCCAGTGTGCAAATTTTCGATGGCACTGCCGTGATCAATAACCTTCGTACTGGCGCTGAACGCCGCTTAAACGCTGGCGATGTAACCATTTTAGAGCCAGGCGATACAATTCAAACTGAAACCGGTCGGGCATTAATTACTTATTTCGATGGCCAAACTACTACCTTGCAAGCCAATGCCCGAATGACCCTTGAAACCATGGATAGTGAAAATGGCGGCCAGCAAATTCGGCTCAAAGTTTGGTTTGGCCGCACGCTTAATGGGGTCAAACGCTTGCTTGGGCCGAATGATCAGTTTGAGGTTGAAACACCATCCTCAGCAGCTTCAGTCCGTGGCACAGAGTTCACTGTCGAATCGCGGAATAATACCACGACCTTTTACGCCACCGACAAGGGCAATGTGCAAGTTGCGATGGATGGTCAAACGGTGTTTGTGCGGGCTGGCGAACAATTATTGGCCGAGCAATCTAAGCCGTTGGTGGTTCAGCCCCAAATCTCGCCAACGCCAACACCGACCAATACCCCAACGCCAACGGCGACGGCAACGCCAACTAATACCCCAACTAGCACGCCAACGCCGACGGCGACGACCACGGCCACGCCAACCAACACGCCAACTGCAACGCCAACGGTCACACCACAGCTTTACATTACCCAAGCTGGCGATACAATCAATGGCATCGCCCAACGCTTTGGGATCACCCCCAATGCCTTGGTCAACGCCAACCCGATCATTCGTGATCGTGATGAGATTCCAATTGGGTTAACCTTGATTATTCCGCAGCCATAGGAGCATTTGGTGCTACGTTCGCAACAAATTCGCCGTGGAATCTGGTTTAGTGCAACCGGGCTGGCATGTTTGCTAGCCCTGTTACTGAGCGATAGCTGGGGCTGGCGCAGACAACTCGATCGCTCAGCTGCCGATCTATTGGTGCGCCAACTTGCCAGCCATAGCCCGCAACCAGCAATTATTATCGTCGCCATCGATGATCAAGCGCTCAGCAATGAGACAGGCTTTGGGCGGCTGACCGAGTGGGATCGCAGCATCTATGCGCGGTTGTTGGACAAGCTGCAAGCTGCGCGGGTGATCGTCTTTGATATGCTATTTACCGGGGTCAACCCTGCTGGCGATCAAGCATTTGCCCAAGCCCTCGCGCCTTTGGAGCACCCAATTTTAGCGGTCTCGCGTGATAATCAAACCAACCAAATTATTCAGCCAGTCCCGCAATTAGTCACTGGCAGGGTGGTTTTGGCGCATAGCGACATCATTGCCGACTCCGATGGGGTGGTGCGGCGCATTCAAACTCATTATGATCAAACTGCGCTCTATCCGGCGATTGCGCTAGCCAGTGCTCAAGCCTGGTGGCATCTCCCAGCAGGTTTGCAGATTGAGCCAACGGACACAACGCTCACTAACGGCGTAGTAATTCCGGTTAATAATTCTAACTTTATGTTAAATTACGCTGGGGCCAACCACACCTATCCACAAGTGAGTTTGCTAGCAGTGCTCAACAGCGAGGTTGATCCAGCACTATTCAATGATAAAATCGTGCTGATTGGCTCGACTGCTGCGGCGCTCGGCGACCGCTACACCACCCCCACTAGTGCATTAATGGATGGAGTTGAAATTCATGCCAATGCGATTGGCACAATTTTGAATGCCAATGCGCTGCGTGAACAAAGCTCTAGCAGTCGGCGATTCATTACGCTTGGTTTAGTGCTAGCCCTCACATTAATCGCCATGATTCGGCGGCCATGGCTGCTATTTAGTGGCATGGTGATAGGGGCAAGCGTGATGGTGATTAGTGCAGTCAGTGCCTTGCAACAGCAATTGCTGCGCATCGACTTGGCTAGCCCATTGTTGACAATTGGCTTAACTGGCTTGGTGATGCTGTTGGTACAAAACAATCTTCAACGCCAAGATCATACTCAAGTGCTCGAACTTTTTGCCAAACGCACCCCGCCCAGCGTGCTCAGTGAGCTACTTAAGGCTGCCGAGCGTGGTCAATTGCAGCTTGGCGGCGAGCGCCGCGAAGTCAGTATTGTTTTTATGGATATGCGCGGCTTCACCAATTTATCCGAGCGCTTGCCGCCAGAAGCCATGATGCAAATTATCAATACCTATCTGAATCTAATTGCCAAGGCATTAATTGGCCATGGTGGTACGCTCAACCAATATGCAGGCGATCAGGCTATGGCGATTTTCAACGCGCCAGTTGCCCAGCCCGACCATGCGCAACGAGCCATTCGTGGTGCAGTGGCAGCATTAGAGGCAATTGTGGCCTTTAATCGTTCAGCTGCGGCCCAAGCCTTGCCCGCGCAAGCCTCGTTTGGGGCTGGCATCAACACCGGAATTGGCGTGGTGGGCAATGTTGGGGCCCACGAGCGCTACGACTATAGCGTGATTGGCGATGTAACTAATGTCGCAGCCCGCTTATGTGGCGCGGCTCCAGCCAACACGATTTATCTTGGCCCCGACACACTTGCCGAAGATTTGGGCGATTTACAAAGCCAGATTCAGCCGATGGGTCCATTGGCGCTCAAGGGCAAGGAAGCCCCGCTGGAAATTGCCGCGATTGTAGTAGCCGAGTAAGCGCACATGCAAGGATTTAACCGTTTAGCGATGACAATAATAGCCTTGGCCTTAGCTGTCTTGGCCATTACAATTGCGCTCTTGCCGCTGCAAAGCTTTGATTTGGCCTTGCGTTCGCTCCAATATTTGCGTGCTCAAGCGTTAATTTATAGTACAACCACGCGGATTGTCGCAGGCATTGGGGGTTTGTTGCTGCTTGGGTTGGCATTAGCTCAGATGTTTATTCGCCAAAGCCAATATGTGCCAGTGCGCAATACTGGCTCAGGGTATGCCCAACTCGATTTGCAAACGGTTCAGCGGGCAGTTGATCAAGCACTTGGACAGGCGCTCGATGTACGTAGCGGCAAAGCCCAAGTCCAAGGCTATGGCGAGGGCGTGGCAATTTACACCGAGCTTGAGCTGCACCCAACCGCGCATTTAAATGATACCTTGGCATATCTGCATCAAAGTATTCGCGAAGAAGTTGAAGAGCGCTTGGGCGTGGCAATTTTGACGCTCAAAAGCAAAGTCAAAACCAAGCCTTACCCCAATGCCCCTCACAGCCAACCCAACGAAGCTAACTCAGCTCCCGAACTCGATCCACGCCAACCAGCATGGGATCTACGTGAGTTACGCCGTCGCCTAGAACGAGGCATTTTGAATCAGCCCAACGTGGTTGATCTCGAAGTAGTATTGGGCTATCACCATGATGGGGCAAGCGTGTTTGTGCAATTATTTCTCGAAAAAACTGCGCCCGTCCCAAGCACAATAGCCAACGTCGAGCGCTTAATTCACACAATTGTGGCAGATGACTTCCGTCTAAGCGTCTACGAACTGCGGGTGACCAGCCAAAGTATTGAGTAACTATCTAGGCATAGTGGCTTTAGTGGGAATTTAGTCCTATAATTACGCCTCAAGTTGCCTCTCGTGGGGGATGGCAAAAGGACTATTGATTGCATACAATACGCTAGACTTATTACGGCCTTTATCCAACCATTGCTGTTATTTTTCAAATGTCGTTAATGTGGTCGCAGTCCATTGCGTTCTTTTTCACCCGCCAAGGAGTTTTTATGGGTCGGCAGCACTTTCGCTATCAACGCCTCGCACTACTCAGCCTTGTGGCTTTGCTGGGAGTGTTAGTCACACCAACCAAAGCCGTCGAAATCCCGCCAACCGGCGCATCGGTGTATCTCCAAACCAATGGGCCTACCAATACCTTGAATAACGGTGATTGGTACACCAACAGTGTGGCAGGCGCAGGTAATGGCTATCATTACTTTACGGTTGAAATTCCATGTGCTTGGCCTAGCAGCGAACCAGTCCATATCGATATCTTTAGCCCTGAAATGAATAGCAATGCCACGCTCAGCGACGAAATTCGTGGTGGGGTTTACGATAATACTCAATTTGAGTTTTATGCAGCAGGCACGCCAATTGTTGTTCCAGCAACGCCTGGTCCAGGTGCAGCTGGTAGTTTGATTCAACAAACCTTCGTGCCTGCTGGCACGCCTGAGGCATGGTTGCGCTTCTATACAATTGCCGCACCTGTCACTTGTGGTACGTATGTTTTGCGCTCGGCTACCTCGGGCAACGACGAAAATGGTTGGCGCTTGCGGGTTGGTCGCGATAACGACGCTGATCCTAATAATGCACCGCCAGCCAACACCGATAACTTTGATGGCCTAGCTGGTACTGGCGATGAAATTACGCTTGGGATGCGCCAGGCTTCGTTCCAACACGACGCTGGTGCGCCTGATACGGTTGCCACTTGTTTAACCTTGTATGAATATGTGACTCCTGGTCAGCCAAGCGTTAGCTTCAACAACTTTGATATCGATAATCTCCGTCGGGTACGCTACTATGCGCCTGGTGATGCGAGCTACACGCCCATGGGCAATAGCGGTGGCATCGTGGGCACGCTTAGCAACGACCAAATTTGGAATGGCACTGGCGCAACCTTAGCAACCCGTGTCGGCGATACAATCAATAATCCCGTTTCGGGCTGGTGGCGAATCGTAACCTGTACCAGCAATCACAACCAGTTTATCCAAGAAGGCCAAACTGGCACGCCAGCCTACTACGAACAGCCACCAACTCCGGTTATGGCCTTGAGCAAAACCGATGGCGTAACCTTGGTCTTGCCAGGCGATACGCTCAATTACACCATCGCCTTTACCAATACTTCCAACAGCACAGCCACGCCAGGTAGTGCAACCAACGTCACCTTAACCGACAATTTGCCACCCGACACGACCTTTGTCAGTTGTGCGATTAATCTGCCATTCACTGGCACCTGTAATCATGCTGCTGGTGTAGTGACCTTCAATATTACCCAAATAGTTCGCCCAGGCGAAGTTGGCACGCTCAATGTTCAAGTAACCGTCAATGATCCGATCACCACGGTTCCAGTGGTCAACAACGTTACTTTGACCTTCAACGATACCTTGAACAATGTGTTCCAACCATTGAACGCCAGCGATAGCGATTTGGTCAATCCAACCGCTGTGACCGTGGTTGGTTTCACGGCCTTGGTACGGGTCGATGATATTCAAGTGCGCTGGAGTACTAGCCAAGAATTGGAAACCCAAGGCTTCCATATCTATCGGAGCACCAGCGACGACCCAGCAACCGCCGTCCAAGTGACTGAGAACTTAATTCCAGCCTTGGGTGCACAAACCAACTATCAATGGCTTGACACCAACGCTGAGCCAAATGTGCATTATTACTATTGGTTGGTTGAAGTCGATGCCAACAATAATTTGAGCATGATCGGCCCAACCGATGCGCAAATCGAGCGCTACAGCATTTTCACTCCCTTCGTTGTACGCTAAACTTGCTCTCAGCTAAAATAAGCAAGGCCGCGTCAATCGACGCGGCCTTTGGATTTAACTCAGCTTACCAACCACTATTGCCACTACCCCAATTAATCGTAAATTGATTAGCAGGCGCTTGGTTGTTCAAGCCGCCGTTGGCTGGATTGCTCACCACCACATTGCTAAACGTGGCATTACCACGAGCATTGGCATTCAGCAACAAGCCATAGGTTCCAGCATTATTAATTCGAATATTGCTGAAGGTTGCATTTTGCAACGTCGCCGAAGTGATGCCACTGTCCGAGCCTTGCAGGTGAATCCCAGCAAAGGTTGGGCTTTCGATCAAGATATCGTTGACGGTCAAACCTGAAATTGGCCCGCGATCGGTGTGGATTTTCAATGCACCATGCTGCTGGTTCCACATTGGCCCACCTGCCCGAATCAATGAGTTGCGCTGAACGCTGATAAAGCCGCCAAATGGATGTGAATCGAATTGCTGGGCAATCAGCACACCAGGATAGGTAACAACATCAGCACAAATATTATCCTCAACCCGCATATTTTGGCCGCCATAAATTGCAAAACAGTTGGCTCGCCACGGCAATTGCACAGTATTAAAACGAAAGGTATTAGCAATATTGATCGGGCCATGTGCGGCAGGCGACCATGAAGCCAATGAATCATCACCAGTGCTGCGGAAGTGGCTATTTTCGACCACCGAGTTGCTTGAGCCATTGCACAAATTCACACCATCGGCAAATAAGTTGCGAAAACGACTACCCGTAATCACCAAGCCATTGGTCGGTGCTGCTTGGTTATCCGAGCCAACCCACCAGCCAACTTTGGTATGTTCAACCCAAACATTTTCTACCCGCGAGCCTGAGCCAGCGCTGCCATTGAAGGCGTTTTCAGCAGCACCATCGTTACGGGTCACCGCCTCGCCAGTGATCGCAAAGTTGTAAAAACGACAATTATTGCCAATACAATGGAAACGTGCCCACGGCCCACGCAACACCGAATACCACATACCAGCCCCACGCACGGTCACATCAGAAATGGTAATACCTGCGTCGCTTTGAATTTGTGAGCGCAAATCAAACGTGCCAGCGGGAATCCATACGCCTTTGGCTTGAGCACGGGCAGTGTTGATACAATTTTGTAAGGCTTGACCATCGTCGCCGCCACCGTTGGCAGTCGCACCACAATCAGCAGTCAGCGAAAGAAAATTAGCGGGCTGGGTTTGAGCTGCCCCAACTTGCTCCAAATCAACTAAATCAATCACATAGAAGGCGGCTTGATCATCGCCATCTTTTTGCAATTTAATCGTTGCACCCTGAGGAATGTTGCCAACCAAGGCTCGCGCTTCATCGAAGAAGTTATGTGCGCCGCCGGCACTTGGCGTATTCAAGCTGCTGGTTTCGCCACCATAGACCCAAGCATAGCGCGAAGTTAATGGCAATTTTTGGCGGAATACACCGTTGACATACAAACTCAGGCTGGCATCAAGCCCGCCACCATTGGACGCATCGGGAATCGAATAGCGCACCACAATCGAGTTGGCCGTGGCGTTGCTGGTAAATTGCACAAACTCGCCAGTGCTATTGAGTTCGACGCTGCGGCGGCCCGATGATTCAGTTGCCAGATTGCCGAAGGTACGGCTTGGCCCTAAAATTGTGCCATTGGTCGCCATTGTTTCGGCTTCATATTCAATCCATGGCACGGTTGCGCCACGATTAGCTGGTGGTTGGGGCGTGCTGGTTGGCCCAATTGGGGTAGCAGTTGGGGCAATCGGTGTGCTGGTTGGTGGGGCAGGCGTGCGCGTCGGCGGAATTGGCGTGCTGGTCGGAGTTCCGGTAGCAACTGTTTCAATCCACCATTGAGCGCTTTGCCAAGCAGGATAAATGCTGCCATGCTGGGCAAAACCTAATTGATTTTCAACATGGATATATTCCCAATTGTGCCAAGCGCTACGAATATAACTCGCGCCATCGGGAGCCGCCTCGATCACCCAGCGAGCACTCTCCCACGCATCGGCGATCGTAATGCTCTCAACTGCTTCAAGTTGATGCTCAATCGCCATATAGTGGCCAGTTGCCCGATTTTTGAGCCGCTTGGCTCCTTGATAATCCTCAATCACCCAATGCGAGCTTTGGTCGTTAACATTCGGCGAGCCATAACGCACCTGGCTATTGGCTTCGTAAAGATAGGTATTTTGCCAACGATTCTTAATCCGCACATAAGTTACGGCTGAAGCTGAACCAACCGCCAAGTTAGCCATAACAATCGCAATTAGCAGCAATAAACTGCCAAATACTTGCTTGCGTCGCTGCGACATACATCCACTCCTTAATCAAAAATAGCCCGCTACCTAGCCTTCAGTATAGCGAGCCAATTGCTTAGGAATGTTCAGCTATAGTGCAGTTATAGTTAATATTCTTAATTATTCCCCATTAGCCAAAATCACGCTTGGCTCAACATCTGGCAAGCTAGGCGGGGCAATTGGCAATGTCCAATAGAAGCGCGAGCCTTTGCCTACCGTGCTATCGGCCCACATGCGGCCACCATGAGCCTCAATAATCGATTTCGTTAGATACAATCCCAAGCCAGCACCTTGGGTTTCACGCGCCAAGCGATTATCAACTCGATAAAATGGCATAAACAATTTGGGTAGTTCCTCTTGGGCGATGCCAATGCCTTCGTCGGTTACATAACTGAGCACATGACCATTCTCCGGCCAACCACCCAAGCGAATCACACCACCTTCTGGCGAATATTTGATCGCATTTGAAATCAAATTGGAGAGCACCATGCGAATCCGCTCTTGATCGGCATAGACATGCGGCAATTTTGGCTCGAAACGCAGTTGAAATTCAAAGCGCTGATCAACCGTCGCGGCAAAGGCCGCCACCACGTCAGCTGCCAACTCACTGAGATCAAAGGGCGCTGGATGCAAACGCAAACCACCCGCCTGCATGCGCGAAACTTCCAGCAAATCGCCAATCAAGCGTGCCAAGCGATCGGCTTCTTCTTCGATGCCAGTTAACATTTCGGCTTTAGTAGCTTTATTGAGCTTTACGTCGGTGCGGCTGAGCGTGCTGGCATAGCCTTTGATAATTGCAACTGGGGTTTTTAATTCATGCGACATCACCGAAATAAAGGTCGATTGTTGCTGCTCATCGCGTTTTTGCTTGGTAATATCGCGAATATTGGCAATTGCCCCGCCAAAACGGCCAGTCGGCTCGCGTACCACGCTATATGATGAGCCAACATAAATCTCATGACCATCGCGATGGGTCACCCAACCCTCAACCGAAGGATGATCATTATCGGGGAAGAGTTGCAACGGACAGGCAGTTAAGCAAATATTGACTCCTTGCTGATTGTGAATTGCCAACACTTCGGCGCATGGTCGGCCCAAAGCCTCTTCACGCGACCAACCAGTCAAGCGCTCCATAGCCGCGTTGAAGCGGGTAATTCGCCAACGGGTGTCGAGCATCATCATGCCATCGGCGCTTGATTCAATAATGGCATCGAGCCGCCCACGTTCAGCAATCGCTTCGGCGTAGAGTTGCGAATTGTTGACCGCAATCGCCGCAAAATCGACAAATGCGCTGAGCAATTGACGATCATCAGCGGTAAACCCCACATTCAGCGCTGCTCGCAACACCAACATCATGCCCAATTGCTGATCGCCAGTAACCATTGGCAAGGCCACAACTTGGCGCAACGGCACATTCAGCGCATTGGCCAGCTTGCTTAATTCATTCGACATGTGGATGGATTGTGGGCCTTCACTTTCTAAAACATGCAAAATTTCATCGAAGGCCGACCACAAACTAGGAGTAAGCCCATAGGCGGCGCGAATTTCGAGCCGCTGATTGGGATTGTACAAGGCGATCAAGCCATAATTACCCGCCAACAACTCGACTGCTTGGGCAATCACCAGATTGAGCAACGGCTCAGCATCAAGCTGGGCAGCCATTGCCCGCATCAAACGCAATAAATAATCACGTTGGCGTAATCGCAGATCCTGAGGCTCTAACATGGCTCTAACGCTCCATAGACGTTGTTCTAACACTGCCAGAGTATTATACAAACAGTTACGAAATTGATTGATGCAGACGACATCGACAGCAAAAACAAAATCTTTATTGCAAGGAGAATACCACAATGGCAACTATCAATCGTTGGTCACCAGTTGAAGAAGCCCTCAGCTTGCGCGATGCAATGAGCCGTTTGTTCGAAGAAAGCTTTGTTGCGCCATCGGCTGCAATGCGCAGCGGTTTGAGTGTTGATATGAACGTTTTGGAAAATGCCAACAGCTATATCGTTGAAGCTGCCGTACCTGGTCTCAAAGCTGAAGATCTTGATATTACATTGCAAGAAAATGTATTAACAATCAGCGGTGAAGTTCGCAGCCAAAAATTAAGCGAAGGCACCACTGCCCATCGCACCGAACGCCGCTATGGCCGTTTCAGCCGCTCGATCAACTTGCCAATGCTGGTCAAGGGCGACCAAATTAGCGCCACCTTAGAACATGGCATTCTACGCCTTGACGTTCCCAAGGCCGAAGAAGTCAAGCCACGCAAAATTAGCGTGCATGTTGGTCCAGCCAAAGAACTCGAAGTTAATAAATAAGCCTTGAAAAACAAAAGCCCTGTGCGGAGTTACCGCACAGGGCTTTTTGCTTATTTAGAAGCCCAGGGCAGATAGACTCGATGCGTTTCACCAGTCGGAACCGTTGCGGTTGGCGTTTCACTCGGTGTAATCGTGCCTACCGTGACAGTTGCGGTCGGAGTTTGAGTCTCAGTTACCGTTGGCACTGCCGTGGTTGGCACAACCGTCGTCGGAACCGCCGTGGTTGTATTGGTTGCTGTTACCGTAATCGTCGGAGTCGGCGTGTTGGTCGCTGGCTCAGTGGTTGACGGTTCAGGCGTATTGGTCGAAGTTGGCGTATCGGTTGCCGTTGGCGGAACCGTTGTGGCGGTTGGCGTATTGGTTGGAACCTCGGTCGCCGTAGCCGTATCGGTCGCGGTTGGCGGAACCGTTGTGGGTGTATTGGTTGGTGTATTGGTCGCAGTATTGGTTGCCGCCGCAGTGTTGGTCGCAGTCGGGTTGCTCACCGTCGCGGTTGGCGCAGTCGTCGGAGTTGGGGTTAATTGGGCATCGCTTGGCACAAAATTAACATCAGTCGTCAGATACAAGCGATCAACACGGAAACCATCCTCACGCATCCACAAATTCAGGGTATAGACCCCAGCGCTTGGAATAGTGATAGTTGAAGGGACGGCATCAACGGTATCACGGAACCAACGCCAAGCACTGAAAATTGGCAAGGTCATCTTATCCGATGAGCTTGATTGCTGACCATTCAGGCCCACGTGCACCGAATTATCGCCGCCGCTATCGGCCCAACCACGCAGCCACACATAATAGGTACCAGGCGTGGTGAACTTCACACGATAATCCAGTTGTGGAGCCAGCGTGGTGTAATTGGTATCCGAAAGGGTGCCAGTATTGGGCAAGACGGCAAAGTAGTTGTTGCCGCTGAAGCCAGGGCGATCAACATCATTGCGAGTTTGCCACGACCACTGACCACGCGCGGTATTGCCGTGAACTTGCTCAGAATCGAAGCCAACTTGACCATTGCTTTCGAGGTGGGCATTTTCGTCGGTAGCAATCCCTGGGTTATAGATTTCGGTGATGTTGGTTTGGCTAAAGCCCGCAACCGTGCCACCCCCAGCAATGTAAATTCGTCCGCCGTTGATCACGGGGAAGATGCCATGGCGGGCGGTTGGCATAGGCGAACCAGTGCGCCAGCGGTTAAGAATTGGATTGTAAATATCAACCCGATCATACACATTGCCAGTGACCGCGCCTGCACCATCAAGCGTTTCACCGCCAAAAATATAAAACTCACCATCATAATAAACCGCTTTGCCCATGCCACCACGGGCTTGCGGCAATGGCGCAATCGTTGCATCGGTCATGCTTGAGCGCCATGAATTGCTGACAGGATCATAAATTTGGACAGTATCAAAGCCATTAGCAACATTATTGCCATCGCCGCTGCCTGGCCCACGCCCACCAAAGACATACAATTTGCTACCATCAGTCGCCGAAGCAGCGTGATTGCGACCGCGCGGCATGGCGGCAACTTCAGTCCAAGTGTTCGCGACTGGATCATAGCGGGCTACACGGGTGGTTGTACTGCCATTGATAATCCCGCCAGCAACATAGGCATAGCCATTGATCACGGCTGAGGAGCTAGCCCCAGCGGCAAACGGCATATCCGCGCCCATGGCCCAGGTGTTGGACACAGGATCATAGATTTGGACTTTACCATCACTACTGTTATCGAGGCCACCAAATAAATAGAATTTACCGTTGATTACTTCGGCAGCGTGGTGATTGCCACGCAAGGCCCGTTGAGCCAAAGTGGTGGTTGAGCTATAGCTGCCAGTCGTCAAGTTGTAGCGCAAGGTTGCAGCATTGCCTTGACCGACAACATACATTTTGTTGCCGATAATTCCACTGGCAACCTCACCCAATGGCACAGGCATGTTGCCATTAGCTTCCCATGAATCGGGCAAATTGCCAATCCAGGTGGTATCGGTTTGGCCATAACCGCCGCCAGTCGTCACCACAAGTTTGTTATTCCAAACATCGGCAACTGGGGTTTTACGATAGGCTGGCAACGAAACTAACTTCATCCAAACATCGCTTTTAGGGTCGTACATCAGCACATCAGCCGAAGCAAGGCCGCTGGTACCACCATTGATCGAGCCACCAATCACCAATAAACGGCCACGATAGCCAAAGGTTGATGATGACGTATGGCCTTTGGGAATCGGCATATCAGCGACCCGTGTCCACGTATTGGTTGCGGGATCATAACGATCAACCTCGGCTTGGTTGGCCGATTCTTCGGCTTTACCATGCTGGCCGCCGACGGCGTAAATTTTGCCATCGACCACGCCAGCAGCGGTGTGGTTACGTGGGTTAGGCATGGCAGCGCGTGAAACCCAAGTTGGGTTAGCGAGGCTCAAATCGAGCATATAGTGGTCGCCGAAGTCGGTATCATCAAATACGCCAGCGGTACGCACAGCACCACCGAAGAAATAAATTTTACGATTAACAATCGCTGCGCCAGCGCCACCGCGAGCAACGGGCAAATCGATGCCACGCGTCCATGTATTGGTGAGCGTGTTTAACTTCCAAACGTGGTTGGTGCTACCACCAGGATTATTGCCCGAATAGCCACCGAGAACATAGATATTGGTGCCATCGGCAACAACTGGGGCATGGCTGATCGCCTCGGGAATACTGGCGATCCGTTGCCAGGTATTGCTGGCCAAATCATAAACATCGACCAAATCGGTGGCATTAATTTGGGTACAACAACTAATAAAGCCACCAATTACATACAACTTGCCATTGACAAAGACCCCTTGCGATTCAAAACGTGGTTGCGGCACGGTTGCGCCATCTTGCCAACTAAACATCGTCGTTGTGGCACTAGTGGCAACAGCCTGTGGTTGGGCAGTTTGAGCCTGGGCCTGCGACTGCACCAACAACCCCGTAATGATCAAGGTCAGCAGCAGCAACCCGCTCAGCAAGCGGGGCAACAAATCCCTTGAACGAGCGAAAAAGACCATAAAAACGAATCCTCCGCGAAGTTTAACAACGACAACAGCTAGTAGAATAAAAAAAGGACAAAGAGGCTAAACACAATAAATGTCAGGCAAGATCCTCCATGATCGAGCCTGATCATCTCATGGGAGCGATAATACCACGCTTTGTCCATGATCCCCATAGTACTTTGGGCGCAGTTCAGCATGACTTTGTGCGTTAATGTGCGCAACTAACGGTTAATGATGGGGGATATTCAAATTAAAAAGTGTCAAGACTTACGCTGGGTGAGAGGGCTAAAATAGCGCGTTAGATTGATTACAAGCTGGCCTATGCCCCAAAAGTCCTAGGTATTACTATTTACAAACTCCTCTAGACACCCTGTCTATCCTATGCTAAGATGAGCCACCACAATTCGTCCAAAGCACAACGTTGGGTCTGTACCATGAAGAGGAGCGCTCCATCGGCAATCCAAAGGAGCAATGGCATGCAATTTGATCGAGCGGGTAAACGTGCCAGCAAACTGATCAATGATTATCAACTCACCGACGAGGAGATACACCAAATTATCGCCTCGGCGCGGATCAACCTTGCCACCTTCGACCCTGAATACAAAACCAACGTCACGCAACTTGCTCACGAGCTGAGCAAAAGTCGGCCAACGATTTATGGCTGGGCGGATCGTGCGATAGTTGCCACAATTGATTCGCTGCGCAATATCCGAACGGGGCGACCGCCGAAAGAAGCCCGTAGCCGCCTCAAACGGCTGCGAGCGCGACCAACGGCACGATTACGGCGACGATCCTCGGATTCTTCATTCTCGTAGTTCGAAGGAGAGCACACCTCCATGAGCAAGACACTGCGTGATGTGCTAAATCAATTTCGCACACTGGAAAACGTAGAACTCGCTGCGGTTGCAGGAACCGATGGTCTTTTAATTGAAAGCTCAGCGCGTTCTGGGGTTGATGTTGACGCGATCTGCGCGGTAGCATCGAATGGCTTAGCCATGGCTGAGGCGCTCGGTCGGGAAATCAACAAAGGTGGCTCGGTGCAAACTGTGCTCGAATATGATCAAGGCTTGATCCTACTCGAACCAGTCAGCAGCGATGCTATGCTGGTCGTGCTAACCAGTTCACGCGAACTGTTAGGCAAGTTACGCTATATGGCTCAAGCCCATCGTGCCAACTTAGATGCAGCCTTGGCCGCGATCTAAGCAGCTAGCAGGCTATTTTTGGCAAAATCGTCAAGAAAGCATGTTATATTGGAACGTCCTGTGCTATAATGAGCCGTAATCGCTCGTCTTTGCTTGGAAAATACTTCGCACTCCAGACCATGGATAGGTGGCACGTATGGATCCACAACTAGCTAGTTTAATTGTTCCGCCAGAGGAAGTCGCCCATATTGACGAATGTTTAACGCGCCTTGTGGAAGATACTGGCGGTAACTATGCGTTGCTGCTCGACAAAAGTGGCCAGGTTATTGCCGCTTCGGGTGATGGCAATCGCCAAGATACCACGGCCTTGGGCGCGTTGATCGCCGGATCGTTCGCCTCATCTCAACAGATCGCGAAACTGTTGCGTGAAAAGGATTTCCGCATGCTCTTGCAACAAGGCGTGCGCGAAAATCTCTTTATCGCCTTGATCGATGACCAATGGATTTTGACCATTATTTTCAATAAGGGTACGCACATTGGGCTGGTGAAGGTCTTGACCAAAAAGGCGACCGAAGAACTCGCCTCCGTCTTGGAGCGCGTGCGGAAACAACACAAATCGCGAGATGAAGTGTTGGGGAGCAATTTCCGTACTTCCATGGAAGATACGATTGATTTGCTTTTCCGCGACTAGGCTGACTTATACCCTTCCTAGTCGGTTGCTGTCTGGGGTTTTTTAGCATACGCTTCAGACTATGTTTTGAGAGGACCTATGGCGATTATCAACGTAGGGGTTCGCGAAATTCACTGTAAAATTGTCTATTATGGCCCCGGTATGTGTGGCAAAACGACTAATTTGCAGTATATTCACAGCCAAGTACCCCGCGAAGCAAAAGGCGATCTATTGTCGATTGCAACCGAGACCGAACGCACGCTCTTTTTTGACTTTCTACCGCTCGACCTAGGTAAGGTGCGCGGTTTCTCAACCCGTTTCCATTTGTACACGGTTCCTGGCCAAATTTTGTACGAACGCACCCGCGTCGCCGTGCTGAATGGGGCCGATGGGGTGGTCTTCGTCGCCGACTCGCAACGTGATAAGCTCCAAGAAGATATCAAAAGTTTGCAAGAGTTGGCCCGTAATATCACTCGCCAAAACAAGAAGTTCAGCGAATTCCCCATCGTGTTGCAATATAATAAACGTGATATGCCCGGTGCATTGCCCACCCCAGTCATGGATAAATATTTGAATCCGTTGGGCTGGCAACGCTATGAGGCCGTCGCAACCACTGGCGTAGGTGTATTCGATACACTCAAAGCCATTAGCAAACTCGTGATTAGCAAACTCTAAACCATGTCTCAACTGGCAGCCTCGCCTGCCAGTTATTGTCCGTAGGGTCACCGTATGGCACTTGAAGGTAATTTGCGAGATCTGAGTATCTCCGACCTGATTCAACTCGTTGACTTGAGTAAAAAAACAGGCGCAACTCATGTTCAGGCGCTCCAAGGCGATGAATCGGTTGAGGGCTACCTGTATTTTCGTGATGGCCGGATTACTGGTGCAACGCTTGGCAATTTGGAGCCGCTCGAGGCTGCCCTGACCTTCTTCACGTTCCACGAAGGTCAGTTCCGTTTTTATGAACAAGCTGTGCCACCGCCAACAATTACTTCATCCAACGAGATGATCATTATGGAAGGGATCGATCGCCAAGATCGCTGGGCCGAAATTGAGCAGTTTGTGCCCAATACCAATGTCGTCCTGCGCTTGGTGCAAAATCCCGATACCGGCTCGCGGGATATTAATCTCGCTGCCGATGAATGGCGCGTGCTGACGATGATCAATGGCAAAAATACTGTTGCTTTGATCGCTGAACGCACTGGTTTAGGTTGGTTTCGCTCGTGCGAAATCGTGGCAAATTTATTGCGCAATGGCTTAATCGAAAAAAAAGAGCTGAATCTGGCTGAGTCGTTGTTTCCTCAATTCGAGGAGATGGCCCGTGGAGCCTTAGGCAATTCAGCCAGCGTCTTGCTCTCCGAGGCCTATCGTCGAGTTGGCATCGAGCCAACTGCCAATAATGCTTCCAACGAGCAAGTTCATGCTGCAATCAGCGCATTCGAGGAGTCAATTCGTTTGTTGGTTGGTCGCCCGAATGCGACGCAATTGGCCGATAAATTACGCGAACGGGCTGTCCGCATCCTTGGTAGTCGCTAAGTAATCATCCATCTCCAAGCAAAAACGCCCCGCAAGTGCGGGGCGTTGATTATTTTAGGCGCTTAAACTAGCAAGCCAATCGATCAACGGCGGGGTTAGTTGAGCATCTTCAAGCAAAAAGGCATCATGGCCTTTGGTGCTATGAAAGGGATAATGCACAACCGCACGGCCAGCTGCCTGCGCTGCTTGTTGAATGATCTCGCCATCACGCTCAGGGTAGAGCCAATCGCTGCTCCATGTCGCCACAAAAAATCGCGCTTGGGTGTTAGCAAAGGCTGTGGAGAGACCACCAACTCGCTGACCCAAATCAAAATAATCCATAGCCCGCGAAATCACCAAATAGCTGTTGGCATCAAAGCGCTGCACAAACGCTCGCCCTTGATAATCAAGATAGCTCTCGACCGCAAATTCGGGCTGATGGCTCCATTGTGGTGAGGCTTCGTGCTGCCAACGCCGATCGAACTTTTCTTCTAAGGCTTCAGCACTCAAATAGCTGATATGGCCGATCCGGCGGGCGGTGGCTAAGCCATTAGCTGGGCCAGCCGTGCCATAATAATCGCCGCCGCGCCAATCGGGATCACTGACAATCGCCTGGCGACCAACTGCACTCAAAGCCATGGCCATAGCCGAGGAACGTGCCGTGGTCGCTAAGGCAATCACACCTCGCACCCGATCACCCCAGCTCGCCGCCCATTCGAGCGCTTGCATGCCACCAAGTGAGCCACCTGCAACCGCCAGTAAGCGTTCAATTCCCAAAGCATCAAGCAAGCGCACTTGGGCCGCCACGATATCGCCAATCGTCAAAACTGGAAAACGGCTGCCCCAGTGGGTTCCGGTGTGGGGATGCAGTGATGATGGCCCAGTTGAGCCACCACAACCACCCAAAATATTCGAGCAAATCACAAAATAGCGGTCGGTATCAAAGGCGCGGCCTGGGCCAATAAAGGGTTCGCACCAACCAGCTTTGCTATCGTGAACACTATATCGACCAGCAGCATGGGCATCGCCCGATAGCGCATGGCACAGCAAAATCACATTTGAGCGATCGGCATTAAGTTTTCCATAGGTTTCATAGCTTAGTTGCCATGGTGCTGGAATCAAAGCGCCGCTCGCAGTGCGAAACGGCTCAGTGAAGATCTGCACTTGCGGCGTTACAAAGCCAACCGACCGTCCCCAAGCAGGTTGGGTAACGGTCGGCACATCGCCCAAGGTGACGGTATCGGTCATAGCCGCGTACCTCCTTGGCGCAAGCGGGCGGTTTGTTCGTGATAGTACCCGATGATCGCATCGACCATGCTTGAACCGCACTCAACTGCTTCCGCTGGTAAATCGCGGACAGCCGCCCCCAAATCTGCACAGCTCGCAGCCAATTCGGCTAGCATTCCACTAACATCGATCATGGTGCCAGAAGCAGGGGGCATTGCTCCAGCTCGCTGCGGCACGGCGCGGAGTTGTGCCACAGCCCAGCGATTGTGGGCTACCAATTGTTCAACTAACGGTGCAGGATTTGCCGCTTTGGCCTGGGCAAGAACGGTTGTAACAAACTCGCCATGGGCCGAGCGTAAAGGCTTGAGTAAATCATGATTATGCGACATCGGGAACTCCTTGGTCTGTGGATGCTCAGCAGCAGTTGAGCATCCACCCGTACAATTTCGGTTAGGGTCGCAACTCCCTGACATGCAGCAGTGTCAACACACTCTCACTGCTGGCACTAAGCGATTAAGCAAGGGCTTGTTCCAAATCGGCGAGAATATCGTCGATAGCTTCCGTACCCACTGACAAACGAACGTAATCGGCGGTCACACCCGTTGCCAAGCGTTCTTCATCGGTCAATTGTTGGTGAGTCGTGGTCGCTGGGTGAATTGCCAACGACTTCGAGTCGCCAATGTTGGCCAAGTGCGAGAACAATTGCAACTTATCGATAAAGCTCCGACCAGCAGCCAAACCACCTTTAAGCCCAAAGCCAACCAAGGCACCAGCACCCTTGGGAAGATACTTTTGCGCCAATTCGTATGATGGGTGGCCGGGCAAGCCTGGGTAGTTGACCCATTCGACATTCTTATGTTCAGTTAAGAACTTGGCAACAGCCGCAGCGTTTTGAACGTGGCGTTCCAAGCGCAGGTGCAGAGTTTCTAAGCCTTGCAACAACAAGAACGAGTTGAATGGGCTGAGACATGAACCAAAGTCGCGCAACAATTGCACCCGAGCTTTGAGAATGTAGGCTGGTGCGCCCAAATCAGCAAAGCGCAAGCCGTGATACGATTGATCAGGCGTGGTGTATTGGGTGAAGCGACCGCTGGCAGCCCAATCGAACTTGCCTGCATCAACAATCACCCCACCAATCGTCGTGCCGTGGCCACCAATAAATTTGGTTGCTGAGTGCACAACGATGTCTGCACCGTGCTCGATTGGCCGCAACAAGAATGGAGTTGCAGCAGTGTTATCGACAATCAACGGCACGCCAACTTCATGGGCAATTTGGGCAATCTTTTCAAAATCAGGGATTTGCAACTTGGGATTGCCAATGCTTTCCAAGTAGAAAGCTTTGGTGCGTTCGTCTACCGCAGCGCGGAAGTTTTCTGGGTCGCTAGCATCGACGAAGCGGGTTTGCACGCCCCAACGTGGCAAGGTGTGATGGAATAAGTTGTAAGTGCCACCATACAAGTTGGTTGCTGAAACGATGTTATCGCCAGCTTCAGCGACGTTCAAAATCGCAAAGGTTTCAGCGGCTTGGCCTGATGAAAGTGCCAAAGCGCCAATCCCACCTTCGAGCAAAGCCAAGCGTTGCTCAAACACATCGTTGGTGGGATTCATAATCCGCGTATAAATGTTACCAGGCTCGGCCAATGAGAACAACGCCGCAGCATGGTCGGTATCCCGAAAGGCATACGAGGTGGTTTGGTAAATTGGCACAGCCCGCGAACCAGTGGTTGGATCGGGTTTTTGACCACCATGGAGCGCTAAGGTTTCGAATCGGTTGAATTTCACTTCGTCAGCCATGATCAGGACTCCTTGTATATAATCTTCGAATGCTACGGTTGTTCCGATTCGCGCCATTGCGATAGGCTTCAGTGCCTACGAACCAAAAAACCTCTCATCAGTTGATGAGAGGCTGTAAGTAACCATCGAAAGATAGGTTTGTGCGCCGCCCCTCATCTTCCAGAATGATTCTGTCGGACTTAGCACCAGTCCAAGCATTGCTGCCTGCGGTTGCCGGGGTTTCATAGGGCCGATCCCTCCACCCCTCTGGATGAGTTACGCAAGTGATATTTATTTGTATGCGCTATTTATAACATAGTTAAACAGAATTGTCAAGAATCAATTTCAAGTTACTTAACAATCTTGCTAAACAACTAAAAACCCACCCCTAGCTGATTAGCATAAGAATGGGTTTAGGGCTTGCTAATGGTCTATTCCCAGCGAAATAATTTGGTTGCCGAGCCAAGGCTGACCACAGTTAACAAGGCCAATACAGCCAAACTTGGCCAAATATTAAAACTTAATCCCAACCAATTTGCTTCGATTAATTGCACCAAATGGCGTGCAGGCACCCAAGCGCCAATTTGTTGAAGCAGGCCCGATTGGTTGGTTGTGCTCGAAACCAGCACCACCGCCATCGCTCCAAACACCAAAATGCTAACAACTTGGATACTGCGGGTATTGCGAATACGACTGCCAAGCAAAGCGCCCAAGGCCGAAAAGGCGATTGCCCCAACTAAAAAGCTGGCAATCAAGCCAAGTGGGTTGGCAGGCAACGGCAATTTTAAAACTACTACACTGAGGATTAAAACAACCAAGCCGCCTAGTAATACCAACAACAAGCCAACCAAGGCTTGAGCTAACAAATAGCGTAGCGGCGAGATTGGGGTGATTTGCAAGCGCCGCAACATACCACGCTCCCGATAATTCACCAAGCTCATCGGAAACGCCATAATCCCAAAAATCATCGGGCCAAACGCCAACATCATCAAGGCATTGGCGGTTTGGCTCGGTCCAGCGGGCATTTGTAACCCCAAAACCAAGGCCATCACCGCTGGAAAAAACACAATAAAGCTAAGGTTGGTCAGATCACGCCCCATCAAGCGCAATTCAGTTCGTACAATTTGCCAAAAAGCGTGCATACTTCCTCCTGAATTAAGGGCGATTAATGGGCTGGCTGGCCGATCAAGCGTAAAAAGACATCTTCAAAGGTTACTCGTTCGGGGTGCGGCAGGTCGCGGCTGGGCACTGGTTGTTGGCGCAAATCATGTTGATAAGCCGCAATCATGCGATCTGGCGTATCCAGCGCAATCACGGTGCCTTGATCGATTACCGCAATTCGGTCGCATAAACGCTCAACTTCTTCCATAAAGTGGGTGACCAAAACTACGGTTTTGCCACGTTTGCGCACATCTTGAATTAAATTCCAGGTAATCCGCCGCGCCTGTGGGTCAAGACCAGTCGTCAATTCATCGAGAAACACAATTTCGGGGTCGTGGATCAGGCTAAGCGCAATAAATAAGCGTTGCTTTTGGCCACCAGAGAGATTAGCAAAGGCGGTTTTGGCTTGCTCGGCCAAGCCCCATTCCTCAATCACTTTTTGCCAAGGCCGCGCTTGGGGATAAAACGAGCCAAACAGTTGCAATGCTTCGGCCACCGTCAGGCGATCCGGTAAGGTTGCTTGTTGCAGTTGCACGCCAATTTTGCTGCGAATATATGGGCCATGCTGCTTCAAATCGCGACCCAAAAGCTGAATCGTGCCAGCAGTTGCCGGACGTAGGCCAATAATACATTCCACCGATGACGTTTTTCCGGCCCCGTTCGGGCCAACAATCCCAAAAATCTCCCCAGCCTCAACACTGAATGAAACATCTTTGACTGCTTTATGATTGCCATAGTGTTTTTGCAGATGTTCTACGACCAATACTGGAGCCATCGCTTCCTCCTTCAATAGGGTATTCAGCTAGCTCAATTAAACAATTTAGCCTCCCGGAAAACGAGAGGCTAAGCGATACTAAAAGCGATATAGGTTCTAGCGTGGCTCCAAAATCAACGGCACACTGGTTGGCGCAATATCGAGTTCAGCAATTTGCACACGATACAGCATATACAGCAATTGCAGCTCTTGCATAATGCTCAAGCCCAAGCGATTTTGCACCAAATGCAGATAATTGGGCACAAAGAGCAAGCCAGTCAGTGGATATTCGGCCAAAATGGCTGGCAGTTCAGCCTGATAGCGCTGAAAATGCGCTGTTACGCTCGATTGGAGTTGTTGCTTGGCCTCTGCTAGCTGCAAATCAGCAAAATGGCTGCGCAGATGTTCGCGCCAATCAGCAAATAATGGATACTGTTGGTTGTGGCGCAAGCTGCCCAAACGCTGGCGAATTACCGGTGCTTGGCGCTCGTAATGTTGCTCCAAGCCTTGAATAAAGACTGCCCGATCACCCACCACTTGGGCAATCCAATAATCGAGGTAGCTGCGCACAATCAAGGCTTGGACATACGGATCAGGGCTAAATTGCTCCAGCAGATCGTGCACTAATTCAAGCACCCAAAACGAGCGAGCCACGCCACTAGCTGCACTGGCCTGCAATACCCGCAGGCAAATCGCACTGGAATAGGCAAAATGCTGTTCGGCCAAAGCCATGCCCAGCGTGCCAGCATACTTGGCATATTCTGGCTCGTAGGTCAGATCGCGCAGGTAGCCTGCTGCATACAGTTCATCAATTGCCCGTGGCGTTTGCGCCAAACCGACAGTCGCCGCATGCTCTTGAAAAAAGCGCAACAACTCGGCATCCAGCAACGGATCAATCGTGGTTGTGCGCTGTTCGGGCGGGCTTTGGTAGCGCAACCGCACATGATAGCCGCCCTCGCCGTAGCGAATAAAAAACCAGCGATCGATATGTGGCTGCAAGCTGCCGTGCTCACCAAAGGTTTTTTCCCAATCGAGCAGCATTCGATCGCAGACCTGGCGCAGATCAGGCTTGGTTGGGGTCGGCGTATTCGGTGGTTGTAGAAATACTTGGCGATAGTGCCATTGGCTTGGATTCGGCATTAGATTCCCCTTTCCAGCGCAAATTTCAGCTTAATATTGGTTCACCAGCAGTTGTTGCAGCGTTTGATCAGGTTGTTGTTGGCGCTGGCGTTCCAACGAGAGCAACAAACTACACAAATGCGCTTCCTCGGCGATGCTCACGCTCAGGCGGTTATGGGTCAGATGAAACAGCGATGAAAGTGCAGCGTAGCTCGAACGAGCCAATTCTTGTTGTTGATTGCGCTTGATCACTGGCCCAGCATAGCGTTGTAAACCCGCCAACCCATTCTGCACCACTTCATGTAACGCTTCGGGCAATAAACTTAGACGTTGGGCCAAAGGCTGTTGATGAAACCGCCAATGGCGTTCGAGCGATTGGGACACCAACGCATCCGATTGCAGAATAAACTCAACTGGAAATTCAAAATAATCAACCCACGTTTGGCGCAAGCGCTCAAGCAGTTGGCTAATTTCGTAGCTTTGCAAAAATCCAGCGTGCAACAGTTCATCCAAAAAGATCCGAATGAAGATTTTGCGAGACACCAAATCTGTTGTATGCGGAATTACATCGAGCGTCGCCCGAGCAATCACGGTTTGCAGTGCATAGTAGTGCTGCAAATCTTCCAGCGAATCGTGATCCCGCCCAATCGCGAGATCATGGCTGATTTCAAGCTGAATTGTGCCAGGCTGCGCCAAGGCTTGAACATCGGTATCCAGCCCCAATTTGCGATTGAGAATCGCGGCCTGCGCCGAAAGTGGCTGCGCATCGCCACACAAATCAGGATTTTGGGCAAAATAGGCCGTAAAGCGCTCACGAATCAACGGAATCGCAAACTCGCGCAAAACGTGCTCCTCAGCAAAACAGGCGATGCGCAGCTGGTAGCCGCCTTCAGCAAAGCGCAACCAGGTAATCAACTCAATCTGTTCGTGCAATCGATCGAACAGCGGAGTCCATGCTTCAGCAATCAATCGATCAGCTCTCGGATCGTATGGCTCGCTGATATTCTGCGGGCTATAGTAGATTTTGCCATTCAGCACTGCCAAACTCATACGCTGCCTCCCCGATTAAACTCAACCTGAAATTCAATCACATAGGGTTCTTGATCAAGATCAAACCACTGCTGCTGCGGGCTGGGCAGCATTTCTTCGAGGGTCAAGCTAACCTGATCATCAGCAATCACATGGCGCAACATCTGAATGCTGAAATAATTTTCGAAATCAAGCGCCAACGGTTTGTGGTTGGTCCACATATTGAGATGTTTGCTGCTGAGTGGCCGTTGGATGCGGACAAACACTTCACTCGGCAGGCCTGCTTGTTCCGCCCAGCTATACCAATTGAAAAAGCTCATAAATTCGTCGTTGGCGACGCTGCTCGGAATTGCGGTGGTTGGCACATTCCAGCTTTCGCGTTGCAACACCAAACGGCCAATCCGCAAGCGCGGCGTATGGCTAATGGTATTAGTTGGTTGCTTGCGCGAAACCAAGGTTTGCTCACGCGGTCGCAATTGCTCCATGTGATAGCTGCTTGGGCTGAGTTGGGCCAGCACTCGTTGCAAAATTGGCAGCGAAACCATATGCAAAAAGCCCATATACAAGGGCAAAAGCTCTTGTTGGCTACCATCAGTGTGGCGGCGATAAACTCGTAATTGATCAGCAACCGGATCGTGGGCAAGGCGCAAATCGCCAACGCCATGCTGAATCGCTTGCGAACGATAGCTTGGTTCGTCGGGTGGCACAATCACATTTGCCGTAAATGGCACATGCACTTGGGCATTATGTTCGAGCACCGAAACGATTTCGGCTGGCTGGGCCTGAGCATCGCTATGCAATGGCTGCCATGCCGATTGCACATAGGTTTGCCAGCTTGGCTCAGGCAATAAGCTCAAATAGCGCGTCAAGAAGCGCCCAAAGCCCGGCAAGGTGTAATTCAACACCACCAAATAATCGCCTTGCTTAAGCGCTGTTTGGCTACTGGCGGCCACCTGAAATTGAATACTCGTTGAGCCATAGTGATTATGTTGACCAAAATCGGCGGCAAGCTGCCAAAATACCTGGGGATCAAGCACACATTCACGGGCTTCGCGCTCAGCATCAAGCGCTTGGTGCAAAAACTGGCCATAACGGCGTTGGCGTTGCTGAATAGCGTTAATCCGTGGCATTGGCAGCTCGCTAGAATTGGCCGAGAGCCGATTATATTCAGGCGCAAAGCCTAGAATGGTGTCGGTTTGGCCGCCTTCGCCAAAGGCATGGGTGAAAATATCGAGCAGCCAACTTTGGGCTGGGCCACGCCCGTCGCGCTGAAAACCACACTCCAAAACTGGAGCCAAATCGCTGGCTAAGCTTGCCAATAATGGCTGACCCAAATGCACCGCTACGTCATCCCAAACTACATCTTCAACAATCAGCTGGCCAAGTTGGCTGCTGGTTTGCTTCAATTCGGGCGCAAAAGCCAAGATCTGATCGACGATTTGGCGCATATGTTGTTCAAACTGCCAACGTTGAGCAACCGTTGCCTGGGCATAGTTTTGAGCCGATTCAGCCAAAAGTTGTAATAATTCACGAATTTGCCCAGCCTCAGCCGAGGGAACATCGGCCAATTGCTCAATTAATGCCAGCACTGGGTCACGATAATCTGAGGGCAAATCCAAATTGTAAAAGAGCAAGCCGCTAGCGAGCAATTGATTGATCGTCTGGGCAAGTTTGGCGGAGCTTAGCTCAGGATGTTGGGTTTGCAAAAGCTCCAACAATTCGGCGTAGCTCAATTGCTGGTGGTCAGTAAAGACTGCCAACACACTATCGAGCAAGGGCGAACGTTTACCACGGCGTTGCCATGAAGCAAAATATTGGTTGGGGTCATCAAGCTGTTGGCGCAAGCGCGAAAAAACCAAACTCTCGCCATCAACAAAGCTGCTCGGATTCAAGCGCAAGGGCAAATAAGCGTTGATTGCCGACACGCGCACCAAGGCATTACGAATTGCGCCAACCACCGAGCGCCGCAATTGGCTGACCGCCCGCGCTTGGGGCATTTGGCCTTCAATCGCAACCGGTTGAGCCAATGTTGGGTCAGCCGAGCCGAGCACCAAGGGTCCAAAATGGCTAAATGGACTGGTTTTGCCGGCCATGCGCATCAGATATTGGTAGGCTCCAACTTCGGTTTTGCGTTCGCGGCTGCGCAACTGGCTGGGATCGGCGTTGATATAGCGCGGCAAGCTGCTAGCCAAGGTTGAGCTAGCCACTTGCACCGCCTTTTGGAAGGCTGGCTGGGCATAGCTTTGTTGCAACAACCGTCGTTTGGCTTGTAATTCTTGTTCAAACACCAACCGAGCCTCGCGCCAAGCCCGTTGCAATTGCTGCAAGGTACGGCGAAAACGCAGCACCTGCCCGCGCAAGGTTGGATGATCCAGATTGCGCAAGCTGGCAACATCGCTGCGCAAGGGCAAACGGCGATTGAAAATATCGCGTTTCAGAGCCACTAAGCTGCTTTTGAGCGAACCTTGGGTTGTGCCAATTAATGTGTAGAGCACATCAACAATTGCCTGGGTATGGTTATCGAGCCAGCGTTGTTGGCGCAAAATCACTTGAAACAGGCCAATCGTGCGCTCAAACTTTAGGTTATGTAAATGGTTGTAGCTTGTTCCAGCCAAGCGTACCAAGACGGGCGAAGCGGGTTGCCAAGTTGGTTGGGCAGTTTGATCAGTGGCGATCACAATGCTTGATTGATATAAATCAGTCATGGCCATGCTCCTTATAGCGCTGCGGCGTACATTCGCAGAATCGTGAAGCCATAGCTGGCAAAATGAAAGCCGATGTTGAACATAAAGAAAACCGTCCAGAGCAATGAAACTAAGGCATACATGTTATAGGCCCATTGCCAACGCCCTGATTGTTGCTCACTCAGCGGGTCGATAATTGGCGCAGCGCCAAACCAACCGCGTATGTTGTTGACGATGTTGCGCACGGTGCGGCGGCGCAAATTGGGCTGCTCCAGTAAATTGGTAATAATCCAATAGCCATCCATCCGCGAAACAAATGGATTGAGGTTGATCAAACAGAGCAAAGCTGGAATGCCGCTATAGGCAAAGGCAATTTCATAGGCCAAACTATCGCGTGGCAAAAGCCAGAGCAAACTAGCAACAACCCCAAACCACAGCGCATCAACCAAGGGGCCAGCCGCCGCCACCGAAGCTCGCCGATATTTGCTCGGCACGCGGTAAATATCGCTGGTATCGGTGAAGAAAATCGGAATAAACCACCAGAGCAAGCCCATCCCAAAGCCCGCTGGTTTGGCTCCGGCCATACGACAAGCCACAGCGTGGGCCAATTCGTGAGTCGCAATCTCAACCATAAATAGCCCAAAGAGCCAGAAAATCAGGTGCTTGCTGGCATCGGGGTGGGCTAACATCAAGGGCGAAACCAACATCACGCCTTTGGTCACAATGTAGGCCAAGCCCACACCCAACAAACCAAGCATCAACAGCCAAGTAACTGGATTCCACCACCAGCGCTGCCAAGCCACAATCCGTTCAATAAAACTATCGCCGCGAATCAGCGTCCAATAGAAACCACTGCGACGGCCCAAACGTGGGGCATCTTCTGAATCAGGGGTTGTGTTGGCCCAGGTTTCATGGACTAATAAACGGTGACGAGCACATAAATCGCAAAAATGGCGAATCTTTTCAATGCTGACCTCAATGCCATAGCGTTGTTGCATTTCGGTTTGTAGCTGCTCGATTGAGCGCTGGCCATTCAGCAATTCCAAAATGCGCACGCCAACCACATTGGTGCGCATAAACGACGGCGAAGCTGGGCGGCCAACCACATATTGGTTGGTTTGCTGTTGGCTAAATGGCGAAACTTGCACATCATCAACAACTTGCGGGCGATAGTCGGTGCTGGCCTCAAGCGCAGCAAAATCATTCAGCGTTAAAGCGGGGTTAGTCATGAGTTTGCTCCTTGTGAGGATAGCCAGCAGCAAAACCGATTAAGACCTGGGTTTGATAATCATCAAAGCCGAGCCAACGGGCTAATTGACCTTGAATCACGCTGCCAGTAGCACAACCGATCATGCCGACACGCTGGGCTGCAACATATAAACGCTGCAAATGTGCGCCAGCATCAAGCAAGGCCTGACGATAGCCACGATCACCAGCTTGGTTGATCGCGCTGGGCAGCGAAGTCAGCACTAATACAATCAATGGTGCTTGTAAAAATTCACGTTGAAAGCAATAGCGTTGCAATGGCTCTAGCGGATCGGCAGTGCGTAACACGGCCAATTGATGGGCAGCGGGGTTATAAACATAGCCACCCAAGGCCAAATCGTCGGATTTCAACACCAACGACGCAAGCAGGCTCAAGGGCTTGCTTACTGGGTTGAGCGGGCGGCTGGCATGCTCCAAAAAAGTCGCCAAATCAGCCAAATTCACTGGACGATCAGCGTATTCGCGCAAACTTTGACGTTGATTAATCAGTTGTTGATAGTTCAAATGGGTTGGATAGGCCGCTGGCAAAGCGATTTTGGCCTTGGCTTCAAACAAACTTGACCACCATGAGTTAGCAAGCTGATCCAGCTCAGGCAGCGCGTTGCCCCGTTGTAGGCTGGTCCATTCGTGAATATAGGAACTGGCACTCACACCAGCACCGAAGAAATGTTCGCTCATTGCAGCACCTCAGGATTGGGCGCAACCAGCCGCAGCACCAGCAACGGGGTTTCGCTTGGGCTATAGACATGGAGCAGATCGCGCAGTTCTTGATCGTAGAAGGCGCTGATTTGCTCGATTTGCCAGCCTGCAGCAGCTGCCAAAAATTCAATTGCCTGCGCAGCAACGCCACAATCGTAGAGCGCGATGCGATACGATTTTGCACCGTATTTGCCTTCAACTCGCCCAATCGCCGCCGTCAGCACAATCAAACCCAAGGTTTGTTGATTCAGCGGATCGCTGGGGAAGGCTTTGGAGACGTCATCCCAGCTAAATTGGGGGCGAATTGCTTCCAACGAAGCGTCATGTTGGTTCAAGTGATAGATGCCAGTCGCCAAATTGCTCAGCTTGTGGTTGAGCAAATAGACGGTTTGCGAGGCTAGATTGCCGCCCGAAGGCACAAAACGTTGGCCAGCGGCGATCGCCTGGGTGGCTGGTTTGCGCACAAATGCTTGCTCAAACAGCCAAGCTAAGGGCGCAATCGTGGTTTGAACTGGTAATTGAATGCTGAGATCAACAGTTGAATCAGGCTGCCATTGGCCTTGCAATTCGCTCAGCGCATGACGTTGGCTATTGGTATAACCCTTAGCCCCGCTGACGATTGCAATCGCATTTTTTGGCGCATAATGCTGTTGATGGGCCTTGGGGAAAATCGCGTAACTACGTTCATCGGTGTTGGCGTGATACCACAGCGGCAAATTCTCGAAATGGCCCGCGCCTACCAACAGATCGCGGGGCGCATCGAGGTTGGGCTGGCCACAAACTGGGCACAACACCAAACGATGCACTGATTGAGCCACAAATTCGAGCGTCGTTGGATCAAGCAGATAACGCACGCCGCCCGTAATCACTGGACTCAAGCCCGAAATCAGGTTGCCAACCACCAAACTTGCTTGGCTCAAGGCTAACTGCTCGTTGAGGCTCAGCGGCGCGGTTGGCTCGCTTAATTGTGGTTCATGGCTATCAACTTGCTCGGCACAGGCATAACAGCCAGCTTCACCAACAAAGGTAGTCGGGCCAAGCTCAATATGCTGTGGGTGCAGCCAAAGTCGGGTAAAGCGAGTTTGCGCTTGAATCGCCCGTTGATTGAGTGCCTGGGTTAATTCAGCCTGCGCCGTGCTAGTCAGCAAACAGATCAAGCCCTCGTGATGCTCATCTAACCAATGATCAACTGCTGCAAGTAATTGATCAGCCTGCGGAACTTGAAGATCAAGCGCCAAATGTGGCAGGGCATAGGTTGTGGTTGGATCTGCATTGGCCAGCCAAGTGGCGCGGCCTAAGCCAGCTTGCGCCAATTGATGCAGCAATGGAGCAACCAAACGCTCGCCACCAATCAACAACAAAGGCGTCGCTTGCAAGCGTTGCAGCACTTCATAGCGATTGCGACAGACCCGCGTTTGGTCAACAAAGCGGCTGTAAAAAGCTAGTTGTTGACTGAATGCGCGGGCAACTTGGGGATCAAGCGTATTGCTCGGCAATGGGCCTTCTTCAAGCACCCCCTGCACATACAACAACTGCAAGGTATCGTCAATCGTTGTGGGCTTGAATTGCGCCAAGCGTTCGCCAATCGTTTCGCGGGTGTTGAGACCATTCAACAAAGGCAAGAGTTGCGGCAGCAGATTGCGCACCGCTTTGCCACGCAACACCACATCTTGCGGCCCGCCCAGCAATAACAACAGCTGTTCGTTATGCCAAACTCGGGCAATTTCATCGGAGATCCGTGGGCGGGTTGGAATTTGCACCTGCGGATCGCTCTGGAGTTGGCTGTGTAAATCAATTGCCTGGGTCATAGTGCCACCTCGCGGGCTTGCAAGCTTAATTTGGACACCACCTGAGCTAATTGATCATGGCCAATCCAAGTAGTATTTTGCTGGCCACCACAGGCTGAACAGTTTTCAAATGGCTCAACATGATTGCGGCTCACGCCAAGATTGAATGTATCCCATTGAACTTCGCGGCCTAGCGCCAACGGTGGTTGTTGACCAAGCAATAAGCGCTCGATTTCGGCCAAGCCATAGCTAGCAGCCAATTGATTGAGCGCCGCCAGCGAGGGCTGAAACAAGGCTTGTTGTTGCCGCCGCAAAAAGCCATCCCGCGCCTGCCAGACATCGTTGCGGGTTTCGCACGAGCGTAATCGCGCTTGATAACAGGCATAACAGGCGGTGTGATTGGGCAAAATCGTCGGCCCTAGGGTAATTTGTGCGCCCCACAGACTGAGCGCAGTCCATGGCGTGGCAGCCCGTAAACTGGCTTGATTCAAGGCTTCGGCCACCGCCGGATAAGGCCGCTGAGTGATTAATGCTGCGGCGTGATAGCGACTGAGCAGCAAGCCCAAGCCACCAGCAGCGAAAGGTCGCGCTAGCAACTGAATTGGAAACGTACTGGTCAATTCGCGAATCTGTTGTGAAATTGGGCCATGATCGGCGCTGGATAAGGCGGCGACGGTCACCTGGGCTAAGGGTAGTTGCCCCAAGCGAGCCAAGAGTGCCTGCGCCATCACTGCGTCGGTCACCAAGAGCAAACGAGCTGAACGATTTTCGTGTAAACCTTGGGCAAACAGCCATTGCTGATGGGTTGCCACAAGAGTTGAATAAAGTTGATCCATCGGGCAATCCTTTCAAACTAGGCAAATGGCTGAGGCCAATGGTTTAATTCAGCTTCGGCCAAAACGGGGTAGCCCATGCGCTCCGGCACGCTATACAAGCGCGGCGTAGCCAAAAAGCGAGCATTATAGTTACAACTGAAGGGCATCAATTGTGGCGCAACCACTTTGATCGTATACAAACCAACTTCGCGCAAGGCTGGCAAGGTCAAATCGACCACAATCAGTTCCAGCCCAGCCCGCCGAAAAATATCGATCAAGCGCTGGGCTTCGACCGCTGGATCAGGATGATCGAGCCGTGGCAGTTGGTCGAGCGTGCGCCAGCGAGTTTGCTCAAACAAGAAATCAAAGGCTGGAGCGGTGGCCGCATCGGCATAGTAGGCAGCGCCATCACTCAAGCGCATAAAGGTGCGATAATCGGCAGGATCAAAGGGCAACGGTTGGCTCAACGAATGCTCGATACCAATCCGCGAGGCCGCCGATTCGTCGAGCACTTTGCTGGGCAAGGCCAATGGATTGGTACGCGTGGCCGACATTACCATTGTGCGCAACCGACCATGGGGCGCAACTTGGACTGCATAGATCGTCGCAACGCCTAAATCAGTGGTTGCATCAAAAAAATAGCTCTGAATTTGAGCCGCTTCGACCCGACTCAAGCGTTCTTGGAAGGCTGGGTCAGGAAATTCGCGCAAATCAACTTGGGGCAAGGCCAATTTTTGCCACCAGGCAATACTCAAGGCATCGCGTTCGATCGCCTCGCCAATGCCAGTTACAATTGCTTGTTCGTAGCTGGCTGCCAGCGCCGTGCCAGTTGAAATCGAGGTAGTAAAGGTTTCGCCAGCATATTCAGGCTGCATCCCAACATAGACTCCAATCGCTGGAACATACATCGGCTGGCCTGAAATTAGCGAATAGCCTTCGACCCAGCGCATGGGTTGGCGGTTGCTCGGCGGGGTGGTTGGGTTAGCAGGGTTGCGATATTCAGCATCGGAGCAGCGGGGAAATAACTCCATATCAACTGCTTCGATACCCAACTCTTGACGGGTCGCCACAATAAAGTTTTGATGCGCATGCTTGACATTGCAATAACGTTCGAGGGCTTCACAATAAGATTTCGCCTTAGCCCATTCCCGTTCCAAAAATACACCCGTGCCCGCTGGAGCCTCGGTCATAGCTAGCTCGGCACAATGAATGTTGGTGCTATAGACTGGAATTGCAGGATTACCAGGCGTGCGTGGTAGTTCGGTTGCAGTGCCCAAGATTCCGGTTCGCGGATTCACCAACGGCGCAACCCGCGTCAAAATGTCATCAATTGATAAAAACGTCTTTGACATGATTACACTCCGTTATCCGATGGTTGATGAAGTTGCTGTAGGGAATCGATTGGGTAGTTGCGGAAGGACGAGCAGCGCAAACATAATGGGTCACGCGGCAAACGACCTAATTGACTGGTTCCATCAGCCCGAATCACCAGGATGCGGGCGGCGAGCTGTGGCAATTGATTGGTGAGCCAACGGGCAGCAGTTTGCCAAGCTGGCAGCGCCATCAGATAATCGCTGGTTGCGGGAGTGGGAAAAAGAGCGTTATACCGTTGAAAACAATCAACACAGCAATAATCATCAGCGCCAAACAATGGCCCAAGCCGTAGCGTATGCACCAATGGCTGAAGCACTACCACCGGCAATGGAGTGGACGTGACGAACGAGATTAAGCGATCGGTTTCCTCAACCTGGTTGGTGCAAATCCATAACCAGCTGGCGGGGCGTTGCGCGGTGGCTTTGTGCTGAAGGGATACACCCAAATCGGCTAGTTGTTCGAAGAGTGCGGCGTTTGAGGTTGAAGCATTCGCGAGCAAAAATCCATCCATCGTCATACTCCATTTAATCAGTCAAGGCTCCAGACCCTTGCGGTAGCCGGAGCCTGTGCTGTGTAGTCATACTTCCACCATGTAGGCGTAGTGCTGGGGGAAGGTGCAAGCAGCAGAAGCAGTTTCCTGCTGCCTGGCTCCCTTACACCACACTACTGAATTTCAGCCTCAGCCGTGCAGAAACAGCTAACGGTACAAATTGAACCTGAAGTACTCAATGAACCCAACGATGATAAACAGCTGGCGGCAGCGTTGCTAATGTGCTCTTCTAGTTCATCGGCAAATAAATCAGCATCATCAGCGGTCACTTCAGCAGCCAACAAGTTCTTTACGTCTGTCATTAATGCATTCCTCACAAAGTAGCTAAGAGAGAGCCAGGTTATTTTTCAGCGACACCAGCGGTACAGAAGGTGCTGACGGTACAAATCGTGCCTGAGGTGCTGAGTGAACCTAACGATGAAACACAGGCGGCAGCGGCGTTGCTTACATGCTCTTCCAATTCATCAGCAAACAATTCGGTTTCGGCGGCGGTCACTTCAGCGTCGATCAAGTTTTTTACATCTGACATTGGGTATTTCTCCTATAAGTAGCTAAGCGAGAGTCAAGTTATTTTTCAGCGACACCAGCGGTACAGAAGGTGCTGACGGTACAAATCGTGCCTGAGGTGCTGAGTGAACCTAACGATGAAACACAGGCGGCAGCGGCGTTGCTTACGTGCTCTTCCAATTCATCAGCGAACAATTCGGTTTCAGCGGCGGTCACTTCAGCGTCGATCAAGTTTTTTACATCTGACATAAGTAAAATCCTCGCTAACTAAGAAGACAATTCAATTTATTGGGCTTCGATGGCGGCGGTGCAGAAGGTGCTGACGGTACAAATCGTGCCTGAGGTGCTGAGTGAACCTAACGATGAAACACAGGCAGCGGCGGCATTGGTTACATGCTCTTCCAATTCATCAGCGAACAATTCGGTTTCGGCGGCGGTTACTTCAGCATCGATCAAGTTCTTTACATCTGACATAAGTAGAATCCTCGCTAACTAAGAAGACAATTCAATTTATTGGGCTTCGATGGCGGCGGTGCAGAAGGTGCTGACGGTACAAATCGTGCCTGAGGTGCTGAGTGAACCTAACGATGAAACACAGGCAGCGGCGGCATTGGTTACATGCTCTTCCAATTCATCAGCGAACAATTCGGTTTCGGCGGCGGTCACTTCAGCATCGATCAAATTCTTTACATCTGCCATGGGGTGGTACTCCTGTTAGACTAAGCAATTGTGAGTGTGTCAGCTGTGGGTGCGCACCTCGTTGTTGACAGGGCTATTACACCATATCGCCATGGCGTAAACTATTGGGCCAACGATAGTTAAACCGATATAAGAGCGATATATCAGCTATCGCTCTTAGTTAAAATACATTAATTAAATGTGTAAAAAAGTGAAGTGTTATAAGGAAATACGTTCGAGGCGTTTTCGAATGCGCTCAGCAGCACTAGCATTGCCCAACATGTGGTAGATGTCGATTAGGCGCAGATAGGTTGGTTCGTGATAGGGGTCATAGCTCAACAAACGCTCAGCATAGGGAATGGCCTCAGCAGTCGGGCCATAAGCCAACAATAATTCCAAATAATCGCTGGTTGCAGCCACAAATTGGATCAAAGCTTGCTCACGCCAATCCAGCACCCATTCGGCGTAAGCAATATCGCTTAATAAATCGTCCTGATACAAGGCCAAGGCTGCTTGATAGGCTTGTAAAGCGGCAGGCATGGCTCCCTGCTGGCGTTGTTTGGCGGCAGTTTGTAGCAAGGTTTGAAATTCAGCATAATCGGTAGCGATCTGCGCTTGTGGATTTAAACGCAAGCCAGCTGCTTCACTCAACACAAAGGCCGAATTAGCGCCGCCGCTGCGTTCTGGCTCTAGCACATGCAACAGGGCATTTAAAGTAACTCGCAATGCTCCATCGGCGGCTTGCGGCGTAAGATCAGGCCAAAAGTGCTCGATCAAGGCTTCACGGCTGATAATTCTTGGGCGTTGCAGCACCAATAAGGCCAATAATTGCCGCGCCTTCTCACGCGACCACTCGTTGGGATCGACCAATTCTGCGCCACGCCAAAGTTGCAAACTACCAAAAAGTTGAATTTTCAGTGCATAGGCTGGGCGCTGGCGAATGCTGGTTAAACTGTGCTGGGCAATTTTGCGCTGCTGGGTCGAGGCTTGTTTAATCACTTCTTGCAACCGCTCAAGGCTGGCTGCCGAGCCATATAAGCCCAAAAGTTGCAAGAGCGCGGTTTGCTGTTGCGGCTGCTCGGCATACAGTTTCCAGCAAATTTCTTCTAAAGCCGCCCGATCACGCTCAGCTAAAAATTGGGCGATTCGCTGTGGCGCAATCCCCGTGCGCAAGCCCAATTCCACCAACAACGTGGTTAAACGCAGCGGCGTTGCGTTCATATGGCGGTCGCCATCGGATAAGTAATCGCGCCAAATCGTGGTCGCTTCGGCAATTAACTGCGGGCTAGGCTGAAGTTGCCAACGACTAGCCAGCTGCACCAAGCCTGCTCGCAAGCGTAAAATCGGCGATTGAGCGGCCTCGAGCAGCGGTTTGGCACGCTCCAAAGCCGCCAAGGCCCGTTGATATTCGCCACAGCAAAACCAGGCTTGCGCCAACATCAACCACATGCGTGGATCAGCTCCATACAGCGCATCATCGCGAATCAAGCCGCGTTCGCTGAGCGTTGCATCATGCTGCGCCAGCTTAATTTCGCCCAAACTAGCCCAAGCAAAGGCGCGTAGTGCAAGCAAGCGATTGCGCATAATCGAGGGCAATGGCTCATCGCTCGGCAAAAGCAATTGCTGAATCAAACGCTCAGTCGTTGGTCGATCAGCTTCCAACAAGGCCAAACCGAGTTTCGTCCCGCGCGTTTGCAAACGAGTCAAACGCACGCCATAGCGTTCGCTCAAACGGCTGGCTTGATCAGCTAAATCTTGGGCAGCAATCCGATCGTCGGGCGCGGCGCGGCTCATCAAGCAGGTTGCCAACAAATCGAGCAAACTCATGCGCATGGCTGGTTCGGCTTGAACTTGGGGGTGTTGCAACCAAACTTCGAGCCATTGAATGCCCTCGTTCGGCAAGGTCAAAATCGTGTATAAGCCACCAACAACGCAGGCTGCCACCCAACGCCAAAAGAAGGGTAATTCGCTTTGGGCTAAACTTTGGGCCGTCGCCAAGGCCTTGAGATAGCGACCACGCTTGATTTGAAACAATAACAAGGGAAATTTCAACAAATCGCGGCGTTGACGATACCAAACAAAACTTTTGAGGCTAAAACTTTCACGCGCCACCCCAATTAAGGCTTGCTCATCGCCCTGCCAAAAATAGATCAAACATTGTTCGCCAACCACCTGAAAAGCCTCGGCATAACGTTGCTCAGCCCGATAGCGTTGGGCTGCTTGAGCCAAGGTTTGGGCCGCAAGCACAGGGTCGTGTTCGCGCAAAGCCAGCCCATACAGATGCAGCAATTCGGCAATTTGGCGCTCGGCCAGCGGCAGTTGTTGGAGCCATTGCAACACTGGCTGATGTTGAGCCAACAATTGCAAACCATGGTGCTTAAGCTGCTCGGCCACCTGCGGCCACTGCCCTAAACGACACCAGACATCCAAGGCTGCCGCCAGATGCCCCTGCTGCTCGAACCATGTGGCCGCTTGGGCCAACAATTGAGTAGTTTCAGCCAACGGTTGTTGGCGCAGCACTTCCAACCAAAATGGCTCAAAGCGCCACCATTCGGCGTGATCAGGTAGTACAAACAGGTTGTAATGCCATAAACTAGCTGGGTCAGGCGCGGCCATCGCCGTCAGTACTGCTTGATTAAAAAAGGGCAAGAGCGCGGCAAATTGGGCAGTACGCCGCACCGCCTCAGGCAATTGCCCCAACACATCTTGGGCGAGAAAATCGCTGATTGTGCCTTGATAACCTGAGGGCAAGGCCCGCCACAAGCGCAAACCAGCAGGCCAGCCGTTGGTTGCTTGCCAAGCAGCTTGGCGTTGGATCGGGCTTTGAGTAGGCAATAGCTCCTGCAATTCAGCTTGGCTAAATCGCAATTCAGCGGCAGTTAATTGGCGATATTGCCCCCGCGCCGCTAAACCAGCCCAATCAAGCTGTGGCAATTGGCGGCTGCTCAAAACAAGATGCAGGTTGGTCGGCGCAAAACGAGCCAATTCATTCAACAAACGCCAAGCACTCGCCTGCAAATGTTGACAATCATCAAGCACCAAGGCAATTCGGCGCGGAGCCAAGGTTGCCCAGCAATCAAACAAATCAGCCAAACTATTGATCGGATTGATTTGAGGGAAGCGAGCTTTGGTTAGGCTGCTCAACAAACGCTGAAGCTGATCAGCCTCGGTTGGGCTATGCAGGCCATACCACAGCCAATCGCCGCCAAGCGTTTGCTGCATCCACTGGGCTAGCGCGGTGGTTTTGCCATAGCCAGCCGCCGCCACGACCATCGTCAAACGACATGTCCAACACGCCTCCAATTGAGCTTGAAGGCGTGGGCGTTGAATCAAATCATCATTCAGTTGGGGGTAATCAATTGCATATTGCACAACGATAAGTTTAGCATAAAACTTATTCGTCGCGCAGCACATGCAGCGGGCGCAGATGGGCTGGTCGCCAGGCAACACCCAATGCCGTCAACAGCGCTAGGCCAATTGCAAAAGCGAAAATCAGCAAACCTGGCAAGGCATCTAGCCCAAGCCCAGCCTTGGGTTCAAGCGTATTAATCACTGTGATCGCAAGCCAAACTGCGAGCATACCAGCGCTACCAGCAATCAAGCCGACTAAGCTATATTCCATGCTGATGCTGCGCAACAAGTGGGCAGTGCTATAGCCAACCGCCTTGAAAATGCCCATCTCGCGGCGACGTTCAAACAATGCCAAACCAACCGCATTGGCGATCAGCACCATGCCTGCCACGAACGCCAAGCCAGCCACAGCCACCACAAACAAGCCCAACGAGCGATAGATCATTTGAGTAGTGTTGTACATTTCGACTTCGTTATAGACAAAGGCTTGGGGTATCGCCTGATTAAACGTGTTGGTCGCAGTGCTCAATTGGTTAATCGGCAGATTAAGCGCATAAATCAGCGTAACAGGTTGTGCAACCAATTGCGACACAGCGTCAGGGCTAATCACAATGGCGCTCGATGCTTGGCTGCGCTGATTTTCGTAGCGACCAACCAAGCGAACGTTTAATCGACCGTTCGATCCAATCAATTCTAGCTCAGTGCCAAGCGGAATTTCGCTGAAAAACCATGTTGAAAACATCACTTGATCAGCCGCAGCCTGCCATTGGCCTTCGGTCAGTTGAATATCGCCGATTTGCGTGGCTGAGCGAGCCGAGGTTTCAAATTTCACGCCTTCAAGCTCGGGCAATGAAGTTTGTAATTTCAGCAATTGAATTGGCTCAAGCGCTGGTTGCTGCAATTGCTCGACAATTTGGGCAACCTTGGTAGACTCGCTGGGAGCAGTAATCACCCACATCGCCCGATTGAGGTTGGTATTTGGATCGGCGCGGGCATCAAGCTCTTTTTGGACCGTCAACAACGCTGCTGCCGAAAAGCCAATCGTAAACACCCCGATAGCCAAGGCGATAATTGCAAAGGCGGCCCGCTGACCATTGCGTTGCATATTGCGGCTGGCCAAACGCAGCCAATAGCCAGGCAACGGCGTTTTGGCAACCAACCACAAAATCGCTTGAAACAGCCAATTGAGCAACGCCAAGCCAAATACTGCTCCTGCGAACAAAAGCATGCCTGCAACAAACGAACCCATGCTAATGCTAGCAACCAAGGCAAACATTGCTCCCAAAGCTGCATACAACCCAACCATGGCGCGGCGGGTCGTCGGGTTAACTTCGATTGGACCAGAACGCAGCAACGAGCCAGGTCGTACCGCATTGGCTTTTACAATCGCCACCATGCCAAAGATCAAGGTTGTGGCGATGCCCAAGCCAATTGCTCCAGCCAAAATTTGCCAATCGACGACGGTTGGTAGGATGTAGGCGCTGCTACGTGCAAACAAATCGGTGAGTTGATCGCCGATTAATACGGCGGCCACCGCACCCAAGATACTGCCAATCAGCCCAAGCAACGCCGTTTCAAAGCCAAACAGCAACAACAATTGTGGGCCACGATAGCCCAAGGTTTTGAGAATGGCAATTTCGTTGCGGCGACGTGCAAGCACAACTTGCATGGTATTGGCCACGCCAATTCCGCTGACGATCAGGCCCAGCACTCCAGCGCCGCGCAAGGTCATGTTGAATAAACCAGCGGTATCCGATGGCTCGCTACTGACGGTGGCAACCGACCAACCAGCTTGCTCTAGCATGCCTACTTGAGCACCTTGCTGGCCCCAAACCACCCGCACTGAATTCAAATTGGCTTCAGGGTAAATTTCGTGGGCCGTCGCCAGGCTAAAAAATAAGCTGCCAGCGCTCTTGTTCGGCACTTGATCCACCAAACCGACCAATTTCAGGCGTTTGGGCGTTGCCCCTTGATCGACCAAAATCACCAGTTCTTGCCCAAGTTTCAGATCATGCTGAATTGCCAAAAGCTCAGTAGCCACCAAGGTATCGGGCTGGTTCAGCAACTCGCTCATGCTGGCATTGGCTGGTTGGCTCACATGCAATTCGCCCAACAACGGGTAACTTTGCGGATCAATCCCATAGCCAATATCGCCAAAAATCACATGATCGCCGCCAACAGGCTTGAGCAACCCAGGCGGAATTGCCGAATAGACCACATAGCCGCCAATCACGCCCGTTTGTTTCCATTGCTCAAGTTGGGCTTGTTGTTCGGGGCCAATCGGGCCATTGGGCCAATCGAGCATGGCATCGCCGCCAACACTAACCCGATTTTCAATAAAAATTTGATTGATCGCCGTCGATAAACTTTGCATCGAGCCAAGCGACATCACGCCAAAGGCAATACAGATAATCGCCAACAGCGTGCGCTGACCACCCAAGCGTAACGAGCGCCAAGCATAATTAAAGGTAAAGCCCAAACCCATGATTAAACCCTCGCGCTATCGTGGCGAATCTGACCATCAACGAGATACAATTGGCGATCAGCCCGCGCGGCCACATCAGGATCATGGGTCACCATCACAATCGTGATATTGAGTTGGCGGCGTAAATCGGCAAATAATTCAAGAATTTGCTGGCTGGTGGTGCTATCAAGGTTGCCAGTTGGCTCATCGGCAATCAGCAATTGCGGCGTTGTCACCAAGGCGCGGGCAATCGCCACCCGCTGTTGCTGGCCGCCCGAAAGTTGGGCTGGCCGATGATCGCGTCGATCGCCGAGGCCAACCAATTCCAGCATGGCCTTGGCACGTTGGCTAATATCGCTGCGATTGCGATGCACAAATAAAGGTGCTTCAACATTTTCTTGGGCGGTCATGGTTGGAATCAAATTGAACGATTGAAAAACCACCCCAATTGTTTGGTTGCGCAAACGGGCCAATTGCGGCTCGCCCATGTTGGTAATATCAACATCGTTCAAGCGTACATGGCCTTTGCTCGGTGTATCCAGGCCTGCCAAAATCCCTAGCAAGGTCGATTTGCCTGAGCCGGATGGGCCGGTCAAAGCCACCCACGAGCCACGGGCAATTTCCAACGAAATGCCATTCAGAATCGTCAAGGTGGTTGTGCCAAGTTGCACCGTATGCACAACATCGCGCATCAGGGCGACTAGCGCAGTATTTGAATGTGTCGCAAGCATGTAAAATTCCTTTATTTAGAACATAGAGCAAAGAACATAGGATTTAGGGATCGGTTGTTGGGGGCTGGGGATCGGTTTTTAACAGAGAGGATTTAGGATTCAGGGGCTAGGATTCAGGGGCTAGGTAATTCAAATCTGACCCCTAGCCCCCAAATCCTGACCCCTCACCCTTCGCGAGCTTCGCGTCCTTCGTGGTTTCGGCCCCTCGCATTCTTTGCTAAACCCCTAACCCCTCGTTTTTAGGCAGCTTGAAGTTGCGCTTGGCGGACGATTTGAGCTAAGGCTTGCTCAATCGTTTCGGGCTGTTCGAGCCGCGCAATCGCCTGCGCCCCCAAATCGTGCCAAAGCCGTTGTTCATTGCCAACACCGCTGGTCAAAACAATGATTGCCGGATGATTTGGCCATTGGACCAAGCTTTTGAGAGCAACCAAGGGATTAATATTCAACATCGCGGCATCAAGCACCACAATATCTGGCTGAAGATTGGGCAGCAATTGCAGCGCCTCAGCGTGGGTAATATCAGCAATTAATTCATAAGCAGGGTTTGGATTGATTAAGCTATGCAGCATGGCACGACGGCTGGCGATGCTGATTGTGGCAATCGATAAACGTTGCATAAAGCCTCCTTGTGATGGGCTTTAGCATAGGCGGCAAGTGTTACCGCAGTATCACGAAGTTGTCGCAAAATTGTCGCAGACTATTGCTGAATTGCCGAAGTTGCGGCTTTGGGGAAACAAATACAAAAGCTGGTGCCAACGCCAAGCTGGCTTTCAACTGCTACCGAACCAGCCATCGATTCAGTGAGTTCTTTGACCAACGCCAAGCCTAAGCCTGCACCTTGATATTGTTCGTTGGCGCGATTGTTGGCACGATAAAAACGCTGCCAAATTGCGCTAAGTTCGGTGGGGTCGATGCCGCTGCCAGTATCACGAACATAAATATGAATCGAGTTGGCCTGATTAAGCGCTTGCACCACCACCAAACCACCAGGTGGAGTGTAGCGCAAGGCATTATGCAGCAAGTTACGCAAAATCTGCTCAAAACGTTGGGGATCAATCAGGGCTTGATCAAGCTCAGCAGCACAATCGGCCAGCACTTCAACCCGCGATTGTCGCCAAGCCAAGGGCTGCACCGTTTGCACAATCCGGTTGATCAAGGGTGCCACTGGATGCGCTTCAAGCTTGAGGGTCAAACGACCAACCTCACTCGCCGAAAGCAAAAAGAGATCTTCGATTAGTTGTTGCAAACGCAGGGTTTCGCGCTCCATCACCAATAAATCACGCTGAACTTGGGGAGTTAAGGCTTGTTCGGTTTGCAAGCTCGATTCTAGGTAGCCGCGCAGGGTGGCAACCGGCGTGCGTAATTCATGCGAAACGCTGGCAACTAAGGCGCGCCGATCATCAAGCAATGCCGCCACCCGATCGCGCTCGGTTTTCAGGGCATTGACGGTAGTTGCCAATTGCTCAGCCATCGCATTGAAATTGGCTTGGAGTTGAGCGATCTCATCAGTACCATTAACTACAATTCGCGAGCTATAATCGCCTTCCCGCAAGGCCGTGGTAGCGTTAGCAAGGGCTGCGATGCGCTGCATAATGCGCCGCACCAACATGTATGAAAGCAGCATGGCCACTGGCAAAAACACAAATAAGCCAATCACCATGAGCACGCCATAAATTGAGCCGAGCAACGAATATTGCACCACATGTTCAATCAAAAACACCACAGCATCATTCGATTGGCTTAATTCTTCGCTGCGCAACTGGATCGAAAGCAGCGCCATGCCCATGCCAAAAATCAGCATCAACACAAACACAATCGTCAATTGATCGTGAGTTAATGTCCAAAGCAATGAGCGTTTGCGCAAGCGATTCCACCAACGCCAAACGCGCATCAAAAAGCGTGTGCCCAAAAATGTGATGCCATGCAATGCAAAGAAAATCAGCATATCAGGGAACGACTGAGCAAAATCACCATCATTCCAAGGACTCATAATCCGTGAAAGTTCATGCCACGAAATCAGGCCGCCCAGACCCACCAGGCAAAGCATCGCCAACCCAAATGCCCCAAGATCAAGTAGCAGTTGCCGCCAAAAACCACCCTCAGACAACACCAAACTCAAACCAAAAATCACCGTGCCAACGCCTAAAACAAAGAAGCCACCAGTCATCAACACAAAAACTTCAACTGGCAAGAGGTAAATAATTGCGAGCAGGATTGCCAAACACAAGCCATCGAACAGCAGCATTAGAGCAAATGCTTGCCAAAGCTCCGCCTGCCCATACCAACGCAACCAAAACTTCAGCATCGTGGTGCTTCCGCTTGCAAACGATAGCCCAAGCCCCAAACCGTCTCGATTGCATCGCCAAAATCGGCCAATTTTTTGCGTAAACGTAGCATGGCATTATCGACCGAGCGATCGCCGCCAACATAACTTTGGCCCCAAATTGTATCGAGCAAGTAATTGCGGCTAAAAGCTCGGCCTGGATTGCGCAACAACAAATCGAGAATCGCAAACTCAGTTGGGGTTAAATCAAGCTCCTGCTGGCGCAAGGCAACAATGTGCAAATGCGGGTCAAGCACCAAATCGCCATAGCGCAACACCTCGGTCGCTGGTTGGGCATCGGCCTGCAACAACTGCTGAATCCGCTGATCACGGCGCAACAAAGCTCGCACTCTAGCAATCAGTTCGCGCATGCCAAATGGTTTGGTCAAATAATCATCAGCACCCAATTCCAAGCCCACCACCAAATCGGTTTCTTCGCTCCGCGCTGTCAACATCAACACCGGAGTCGATTTAGTTTGGCGAATTGTGCGCAATACCTCTAAACCATCAAGTTGCGGCAACATCCAATCTAAAATCACTAAATCTGGTTGATGTTGCTGGTGTAAACTTAGAGCTGTTCGGCCATCGGCAGCATGCCAGACTTGGTAACCCAAGTTGCTTAGTTCGCGCACCAGCACTTCGGCCAAATCGACAGCATCTTCAACCACCAAAATTGTCGGCACATGCTCAGCCATCGCCAAATCCTTATTCTGTGTGAGGTTCAAATGAGTGATGATCTAACCTCTATCGGTCAGCAGATTTTAGCTAGCCAGCCTTTCAGCCAGTTGCTCAAAGCCCAAATTAGCGAATTTCGCCAAGGCTACGCCGAGTTACGTTTGAAAATTAACCCTGAGCTAACCCAACAATTTGGCTTTGTCCATGGTGGCGTGCTCAGCTATGCCGCCGATAACGCCATTACCTTTGCTGGCGGCTCGGTTTTGGGCTTGGAAGTCGTCACTGCTGAATACAAAATCAATTATGTCAAACCAGCTCAAGGCCAAGAACTGATTGCGCGTGCCAGCGTTTTGAGCAGCGGCAGTCGGCAGGCAGTTTGCCAATGTTTGGTTTATTGCCAAGACGAGCAAAATGAAGCCTTGGTTGCAGTTGCCCAAGGCACGATTATGACCCTCAGCGGCAAACGCTAAGCTTCAGCAAGCGCTGTAAACACCACAGCGCTTACTTTACTATACCGAGTTTGCGCCAAATTCGTCAATTCAACCAATTCGCTTGCTCAAGACCACGCTTTGGGATTGACAAACAATAGAACATTTGGTCTAATTTGAATAGAATTACGATTGACCTATGTTTGCGAAGGAAACGATGATGAGCCAACAAATGCCCCAGCGTTTATACTTGATGCAGGTTGGCACGATGCCAGAGTATCAAATTCCGATTGTCTGCTATCTGGTACAAACTGGTGATGGCAAGAATATTCTGATCGATACTGGGCTACCCGAGGTGATTCCAGCAGAAGGCGCAGATTTTGAAAATGGGCAAGATGTGGTTGTGCAGTTGGCCAAACTTGGTTTAACTCCAGACGATATTGATACGATCATTTCAACCCATTATGATTTTGATCACGCAGGCCGACATGGATTATTCACCAAAGCAACCTACATTGTGCAGCGCGTCCATCATTTGGATGCGGCGAGCAACCCACGGTTTGCCGCCAACCGTCCACAATGGGATCAACCAAACGAGCGGATTCAGCTCGTCGATGGGGATAGCCAACTGCTACCTGGGTTGGAACTGATTGAAACGAGCGGGCATGTGCCAGGCCATCAATCAGTGCTGGTGCGGCTACCCAAAACCGGAACGGTTTTGTTGCCAATTGATGCAGTACCTTTCGCAACTGGCTTTACTCGTGAGCAGCCAGCCGCTGATAACAACCCCGATGCTGAGGCGACCCATGCCAGCACAATTAAATTGCTTGATCTGGTCGAGAAGGAGCAGATTAAACTGGTGATTTTTGGTCACGACAATGAGCAATGGCAAACGCTCAAACAAGCCCCAGCCTTTTACGATTAAACGCCAAAATCCTCGATCTGTCATTGCAAGCTCCGTCAAGCATGATAGAGCTTGCTCATCCTACCTCAATCAACTATTACTCCCCACAATACATTGATAACATCAGCCACACTTGCACCTCGCAAAGAATCACGACCAACCGATCAATCGCTAGTTGCAGAATCTCAATTAACGAATTATTTTTTTGCTGAAATGATATATCCAACAACATTTAACTAGCGTAAATTTGCTATAATAGCAGCGTTAATTTCAGGCTGCTACCGCATGAATCTAAGGGTAAGCGTCCTTGAAAAAGGAAAACTATGACCGAGCAAGCACCCCAACTTAATGCCAACGATGCTTTTATCGAGGCGGCTGAGCGAATTCGGATTTTGCATAAACGCGATTTAGAAGATGCCATTCGTGATCGCAAACGGCCTAAATTAAGTGCTTCGCCATTTTCCCAACAAGCGATTTGGCTAGAGTTTCCGACCTATAAGCGTTTGTTGGAGAAACGCGCCAAAATTACTGTACCTGAAGTGATTGTGCGCGGTGTGGCAACCTTGTTGGAATGTAATATTAGTGAACGTAATATTTTGCTAAGTGCTGCGGGCTACAAACCTGATCCAGAGATTCTTAGTGGAACTGCTTTAGAACAGCATCTCGAACGCTACCGTAGCATCGTGCATAATCTCACTATTCCAGGCTTTATTCTGAATCATGTATGGGATATTTTGGAAGTCAATTCGCTCATGAATCGTTTATTTGAACACTATATGAGTGGGTTCGCCAACATTCCTGTGGATGATCGCAATATTCTCAATTTAATGTTTGATCCACGTTACGGCTTCAAACGTTTATTCAGTGTCGATATTGTTCAGTGGGAATTAATGGCTCGTAGTTATATTTATAATTTTCGCCAAGCAACCAAAGGTTTTGAACTTGAAACATGGTATCGTGCAAAAATTAACTATTTAAGCCAATTTGCTGATTTCAATCTGATCTGGAAGCAAGTTGAGGCTAATTTATATAAAGAATATGATACTTCGTTAACCTATTTTACCAGTCAATTTTTCGGCTTTCGCTCAATTCATATTAACGAATCAGAAAAATTTCCCTATCCACGCATTAATGCCTATATCAGCGAAGATTTAACTGCCCAAATAGCACTATTTACCACGCCAAATCAAACTTAATCAAAACGCCAGCACTATCGGCAACAATAGTGCTGGCAGCAGATCTAGCAACCCAAGGCATCGGCCAAAGCAGCCAAACTTGGCACAACCAAATCGGGCTGAGCTTCGGCGGCAGGCGTTGCCCCAAAGCCTGGGTTGGCATGGCGGCGATTGACCCAAACTGTGTTCAAGCCAAGCTGGTTAGCGGGCACAATATCGTGAAACAGACTTTGGGCCACATGCAAAATTGCGCTTTGCGGCAAGGCTAAACGTTCAAAAGCTCGCTGAAAATTATTCAACGATGGCTTGTACGATTGCACCTGTTGCGCCGTAATAATCCAATCGAATTTGAGGCCCAAGCGTTGCTCCGAAGCCGCAAACAAATCATCATCAACATTCGAAATAATCGCCAATTTATAGCGTTGCTGCAAACGTTGCAAGGCTGCTGGCGAATCGGCAAACGCTGGCCATTGCTTGACCGATAAGCCAAATTCGCTAGCTTCTTCGGCGGTTGGCGTGAAACCCAAACGCTGACCAAGTTGCCCCAGCACCGTTGCCACCACGGTTTTATAGGCCAAATATGGGCCTGCTTCGAGCGCACTTTCTAGCTCGCCATACAATTGCAAAGCCGCTTCTTGCTCGATGTTGATGTTGTAGCGAGCAAAAATTGGCTCAAGTGCCGTCCACAAACCAGTTTCCCAATCGATCAATGTGCCATAACAATCAAAGGTCAACACTTGAAATTGAGCTGGATTCAGCATTAAATACTCCAAATACAAAGAACCCGCGCCTATCAGCAACGATAAGCGCGGGTCATAAACTCACAGATTAATGCAAATGCAAAGTCACAACAACTTTGCCAAATTGCAGTTGATCGCCATGATTGACTGGAGCTGGCGCATGCGGAGCCAATTTTTGGCCGTTGACTTTGGAATAGTTGGTGCTATTCAAATCTTCCAAGGTCCAATTGCCGCCAGTATTGTGCAAGCGAGCATGCTGACGGCTAACCCCGCCGCCTTCGCCGCCATGGTTGGTCAAATCGACCTCAGGATAAATCCCGCTAATCGGATCTTCGCGGCCAATCACATAAATTTGCTTATCAGTTGGCAAGTTGAGCACAACTTGGCTACCAGCAACCACCAAATGCGGGGTAACTTGAACTGGTGGAGCAATCGGAGCAGCGACTGGCTCGGCAGGCGTTGGCGCAGCCCATGCTGGCGCGGCCTCAACGACAGGAGCTGGCACTGGTTCGGCAGGCACAACCGGAGCTGGCGCTGGTTCAGCTGGAGCCGCCGCAGCAACCGTTGGCGCATCATAGGTATTGACCGGAGCTGAAGGAATTGGCGCAGCGGCAGGCGCAGCGGGTGCACCACCAAGCAAGGCGGCTAATTCAGCTTCGGCTTCAGTCAAGGCATGCTTGCTTTCTTCCAAGCCAGCAGCGATATGGGCTGGCAAAGCACGGCCAGCATAACGCGCTGACATCTGCTCAAACATCGCCAAATTATCTTGATGTTCGGTGATTGCTGCTTCTAAACGAGCTACCTCTTCTGGGTCGGGCTGAGCAGCAGCAGCGGCAGCAGCGTCGGCGGCAGCCTGAGCAGCGGCTTCAGCAGCAGCCTTGGCCAGAGCTTGGGCTTGATCAAATGCCGCCAAATTAGCTTGCGCTTCGGCCAAACTAGCCTTGGTTTCTTCGATACCAGCGGCGATATGCGCAGGCAAGGCGCGGCCAGCATAACGATTAGCCATCTGCTCGAACATCACCAGATTATCTTCTTGCTCGATCACCGCTGTTGATAAAGCAGTGCGTTCGGCGGCTACAGCTTCTTCGTCAACTGCTGGGGCAGCCTCAGCTACTGGTACAACTGGCTCGACTTCGGCTACAGGTGCAACCACTGGTTCTTCAACCGCTGGTACAACTGGCTCGACTTCGGCTACAGGTACAGCAACTGGTTCTTCAGTGGCTGGCACAACTGGCTCGACTTCGGCCACAGGAGTTGAAACTGGCTGTTGATCATCAATCGGCACGGTTGGCAACTCCTCAGCTGGCGCAACATTGGTTAATTCAGCCAAATGCGGCTCGGCGACTGGTACAACTGGCACACCATCGGGCGGCGTAACCGCTTCGCTGGCAACCGGCGCAGGCGTGGCTACCGCAGCAACTTCGACCGGAGCAACGGCGGCAGGAGCAGCATCGAGTGAGGCTCCACACTGGTCGCAATAGCGGTCGCCTGGTTGATTGATATAGCCACATTCAGCGCAGTTGAGCGAGCTCGCGGCTGGCGCACTGGCGACTGCTGGCTCCGCTTGGGCTGGTGGCGCAGGAGGAGCCTGATCGGCTGGTACAAACATGGTTGGCGCATCGTAACTTTGATCCGTATGTAAATTGGGAACTGCCCCGATTTGGGTTGCTTCTTGATTCATCGACGGATCGAGTCGTGCACCACAATATTCACAAAAACGGTTGCCACCATCATTCGTATGTCCACAGCTTGGACACTTCATACTTCCTCCTTCAACAAGGGAGCACACAAGAATGTACAAATATTAGTATTGATTTGCTGCGCCAATTATCGCAAAAACAACACAGGCAAGAATCATCGCAACCGTGGCAAAAATCAAGCCACGTACCGATTGCGAGCGGCCTTTGATCGATTCGCGGGTAGCTTTTAAACTAATGGCCACGATACTAACGATCAGCGAGACAAACCCAGCAAAGCCACCAAAAAAGCCCATAAAAATGCCAGCATCTCGCCCCATATCTTCGTAGAAAAAGCCGCTAATCGTCAAGAGCAAGCTCAAAAAGCCCATAATTTGAGCGGTTTGAGCTACGCCCGTGGTTTTGGCCTTGGGCACGCTTGAAGCCTGCAAATGATGCGTTGCTGGATGCATCGGCGGTGCTGGCGGGCTAAATGGTTGGGCATAGGTTGGCGGTGGCGGCGGGCTATAGGGCTGGGCATACGACTGCGCCACTGGTGGCCCATAGGGTTGCGAGCCAGTTTGGCCATACGGCTGTGATGTTGGTTGACCATACGGCTGTGATGTTGGTTGACCATATGGCTGTGAGCTAGGTTTGCCATAGGGTTGCGAACCAGTTTGACCATATGGCTGTGATGTTGGTTGACCATACGGCTGTGATGTTGGCCGCATTTGGGCAGACGGAGCATAACCAACATTTGGCAAGGCCGCAGTGCCTGGGCGCTGAGCCACATACACATCAGCACTCTGTTGCGAAGCATTGGATAAGGCACGGCGCAACGCCACCATCGAGGCAAAGCGGGTTTGCGGATCATGGCTCATCGCCGTCATCAGCACCGAACTAATTGCTTCGGGCACGGCAGCATTAATCGTATGCGCCAACGGCACATTAAATGGCTGGGCAATCGGATCATGGCCAGTCATTAATTGATGCAGCAACACACCCAAGGCATAAACATCGGAACGAGCATCAGTTTGACCAGTGCCATATTGCTCAGGCGCTGAGTAGCCCATCGTACCAAAGGCTTGGGTATCTTGCGATTGACCAGGCTTAAACAAGCGAGCAATCCCAAAGTCGATCAACTTTACTTGACCTTCAGGAGTACGCATAATATTGGCTGGCTTCAAATCGCGGAAGATAATGGGTGGGGTGCGGCTATGCAAATAGTGCAGCACCTCGGTCAGTGGTTCGGCAAAGGCCACCACATCAGCCACCGGCCATGGCGGCGGACTATTGCGCAAAATCGTCGCCAAGGTTTCGCCTGGCACAAACTCCATCACCAAATACTCCCGCCCGTGGTCGCTAAAGTGGTCGGTCACGCGCGGCAAATTAGGATGATTCAAACGAGCCAGCAATTTTGCTTCTTCATGAAACGATTTGCGGGCGCGTTCGCGCTCATCTTCAGTTTTAAGCAGGGCGGTACTCATTTCCTTGATCGCGCAATCAATATCAAGGCGCTGATCATAGGCCAAATAAACTGCCCCCATGCCGCCCTGCCCAAGCCGTTGTTTGAGCAAATAGCGATAGCCCAAAATCAACTCGGGGGGCAATGCACCTGTTTTAGAGTTTTCTTCAGATAACAAATCGCTCATGGAGAAAATCCTTCGTATCAGCAACTCAGCGCGATTATAGCACGATGTTGCGCTAAAAAGCGCCCAGAATCGTGACAAAACGATCAGGATGTGATCGCTGGCGCAAGGCCGTCACAGCATAAGACGCAGACAATCTTTAATTAGTTTCAGCCGCAGGCCACTAGTGCTGCTGGTCGGTGCGTTCTTCTGCCGACAACAACACCACGGTCACATTATCGCGTGCCCCACGACTATTGGCAATAGCAATCAAGCTGCCACAACATGCTTGTGGCGATGAAGCTTCAAAGACTGCATCACGCAATTCTTCATCCGAAAGCTCGTTGATCAAGCCATCGGAGCAGAGCAACAGCCAATCGCCAGCCTCAAGTGGCTGCTCAGTCATGTCCGATTCGACCGTGGCTTCTACGCCGACCGAGCGATAGAGCACATGGCGACGCGGGTGAGTACGGGCTTGCTCAGGCGTTAGCTCGCCAATATCAACTAAGCGGGCCACCATGGTGTGATCAACCGTGATTTGGGCGATTTGTTGGGTGTGTTCGCTAACCCCTTTACGATTAAATAGGTAGACCCGCGAATCACCAACGCTGCCAATCCAAGCTTTTTCACCAACGACCAAGGCCACAACCACCGTCGTGCCCATGCCACGTAAGGTTGATTTAACCTCAGCTTCGCGAAAGATCGTGCTATTGGCCGCAGCGATGGCAGCCCGCACGACATCACGCCAGCCATCAAAGCTGCGATCAACATTGCGGCTATAATCGCGCAGATGATTAACAATTGTTTGACTAGCCAAGGCGCTGGCCCGTTCGCCGCCTTGAGCACCACCCATGCCATCAGCCACCAAACAACAGATCACCGGCGTGCCATCACGCAAGCGAAACTGCTCGACCAAGGCAGAATCTTGGTTGACTGAACGACGAGTACCAACATCGGAAAGCAGGCCAACAGTATAGCGAAGTGTTTGGGACATAGGCTGGACCTTTTCTGCATTGGCCACCAATGGATTACCACAGGCAATACAATAGCGGGCATTCACCCGATTGCCCTTGCCGCAGCGCGAGCAGCCCAGCGGAAAGCGGCGGGCGGGCGTTAACGTGGTGGTAATGCGAATAGTTTCACGGCCTTGAGCCAACTGATGACTAACGCTTCCAAGGGCTTTCCGCAACTCTTCAATACTACTGATTGCCTCTTCACGGGTTGCTTCACCAGTTTGCAGGCGCATCTGCCACCATTCAACGCCAGCATGCACCATCTGTTCCAAGGCTCGCAGGCTGATCTTCTCGCCTTCAAGCTGAATGCGACGCGGTGCGGGTAAAACAACTTCTTCATAGTCGATCGGCTCGGCTGCCGTAGCTGGCTCGGGCGTTGTTGATGTGGGCGGCGTAGCCACTGAACGTAGCGGAAAGCCGCAATAACGGCAAAAACGCGCCGTTTCATCAACAAGGCGCTGACAGCGAGGGCATGGAGCGCCAGTAGGCGTTGCAAGGCTCATTCGAGCAACCTCCCATTCGGCAGGAACGGTTGTGGTCTGGAGCAGTATGCTATAATGCGCGTGTTTGAGTCTGCTCACATGCTGCGATTATAGCACAGCCCTTCATCCATGCCACTAGATAGCGCTAATTTCGTTGCATGAAGCTTGGCATTTAAGGGGGAATGATGACACGCTGTATCCACTGCGGTGCTGCCATTCAGCCTAATACGAAGTTTTGCCCAAGTTGTGGTAAATCGCAACAGGCCGCACCTAACCAAGCTAACCCCGCATTAGGCGGTGGGGCCACAACCATCCTGCATTCATCGATGGCATTTTTAGAGGTGCAAGAAACTGGTCAGGCACCCCGCCAAATTCCATTAGCCAATCAACCAATCACGTTTGGCCGCAAGCCCGATAACGATATTATTGCGTCGTCGCGCTTTGTGTCATCGAACCATGCGCGGATCGAACCCGATGGCCAACGCCACGTTATTATCGATCTTGGCAGCACCAATGGTTTGCTCTTCCAAAGTCAACGTGTGCCCCGCCATAGTTTTAACGATGGCGATTCGGTACGGATTGGCGATCCGGTTACTGGTAACTTTGTCACCCTCACCTATCGTAATCAAAAGGTTGCCACGCCGCCCGCCGAGGCTGGCCATGTTAGCCGCTTCGATTTGAGCAATAAGCCCGCTGTCACAATTGGCCGCGAAGGCTCGGCGCTCAATTTACCCAATCCTCAAGTATCGCGCAACCACGCCGAAATTCGCGCCATCCAAGGTGGCCACGACGTTCGCGATCTTGGCAGCACCAATGGCACATTTGTCAACGGTAATCGAATCACGGCAACCCGCCTGAATCGCGGCGATGTGATTCAAATTGGGCCATTTAAGCTGGTCTACGACGGCAATTCGCTTGATCAATTTGATCAGCGGGGCGCGTTGCGGATCGATGCCCATTCATTGGTACGCTTGGTCGGTGGCAATCGGGTTATTCTCAATAATGTTTCGTTGGTGATTGAACCACGCGAATTTATTGCTTTGGTTGGTGGTTCAGGCGCTGGTAAATCAACCCTGATGGGGGCGCTTTCGGGCTACAATCGCGCTAATAAAGGCGCGGTGTTGGTCAATGGCGACGATTATTATGCCAACTTCGATGCCTACCGCGCAATTTTGGGCTATGTGCCGCAAGATGATATTTTGCACAGTAGCTTGCCAGTCGATGTTGCCTTGCGCTATACCGCCAAGCTCCGCTTGCCCGCCGACACTGCCAGCAGCGAAATCGAAGCGCGGATCGATCGGGTGCTCAAAGATGTTGAGATGAGCGCTCATCGTGGCAAGCAGGTTAATCAACTTTCTGGTGGGCAGCGCAAACGGGTTTCAATTAGCTCTGAGCTATTAGCTGATCCTAGCCTATTCTTTCTCGATGAGCCAACTTCGGGGCTAGACCCGGGCCTCGAAAAGAAGATGATGTATACCTTGCGCCAATTGGCTGATTCAGGGCGCACAATTGTGTTGGTAACTCACGCCACTGCCAACATCACCCAATGCGATCATGTGGTGTTTATGGCCGATGGGCGCATGGTTTGGTTTGGACCACCCAGCGAAGCCTTGACCTTCTTCAATGTAACATCGGGTGATTTTGCCGATATCTACACCAAACTTGAGGGTGATGCCGACCCCAACCATCCTTTAACAACGACCGAGTTGAAGCAAGAATTCGAAACGTGGCGGCAACACAATAATCAAGTGCGCCAAGCGCCACGGCTCTCTGAGCTGTGGGAAATTCGTTTCCGCAACTCCGAGGCCTATCGCAAATATGTTTGGGAACGGCTGCAACGTGCGCCGCAAGTGCCCGTCATGACTCCGCCACAAGCGCCAATTCCCCAAGCTGCGGTGCCTGGAGCCTACCCCAACCAAGTCAGCGCTTCGATTCCCACCTCGGCGGCTCCAGCGGGTAGGCCGAAACCGCCGCCCGTTTCGGCCATGCGCCAATTTGGGATTATGACCAAACGCTATATGCGCTTGATCGCCGCCGATAAACGCAACCTTGCAATTATGTTATTGCAAGCGCCGATTATTGGCATGATTTTGCTTCTGGTTGCCAAAGAAGATGCCTTCCGCCGCCCTAATTCGGCTGATGCTCGCATGGTGCCGTTCTTGTTGGGCGCAATCGCAGTTTGGTTTGGCATTCTAAATTCAGCCCGCGAAATCACCAAGGAAGGCCCAATTTATCGGCGTGAACGTTTGGCCAACCTTAAAATCGTGCCCTATTTGGGTTCCAAAGTTCTGGTTTTGGCTGGCTTATGTCTCATCCAAAGCATTATTTTGATGGTCATTCTGGGTACAAAGGTCGATTTTGACCTTGGGCTGGAGGTGCCATTTGGGGTTTGGGGTGGCTTCTTGGTCACAACCTTCCTCACATCGCTTACCGGTTTAGGCGTTGGCTTGTTAATTTCGGCCTCAGCTAGCTCATCGGATAAAGCCATGAGCATCATTCCGTTTGCGCTAATTCCGCAGATTGTGTTTGCTTTGGCCTTGCTGCCCTTACCTGCGGCACTAGCTCCAGTTTCATTCTTGGTTGGCAGTCGTTGGGCAATGCAGGCCTATGGTTCAATCGGCGGTTTGGGCGAGCCATTCGACCCAGGCAAATGTCGCGCGGGCCAAATTCCTAGCCCTAGCACCTGCGAAGTGTTCCCAACCGTGGGCTACGACGATAGTGCTGGCTATATTTTCCTGACTTGGTTTATTTTGATTGGCTACACCATGGCCTGTTTGGCAATTACGGCTTGGTTGCTCAAACGCCGCGATAATGAAGCCTAGTTGTGAGCCAACCTGAGCCAATTCAATGGAATACCGCCGCCTTGCAAGCGCTCCAAGTCGAAGGCGTAAACGAGCGTTGGAATGCCGTCCAAGAGCAGTTACACCCAATTCTGGTGGCGCTCAGCGAGCAGCTTGATATCACTGCAACCCGCCAATTTCCCAACACGTGGGGCTTATACGAAGTTAGTGCCAAAACCGTTAGAGCGGTCAATCGTGGCCGCCAACGTGATCCAATCGACGATTATCATGTAGTGATCGATCGGCCACCACGTGGCTGCCATATTTACCTTGGGGTTAGCGGCAGCGAAGAACGGATTTTGGTTGGAATTCAACTCTGGAATAAGCGCAAACGTGAATTAGCTGCGGTGTGGGATCGTGGGCGCGTGCTGTGGGAGCCGTTAATTCGCAGTTTGCCCGATGTGCGCTATACCCGTGGCGAACATGCTGAGCAACAACTGTGGCTCGATGATTATCTGGCCAATCGCGGTAGTAATTATCTTTGGGCAGGTTGGAGTTACCCTTGGCAGCAAGCACTGGACGATAGCCAACAATTTAATCAGCAATTGATCAACCATATGTTGGCCTTGCTGCCGCTCAATGAAGCAATTATGGAAATTGCCGAAGAGGAGTGGGAATTACCACCAAGCCATATTCGCGAAGCCCGCCCAAGTTATGCCACGGGTTTCAATAGCCCAAGCATCGAAGAAATTAGCGCTAGTATTCGCCAACGGGGCTTTATCTATCCCGATGCTGTGTTGCGTTCGTACCACATTGCGCTGCAAACCAAGCCCTTGGTGATTTTGCCTGGGATTTCGGGCACGGGCAAAACCCGTTTGACTCGCGTCTATGCCGATGCGGTACACCAAATCGCGCCACACAGCGATAATCCCTATTATTTGGCGGTGGCGGTGCAGCCCGATTGGCATAATGCTCGCGATTTGCTGGGCTATTTCAATGCATTAACTCAAACGTTCCAGCCAACGCCTACGTTGCGGTTATTGCTGCGAGCCAGCGCTGATCCGGCTAATCCCTATTTTCTATGCCTTGATGAACTGAATTTGGCGCGGCCTGAATATTATTTAGCGCCAATTTTGAGTGCGCTCGAAACCGCCGAACACCTGATCGATTTGGGTATTCCCCAAGAAGTTGCCCAAACGGTTGATGGCGAGAGCGTGCGTAATCCGCTGCGTTTACCATTAAATGTGCATATCATCGGCACGGTTAATGTTGATGAAAGCACCTTTACGCTCAGCGACAAACTGCTTGATCGAGCAAATGTAATTGAACTTACCGAAGTCGATTTAGCGGCATGGCGAGCCAGTTATCGCCGTCCGTTTAATCCAACCGCATGGCAATTATTGCTTGAATTACAGCCGATTTTGGCTAGCCTTGGGCATCCATTTGGATATCGCACGGTCGAAGAGATTGGGCGCTATTTGGAAGGAGCCGAGGGGATTATGCCACTCAATACAGCATTCGATTTGCAAATTAAGCAAAAATTGCTGCCCAAATTGCGGGGTGACGATAGCCCACGCTTTCGCAATGGTTTACGCAGTTTAGCCCAATTGTTTGCTGAATATCCTCAATCACAAGCCAAAATTCAGGCCATGCTCGAACGGCTTGATCGCGAGGGCTTTGCTGATTTTTATTAAACGAGGGGTCAGGGGCTAGGGTTTAGGGATCGGGGAGAAAGAACATAGAACATAGGTAGAATATAGGCATTGAGGGTTGAGGTCGGGAAGTATCAATCTTTCGTTTCGTCAAGAAGCCACTATTTCCCACCAGTTGTAATTTAGGGGGTGCAGAGGGATTAAAGCCCCCTGCGTCTCCCTCCAGTGGAGGGATGGAAGGGTGGAGAAGCGATGATTGGAAATCGCGAGTTAGGAACCAAGGGTTGGAAAATCGAACCTTTTTCGTGCTCTTCGTGTTCTTCGTGGTTAAATCTAGACTATTAACTTATAGCTTATTAAGGCATTATGACAAAACGTTTAGGAATTCTTGGTGGCGGCCAATTGGCGCGGATGTTGGTGCAAGCGGCGATTCCCTTGGGAATTGAAACCGTGGTTTTGGCCAACCGCAACGATGAGCCAGCGGCATTGGTCAGCAAAGCGGTGGTTGGCGAGTGGAGTGATCGAGCCTTGCTTGATCAATTTGCTCAAGCGGTTGATGTGGTAGTGCTCGAAAACGAGTTTATTGGCTCGGAAAAATTAGCCTACCTTGCCAGCAAAGGAGTGCAACTTGTCCCCGATCAAGCAACGCTTGGCTTGATTGAAGATAAAGCCCAACAAAAATTAACCTTAGCTGCCGCAGGCTTGCCTGTACCAGCTTTGGCCTTAATCGAATCGTTGGACGACGTGGCGGCCTTTGGGGCTGAACATGGTTTCCCGTTGATGCTGAAAACGCGGCGCAACGGCTACGATGGCCGTGGCACAGCCAAAATCCGCAGCGCCGAAGAGATTGCCAGCGCTTGCAGCTCATTGGGTTTTCCTGAAAATCCAGTGTTTGTTGAGGCATGGGTTCCCTTCGAGGCCGAGTTGGCAACCTTGATTATTCGCTCAGTCAGCGGCGAACAATGCGTCTATCCCGTGATTGAAACCTACCAACCGAGCGGCGTTTGTCGGGTGGTGCGTGCGCCAGCGCCATTTGCGGCGGCCATTCAACAACAGGCCAGCGAGGTTGCCCAAGCGACGGCAGCAGCACTGGGCGGTTTAGGCATCTTGGCGGTTGAAATGTTTCTGACCAGCAAAGGCCAAATTTTGGTCAACGAGCTAGCGCCCCGTCCACACAACACTGGTCACTATTCAATTGAGGGTTGTTATTGCTCACAATTTGAAAATACAATTCGCGCAGCGCTAGGCTGGCCGTTGGGCGATCCTAAGTTGCGTCACCAAAGTGCAGTGATGGTCAATGTGCTCGCGCCAACTACACGACCCTTGGAAAGCAACCTGATTCAAACTGCGCTCAAACCACAGGTGCATGTGCATTGGTACGACAAACGCAGCGCCAAGCCAGGCCGTAAAATTGGCCATATCACCGCTGTGGGAGCCGAGCCAAGCGAAGTTGAAGCACGTGCCCAAGCCGCCGTCGATCAGCTAGAACGAGTTTTAGCTGAACCTGTATAATTGAGCAAACCAACCCACATGTCAAGCCAATCGGGAGTTGCAATGGCGCACCTCGATCAACGCTTGGCATTTTTAATTTCACGCCAAAGGAGCATTATGTCAGCCGTTGTTGGAATTGTGATGGGCAGCGATTCGGATTTGGCGACCATGCAGGCCGCCGCCACCATTTGCCAAGAATTTGGCATTGGTTACGAAATGCGGGTTGTTTCGGCTCACCGCACGCCTGCCTTGATGGCCGAATATGGCCAAACCGCCCATGAACGTGGCCTCAAAGTGATCATCGCTGGGGCGGGCGGAGCAGCTCACTTACCAGGTATGTTAGCGGCTTACACGCCCTTGCCAGTGATTGGTGTACCAGTGCCAATCGGCCACTTACAAGGCGTTGATGCCTTGATGTCGATTGTGCAAATGCCAGGTGGAGTACCAGTTGCAACCGTCGCAATTGGCCAAGCCAAAAACGCAGGTTTATTGGCAATTCAAATTTTGGCCACCGCCGATGCCGCATTACAAGCCAAATTGATTGAATACAAACAAACCATGGCCGCCGAATCGCAAGCCAAAAACACACGGCTTCAGGCCAAGGCAGCGCAATAAGCCTATTTAACCGCGAAGAACGCGAAGCGTTGATCAGATCTGATACTAGTAATCTAACACTTAGTGTAGCTTCGCGCTCTTCGTGGTTTCATAATGGATTGGCTACCAAGACATGGCAACAATGAAAGCCACTAGGCACAAGCAGGCGTTGCTCAAGCACTGCTGCCAACTCAACCTTTATTCCAGTTTGTAGCGGGCAAGCAGCCGGCTCTTGATGCTCAGCGGCTAGTTGGGCAAGCGTGGCATAGCGCAAACCTTGATCAAACCAACGCTGGGCATTGGCAAGATTGTAAAGCCGCAGCCAGAGCCACCAACTCAAGCGATACGCAGCATGATCGATTGGCACACGCCGTTCGCGGGCCAACAAGCCATGACCATAACTGGCAGTTTGATGCCAATAGATTGGGTTGATTAAACTTGCGGTGAGGCTTGTTTGATCACCGTTGTTCAGTGCTTGCGCAACTAAACGCGGCAAGGCTTGCAAGCCAGCAAACGAAAGCCGATCCTCGGGCAATTCTTGATCACTCAGCGTGTGCCAAACCTGAAGCATCGCCTCGCGCTGAGCGTTGGTTAGTTCAAATTCCATCAATTAATTCTCGCTGGCTCCGATTGACATAGATTGAGCTTGGTTGCACAATGGCCTGCAATTTGGCAATCAGGAGCAATGTGATATGCAGATTTTAGTGCTACAAGGCCCAAATCTTAACATGCTTGGCCAACGTGAGCCAACAATTTATGGCTCAACCACGCTGGCCGATATTCATAACGCCATGAGCGAAAAAGCAACCAGCGCAGGCATCGAATTAAGCTTCATTCAATCGAACCATGAAGGCATGTTAGTTGATACCCTTCACGCCCATTATGGTCAAATTCAGGGCATTATTATCAACCCAGGCGCACTGACTCACTATGGTTTGAGCCTACGCGATGGATTAGCCTTGATGGATGTGCCGATCATCGAAGTGCATTTATCGAATGTCTATGCCCGTGAGGCCTTTCGGCATCATTCAGTGGTTGCGGCAATTGCCCAAGGCCAAATTAGCGGGCTTGGTTGGCAAGGCTACCTGTATGCGCTCGATTGGTTTATCCAACGCAAATCGGCTTAATCAGCCCATTGGTCAATAATCGCTGGATGCTGGCCCGCCTGCAAAAGCTGTGATAATTGCTGATGCTCGGCGGCAATCAAACGCTTAACCAACTCGCCTACATACAACTCCCCAGCCGCAGTGTGGATGCGTTGAGTATAGCCAGCCCACGGAATTGCCGCGATGGCTTGGGCCAGTTGTTGGCGTTGTTGATGCCATTGCTCCAGGCTGTTGGCTGCATCAACCAACCGCGGCGGCTGATTGGCGTGAGCAGCACAATCATTGGTAGCTTGTTGCTCTAAGGCAATTAATTGGGCTAAATCGGCGGGTTGCACATACTGCATCGCCGCCAAGCTAGCTGCTCGCGAGGTTTGTAACAATTCTAAAATGGCTTCTTGTTCAACAAAAACCGCCATGGCAACTCCTTATTAACCGCAAATCACGGTACGCACTCTATGATACGTACCGTGATTGATTTGCAATCGGTCGGGGGAAGGGCTTTCGGCTAGACCTGCTTGGATGCAGCGCGGTTGCGGCGAACTTTGAGTACGCGGTTTACCACAAACCAAATCAGGCCCAGGGCAATAATCCCCAAGGCAACTTTTTCATAGCGGTCAACTAAGCCAAGCACATTTTCCCATTGCGAACCAAGCACAATCCCAGCATAGGTCAAAATGCCATTCCAGATCAACGAGCCAAAGGTCGTCCAGAGCAAAAAGCGCCCCATAGGCATACGATTCATGCCTGCCGGAATTGAAATTAAACTACGCACCAAGGGAATCAAGCGCCCAGTAAATACGACGATTTCACCATATTTAGCAAAGAAGCCCAAGGTTTTATCAATATCAGCTTCGCTGATAAAGAAGAATTTGCCATAGCGGCGAATAAAGCGCCGAATAATCGTTTCGTCGGCCCACATGCCAATATAATAGAGCGCCAGAGCACCCAACACTGCGCCAATAGTGCCAGCCAATAACACTGCAACAAGGTTCATTTCACCTTTGCCAACGATAAAACCAGCGAATGGCATCACCAATTCTGAAGGGATCGGGGGAAAGAGGTTTTCGGCAAACATCACCAACGCAATGCCGGGGTAGCTTAACGCAGTAATAATCGCAGTAATAATTGCTTGAACTTTGTCCATTATTTCTGACATGAGTGTTTCTGCTCCTTTAAGTGGGGGGTTGGTGGGCGACACCTACAGGCCGCGCTTGCAAACAATACCCTAATCTCGATATTTCGACAAGTGCTAGCTGAGGGGTCAGTTGTTAGGGATCGGGGGCCAGGTGTCCATCCACGAAGGACACGAAGAGCACGAAGGTTAAGTTTTTAGCCACAGATTTCACAGATTTGCTTAATGTTGCTGCGATAGCCAATCGACTTTGTGTTTCGCCACTGCGTTTCCCTGATCCCTGATCCCTAGCCCCTTCATCGTTCTGCGCCTTTAAGTTAGAGATTACTCATACTTCCCGACAACTTGGGTCAACGTGATGAGTATTATTGGCTGCTCCAATCGTGGTATTTGGATAAAGATTGACAACTACGCCGTGGCGGCATTCTCAATCACACTGGCTGGATGCTGACCTATGCCCTGACTGCCTTGATTGGGGTGCTTGGGTTATTCAGGCGCAGCGAGGGCGTTTGCACTGGCGTTGGGCCTTGCACCTGTTTACGGCGGTAGTTCCTCAAGAAAATCTTTATCCGCCCAGACATCCGCATTGAGGATATGATCCAGTATTTCATCAGTAGTGACTCGCTCATCCGTAGCTGCTAATACAAGGTCATAGACCGTAGGAATGTGGTCGAGGGTAGTGACATCGCCAGTTTATACATAAAATAGTGCAGTTTTCAGCTAGCGTGAGAGCCTTAAGTCGCACATCAAACAAAGTCAGGTTGGTTTTTGTACAGGTATAGTCAATCATCGAAATCGGTTCGGTATCAAGAATGACTAGTGGGGAGTCCACAATCTCCTAATGAGTGGAGTATGATATGTATCATACATAAGGGAGAGGATCTCACAATCCATAGGAATACCAATGAAAATTTTGAATTTGAGGAGACAAGGCTAAACAAGATCACAATGAACTGACTAGAGAAAGCCTAAGAAGCCTTTTCACTGGGAAATGGAACTACCTCCATGACCAACAGAATGGTCTGCATCTCGCGTGGTACTAGGACTAGGGCTAGCCTTGAGACTTATACCATTGTGTGGGCATGAGTTGATGGATACCAATCATCAATAAGAACACAGATATTGGTCATCACCCCAAAAAATGGTATACTGGACATCAACTGAACTCCTACTAATGGTTGCCAAACACATCTATACATGGGGGTTTCGTCTTTTATTGTCAAGTGTATGATCTATGAGGAGATAAAGTTGTACGCCATATTTCATCATAACCCCACCACCCATAGTCTCATTGCCACTCTTTCACCTATCCCTATCAAATAGCACGTTACCGCTATGCTGCGGCAACGCGATCAGTCAGAGTGGAATCGAGCAACATATACAGGTGCGAACGATCCGCAAACCAGCAAGAAGTCATCGTAATTCTCTGATATATTTTGTTTGTTAACAATATCTTTACGCCTTACCCACAAATACCGCATTCGGTATCATATAGGCAGAATATCAAACTCCAAGCAGGGTCTACCAAAAGAAAGGCTAGTTCATCCAGCTGAAACTTGGGTACAATCCAAGCTGGACTCATAGAACCAGCTATTGTAGTAGACGCACTAGTCAGTTTGGATAGTGGAACTGCAAAGGCTAAGGTCTGAAATCTGCTGATAAGGGTATGGTACTAGCTATTAAGGTGGTTTAATGATTAACAGGAATATGCCAATGTTGGTTATACTGGCGGCAGGGTCTAGCTCACGGTTATGGCCTATCAAGGATAAGTCGTTAGTAAATTTTTTGGGAAAATCATTACTTGAACAGCAGTTGGATATATATATTACCCTAGGATTCACTAATATTGTAGTCATCTGCAATATTAGCAATAAATCATCTATTGAAGAAATTCTATCAACATTAAGTATACAGTATCGCAATATAGATTTTAAGGTGACTATTCAATCTAATCAAAAAGGTATGGGAGACGCTCTCCTTAGCTTAAAACCAATTTCAGGAACATTTCCAATTTATCTGTGTCAAGTACATGACATTTTTGATTCTTCATTCCATCATTCCCTACTTCAATCCTTCAATACAGATCAAACAGCAACCTGGATTGCTGCTTATAAAGTAAAAAGTTATTTTCCTGGTGGATATCTTGTAGTAGATGGAAATATGACGATAATGGATATCGTTGAAAAACCAAAGCCGGGTTTAGAACCAAGCGATCTTGTTAATATAGTAGCACATATACACCCTAATCTAGATGAGTTATTATATTATATCGATAATGAATACAAAGATTCTTCTATAAAGACAGACGACCATTATGAACGTGCCATGGCGAAGATGATGAAGAAATCATCATATAAAGCTGTACCATATAATGGTTCATGGAATCCAATAAAGTATCCTTGGCATATCTTACGTGCTATGGATTACTATTTACATATTATGCATGAGAGCTATATATCGCAAAGTGCGAAAATTGAAGATGGGGCCAATATTGTCGGACCTGTCATCATTGAGGATGGAGTAAGAATTTTCAAAGGAGCTGATATTAGAGGACCGGTATATATTGGTAAAGGATCTTTAATTGGGCAATTTGCGCAAGTGCGCCATTCAATGATAGGCAGTAATTGTGAGATTGGACTAGGATCAGAAGTTAACAGAAGTTACATAGGTCAAGGAGCTAGACTACATAGTAGTAAAGCGCTTGATAGTATTCTTGCCGATAATAGGCCAGGACAATATATTAATTTGGCTGCTGGTTCGATCACTGCAAATCTTAGAGTAGACTATAAAAATATCTATTCCGCTATAAAGGGTGATCGTATTGATACAGAAAGAGATAAGTTGGGTGCTATGATAGGGGCTGGAACATTCATTGGTATCAATGCTGCACTAATGCCTGGAATAAAGATAGGAGAAGAATGTATTATAGGACCAGGAACAATTGTTGATCAAGATATTCCTGATAAAAGTCGATTCTTTGTAAAACAAGATAATGTACTTTCTTCTCTGAATGAAAAGGATAAGTAATGAATACTGCTATTCCAGAAAATATCTTCCGAAGTAATGATATTCGCGGTCTAGTCGAAGTCGATCTTACTAATAATATATACTATTTACTTGGGAAAGGCTACGGAACATTTATTCAACAACAAGGTCAGGACGAAATCTATGTAGGATTTGATACTCGACCTTCATCCAGTGACTTTGCTCAAGCATTTATTCAGGGACTTGTTTCAACTGGATGTAGGGTATATAATCTTGGGATGGTTCCTGTACCAGTACTCTATTATAGTGTTACAAGAACTATTAAAGGTTTTGGAGCTATGGTAACAGCAAGCCATCTTCCTGCTAAATATAATGGTCTAAAAATTTGCTACGGAAGTACATCCTTATCAAAAGGAGATATTCTAAAAATACGCGATATTATTCAGAATAATGATTTCTTATCCAAATTAGGATTCATTGAAGATAAGATAAATATTGCGGATGATTACATCGACTATATTATCAAATCCTTAAGAATTGAATCGAAAGTCAAAGTGGTTATTGATTGTCAAAACGGAGCAGCAAGTCTAATCGCTCCCAGAATAATGGAGAAAATTGCATCAGTTGTAGATACTGTTCACTGTAATATCAGTACAAACTATCCATTTGATCGACCAGATCCACAGGTTGCAGGAAATTTGGTTAATCTACAAGAGCATGTAGTTAGATCTAACGCTGATATTGGTATTGCATACGATGGAGATGGTGATAGGTTTGTAGTAGTTGACCATAAAGGCAAATATATCTCGCCAGACTATATTCTTGCACTATTTGCTAGAGATGTGTTAACATCATTACAAGAAAAAAGTGAAGGTAAAATCGTTTTTGATGTTCTTTCATCGATGACTTTATTTGATGAGGTACAAAAAAATAATGGTATCCCCTTATGGTGTAAATCAGGACACTCTTATATCAAACAAATGATGGTTAAAGAGAATGCTCTTCTAGGTGGTGAGAGTAGCGGGCATATGTGCTTCGCGGATCGCTATCTAGGTTATGATGATGGAATCTATGCATCTTGTCGCCTTGTTGAACTAATCTCAAAGATTCAGACATCCCTTCAATTATTAATCGAAAGTTTACCTCGTTATATTACTACACCAGAAAGTCGTCCATTTTGCCCAGACAATCTAAAATTTAATGTAATAGAGAAATTCAAAGAACGATTATACTCAACAGAGTATACATTTACAACTCTGGATGGTGTAGAAATTTATTTTCCTGAAGGCCGTGGAGTTGTACGAGCCGCCAATACTGAACCTGCACTTAGCATAAGATTTGAGGCAGATAATTCAGTTGCTCTAAATACACATAGTACAGTTATCTGGAGAATAATAGACGAATCTGCTAAATCACTAGGATTTACATTATATTACTAACACTCTCGTAATATTTTCTATATATTATTTATTCAAATTCAATATTATATAGAAATCACCCAAAGGAGCATTTATGAGAATTATAGCAATAATTTCATTGGATAGTAATAAAAGCCAAAAAATAATGAGTTCTCAGGTTTTTCGAGAATTAGCAGGTAAACCAATTATAACTCATTGCATCGAAACATTATATACATTAAACGATATTGAATTAATATTAATTACAGGATTAACAAATATACCTATTGAGCTTACCAATAGAAAGAAAGTTGAATTTATCCAAGATGGTGCCGATAAGATAAGAATCGGCGCTTTCGATAATTATGATGCTATTCTTTTAATTAATGGATTCTTTCCTTTACTCTCAGAAAAGACTATTAAATTACTGATAAATTCTATATTACATAAAAAATTAGTATATATTGATACTACAAAATTAAATCCTTTGAACAATCAACAATGGAATTCAAGTAAAATCATGTTGATAAATAGACTATTTCCTTATGGGGAGACATATGATTTAGAAAATATTTTTGATTCCACAAATATATATAGTTCAGATGTTAATAATGAATATATTACGTCTATAGATCCTATAGATAAATCAGAAATTGTAGAAGTAGTAGATAATGAAACTTGGTCTTCTACATATGCAAAAATAAGAGAAATAATTAATCGCAAACATATGCTCAATGGCATTACGATTGTTGAGCCAACGACCACATATATCGATATAGATGTTGTGATAGGATTGGATACGACAATTTATCCAGGAACTATTATTAGTGGCCCGACTAAAATAGGAAATAACTGTATAATAGGCCCAAAAGCTGTTATACATAACAGTAAGATTGAATCAGATTGTATCATACGCAGTGCAGTTATTGAGGATTGTTATATCAGCCGCAAGTCTATTATTGATTCAAATATCCATTTAAATGGTCAATCTATTACTCCAGATTCACAATTCTTTTAATATAGATCTTTAGTTTTATTGATGATGAGGATTTTATATGCAATGGCTATTATCTCTCGTCGGCATTGATAGTATCAAAGATATCATAATTAATCTTATCGCCACATCAATAGGTATTGCCTTAGGATATTTCTTTAAAAGGCTTACTGACTGGCGTAAAAAACGTAAGATAAATAAAGTTTTAATTAGTTTTTTAGGATCAAGCACAAAGAGTATCTATGTACTCCACTCAGCTATAAATGATCCTACTAGATCTTCTTATAACATTCCTTATGAAGATGTTGAAAACGTCACAAAAGCAGCTGTCTTATTATATAAGACAGGAAAAGAGCAAGATAAAGACTTCGATATTGTAAGTGAAAACAAATTACTTGATCAAAACAGTAATATAGAGATACATATTCGATCTAGAAATATTATATCAATTTGTGGACCAAAGAGGAGTGCTATCGTCAATAGACTCCTTTCTAATCATAATAAGAAACTTAGATATGAGTTCAAAACAAATGATTTAGGTATATATTATATATACGATCATCAACTTGGAACGAATATAACTTCATCAAGAGATAATCCTGAATACCGTGGAAATGATGATCAATACGATTATGGATTAATTATTTCTATGCCTAATCCCTTAAATAATGAATGCAATGTTGTATTATTCACAGGAATACACGGCATTGGTTCCCGTGGAGCAATTGACTTTATTAGTGATCCTATTAACATGGAAAGGTTATGTAACGAGCGAAAAAAAGGCATTATTCAGGCATTAGTAAAGGTAGATTACCAAAATAATAGTCATATAATCGATGATATTATATTGGTTGGCTCATAACACCTATATTCGAATTATTCTTCATGCAACATAGAAAGCGAGTACCTTATGCAAGTCATAGAATCTTTTATGGAATCAAAAAACGGCGATATGGACGGATGTGAAGACTCGATTTTCATAAACGATCATTTTGCTTGCGTGATTGATGGTGTTAGCAGTAAATTTGGAAAACTATGGGAAGGAAAAACAAGCGGAAAGATGGCTACTATACTACTAGAAAATGCAATAAAAGTCCTCCCAAGAACTGCTTCTCTTGACGAAGCTGTAGCAGCATTGACATTAAGTATAGCTGATTATTACCAAAAAAATGGAATATATGAGAACTTAAAGGAGAACACAGCAGAACGTTTTAGCGCTACTATATCATTATACAGTGATTATCATCGAGAAGTTTGGTCTATAGGGGATGTACAATGTTTGATTGATGGAAAAGTTTATGTGAACCGTATGCTGATTGATGATATTGTAGTTAATACGCGTGCATTATATCTAGAACTTGAACTAATAGAAGGTAAACAGCCTAATCAGATTATGGAGTCAGATCTAGGAAGAAAGTTTATTTCATCACTAATTCAGAGACAAGGCATATTCCAGAATTCACCAATTAATAGCCCATATGCTTTTGGAGTTGTTGATGGATTCGATATTCCCAAGAATCTTATTACAGTAACGGCTATTGGAAAAACAAACGAAGTTGTGTTAGCTAGTGATGGCTATCCTGATGTCCGATCTACTTTGATGGAGTCGGAAGCGATATTAGCAACTATTCTTAAGGAAGATCCTCTTTGTATGAGAATATTTAAAGCAGTAAAAGGATTAGGGGAAGGTCGCACATCTTATGATGATCGTGCTTACCTGAGATTCCGTATATAGCTAACACTAACGCTCCTTAAATATAATTGGGGTAATTACACAAACTTACTCGTAAGTAAGTTTGTGTAATTACCTACGAGACATATGGATGGTATCAATAAAGATGGATACCATCTCACTGGCAACCTAATGATTAGTCGTCCTGAGCGTTTATGTGTAGTGTAAACTATCAATTAGGATAGCCAATTAATCACCAGCAACTTTCGCTACAGCAGCTATGTGATTCAGGCAAGCTTACATCAGCAGAGTGTGCGGATTTGCCACCATTGGGTGCGACGGCTGATGCGGAGGGACAATCTCCACTGCGCTACACGAAATGTCTACGGAAATGACCATGCATACAGCGCATCTGCCGCCATAAATCACCTGATGCACCAGTTCACGGTGACAGACCAATGCCTGCTAGTTTAACAACATCACTGCCATTCATCGGTGCTGAGGAACTGTCTATATGACGGAGATGTTGGACTTTTATAACCACAAAGTGTTTGAATTGGTTGGACACTGGATGGGCCGATAGATGCGACCTTCGTGCGACAGCATGCTACCAATACATAGCTTATGCTCATAGTGATGGCAATACATCGAGATTGTTTATAATCACTAGTGGCTGAATTCAGGCGTAGGCTATGCCAGGTGGAACGGATACGGATAGGAACGGTTCTCCATCAAATAGTGACTACATCAGAGCCTCGTGGTGTTAGTTGGGTGATTGCTTCCAGCACACCACAAAGTTCTTCAACAAACACTGTCAGAGTTTAAGTTGTTACTACCTATGGGTAAGGGATCAGTTTTGAAATCTCGAAGAACACGAAGCTTGAAACCACGAAGGACGTGAAGATCGCGAAGGCTACTTATTCCAAAGCCCGGCCCGCTAGCCACTGAAACCTGACCTCTCGTCTTTCTCTGCGCCGCTGCGTTAATTCCGATCCCCGACCTCCAACAGCTGATCCCCAACTCCTATGTTCTATGTTCTTTGCTCTATGCTCTCATTTAGCTTTATACTTAGGCTAGCAACCAAACAGCGATGGAGGGATGGCGTGCACAAGCCCGATACCAAACGACTGATTCCCCCAGGTTTTTTCCTTTTAGCCTTATTTGGCATTTTCTTAGCGATTGTCTTTGCTACTGAATCAACGCCTATGGCCGAGATTCGCTTTAACGTGGATCGTGATGCTGCCTTGAATGGCTCGGTGTATGCAGTGTTAGGCGTAGGCGGCGATCCTAGCCAATTTACCCAAACAATCACCTTTGGCTCAAACAACGATGCTCAATCGTATTTGATTCGCGAACACAGTCGCGAATTGCTCAATCAACGGGTTGATGAAGATCTTAATCTGGCTAGTTGGAATGTGCGGTTTTGGCGTGAGCTTGATCCGGAGCAATGGTTGGTCAGCATTTCGCCAACCACAGGCCGCATCTTAGCAATTAATCATATACGCCCCGATGAAGCCAGCGGAGCCAAGTTGAGCCAAGCCGAGGCCTTGTTAATAGCGCAAGACCAATTGCCAATTCCGCTTGATCAATTAACCTTGCTCGATCAATTTACCACACAACAGCCCAACCGCACCGACCATACCTTTACTTGGCAGCGCCGTGATATCAGCGATGCTGAGGCTCAATATCGCTACAGCGTTACGATTGCAGGTAATGAACTGGGCCAATTGAGCGAGTATTATTGGCTGCCCCAATCGTGGTATTTGGATAAAGATTGGCAACTGCGCCGTGGTGGTATTCTCAACCACACTGGCTGGACGCTGACCTATGCCCTGACAGCCTTGATTGGCGTGGCTTGGTTTATTCAGGCACGGCGGGGGCGATTACGCTGGCGTTGGGCCTTGCGCCTATTTGCGGCAGTTGCCGTGGTTGGCGTGTTGGTCATGCTCAACAGCATTCCGCTCGATTTAGCTCATTATGATATTAACCAAAGCCTGCCGGTTTACTGGGGCAATGTGCTCAGTGGCTATGTTGGTCAGCTTGTTGCCATCGCCACTACGATCCTCTTGGCGGGTATGGCTGGCGAGGCGCTAGTTTGGGAAAAAACCGAGGGCAGCGTTTCGTTGAGCGAAACCCTGACCCGCCGTGGTTTAGTGAGTCGCCCAGTCGTGCAGGCTTTATGGATTGGCGGCTTGGTTGGAATTTTCCAGCTAGGCTTTGTTTCGGCCTTTTATGCCTTGGGTAGTCGCTATTTTGGGGTGTGGTCGCCCGTTACGCCTTTGTACGATGATACGATCGCTACGCCGTTTCCTGCTCTATATGGCATGGCGCTGGGCTTGTTACCTGCGATCGGCGAGGAATTGATCTTTCGCTTGGGCGGGATTACGGTGTTGACCCGTTATTTTGGCCGACCCAAGCTAGCAATCATTGTGACAGCCGTGGTTTGGGCTTCGCTACACGCTACCTATCCTCAACATCCGTTTTATATTCGCGTGGTTGAATTAAGCATTATTGGGATTTTGTTTGGCTTTTTGAGTGTGCGCTACGGCGTATTGGCCTCAATTGCTGCTCACTATACCTACAATGCCTCGCTATACGTGCCACTCTTTTGGAAAACTAATAACTTCTATTTGCTTAGCGGAATTGCCGCCGCCGCCTTGGTGTTATGGTTGCTGGTTCCTGCCATCATTCGCCAATTGCGGGGAATTCCGCTTGAAAACGATAATACGATTCGGGCTGCGCTGCCGCCGCAAGTGCCTGAGCCAGTTGTGCCCCAATTAAGCTGGCAATGGCGAAGTGATTGGAAGCTGTTTGCAGGTTTATCGGGATTGGCGGTCATTTTGTTGCTGGTAATTGGGCTGAATCGTGCGCCCGCCTTGGCTCGCAACGGCGTGCGCCAAGATATGGTTACCCGCACCGAAGCCCTCGCCCAAGAGCTTAAGATCGATCTGACAGGCTTGAACCCCAGTGTTACGGTTGTGGCCGATTGGGTTGACCTTGATTTGGCCTATATTTATGATCAACTAGACCCTGAGCAAAACGCTGCGGCGATTGAAAAAGGCACAGTTCGCGCTTGGAGCGTGCGCTGGTCGAATTGGGATCGACCTGAGTACAATTGGTTGGTGTATCTCGATCCGGCTGGGCGTTTGCTATCGTATCGCTTGAGTTTGCCCGAAAATGCCAAGGCGATTTCAACCACGCTCGAACAAGCGCAAACGATCGCAACCACCCATGCCAGCCAATTTATTGCGCTTGATCAGTATGAGTTGAGCAATACTAGCACCAGCCAAAAGCCCAATCGCAGCGATTATAGCTTTGTCTGGCAAACCAAAATGCCATGGATTGGCGAGGCCTATCGGCGCTTCGAGGTAACCGTAGCTGGCGATCAAGTAATTACTAGTTCGCCCTCGATGTACACCCCACCGGAATATCGGCGTGAGCGCGACCAAACCACCTTGAGCGAAAGCATTCTGAGTAGTTTGCGCAGCGCCTTGCGTGGCATTCCGGCCACAATCTTGCCAATTTTGGGCTTGATTGGCATTTTTCGGCGGCGTACCGAGCTTTGGCCATGGGTTTGGCTAGGGATCATTGCTGGGATTGGCTACGTAATTCAGGGTGCTGGGCGTTGGACATTTGCCCAAGTTAGCGAACTACCACGCTTTATTCTAGCCATCAGCCAAACCTTGGCTAATGCCATCTTGAATGGTGGCGAGCTAGCCTTGTTGGGAGCAGGCGCGGCGACCGCTTGGAACCTGACCAAAAACGAGCAACAATTGCCGCTTGAGGCCTTTATTCGGGCAATTCCGCATCGAATTCAAGATTTTGTGGCCGATCGAGCACAAGTTTTACGACGCGAAAGCATTGTGTTAGGGATTTTGATCGTGCCATGGATCTTGCTGATTCGTAGCAGCATTGGCTTTACGACCGCCAAAGCTGGGTTTTGGGCCAGCGTTCAACCACTGAACGCACAATCAGCAATGCTTGATATACTATTACAAGCAACATTTGATGCAATTACCACAAGTTTGCTCTTGATCGGTAGCCTGAGCATGCTAACATGGGTAGTACGTGGGAAGCAGCAGATCGCCTTGGCAATTACCTGTCTTGGAATGGCGTTGGTCCTCTTGCCGTTGCGCGAACCAGCTCAATGGCTCGTTTTAGGGCTAGCTGTGCTGTTGAGCTTTTGGCTTGGCCGCATGCTGCGCTGGAATGGCTTGGCTTTAACTGTTGCTTTATGGTTGGCAAACATTGTACCAGCCGCCCTAACCTTACTTGCAACAACCCCACTTGCATTGCAACTGAACGGCGCAGCCTTAATTGTGTTGCTCTGTGGCTTCTGCGGGTGGTATCTCGGTGGATGGTGGCAAACACAGAATGCAGAAAATTAATCAGACTTATACAATCACTCAGCGGGCTACTTGTTTGGTGTGGAGGATGTTATGAATTCATTGGCGGCAATCCCGCACCTTCACGATCTACCACAAGTGGTTGAAACCGTGAAACGGCGACAATTATCGGGCCGACTCACATGGATCGATCACATAGATCGGGTGCATTTATTTTTTGTGGATGGGATTTTACGCCATGGCCAAGTAGACCCACATGGCCAAATTGGCGAAGATGCGGTGGATTGGCTGTTGACGCGGCGTTCGGGCCATTTCGAGTGGAATGCTGCCGATAATTTATTTAAACCAGCGCATAGTATTAATGCCGACATGGTGGCAAATTTTGATCGTTTGTTAACGATTATGGTCGAGGGCGAAATTTTAAATCGCCCACCTGAGCACGATTTTGCGCTGGAGTTTTTCGGACTCAGTGCTGCGCCAATTCCAAAGGCTGCGTTAATTCCCCAGCCAGTGCGGCGTTCGTTGGTGCTCCCACCAGGCGAACACGACCCCAATAGTAGCAAGCAATTGCAAAGCCTGCCCTTGGGCAAGCAGTTGGAATATTTGCAAACTAGACGTTTTTCTGGTTATGTCTACTATCAACCTGGGCCACAAAGCACAGGTTTTGTGATGGGGATTGTGCTGTTCAGCGAGGGCCATCTGCGTGGCGTGCATGCCCAAGATTTGTCCAACGATCAGTGGTATAGCGCTAATCAGGCGTTACAACATTTGGCCAATGCTCATTCCCAGCCTGATCTCTACCAAACTCCTGCCCGTTTGATCGATGCATGTGCCGCGATTGTGGGGGCTGATCCCAGTCGGCCTGTGGCGATTGCTGCATCTAAAACGATGTTGCAACAAATAGTCAACGATGTGCATAAACGCAGTGCCACTGGCGCGGTCCAATTATGTGTACCCGATAAACCAACCCTGTATGTGCCGTTTTACCAAGGCCAAGTCATTGGTATCTTGGAGCATGAATCGGGCAATAGTCGCTTGAAACCAATGCCGAATAATCATCCATTACCCTTTGGTGTGCCCAACATCACCTTGCGCGTGCTCGAACAGGCCACCAAATAACCATTAAGGTCAGCTATGTCGCAACAGCAGAACATCGTTGCTGGATTAGAGCACTTGGCGCAACACTTTGTGCGCTCGGTGCAAAGCCAGCTTGGAATTGAGCTTGAATATAATCACGTGGCGGTAAAGTGGCTCAATACCTATATCGAACAAATTCGCCCAAATTATGAGCCTGAGCAAGTACCACCCAACTTGGTTCAATCGCTTGGGGCATTTCTCGGAGCCTGCATTATTGCCAACTACGGCGGGCGTTGGGGCCACGAACACGAAAGCAACGATTGGGGTATTGCGCTACCAGTTCAAGGCGGCGATATTTGGGTTTATCCCTTCAACAAGGTCTATAAACACATTGCAGCTGGTGAAGAACATTCAGTGCGCATGTTTTACGAGGCTATTCCCAATCTGATTAATCCCAGCCGGAACTGGGGTGGCCCACAGGATATCAAACTTACAACATAGAACATAAAAGATAAGGGATCAATTTAGCGATCAGGCGGTAGTCGCCTGATCGCTTTTTTTAACCCAAATGAGCATATCGTTATCGGCTATTAGCTTAACAAAAGGCAGATGTTCGGGTCGCAACCACAACAATCAACCTTTGTTATAGACCGTTTCAGCAGGTGGATAACAAATAACTTCGAGCATATTCCCATTTGGGTCGCGTAGATAAAAGCCTTTTGTGCCATCGCGATGGCGATCGATTGGTTGGTTATGTTGGGTTGCTAAGGCATTTAATTGCGTTTCATCAACCCGTACTGCCACATGCGGCGGGTGTTGATAGGCCATGACCAAAGCTAATTTCCCTTGGCCGATGCGCAAAAAAGCCCATGTCTCATCAGCATATAATACCTGCGCCCCACATTGCTCAACATACCAAGCCGTTGATTCAGCAATATTATTAACTACAACTGCAACATGATCCATTTCCATGGAGAAGCTCCTTGCTAAAGTAGGCGCTGATAGTGCTGGGATAATTGTCGCCCAATTGCTTGCCAATCGTAATGTTGGGCGATCAATTGCCTGCCTGCATCGCCGAGTTGTTCGGCCAAACGTGGTGTTTGCAATATGCGCACAAGCGCTGCGGCAAAGGTTTGTGGCGTTTCAGCAAACAGGGCGTGGGTTTCGTGGGTAAGTGCCAAGCCTTCAGCCGCCAAACTTGTCGTTACCAAAGGCAAACCTGTCGCTAAGCCCTCTAAAATTTTAATCCGCACGCCGCTGCCCCAAAAAATTGGCGCTGCCACCACCCGACTTTGACGATAAACATCAGCTAAATCGTCAATTGTGCCAGGCACTTGAATTGTAGCACTCGCAAGTTGTTGAATTTCAGGCGTAGGGCTACGTCCCGCCAGCATCAAGCGGGCTTCGGGCATTTGGGCTTGAACCAACGGCCAAACCTCACGCGCCAACCACAACGCCCCTTCAACATTCGGTGGATGAAAATAGTTGCCCACAAACAACACTTGTTGCGGAGCCTGAGGCTGGCGACATAGCGGCCATTGGCTTAAATCAACTCCTGCTGGCATAGTGACGACGTTGAGTTTTGGTTGCCAACGATTTAGAGTACGTTGATCAGTTTCGCTCAGCGTAACCAACAAATCACACTGGCGCAAGGCTCGCTGCTCATATAGCCATAAGCTGAGCAATCCAGCCAAGCGGCGAGCACGCAGTTTCCAATGTTTTTCGCGTTGCAACCGTCGCCATTGGGCCACAAAGCCAACTTGATGCACAGTACAAATAATCGCCTTTAGCCCCAAACGACGGGCAAATGGGGCATATTGGGCCATGGTTGTACCTTCAAGTTGGAGCAAATCTGGTAGATTGGTCGCCCAGCGCTGTTGCAAATAATCGCGCATCGGCTGCGAAAACTCCAAATGCACCGCTGGCGGATCAATTCCCCGACGATGAGGTTTGGTTGGCGCGAAGGCCTGTAGATCACGACACCATTGCGGCAACGGCCCCCAATCAACTGCTTGCGGTTGGTTGGCTAAACAATAACTATCGACAGTATAATAATTCCTTAATTGACCTAGCGCATTCAAACTATGATTTTTTGCACCAGCATGGGCTGGATACAGTGGGGTTGGGGTTAGTACACTGAGGCTTGCAGGTTGCATCAATCGGCCTACCGAAGCTAGAGAACGATTGGCCCAAGTATAGCAGACGAACAGAGAACATAGGGGGCAAGTCAGAAGTCAGAAGTCAGAAGTCAAAATAGGGATCAGGGGTCAGGATTCAGGGGTCAGGGTTTAGCACACAGAGATTTGGCTCTAGGCTATGGGCTATCGGAACCTAATCCTAACAATCTGTAACAAAATTAGGGTTCGGCATTTGGGCTATGGGATAGTACGCGCGAGTGAAACCCAACCCCTGAACTCTGTCGCCTCGCTCTGAACCCTACCCCCTGAGGCCTGAATCCTAATCAAAAAAGGAGCAACGATGAAAATCGCATTTCTATCAGCAGAATGGGCGAATTTAGGCTTATTCTCGTATGCGGTACCCGATCAATTATTGCAGCCCTATTTGCCAACTGGCTTAGAGCTTGATCGGCGTGATGGCTCGGCGTTCGTAAGCTTGGTGGTGTTTGATTTTCTAAAAACCAAGGTTTTAGGTGTGGCTTGGCCGGGCTTTCGCAATTTTGCCGAGATGAATTTGCGTTTTTATGTGCGCCGTGGTCAGCAACGCGGGGTGGTGTTTGTGCGCGAAATCGTGCCTCAATGGCTGGTCGCCACCTTAGCCAATGTCATTTACAACGAGCCGTATGTTGCCGCACCGTTGCAAAGTCATATCCAGCACAGCGCTAGCCAAATCACAGTAGAGCACAATTTATATTGGCAAGGTCAAACCAATTTGGTCAAACTGAGCGCCAGCAAACAGTTCTATCACCCAGCCGCCGATAGCACCGAACACTTTTTCAAGGAGCACGAATGGGGTTTTGGCCGCAAACGCAACGGCAAGCCAATCGTCTATCGGGTTGAACATCCAGAGTGGGATGTTTATCCGGTGGAGCGTTATCAACTGCAATTTGATTGGGGCACGATTTATGGCCCGCAATGGGCTTGGTTAGCAAACGAAACGCCCTATTCAGTCGTCTTGGCTAAAGGCTCAGCCGTCAAGGTTTTTCCCCATCAAAAATTGCCAAATGGCTAAACAGAGCATAGAACATAGGAGTTGGGGATCGGTTGTTGGGGGATGGGGATCGGTTTTTAACGCAGAAGAAATTGGCTATAGGCTTTGGGCTGTTGGCTCTCGGAATAATTGATGGCTAAAAAATTAACTTCGTGCTCTTCGTGTTCTTCGCGGTTTCAGCCCTTAGCGGCCTTTGTGGTTCAAACTATGTTCTATGTTCTATGCTCTATGCTCTATGCTCTTCTAGGCTACTCGCAGCACAATTTTTCCTACATGCTGGCTTGATTCCAGCAAGCGATGAGCAGCACTGGCTTCGGCCAAATCAAACACTGCTTCAATCACTGGCTGAAATGTGCCATCGGCAAAGCGTGGCAACACATCGGCCAGCATTTGTTGAGTTAACGCAGCTTTGGCGGCAATCGGGCGAGCACGCAAAGTCGTACCACAAATTGTCAAGCGTTTGAGCATCAATGTGCGTAGATCAAGCTCAGTTTGTGCTCCGCCCATTGTTGCAATAATCACCAAGCGCCCGCCAACCCGCAAGCTGGCTAAGTTATCGTTGAAATAACTGGCTCCTAGCATATCCAAAACCACATCAACGCCTTGCTGCTCAGTTAGTGCTTGCACCCGTTCAGGCCAGTGTTCAGTTCGATAGTTGATGCCTGCGCCTGCCCCTAATTCGCGGCAACGGGCAATTTTGGCCTCAGAGCCAGCAGTGATCAGTACTTCAGCGCCACGCCATCGCGCCAGCTGAATTGCCGCAGTGCCGATGCCTGAGCTGCCGCCATGCACCAACAAGCGTTCGCCAGCACTCAAACGGCCCCAATTAAACAAATTATCGTAGGCGGTCATCCACACTTCGGGAATCGCCGCAGCCTGTTCGTAGCTCAAATTTACCGGAATCGGCATGGCTAGCTCAGCCGGAATCACCACTTGCTGAGCATAACCGCCACCTGGCAGCAAGGCACAAACGCGCGTGCCAAGCGCTGGAGTTGCAACACCTGCGCCATGGCCAATCACCTCGCCGGCAATTTCTAGCCCCAAAATCTCCGAGGCTCCCGCTGGCGCTGGATACATGCCACGGCGCTGCAAAATATCGGCACGATTAACGGCAGTCGCATAGACCCGAATCAACAATTCGCCAGCTTGCGGCTGCAAATCGGCGACTTCGGCCAATTGCAACACATCAGCATCACCAGCTCGCTCAAATATAATTGCTTGCATAATTCCCTCATCGATCAAAAAACGTGCTGAGCAAGCCGCCCAACACGTTTACAAAAGCTACGCATTTAGAATGTTAGTGGGTCGGCAGGAATTGGCGCATCGTTGGCTTTGAGTCGTTCGCTGATCAAAGCTTTGATCTTAGCCCCATGCTCCCAATCGGCCTGTTCGGTTGGCGTTTCGACCAATAAACGCGGAATTGCGGTTGGACGGCCATCAATTCCGACCGAAACCATCGAATAAAAGCCAGTCGTACACCAGCGCCGCTCGCCCGAAATTGGATCTTCGGCCCAGGCATCAATCCGCACAATCAACGAAGTCGTGCCGGTGTAAATCACTTTGGCCAACATATCAACCAAATCGCCATGATGAATTGGCGTGCGAAAATCGATGCGTTCAGTCGAAGCCGTGACAACTTGCTGACGGCAAAAGCGAATCGCCGCAATCGCCGCCGCACGGTCCATCATCGCCAACACTTCGCCGCCAAACATCGTGCCATGATTATTGGTTTGGCCAGGTAGCACGATATCCGACATGCGGATTAACGGCGTTCGGCGGATTGGACGCTCGTTCATGCCGCACCTCGCAGGCGCAGCAGCACCTGATAGTAGGCTAAGCCCAAGGGGCCGCTCATCAAGGTGCAAAGCAGCGCAGGCACTACCAACCAATGCGGAATTTGTTTCTCTTGGGCATCGCGCAAAATCGCCCGCCCAACGAAGAAATCAAAAACCAAATAATGCGTCCAGCCCGCAAACGTGCCTTTGGGGCCGCCTTCTTGAAATAGTTTGCCGATTGAATCAAGGGTTGGATTAAGCATCGAGCTAAAACTAAAGCCATTGCCCTCGTTTTCAACCAGTGCGCCACCCAACATCGCCGCATAAAGCCCGCCCATCCCAATAAAAAAACGATCATCGTTGATCACCCGTTGAGTCCAGCGCGAACGCGGTGCGCCGATCATCAACAGCCAGCCTGGAATAATCGCCAAATTTGCAAGGCGGAACAGGCGATCCAACCACGGTGAACGCGATGTTTGCATAACCAACTCCTATTGGCGAAAGATATAACTAATCGATACAACCGTTATGCCCCAAAGCAGAATATCGGCCAACATTGGCAAATCCTTGAGCAATAACTCCTCAGGGCTGCCGCCTTCATCTTTTTTATAGACCAAGTAGAGATAACGAAAAATGCCATAGATCACAAATGGCACAGTGATTAACATTAATGGGAAGGGACTCTTAGGTATATGGGGATTAGTTGGGTCAAGTGTATACAAAATATAGGCAATCAAGGTGCTGGCGGTAATCAGCGAAATCATCTCTTGCAGCAGCTCGGTTGAATATTCATCGAGCACACGGCGATGGCTGCCAGCCCCAGTTTCGAGCAATACCAACTCATGGCGGCGTTTAGCAAGCGCCAAAAATAGCGATAGCAGGCCGGTACAAATCAACAGCCAAGGTGAAATATCGATGCCAAGCACCACCGCGCCCGAAACTGTGCGAAACACAAAGCCCGCCGCAATAATAAACACATCGAGAATCACCACATGTTTGAGTCGAAATGAATAGGCCAGTTGCATCACCACATACACAGCCAAAATAATTGCGACCCCCCGACTAAGCATCCATGCCAAGGGCAAGCCGATAACCAAGAAAATCAAGGTTGCGACAATCGCACTACTTGGGGCAAGATGGCCGCTAGCCAATGGGCGATAACGCTTTTTAGGATGATCGCGATCCTTCTCAATATCGACCAGATCGTTGATCAAATAAATTGAGCTAGCGATCAAACACCACAGACCAAAGGTTGCGAGCACCCGTAGCAGGCTTTGCGGGTTGGTTAGTAGCAAATCATTGGCAAAAATTAAGCCCGCAAACACAAAAATATTTTTGACCCACTGCTTGGGGCGCATGGTCAAAAACAGATATTTGGGCATTTTCGATAATTGAGGTTGAACCGCTTTATATGGCTGTTGCATACGAATAACTCTACTCCTTGAGCCTGACGAATCGGTTTCGCCTAGCGTTGATCATTCTACCTACCCATTGCATGTGCGTCAAACGTAACAGAGGGGATCGGTAGTTGGTTGTTGGGGGTCGGAAGCAATTCCTCAATCCGTTGATTGCTCCATATAATTCGGTGGCCGAGCCCCGATCCCCAATCCCCGATCCCCAGCTAGCAAATTTAGGACTATACACAGCGCGATGATATGGTATACTAGCCGCGTTGAGTATCCCATGAGAGGCGATGCCGCCCACACAATACATCATTCCAGCTGGTTTGATGTCGTCACTTGTCAAATTGTTTTTGCCTAATTGTTGGCAGTTTTAGGTGGTAATGGGTGACCGTACTCGATCACTCGCCAGAATTAAATGGCATGCCACAACCAAAATGACTGCCCAGGAGCACATTGGAATCCCTATGAACAAACCCAAGCAGGATGTTGCGGTTTTTATCGACTTCGAGAACATTTATGTTTCAGTTCGAGAGAAGTTCGACGCTACCCCTAATTTCGAAGCTTTGATGGAACGTTGCGAGGACTATGGCCGTGTTGTAGTTGCTCGCGCTTACGCCGACTGGTATCGTTACCCACGGATTACCAGCGCTTTGTTTGCCAATAATATTGAGCCAATGTATGTGCCAACCTACTATTATGATAAGGACGAAGGCCGCATGGGCCGTCCGATCAAAAATAGTGTGGATATGCACATGTGTATCGATGCAATGCGCACGCTCTACACCCGCACCAACATTGGTTCGTATATCTTTATCACTGGCGACCGCGATTTTATCGCCTTGGTCAATTGTGTACGCCAAGAAGGTAAAGATGTGATTATCGTTGGCATTGGCGGGGCTGCCTCCAGCCATCTCGCCCAAAGTGCCGATGAATTTTTGTTCTACGAGCAAATTGTCGATATTCGCCCGATGGGTGGCCGTCGCAACGAGCGCCACGAAAAAACCTTCGAGCGGGTCGAACGCCCAGAACGGGTTGAACGTAACGATCGTAGTGATCGTAGCGAACGACCAGAACGAGTTGAACGCAACGAGCGCCCAGAACGAGCTGAACGTAGCGAACGCAATGGCCGCGATGATCGCCGCCGCGAACGCGAACGCCCCGAAAAGCATGCCGAGCCAAATTTTGAGCGGCTTGATTCACGTTCGGAGAAAACAGCCGAACCACGGGTTGAAAAGCCCGCTGAAAAAGCTCCCGAAATTGTGGTGCGGCCAGCGCCAAGCACCGCGCCAGTCGTGGCAACCACCCCAAGCAATCCCGACGCAGCAATTTACGATAAGTTGGTTGAGGCTTTGCACTTAGCGCGGAAACGTGGCTATGTAACTTCATTTGGCTCGCTCAAGGTTCTGATGAAAGAACTGCTGCCCAACTTCAAGGAAAGCCGCTATCGCGATGCTCAAGGCAAGCCGTTCACCAAATTTACCGATTTTGTGCGCGAAGCCGAACGACTTGGCAAGATTCAAATCTTCACCAGCGGCACGGTTAACGAAGTCTTTTTGCCCGATGAAGATCCGTACAAACTTTCGCAATTTGCCGAAGATTTGCCTTCAGTTGAGGCTGAACGCGAACTCGAACAAGAGCTTGAGTTGCAAGCCGAATCAATCGCCCCAATCACGATCGAAACGATTGGCATCGCCGATGAGCCGATGGAATTGGCCGATGGCGAGGAAGTTGCCCCAAGCAGCGAACGTGGCGACCGCAATGGCCGTCGTCGCCGCCGCCGTGGCAGCAGCCGCAGCGAACAACCAGCCGTCGATGTGCTGCCCGAAGAGTTGAGCGAAACAATCCTTGTGCCAGCACCAACCGAAGGTTTCAGCTTTGGCGAACGTGAATGGCAGTTGTTCTATCAGGTGATGGGCGTTTATAGCGAGCCAGTGCCATTCGCCGATATCTTTAACGATCTTCGCGAAATGCGCAATACGGCTGAGCTGGATCTGACCAATAATGCTTTGAAGGAATTGATCAAACAAGCGATTAATGAGGGCAAAGTCCAACGCTCAAATCGTGGAGCCAAAGCCCATTATCGTTTGGTGCTCAACCCTGAACAGTTTGATGGGTCAATCCCAGCCTTCGAGCCAAGCGATCTAGCAGCCTTTGATGATGGCCCAAGTTTGCCTGACCTGGTTGATGAAGATCCACGTCTGTTGCCAGCCATGATTGGTGGTCAAACCATTGCGATTGACGACGATTACACTGCCCCAATCGATGAAGTGGCCTTGCCTGAAAGCTTTGAAGAACAGCCGTTGCCCGAAAGCGATGCCGATTATTCGTTTGCCGAGCCAATCGAGTATGAAGCACCTATGGCAACAGCAACCGCAGCCATCAAGCCGCGCAAGCCCAGCCGCCGCCGCAAATCGATTGTGCCATTGAGCGTGGCCGAAGCGATTGCTGCCAGCGTCGCCAATGATCCAGCGCCTGAGCCAGTGGTTGAAGTGGAAGCAGTAGCTGAACCTGTTGCCGAAATCGTCAGCAAACCAATCATTGAACCTGTGGTTGAAGCAGTGGCTGAGGAAAAGCCCAAAAAGCGGGGTAGCCGCCGGAAAGCTGCCGAGCCAGTTGAAGTCGTCGAAGAAAAACCTAAGAAAACCAGTCGCCGCAAAAAGGCCGAGCCAGTCGCTGAAGCCCCAGCTCCAGTCGAGCCAGCAAAAAAACAACCACGTCGCCGCAAAAAGGCCGCCAACGAAACTGGAGAAGAAGCGTGAGTTGGCCTGAACAGGCCATTAAAATCTGTGGTGTGCGTAGTGTCGAAGCCGCTGTAACAGCGGCTTTGGCAGGTGCAGACATGATTGGCATGATCTTCGCTCCCAGTAAACGCCAAATCCAGCCAAGCTTGGCGCTCGAGATTGTTCAGGCGGTGCGGGCAACTGCCATGCCATGTCAATTGGTTGGGGTGTTTGCCAATGCCAGCGCCGCCGAGATTAATCAGCTTGCGCAGCAGGTCGGCCTCGATCTGGTGCAGCTTAGCGGCGATGAAGATCCAACGATCGTCAATGAAATTCAATTTCCAATGCTTAAAGCTGTCCGTTTAACCAATCAAAATAATGAGCAAGCGTGGTATGATATAGCCCAAAGCCATCAACATGTGCGCTTGGTGGTCGATGCCCATGTGCCAGGCTCATATGGTGGGGCTGGGGTCTTGGCCGATTGGTCAGCCGCCGCCCAATTGGCCCAAACAACGCCCTTATTGCTGGCGGGTGGGCTAGAACCAAACAATGTAGCCCAAGCAATTCAAGTAGTTGCCCCATGGGGGGTCGATGTCAGCAGCGGCATCGAAACCGCTGGCATCAAAGATCTCACTAAAATAACTCAATTTGTGAAAACCGCGCAGCAAGCCTTGGATGCGCTGCGTGTTGCTAGGAGGAATTCATGAAATTTGGTAAATTGTTGCGCTTCGGTATCATCGCTGGTGCAGGAGCCTTGGTTTATCGGGTTTATAAACAATATAAGGCGGATCAAGCATTTGAGTTGGCTCCGGTCAGCAATTTAGGCTCAAACACCACCGCCGTCAGCGCCAGCAGCACCAAACGGTCAATCAGCCCTGAGTTGCTGGAAATTTTGGCTTGCCCAGTCGATAAAAAACCAGTCGAATTGTATAGCGATGCCAGCGGCAAAGAATGGCTGCTCAACCCACGCAACGGTTATCGCTACCCAATTGAAGATGGGATTCCGATTATGTTGATCGATGAAGGCGAAAAGCATAAAGATACCAGCCTGATTCGCGCCTAATTTGTCCAGCGTGGAACCCTATTACGGAAGGGAAGCCCTCCGGGCTTCCTTTTGTTGTTACTTGGAGTCTGGATCATGCCAAACCTCGCTGAACTTTCAACCTTCTTGCAAACCATCTTAGAGACCGAGTATTTTCCAAGTGAAGAACGGGGTACGATCTATATTTCGTCGGTGCGGCCTATTCGCCGCATGGGCTTTGCGCTCGATCCATGGCCTACCTTGCCATCATGGCTTGAACACGAAGATCTCGACGCGATCTTTTTGCATCGCCCGCAACAGCTTGATCGCGATACAGTGCCGCCAACCCGTGGGGTGCTCTACGCTGGCGCACCCTTTGATGAACGCTTGACGATTGGCTTTGTGCCACGCATGGCGGAAGTTTTGGGCTTACGCGGGCGCTCACCTATGGCTGATAAAAGTGGCCGTCCCTTGGGCATGGTCGGCGATCTGCCCAAGCCTGTAACAACTGCCGAATGGCGACGACTCGTCATGGATATGTATGGCGGGGTCGATGAGGTTTGGGAAAATAACGTTCAATCAATTCGTAAGGTAGCGATTGTTAACCAAATTACCCCAACCCTCGTGCAAGAGGCCGCGAATCGTGGTGCTCAAGCCTTCCTCACCCCAATTCTGCGCGAATCGGCCCAAGCCAGCTGTCGTGCCAACAATATGGCGGCCTTCAGCACCGGCATCAAACGGGCTGAACATTGGGGCTTACGCACCCTCGCAGGCATGATCCGCGAACGCTGGGCGGGCGTGCGCACGGCGATTTTTGAAGATCGCGGCCAGTAAGATTTAGAAGTTTGAATCTTTTCATAGCCCTCATCCCAACCCCTCGCCCACTGCGGCGGGCGAGGGGTATTCCACCCGTCATGTTAGGCTGATTCGCCTCGCGTGCAGGTAAGGGGTGAGGGCATGTCAGAGGGGATTTATCAGGTTTAGCGCAACAACGATAATAATTGATCAACCTCAGGATATTGGGCAAATTCTTCTAAATCGGCACGAGCTTGTTGGATTAAGCGCTGTGAATCATTACCATTGCGCTGAGCTTTGAGCGCATCGCCCACCGCTACTTCAGCATCGCTCAGCGCATGACGAAATGGGCTGCGTTGGCTACGAGCCATCGGCAATAAATGCTGAATCATATCGGCTGCTTGTTGCAAACTTGAAGAAGCTTGACCATTTTGTTGATTTACCGTAATTGTGCCCGTATTAACCCCTGCAACCACTCCATACACTGAGCTATTATTGAGATTAACCGTGCCACTATTTTGAATTGGCGCTTGCTGGCGATAATGCTCAAGCACCGCCTGCAACGAAGCTCCCCGCGCAGGATCAGTTTGATGGTTGTGACCACGTTGCCCCAGCACCAGATTAATTTGCTCGATCATCGCTTGAGTCTGGCTGATTTGGGCTTGGGTTTCGGCAGGCACGCTACCAGCACCCCATTGCCCAGCTTGTTGCGCCAGCATGCTCAAATTTTTGCGATGCTGCTCACGTAAATCATACAAATTTTGGGTGCTCATTTGCTCTAACATTGAAAGTTGCATAAATCTCAGTTCCTTTATTCGGCGTGACCGATAATCAAGCGCACACCAATATTTGGGCCATGGCTAAATGGGCGATGCTGCAAGCGCGAACGACAACGCGCAAAATAGCGATTATGAAACCATGAACCACCACGCACAGCGACCATCAAATCGCGATGTTGCAAACGGCGATTACGCGTCGTTTGTGGGTCAAGTTCAGGATCGCGATTGATGCTATTGGTCCATTCGCAAACGTTACCTGCTAAATCCATTGGGCCATCGCTCCATGTGCCATAGGGAAACATGCCCACCGGAGTCGGTTGCTCAAGCTCGCTTTCACTGGTGTTAGCATGATCGTTGCGCCATTCATCGCCCCAAGGGTACTCGCGTTCGCTATGTTGGCTGGCGGCAAGCTGCCATTCAGCCTCACTGGGCAAGCGTACCACCAAATTTGGCCCAAGCGCATCAAGTTGAGGCCGTAGTTGCACCGTGAGCCAAGCACAAAAGGCATTCGCTTCGTACCAATTAACTCCAACAATTGGCTGGGTTGGGTGATTGAAACGTTCGTTATGCCATAAATCGGGCAAGCGGCGCGGAGCCGCCCACGGTGGCAAGCCATGCAGCCACGAAGGATCACCCCGTCGCCAATGCCGCGCATCGTCGTTCTGCCACCACTGATCATCCAAATACCCACGAGCAGCAATAAATTGGCTATACTCAAAGTTGGTCAAAAGATAGCGGCTCATCCAAAAACGCTCAACGCTATAGGTTTGAGGGCGGGCATGCGGATCTTCCAGCTCAACGCTGCCAGCATGAATGCAAACAACCCGCTCCGTCAGCGCAATGAGTGCGCCATCTTCACCAATAAAGCGGGTATCGCCGATTGCGCCCAGCACTAAGGCCGCCCGCAAACGGGTGGGAAAGGCGATGCGTGGTGGAGCCCAACGCCGGACCCCACGGCTACTGCCACTCAAACCGCCAATATTTTTGAGATGATTAACCGCTTGTTGCCATAAATTGCGCCGCCCAGCACTGGCAACCTTCGCTTTACCTATCGCCAAAAGCAGGTGCGAGCCTTGCACCTGTTCATCGGGCATACCACCCAATAAATCTTGAATCACCCCAAAAATGAAGCTTTGCTTTTGAATGTAGGGGGCAAAATTGGCCATATAGTGCAAGCAAACCCGCCAATGCTCGCTGCCAGCCCGTTCAATACATTCGTCATGGCGCTCTTGATTGAGCAAATACATGCCCGCCAAAAATTGCTGAAACAACCGATGGGCAAAATCATAATGCGGATTATCTTGTTGATTATTGCTGGCCTCTTGCAGCAAGCCATTGCTATTGATCAAGCGCAAGGTTGCATTACCAACCGCCTGCGAGAGCATATGAATTTGATTGGGATGCGGATAGCGATCACTATAATAACGCTGTACCACCATATTGATTTGCTGCAAACTAAGCAACGCTTTGCCCTGAATTTCCTCCTGGCTATGGGCATAATAGCCCAACAAGGCAACCAAGTCATACAAATCTTCAAGCGAAACGGCGATAGCCTCAGGCGCACGGCGTTTAAGCAATTCGTCGATACAAATGTGCAACAATTTGCCTTCGCTCTCGGGCAAATCAGTGTGCACCATATTCACATGCACGGTCAGCGCCAAAAGCAACGGTGTGCGTGTCAGTTCATGCAGCATCCCCGATTTCATCAACTCGGCATGCAGTTTGGCATGCTTTTTACGAATGCTGACAATATCAGCGTGTGAGGCATGCAAACGCCCCAATTCGCTATAGTAATTGGTGATATACACATGTTGAGCGGTGAGATCAAACGGCATCAACTGAATTGTCGGCCAATCGTAGAGCTGGCGCGAGGGAAACGGCGGCGGCAATGGATGCTCATAATCAAATACCCGACATGTGACAATAATTCGGCTTTTGTGAAACATGCGCTGAGCATGTTCGATACAGCGTTTGACAGCGGCAAGATGTTCGGGCTGCACTTCATCAAGTCCATCGAGCAGCAACAAGCCATTGCCATTGATCAATAATTCTTCAATTGCATCTTGCAGGCGTTGTTGGCGCTCAACTTCGATGCGCTGAAAGCCGACATCGCTATTGATGGCGCGTTGGCCAAAACGCCCAGCCAATTGCAATTCGGTCACAACTTCCCAAAAAGCGGCGGCAGTTTGTTGCTCAGGGTCGGCTGGTGGTTGGACATGTTTGAGCCGCACGCGCACTGGCACAAGTTTAGTGTGCATCCAACCTTGGCTATGCAAAAATTCAGCTTTGCCTGGGTCAAGCAAGGCCGCCGCTTGAGCCGAAGCCAAGTATGAAACCACCGTCGTTTTGCCACCACCAGGCACGCCCAAAATCACTGAACGCTGATGTTGAATTTGGTTGAGCGCCTTGAGAATCGAATCTTGTAATTGCGGGCGTGGCTGTGAGCTACCCAACAGCAACGATTGCAACAAGGCATCGCCAGCAATCGGCCCATAAAAGTCGGCTTGCAGCATGGTAAACACTCGCTGCAACGACATACGCTCTTGATCGCTATCTTGCACATCAGTGCCCAACACTAGGCGATCAGCATTGCCCTGAACATGAGCCAGATAGTGCAAAATCAATTGATCAGTGCGTTCACCAGTGCTCAAGGGCGCATTAAAAACTTGGTTGATCCAGACATGGCCAAGATTGGTCATCACGCTCGAACCATAGACTTGGCCTTGGGTAGCGGCAGGGGCTGGTGGTTCGAGCACAGCGGCAGCTTGTTGAGCCAACAAACTTAGTTGGTGTTGATGTTGCCCAATCATCTGATCAAGCGCCTCGATCAAATCTTGGTCGCTTTCTTGGGCACGGCGGGCTTGTAAATTAATAATTTTCTGACGGATTCGCTCAACATCGTGCATAGGCCGCCTCATGGATTACAAAAAAAATACCATACATTGTAGTATGGCATAAAATACCTCAAACGGGGGATGCATATCCCCCGCCATTTGTCCACAAAGGGTTAGCCTATAGGGGTTAATCCCTGAAGAATTTCACGTCGTAGCCGAGCCAACGAAGCTCATTGGGCTTTTGTCGCCAATTCTCGCGCACCTTGATCCAGAGGTCGAGATAGATTTGGCGGCCAAGTGAGCGCTCGATTTCGAAGCGTGAGGTTGCGCCGATTTTGCGCAGCATCGAGCCACCTGCACCAATGATGATGCCTTTTTGCGAATCTTTTTCGACCGAAATATTGGCGCGAATGTAAACAACCTTGCCGCGATCTTCCCATTCTTCAACTTCGACTGCGATTGAATGGGGAATTTCTTCCTCGGTGTTGAGCATGACTTTTTCACGAATCATCTCGGCAACCAAGCTGCGCTCGGACACATCGGAAAGTTGATCTTCGGGGTAGAGTCGATGGCCAACCGGCAAGCGCTGAACAATTTCGGCTAGCAAGGTTTCCATACCCAATTTATCACGGGCCGAAACCGCCACTTCCATCTCCCACGGCGCAAGGTCGCGATATTCTTGCAGATGCTTATCGGCTTCATCAGTGGCATCGACTTTGTTAAGCACCAAAATATGTGGCTTGCGTGAGAGCAAGACCATCTGGGCAATTTCACGATCCATGCGGTTGGGTGGCACGGTAATATCGACCATAAAACAGATCACATCGGCATTTGGTACTGCGCGTTTGGCCACATCGACCATAAAGTTACCAAGTTTATGGCGAGGTTTGTGAATGCCTGGGGTATCCACAAAAATAATCTGGGCATTGGGGCCGTTGAGAATCCCACGCACAGGCACGCGGGTAGTTTGCGGTTTTGGCGAAACAATCGAGACCTTTTGACCAAGATAGGCATTCAATAAGGTTGATTTGCCAACGTTGGGCTTGCCAACCAAAGCGACAAAACCGCTATGCACTTCTTGATCGGTTGGCAGCAAGGGCTTGGGCAAGTTTGGGTTGAGTTTGATTGGCTGATGAACGGCTGGTCCAGCTTCGTCCTCGTCTTCAGCCGTGGGTTCAGCTTTAACCTCAAGTTTGGCAGCTGCTTGCTCGTCGTCAGCATCTTCATCGGCCTCAAACTCATCGTCGGACTCTTCATCGAAGGCCACCAGCCATGGATTAAGCACTTCGAGGCGTTCGTTAAGGCCAAATTCGATCATCGCTTGAACTTCAAGGCCCAAAGCACGGCCTTTGCGATCAAGGTCAACAATCGCGTCGTAGGGCAACTCTTCGGTTGTAGCAACAACGTGCTGGCCAAAGCTAAGGGTAAGTTGCTGGGCTGCCTCGTCGTAGCTTAATTCTTCAAAGCCTTGGGCATATTGCAAAAAGCTCTTTTTCGGTGCTGAAGCCAATTGCAACCGCACGCCAACAATCTGCCCAGCAGCATCTAATAAAAAGACCCCTGGAATTTCCAGCTGGCTGGCATCATCGCCTTCGTTAATATCGGTAAAATAGGCGTATAACGCCCGTGCATCAGCATCAAAAGTAAGTTCTAACATAACTCCATCAAATTCTAGTGTTAAGCACTTTAAGGTTTAATTGGAACAGCAGTTCCCGAAAGACTACCACCACTACTGGTTGGGGTTGGGGCAACGCTGGGTTGGGCGGTGCTATTCGTTGGGACATTGGCTGGCGCTGTTGGTTCAATTGCATTGGGCTGTTGGGTAGCCATTTGATTGGCACTACCAGCACAATCGCCAACTTTGCTCACAATCACCGTCACGTTGGTATAATCGACAGCATAGAGCAAATCGCTGACATTTTTTTGAGCTTCAACCGCAGCCCGATCAAGCACGCCGCTTTCGCAAGCATTGGCGATAATTGATTGTTCAGCAAAATTACGAGCACCACTTTCGAGATTGATATCACCACGACTCAGCCAACCTTGTTCACGATCGTAAACCCGCGTCGCCTGATTATCGAGGCGCGAGTAGATGATCCGAGCTGGTGGCAAAGTAATTTTAATCGACTTGCCTTCGATCACAATCTGATCATCGCGGAGTTCGCTCATGTCGATGCCAGCAGCTACTTCGCCACGAGCCTGCAACAGAATTCGATCGCCATAGAGCAATTCTTGGAAGAAGTTGCCTTCACTCCGCGCCTCGATCACTTGATCGGCCTGATACGAAAAGGTGATCCACTCGTCACGAGCACGTAATTGTTGCACAATCGCTGGGCCTTGGGCATTATTGACGGTTTGCGGTTTGGTAAACCACAGGCCAATTGGATCGAAAAGGCCCGTAATTGACAGCACGACCATAATTCCAAGTGCTCCGATGAGCAGAAAAAACAAACTACTAATACAACCAGAGTTGCGTTGACGATACATCTAGGAGCCTCCTTTGATGAAGCTCAATCATTAAGGTACTTGCTAGTATAGCCGAAAAATGCTGGCGTGGTGCATTTTCTGCTATAGCTTGGGCTATAAGGGTTTGATATTTAGCTTAGGAGTCTGTTATGAGTGAGCCATTATTTAAAGATGCTGATGAATTTGAGCGTACCTACGTTGGCGAACAAGCATCCGACGCTACGGTTGTGCCGCCAGTTGCAGCTAACCCAGCCCTTGAACATGGCACAATGCCAACTCCGCCACTGTATGTTGATCGTGATGGTTTGCACGCTGCGCCGGTAACTCTCGATGAACCTGAAAAACGTAATGCCGATTAAAGAATCCTGCCACACCCAGTATATTGAGTGTGGCAGTTTTTTGAATTACTGATCTAAGGTCGTTGCCCATTGCATATTAGCCCCGCTCAAGGCCAAATTAGCCACTGGGCTAGCATTGCTCGGAACCCATTGGAGTTGGGTTTCGGCCATCATCGAAGGCACAATCACTGCCCCGCTGCCATCAGGCGACCATAGGACACTGCCAACCGTTTGACTATCTTGGCGCAAAGCGGTAATTGTGCCATCAAGCCCAACTTGGCTCAAGGTCAAAGGAGCCGAAATCTGCATAGGATCGCTGCTGTTGACCGTGCCCACAAAGGCTAAGTGACTACCATCGGGCTGCATGAAAACACTCGAAACTGGCTGAAATGGCTCAACATTATCGCCATCAATTAATGCCTTCGATTCGCCAGTGCTCGGATTGATATGCCACCAGCCAGTTGGAAACATGCCAAATGCTTCGTTGGTGACGTTGATTGCGCTGCCATCTGGCTCCCAAGCAACATGGCAACATGGATAATTGCCATCAATTGTGATTGTTAATGGCTCAGATGTGGTTAAATCAAACAGCACCAAATTGCCACCCTCAGGCACGAAACCAGCATTAGCCAGAATGGTTGTACCATCGGGCGACCAACTATTGGGGCCATACAACACCGAGTAATCGTAAATGTCGGCAAGCGCTGAATCGCTGCTACTGGTGTGGGGTTGCAGCAGCGTTTGCTCGCCAGTGATCAAATTGTAGATTTGCAAACCGCCCCATGAAAAGGCAATCGAACTGCCATCAGGCGACCAACGTGGCGTATTCAATTGATCACGATGCATAATGTTGGTATCTGCTTGTGGGTCAATCGTTGGGCCATCCACCAAAATTTGGCGATTTTGACCCAAGCCATCAACCAGAATCAGATCATTATCGGCAATGTAGGCAATTTGGCCAAGCGTGCTGACATGATAATCAAACACGCCATTAGGCTCGTTTGTGATCGACGTGAGGGTGTTGCCATCAGTTTCCAGGCGCATAATTTGCACCCCATTGGGCTGTGATGAAATCGCATACAACGGCTGGGGCAGGAGTTCACTCATCACTTCGGGGCTTGGGGCCATCGTTGCAGCTACAGTGGGAATAATTGTTGCTGCTGGTAGGATGGTAGGCTCAGCGGCAATCACATTGGTGGTTGGCTGGGGTTGGCTGGTGGGCGTGGTAGCACTGCTACAGCCAACCAAGCCAAGTAATAAACACGCCAACCCGCGACGATAACGCATCGGTATCCTCCTATTTCTTCAAAATCCAGAGAAATCGATGCTATCAAAGGTTGTTGCTGCTTGTCAATCAGCCATTTGTTGGTTTGCGCAAGCGTACCAGCCAGCCAACCGGGTAGCCGAGCATTTTGGCAAGATCGCCAACTATACGAATTAATGGCGGTAAACTCAAGGTTTTGCTGCGGCGAGTTAATGACCAGCCTTTGGTTGCTCGCCATAACCGTCGATAGGGTTTGCGGGTGTAGCCAGCAATCCCCAAACTTAAAACACCGAAGAGCCCTGGGCGTTGGGGCAGGTTGCGGATCAAAAGGAGTAGACCGAGATAGGTGGCATAGCGAATCGCATGGCGTAACGGCCAAAGGTTGGCAACCCCATCTCCGCGTGCATAGAAGAAATATTGGCGAAAGAGGGCACGAAAACTTGAGCGCGGCTGAAAATGCACAACTGCATCGAGCACCGCTGTGCTGCGAAAACCCGCCGCCACTGCCGCCCGATCAAACACCAAATCTTCGCAATGGTCGAGCCATTCGGGATAGCCGCCCACGGTTTGCCACACAACTTTGCGAAAGGCCACCGATTGCCCTGCCGCCAAAAATCGGCTTGAATCAACTTCTTCGGCCAAAGGATAGTTGGTCGCGCCGATCGCGGTTTCCAGATCGCTGCGCGGTGCTGCTTGGTAAAACCCAGCCACCAAATCTGCTTGATCTGCTTCGAGTGGTGCGACAATTCGTTCAAGCCATGTGCGATCGAGTGCTAAACCAGCATCGGTCGAGGCAATTAAGTCGCCTTGGGCATGCAAAATAGCGTTATTCCGACCAGAAGAGATATTAAAACCGCCATGGACCAAGCGAATTGGTGCACCCCGCTCAATATAGGTTTGAACAATCGCAGCAGTTGAGTCGGTTGAGCCGCAATCATTGACCACAATTTCATCGGGCTGGCGGCTTTGTGCCAACATCGAATCTAGCAAATCGGCGATGTTATCGGCCTCGTTTTTAACTGTGCAAATTAACGATAGCTGGGTCATGCTTGCTTAATCATCCAACTCATCAGGCGCGAAGGTAATTAATGCCCGTGTCCATTCAGTTTCACGTTTGAACTCAAATTTGCCGCCAAGGTCGGTGTTGACGAGGGTTTCGATAATTCCCAAACCCAGTCCAGTGCTTACACGGCGTTTGACTGGCTCAGGTCGGATTGGACCATCGTCGCGCACTTGAACACAAGCCTGTTCTTCGTTTTCCATCCAGCCGTCGATGCCAATAATGCCGCCTTCAGCGCTCAGACCATGATCAAGCGCATTATGCACCAATTCGTTGATCACGATCGCCAGCACGGTGGCCGCCCGCGCATTGACCGAAACTGAATCGCCAGTGATCAAAAACTCAACTGGCGTTTCGCTTGGTAGGCTCATCTGAATATTTTCGGCAATTTGCTTGGCAATATCTTGCACCGTGGTTTGGCCTTCGCCATCGTGGCTGAGCAAATTATGAACTGCGGCAATTGCATGGATGCGGCGCACACTATCATCAAGTGCTTGCCGACCCTCAGTTTCGGTGTTCAAACGCCGCGCTTGCATTTGTAACAACGCCGAGATTGTTTGTAAATTGTTGCGCACGCGATGATGAATTTCTTGCAGCAAGGTTGATTTGATCGTCAGATTGCGCTGGGTTTCTTCGTACAAGCGGGCATTTTCTATGGCAATTGCGCCTTCATCGGCAAAGGTGGTGAGCAATTGCACCTGCTCATATTCAATATGGCGCGGCGCATAGCTATAAAAACACAATGCCCCAATAATGCGGTTGCCCGTGCGCATCGGCAGGGCAAACAACGAATGAAAGCCCTCGCGATAGGCAATCGCCTGCACTCCCGACCAACGTTCGTCGGTATAGGCATTTGGCACGGCAATCGCGCGATGCTCACGAATCACCTGCACGATCATATCTTCTACGCCAGAAGTGCGGCCAGGCCCATACGAAGCCAACATTTTCACCTTGTTGTTGGGGCGCACCTGGAAAATATCGGTGCGATCAACGTCGGCAATCTTGACAGCTTGCTCCACAATCAAATGCAGCAACGTATCAACATCCAAGGTTGATGCTAGTGCCGCCGTTACGCGTTGTAAGGTGGTTAATTCACGAATTTTTTGGTGTAAACGGGCATCAGTTTGTTGATACATTTGGGCATTGGCGATTGAGAGCGCAATTTCCCCCGCCACAACCTCGAGATATGAGGTTTGCTCTTGGGAAAATTCATGCGGATCGCGATTTTGGACCGTAATCACGCCTTGCAGGGTTTCGATATGGTGGCGTTCGCTGGCAAATAAAATCACTGGCACTGCCAACAGCGAGCGAAAATGCCATTCTTCGAGCAGCGGCTCAAGTTGGTAGCGTGGCTCATTGCGCACATCAAAAATCGCCACAGGCTTGCCCAATTCGCCAGCCCAACCAGTCACGCCTACACCGATTTCTACCTCGACCGTGCCAATCGCCTTGGGATTCAGCCCACGCGTCGCGACCAAACGCAACATGCGCCGATGCTGATCAAAGAGATAAATCGAGCAGACATCAACCCGCATCACATCGCTGACCGTATCGACGACTGTTTGGAGTGAGGCATCAATATCGAGGGTTGAGTTAGCGGCGCTAATAATGCGATGCAAGCCATCCAACTGCTGTACGCGGCGCATCAAGTGGTTTTGCCAGTGGCGAGTACGTTGCTCCTCGCGGGCGGCAGCATAGCCAAGTAAGAGATCGGTTACCACCGCACTGGGATCAAGCCGAGCTTGGGTAGCGGCTTCGATGCCAAGTTTGGTCAGCATTTGCGGATCTGCGTTCTGGCTTTGCCAAGTTGCGCCAAACGCCCGAAGTTCCTGCGCCTGCGCCACTGCATTATCATTCTGAAGAATCGCGAGAATAGCTGCGCTCGGAGCGCTTGTATCGATCATAACCAGCGTGCCTCATTGCAGTCGTCGTGCCGAATGAGTGTAGAGCAATTGTCGGCTTTTTGCAAGAAGGCACCGCAATTTTTAATGCGTTGGAAGCGTTGCCAACATTTTGCGGCAGATTGCGGTTACGAGGGCAATTTCGCTTGGGCTAGGCCTTGAACGAGCCAGCAGATCACGTATAACCCGCACTGCGCTGGCTTGCTGCCCAGCTGTGCGCGAAAATTTAAGCTTGGTCAAAAGTTGGTCAAGCAAATTGAGCAGCAGATCGTGGGAAGCTTGGTCGGCTAAATCAGGGCTAGGCAATGGCTCGACGCTCGTAGCCAAGCCGCGAATCGTATACAACGCCAACAGCACCGCATCAGCCAAATTCAATGAAGGATAACTTGGATCGACCGGAATACTGATTAATTGGCTGCATTGCTCGATTGCGGCGTTATCCAGCCCACGATCTTCGCGACCAAATACCAAGGCCACTGGAGCTGTCACCGCTAGCGCAGCCAAGGTTGGCGCAAATTCAGGCAAACTAACCGCTTGGCGCTCGCCGCGACTACGCCCGCTAAACCCAACCACATAGTTCACATTGGCTAAGGCCTCACCAAGACTGGCATAGGTTTCAATTTGATTCACCAATGCACTACTGCGATGGGCCATATCGTCAAGCCGCTCGATTGAGTAGGCGACTGGCTGAACCAAGCGCAAGCGCTGAAAGCCAGTGTTGAGCAAGGCCCGTACCGTCGAGCCAATATTGACCTCGCGCTGTGGTTCGTGCAATACGGTAATTACATTGCTAAAAATCGTTGAACTCACGACAAATCCTTATTTAGCGTTCTTAGCATCCGACGTGGATTAACATTTAACCTAAAGGTGCAGAGGAATAAAGGGGTCAGAAACCGCGAACATTGATCCACGAAGAACACGAAGGACACGAAGAACGGAACCGCGAAGGACGCGAAGATCGCAAAGCATAATTTTAGCTACAAATTGGATTCTTGTCGTGTTTCCTGATCCCTGATCCCTCACCGCTAGTTGCTCTCTGCGACTCTATGTTAAAACCTAGCTCCTCATCCCTATGCTCTATGTTCTATGTTCTATGCTCTCATTAGGGAACCCGCGTCATACCGCCGATATCGCCTGGCTCTTCGATTAAAACTGGTGGATTACCGACCAAATCCATCTGCCAAAGGCCCGAAAATGTCCAAATATACAACAACGAACCATCAACGACGATCCGTGGATCTTCGAAGATTTCGCTATTGACGGGCTTGCCTTGACCTGTCGCCAGATCAACCGACCAAACTTGCCAGCCCAAACCATGGGCAGATGCTGGCTTAACAAACCAATCGACCCAGCTTGGCTGACGTTGGCTAATCGTCAAAGGGCTGGCCGCAATATAAATCGTTTTACCATCCGCCGACCAGATTGGTGCTTCTAAGGCACTCACCAACGTGGGTTGATCAAACAGCACCCGTTCTTGTTTGGTTTGCAAATCGTAGAGATACAAGGTTGGGTAAATGCCGTCGCGGGTGCGCACGAAGGCTAATTGACGGCCATCAGGCGAAACTGAAGGAAACGTTCCGGTCATGACGAGGGTTTGTTGCACACCACTAGCAAGATCAATCGCTACAATTGAGCTGCCTGATTGCAAAAAGACCCCATCGTTATCAAAACGCAAGGTTTGATACACCCCATACAAGGTTTTGCCATCAGGCGACCAAACAGGCGTATCGAGTGAATCGTAAATTTGCTGACCATCGCGCTTGCCACCATCGGGCACAAACAACGATTTACTGGCTCCGCCATCAACCGCAATTTGATTGGCATGATTAACGGGCACAACAAAGGGTTGCTCAGCACTGGGAGTTGGCACAGGTGGCCGATACGAATAGACCACGCTTTTGCCATCGGGAGCAATACTAGGGAAGGTTGAGTAGGCATTGGGCGCTTCGTTGGTTAATTGCGTCCACTGTTTAGCGGGCAAATCGAAACGCCACAAATCCCCACCCCGCGAGATAATCAGCGAAATATCGCCAAGCTTGGGGGCAACCGCAGCTGGCGGGGTTACCGTCGCCGAATTAGCCGCCCCACAACTTGACAAGAGAATACAAACAAGAACACAAATCACGAATCGCATGAATTATCGCTCGCGGAGATACAGCGCTATATCAGTGCCTTGATTACTGCGCGGATCAATATAGGCTCGTGGAATAAAGCCAACTCGCTCGAAACCAGCTTGCTCGTAGGCTGCTGGTAACGCCGGATGATCAAGCGGCACATGCCCGATCAATTGGTTGGCAAAATGGTTCGATGGCAATTGGCGCAGCATTTCATTCAACAACACCGAGGCTTGATCCATATGCCCTGCCGCCAAGTAGCAATCGACCAAAAGCTGATGTTGTTGGTAGTAAGGGTTGGGCCATGGGTAAACTGGTGGCATAATGCTACCCCAACCAACAATCGCGCCGCTGGCCGCCGTCAGGCCAGTCAAAACCGCCACATCACCCTCTTGCTGCTCGAAAGCTGGAAAGAAATCGTCGGCTCCAATATTGGCATCGCCCAACATTTGTAAGCCATAATGGCGCACAATCCGATTATCTGGCGCATTGAACAATGATAACAACAACGGCACATCGGCCCGATCCGAGGAGCGCATAAAAACCGCTGTGCTCGGCGCAAACAACTGCTTGAGGAAATTTTCGGGCGAATCGCCATCACTAATGCGCCATGCAATCCGATTGCCAGTCCGGCTACTTTCGCTCTCATTAATCGTCACAAAATGATACTGCTCATAGAACGACATGGCACTATCATTATGTTCAGTGCTAATAATCAGCGCTTGGCCGCCGCTGGACTCAAAATCGTTAATCGCCAACTTCAACAATTTACTAGCCAAGCCACGGCGACGATATGGCTCAGCCGTATAAACCCGATGAATCGAACCCAATTGTGGACAGAATTTTGAACGGCAGAGCAACATCGCGCTCACAGGCCGTCCCTGCACTTGGGCCAAGTACCAAACATCTTGGCTAAAGCGCAACCCAACTAGGCGTAGGTGCATATCAAACGACCAACGCCAAGCGACCGCCGGATCTTCACCCCATCGGTGGTAAAGCTCCTCAAGCGGTTGGGCAAATTCAGAAGCAAGCGGTTGGATGCGCGAGAGGACTGCCTCAGTTCCTGCACCCAGAGCAATCCGCGCAACTTCTTCGTACATCAGCGACCCTCCAAGCTCGATAGCTCGTGTGTAGGTCGCATCATACTCTAGGCCTTGCCGCTTGTCCACTACAGCCAATAGCGCAGCAATTTTGGCCGATTTCATACCCCTCAGTTCTCGGAATGGGAACTTATTTCAATCACTGACGTTATTGCTCTATTGGCATATGCGGTTTCTTTGATATGCCTTGCAGGTTCACGCTGTTTTGAGCGAAGCACGAGGGGAATTTGGTTGCGGTTAACACCAGATCCTCATTCTTGACGCAGTATTCGGGACATGCTGCCTTTGGAGGTACGAGTGGTTCGTCGTTTTTTTCGTTGTAGTTTGCTGCTGATGCTGGCCGTTGGAGCAATCGCTAGCCAGCATGCCACCCCGCTGGCCGCCCAAAGCCCTCAATCAAGCCCAAGTCAATTGGCAATTCGTGGTCAACTTGGCGGTGATAGCTCAACCATGGTCATTACCGAACAAGCTGCTTATGTTGGCATCGGTCCACGGGTCGTAACCTACGATTTGCACAATCCCAATCAGCCAAATCTAGCCAACCAAAGCAGCCTTTTGCCCGCCACCGTGCAAGATTTGGCGCTAGGTGAGGGCTATTTGTACGCCGCCTTGGGCTATGGCCGTGAACATGGCTTGGCTACATTTTCGCTCGCCACCCCATTAACGCCAACACTTGTAAGTTTTTACCCGCTTGAATTATCGGCCATGAGCGTTTTCAGCTATCAAGATTATGTCTATGTGCAAGTTGATAATGGCTTGCAGGTGTTCGATTTGAGCAACCCCAGCCAACCACAATTGGTTAATCAACTCGATCAATATGGGATTGCCGCCGCAACGGTTCAAGGCGATCATGTGTATCTCAATATTCAATCGTGGCTTTCGGGCTTCGATAGCTTGAATATCGTCGATTTGAGCACGCCTATGACTCCAACGCTCAAAGGCTCGATCATCCTTGGCGATATTTTAGATATCGAAATTGCCGCTAATTATGCGTATGTCAATACTCAAATGGGCCTGCGAGTGGTTGATATCAGCGATGGCAGCAACCCAAGCATTATCAACCAAACCGATGATGTTGCTGGCCTGCAACTAACCGTAAGTGGCAACACACTCACAATGATTGGGCTAGATTATGCCTTGCACGCGTGGGATATTACCAACCCAATCACGCCGACCGAAATTGCTGCCAGCTCCGAAACGGTGCTTGGCTGGCCAACAACCTTAATTGCCCAGCAAAACCTTGGCTATGTGCTGACTCGTTCAGGCCAAATTAATGTCTTCGATTGGAGCAATCGCCAAGCTCCCACGCGCATCGGTGCGACTGAAACCCCTGGCTGCAAGGAAAATGTAGCATTGCAAGTGGTTGGCGATTATGCTTATGTGGCCGATTGGGGTCGTGGTTTGTGCATTGTTGATGTGCGCAACCCCCAACAACCAAGCGTGATTGGCCGCTTCGATTTAACCACCGATCGTAACGCCGTCACCGATATTGCTGTCCAAGGCTCGTTGGTGTATCTGGTCGATTGGAGCCACGGAATTTATGTGATCGATGTCAGCGACCCAACCGAACCAACTCAAGTCAGCTTCTTTGCAACCGCTGGCTTTCCGGCGGCGATTGCAGTCAATGGCCCGATGGTCTATGTTGGCGAATCGATCAACGATCAAGGTCTTGGTGGCAGCGTGCGAATTTTCGATCTCAGCGATTTGGCCAATCCAGTTGAGCATAGTCAGTTCTACACCAGCAAAGTCGCCCAATTAGCCGTGATCGATCAAACCGTGTATGTGGCCGACAACGAGGGTGGATTACGGATTCTCGATGTTAGCAATCCTGATAACATTCAGATGATCGGCCAATATGCTGAAAATTGGTTCGCCATGGATTTAGCGATTCAGGATGAATATGTGTATTTGGCGACGACTGGCGGCTTAGAAATTGTCGATATCAGCAACCCCAGCCAACCAACCTCAGCAGGTCGCATTGGCGATAGCTTAATTGATGGCATCGTTGTGGACGGTACAAGTGCCTATATTGGCGAAAATGGTAGCATTCGCCAAATCGATATTAGCCAAGCGAGCAACCCTCAAGTTGTTGCCGAAACCCTGCTAGCTCGCGATTCATGGATTCTACCAGCGCTGCATGGTGGGGAGATTGTAGGCTTGAGCTATCATGGTGGTGGCATGTTCGTACTTGAGCCAGAATATCAATTATTTTTGCCTGTAATCAGCAAAAACTAATTAAGCATTGAATAACAAACTGCTGGCGCATAATCTGCTATGGATGTGCGCCAGCAGTGCTTTTTTAAGCATTTTGCTTAACACTTGCTTATTTTGATTAAAGCTATGTTATAATGGGCCAAAGGTGCCGTTAGGAGGCACTACCACTGTGAAGAACCTCGTCGCTTGATGCACGTATTATCGTTCGGATGTCCGCTGTACTCCCGATCATTCAAGCATGCACTGACGACCCCAACAGTAGAACCACGACCTGTGGAGTAATAATGGAACGTTTACATAAGTTTTTGGCGCGGGCCGGCGTAGATTCACGTCGGGCTTGCGAAGAGTTGATGTTGGCTGGGCGCGTATCGGTTAATGGACGAGTTCAACGCGAATTAGGAACCCAGATCGACCCCGATAAAGATGACATTCGAGTTGATGGCGAACAAATTACACCTCCAACCGAGCTTCATTACGTCTTATTGCACAAACCAAGCAGCGTCATGACCACGTTGCATGACCCTGAAGGCCGCCAAACCGTCGCCGATTTAGTCAAATCGCACAATCGTTTATTTCCCGTAGGCCGCCTCGATTACGATAGCGAAGGGCTATTGTTGCTGACCGATGACGGTGATCTCACGTTCCGTTTGACCCACCCATCGTTCGAAGTCGAAAAAGAATATCAGGCCTTGTTAAACCAAACACCATCAGTTGAGCAATTGCGCGAGTGGCGCAATGGGGTTGAGCTTGACGATGGCAAAACAGCACCTGCATGGATCGAATTGTTAAATGAAACCGCCGATGGAACTTGGGTTCGGGTGGTTATTCACGAAGGTCGCAACCGCCAAATTCGGCGGGTTGCCGAAGCATTAGGCTTAGAAGTCCGCCGCTTGATCCGGCTGCGCGAAGGCCCACTAACTTTAGGTGAATTACAAGCAGGCCAATGGCGAGCATTAACACCCACCGAAATTGATCGTTTGCGTATGCACGGCAAGCAAAGCAAAGCATGGACACCAGTACGCCCACAAGAAAACGCCGAGGGTGGCAAACCACGCCGTCAAGTTCGGCGGATTGATCGGTCTGGACAGTTGGTAGAACGTCGGGCTGATGTTGAACCGCGCTTACAACGAGCGCCTCACTTTACTTCACAGGAAAATACAATGTCATTTGAAGATTTCTCAATCGAAGAAGAACGCTCCACCGATCGCCCACGCCGTCGCCCAGAACCTCGCCGCGAAGGTGGATTTAGCGACCGTGGCCCCCGCCGTGATGGCGGCAGCCCTAGCGACCGTGGCCCCCGCCGCGAAGGTGGATTTAGCGACCGTGGCCCCCGCCGCGATGGCGATTTTGGCGACCGTGGCCCGCGTCGCGATGGTGGCGGTTTTGGCGAACGCGGCCCGCGCCGTGAAGGTGGCGGCTTTGGTGAACGCGGCCCGCGCCGTGATGGTGACGGCCCACGCCGCGATTTTGGCGACCGTGGCCCACGCCGCGATGGCGGTGGCTTTGGCGAACGCGGTCCGCGCCGCGATGGTGACGGCCCTCGTCGTGATTTCGGCGACCGTGGTCCCCGCCGCGATGGAGATTTTGGTGACCGTGGTCCACGCCGTGAAGATGGTGGTTTTGGCGAACGCGGTCCGCGCCGCGATGGTGACGGCCCTCGTCGCGATTTCGGTGACCGTGGTCCTCGCCGCGATGGTGGATTTAGCGACCGTGGCCCCCGCCGTGAAGATGGTGACGGCCCACGCCGCGATTTCGGCGACCGTGGCCCACGCCGCGATGGTGGTGGCTTTGGCGAACGCGGCCCGCGTCGCGATGGCGACGGCCCACGCCGCGATTTCGGCGACCGTGGTCCCCGCCGCGATGGTGGCGGTTTTGGCGAACGCGGCCCGCGTCGCGATGGCGACGGCCCACGCCGCGATTTCGGTGACCGTGGTCCCCGCCGCGATGGCGGTGGCTTTGGCGACCGTGGCCCCCGCCGTGAAGGCGGTGGCTTTGGCGACCGTGGTCCACGTCGTGAAGGTGGCGGCTTTGGCGACCGTGGCCCGCGTCGTGAAGGTGGCGGCTTTGGCGACCGTGGTCCACGTCGCGATGCCAGCGGCTTTGATCGTACCAATCGTCGCGAAGAATTTTTTGATGATCGACCACGTGGCGAGCGTGGCTTAGCGCTTGATCGTGCCCATCGTGGCGATGATCGCCCTAAAAACACCTTTGGCGGTCGCCGCCCAAGCAACCAAGGCTCATTTGACCGCCGTGGTTTTGATAACCGTGGCCGCGACGACCGCCGTGGTTTTGATAATCGTGGCCGTGATGACCGCCGTGGTTTCGATAATCGTGGCCGTGATGACCGTCGTGGTTTCGATGATCGCGCATCAGCTCCACGCGACAAAATGGTTGAACGTGGGCCAATTTCAGCCCGCAATACTCCAGCGCCAACGCCAGCACCTACGCCGGCTCCAATTGCTGAGCAAGCAGCTCAGCCAGCCCGTCGGATGCGTGTGGTACGGCGTTTGAAAAAGGCAGGCGGTGATGAACAAGCTTAAACAGGCCTATCTCCAATTAGCAGTTGAACGTGATCGCACGCGCCGTCAAGCCGAACGCTACGCCCATGAATCGCAGCGTTGGACAGAACGGATTGCCCTAGCCAAGCGCTGTGGTGAGCCAGAACTGGCGACCCAAGCTCGTGAACGGGCATTACAAACCGCCCAAGCCGAAATTCAGCTCCGCCGCGAGTTAGTACGGCAAGAAGTGCTGGTTGATCAACTGATAGCAAGCCTTAAAGCCTAATTCATCAAATCATCAATTTGCCAAACACTGCTTGAGTTTCAGGCAGTGTTTGGCATTTAACAAACTATGTTAAAATCGGGCTAGCATTCAAGATCAAGGAAGGAGCAGCATATCCGACGCATCCAATGGTCTGCACCAATTTGGTGGGCTTTGCTCTTTTTTGCGCTAGCAATGACAGTTGGCAGCTTATGGCTGGTTGCCCCAGAGGATTTTTGGTGGCAGCTCAAAATTGGCGATCTGATTCGCACAAGCGGCAGCATCCCCACTGTTGGCGTTTTTTCCGCCACCCAAGCCAATACAGCTTTTTTCTACCAAAACTGGCTCAGCCAATTCCTCTTTTCGTGGATCTATCAGCTTGGTGGTTTAGTTGCAATTTTACAAATCCGCAGCCTTTTATTAATCGGCAGTTATGCTTTATTGCTCTGGCATACCTGGCGACGGGTAAAAGCCAATGGGCGGGCCGCCATGCTCGGTTTGTTGTTGAGTGTGCTGGTAAGTTTCAATCATTGGCACGTTCAGCCTGCAATGTTTGCCTGGCCGCTGTTTATCGCCAGTTTTGTGATTGTTAGTGAAGTGGCCGCCGAACGCTGGGCAACGAAATATCTCTGGTTGCTCCCGCTCATCCAATTACTTTGGGTCAACCTGCATGAAAGTTTCATCTTTGGGCCAATCCTGGTTGCAACAGCCGCTGTAGGCGCAATCATCGATCGGCGGCGCGACCATGATGAAGCACCAATTTTTGCAACTGCCCGATCGCTGCAAATCGCCACAGCAACTACAACTATCGCGAGTTTCCTCAACCCGTATGGCTGGAACGGCTGGATCGCCGCATGGCAACAATTAACTAGCACAGTTCCCGAAGCTTTAAAAACTCAATCCGGCTCGCCACTATCAAATCTAGCAACCCCAAGCGCTCAAATTGGCGTGGCAGTCAGCTTAATTGCAATCATAATGCTATCGGTGGTTTGGCAGCGCATGCGCAGTGGTGATCTGATCATAACGACGATTATGGCAGCCTTTAGTTTGCTTAGCATGCGTTATCAATTTTGGTTTGGTAGCGTGGCAGGCCCAATTATTGCCGAGGCAATTGTGCGTCGTGGCCGCTTACGCCTGATTAAACGTAACCCCAGCGCACCGGTATGGATTGCCGGATTGACAATCACGATTGGTTTGATTGGTCTGCTCATGCAACCAGTCATTCGCATTTGGCTGCCTTTGCCAGCAGCTTTGCAGGGCGCAACCGGCAATTTGCCGCAAGCAGCATTAGCGAGTGCTGCTACCCCAATTCAAGCAGTCGAGTTTTTGCAGGCCAATCCACCAAGCCAAGCCTACTTCCATGATCTTGGCTATGGCAGCTATTTAATCTGGCAAGCTGGTGAGCAATTGCCTGTATTTATCGATCCACGAGTTAACTTATACCCAACCGAACACTGGCAAGCCTATAGTTGTATTATGGCAGGCCGCGATTGGGAACGGCTCCTAGCACAAGCTTCAGTTGATACAATTCTAGTGGATCGTGAAAACGGCCAGCAATTGATCAGCGCAGTTCAAGCCAATTCAGCTTGGCGTGAAGTTTATGCCGATCAACAAAGCCTGATTTTCAAGCGTGATCCGCAAGCAACCCAACCAATCAACTCGGCCATAAGCTGTCCAGTCACCAATTAGCATAAGGATGTTTCATGCAGTCACCAGATCAGCAGCCACGTTCGCTCAATCGTGCCAATTTAAGCCCTGAAGAACGCAAACTCCGGCGTTCGATTGCCTTGGCCATGCTGTTTTCGCCAACAATGTGCGTGCTGCCATTATTGGCCTTTATCGCCCGTCAAAGTAGTTCTAGCGTTGTGATTTGGGGCATCTGGCTGCTGATCACGATAGCCTTAGTATCAGTTATTTGGCGAGCCGCTAATGGGCTACGCAAAATTGCCGAACAACGCGCCCAAAACGAATCCTCATCCAATCTTTAAAAAAAGGCTGCATCTACCTACGTTTGTTTAAACGAATAGAGGTCGATGCAGTTTTCTTTTTAGCAAGGATGGGTGTGTTATGCAGGGCCAAATCGTTGAGCGCAATTTAATGGTGGTGGATGAAACCGATCATCCGGTTGATTTGCTGCAACGCTATCAACAACGTTCACTTTTGTTAATGTTAATGCGCCATGTTGGTTGTGGCCTGTGTCGCCAACAGCTCTACCGTTTGCGCGAATATCAACAACGCTTTCACCATGCCCACTGCGAAATTGCCGTGATTATTATGGGCGATGCCAAAATGGCTCATGGCTTTCGTCAGCTTAATCGCTTGCCATTTCCGGTTTTTTCCGACCCTAAACAGCAAGTCTACGAGGCCTTTGAAATTGGCCAAGGCTCACTTTGGACAGTTGCTGGCCCGCATGTTTTAGCCCGTCAGATGCTGTTAGCATTCAAAGGCATTCCTTCATCAGTCAATTTAACCGCCGAATCAATTCGCCGCCTTGGGGGCATTGTGCTGCTCAATCCGCAGGCCGAAATTAGCTTTCATCATGTCGCCAACCCAATCTATCGTTACCCAACTTGGGATGAAGTATTGACTTATGTGGAGCCGCCGCTGCAACGCGCCGCCTAAACATACATCCTTATGCCGCCCAGCGCACGTAGCCTACAATAGTGAATTTACAGCGCGATTGGATGGGTACGATGACAGCAGTAGCAAGCAACCCAATGACTGATTTATGGGTGTTGAATGAAACAGGTGAGCGGGTTGGCTTTGAAAGTCTTTGGCAGGAAAAGCCAATCTTAATCTTTTTTATGCGGAATATTGGTTGTGGTATTTGCCGCCAAACCTTGTTAAATCTGCGTGATTACGACCAAGCCTTCAAAGATGCTGGCTGGCAAATTGTAGTGCTGATGATGGGCAATGTTGAGCTGGTTTCGCGCTTTCGCTCGATGTATAACATTCCCTTCCCAATTTATGTTGATCAAAGTTTACAGGTTTACGATTATTTTGAGATTGTAGAAGGCTCATGGCTACAAGTGCTCTCGCCACAGGTGCTGATTCGCCAAGCCAAGCTCTTAGTTGGCGGCATGGAGTTGTTGAATGGGGCTGGCTCAATGCGGCGGCTGGGCGGTGCAGCAGCGATCAATCGGGCTGGTCAGATTGTCTATCACCATGTGGCCAACCCAATTTATCGCTACCCCGAATGGTCTAGCGTGTTGCAAACCTTGCAACAAACCAACTAGAGCCAAACCAAGCCATAGTTGATTAAGCCTGCTTGTGGTTGCAAGCCGAGTTTTTGCGCCAAACGATACGAAGCAAGATTTTTGCTCGAACATTCCCAATGCACTTGCAAACCACGTTGGCGACATGCCACGATCATCGCGGTTGCCAAAGCATAGCCCAAACCTTGTTGTTGGTAGGCTTCTAAGGTTTCGATGCCTAAACCACAGCGTTGCGAACTAACATACTCAGCAGTACACCAGGCCACCAACGTTTGCTCGACCTGAATTGCTAAGCCCAAACCGTTGGTTAGAAAGCGTTCAAGGCTTGGCCACATCCAACGAATTTCTTGGAGAATTGGCTGGGCACTTGGCAGCTGCAATACTTCAGCATCAAGCTGCTTAAGCTCAAATTGGCTGGGCAGGTGCGGTTGGTTTACTACATGGCCTTGATCAGCAAAAAAGTAGCTGCTGCTTGGTTGGGCTTGATAGGGCTTGAGCACATCATCTAATTCAAGTTGAGAATTACCAAGCAAGCGCAGTTTGATCACTTGGCGGGCAGGCATCGCTGGCACCACCGTTTGCTGCCAGTGTTGGTTAAATTCAGCCTGATCAAGCCGACGATCGCTCGCCAAATACAACACATTATTTGCTTGATCCCAGCAACTGCTCCATGTATTGGCCTGCCAATAGCAACCTTGCGAGTTGCCAGCCTGCAAGGCAGCATACACCAAGCCAAATTGGGGATCAGGCGGAAAACGACGATCGTTGGCAAGTTCGGCTAAGGGTCGTTGTTCAATCATCGCAACCTCATCTCGATTGATTAACCCTTAGCTTACCACCATTCATCATGCTTATGTTGATTCATCGGCCAGAATTTGGCCGCCAAAAACCGTGGCCTGGTTGCGGCAAGGCCACGGTTGAGCAACAGCTACGCAATTATTGAGCAACCGATTGACTAGCCAATGCCTTGGTTTCGATCCAATTCAAGGCATATTCAGCAACTTCTTGCCAGTTTGGTTGGCCGACAATGTAGTGATTGCGCCCAGCAAATTGCTTGAAATCGGTCAGCGATTTGCTGTTGCGGTATTTGCGATAATTGCTGTAATTCAGCGAAGCCGGAATAATATGGTCAATTTCGCCAGCAATCAGCAGCAGCGGGGCATGCTCAGCCTTGAAATCCACCCGACTGACACTGGTCAACGATTGACGCAAGTTATGCAGCGATTCGGGCACAACTTGGCTTTGATAAATCGCCTGTTGCTCAGCTAAAGGCATGCCATTGACAAAGGTATATTGAAAATGCTCAAAGGGCATCATAAAAGGCTTGCTAGTTGAGCGAAACGGATTCAGCATGGGCAAGGCTGATTTGATAAACGACCATTTGGTGCTGATTACGCCCTGCGGCGGAGCTGAATCGATCGCCACGCCAGCGCTAATCAACTGGCGATTAGCCAAAATTTGGGTGATCAAGCCACCCATCGAGTGGCCAATCACAATTGGTTTTTCGGGCAAGCTCTGAATAAATTTCACATGATAATCGATGCTTTCTTTTAATGTATGCTGAGCTAAGGCTGGATCATTGGCCCGTTGCTTTAATTCGGCGATGCTTTGATCGCGGCCTGGCCAAGCTGGAGTTAACACCGTATAGCCCTTCGCTTGGTAATATTCAACCCAGGGCTGCCAAGAATGTTTTGACACAAACAGACCATGAATCAGGACAATCGTTTTAGTTGGCATTACAATCCATCCTCAAAATTGTTAGGCGACATTGGTCGCGGCGAGTTATCTGAATGGATTCTATTCCAACCACAAGGTACAAAATGTCCTTTGCGAGTATGTTAGTTACTATGATTAATCCCCAGCGGCACGCCAATTTCTGCATAAATCGCTTGGCTCTCGGCGTTGGCGGGCAAAAAAGCCACAATTTGCGGAAAATCAAATTGAAAATAGCCCGCTGACATCAACAATGGTCGCAGCCAAGCTCGTTTGGGCATGGGTTTGGTATGCGGAATTAACGCCTCTAACACAATTGTTGGCGATTCAAGCCCCATATTCGGCGTAACCAGCGGCTTGTCGAGGCTAACAATTGGCCATTGGCTGGCAAATTCAGGCAGTTGCAACAACTCAGCGACCAATTGTTGATACCATGGCTCATATTGGCATAACACGTTGGCCTGTTTAAAGCCATAAATTGTTTTGCGCACCATAAATTGCCATGAAGCACGATTTTGAATCAGCTGTGGGTATAAGGGCAAATCGGGGTTACACAACAGGCCTAGCACATTCAACTGAGTTGGATCAATCGCCGCCAACATTTCGGGCGTAACCCCAAACAAATTCAGTAAATGCTCGTTGAAATAGTGCATCTGCCAATCGCGATTGATTACAAATGCGGGCATGCTCAGTTGTTGCACAATTTCAATCGTAATCTCAAGAATTGGCGTGAGTGCTGCGCCAGTCAAATAGGGCATTATCGGCGAGCCATCAGCGGCAATCAACAAGCGGTTGCGCTCCTCGATTGTGCAATTCAGATAATCGGCAATATCCATCACCACCTCGCGGCGTGGCGGGCGGGTAATGCGGCCTTTGCGCATCTGCTTGTAGCTGCTATAAACCATATCTTCCAGCTCAGTACGATTCCAAGCGCGTGGCCCCCACGGATCATCAGCGAGTTGCCAGCGGTTTTGGGGCACGAGGCCTTGTTGACGACGCGCTAATAATTCCTCAACCACCGCGACAAACGCCAAACAATCGGGATGCACCAGTTGTTGCCCAAGCGCCATAGAACCCCCTTTTAATCGCAACTTGTCAAGTTGAAATAAGTGCAGTATACTCTATTTAAACGTTTAAATAGATGAGGCTAACGATGGCAACGATCAAGGATGTTGCGCAATTAGCAGAGGTTTCAGTTGCCACGGTGTCGTATGTCTTGAACGACAGCATGCCGGTCAGCGAAGCCACGCGCAACAAAGTGCTAGCCGCAGTTGCCAAACTCGGCTATCAACCCCATCGTCAAGGCCGTAATCTCCAACGTCAACGCACCTTAACCATTGGCGTGTTGTTACCCCAAGCTAATCTATTATGTGAACTTGATTTGGCCACGTGGTTGCTCGAAGCAACCAATGCCGCCACTAGCGCAGGCTATAGTCTCTTACTACAACCTGCCGATAGCCAAGCCCGTGGCGATTTGGCCGATGGTTGGATTAGTTTTGGCACAGCACTCGACCCACAATTGCCCCAAATTTGGGCACTAGCCCCCCCGTTTGATCAACCAGCCGTTTTGTGTGATGCAGCCTTTGCTGCACAACGCGCGGTTGAAACCTTGACCCATGCGGGGATGCAACGGCTCGGCCTGATTACGCTACCGCGCAGCATTCCAGGCTCGGCCCGTTGGTATCTGGGTTATCGACGCGCTTTACGCCGCACAGGCATCGCCTTTGATCCAGCGTTGGTTGTCGAGCCAGCCGACAATCGTTTTCACGATGGGGTTGCCGCCTACGCAGCACTTGCCGCCAGTGAAAACGACTACGACGGCTTGATCGTCTGTGGCAATCAACTGGCAACCGGAGTGGTAATGGTCGATCATGCCAAAGTACCACTGATCGTTAGCCATAGCAATACCCAACGCGGCATCTCGGGCTTTCGCTGGCCAACCGAACTTTGGGCACATACCTTGGTGCGAAAACTCCTACAACAGCTTGATGGGAGCGCCATTGCTCACCGTACATGGCTCAACCCAAGCTTGGTGATTGGTTCATTAGGTTTCAAGGAGGATCTCGATGGCTTCAATTACGTTTGATCACGTTGATAAAATCTTTGGTGATGTGCACGTTCTCAAAGATCTCAACATCGATATTCCTGATCAAGAATTTTTGGTCTTGGTTGGACCTTCAGGCTGTGGTAAATCGACAGCATTGCGCTGTTTGGCTGGCCTCGAAGAAATTACTGGCGGCCAAATTATGATCGGGGATCGCGTGGTCAATAACGTTGCGCCCAAAGATCGTGATATCGCCATGGTGTTCCAAAGCTATGCCTTGTATCCTCACATGACGGTGTTTGATAACATGGCTTTCGGCTTGAAACTGCGCAAAGTGCCAAAACCTGAAATCAAGCGCCGCGTTGAAGAAGCCGCCGAAATGATGGCGATTGGTCACTTGCTTGATCGCAAGCCCCGCCAACTTTCGGGCGGTCAACGTCAACGGGTGGCCTTGGGCCGAGCAATCGTGCGCGACCCAGCCGTCTTCTTGATGGACGAACCACTCTCGAACTTGGATGCCAAGTTGCGGGTGCAAACACGGGCTGAAATTAGCAAATTGCATCAACGCCTCAAAACCACCTTTATCTATGTGACTCACGACCAAACCGAAGCGATGACGATGGGTTCGCGGATTGCGGTGATGCGTGATGGTCTCATGCAACAACTTGATAGCCCACAAACCTTATACGATCATCCAGTCAACAAATTTGTGGCAGGCTTCATTGGTTCGCCCTCGATGAACTTCATCAAAGGCACCTTAACCAAGGGCGATGGCCGCTTGTTCTTCGATGGTGGCAGCTTCTCAGTGCCAATTCCCAACAGCCGCCGCGCTCATATCGAATCGCATGTTGGCAAAGAAGTTGAACTTGGCGTGCGCCCTGAAGATGTCCACGATGCAGCACTCTTGCCACCAGGGATTAACGGCGATGCCGTGGTCGAAACCACCGTCGATGTGACCGAACCAATGGGTAGCGAAATCTACGCCTACCTGCAAAGCGGCCAACACTCGATCATCGGACGCTTCGACCCACGGACCTCGGCCCGCCCAGGCCAGCCAATTCGCGCAGTCTATGATATGGAAAAAATGCATATCTTCGACATCGCCACCGAAAAAGCTTTGATCTAACTCGATCAACTCACGGTATAATAACAAAGACGTAGGAGCAACCTACGTCTTTGTTCGTTTAGTGGAATGAGATGTATGCCAAATCTAGCGTTCGTGGCGGCTCTCCAAGCGCAACTTGCCAACTTGCAGCACGACAACGAGGCTCGTTCACGGCTTTTACCAATCCTCGGCAACGGCAATCCCAGTCGCGATTTATTGCCCCCAGCCCATATCACACCACGCCATGGCGCAGTGCTGGCTTTGCTGTATCCGCAAGCTGGACAGTTGTTTGTACCGTTAACCGTGCGCAGTGGCAATTTGCGCAGCCACACTGGCGAAATCTCCTTACCTGGTGGCTCGATCGACCCAACTGATGCCAGCCCTGAGGCCGCCGCGCTGCGCGAAGCCCACGAAGAGGTTGGCTTGCAAACCCATCAACCTACAATCATCGGGCGTTTGAGCGAATTGTATGTACCAGTCAGCAATTTTTTAATCACGCCAATTGTCGCTTGGCTTGATCATGCGCCTGATTTAGCCCCCAATCCGCATGAGGTTGCCGATGTGGTGCATTTGCCCTTGCAGCAGCTTTGGGCCGCCGATGCCGTGCAAACTGAAGAACGGATTATTCGTGGCATGACCCTGCAAGTGCCGCATTACCCCTATGGTGAGCATAAAATTTGGGGCGCAACCTCGATTATTCTGACCCAGCTAGCCTTACGGGTTCAAGCGGCACTCCAGCAAATCTAAAGTATAATGGCGGCTGATTGCTTAGCCCTGAGAGCCAATGAAACGGATTCTTGTTTGTACAGCCCAAGTGCCTTTTGCCCGTGGTGGAGCCGAATTGTTGGCCGAAGGCCTACTGCAAGCCCTGCGCAAGGCGGGCCATGAAGCCGATTTAGTCGCCTTGCCCTTTACTCGGACACCGCATCGCGAGTTGCTCAATAGCGCTTTGGCTTGGCGCATGCTCGATCTCAGCCAAGTCGAAGATCGACCTGTCGATCAAGTAATCTGTACTAAATTCCCCTCGTATGCAGTGGCTCACCCCAAAAAAGTCGTTTGGTTGGTGCATCAACATCGACAACTCTACGATTGGCGCGGCACAAACTGGAGCGATTGGGGCAGTCAACCAGACGATGATCACCTCGCTCGCAGCCTGACACGGCTCGATCAACAGGCCTTAGTCGAAGCCAAACGCCGTTTTAGCATCTCCAAGATTGTCAGTCAACGCTTGCAACGCTTCAATGGCCTCGCCAGCACACCGCTTTATCCACCCTCAATTTATAGTGGGCGCTTACGTCAAGGCCGCTACGAACCATATATTCTCAGCATTTCGCGGCTTGATCCCGCCAAACGGCTCGATTTATTGCTGCACGCCCTGACCCATACCGAACAACCAGTCAAGGCGATTATCGGCGGGCGTGGCCCAGCTTTGGCAGAACTGCAAGCACTCGCCAAGCAACTTGGGATTGAAGCACGGGTTGAGTTTCGCGGCTGGATGGATGATCAAACGCTGATTGATTTATATGCCGATGCCCGCGCCGTGTTCTATGCCCCGATCGACGAGGATTTTGGCTTTGCCACGATCGAAGCGCTTGAGGCGGCCAAGCCAGTGCTGACCGCCCAAGATTCGGGCACAGTTTTAGAATTTATTCACGATGGCAAAACTGGCTTTGTTGCCCCAGCCGAAGCGCGAGCCATGGCCGCCCACCTCGACACATTGTGGGCCTCTGCCGATTTAGCGGCCCAACTTGGCAGCAACGGGCCAGCGATGGTCGCCAACATTCGCTGGGAACATGTCGTCAAGCAATTAGTTTTAGCGTGATTACTCTTTGTAGGTGCGGCCTTTCCACGTCACCCCGCGCCCCGACCAGATCCGCCAAGCCGCTTCAGCCGCCAGCAGCATATAGCAGACAATCCCCAACGGGAAAAGCAGGGCGTGACGGCGCGATAAGCCATATAATTGCTGCATAAAACGGCCCCAGCTCCAAAAAGCAAAGCCATTGAGCAGCGCCGCCATCGCGCTCAACAAGAGTTTTGGCCAGAATGTCCAGCGTCGCAGCCAAGCCCACAAGCTGAGCAAGCCCAACCCGAACGGCACAACCCCAACCAAAATCTGGCGCAAACCCGCCCACGATGAACGCACGCCACCATTACGCAAGCCAGCAATCGCATTTTTGACCAAGCCCTCACGCACTTCGCTGCCCTTGGTGTACATCCGAACACGCAACAATTCGCCAGCATACACCGCCCGCATCACCCCCCCCGCCCGCACAATCGCCTGCGCTAACTCAACATCCTCAAGCACTCGATCGCGCACTGCCGCATGGCCGCCTGCCCGTTGATAAGCACTGCGCCGAACCAAAATAAACTGACCATTCGCCAGCACCACGCCCGAACCAGGTGTATTAACTTTGCTGACCGGATAGGCCGCCTGAATAATTGAAAAGAAGGCTGGCAGCAAGGTTTGCTCCCAAAAACTGCCCAGCTCGGAGAAGGGCAAAAACGTCAGTAGATCGAGTTTTTCGGCCTCAGCATAGGCTAGGGCTTGGTGCAACATCTCAGGTTGCGGCTTGGTATCAGCATCAAGAAACAGCAACCATTCGCTAGTGCTGGCCTCGGCCAATTGCCAACATGCCCAGCACTTACCTGTCCAGCCAGCGGGCAATGCTTGGCCTTGCAGCAAATGTACCCGTTGATCCTGCGCTGCAACATCGGCTACAATCGCAGCCGTGGCATCAGTTGAATGATCATCAAGAATGGTTAGTTGCCAATCGCTACGGGTTTGCTGAGCCATGCCACGCAACACATAGCCAATATTGTGCGCTTCATTGCGGGCTGGCACCAACACAGCGACGCTGGGCACAGGTTCAGGGCTTGGGCGTGGCTCAATCTTAGGAATTTTGTTGAGCAACAAGGCATCACGCACCAATAAAATCAATGAGGCTAGCCCCAAAAGCAGCCCAATCACAACAGGAAGCATAGATCGATGAATCCTCAAACTGCAAAACAATCGTCACACTATATCACGCAGCCAACCAGCCAATGGATGGATCGATTGATTCCTTGGCTGATCGTTGGGTTCCTATTGCCAATCTATTACTTGATGAGCAGCCCGACCATCAGCACAGCCTATGGCAGCAGCGATAGTGGCGAGTTGGCGACAGCACTCTGGTTTGGCGCAGTGCCGCATCCGCCAGGCATGCCAACCTATTTGCTGATTGGGCAAGTTGCGCTTCACTGGTTTGGCGGCGAGCCAGCCCAACGTTTAGCTTGGTTGAGCATCATCGCGAGTGCCTTGAGCGCAGGCATCATCGCCGCCAGCGTCGGATTAAGCGCCAGCGAGCAACCAACCAAAATCCGTTGGAGCGCCATGGTGGCTGCTGGCTTAGGCGTTGGGCTAAGTCAACGAATTTGGCAACAAGCGCTGGTGGTTGAAGTGTATGCCTTGGCAAATTTGTTTCAAGCCTTACTGCTTTGGCTCAGTTTGCGCTGGCAGCGTTGGCAACAAACCAGCACGTTGGCAGCACTTGGCTTGATTTTAGGTTTGGGCATAGGCGTGCAACTACCAGTAGCCGCATGGCTGGTAGGATTCGGCTTGTTTTGGTTCAAAGCCAAATGGGCGATTAAGTGGCAGCAAATTGGGCTGTTTTGGTTGATGGTTGAGCTTGGTTTCAGTTGCTATTTGGTGTTGCCATGGCGTGGCAGCGCAGTTCCACAAATAAGTTGGGGCGATTGGCGCAGTTTTGAGGGAGCAATTGCCCATATCAGCGCCAGCGAATATCGTTATTTGGTTGGAGCCGTACCCTTGAGCGAGCAAATTCAACGGCTCATTTTAGCTTGTCGCGATTTGCTGGCCAGCTATTGGTGGTTCGTTGGGCCAGGGCTGATTGGTTTTGGTTGGACAAAAATCATGGCTGCTCAGCGCTGGATGTTAGTTGGTTGGGCCGGAGTTACGCTGCTTTGGGCGATCAGTTATGGCGGCGCTGACGCTCAAGTCTATCTCTTGCCGATTCATTTGTTGGCTGGTTGGTTGCTAGGAATAGGGGTTGTGGGGCTGGCACAGCATCGCCAAATCGCCCGTTGGATTTGGCTAACGCCAGCCTTGATTTTGATCGCAGTCCCCTTTGGTTGGCAATTTTCGCTGCGCAACCAAACCCAAAGCCGCGATCAAGCAATCGTATTATTGCAGCAACAACCACGCAATGGTCAATTGCTCAGCAACAACGATCAAACAACATTTAGTGCATGGTATGTGCAAAAGGTATTAGGAATTCGGCCAGATCTGCAAATTATTGATCAGCGGTTACAACAACAGCCGTGGTATCGGCAACGGGAAGGGTTACCACTTCGCTAGGATCTTTGATAATATCGACGACCACCAAAGTCAGGTCATCAGCTTGACGGGCAGCTCCCCGAAAATCATCAACCGCCGCACAATAGGCATCGATCAGGCCAGCCGTATTTTCAGCTTCAATATCGCGTACAGCGGCGCACCAACGATCAAAACTATACAACTCGCGCTGCTCGTTCATGGTTTCAATCACGCCATCGGTATAGACCACCAAACGATCATTGGCTTGTAATTGGATGGTTTGCTCAGCATAGGGGAAATTGCGAATCGAGCGTAATGGTGTGCCAAAGGCCTCTAGCTCTTGCACAACCCCATTGCGGCGCAGCAGCGGGAAGGGGTGGCCAGCATTGGCAAAGCGTAATTGATGATGGCGCAAATTCAGCACCCCATACCAGACCGTCATCATCTGATTAACCGCATCGTCGGCGTGCAAAATTGCGTTGACATGGCGCAAAACATGGCCTGGGTTGCGCGAACGACGGGCCTCGCTACGAATAATCGAGCGGGTCATCGCCATCACCATCGCCGCCGCCACACTCTTGCCAGTTGCATCGCCCACGATAATGGCGATTTCATCGTCGTTCAAACGAATCAGATCATACAAATCGCCGCTAGTTTCGAGCGCTGGCTGCACCGAAGCGCCAATATCGAGGCATTCGCTGTAGTGTTGGGGTTTGGGGTAAAGTTCTTGCTGTAAATTGCGGGCAATCGCCAACTCTTGGCGAATCAGGGTATCTTGCATCAATTGCTGACGAGCCTCTTGCAGCGAGATCATCGAATTATCAAGTGTCCGTTGATAGAGCCAAGCAATTGCAGTAATTACTACAAAAAAGCTTAATATTGGTAATAGATCACCAATCCAAAGGAAATTTGGTTGATATATTAAGTAGAAAATGATTGACATATTAACAAAAAAGGCTATAAGTGCTGATTTATAATTCACTAAAAAGGTAAATAGCATAATACAGATACTGCACATATACATAAATAAATTAACAGAATTATCACTTTCTGTCGCTGCCATTGCCATAAACATCAGATTTGAGTATGCACAAAATATAATATATGGTTTATTATTATCGATTTTTTTGCTTACATATTTAATAAATAAAAAATAACTCATATCAATTGCCAATATAAGTATTGGCATGAATCTCAGAGTTTGTTCAACAATTGATGATAGGAAAACTAATCCTATAAAAAATAAATGAATATAAATAACAACATTAATAATGGTATTAAAAAAAACAGACTTTCTTACAGAATCTGTTTGTATTTCAATATTTTTACTACTTGTAATATCAATTAAGCCCATAAGGTTTTATTCTCGGCCATAATATTATTTATATATTATGGCCGAATTGTAAATTAGCTAAACCAACCAACTTTAGCTGCGGTTCCTGAGCCTTGGAAATTGGTTGCAGAGGCTTCGACCTGTTGCAATTCATCATCGGTTAAGTTAAAACCATGGTTTTTGAGAGTTTCGGCAATATTGCTACTATCCAACAGTTCTTGGCGGAAGGCTTCGTCCGAAGTGGCTTGATCGATCAGGCGTTGAAACTCCACGCTGTACTTTGAACTCATACGGATTCCTCCAGAGTATGGGTGTTGGATTGACCATCATTATATAAAGATCTTGGATATTAGCAATAGGTCAGCGCCGCAAGGCATTCTTACAGTTCAAGCAAGCCCTCGGCTACAACAGCCAATGTATCTTTGGGTACAATCAACTGTTGGTTATGTTGAGTATATTAATGCTTGAGCGTCGCGAGAATATAGTTAATCAAATCACGATCACGATCATCAAGGCCATTCAATAAACGTTGAGGATCACGTTCGCCAGCCCAAATCTGCTCAACTGCCGCGCTGAGTTGCCAACCAAGGCTCTCAAGGTCTGCCAAGGTCAGGCGTAATTCGGCGCGTGGTAGCGCAGGATCGTCAGTTGCTGCTACAATAGCATCAAGCAAACTTGCAAAATCTTCGAGATCCATTCCGCCGCCAGCATCACTCTGTTGCACTACCAGCATTTGAATGCTGAGCAATAACTCACCGAGTTGGTCTTGTTCATGGCGTTCGAGCCGATCATACAAGGCCTGAATTTGGGCTTGATCATTATTTAGCACTGCTTCGCGCAAATCAGCGGGTAGTTGTTCGATCAATTGCTCAAGGGTTGGGGCTTCAGCGTAGCGGTCTAGCGCTTGCTCAACCTGGAGTTGCTGAAACTGCTCAAGTTGCTGGGCAACCAAGCTTTGCTGCTCAGCTGATAGTGCAGCGAAGGCGGCTTCAACCGCCAGTACATCACCACTTTCAAGCGCTTGCAGCAGGGCTGGGGGCAAACTAGCAAGCAATTCGCGTAGTTCGGTGGTATTCATAACTGCCTCCTTTGCAGCTATCGTATCACAGAAATTGGGGGTATTTTCATGGGGCGTTTTGTACGTTGGCTGGTGTTTCGGCTCTTACGTTTGTACTACCCTCGGATCGCCGTCGAAGGCTTGGAGCAGTTGCCTCGTGGGCGGGTGATGTTTGTGCTCAATCACCCCAATGGCTTGCTCGACCCGCTCTTATTGATGTTAATTCTTGGTCAGCCTGTAGCATTTTTGGCCAAAAACACTTTTTTCAACAACCCAATTGGCCGTTGGATGATGCAAAACTTTGGTGCATTGCCGATCTATCGCCAACGTGATGCCGCTGAAGGCTCGAATACCCGCGATCAAAATGAGCAAACCTTTGCTCGTTGTCGTCAACTTTTAGCTGATCAACATCATTTAGCCTTGTTTCCCGAAGGCACATCACACTCTGAGGCTTATTTATTGCCACTACGCTCAGGCGCAGCGAGGATTGCGCTCGGAGCCGAGGCCGAGCATAATTGGCAACTTGATCTCAACATCGTACCAATTGGCTTATGGTATGAAGATAAGCATATTTTTCGGTCTTCGGTGCTCTTATTAGTTGGCAAACCAATCAATGTAGCCGAATTTCAGCATGCCGAGGCCGAACGCGAACAGGCTGTTGCCAGTTTGACCAGCCGCATGGCCGAGCATTTGGGCGGCGTGGTGTTTCAGGCTGGCAATGCTGAATTATTGCGAGGTCTGCCAGTGATGGTTGGCTGGACAGTCGATCGGTTGCGCCGCAAACGCCCCAGTGGACGCGAAGCCTATACTTCGCTCACCCCTACCGAACGGGTGCAATTGGCGACGCTCGCCGCCAAAGCGCAACGCTATGCCCGTACTTTACGGCTTCTGGGCATCGCCGATCCATGGTCGCCGCAATTGCCCTTGGCCACGCGCTGGCGCTTTTGGCGCAAATTTCTGTGGACAGCCCTCGCCTTTATTCCAGCAGCGTGCGGCATTGTGCTTAGTTACCCGATGTATCGGCTGAGCGGCATTATTGCGACCCGCATGACCAAAGAGCTAGAGGTATTGAGCACAATTAAATTGATCGCAGGCATCGTGCTGCAACCAATTGGCTGGATTATTAGCAGCCTGATCATCGGGTTATTGACAACCTGGCAAGCTGGCATGATTGTGCTTGTGTTAGCTCCATTATTTGGTTTTATTGCCCTACGCTGGAGCGAACGCTGGCGTGCAGTGCGTGAAGCCACCGCCGCTTCATGGCTCCGTTTGACCCAGCCCGACCTCACGACCCAACTCCTAGAGCGCCGCCGCGATTTGGGCGAACAAATTTCCAATACGATTTTGAGCTTGAACGATTAATCAAAAACGCAGGATCAGGCTGATCCTGCGTTTCAGCACTTAAATTAATTCAACAGCTTGCGGGTTACGCTCGAAAAACAGTTTCAAGCCGCGCACGCTCATCGATAAATTGCCCCATAACACCAAATTTAGCGCTGGCGAAACTGGCTCGTTGGTTGGTAGTGCTCGTTCAACAATCGCCTCAACTGGCAATTCTGTAAGATGTAGATGATCACGCACATCGCGCACAATGTTGACCAAGCGTTGGTGCATTTCTTCAAGTGCCAAGGATGGGGCAGCCACAGTTGGGCCAAAGTGCGACGGCAACAATTGGCGAATTGGATACTGCGCCAAGGTTTGGAAGGCTTGCAGTTGATCGGCCAAATTAAAGGCTGGCGGCGGAGTAACTGGCATATTCAGATTAAACGTGCTCATCAAGATACCAATTGAATCACCAGCCCACATTGTGCCCGAGTGTGCTTCCCAAAATGCCAAATGATCGGGCGAGTGGCCAGGCGTTGGCACTGCTTGCAACACAATCCCTTTACCAAGATTCAGGTTTAGATTCTCGGCGGCAAGCATGCGTTCGGCAGCAATCGGCAGCATCGTGCCATAGACATGCCACATCTGACCAACCGCCCGTTCGACGCTGCGCATTAAACGGCTTGGCTCGACCAAATGCTCAGCGGTCATTGAATGCAAATAAACCTTGGCATTAGGCAGATGTTGCGCCAAAATCCCCGCCCCACCGCTGTGATCCATATGCACATGGGTTAAAAGGATGTGTTCAACGGCTTCGGGCGCAATGCCTAATTGTTGCAAACCAGCCAAAGTGGCTTCAGCAGTTAATGATGTACCAGTTTCGATCAAGGCAACCTGATCGCCTTGTATCACATAGGTTGCCCCAAAACCATCGGTTGTTAGCAGGCCATTATCGATCATGGCGATATGATCGCTTAGTTGGGTTAGCGGAACTTGCATCATTGCACTCCGATTACGTTACAAAATCAATTCATCGCTATTCTACCTGATTCAGCAAATCGCAGACCTAGCTATTCAGCAACAATTAATTGTTAGGCATAGAATGATACAATTTGACATGGTTTAGACGGTCAGGCTATAATAGATAAGCTACAGCGCGTCCATGGCGGCGTGCTATCAATTTTGTCTTATCTATACAGAAGCGCGAGCACGCGCTTTTGTTTCGTCTGACACCGGAGGATTCGCACAATGCCAAAACGAACTTGGCAACCAAAACGCATCAAGCGCCGCCGTGTTCACGGTTTCTTGGAGCGCATGCAAACTCGCACAGGCCGCGCCGTTTTGAAAGCACGTCGTCAACGTGGCCGCTGGAAGTTAACTGTTAGCGACAAACGCCGACCAGCAGGCCCAGGCGGTCATCGCTAAACAATGCAACGTTCACAGCGCCTTCGCTCGCCACGCGATTTTCGCCGCGTTCGCGAAGGCGGTCGTACATGGTCAAATCCACTCTTGGTCTTGAGCGTCGCACCAGCGCGAGCCAATCGCGTTCGTTGTGGGATTGTCGTTCGTAAGTCGCTGGGCACAGCCGTCGAACGCAATCGCTACAAACGTCAAGTGCGCGAAGCAACGCGTTTGGTCTACGATCAAATTCGCCCAGGTTGGGATGTGATATTTATTGTACGAGCGGGATTTCGCACAGCGGCCTGGGAGCAGATTCAGCAGGCCGTTTCGCGTTTACTGCAACAAGCGCAGCTATGGCATGATCGTGAACAACCATCACAGGAAGATCGCCATGGGTAAGATCTTATTGGCACTAATTCGCTTGTACCAGCGTTTTTCGCGATATACACCACCAAGTTGTATCTATACGCCAACCTGTTCCCACTATGGCTATCAAGCTATCGCGAAATATGGGGCATTCAAAGGTACATGGTTGACACTGAAACGGATCGCCCGTTGCCATCCATGGGCACAGGGTGGTGAAGACCCTGTTCCATAGTTTGGCACAGGGTTTTTTGCTATAACAACGTAGGAATACACGGCTATGAATTTTCTTGGTCCAATCTTTTTACCATTTCTCGAATGGCTGTTCCATCTGTTTGGCAACTTGGGGTGGGCAATTATCGCCTTTACGATTTTAGTTCGTTTGGGCATGTTACCGCTCACGCTGAAGCAATTACGTTCGCAACGCAAAATTATGGTGATTCAGCCAAAATTGCGTGAATTGCAACGTAAATATAGCAAAGATCGCGAAAAACTCACCCAAGAAACCATGAAGCTTTATCGTGAGCATGGGGCCAACCCAGTTGGTGGTTGTTTACCGCTCTTGATTTCGTTGCCAATTTTGTTTGGGGTTTGGCAAGCGATTCAATTATTTGGTACTTCAGTTCCCGCAACCGCTGAACAAGTGCAGTTTTTGTGGTTGCCCCGCTTAACGCCTTTGATTGAAAATGGCGTGACGGTCAACAGTGCCCACGACCCCTACTTTATCTTACCAATTTTGGCGATCGCGCTCCAATTCATCACAACCTTGATGGCAATGCAACGCAACCCCGACCCACAGCAAGCCTCAATGAACAAAGTGATGATGTTTATGCCATTTATTTTTGGCTTTATCTATTTCCAATTCCCAGCAGGGGCCACCCTTTACTCGGTCACGGGGTCGTTGATTCAATTGGTGCAACAATATTTCACCTCGGGCTTTGGCTTGTTATCCAAATATTTGCCATTTTTGCCCGAAAAAACTGGTTTCTTGCACCAACCATTGCCAGAATCGGCTACAATCACGATTGAAGAACCAGAAACTCCCAGTGATCAGCCCCAGCGCCGCGATTTTTGGGCCGCGCTTGGGAAATTAGAACCAGTTGTTGATGTCAGCGCCGCAGGAGCTACCGCCGATAGTGGTAGCAGCGACATCGCAGCCGAACAAGCAATTGAAGATGTTAAGGCGCAGCTTGGCAAGCCGAAAAAACGGCGCTAGTCTCGGCTTATAATTCGGAGGAACGTGTAGGACATGGCGTTGCAAAAAGTTGAAGTACGCGCAGCAAGCGTGGCCGAGGCCGTGGCTCAAGCCCTCGCCCAACTCGGCAAAGATGAAGATGAAGCTCTGATCGAGGTTTTAGCGCAAACCGCTGATTCAGCCCTTGTCCGCGTCAGCGTCGATGATGATGAGGATGAGTTGCTCGCTGAGTATGGCGATGAGGACGATGAGGAGCAACCCAAACGTCGTCGCCGCCGTGTAGCCAGCACCGATGAGCAAACTGTGGCGCTCGCTCGCCAGTTGCTCGAGGCGTTGCTCACCCGCATGAACATCGATGCCTTTGTAACGCCAGTTGTACAGAAGGCTAAAGGCTCCGATGATGAAGAAGATACGCTAACCTTGCATATCGAGGGTGTCGATGAAGAAACCACCGGTCTGATGATTGGCCGCCGTGGCGAAACCTTGCGCTCATTGCAATATCTGCTGAATGTCTTGATTCATCGCCAAACTGGGCGCTGGTCGCAAGTTGTGATCGATATTGGCCAATATCGCCAACGTCGCCAAGATTCGCTTGAGGGCTTGGCACTGCGTATGGCTGAACGGGTACGCCAATCAGGCCGCCCAATGCCACTTGAGCCAATGAGTTCATTCGAGCGCCGCATCATTCATATGGCGCTGCGCGACGATCCGTCAGTCTATACCGAAAGTGCTGGCGAAGGTGAGCATCGAAAAATTGTTATTTATCCAAAACGCTAATCAATGGCGATTAGCGCTCGTGTTCAGCGGGTGTTGCACTCCAACGCCCGCTAACACATATCGAAGGAGTCGATGATGATTCCCTTAACCAACCTGCCCAGCACTGTCAGCATCCGCGAAGTTGGCCCCCGCGATGGCTTGCAAAATGAGGATCGTATCCTCACCACTGAGCAAAAAATCCTGTTAATCAATGCCCTCAATAATTCTGGCTTGCGCCAAATTGAAGTTGGTTCGTTCGTCAACCCGCGCTATGTGCCCCAAATGGCCGATACCGCCGAGGTTTTCGCGCGGATCGAGCGCCGCCCCGATGTGATTTATAGCGCGATTGCGCCCAATTTACGTGGTGCTCAACGGGCAATCGAAGCCCGCGCCGATTCGGTGCAGGTCTTTTTGAGCGCTTCCGAAAGCCATAATCAAAGCAATGTGCGCATGAGCATCAACGAATCGCTGGCTGCTGCTGCCGATATCGCCTTAGCGCTCAAAGAAGCTTCAATCGAATTTGAGGCGGTGCTCTCGGTGGTCTTTGGCTGCCCTTTTGAAAACGATGTGCCGATCGAGCGGGTTGTGACCATGACTGAACGGCTCTTGGCGCTCGGAGCTAGCCAAATTACGCTTGGCGATACTACTGGCATGGCTCACCCGCGCTTAGTCCAAGCGGTTGTGCGAGCATTGCGTGAGCGCTTTCCCCACGCACCCTTACGCTTACACCCGCATAGCGCCCGTGGCGCTGGGTTGGCCAACGTTCTGGCGGCACTCGAAGTTGGGATTGATCGAATCGATGCCAGCATCGGCGGGATTGGTGGTTGTCCCTTTGCGCCAGGTGCACCAGGCAATATCTGCACCGAAGACACCGTGCATATGCTCCACGAAATGGGCATCGACACGGGCCTCAATATTCCAAAATTGGTTTCATGTGCCAAATTGATCGAAAGCTTATTGGGTCATGAAGTGCCTGGCCAAGTGATCAAAGGCGGCATTTGTGGCCATATTCCAGGTGGCACTATGCGCCCATGGAACGAAACCGAAATCCTTGGTCAGCAAGCTAGCCGCACAGTTTAAGCAAAAATAGCCCATCCAGTCAGCACCTTGATTGGATGGGTTTTAAATTCCCCAACCTAAACTCCATACCAACAAGCCTCACCCACAGGCTAGCGCAAAGTCATCCCCTAGTTGCCCAAGCAAAACGCTACGAATCATTATAGGAGCTTGCAAAACGGGCTATGCTAGGGCGGACTGATAGACCATATCATCCAAGGGCTATCAGATCTATGCTGCCAGCATTCGACATTTAACTATTGACGGGATTGCCACAATGCTTCAGCCAACGCCAACCAACGTCCAAACAGCCAGCGGGCAAGTCCCCGAACTTTCAGTGATTATCCCCTGTTTCAACGAACAAAAACGCATCATTCCAACGATCAATACAATCATCGACTACTTGAATAGCCTAGGTCGCTCGTGGGAATTAATCGTCAGCGATGATGGCTCCAGCGATCAAACGCTCAGTTTAGTTGAAGCTCAGCGCTACCCCAACCTCACTATCATCAAGAGCACGCGTAACCATGGCAAAGGGCATGCGGTTCGGGCAGGCATTATCGCCGCTAAAGGTAATTTTATTTTATTCACCGATGCTGACAACGCTACACCAATTACCGAGCTGGATAACATGCTGCCGTTGTTGGAGTTAGGTAGTTATGACATCGCGATTGGTTCACGCGCCAAGCAATTGCTCCAAACCAAACAACGCAGTTTAGGCCGCTGTGTGATGAGTGCCGGGCTACGACTGATCGTCGAACATGGGCTAAAATTGAAGATTCACGATACCCAGTGTGGATTCAAACTGTTTCATCGCACGGTTGCCAAGCATCTTGCCCAAGTCCAAACGATCAATGGTTTTGCCTTCGATCTCGAATTATTGGTGATTGCCGATATTTTTGGCTATCAAACGATTGAAATCCCGGTTGATTGGGTTGATGTGGCTGGCTCAAAAGTCCATCCAATTCGCGATGCGTATCAATTTCTACGTGATATTATGTCGATTCAAATCAATCATTGGCGCGGGCGGTACCCAAGTTCACTGCCGGCAAAACCTAAATCCAAATCGCAGCATTCTAACCATTGGTTTGCCTAAATCAATCAATATTTCGCCAATAAAAAACCGCGCTGAATCGTCCTGATCCAGCGCGGTTTCGATTAAGCTCAAGCGCTTATTTGACAGTGAGTGTACCCTTCATGCCGCTAGCATAGTGGCCAGGATAGGCACAGATATAGCTATAGGTGCCAGGTTCTAGGTTTGCAGTCACGCTGGCGGTTTCACCACCATTGATGGTTTTAGTCGTACCAAGAACTGTATCGGCACTTGGCATAAAATCAGGGGCGTTAGCCACAGCTGAATCAACAGCCTTTTGCTCCTCGCCTGGCTTAACAATCGCGAGGTTGTGGGGCAACGTACCAGCATTATTGAAACTAACCGTGACTTCGCCAGCATTGGCGCTCAATTCGGTTTCGACGAAGGTCATGTTAGCAGCATCGCCGCTATTAACGGTAAGGCCAGCCCCGCCGCCAGCAGGTGCAGCCCCGCCACCAGCAGCAACAACCTTAAATGTACCCTTCATGCCACCAGCATAGTGGCCAGGATAGGTACAAATAAAACTGTAGGTTCCAGCTTCAGCGATATTAAATGTCACTTGGTTGCTTTCACCGCCATTGATTGTTGGGGTATGGGCCAAGGCATTTTTGGCTTCAAAGTTTGCATCAGTTGAAGCATCGGTCACGGTTTTATCTTCTTCGCCTGGGCTAACCAAAACCCAGTTATGCGGCACAGCACCCTTATTGTTAAAGGTTACTTTGATTTCGCCCGTACCAGCGGTTAACTCGGTTTTGGCAAACGCCAAAGTACCACCTTCGGCACTGTCAATTGTCAAATCATTGCTTACTGAGCCAGCAACAACCACATCGGGGACACCTTTAAACACCCCCACGTTGTCATCAGCAGTACCACCGCAAGCAACCAAGCTGCTTGCCAATAAAACGCCCGCTAGCGGACGTGTCCAGCGCCGAATAGGCATCGATTTCCTCCATAAAAGCATCTGTTTGTTGGCATTCTTATGGGTGAATTATAGCATAAGGGTTCGGGCTTGGTCTCAAAAATTTAGCCTCGTTTTAGATAGCCCATCTGGTGGTAAATTGCTAACCAAATGCTCACAAAGATTCACCAAATGTTCCTTGACGCACTCTCAGGCACTGTTATAATACACAGCAAGAGGCTCCTGTAACGGAAAGGCCCACCCACATGCGAATTGGATTCGACAATTGGGTTAACGATAGCACGGCAGAGGCATCAGCCTGTGTCGTTTTTTGTGCCAACGCTACGGCGTGGGAACGGCTCACGGCGTTTTTCGCTATATAATGGAGGATCGTCCAATGTACTCCGATATGATTAGCAAGATCGACAAAGCCAAACGGTACGCCCAAGAACCTGAACGAATTGCAATTCAACAGTTTAGCGCTACCTTCCGTGGTGGCAACAATCATCAAGTCCAGTTGTTGGCAAGCGGCGAATGGCATTGCGATTGTGAATTTTTCGCCCACTGGAATACATGCTCGCACGTGATGGCCTTGCAACGGATCTTAGAGCCAATGTTAAATGATGAAGCTCGCCGCGCCGGTTCTCCATTTACCTTCGATGAAATTGCCGAGGCGGTTGGCTAAATTTTGCTCCATGGTCAAGGTTGCGCCACGTTCACGAGTTGCTACTTGTCAACGTGGCGTAGCTGTTTAAAGCGAGAAGGGTTCCGCGCCAATATCACCGCCAGCAATGGCTATGGTATAATCGCGACGCAAGGAGGTATTATGTCGGATCGTCCAACACCAGCCCGCACGCGCTTTGCGCCAAGTCCGACGGGCTATCTGCATATCGGTAGTTTACGTACCGTGTTATTTAGCTGGTTGTGGGCTCGCCACACTGGCGGCCAATTTTTATTACGGATTGAAGATACCGATCGCAAGCGCTTTGTTGAAGGGGCAGAAGAGCAATTAACCAGTTCGTTGCAAGCGATCGGCCTAATGTGGGATGAAGGTCCAATTGTTGGCGGTCCTCACGCACCCTATAAACAATCGGAACGCTTGGAAATTTACCAAGCTCACGCCCAAGCCTTGATCGATAAAGGTGTGGCCTATCGTTCGTATGCTACTGCCGACGAAATTGCGGCGATCAACGCCGAACGTGAAGCTCGCGGCGAGCCAAAGCTCTTGGTGTTTCGCAATTTGCCAGGCATCGACGATGCTGCTCGGGAAGCCGCAGGCGCTGATTATAACGTGCGGCTAAGCCTGAAAACCACGGGTAAAACGGTGGTGCAAGACCTTGTGCGCGGCGAAATTGTCTTTGATAATGCTGCCTTGAAAATGCCCGACCCAGTGTTGTTGAAAACCGATGGCTTCCCAACTTATGCCCTCGCTGCCATGGTCGATGATCACTTGATGGGGATCACCCATGTGCTGCGGGCTGATGAGTGGATTCCAACTTGGCCAATTCATCATCAAATTTACGAGGCCTTCGGTTGGGAGCAACCTGTTTGGGTGCATGTGCCGCAAGTCTTGGGCAGCGATGGTAAGAAGCTTTCCAAACGCCACGGCGATACCTCGGTCACCGAGTATATCGATTTAGGCTTTGTGCCCGAAGCCATTGTCAATTATTTGGCCCTGATCGGCTGGTCATACGATGATAAAACTGAGTTTATGACCCTTGCAGAGTTGATCGAGCGCTTTGACCTGAATCGGATTCGGCCATCGGGCGGGGTGTTTGATCGCGATAAGCTTTTGCATTTCAATGGGGTTTATCTGCGCAACATGGCTCCAGCCGAGTTGGCGCAACGAGTCGCACCCTATCTCAGCAAGGCAGGCTTGATCAGTGCCGAGCCAACTGCCGCCGAATTGGCCAAAGTTACCGAATTTTTGCCCTTAGTGCAAGAACGAATCAAATTACTAAGCGAAGCGCCTGAATTGCTCGATTTCTTCTTTGTAGACCCCCAAGGCTACGACCCAGCCTTGCTTGTGCCAAAGAAGGGCGATCCGGCGCAAACGGTTGAGGTACTGGGCCAAGTCAAAGCCAGTTTTGAGGCTGTCGAAACCTGGGATGCGCCCAGTTTAGACAAGCTCTTGCATGATTTTGTCAATCAACTTGGGCTGAAAATTCCCCAAGTGTTTATGCCTATTCGCGTTGCCATCAGTGGGCGCACTACCTCGCCAGGCCTATTCGAAACCTTGGCGGTTTTAGGTAAAGCTGTGACGCTCGCCCGAATCAGCACTGCTGCTGCGGCGCTTTCCTCTGCCTCTGTATAGTTCGATTAGTCAGGAGGATGTTCAATGACGCTTGACGAAGCCAAAACCGAATTGACCAACTTGGTCTTGGGAGTTTCGCCCGATGCCGTGTTACGCTATAAAAAACGAGGCAGCGATGAGTTAGCGATTCGGGTGTATGCCCCGGCTGACCATGAGGATGCGATTCGTGATGCCACTCGCGAACGTTCAATCGCCTTGTTAACCGAACACGATTTGGATGTTCAGATTTTGATTTACGATATTTCAACCTCGCTGCCAACCGAAGAAGGCGCGGAGTAGCTTTCGCCCAACACTAAACCCAGCCTCTAGCAGCAATGCTAGGGGCTTTTGAATTAAAGGTCAGATCCAATGGATTCCTATCAACCAAGTAGCGATGAACGTCAGGCGATGCGGGCATTTCTGCAACGCGCCGAGGTGCGCATCTCGACTATGCACCGGATTGCCGGGGTGTTTTTGAATGGGGCTGGCCTGTTGATTTTGTTGCCAGTGTTTTTTCGCGATGCGATCAGCGATATCAACAAAATCGTGCTGACCCAGATTGAGCAATTGTACAATCTCTGGCAGGCGGGCCAATTTTCATGGTCGGCAACTGCCGATTTGGGTTTGTATATCTTACTGTTTATTCCGTTTATCGCCACTTTGGGCATCCCGCTGTATGCTTTTTTGCTGTTGCTCAAGGATATTGTCTATTTCTATTTTGCCAACCAAAGCCCAGGCTTTACCCACAAATTGTTTAACCCGCGCTTTATCCTTTCGGGCTTGGCCTTCTCCACCGACGAAGCGCCAGCAGTCAAACGACTGGTGATTCAGCATCAATATAATTCCGATTTGCTGGAGTTTATTTTGCCTTTTGAGCGCCACGAAGCCGCTTTTTATGATCATGTTTATCAGCAAAGCGAGGGCTTGATCGTGCCGCCCAGTCGTGATGCTGCCCAGCTTGCCAGCCAAGGAGTTAATCAAAGCCAAGTCAGTCAGCAAGCGATCGATCGTTTTAACACGGCTTTGGGGTTATCAGGCTTTTTGGATCGCACGTTAATCGAAGAGGTAGCGCGAACTGAAATTTCAGTCGTCCGCTATGCCTTGTGTTTGCGGCGCTTGGTGTTGCGCTATATCAAAGCCTTGTTGATGTTCGTCTGGACAACCTTGCTTTCGTTTATTTTGGTTTCGTTTCTGCAACATCTGCAACCGCTGGTGATTCTGGCGGTGGGCTATGTGGTTTGGTCGGCGCTCACGCCCTTGGTTGTGCGCATGCCCACCGACTGGATTTGGCAGGCCTTGCGCGAGGATGTTAATCTCAAAGGCGTGGCGCGTGATGAAGAAATTAGCCGTTTCGAACGCTATGTGATTCGGGTTTGTCGGCTTACGCTGGCGATCGCCATCTTGACCTTACTCAGTGAAATTGGGCGCTTGATTGTGCATGTTTAGGCAGTGACATGCCCTCACCCTCTCGCCCGAAGCAGTAGCGAGAGGGCGGGCTGAGGGGTCTTAAATCTGGCCACCTACACCTTTAAATTTTTCAACAAATGCGGAGATTTGCTGAAAAACTCGCTGTTTTTTGCTTTGGTACTGTGGGTTAAGCGGACTCATGGTTGGCAGGGTCGCGTTAAGATCAGTGCCGTTCTCGCTGGCGTATTCGCGTTTCAACGAGGCAAGGATATAGCGCTTGGCCGCAGCTTCGTTCAAGCCTTCCGACTGAATCAAGTTTGCGGCTTCACGGGTCTGCTCGGCTTGGGCAAAGGTAAAGAATTCGTCAATAATCGTGGCCTTGTCGCCAATCGCGTCGAGGTTGGTTTGGTTGATAAAATCAACAATCAGGCTTTCTTTGGCGCGGTTGCCAAGGCTGGCCCGAATCAAGCGGCGCACATCTTCGATTAATTCGCCTTTGCTTTTGTTCTTCTTGTGTTGCTCAAAAACCAACTCAAGGATGTAATCAAGCGTAATTTCCTGCGATTTAAGCAGGTCTACCTCAAACACGACATCGTTCCAATCAATCGTGGATTTTTGCTGTTCTTCGGCAGACTTTTCGCGGCGCAGCCAATCACGAATATCGTTATAGGTCGATCGGTAATCCTGAATTGTGCGTTCGCTAGGGATGGGGATGGCTTGCAATGCGCTCAGGTCAGCGTCACTTAAATAATGCTCAGCCTTGAAATCGGTAACCGCCTGCGGATCGCTGAGATCAAGCCGTTGCAAGGCTTTCAGGCTGGCAAACTCATCGTAGTTTTGCAGGATATTCTCGACCCGCAAATATTCACCAAATAACTTTACGAAGTCTTTTTTGTCTTTTTCGAGAAAAATCGCATCAGGCTCAGGAAAACGCTGTTCTAACTCCCTAACCACCTCGATAAAACCACGCCGTGCGTCACCAGTGACTAGATCGGTGAAGCCTTGCATATATTCCTTGTAGCTTTTTTCAAGCACCACGTTTTTGGTGTTTTTATCACCAAACAAGGTAATCGCATCAATCGTCGCTTGCTCTAGATCACGAAAGGTAACGATATTGCCAAAGGTTTTGGTGGCATCGTAGATGCGGTTGGTGCGCGAATAGGCCTGCATCAAGCCGTGATAGCGCAAGTTTTTATCGACAAACAGGGTGTTGAGGGTCGGCGCATCAAAGCCAGTTAAAAACATTCCCACGACAATCAGCAGGTCGATTTCTCTGGCGATCACTCGCTTGGCAAGGTCGCGGTAATAATTTTGGAAGCCGTTGCTATCGACACTGAAATTGGTTGTAAAGAATGCATTGTAGTCGGCGATGGCGGCGCTTAGAAATTCTTTGGCGCTGGGGTTCATCGCTGCTACATCAAAACTTTCGTCGAGAATTTCGCCAATCGCATCTTGCTCTTCATTGGCGGCGAATGAGAAGATTGTCGCGATTTTGAGCGGCGGATTTTTGGCCTGCTCAGCGTCATTCTGAATGCGATTCAGCGCTTGGTAGTAGGCTTTGGCGGCCTCGATGCTGCTGACGGCAAACATGGCATTAAAGCCTTTGCTGCCCGCTTGCAGTCGATGCGTTTTTTGACGAAAGATATTCAGAATATAACGCGAGATTTCGCGAATCCGCGCTGGGTGCAGCAATGCCGCTTTGTGTTCGGCGGCGTTGAGTTTTTGCTCGTCGGTTTCGCTTTCGAGCGCCGTGAACTGCGGACGTACATCGTTGTAATCGACCTTGAATTTCAGCACTTTTTCATCGCGAATGGCATCGGTGATGACATAGGCATGCAATTCACGGCCAAACACGCTGGCGGTGGTATCAGCACCCAAGGCGTTTTGCGGAAAGATCGGCGTACCCGTAAAGCCAAATTGATAGAACTTTTTGAATTTTTTCTTGAGATTTTTCTGCGCTTCGCCAAACTGGCTACGATGACATTCATCAAAAATAAAAACCACCTGCTTATGGTAGATCGCAAGATCGCCTTCTGCTTTCATCAGGTTGTTGAGCTTTTGGATGGTGGTAACAATGATTTTGTTATCGTCTTGCTCCAAATTGCGCTTGAGTCCGGCGGTGCTTTCAGAGCCGTTGACACTCTCCGGCGAAAAACGCTGATACTCTTTCATGGTTTGGTAATCGAGGTCTTTGCGATCAACCACAAAAAATACTTTGTCGATGAAGCTAAGTTCGGTGGCCAGTCGTGCCGCTTTGAAACTGGTGAGGGTCTTGCCGGAGCCAGTAGTATGCCAGATGTAGCCGCCGCTTTCGGTGTTGCTCCATGTTTTGGCCTGATACGAGCTATTGATTTTGCGCAGAATCCGTTCGGTGGCGGCGATTTGATAGGGCCGCATAATCAGCAGGGTGTTGTTCACATCAAACACTGAATACTTGAGCACCACATGCAGCAAGGTGTTTTTCTGAAAAAAGGTGGCGGTAAAATCTTTGAGATCTTTGATCGGGCTGTTATCGGCTTTGGCCCAATTCATGGTGAAATCAAAACTATTTTTATTGCGGGTCACGGTATTGGCAAAGTAGCGGGTGTCGGTGCCGTTGGAAATCACGAATACTTGCACATATTGGAATAGCGAGTGCTCAGTATTGAAGCTTTCTTTGCTATAACGGTGAATTTGGTTGAAGGCTTCGCGAATCGCCACGCCGCGTTTTTTCAACTCAACGTGCACCAAGGGCAAGCCATTGACCAAAATCGTTACATCGTAGCGATTGGCGTAGCTGCCAGTTTGTTCAAATTGTTTGATCACTTGGACTTTGTTGCGGGCAAGGGTCTGCTTATCGAGCAAATAGATGTTTTGAATCCGCCCATCGTCAAATACAAAGTCGTGAATGTAGTCGTCGTGAATTTTGCGAGTTTTTTCGATAATGCCGTCGCTGGGTTTATCCAGATAGGTTTCAACAAAGCGCAGCCACTCGGCCTCGGAAAATTGCACGTTATTCAGGGTTTGCAATTGCTCACGCAGATTGGCCAATAGCGCTTGCGGGGTGGTTAATGTCGCCAGATACTCATAGCCCTGAGCTCGCAAATCCTTAATAAACTCGCGCTCCAAGGCATCTTCGCTCTGGTAGCTTTCGGCCAGCCGCAATTGCTTGGTATAGTGATCGAGCACAATAAAGTTGTTTGATTCGGCGATCGTTGTATAGTCTGTCATTGGATTTCCTTTGCATGTATCCAACGGTCGTTTTGAAACTGGGCGCTTGCGACGCGGGGCTTGCGCATGGCTAGGCTTCAGCTGGCTTGGGAAAGCTGAACAGCAGATCGCGGTAGTATGCGTATTGCTGCTGGCGCAAGGCGATTTCGCGCGGCAAGCCTTCGCTGATCGAGTTGGTCAGGGTATCGAATTTATCGAGAATGGCAACGATACGGGCTTGCTCGGCAAGAGGGGGAACAGGGATTTGGATTTTTGCGAAGCCTTTAATTAACAGCGTGTTGACTTTCGTTCGGGCGACATATTTCGCCTTCTCATCAATGAATGAAGCTGTTTGCATGCAATAGGAAACAAATTTCGGATTCATGGCGTGGCGGAAGGCATAACAGTGGTCGTGAATTGCGACTTTTTCAGCGCCAAGCCATGCCACAGCTTTACCAACATCCTCAACGGTTTCGCCAACATCAGTTACGACAACGTCACCAGGTTCAGCATAGCGCAGTGACTCTGCCATTTCAGCGCGAACCTGCGATAGAGCATGGCTAGTTGAAACACCATATTGGGTGTAGATTTCACCGTAATGGATGACCTTGATACCGCCGTCTTCCACATAGTCAGCTTTAGTAAATCGTTTGCCGCGAATAAATTCGCCAATCTCCCCCAATGGTTTCCATTCCACTTCGCCATCCTCAAAACTCAACAATTGTTCACGGTAATAGGCATATTGTTTTTTACGGGCGGTCAGCTCGGCGGTCAGCTCGGCGGTCAGCTCGGCAAAGCCGTCCAAAATCGTAACGATTTTGGACTGGATTTGCCGCGATTTTTTTGGATTTTCAGGGCATGGGATGGGGATTTGGAGTTTTTTTACAATCCCTGCATTGATATTTGTCTGAGAACCGGCCCCAAGTGATTTGATATATTCATATTGGTTAGACAGGAAATGAAATACGTAACGGTAATTTGCGATATTTTCATCAAGTTGAATATTCGCACAGGCCTGATTAGTAGCCATAGGGATTTTATTAATACCAATTTTCCCAACAGTTGCCCCATACATTGCAACAATTACACAGTTTTCAGGGATCAATTTTGCACTGGAATTTTTTAATCCTGCTTCGGTAATTTTTACGCCCGTATCCCAAATTTCACCAAAATCAACTTCCTGAGTCCGCAACCAAGGAATAGAGCCGCCATAGTATTCAGCAATACCAGTTGTGGGCGTACCACCAGAAGAAATCTTTATTGAAACTTCCCCCAGTGGCAACCACTCCACCTCAACCCCATCCAGCAGTTTTTCTAAATAGCTCATGCCTCAACCTCTGCAGATTCTATTTCAGCAACAATCGCATCAATCTCTTTGCGCAGTTGGTCAATTCTGGCAACCGTAATTTTTAAATTGGCATTGAGCTGAGCAATATCCACCACTTCGCGAGTGTCTTGGGCTTCGACATAGCTGCTAACTGATAGATTGTAGTCGTTGGCGGCGATGGTTGCATAGGCCACCGATTGCGCGAAGTGCTCGATATTGGCCTTGCTATCAAAGGCCTGCATAATCTGCTCGATATGGACTTCGGTGAGCGTGTTGTTATTAGTTTCTTTTTTATATAAGCCGCTGGCATCAATAAACTGGGTGCTGGTGTCAGTTTTATGTTTGGAGAGCACCAGAATCGTCACGGCAATCGTCGTCCCATAAAATAGGTTGGGCGCGAGCGCAATCACCGTTTCCACGAAGTTATTATCAATCAAATATTGGCGGATTTTCTGCTCAGCGCCGCCACGGTAAAAAATCCCCGGGAAGCAGACAATCGCGGCGCGGCCTTTACTGGAAAGATAACTGAGCGCATGCAAAACAAAGGCAAAATCGGCTTTAGATTTGGGCGCTAAGACTCCAGCTGGGGCAAAACGATCATCGTTGATCAAGGTCGGATCATCGGAGCCGATCCACTTGACCGAGTAGGGCGGATTGGAAACGATCGCATCAAAGGGTTTATCACCAAGAAAGCGCGGGTCGATCAGGGTATTGCCCAACTGGATATTGAACTTATCGTAGTTGATGTTGTGCAAAAACATGTTCATGCGGGCAAGGTTGTAGGTGGTGTGGTTGATCTCCTGACCCCAAAAGCCATCTTCAATAATATGGTCGTCGAAGTGTTTTTTGGCTTGCAGCAGCAGCGAACCGGAGCCAGCAGCGGGATCATAGATTTTATTGACGCTGGTTTGCTGGTGCATGGCCAGCTTGGCAATCAACTTGGAGACATGTTGCGGGGTGAAAAACTCGCCGCCAGATTTACCAGCATTCGCGGCATAATTCGAGATCAAATACTCATAAGCATCGCCAAACAAATCGATCTGACTACCGACAAAATCACCAAAATCCAGCCCAGCGACCCCTTTGATCACGGCGGCCAAACGCTGGTTTTTGTCCTTGACGGTATTGCCGAGGCGATTGCTGGTCGTATCAAAATCGGCAAACAGGCCTTTGATATCGGCCTCGGAAGCGTAGCCGAGAGCCGAACTTTCAATCGCGCCAAAGATCGCGGCAAGATCGGTATTTAACTGTTGGTTGGTATTGGCAGCTTTGGCGATATTTTCAAACAATTGGCTTGGGTAAATAAAGTAGCCCTTGGTTTTGATCGCATCGTCTTTGATCTCGGGAGTAATGACCGCATCAGCAAGCTCAGCGTAATTGACACTCGCGTCGCCGCCTTCCATGTGGCTGGCGAAGTTTTCGCTGATAAAGCGATAAAACAGCGTGCCCAGCACATATTGCTTAAAATCCCAGCCATCGACAGAGCCACGGACATCATTGGCAATCTGCCAGATTTGGCGATAGAGTGCGGCGCGTTGTTGTTGGATGCTTGTCATGGTACGTTCCTGTCTAATCTATCTTCTGCTGAATGTACGAGTAATGTTCCCTCACCCCTGACCCTGCACCTTTCAAGGGTAGGTTTTTAACAATTCTTGAGGATCACCACCCTTCCGTCGAACCTCAAGGCGGGAAACGCAGGGGGCTTTAATCCCCCTGCACCCCCTCAAATTGCATTTAGTGGTCATCAGCCTGTCACCGATGAACTACGAAATCTATGGTTTGCAGCGAAAACCTAAGCTAAAGATGGGGAAGTTCTGGTTAATTTGCGGGCTTGGGCTGAGCCAAACGCCCCAGCAACAAGCCAAATTCAAACAAGAGATACATGGGAACCGCCAAAAAGGCCAAATTGGCAGGGTCGCCAGTTGGGGTCAGAATTGCCGCAGCAACCACCGTGATCAGCACAACATAGCGGCGATAGCGCCCGAGCTTACGTGGATTCAAAATGCCAAGTTTGGTCAGGGTAAACATGATCATCGGCAATTCAAACACAATCCCATTGATCAGCAGTAGGCGGGTCAGAATCGAAAGAAAATCATCGAGGCGCGGCTTATTTTCAATCAAATTACCAGTATTTTCGATGCCAAAGTTGATCAAAAATTTAATTGCGGCTGGAGCTGTTACAAACCAACCAAAGGCTAAGCCACCCAAAAAGCAGAAAATCACCAAAGGCAAACCGATAAAAATCCATTTGCGTTCAGTCCGGGTCAGGCCAGGCGCTAAAAAGGCCAAGAGCTGATAAATAATCACGGGCATGGCTGCCGCAATGCCCAGCGTCAGCGCTGTACTGAGGTAGGTGGTAAAAGTTTCGGCAACTTGAGTTGTTTGTACGCCCTGCTCGCCAGCAAAGCTCAAAATCACATATTTAATAAAGCCAGTGCTGTTGACAATGTAAAAACCACCAAACATACCAATTAATACGGCAATCGAGACCTTGGTGAGCCGTGAACGCAACTCGCGCAAGTGGTCAAGCAAGGTCATGGTGCCATCAATCGCGGTTGTTGATCTAGCCATTGGTTTGCTCCTCGGCGGCTGGCGCACGCAACGCTTGGTCTAGCGGCTGATCAAGCAAATCGTCATCGAGCATCATTCGTGCTTGGCGGGCAATCTCAGGCCGCGCTGCTGGGGGTTTGGGGGTTGGGTCGATCACATTGGCCGCCGCCGTCGTTTTGGGATCTAAGCCAAGATCGACGATCATCGCCCGATCGTCATCGGAGAGAATCGAGCGACCAAGCTCTTGAATTTGGCGGCGCGGGTCGAGTTCGCGAATTTGGCGGGCCATTTTTTCGACCGATTCATAATCATCGCCTAATTCGCTGCGAGCCTGATTGCGCAGATCGCTGATCATTTTACGGCCTTTGCTGATCCACTGGCCAATTTGAAACAGCATTTCAGGCAAGCGCTCAGGGCCGACCACCACGAGGGCAATCACCAAGATGATCACAAATTCAAACGGGCCAATCCCAAAAATTGTCATAAGCGTCTGACCACTGGCTACAGGCTTGGGGCAACGCGTTAAGTAGTGTTAACCAAAAGCCCAACAAATAACAAATGGACAATGCCAGCCAAGGCCGAACACCTTGCAGCATTGTCCACTGTTCGCATACAAATTACTCTTGGATGTTTGCTTTGATAAAGGCTTCAGCATCGCCGACGGTGCGCAACTTTTCAGCTTCTTCGTCGGTAATTTCTACGCCGAATTCTTCTTCGAGCGACATGACCAACTCGACCAAATCGAGTGAGTCGGCGTTAAGATCGTCCAAGAAGGTCGCGCTTGGCACAATTTTGTCTTCTTCTACGCCCAATTGTTCAGCAACCAATTTCTTCAAGCGTTCGTTTAAGTCTGACATTGTTGGATTCTCCGTATAGATAAGGATAAGTCCGAGGCAATCAAAGGGATTACCGAGTTATTCCTCGGATTCAGGTTTATTGACCACGGTACTGAGCACACCATTGACAAAACGGCCCGAATTATCGCTACCGAAATGTTTTGCAAGCTCGACCGCTTCATTAATCACGGCTTTAACCGGAGCTTTATCCGCCGCCGCATCGTAGAGAATTTCAAACAACGCGATGCGCAGCACCGCAATATCCACCCCAGGCATTTGGTGGACAGGCCAAGATGGAGCAATTTTGGCAATTAAATCATCAATGACTTGACGATTAACCCATGCGCCATTGACAATTCGGGCAAAAAAATCACGACCTTCTGCGCTGAACATTTCATCATCACTGATGCGTGCAACAACCGAATCAAGGTCGTGGGTGGTTTGATCAAGTTCAAAGAGTGCCTGAAGTGCCGCAGCACGCACTCGGTGGCGAAGGCTACCCACGGTTCTGCTCGACATCCTGAATATAGACATTAACCGCACTGACCGGCATGCCGACCATTTCGTTTAATGCTTCGGTTACCGCCGATTGAACACGAGCGCCGAGATCAAGCAAGTTGACATCGGGTTGGGCGATCAGGTAGCAATCGGCACTGACGCTATCATCGACAACACGGATTGCCACACCATCAGCATTAGCAGTTCCGCTCCCCAACATGCTACCGACGCGTTGTTGGCCGGGCACACTGCCCAACCGCGCAACGCCAGCAACATCCTGCGCCGTCAGCGAGACAATCGCTGAAAGCACATCGGGGGCAATTGTCACAGTTCCAAATGGTTGATTCACGGTTTTCTCCAAGACTGCCCTACGCTGTCGCTTCTTTGGCAGTCTGTTGATTTAAAATATCAGCCAAGGTGTGCGTTGCAACATCGCCGCTCACAAAAGCTGGCTCGTTCATCATGCGCAGTTGAAATGGCAAGGTGGTCGTAATGCCATTGATCACACATTCGCTTAATGCTCGCCGCATACGTTCAATTGCCTCAAGCCGCGTTTCCCCCCAGACGATCACTTTGGCAAGCATCGAATCGTAGTTGGTGGGCGTGCGATAGCCTGAATAGAGATGCGAATCGACTCGTACCCCTGGGCCACCTGGCGGCAAGTAAAGATCGACAGTCCCGCCAGCAGGCATAAAATCACGGTCGGCATCTTCGGCATTAATCCGACATTCAATCGCATGCCCGCGTATTTTAATGTCATCCTGAGTGAGCGTCAAGCGTTCGCCGGAAGCAATCCGAATTTGCCACTTAACCAGATCAAGCCCAGTCAGCCATTCGGTCACGGGGTGCTCAACCTGCAAACGGGTGTTCATTTCCATAAAATAGAAATTTCCCTGATGATCGAGCAAAAATTCCATCGTGCCAGCGTTGTAGTAGCCGATTTCGCGCACGCCATGCAAGGCAGCTTCACCCATTTTCTGGCGTAATTCTGGGGTCAAGGCTGGCGATGGGCCTTCTTCCACCACTTTTTGGTGGCGACGTTGCAACGAGCAATCACGCTCGCCAAGGTGAATTGCATTGCCATGTTGATCGGCTAGAATCTGAATTTCAACGTGGCGCACAACTGGCAAATATTTTTCCATATACAAATCGCCACGGCCAAAGGCTGCTTCGGCTTCAGCGCGGGCGGTATTAAAAGCGCGGGCCAATTCGTCGGGCTGATTGACCACACGCATGCCCCGCCCACCGCCACCAGCCACCGCTTTGAGCAAAACCGGGTAGCCAATGCCATCAGCGAGGCTTTGCGCTTCTTCAACGCTGGTCAAGGGGTTTTCGGTACCAGGCACAAGCGGCAGGCCAGCCAACTTCATAGCTTGCTTAGCCAGCGCTTTATCGCCCATGCGCTGAATTGAATCCGCCGAAGGGCCAATAAAGGTCAGGCCACATTCACGGCAGCTTTCAGCAAAATAGGGGTTTTCCGACAAAAAGCCATAACCTGGGTGAATCGCATCGCAATCGCTAATCAGCGCAGCGCTAATCAAGGCTGGTGCATTCAAATAGGATTTGGCGGGTGGTGGCGGGCCAATACAAATCGCCTCATCGGCCATGCGCACCGCCAGCGAATCGCGATCGGCCTCGGAATAAGCGGCAACTGCTTTGATGCCTAGCTCGTGGCAGGCACGAATGATTCGCACCGCAATTTCACCACGATTTGCAATTAAAATTTTGCGTAACATGTTGGTTCCTCAGCTAAAGCGTTCGAGCAAGCGTTCCAACGCTGCTGCCTAATACATAGTCATGCCGCCATCGACCGCCAAGGTTTGGCCAGTGATGTAGCCCGCAGCATCGGAAGCCAAGAAAACCACCGCGTTGGCAATTTCAGCAGGCTGACCCATGCGTGCCAAAGGAATGCGATCCAAGGCTTTGTTGATCAATTCTTCAGACATGGCATTGCGGGTCATATCGGTTTCAATAAAGCCTGGGCAAATCGCGTTGGCGGTAATCCCACGTGAAGCCATTTCTTGGGCCACCGACTTGCTAAAGCCGATCAAGCCTGCTTTGGCAGCGGCGTAGTTGGCTTGTCCAGCATTGCCCGTTAGGCCAATAACTGAGCTAATCGTGATCACACGACCCCATTTGTTTTTCATCATTGGGCGCAGCACAGCCTTGGTCAGCAACATCACCCCGCGCAAGTTGGTTTGCAACACATCATCAACTTCGCTCTCTTTCATGCGCAACAACAAGTTATCACGGGTAATGCCAGCATTATTGACCAGAATATCAACGCGGCCAAAAGCTTCGGTCGTGGCTTTGAGCAAAGCGTCGTGGCTGGCAGGATCAGCCACATCGGCCTGCACCGCCAGAGCCTTGCCACCCTTGGCAGTAATCGTCTCGACCACTTCAGCGGCGGCGGCTTCGCTACCACGATAATTGACCACCACCGCAGCGCCGCTGGCAGCCAAGGCTTCGGCGATTGATCGACCGATCCCGCGTGAAGCTCCAGTCACAATTGCGACCCGACCCGTTAAATCTAGTTGCATGCTTGCTCCTTCAACACTAAACCATGCGCCAACCGCCATCGACTGGCAGCACTTGGCCCGTAATATAGCCCGCCTCTGGATTGGCCAGCATAAAAATTGCTGGGGTAATTTCGGCAGGTGCGCCTAAGCGTTTCAATGGCACAATATTGGTGGCCCATGGGATATAACTTGGATCAAAACTCGACATATGGGGCCGTGAGATCAGGCCTGGGGCAACGCTATTCACCGTAATGCCCCATGGTGCAACCTCACGCGCCAACGATTTAGAAAAGCCGATAATCCCACCAAGTGCGGCAGCATAATTGGCTTGGGTTAGGCCGCCAGCTAAGGGCTGATAGCCAGTAATTGTGATAATTCGCCCATAACGGGCTTTTTGCATGGGCCGCAAGACTGCGCGGGTAATCCGCGTCACGCCGCGCAGCATCACATCCATCACATCGTTCCATTGCTCAAGGGTCATGTCGGCCACCGGAGCATTGTTCACCGCAGAATGGGCAGTGATCAGCATATCGAGCCGTTCCCAGCGCCGCACAGCCACTTCAACCAAGCTATTCATGGCTTCAGCATCGCGCACATCGGCCTTAATGGCGATCAAACGTTGCTCATCAGCAATCGTATCGCACATCTCTTCAGCCAAATCATCGCGCTGACGATAGCAAAAAACCACCCGTGCGCCGCGTTGAATCAGCCCAGAAACCACTTCGCGCCCAACCGCACCAGTGCCACCTGTGACAATCGCCACTTGATCGTTAATACTCATTCTGCACCCCTATGGCATGACCCAGCCGCCATCAATCGTCAGCACATGGCCAATAATATACGATGCAGCAGGCGATGCCAGAAAGGCCACCGCTGGCGCAACTTCTTCAACTTTGCCAAAGCGTTTGAGTGGAATCACATCAAGCGCCCAAGTTCGCAGCCATTGCGGAATATGGTCGATAAAATCGGTATCGATATAGCCAGGTGCAACCACATTCACCACAATGCCATCGGCGGTTACTTCCCGTGCCACGGCCTTGGAAAAACCAACCAAGCCCATTTTGGCCGCTGCATAGTTGGTTTGGCCAACATTGCCCGCCAAACCCGCCAACGAAGCAATGCTGACGATGCGGCCATAGCGATTGGCTCGCATCGCTGGCAACACCGCCTGCGTGCATAAAAATGCCGAGGTCAGATCAGCCTTGATCACATCGTCCCACTCATCGTCTTTCAAGCGTTGAAAGAGATTATCGCGGGTGATGCCTGCATTATTGATCAAAATCTGAATCGTACCCCACTCAGCCAAGGTTTGAGTAACCATGGTTTCAACCGCTTGCTGATCGGTTACGTCGGCCTGAATTGCCATCGCCACCCCGCCAGCAGCTTGAATTTCGGCGACCACTGCCTCGGCTTTGGCGGCACTTGATTGATAATTAACAACGACTTTAACGCCCCAACTGGCTAGCTCCAAAGCAATTGCGCGGCCAATCCCGCGCGATGCTCCGGTGACAATCGCCACATGGTCTTGCATTCCCCGCATAGCAGCTGCCTCACCCACTTACATTACTGGGCGTTATTGTACTCGGCAATCTTGGCTATGTCATCAAAGTTGGCAATATTCAGGCGTTGCAAATTGGGATCGATCCGCTTGACCAAGCCTGTAAGCACACTGCCTGCGCCAATTTCAACCACCGTTTGCACGCCCATGGCCGCAGCTTGCTCAATTGTGGCAATCCAGCGAACTGGCGCGGTAATTTGGGCAATGAGTTCAGCGCGAAGATCCTCGGCACTCTGAATTGGCTGAGCTGTGCTGTTGGCAATCAATGGCACGTGGGCTGCGCTCATTGCTGCCGCCGCAATTGCTGGCGCTAAACCAGCAGCGGTTGCCGCCATCAAGGGCGAGTGAAACGCCGCGCTCACATTCAAAGGCATAATTTTTTTAGCCCCGGCGGCTTTGGCTTGTTCACTAGCCGCCGCAACTGCCGCACTGGCTCCGCTAATCACCAACTGGCCGTGAGCGTTTTGATTGGCTACGACACACGCGCCAAACTCACTGACATTGGCGCAAACTGCTTCAAGTGGCGCAAGATCAAGCCCAATCACGGCGGCCATCGCACCTTCGCTGGCTTGAGCCATCAACTCGCCACGCTGGCGCACCAAGCGCAAGGCCGTGGCAAAATCAAGGGCTTTGGCGGCCACCAAAGCGCTATATTCGCCCAACGAGTGGCCAGCCACAATGCTCGGCTGCAGCTCCACACCAGCCTCAGCAATTGCCGCCAACAAGGCCACGCTGACCGTCAGCAACGCAGGCTGGGTATTTTCAGTCGCAGTTAAATCAGCTTCAGGCCCATCAAAGCACAAGCCCGCTAGATCAAAACCAAGCACAGTATTGGCTTCAGCAAAAATTGCGCGGGCTGCGGGCGATTGTTCATAGACCTCGCGGCCCATGCCAACTTTCTGCGAGCCTTGTCCTGGAAAAAGCAATCCGATTGTCATTGGTTATCTTTCTATTATTACGAGGGGTCAGGGGCTAGGGATTAGGAGCCAGGTTTAGATTTAGAAATGCAACGAAATAATTCGTGCCTAAAAACTGATCCCTGACCCCTAGCCCCTGACCCCTCGTCGCTACTTCCCGCCCCACACCAACACGCCCGAAGCCCAGGTCAGGCCGCCGCCAAACGCGGTCAGCAAAATCGTATCGCCAGGCTGCATGCGGCCAGCATCGGCGGCTTCGGCGATTGCTACGGGCAAAGTTGCGGCTGAGGTATTGCCATATTCTTGAATATTGACAAAAACCTGATCCATCGACACATTCAGGCGTTTGGCGACAGCTTCGATAATGCGTAAATTGGCTTGATGCGGAACGACCAGCTGCACATCGGCGGTCGTTTTACCAACTTGGTTCAACACATGCAACGAACTATCGACCATCGAGCGCACCGCATACTTAAACACTTCCGAGCCATTCATCTGAATATATTGTTCAGACTGATCAAGTCGCTCGTGAGTTGCAGGGTAGAGCGTTGCGCCAGCTTTGATCCACAATAATTCGGCGGTATCGGGGATTGCCCCAAGTTTGTAGGCTTGCAAACCACGCTCTTGCTCGGTCGCTTCAAGAATGACAGCTCCAGCAGCATCGCCAAAAATCACACAGGTATTGCGATCTTGCCAATTTAAAAATGGCGAGATCGTTTCTGCTCCGCAGAGTAGTACTTTACCCACACCGCCGCCGCGAATCATAGCCGTAACGGCGCTGAGTGCATATAAAAAGCCACAGCAAGCAGCATTCATATCCATCACGCCAGCGTTGATCGCGCCGAGTTTGGTTTGAACTAAAGCGGCAGTTGAGGGCAACAGCAAATCGGGCGAGGTTGTCGCCACCACAATCAAATCAAGCTCTTCGGGTTTTACTCCAGCCTTATCGAGCGCAATCCGCGCGGCACGCGCCGACATATCCGAGGTGGCTTGGCCTTCAGCAACAATATGGCGGCGCTGAATGCCGGTACGTGATTGAATCCATTCATCATTAGTATCGACAATTTGTTCAAGTTCTTGGTTTGTAAGCACACGATCGGGAGCGTAGCGCCCCCAACCAGTAATAGCTGCATTCATTGCAAAACACTCCCGTGGTGAAGCCGTTTCATGCTGCACTGCACAATAACGCGCCTAAAATGCGAAAGGGACGAGAACCATAGGTCTCGACCCTTTCGCTGCTTCGCTGCCAACCATGGCTTATGCTTCAGCATTGTCCTTCTTGAGGTATTGGCGACCTTTGTAGGTGCCGCAGTTCAAGCAAACGCGATGTGGGCGGCGATAGCCACCACAGTTTGGACAAGCCGACAATGAAGGTGCGGTCAAAGCAAGATGTTGGCGGCGGTGCCCGCGTTGTTCGCGGGTAATTTTACGACGTGGCAATGCGCCCATGAGAAACTAGGCTCCTTTCAGCAATTGTTTGAGCGCGGCAAGGCGCTCATCGATCACTTGATCGTCCAAATTATCGGCTTCTGGGTTATCGTTGAGGTTTTGGCCATCGAACGACAAACCACGACAATCGGGGCGACAAATCGGCGCGATTGGTAAGTTGATGAGCGTGTATTCACGGGCAGCATCGCCAAGGTCAAGCAAATGGTTGCCGTTAATTTTGAACACATCAGGCTCTTCTGGTTCTGGCAACGGTGCGCCCGTCGTTGCATGAACCGTCGCGAAATATTCCTCGGCGAAATCGAACTCAACAGGTTGGCTGAAATCGCTTAAGCATCGCACGCATTCTAAAGTGACGTTGCCGCTCATCGCAGCATCTACTAAGACCCCATTTTTGGTGCGGGTCAGTTTGACATCGCCTTCGGTGATCCTCAGGCGGCTACCATCACCTAAATCAAGCTGTTCGTTTTCATAAGTATACTGGCGGGTCGCCCCAACATATTCTTGCAATAGTTGGGAAACATTGAATTGGAGTTCGGATGACATACAGTGACCTCCTGCTGGAATTCAACCCGCAAGCGACGTGACATTATAGGCGCGAGAACGCGCTCTGTCAAACTACGCCCAGTTCATCGAGGCCATTTTGAATAATCGTCAGCGATTTGCCGATATGCTCTTCAAGGTTTAACAACACTTGTCGGGCATATTCATCGGCCTCAGAGCGCACTTTGGCGGCTTCTGATTCGGCTTCGGCGATAATTCGGCTGCGTTCACGCTGGGCAATTTCAAGCATGCCCTGTTCCGAGAGCGTGATCGCAATTTTCTTTTTGGTCGCCTCGATCAGTTGGTCGCGTTCGCGCACAATCTGGCGTGCTTGGCGTAATTCATTGGGAACCGCAACCCGCATCCGGTCGATAATGTCGAAGACTTGCTTTTCGTCGATCATTAATCGGCTGGTCAAGGGCACACGGCCACCACTCGCTAAAACCTCTTCCAACTCGTTAATCAGGCGCTCAAACTCGGCCTCAGCATATTCTGGGGGGCGCTGGTGTTGCCCGACTGGCTCCACGCTGGTTGCTTCCTGATGTTCACTGGGCTGTTCTCCCCATTGGGATTGTTCGCTCATGCGCGTGACTCCTCATGCGTTTGATAGGCTTGCTTGAGCGCAAGGGCAATATGAGCTGGCACAAAAGAGCTAACATCGCCGCCATAGGCCGCAATTTCGCGTACCGCGCTTGAGCTAAGCAACGTAAAGCGTTGATCAGCCATCAAACAGACCGTATCAAGCGTGGGAGCCAAGTGATGATTGATATGCGCCATTTGAAATTCGTGCTCAAAATCGGTTGCAGCCCGTAAGCCTCGTACCAGCACAGTGGCACCAATATCGAGCGCATATTCCACAACTAAACTCGAAAAAGCATCCACCCGCACATTGGGCAGGTGCGCTACCGATTCGCGAATCATGGCAATCCGTTGCTCAGTCGTAAAGAGCAACTTTTTGTACGGACGATGAGCTACCGCTAAGACCAATTCATCGAACAAGCGTGATGCGCGAGCCGCAACATCAAGATGTCCATTGGTAATTGGGTCGAAGCTTGCAGGGTAGACAGCAATAGTCACAGGTGATTACTCCGATTGCGGCGGTAACGCTGGACTCAATTCATAAATTGAGAAGCAGGAATCGCCGATACGCCGATGCTTTAGCAAACTCAGTGGCCCAAGTTGGGGCGGCATCACCAGCTTTGGCCAATGGCCTAAAACTAAAACGCCATTTGGATCTAAAATGCCGCGTTCAGCAACCCGCACTACAAGGTCGGGTATGCCTTCCATAGCATATGGCGGATCGAGCAGGATTATAGCATATTTTGTTTTTTCGTCGATGATTTGCAGAAATTTATCGACCGAAACGTTCCAAACTTTGGCTCGCTCAGCCAATTTAGTCGTTTTCAGGTTGTCTTTGGTCACGGCAGCAACATGGCTACGAGCCTCAACAAAATCGGCCCATTCAGCGCCGCGCGATAAGCATTCGATGCCCAACGAGCCAGTACCCGCAAATAAATCGAGGGCACGGCCTTCAAAAGCATTAAAGCCCTCTAAAATGCCAAATAACGATTCTTTGACCCGATCAAGCATCGGGCGAGTGCCAATATCTGGCGGGCCTTTTAATTGTCGCCCTTTGGCACTGCCAGTAATCACCCGCATTGGTAGTAACCCCGTAGTAATAAGGATGAATTATGAATTATGAAGGATGAAAATTCAGAGCAAACCATAAATAAACCAATTTTTAGGCTAGATTAATGGCGATAAACCCAATAACCTACAAATATTGATTTATTCCCTTCATCCCTCATCCCTCATAATTCATCCCTTCGTTCATCCCTCATCCTTCATCCTTCTAAAAGACTTCTGCGCCAAATTCGGCTAGCTCATCGGCGATCGATTCGATATCGTGGATGGTGCGCATTTTTTTAATTAGCCCGACATATTTTTGGCGATTGGCATCGTGAGCCATCACAGCTCGCTCCACATATTGGGTCAAATAGAGTTTTAATGCCGTTAATTGGGCTTCATCAAGCCGTTCGCCATTCATATAAGCATCAACGGCGGCTTCTAAAACGCCAGTTTGCTCTTCCATCCAAAAGCGCGGTGGCACTGCTACTTTAAAAGGATAGGGGTACTCGCGATTGGGCACAAATACTAAATTGCCAATTTGTTCGGCATCGTCAGGCCATTGTTCAGTCATTGTATCGAAATCCTTGTTTTAGTTCGGAAGATCGTTCAAGCTTGCCAAGGGCACAATTTGGTCGATTTGCTGCACGCTATTACTTTCAGCAGCATCGATTGCCCGCATGATCAAACGCCAATCGGCCAGCGCAGTAGCCAAACTAGCCACAATTGGCTCGTTTTCAACAATTGCCGCATAAAAATTGCGAAACTCGCTGATATAGCCCCGCAAATCTTGAGCTTGATAGTGCTCTATTGTACCATCAGCCCGATATAATGTCGTCTGATCGCCACGGATGGTAATACTACCGTGGGTTCCGTGCACCACCGTCCAATCAAAACAGGGCTGTTGGGTTTGCACCGCACCCGAAAAACACAGCGAACCAAGCACGCCTGAGGCAAAACGCAAATTCAGCACCATCGTGTCTGGGCCACGCAATATTGGATGCACATCCTTAATGAAAGCATGAGCGCTTTCGATTGGCCCGCCTAGTTCGCGTAATAAAGCAGCTTGATGCACCCCCGCATCGGCCAAAACTGCGCCACGATATTGATGATCATGACGCCAAGGCGTTGCCCCAAAGCCCTGATCGGGATCGCTCCAGAAGGTGGCGCGAAGTTCAATTAATACCAAATCGCCAATTGCCCCAGCATCCATCCAAGCGCGGGCTTGTTTGAGATCATCGCGATAGTGAAAATTTTCGGCAATCAAAATTTTGACTGGGGCATGTTGACAGGCTGCGACCAACGCTTCGGCCTGCGGCAAATTGGCGGCCAAGGGTTTTTCACAAATGACATGTTTGCCTGCCGCGACCGCCGCTTGAATTGCCTCAGCATTGCGCTGAATTGGCAACGAAATTAATACCGCCTCGATTTGGGGATCGGCAAAGAAATCCACCCACGAATCAGTGATCGTTGGGTGGAGATCGAGCAAGCCTGCCAGCGCCTCAGCATTGGCCCGATTATGATCGCAAATGCTAACAATTTCAAAGCAATTTGGTAATGCTTTGAGCGCTGGTAGATGCAAATGTTTGACCGCTAAACCCGCTCCAAGCACTCCTAACCTGATCGTTTTCATTAATGGCGAGCCTCACGCTGGAAGCGCCGACGTTGCATGAGGGTTGGGCGGCGACGAATTTTAAAGGGCGATGGCGGGGTTAATGGATCATCAGCCTCAAGCCGAGCACGGCGCTTGGGGCGTTCGAAGCGATAATAATCAAAGCCAACCAAGCCAACCCCAATCACGGCAGCAACCGCGATCACCACCGAACCAAACAGGCCTTCAGCGTTGCGGGTATAAACCAAGCCGCTCACAAAGGCACTTGCTAGCGTTAGCCAGCCCAAGGCACCTTGCCAGCGCTTGCGAAAAACAAACAACACAAGAACAGCAAACACCGCTAAAAAGCCGAAAACGAACCAATCAACACGAGTCATAGCGTGCTCCTCTAAGTCAAAGCATGGCTGGTAATACTGTAGCACACAATGGGCCATGCCTACCGAACCAATTGGATTGATTATGGTTAATCATGGGCCAAATTTGCATGTTTGACAAGCAGCCTTCAGATCTATTATTCTATACCTTGTATTACAAAGTATCCTTTATCGCAAGGTAGCCTATGTTTGAACGTGAACTTCTTAAAGGTAGCCTCGGTTTAATGCTAATGGCGCTCGTTGAGCAAGGCCCAATGTATGGCTACCTGATCGCGAAGGAAATTCGTGCGCTCACCGACGATGTAATTGATCTCAAAGAGGGGTCGTTATATCCGGCGCTCCATCGGTTGGAAAAAGAAGGGATGATCGAAGGCTTTTGGCAACGGCGCGAAGATGGCGTTGATCGCCGCTACTATCGGCTAACGGCAGCTGGACAGGCTGTCCTAGACGAACGCCGTGCCCAATGGAGTCGATTTAGTGCCGCAGTTTCAAAGGTGGTCTCCGATGCACCGTCCCAATGATAGCTATTTTGCTGAACTCGAACAAGAATTAGCAGCGCTCAGCCTTGCCGAACGTGAAGCGATTTTGCGCGAATTACGCTCGCACTACGACGATGCTGCCGCTGACCCAACCGCCGATGATCAGATTTTACGCTTAGGTTTGCCCTTTCAGGCCGATCAATTTGGGCGCAAATTGAAGCGTATCCATCGCTCGGCCAAACGCGAGGCTGCCAAACATCGCACCATGATGATCATCGCCACCGTGATTGCCAGCATCGCGATTGTGCTTTCGTTTGTCTTTCCATGGTTTGATGGCAATCTACTGGCCTTCATTCTTGGCGGAACTGCGGCGGTCTGCTCGATTCTCTCAGTGGTAGGGATTTGGCTGCCCAAACAAACCATCGGCCAATGGCTCTTTTGGAGTGGTAGCACCGGCCTAACCTTAATCGGACTACCATCCGTGATCAGCTTCAGCAGCTTCTATCTCATTTTCGGCCCTTTGTTGTTGTGGACAGGAACCCGACTACAACGGACGTATTAAGCCGCTAACATGGCTGCCCCGTCTCGGCGGGGTTTCTTTAGTGTGCCTAAAATTCAAGGAGTGGCTCTGTGTTACACGAACAGCAAACCCCAGTAACCCCGCTAGTTATCAATGGCCCATGGACGCGCGAAGCCCGCGAACGCGCGATCGCCGAAGAAGTAAAATTAGCCTATATCGAATATTTCCGCAAAGCCGTCAAAACCCGCAACTGGTTGCCATGGGATGATTTGCCGCTGCGCGAGATGGAACAATATGGTCACATGCTCAGCGAAGATACCGTGACCTTGGTTGAAAGTTTCTTGGGCGTTGAAGATTATGTCGGCGATTATGTCGAGGATACCATCAACATCGTCCATGGCAAGCGCGAACGGCGCAATATTCAATTGCAATGGGGCGCTGAAGAATCCAAGCACGCCGAGGCTTGGGAATTGGTGCTGTTGCATTCAGGCCGCCGCACCAAAGAACAATTAGAAACCTATCGCGATCAAGTTGCTGAGCATCGTTGGACGATGTATGAAAATCATCCTGGTTTTGACACGCCCTTGGGAGTCGCGGCCTATGCGATGGTCCAAGAACGCGCTACCTATTTTAATTATGAAGAACTGCGCAAACGGATTCGCAGCGAATATGGCTTGCCCGAACAAACCACCGAAGAAGAGCGCAAACGTGGCAAGCAAATTGGTGCTGCTGCCGCCTTCAAAATCGTTGGCGTTGATGAAATTGCCCACCACGGCATGTTTCTGCGCGTGATCGATATTTACAAGCGCTATTTGCCTTATGAAACGCTGGATATGGTGTTTCGGGTACTGAATGGCTTCAACATGCCAGCGCTGCATATTTTGCCCAATGCCGAGGAACTGAAAGCCTCATTGGAACGCACCAAACTCTACACGCCACTCAAACATGGTCGGTTTGTCGCCAATCCCGTGCTCGATGCCATGGGCTTCAACAATAAACGCGCCCTCGAACGAGCCGTTCAACAAGCCAAACTGCTGCCAACTGGCCTTGGCCCTGAACACGTCGCAATTGGCCGCGATGGCGAATTTGTGATTTCGATGCAGCCCGACGCTGAAATTGAAGCCGCTTAATCATTGCGATTAAACGCCAGAGCGCAGGCAGTAATGATTGCCTGCGCTTGCTATTTAACCCAGCATTCATCGCGCAACAAGAACGAAGAAGAACGTTAAGAATTGGAGACTGATGATTGTTGGGCGTTGGTATAGGCCGCCAAATCTTGTTCTTCGATTACTGGCATAAAGCGCGTCATCTCGACCATCTTGAAGATTTTTTGATGATGCGGGCTGACGTGTAAACAAAAGACTTTATAGCCATTCTTGCGAGCAGCGACCACAAACTTCAGCAACACCGAAATGCCAGCTGAGTTGATAAACGCCACATCGGCAAAATCTAAAACAGTAATTGGTTTCATTTGGGTACAGGCATGCTCGATCGTTGCTGCCGAGACCGCATCGACGCTGTTGGTAAGAATATGCAACAGCACGACATCATCCCACTCTTCTCGTCGAATTACCGCTTGTACATCGCTCATAATAGATCTCCTAGGTTGGTCAACGCGGCCAACTCTGCTATGATCATAGTTGAGCAGACGATTTTTGGCAACCAAGCTGCATGAATTTTTGATGACAAATAGCTAAGAACATAGAGCAAAGAACATAGAACATAGGGGCGGGGATCGGTGGTTGGGGGCTGGGGGTCGGCATTTAATCCAGAGGCGATTGGCTATGGGATATAGGCTTTTTGAAATTATTGTCATTCCACAAATTGTTCCGCTAGCCTATCGCCAATAGCCATGTCCCCTTCGTGTCCTTCGTGGATCAATCTGCATATCTCATGCTGATGATAATGGTACAATAGCAGCGGGCATTCGCCCCTTGCTGATTGTATATACCCAATGGTGCTGACAATCTATGTCCACAATATTGCTTGTAGAAGATGAAGCCCTGCTCGCCGATACGCTGCGCTACAACCTTGAACGCGAAGGCTACACCGTGCTTTCCGCTTCCGATGGAGTTACAGGGCTGGATTTGGCACGTGCTGAACAGCCCGATTTGCTGATTTTAGATGTGATGTTGCCTAAACTCGACGGCTTTTCAGTCTGTCGAATTTTGCGGCGCGAAACCAATATTCCAATTATGATGTTGACCGCCCGCCAAGATGAAGTTGATCGGATTGCTGGCTTGGAATTGGGCGCTGATGATTATGTGATCAAGCCATTTAGCCTTGGCGAATTACTGGCCCGCGTTCGGGCGATTTTGCGCCGCACCGACCGCCAGCCAACGGGGATTGAACGCGAATTGCTGACCGCCGCTAATCTTAAGGTCGATACTGGGAGCCGTCGGGTGTTTCGTGATAACAACGAAATTACGCTCGCTCAGAAGGAATTTGACCTGTTGGTGTGTTTGATGCGCAACCGTGGCATGGCGCTTTCGCGCGATTTGCTGCTCGAACGAGTTTGGGGCTACGATTTCCCCGGTGATTCGCGCACGGTCGATGTGCATGTGCGTTGGCTGCGAGAGAAAGTTGAAGTAGACCCCAGCAACCCAATTTATATTCAAACTGTGCGGGGGATTGGCTATCGTTTTAATGATCAACTTAGCCGTAGCGAGCGCAAAAACTAATGACTTGGATTGTGTTGTTGGCGTTGACAACGATTATCGCGTTGCTTTGGGGTTGGCGTGGTCAACGCAATCTCCGTCGTGAACTGGCCTATTTACGCAATCGGCCTGTGGTTGCCCCAACCCCACCAGCCGATCCATTTAATCAGTTGTTTCGCACGCTCAGCGCCGCGCTCGATGCAGGCGTGATTGTCGTCAATGATGGCCGCACCATTCGTTATTGTAACGATGTTGCGGCTAAATTATTTGGGGTTAGTGCCAATGCGGTGGTCAATCATAGCGTAATCACATTGGTGCGCGATTATCAGGCCGATACGATGATTGAGCAATCGATTCGGCGACGCGACCCGCAGCAAGTAACCTTGCAACCAGTGCTTTCGAATCGGACAATTCGGATTTGGTGTGAGCCAATGCCTGAAAGCGGCGCGTTAATTCTGGCGCGAGATTTGACCCAACTGAGTTTGTTGGAGCGGGCGCGGCGTGATTTGGTGGCGAACGTTTCGCACGAATTACGCACGCCGCTAGCCTCAATCAAACTCTTGGTTGAAACTTTGGCCACCCAACCACCACCCGAATTAGCCCAACGCATGCTTGGCCAAGTCGATACCGAGCTTGACGCGGTGATGCAGTTGGTCGATGAATTGCACGAACTTTCGCAGATCGAATCGGGGCGCACGGCCTTGCAATTGCAGCCAACTCCCGTTGAAGATATTGTTGAACGGGCCAATGATCGGATTCAGCCGCAAGCCAAGCGCAAAGATCTGCGAGTGGCGGTGACAATTGCGCCTGATCTGCCCGAAGTCTATGTTGATCGCGACCGAATTAGCCAAGTGCTGCTCAATTTGTTGCATAATGCCGTTAAATGGACTGATGCTGGCGGCACGATTACGATTGAAGCTGGCTTACGTTCGCGTAGCGAACTTGGCCATCATCTGAGCCGCATGCTTGAGCCAAGCAATCGCTGGGTGATTATGGCAATTCACGATACTGGCGCGGGCATTCCAGCCGAGGCGATTCCGCGAATTTTCGAGCGTTTCTATAAAGTTGATCGGGCACGGACACGCGGGGTTGGTGGCACAGGTTTAGGTTTGGCGATTGTCAAACACTTGGTCGAAGGCCATGGCGGTGTGGTTTGGGTTGCCAGCAGCGAAGGCCGCGGCAGCACCTTCACCGTAGCCCTACCAGTTGTCGAAGATGATTAATTGTGTGGTTTGAGGGAAATCATGACGGGATTAAATATTCAAACATGGGCTGAACAGTTACGTCGGCAAGTTGGGCAGGTGGTGGTTGGAAAGCAAACCAGCATCGATTTATTGCTAACCGCGCTGTTGTGCGAAGGCCATGTGCTGCTAGAAGATGTGCCAGGCGTGGGCAAAACCACCCTGATTCGGGCGCTAGCCCAAAGCCTTGATTGTCAATTTCGGCGAGTGCAATTTACTCCCGACTTATTGCCCAGCGACGTAACTGGCCTGAATTTTTATAATCAAAAATTGAGTGAATTTCAGTTTCGAGCTGGACCGTTGTTTGCCAATATTGTGCTGGCCGATGAAATTAACCGCGCTACGCCGCGCACCCAATCGGCCTTGCTCGAAGCTATGGCCGAAGCCACGATTACGATTGATGGCGAAACTCATCAATTAACGCGGCCATTTTTGGTGCTTGCCACCCAAAACCCAATCGAATTAGAAGGCACTTTTCCCTTGCCCGAAGCCCAACTCGACCGCTTTTTGCTGCGAGTGAATTTGGGCTATCCCAGCGAAGCCGAAGAACATGCGATTATCCAACGCTTTAATCAAGGCGATCCATGGGTGGCGATGCAGGCCGTGAGCGATCAAAGCCAGCTGTTGGCGGCAATTCAGGCAGTACGCACTGTGCATTTGAGCGATGCAGTGCGCAATTATGCAATTGCGATTGTGCGGGCAACCCGCGAACATGGCGAAATTGAATTAGGCGCTAGCCCACGTGGCTCATTGGCCTTAACCCGCGCCGCCCAAGCTTGGGCATTAATTCATGGCCGCGATTTTGTGCTGCCTGATGATGTGAAGCAACTTGTGCCCAGCGTTTTAGCCCATCGGCTGATTTTGAATGCTGAAGCCCGTTTGGCTCAACGCAGCCCTGAAAAAATTCTAGCTGATATTGTCAAAAGCATTGCAACTCCAGTTGAGGAACGAGCATGAAAGGGCGACGAGCAGGCTTATTTGTTTTGGTCTTGCTCTTGATTATTGGCTTGCTGAGCGATGTAACGCTGTTGCCGTTGGTCACGATGCTAGGGATTATGGCCTTGCTCGCGGTCGAATTATGGGAATGGCGCATGTTTAAGCATGTTGATTACCAACGTGAACTAGGTCATACCCATCTGTTCCCTGATAACCGCACGACCCTCAGCATTACCCTGCGCAATCGCAAATTTTTGCCCTTGCCATTTGTTAATTTGCACGATTTGGTGCCAGTTGGCATCACACTTGAGCAGATTGAAACCCAGCCCGCCGCCAGCCCCAATTATCGGGTACTAGCGCGGGCATTTGGTATCAGCAGCTATCAACAAGTAACCCGCCAATATACAATTTTGTGCCCACAGCGCGGTTTGCACCGTTTTGGCCCAGCCAATTTGAGTGCCAGCGATCCGCTTGGGTTGAGTATTAGTCGCGCAACAATTAATGAGATTGATCGCTTGATCGTCTATCCTCGCTTGTTGACTGAGCCAGAATTAGGCTTGCCCTTACGCGAATTATTGGGCACGATTCGCGCTTCGCAGCGCTTATTGACTGATCCAGTTGTGCCGATTGGTATCCGCGATTATACCCAAAGCGACCCGCTCAAAAGCATTCATTGGACGGCGACGGCACGACGGGGGCAACTGCAAACTCGCATTTACGAGCCAGTCACTGCATTGACAGTGATGTGTATTCTCGATATTGAAACGATTGTACCCTCCTATCTGGGGGTGAATAAATTTCAGGGTGAACGTTTAATTAGTATGGCGGCAACGGTTTGTAGCGCTTTGCATAAAGCTGGCCATGCGGTTGGTTTATGGTCGAATGCAGCACTAGTTGAAGGCAACACCGCCATCCAACTGCCGCCCAATCGTAGCCCCAAACAGGCCAGCGCGATCTTGGAAGTATTGGCCCAAATGTCGCTCTACTCGCGGCTAGAAATTGCCAAATTTATTGGGCGTGAACAATCGCGCTTACCGCTAGGCGCGACGGTTTTGCTGATTAGCACGGTAGATACGCCGGCTCATCGCAGCGCCTTGGCCCGTTTGCGCGAATATGGCTATGCCCCCGTTTGGCTCTATTTGGGCCAGCATGCGCCAAAAGTTGCTGGAGTTAAGCTGATTCATAGTCACCAGAGGGAGCCATGATCAATCGTCAGAGCGCCAAATTAATCGTTTTGCTCAGCGCATGCATCGCCTATAGCAGCTTGATCAGCGTTGTGCTGAATAGCCTTGATAGTGTTGGCGATCAACCAAGTGCGGTTTGGCGCTGGCCAATTTTCGTGTTTGGCATGATCACAATGGCTAGTTTGCGCCAACGTTTGCGTCAGCGCAGCGCGATCATTACTGCTGCCGCTGCGATTGGCATCACCATGGTTGGCTGGCTCTGGATTCGCAGCGAACGCAGTGGCCAAGAATTGGTCTTGAGTGGATTTGGGGCGGGCTTTTTGATGTCGCGGGCGATCAATGCTGATCAATGGAATCACGATTGGTTGCAACAGCTCTTTTGGCGGGGTCTGGGCGTGTTGGTGGCATTTGTGGCGCTTGGCCCAGTCATGACCCGTGGCGCATTAGAACAACCAGGTTTACTGCAACTTTTTATCATTCAAGCCTTGGCGTTTGTGGCAGCCTGTTTATTTGCGATTATGCTCGATCAGAGCAACCAAGCCGAGTTGCAAACCCCGCCGATGTTGGGTTGGAGCAGCCTATTTACCTTGGCACTGGTAGCGATTCCCTTGCTCTTGTTTGGGATTGCCGACGGTCAGCGCAGCATCTTGGGCCTCATTTTAGGCGCATTTATGGATGGAATAGTGCTGATTGCTGGCGGTTTAGCGGTGGCTTTATCATGGTTGGTTGGCTGGTTGATTCCCTCATTCAAGCCCAATCAACGCCCGCCAATTGAGCCAAGCATGCCCCAAGTGGTCGATCCCTCAAGTTTAATGCCTGAAGAAACCAGCCAAGTCAGCTCGTGGCTCGGCGATCTGCTGAATATTGGGGTGGCGATCATTCTGCTTATGATGATTGCCTGGCTGATTTATCGGGTAGTGCACTGGCTGCGTGATTTTGAAACCAGGCCGATTGCCCAAGGCGAAGTCGTCATCGAACAATCGATTTGGTCGTTCGATAGCTTGCGTGAGCAAATTTTGGAGCGCTTTCGGCGCAAAAAACCATGGAAACTTGATACCAACGATCCACAGGTACAAAAAGTGCGGCGAATTTATACGCGATTTTTGGAGTTGGGCGAAGATCATGGCCAACCACGTAGCAAACATCAAACAGCTCACGAATATGGGCGTGGATATGCGCAACAACAGCCAACCAACGAGTCAGCGATTGCTGAACTAACAGCTATCTATACCCAAGCCCGCTATGCCGAGCAACTTGATGCCGAGGCCGTAGCTCGCGCTGAACAAGCCCTAAAAACGATCCAAAAACAGCAGCCTTAGAAACGCCATTGCACACTGTGCCACAAGGCAAATTGATGGGGAATCGTTTGCGGTTTGCTGGTTGAAAGCATCATTGATAAGGCTGGATAGCGTTCGAGCCAACTGCTGACCCAATTTGACCAACGTTGTTGATCACTTTGATTAAGTTGATCCCAGCCTTCGATCAATAACAACCATAAACCAGCGGCTAAGCCACGTTTAACAGCCAATTCAGTCATGGCAAAGCCAAGCTTCTCAATCTCTTGGTGCAGCAAATGCAACGGCTGAGTTAGCCGGCTTAGCGGCTGTTGCACCTGATAGAGCAACGGCAAATAGGCGGTTGGTAATTGAGCGCCGCGTGCCCATTGCAAACATAATTGGCGCATGGCCAACGACCGCGAACCTGGCTCGATCAAGGCCAAACGCGGCGTTTCGCGCAGGGCATCGCGCAAGGTCATCGATGGGCCGCCCTCAACTTGTTGAAATTGCAGCGGCAAACGTTGCAAATGGGGCAGCAATGGTTGGGAGCCAACCAAACTCTCACCTTCAAGCAAGTGGTGACGATACCGCCGAATCTGCCGACCATCACGGAGGCGCGGTAGGAAGTTAAGTCGAAAGGTTGCTAAGGCCATATGCCGTCCCTCCTAAAACGATAGCTGTGAGGTTTAGCCTAAGGCTTGCCAACCATGGATTCAATCGGTTAAGGTTACAAAGCGATGACAGCACGAAGGGATGAAGGATGAAGGATGAGGGATGAAGTTAACAGCAGAGAATATAGGGATTTAGGGAGCGGCATTTAGCGCAGAGGATTAATGGCTATGGGCTATAGGCTATCGGAATATTTTAATCATTTCAAAATTCTCTACTCCAAAAGCCGATAGCCATCAGTCGATAGCCTAATCTCCCTTCGTGTCCTTCGTGGATCAAAACGACCGATTCCCGACAACCAATCTCCACGTATTACAATGAGGTAATGTTGTATGCAGTATATTGCGGCACTCGACCAAGGTACAACCAGCACGCGCTGTATGGTTTTCGATCATAATGGCAATGTTGTTGGAGTTGATCAACGTGAGCATGCCCAGATTTTCCCACAGCCAGGCTGGGTTGAGCATAATCCTGCTGAGATTTGGCAACGAACCCAGGGCGTGATCGCAGGAGCACTAGCGGCGGCCAACATCGAAAAAAGCGATCTGGCGGCGCTGGGCATTACCAATCAGCGTGAAACAACCGTCATTTGGGATCGCCACACGGGCAAGGCAATCTACAATGCTTTAGTTTGGCAAGATACCCGCACAGATTCGCTGGTGCGCCAATTTGCTGCCGACGGTGGACAAGATCGTTTTCGGGCGCAAACTGGCTTGCCCTTGGCGACCTACTTCTCGGCCACCAAAATTCGTTGGCTACTTGATCAAGTTGAGGGTGCGCAGGCAGCGGCTGAAGCAGGCAATTTGTTATTTGGCACGATCGATTGTTTTGTCGCTTGGTGGTTGACAGGCGGCCCTCATGGCGGCTTGCACATCACCGACACCACCAATGCCTCACGTACCTTACTGCTCAACCTCGCGACTGGCGATTGGGATGCTGAATTATTGGAGATTTTTCGCATTCCGCGCAGCATGTTGCCAAGTGTGCGATCCTCAAGCGAGGTGTATGGCACATGTCGCGGCCAACTCGATGGCGTGCCATTAGCAGGCATTTTGGGCGATCAACAGGCGGCGACGGTTGGGCAAGTGTGTTTTGAAGTTGGCGAGGCCAAAAACACCTATGGCACCGGCAATTTTATGCTGCTCAATACTGGCGAACGCTTGGTGCAATCGCGCCATGGCTTAATCACCACGCCAGCTTATCATTTTGGCAAGCAGCCAACGTGGGCCTTAGAAGGCTCAATCGCAGTAACTGGCTCGTTGGTGCAATGGCTACGCGACAATTTAGGCATTATTCACAGTGCGGCTGAGGTCGAACCATTGGCTACCAGCGTAGCCGATAATGGCGGCGTGTATCTTGTGCCCGCCTTTTCGGGCTTGTTTGCCCCACATTGGCGCTCCGACGCGCGGGGCGTGTTGGTTGGGCTAACGCGCTATGCCAATAAAGCGCATATCGCACGGGCGGCGCTTGAAGCGACTGCCTACCAAACCCGCGAAGTCGTCAGCGCCATGGCCCAAGATTCAGGGGTTAAGTTGACAGCGCTCAAAGTTGATGGCGGAATGGTGGCGAATGAATTATTGATGCAGTTTCAGGCTGATATTTTGGGTGTGCCAGTTGTACGGCCTAAAGTTGCCGAAACCACTGCCTTGGGAGCAGCCTACGCCGCCGGTTTGGCCGTTGGCTACTGGGCGAATCCGGCTGAATTATGTGCCAATTGGAGCGAAAGCAAGCGCTGGGAGCCGCAAATGAGCAGCGATCAGCGTGATAGCTTGTATGCACAATGGAACAAAGCAGTGCAACGCACGCTCAATTGGCAAGAATAAACTGGTAAATCCGTCTTGATACTAGCCAAATCAGCGGTTGGTTTGGCTACTAAATTGCTACTTTAGCAAACCTACAATCGGTGGTATTGTGGTTATATCCAAAAATAGATCAATTGGTTTGTGATATAACCACTCACAATTAACTACATACGTTTGGCGAATATTCAAAGACGCTTCATATTGTGGTCTTGGCTTTGGCAACTTCTGCTAACTCCGCAGCCAACCGCGATGAGTGCGTTAGCTTTTGGCCATTTACCCATCCTGCGGAGGTAGGCGGCATGGCGCTCGACCAGCCAACGGTTGCCTTAATTGTCGGAATTGGCTTGTTGCTCCAAGCATTAGTAATTGGAGCTTTTTTAGTCTTTGTTCGGCGCTATCAAGGAATTCGCTGCTTTTTGTTTGGCACGATTGGCTTAGGTTTGGGCTTTTTAGCCTTGGCGTTATTGCCCCAAGCCTCAATCGTAGCAATCACAAGTAGTTATATTCTGATTCTCAGTGGCTTGTTTGGGCTAAGCAGTGGCATTTTACGCTTCATTGGAGCCGCCAGCTCAGCCAAAATTTATGCGATCTGCTGGCTAATCGTTGCTGCAATGCTTAGTTTGGGAGCATGGTTGTTTGCCGATTCAGGCTTAATTATCAATTTGGCGATGCTGATCGGGAGTGCTGGAATGGCCTATACTGCACTCCAGGTGTTTTTCCAGCGCACCATCCCGTATCAAAGTGCTAGCCGATTATTGGCGTTGGCCTTGAGCCTCAAAATTGCGATTGTTGTTTTGGGCTTGGCCTATTTTTGGTATAGCCAGCGCTGGCCCAGCCTGACGACCTTGAAATTAGGCTATAGCGTGTTGATTTTGCTGCTTTCGCTGCTGTGGACTGGTGGCTTTGCGGTAATGATTACTCAGCGCATGCAATGTGATTTATCGGCCTTAGCCAGTATTGATGTCTTAACTGGCATCGCCAATCGCCGTGCAATCAACGAATATCTAGAGCAGGCAATTGCCAAATGGCGGCGCAATCAGCAGGGTTTTGCGGTAATCATGCTCGATATTGATTGTTTCAAGCAAATTAATGATCGCTATGGTCACCACGCAGGCGATTCTGTGTTGCGGCATATTGCCTTGGTGCTAAGCGAACAAGTGCGAATTAACGATCTAATTGGGCGCTGGGGTGGTGAAGAGTTTCTGTTAATTGTTGATGCCGATACGATTCAGCAAGCAACCTTGATGGCTGAACGCTTACGTCAAGCGATCCAACAGCAGCCAACCGTCTGGAATGATCAGGTGATTCAGCATACAGTCAGCATTGGGATTGCGGTATGTGGAACGCATGGCTTCAATGAAGCCCAATTGCTGACTGCTGCCGATTTAGCGCTTTACGAGGCCAAGGAAACTGGTAAAAATCGCTGGATTGTCTATGAGCGCCGTTTGTTGAACCAGCTTGATCCAGCCCTAGAATTGGCCAACGAAGGGCTTATTTTCGATGTTGATTCATCGATTTATGCCTAATGTGCTGGCTGGGCTTGGGGTTCGGCGCTAGACAAACCAACGGCAATTAATGCGCCCGCCACAACCAACACGCTGCCCATCAGGTAGGGCGAGGCTTCGCCAACATTCGAGAGCATCCACGTGGCATAGAGCGGGGCAAAAATCCGCGCCAAACTGCTCATCGACTGATACAAGCCCATATTCTCGCCACGCTCACTGGCAGGTGAATTGCGGCTGACCAACGACGAAAGCGATGGCGTGAGCAAGCCCTCACCAACTGCCAGCACAATACAAATTGCCACCAAATGCCAAACATTCTGAATAAAACCCAAGCCCGCCAACGAAAGTGCTAGCAGCAACGAGCCTGACACAATCAGGGTTGCTTCGCCAAACCGCGCCGCCAAGCGCCGAATTAAGCCGCCTTGCACAATCGCCACCACAATCCCAACTCCGGCCAAAGTATAGCCAGTTTGATGCGAGCCAAACTCCAACCGTCGTGCCGCAAACAAGGCAAAGGTTGTTTCAAAGGCCACAAACGCCAAGTTGATCAAGAGTGTAATGCTGAGCAAACGGCCAACATTCGGCTTGCGAACTGCCGCCAGCAGTTTCATTGGGTTAAAAGTACGGCCTTGTTGGGGTGCATGGCGCTCTGGCTCAGGCAACACCACAATCGTTAAAATCAGGCTGAGCACTGCAATGCCTGCGGCTACAAAAATTGGCAACTGATAATTGCCATCTTTGCTGAGCAACGCGCCGATAGCTGGCCCAGCGATAAAGCCTAAGCCAAGTGCCGCCCCAACCATGCCCATGCCGCGAGCACGATCTTTGTCGGTGGTGATATCGCTAACATAGGCTTGAGCAATCGAGATGTTGCCGCCAGTTGCGCCATCGAACATGCGCCCGACGAACAGCCAAATCAGGCTATTGGCAAAGCCAAATAGCAACAAACTACAGACTGTACCAATCAAACTTAAAATGAGCAGTGGGCGGCGACCATAGCGGTCGGATAATTGGCCAAGGATCGGGGCAAAGATAAATTGCATCAAGGCATAACTGCCCACAATCATGCCAACCTGAACCTCGGAAGCCCCAAACTCCTGCGCATAAAACGGCGTGATCGGAATCACCACACCATAGCTCATGGTTCCAACAAACGCGATCAAAAAAATGGTCAAAAGTGGAGAGCGTTTCATAGGCGAGTCTATAGCCAAGCGGCTACTGGCTCCTTATCACTAGATTAGCCGTTGCCATTCCGGCGAGCGGCGAGAACATCTTCAACCGCCAGCGAACAACCGCGCAATTCTGCGCCGCTGGCCCGACCAAGCACCTCAAACCCATCAGCCACAACCACGCCTAAATCTTCGGTTTGCAAAGCGAGTACCGAGTAGAGATTGGCCAAATCAAGGTGGCGTAATAGCCCAGTTTGGCCAGCAGGCAATGGCGCAAAGGTGGTTGGATCGACGATCTGGGTGCGAACCCAAGGTACAATCACCTTATGGCGTGGTTGCCATTCGCGCAGGTAGGCCGAGTGTAACGAGCAATCGTAGAATTGACTGCCCAACTCGGTCATACCATATTCATTGACACACATGGTCGATGGAATACCCAAAACTTCGCTGTAGAGCGCATAAAGATCGTTGCGGGCAATTTCGCGCACTTTGCCTTTGGAGCCGCCCGTATCCATCAAACGGCTACCTTTGGGCAATTGCCAACGCTTGCCATGCTCGGCGCACCAATCTAAAAAATAGACGAAGGTATACATTACGCCCATCAAACACACCGAAGTATTGGTGGCAACCGCTGCATCAAGCGACTCGGCGAGGCTGGCTGAATCCAAACCAGCTGCGCTAAACACATAGCGGCTTTCAGCTGTGCCATGCTGCTCAACCGCATCGCTGATCATATGCGCTAGCGACGATTGTGGTAGCTCATTGGGATGCCAGAAAAGCACATAGATTGGCAGGCGTTTAGCATCGGGAAACAGATGATAGGCTAAATTTGGCCGTAACGACGCTTCATACAACGAGCGATCGCGAATATAGTGCGTGCCGCGTTGTTCGCTGCCTTGAGTTGTACCGCTGGTGCGATAAATCGCCTGGGCTTCTTCAGGCGGGAAGGTCGTTAATGGCAGATGCTTGAAGGCCGTGGTTGGCACAGCCGGAATCTCCGACCAATGCTTTACGCGCTCAGGGCTGAGCATCCGCCGTTCGCAATAGCGCTGATACACCAGATTATGTTGCCATTGATAGCGAAACGTGCGCAAGGCTAAATCATTAAACAAACTATCGTCATCGGGGTCAATCGGGCGAACACCCGCCTTCATCAAAGCCCGAATTTCAAAATCGAGCGTTTCAATTTCGTTCATTTCCAACCTCAGGTGAGCCAAAACACGCCCTCAGGACGCGCCTTGAATTGTACCACGCTCAATCTGGGTAAGGATGAAGGATGAGGGATGAAGGATGAAAATATAGAACAAAGGGGTTGGGGATCGGTTGTCGGGGATTGGGATTTTAACGCAGAGGCGCAGAGAGGATTTAGGGGCCAGGGGCCAGCGATCAGGAGTCAGGATTGCTGATTGGGTTTGTTAATTCAAATCTGACCCCCTCGTCCCTGAATCCTGACCCCTTCGAATACTTCGTGATTTCAGTTCGTGGCTAAATTGCTGATTGTTTGCGTGGTTGAAAACTACGGTATACTATAGTCAAAGGATACTACTCCATGTAGGAGAACCTGTGTATGGTCTTAGTTGTCGATGATTCGCCGTTTATTCGTGCGTTTGTGGCAGCAGCCCTAGCACGGATAGACGTGGCAACTTGCGAGGCTGAGAGTGTGAGGGCAGCGCGTGCCATCTGTCATGAGCGAACGTTGGAAGCAGTGGTGGTGGATTTTGAGTTGCCCGATGAGCCTGGGGTGGCCTTATGTCGCGAGATGCAACGGTTGAGTAATGTGCCAGTTGTACTGATGAGTGGACATAGCGAAGATGATGTGCGTGCTCAATTCCCCTTACATCAACAACCCTACTTCCTAGCCAAACCCTTTACCCTCAATCAAATTCAAGGGCTGATTCAGCAAATCATCGGCGTTGCCTGCTAAGCTATTCTTTGGTATAATGCGCGGCGCACGGGTGGGTCGCATAGTTGGTCGAGTGCGCGGCACTGGAAATGCCGTAGGGTGTCAAAGCTCTCGAGGGTTCGAATCCCTCTCCACCCGCCAAATCACACGCTATGAAGTTTCATGGCGTGTTGTTGTTTAACTGGGGATCGGTTATTGGAGGTCGGGGACTGGGCGTTTTCGATCCACGAAGGACACGAAGAATGACTATAAGCTTTTGGCTTTTGATATTCCAATTAGCCACGAATTTCACGAATTATGTTCATCCATATTTTCGCGACGTTAAATACCAAATTTCATCCCTCATAAGTTGGTTCCTGCTTTACATTTGGCTTAAGCTTGGTTATAGTATTAGCACAGATGTTTTATTTGGAGGATGGAATGAGCACTACTGCGAAGGCCACGTTTAGCATTCTCGAATGGGATGAAAAGCCTTTTCACGAGCAAGCAGGCGAAGGCAAAATGACTCGCGCCCATGTGCGTTATCGCTATGAAGGTGATCTAGTTGGCGAAAGCACAGTTGAGTATTTGATGGCCTACCCTGAAGTTGGCGATGCCAGTTATGTTGGCCTACAGCGCTTCGTTGGTACGTTGGCGGGTAAAACTGGTAGTTTTGTGTTGCAACATATCGGCACTGCCAATCAGGTTGATGTTTTTGATCAGATTGAGGTTGTAGCTGGCTCGGCCACTGGCGAGTTGGCTGGTTTGCGCGGCCATGGCAAACTGACGATCAGCGGCCATGCCGAGGGTTATCCATTTGCCATTGAATATGAATTTGTTTAATTGCTTGCAACCTTGCTGAACCACGCTGCGTACTGTGTTCCAGAAGGATTGATATTCAATCGAAAGCATTGCCTTGCATAGTTCTTTTGGCAAGGCGAAAGGAACATAAGGTCATGGATTGTGCAGCATGTGGCCGTCACAACGAAACAGCAGCGGTATTTTGTGTCTATTGTGGTATTCGGCTTGAAACCGCCAATCAGCGCAAGCCAGTTCAGCCAGCCCTCGGCAAGACAATAGATTTACGCCGTGAGTCTGGGCCTGCTGTGCAATCAATTCCGGTTACGCCCAAGCTTGAGCCAGTTGTGCCACCAATGCCGGTTGCTCAGCCAATCGTCCAGCGTGAACGCTCACGCAAATCGTCAAATGATGGTTTGATCGTGATTGGCTTGCTTGTGCTCGGCTTGCTTGCGTTTAGCAATGTTGCAATTCAAGATTGGCATCTGATGATGATGGGCCTTGGGGTGCTTGCATCGCGCCAATCACGCCAAGCAGCAGTATGGTTGATTGGGATTCCAATTCTGTCAATCACTGGCTGGTGGTGGGGCATCGCGCTGCTCATCCTTTTTAGCAATCATAAATCGCATGGTTGTGGGATGAAACATTCTTACAAACATTAATCAACGATAACCCTGCGGTATCAAACAAACGCTCTGCCTACGGGTAGGGCGATTGTTTTTAACGTAGCGGCGATCTATACTCACTAGGTTTGTTAGCAACTTAGAGGAGTGAACGATGGCCCAATATTTGTATGGTGATCGCATCGCTGCCCAAGGCCGCTTGATGCTTGGTTGTTCGGCAACCTTGTTCGATGCGACGCGCAGCAAGCTTTTATTGACCCGCCGCACCGATAACGGGCGCTGGTGTTTGCCTGGCGGAGCGGTCGATGCTGGCGAATCGGTCAGCGAGGCCTGTGTTCGCGAGGTTTTTGAGGAAACTGGGCTGACAGTGCAAGTTGTACGCTTGCTGGGAGTCTATAGCAATCCACATCGCATGGTGCGCTACGCCGATGGCAATCAATATCATGTCATTAGCATGAATTTTGAGGTGCGCTTGATTAGCGGCGAACTAGGATTAAGCAATGAAACCACCGAAGTGGGCTATTTCAGTCAAGCCGAAATTGATACTATGGATCTGATCGATCCACACCGTGAGCGTATGGCGGCGATTTGGAGCAACGACCCAATTCCAACGATTGCTTAAATGAAATGGCCCCGTAGCTTATCCTAAACTACGGGGCCATTGTTAACTATGCAGGTTATTAGCCAACTTGTTTATGTAAACCTTCGCCTAATTCTTCAATAAATTTGCGATTGAAGGCGGGAATATCTTGGGGATTGCGGCTGGTCACCAGGCCATTATCGACCACGACCTCGCGATCAACCCACTCGGCTCCCGCATTTTTCAGGTCGTTTTGCAAGGTTGGGTACGATGTGAGCATGCGGCCTTTGGCAATTCCAGCATCAATCAATGTCCATGGGCCATGGCAAATTGCCGCAATTGGCTTGCCAGCTTCGGCCATGGCTCGTACAAAATTCAAAACGCTGGTTTCGCGCCGCAATTTATCGGGGTTCATCACGCCGCCAGGCAACAACAACCCATCATAATCAGCAGGATTAACTTGCTCAAGCGTATAATCGACAGCAACTTCACTGCCCCAATCTTGCTCTTTCCAGCCACGAATCGTGCCAGCCTTGAGCGAAATAACATGGGTTTTGGCTCCGGCTTGCTCTAAGGCCGCTTTGGGTTCTTCAAGCTCGCTCTGTTCAAAGCCATGAGTTGCGATAATCGCCACCCGTTTACCATTGAGATGATGACTCATAGGTTGCATACCTCCTGTTACACCACTATTCTATGCCTAGGTTAAGGCAAGATTCAGGCCACAGCCGATATGCCTGCGCCTCGATCAACGGTGATCAAGGCGCAGCTAGATTATTTATTGGGTGCTGCTGGCACACTGCTTGGCGGTTGTGAACGGAAAAAGCGCGAGGCGGCAAGCAATACTTTGGGCGTAAATAAGCTCGCAGCTGAGCCAATCATATGAATCGCACCAACCATTGCGTTGGTAGCAGCCCGATTGCCCGCCGCCGCCAAATTCACTTTATCGCTATACCATTGCAGCACGCGAATCGGCAAGATTGGGCGATAGGTTGGCGTATCAGCCAGCCGTGAATCTTCGCTGATGGTGGTGAGCCAGCCCGCTTTGTTGCGGCGTGCCAAGGCTTTTTGGAAACTCAAGGCCCAAGGTGCGCTGCCAATGCCTTCGCGTTGCAAATGCTTGGCCAAAACCTGCGTGCTCATGGCAGTATTGGTGATGCCTTGGCCATAAATTGGATTCAAGGCACACACGCTATCGGCAATAGCAATCAGGCCAGCGGGCATAACGGGTAGTTGTTCGTAATGCACCCAACGATTTTCGGTTTTGGCATAGCCATACACTTGGCTGGCAGGCGTAAATTTCTGGGTAATTTCAGCAATCAATGGTGTGCGCATCCGCGCCAGCCAAGCCTCAAACTCAGCGCTATCGGTTGGTGGGCGCTGGCTGCCAACTCCGCCAATCGTCAAGAGCCATTGATCGTTTTCAACTTTAAGGAAGGTTGCACCATGGCGAATATGCGGCGGCATCGGCATCACAAAGATCGCTGGCCAGCCTTGCCAATCGGCTGGCGCGGTGTACATTCTGGTGGCATAACCCACATCCGATTTGTAAATGGTCTCTTTGACGCGCCCAAATTGATGTTGTTCTAGCCATTCGGGCAGCTTGGATGGGCGGCCAGCCGCATCGACAACCAAGTTGGCGTTAAGTTCATGCTGCTCGCCAGTATCACGATTGCGCAGCTTGACCCCGACAACTTGCCGCCCGTGAAAGAGCAAATCCGTCACTTCTTGGCGAGTTTGAATTTCAATATTGGGAATTTGGCGAATCCGCCCAAGAATCGCTGCATCGAACAAGGGGCGGGTGGCGATGATGCTGCGATAATCCGAGGGTCGTGGTTCGGCCCAGCCTGCCGCAAATAAATAGCGGCAATCGTTCATCAGATCCAGCTCGTTGCCGCCAAGCGCCTTCATATCTTCGCGCAATTTGGGGAACAGTTTTTCTAATTCGAGCAAGCCGCGCATCAGCAGCAAGTGCAATTGGCGACCTTGCGGCACGCCTGCCCGAAATTGCACCCCATCGGGCAACGTATCGCGCTCCAAAATCGTCACTTTGGCATACACATCACTCAACACGCGGGCACTCAATAATCCACCGATGCTGGCCCCGATCACAATCGCATGGTCTCGTCTCATAGCACACCTCCCAAATCTGAAATGTACTCCTGCCTATTCTAGTAGTATAGCAGGGCTTGATTCAGTTGCCTATGCTATACGTTGACCTGCAAAGGCAAGTTTGGCACTGCATCAGAATATTTAGGCCGAATTTTGCTCAGCAGCACGGGGATAAACACCCGTGGATGAAACAATGCATTCGGATTGTCGATCAGGTGAATCGTTTTAATAAATTGAGTGAACACCACGTTGCTATTCAAACTGGCCTGATTAATTTGATCAAAATAGGGCGCAATCAGCTTGCTGAAAAATGGGCGTTTGAATGATGAATCATAACGCGAATCCTCGCCGCTCGCCATTTCCCAAGGGAATTGATTGTTCTTGGCTAAGGCTTGTTGGAACCGCTGGCCCCATGCTGCCGAGCCACGATCTTGCTCTTTTAAATGTGTACCAAGCAAGATTGCCCCCAAGGTGGCGGTGCTAATACCTTGCCCATACACCGGATTAAAGGCACAAACGGCATCACCCAAGGCAATTACTCCGGCTGGCAGGTGCATACGCTCGTAGTGGCGTTGGCGATTTTCGGTACGACCATAGCCACTGGTTGGGCTAAGCGGCTGCGATTTACTCAATAAATCGGCCAAAATTGGCGAGGGCAATTCGCGCAGCCATTGCATAAAACCAGCTTCATCGGTTGGTGGCTTGGCATGATTGACCCCACCGCCAGTCACAATCCAGCGATTGCCCTCAACTTCGAGCAAAATCGCACCTTTGGGAATGGTCGGCGGCTGTTGCATCACAAACAGGCCTTTCCATTCTTTCCAACCTTCGGGCTTGGCATAGAGCCGCGAAGTATAGCCAAGTTTGGCATCAAGCACAGTTTCGCTAACTTTGCCACAACCAAGCTCGCCCAACCATTCCGCCAATTTGGAATTGCGCCCGCTGGCATCGACAACCAGATCAGCATGCAAGCTCTGTTCGCTGCCATCTTGGCGATTGCGCACCTGCACCCCTTGAATATGACGGCTATTGCCAATCAGATTCAGGGCATCGTGTTGGGCCAAAAACTGAATCTTGGGGTTTTGCAATAAGCGCCGCCGAATTGCCCAATCAAACAAAGGGCGAGTTGCCGAGAGCGTTTTCAATTCGGTTGGCTGAGGTACTGTCCAGCCATTTTTGAGGTAATAGCGACAATCGTTGATCATATCGACGGCTTGTGCCCCAAGAGCTTGCAGTTCTTGGTTGATGCCTGGAAAAAGCGTTTCCAGCTCACGTGCGCCGCGAATCAGCAACAAATGCACATGGCGACCTTGGGGCACGCCCGCGCGAAAATCGCCAGCCTCGGGCAAGCTATCACGTTCGAGCACACTGACTCGACCATAATGGTGGCTCAGCATATGAGCGGTAATCAAGCCGCTGATACTGGCTCCAATCACAATTGCATGATCTTGTAGCATGGTTACGCTCCTTGGCTAGCGCTGAGAATGGTAGGGATCGAGGGCGTTGGGTTGGTCGTTTGGGGCTTCAAGCGACCTTTAATAACATTCCAGATCATCGCTGGGTGCAGTAAGCCACTGGGATTGCCAGTCATATGCACAATCGGCGTGAAGCGGTTGAGCACAACCGGATTATTGCTTGATGCTAGGTTAATTTGGTCGAAGTAGTTGCGCAGCAGAGTTGCGCCAAACGAACGCTTGACGCTGGCGTTATAGCGGGCATCTTCGCCCACCGCAATGCTCCAAGGAAATTGATTGCTTTTAGCGAGTGCTTGTTGAAAGCGCTGACCCCAGGCTGCCGAAGCCCGATCTTGTTCTTTTAAATGCTGGCTCAGCAAGATCGCGCCCAAGGTGGCATTGCTAATACCTTGTCCATAAATTGGATTAAACGCACAAACAGCATCACCCAACGCCACCACTCCCGCAGGCAGGCTAATTTGCTCATAATGGCGTTGGCGATTTTCGGTACGGCCAAAACCAACCAATGGGCTAATTGGCTGGGCCTTACTCAACAATTCATACAAAATTGGCGAGCGCAATTGGTTGAGCCAATTCAGCCATTCGCTCTCATCAAGGGGTGGCTTGGCCTCATTAAAACCACCACAGGTCACCATCCAGCGATTGCCTTCAATCTCGGTTAAAATCGCGCCGCGTGGATTAACCAATGGTCGCTGGCGCACAAATAAGCCCTTCCATTCGTTCCAGCCTTCGGGCTTGGCATAGAGTCGTGAGCAGTAGCCAACATTCGAGGCAATCACGGTTTCGGGTACTGCTTGGCAACCCAGCGCTTGTAGCCATTGATCAAGCTTGGATGAACGCCCACTACAATCAACCAAGAGTTCGGCTAGAAATTGTTGCTCAACCCCAGTATCGCGGCGCTTGGTGTTAATGCCCCGCACATGGCGCAAATCCCCAACCAAGCCAAGCACATCGGTTTGGGTTTCGATCCGAATTTTGGGGTTTTGGCGTAAACGCTGCAACAGCACCCAATCGTAGAGCGGGCGGCTGGCCGAAATTGTGCGATGGGCTGATTGATGCGGTTTGGCCCAACCACCAGCCATCAAGTAGCGATAATCATTCATCAAATCGACCGACTGTGCGCCGTGAGCCACGAGTTCTTGCCCAATGCCAGGAAAGAGCGTTTCAAGCTCACGCGCTCCGCGCATCAACAACAGATGCAGGTGGCGAGCTTGCGGCAAACCAGATCGAACCTCAATCGAGTCGGGCAAACTATCACGTTCAATAATCGTTACTTGAGCAAAATAGTGGCTGAGGATATGCGCGGTCGCTAAACCGCTAATGCTTGCGCCGATAACCAGCGCATGATCATGGCCCATCGTAGCTCCTTCCAAGCCAAATGGAATTCAACTCACACAACAATTGTGGCTACCAACGTTTGATTCTCTAGCAAACGTAGCAGATTGAAGCATGCTGCTGTGGGTGATGGAGCAATTGATGGGTGGAGTGTATGGACGAGTTTGACTCCATGCAGCAGCCAAAAATTTGATTGCTGCATCTTAGCATAATTCAGGGTTTTTGCTAGCGTGGTTGCCAAAATGGGCGATCAGGCCAGCGCTGTTCTTGGGCATAGATCTGTTGGCGAAGCTGACGATAAGCGTGCCAAGCCAATTCCAGCTGATGACCATAGCCATACAGCGCAGCAACTGAGCCTTGGTTGGCAGCGATTAAACATTGGGCGGCATCACGGGCGCTGGTTAATCCAACTGTAATCCCATGCGCCGCCAGCGGATCATAGCTCATGGCCGCGTCACCGATCGCCAGCCAACCATTGCCATAGCAGCGATCCAAACGACTGCTGCTGGCATCGACCCAATATGGTTGGGCACAAAGCTGATGTTGCTCAAGCCATTGTTTGGCCCAAGTGCTGCGCTTGAGCGATTGCCACCAACCCTCGGCCTGAGCAAGCTTTTGGCGTTGGTTGGTGGTTGGTTGACCAATAAAAATTGTCGCCATTTGGGCTTGCGGCACTCGCGCCACATACCACCAACCATCAGCTACCGCCTCGACCAAACTCCGCTGATCCGGCCATGGCTGGGCTTGCGGCTCCAGCATCGCCACCAAACCGAGCTGTTTGGGGCCATCGAACTGGGTTTGTACTCCCAGCCGCCGTGCTAGCCAACGTGCTCGGCCAGTGGCATCAATCAGCCAGCGCGTTTGAAATAATTGCTCTCCAACCCCAATAATCCAGCGTTCGGGCTGGCGTTCGAGGTAGCTGATTGACGCTGAACTGAATGTTACGCCTAATCCAAGGCAGCACTGGTGGAGCTGCTGCTCAAAATGAGGTCGATTGAGATGCCAGCCATGACCATAGGGCGTTGCCAAAAAATCATGATGATAGAGCGCATCTGATCCCCAAGCTGCCAGATTGCCTGGGCAAATCGAATGCTCTCGATCAAGATCTAACCCAAGCTCGTGCACCAACGGACGAGCGGCAGGCGCTAAACTTTCACCAAAGCGTTGTGGCCGTGTAGGCGGGCGTTCGAGCACAAGCACCTGCCACCCATGCCGTGCGAGATGCACGGCACAGGCGCAGCCAGCAATTCCGCCGCCAACGATCAAACAATCAATCGTTATTGGCTTCGGCAGCATTTTTGCGTCCTCGCTTGAGGCGTTGTTGTGGCCAATTGAGGTCGCTATCAACCAGATCAGTTTCTGGCTCGGCGGCTAGGCTACGGGTTAATTGGGGAGCCTGAGCTTCAACGTGGCGGCCTGTTTCAACCCATAGCGTTTGCGGGAAGCTAGCGCTATGTTCAGGCCCAGTTTGGGCGATGATAATGCCCACGGTATCCCATTCGTTGGTAAATTTAGTAATTGCTGGCACGGTTGGAATATGGCCTGGTGGAATGCTCTCGGTGTAGACCATGCCGCGCAGCCACTTGCGGCGGGCAGTCGGTGCGAAGGCTTGGGCACGCTCTTCAGGCGTAGCATCAGGGTTCATAATAATCTGGTAGCTCTCTTGGCTAAGCACATCGTTGGGCACACGAGCGGGCCAAAAAGTTGGCAAATAAGTTCCGGCATAGCCCATATAGGCCGAGAGACAGCTTGAGGTATCGGTTTGCCAAGGCACGGCCATCCAACGCGTAATTGCCCCAGCAGCGCTGGCATACAACATCCCATCGGGAGCTAAGGCAGTAGCCGCATCGAGCGTATCGCCCCAATCTGGCTCAGGGCTGGTGCGGCGTTTGAGTCGAAATGGTGCTACATACATCGAGGTATGGCGTAACGGCCAAGTGAATTCGCAGCCGGGGTGAAACGGCCCGCCCAAGGTTGCATCAAGCGCCGCCCGCGTGAGATTGTAGGCCTGCTCAGCGGGATCAAGCTGCTCCCACGGCCTGACCACGGGCAAGCCATCGGCAATAAAATCGCCATTGGCCCATTGCTCTAGCCAACGATATTGGCTAGGCAAAATTGCCTGCCACTCTTGGGGATCGGTGGTTTTGGTGTTGAGCGTAATCGCATCGCCATAAAACAATGGCAAGCCTTCGGGATCAATATAGGGATTGCTAGGATTGCGCATTTGAGCCAAAACCGCTTGGCGCAACGGTTCGCTGGCAGCACTAGGATCGCCCAAACGAGCGATCAACTCAGGATTATTGAAATCGCTGGGGCTGCCCCAACCAAAACTCCGCGCAAAGCCAGCATTAACCCATTGCAATTGGCTAAACCGTGAGAGCAACGGATAAATTTCGCTGCTGAAACGTGGCTTGGCTGGCGCAAGCGTCGAATCAAGCTGCATCGCCACTTCAAACAGCAAATCATAGCCTGTCATAATCGAATTTGTGCCTGGCGCATAATCAGGCGGCGCAACAATCACCCAAGCATGAGTTGCCTGCAAAACCCGTCCATCGCTCAGCTTAACCACGGCCTCAATCGGGCCATCGGCAGTATCATCATGCCAATCATCGTTATCGGCAAAGGTGGTTAAGGGCTTGCCATGGGCCGAAGCTGAGTGACCCCGCCCGCCCAGCACAATCAAATTGCCCTGTTGATCGGTGCGCAATTCGCCCAAATAAACTTGCTTACCAAAGAATGCGCCGTGATCAAAGGCATAGATCGCCTCTTCGCCCTGAGGATTGACATTCAAGCCACAAATGCTGCGCGTGCCACCATCGATCGTCAATTGATCGCGCTCAGTTACATCGGCATTGCGGCGCTTGCTAACAATTTTGCCATCAGCCGAGGCCGGAATATCCAGTGCTTGGATAAATTCATACCACGCGGCTTTTTGATTGGCGAGCTGCGCCGTCCAAACAATTTCTTGCACATCAGGATTGGTTTGGTTTAACTCGCAAATCACCTCACCAGCGGCATTCAAGCCATAAACCCGAAACCGCGCCGCTTGGCGTTTGATCGCGCCACTCGGATCGCGAAACAAATCGGGGTCAACTTGGGGTGCACCCAGCACTTCGGGGCCATAAAAAAACTCATTTGGGCTATTTCCGACGCGGGCAAAGCCAACGGGAGGATAAATCGCGACGCTGACAATCTCAGCACAAGCCATAATCACATCTCCTTGTAAACCATTCAAGCATTTTGGAGGGCTAGGTTAAATCGTGACGAGGTTGGCGTGGCTCCACAATCGGAATGCCATTGCGTTGGCGGCGCAACTCCGCCGAAGCTTGATAGACTACTTTGCGAGCTTCACTGATGCTGCCAACTGGAGCATGTTCAGGCAGTGCATGCCAAGGATTGAAGGCCAGATTTTCGACATAGGCGGCTTGGCCAGGCGCATCAATATCTTGTTGGGGCAGGGTTAGGGTTGCCACATGCAGCGGCGGGGCTAGCTCGGTTGACCATTCGACGGTTGCTGCATCCAACGGCATCAGCTTAGGATTGGTGCGTAGTTGAATGCTAAAGTGCAGATCAATCGGGCCTGCCAACAAACGACTACGCAAATCATCGTGCAAAAAGTTGGGGTTGAGCTGTGGGTTACTGGGTGGCTGTGGATTGAGCGCTTCAAGCGCCAAGCGATATTTGACGTAACGACCTTGGCCAAACGCATAGGGCAGGCCGCTCCAATACACTGCATCGAAGACACTGGCCAGATTTTGCTGCATCAAATCGAGAATTTTGCGGGTTTTGGGGTGTTTGGCGAGATACGCATCATAGCCATCACCCACCAAGCCTTCGTAGGTAAATTCGCACATATCCTTGGCAGTATCGACAAAAAAGACTGGATAATTTTGCAAGACCAAATCGTGAGTTAATGCAGCTTCTTCACCAGTTAATAATTTACGGCCGTGTATACCAAACAGCTTGATGCCTACCCCCAAGGTTGTGCCAAGGTCGCTGGCAAAAGGCACGGTATCGCTGGAAAAGCGCAGCCATGCTGCCAGCTGATCGTAGGCCAACAAGCCAACTCGTAGCTCGGCTGGCAAATCAGGGCGAACCCACCAGGTGGCTTTGGCCCCGCCATGCGCCTTAAGAAACACCGCCCGTCGAACCGGATCTTGTCCGGCGTTAATCCGCGTGCCCATAGTTCTGTTGACAAAGAGCTGGCGTAATTGGGTGATAGGATCAGCACATGGACAATCGTGAGCATGATCTGAACTCATACAAGCTCCTCAGTGCAGCGTGATCGATGAGGGCAGCCAATCGCCTAGCAATTGGCTGCTTAGTTAATTAACGTAGGAAGGGCTGGTTAATTAGACTATTTGGGCACTCAAGTTGGGGAATTTGTTGAAACTTATTGTCGTAGAGGCTACGGCGAAGCTGTTCGCCAAGGTTGGCATAGCTAATTTGGGGATTTTCGCTGAGAATATTTTTCAAAAAGAAGGTCATGGCACCGTGGTAGGTTCCGCCAAAATTGGCATCGGCGGCAACTTGCTCGGCCTTGCAGGCTGAAATCAAAATGGTGTTTTCGTGCTGTGGGCGTTGGCCAAAACTCTGTTTTTGCAACGAACTGACCAACTCGCCTGCAAACTTAGCAATTTCGCTGGGGTCGGCGCTCCGTTGTTGCAGATCAAGAATTTGTTGCGCTACGCTATCAACCTGGTGTTGTTGATAGGCCTGCTTCTTGGCACGAATTTCATCATAAACCACTTTGGCGGGAGTTAAGGTGCGATACCGAATATCGGAAAAAGGGTCTTTGCTGATCGTGCCCGAATGACAGCAATCCATCAACAAAATGAGCCGCGTTGTACCCAAAAATCCTTGATATAGCTCGGCTAAATGGTCATCGCTCAGCAAGCCAGCGCTGGGATAATCAATTGGCGCGAGGCATTCATCAGCACCATCAGGTTCATCGCCATTTTGATCAGGCTGTTGTACGCCATGGCCAGCATAGTGAAAAATTCGAATTTCCGGCTGCCCATCGTTGAGCGGTTCGGCGAGCCAGCCCAAATTATCAATAATAGCTTGGCGCGTAGCCGCAGCATCGGTGATCAAACGCAGTTGATCATCGGCAGCAGCGTGTTGGGCTTTGAACAACTCACGAACTACGCTTACATCGTTGACACAACCCTTGAGTGGCCGCTCGCTATAACTATTGATTCCCACAAATAAGCCACGAATACCCATAGTGCAAACTCCTCAGCGCTAATTTTTTTGGGATGATTGCAGCGTGGCTATACAGTAGTAGAGCGATATGGCCCTGTCAAGAGCAAAACCAGCGCATGCAAAACCAGCATAATCAGGTACAATAGGCGCAGATGGGGGCAAAGAACTAGTTGTTCTTTGCTCCCCTTTTGCGAACAATGGAGGACAAACGGCGTGAGCGCAGAGCAACGACCAATTGTGATTGGGGTCGCTGGCGGAACTGGATCAGGCAAAACTACCGTTTCCCAAGCGATTCTTAGTCGCGTCGGGCCATCACGAATTGCATTTTTACAGCACGATTCCTATTATCGTGATTTTGCTGAGCTTTCGTTTGAAGAACGCTTGCGAGTCAATTTCGATCACCCTAACTCGCTCGATAGCAATTTGCTGGCGCAACATATCGAGGCCTTGTGCAATGGTACAACGATTGAAGTGCCAATTTATGATTTTACGCGCTATGGTCGTCGGCCTGAGGTGATGCATGTGCAGCCGCGTCCGGTTATTTTGGTCGAAGGCATTTTGATTTTTGCCGAAGCTGTGTTGCGCGAATGCATGGATGTAAAAATCTATGTTGATGCTGATGCCGATTTGCGCTTTATTCGCCGCCTCAAACGCGATATTGCCGAACGTGGACGCTCAATCGAATCGGTGATCGAGCAATATACCAATACTGTGCGCCCGATGCATCTTGAATTTGTCGAGCCAACGAAGCGCTATGCCGATATTATTATTCCACGCGGTGGATTGAATGCAATTGCCATCGATATGGTGATTGCCCGCGTCGAGTATTTGCTAGCCGAAAGCGAGAAACAAATATAAAATCAAAAGTCAGAAGGCAAAAAAAACATCGAACATAAGGAGCGGGTTGTAGCGCAGAGTATAGATGGTGATAGGCTATTGGACTTTTTTCGGAAGATTAAGTGCCTTTAGCCTCTCGCCATCCGTTCTGATCCACGAAGCGCACGAAGGACACGAAGGGCGCAAGGGTTGAAACCACGAAGGGCACGAAGATCGCGAAGGTTATGTAACCCAAAGCTCATGCCGATCTCTATGCTGCCTCGTCAACATCAAGCGAGGATTCAGGCAACAAGCTATCAACGAATGCTTGAAATGAAGGGCTACAACACGAAACGTTGTAATACAGATCGCCTTCTTCTTCAGTTTCTAGCTCAAATTCATGATCCCAAAAATAAACTTTGCCCCGCTGCTCGCCACGAATTCCCAAGCAAATTAGGTTGCCTCCAAGATCGTGGGCAATTGGCAAAAGCTCTGGTGGAATCCGCGTCTCATATTCTGTAAATGTTCTGATTACTTGACGAATTTCAGAGGATTCCGCTGCTGGGTCTAAGGATAAAAAATAGTGGATTATACTTTGATCATCAGGCAGCAAGTTACTATTCATATCAAAAACTGTTAGCTCAGGCTGACCGCCGTTATGTTGTAGCAAAAAAGCGCGGTAATCTTCTGGCAGACGACAGCCCAACTCTTGCTCAAAAGCCGCAACTTCAGCCTCATTGGTTGGAGTAAAGCCATCAACAATTGTTATGTTCATCTACATCTCCTCAATATTAACCCAGGCCAGCGAATGAATATCGATCCACGAAGCGCATGAAGGACACGAAGGGTGCGAGGGTTGAAACCACGAAGGGCGCGAAGATCGCGAAGTTTTATTTTTAGCCACAGATTGACCCAGATTTATATGATTATGCTTAAATTTCCAGCCCCTGTGACCCCTGAATCCTAGCCCCTCGAATCCTCTGCGTCTCTCCGTTAAATTCTGAATCCTAGCCCCTCGAATCCTCTGCGTCTCTGCGCTATCCAGTCTCATCCTTTTGCCTTCTAACTTTTGCCTTTTGCCTTCTGACTTTTGCCTTTTGACTTTTGATTTTCGTTGCGTTCCCGTTTGCCACGCGCTAAATGCTGCTTGATCAAACGCTCAACTTCGCTGCGATCAGCGCTGATTTGGGCTTGAATGCTGCGGCGCGTGGCGAGGGTTTGCTTGAGATTACGAATATGCCAAATCCAAACATTCAGCATTGCCAGATTGCGCTGGCACAAACTTACAATCGCCGTTTTGGCCAGCATGCGCAGGCTATAGCCCAAAACCGCCGACCAAGGCCGCAACTTCAGGTAGCAATACAAGCCATTCTTGCTGCTCTCGACCAGCCAGCGCTGGCCGCCGCCGCTACCACCACGCTCGTGTACCACCAGCGCCTCGAAATCTTCGAGCACCTGCCAACCCAACAACCACGCCCGCCAACACAACTCGGTATCTTCCCAATACAAGAAAATAGCTGGGTCAAAACCGCCAATTGCTTGCCATGCGCTGCGCCGCAAAAGCATTGCACAGCCTGGCACAGCCGCCGTGATCGCCACACCATGACGGGTTGGCGGCGCTTGATTGGGATACAAGGTGGTTGGGCAAATAATTGCCGCTTGGGGATTGGCTGCTAGGTGCTGGCGCAAGAGTGTCAGCCAATTGGGCGTAATTTGTACATCGGGATTGAAAAATAAAAAATATTCGCCAGTCGCCGCCGCCATACCTTGATTACATGCCGCACCAAAGCCATGATTATGCTGATTGGCAATCAGCTGAACCTGCGGATACTGCTGACGTACCAACTCAGCAGAGCCATCGCTCGAAGCATTATCAACCACAATTAATTGATAATTGTCGTCGTTGGTCGTGGCGAGGCTTGCAAAACAAGCGGGCAATAGTGCGGCGCTGTTATAGCTCACGATGATGATCGAAATTTGGCCTGGAATCATGCGGGTTTCTCGAATAAACGGCGATAAACTGCCGCAGTTTGGTTGGCAATCAGGCTCCAATCAAGCGCTTGAACTGTTTGGAGCGCATTTTGGCGCAAAGCTTGTCGATCGGGATGGGCGGCGGCACGGTGTAAAGCGGCGCGTAAACTAGCCACATCGTTGGCCTCAAACAAAAAGCCATTCTCGCCATCGCGAATCAATTCGCGGACTGGCGGCAAATCAGGCGCAACCACTGGCGTGGCATACGAAAGCGCTGCCAGCAACATGCCTGAGGTCAAGGTTTTGCGATAGGGCAATACGACCACATCGGAGGCGGCAAACCAAGCAGGCAGAAGGGCATCGGCAATAAACTGGGGCCGTAGCGTGATGCTAGGATTGGTTGCCTGTTGTTGCAATTGCTCAGCATAGCGTTGATCTTTGGCCGCACCCACAATCAGCAAGCGGCCAAGCTCGGCTGACCAAGCCTCAAGCAACAATTCCACACCTTTGTAGGGACGCAATGTGCCAAGATTGAGCGCAACAAAGCCTTTGGGCGTTAGTTGCAATTGCTCACGGGCAGCCGCTTGATCCCAAGCTTCGCCATAGACACCGATATACGAGCCATGGGCAATCACGTTGGTTTTAGCGGCAACCTGATAGCGTTGATCGAGCAGTTGGGCGGCGGCCTGCGAATGTACAATAATTTGCTCAGCCGCCTGCGCCATAGCCTGATAACAACGCTGCGCCCATTGGGGGTAACGCAATTCGTGTGGCTCCAAGTTGTGAGCCGTCCAAACCAATTTTGCTCCACGCAAAGCCAGCAAACGCAATAGCACAATAAAGCTCATACTACGCAATGCAGTTGCCGCTTGGCTGGGCTGCTGGGTCAGTTCATCAAAAAAGTGCCAATGCAGCACCCGCTGACCGCCATGCAACAAGCCATGGCGCAAGGTTTGAGCAAATGGCTGGCGTGCAATCTGCACATCAGGCCATGCAGCAAATGGCGCATACAACAAATCAAGATATGGGTTGGTTGCCAGCAAACGCGGAATTGGATAGATCGTGATACTCATAGTTTTGCGTTGGCCGCCAAACGCGACCAACGCCCTGCAAAATAATGCTATGGTGTGGGAATTCCACGATAGCTGTTGGTTCCGCCGCCAGTCGTGAAATACAACGTGCCATTAATCTCGCCAATAATGCCTGAATAACGGGTTGCTGGCAAGTTGTTAGGCATTTGTGCCCAAGTATTCGTGGCCGGATCATACACATAAATCGTATTATGTTTAGTTCCGTTGGTGGTTTGGCCAGCAAAGACGAAAATTTTACCGCCAAGCGCCAAGGTCGAATGGCTAATATGGTTCAAGGCCAACGGAATATCGGCCATTTGTTCCCACATATTCGTAGCGGGATCATAGCGATGCACATCGTTATCGACGGTTAAACTACCATCGTGGCCATGCTGACCGCCAATATAGTAGAGTTTGCCATCAAGCACCACCCCACCAGCATGTTGACGTGGATTGGGCAACTCGGCATAGGTTAGTTGGTTGGTCTGGGTCACCCAACCAGTCGCCAAATCATTCAAATCGAGCACAAAATGCGTGCCAACATCAACCTGTTTGTAATAGGTTCCACCAACATAATGCAACTTCCGATCAAGATAATACAGCTGGCCCGCCGCCCGTTGAATCGGAATCACCGGCAAGTTGGTGTAGGTATTGGTGGCGGTGTCGTAATAGCGCGAAACCCGTGAGCCGAAAATCTGGCCAACTCCATCAAAATCTTCAATATAGCCACCAACAAGGAAGATCTTTTGACCATCGGTGGCAGTACCAACGTGAGTCAAACCTCGCTCCAAGGGCGCAATCGCTGTCCAGGTATTGGCCACTGGATCATACACGTTCGACAAGCGCGAGGGTGTATCGCCCGATAAACCAGGCTGACCGAAGCCACCAAAGACATACAATTTGCCGCCAACCACTGCGCCTTGAGCTTCAACCGCCGCAAAAGGATAGCTAAATGGTGTTGGCACAGCCGTAGACCAAACAATCCGTGTGAAGTTGGGCGGTGTGGTTGGGGTCGCCGTACCCACAATCGTGGTTGGGGTGGTGGTTGGTGGACGTGGGGTTGCCGTAGCCGTGCTGGTCGGCGTTGATGTATGGGTTGATGTACTCGTTGGCGTTGATGTATGGGTTGGTGTGTTGGTCACGGTTGGCACATCAGTTGGTATGTTGGTCGCGGTTGGCACATCAGTTGGTGTATTGGTCGCAGTTGGCACGTCGGTTGGCGTACTGGTTGCGGTTGGTACAGCAGTTGGTGTGTTCGTCGCGGTTGGCACATCGGTTGCGGTGTTCGTCGCAGTTGGCACATTAGTTGAGGTACTGGTTGCGGTTGGCGCGGCGGTTGGGGTAGTGCTCGATGTTGCAGTTGGCGAGAGCATCACACTGGTTGCGGTTGCCGCATTTGTTGGCATTGGCGTAATTTCACTAGAATTTTTCAAGGCCAACGGTAAAAACGTACAATCGCTGGTTGTGCAATTCGGGTCATCCAACAGGCCAGTTGTGCGAGCTAAACTCAAGCCAGCACTCGCTAGAAGCAGCGTCAGGCTGATTGCGATTAATATCCATCGTCGGCGCTGCATGCAATGTTCTCCATTATACGGTGGCTTAGGGGGCTAGGGACGAGGGGCGAGGGATCAGGGACTAGTGGAATGCCGGGGGCGAGGGATCGGCATTTAATCCATAGGCTAGCGGCTATAGGCTTTTGGCTTTTTGAGATCATTGTCATTCCACAAATTGTTCCGCTAGCCTAGCGCCTATAGCCGTGTTTCCTGAAGCCTAACCCCTGAATTCTGACCCCTGCTCCCTACTTCGCTTTGAAAATTCGTAAGCGCAAACTTGTGCCTGTGCCTGAGCTTTGCACTTCGTATTGATCAACCAACTCGCTGATGAGATAGGAGCCGAAACCGCGCAGCATGCCCGCTTCGAGATTATCTTCCTCGACCACCCGCCGTTCGGTATTGAAATGCTCGATGCCTTTGCCATGATCAATAATTTCAACTTCTAACTGATCGGCATGCAACGAGAAAATCACTTCGACCGAGCCAGCCACACCGCCGCCGCCACCATGCTCGATAGCATTGGTTACTGCTTCGCTCACCGCCAGTTTCAAATCTTCGACGCGCTCACGTGGAAAGCCCATTGTGCTACCGAGTTCGGCAGCACTAGCTCGCACAACCCGCTCAAAGACCAAATCCGATGGAATGTTGAGGTGAATCCGATTCATCGCGAACCTCCACGAGCCATTGCACGGCCCTTTTGTGGTAATTGTTCCTGTTGGTTGATCAGATGTTCATAGCGGCGCAGGTAGGCCTTACCCAAAGAACTGTTGCCAACTTGGAGATAACATGCCCCCAAATAGTAGAGTGCTTGAGTATGGCGTGGGTTGCGGCGCAGCACTTTTTCAAATAATGGTATGGCTTGGGCTGGTTCTAACATTTCTTTATAACATGTACCCAGCATAAAGGTGGTTTCAATATCATCGGGCCAATGCATCAGCACATGGCTAAATTCACGCGAAGCCAAATCGTAGCGACGGCGGCGGGTGTACATATAACCCAAATCGTAGCGCAATGAATGCGCATGCGGCGCTAACTCCACCGCTTTACGCCAGGCTGCTAGTGCCCAACTTTCATGCCCCAACACGGTGTACATAAATCCCAATAAATAGTAGGCATTGGGATCTTTGGGCAAAAGTTGGACCGCGCGTTCAAAAGCACGCATCGCAGCATGATGTTTCTCTAAATCATAGAGCAACTTGCCCATTTGTAAGAACACTTGACCATCGTTGGGCCGCAACTTGGCGGTGCTATACAAATGGTTATAGGCCTCACGATGCTTGCCCTGAAAGCGTAAAATTGCGCTGATCCGCAGCCGCGCATCAACATAGTAGCGATCTTGCGGTGGAATTCGGCCATATTCTTGCAAGGATAATTCCCAGCGCCGCGCCCGCGCCAACAAATTGCCCAACAAATAGCGGGCACGATGCTCGGTTGGTCGCCATTTCAGCAAGGCCTCGTAAATCCGCTTGGCATCTTCATCATAACCTTGGGCTTTGAGGTCGTCACTCAAACGATAGTACCAATTGGCAACCTCTTGCTCGGATTTGCTGACCAGCACTTCATCGGGGCCAACGCTGGGCGAGATAAAGGTTGGCTCAACCCGTAGCGCCTCGGCAAAACAACGCTGAGCCAATTCGTGAGCACCATGAGCTTGGTGCATCAAACCCATGTAATACAAAGGCTCGCCAGCATAAGGCCGCAATTCACGAGCTGAAGTAAAGTGAATATAGGCGCGGCCAGCATCATCGAGCATTTGATAAGCGCGACCAAGCGCAAAATGGGCCTCGTACAAGCCATTATTATGCTCAAGCGCTTCCTTGAATGCGCCAATTGCCCGATCAATTTGGCGCATCGCGCCGAAAGCCACACCTAAATTGTAGTGGGCTTCGGCTAATTGCGGGTCGGTTTGTACCGATTCCAAATATTCGCGCTGAGCCGTCGGCCAATCATCTTGAAAAGCACAGGCATTACCAATATACAGATAGATAATCGCCCGTTCGCGATCGTAGATTTGCGATTTCTCATCGCCTTCAACATAGGCAGCGATTAATGCAGTTTTAAAATGCTCGATTGCATCAGGATAATTGGCGGCCAAATAGGCTTTGATCCCGCGCCCAAACGCAGCACCCAAGCGCGTCCCAGCCATAAAACGCTCGCTCCCAGCAAAGGTATCGAGGTCCAGCGGCATTACATTCAAAGTGTCAACATTGGTAGTCATAACAGTTCCCTTAGGACGATCCTTTGGTGGATTGGAGCAAGCGATATTCTTCGATCACTGGGCGCAATTGCGCTTGGAGTTCACGGGCAATCCCACGGCCAAATTGGCTGGATACCATTTCATTCAGTGGGCGCAATAACTCTAGACATTGGTCGGGCGTGCGGGTTGTGCCAACCAAGTTCAAGGCTTGCCACCACTCGTCAGCAGTGATTGGCCCAACCACATCGGCCACAATGCTATGCATTTCATCAAGCAAATTTGCCAAGCGCCGCCGTACCAGCACCATCGTCACATCATCGTGTTTAAGCTGGCCTTGAGTCCAGGCGCGAACTTCGCTCAGCACGCGGGCCATCAAGGCGCGTGGCTTGAGATGGCCAACTGCTTGTAACAGGCTTTGAAAACGCGGGTAGCCATACAATACTTGGTGTTCGTTGGTCGCTTCAACAATACCATCAGTGTACAACATGACTGAATCGCCATAGTTCAGTTGTAAGATGGATTCACTATAACAATCAATTTCCATAACCCCAAGTGGCACACCTGACGTTTCGATTTCAATCACTTGATTATTGATCACAATCAGATAATTGTGACCAGCATTGGCCAAGTGCATCATGCCTGTTTGCGGGTCGATTAATGCATAGAGCATCGTAACCATGCCTTGGGGCATTTCTTCGATCAAAATATTATTCACCGCTGCCAAGGTTTGGCCTGGCGATTGGCCGCGTCGCACTTCAGCCCGAAACACGGTTCGTGCTACTGCCATCCGCAAGGCCGCAGGCAAGCCTTTGCCGCTCACATCGCCAATCATAATTCCCTGCGAGCCGTTGACCGCCAGAAAATCATAGAGGTCGCCACCAAGCTCACGCGCTGGCAATGAGACCGCGCTCATTTCCCAGCCAGGCAGGCGCGGCACGGTTTCGAGCATCAAGCCCTGTTGCAAATCTCGCGCCAATTGCAAATCTTGTTCCAGCTCAGCTTGGCGTTGGTCGGGTTCAGGCGCTGCGGGCGGGGTTGGCACTGGTGGCTCAAGCGGAACCGCCACACGACCTTGGGCGCGGTGACTGAGCAGTGAACTATAGATTGCTGATTGTGCTTTTTGCATAGTTTTAGAATGTTCCTTGGCTGGCTTCTAAGCCGCCAATCCAGCGTTCACAAGCAGAACGCAGCCACCCCACGGCAATTCCATCAATAACCGTGCTACTTGAATGTTGGGCCAATTTGCGCAAGGCATGTTGATAATAACGTAAAGCGGCGGTTGCTCGCCCTTGATGGCGATAGCTCTCAGCTAAATGAAAGGCAATCGTCGGCGAATCGGGCACTAAATAGCTGGCTCGCTCAAGATAATTAATCGCTTTATCCCATGCGCCTTGGTTAAGTTCGATCATGCCCAGCACGACATAGGCAGCATCTTGCAGCACATCAAGCTCTAATGCCCGCCGCGCCTCAGCCGCCGCTTGCTCATGCTGCCCAAGATCGGCGTGCAATTGCGCGGCTAAAGCCAAAATTGCTGGCTGGCGCTGGTTGGGCGCAATACTCGCCAACAGGCTTAATCCACGTCGCTGCTGGCCTTGGCCACGCAATTTCCGCGCTTCATCCAACAAACTCGTCACATCGGGCGGCTTGCTTGGGCTAGCTGGCGCTAATGGCCGCGTACTTGGGCGTGGCCGCGCTGGTATTGGCTCGGCTGGCTTATTCAGCGGCTTGGTGATTGGTCGTTCGCTCAAGTTGGGGCGTGGTTTAGGTTGACCATCGCCTTTGCGATAGATAAACGCCCCAGCCACCTCGACCGTTTCAAAGCGATCAAAAATGCCCCACAGCGACTCGGAAAAGCCCAAGAGCAGATAGCCACCAACCGCCATCGCCGCATAAATCCGTTCGATCAATTGGCGACATGTTTCCAGCTGAAAATAGATCGTGACATTCTGGCAAAATACCACATCAAGTTGATAGGCCCAATGTGGCAGGGCATCAAGCAAATTGTGCTGTTCAAATTGTACCAAGGATCGCACGGCTTCGCTGACACGCAACGCTCCGTTGGATTGCGGTTCAAACCATTGTCTGTAGTCGGCTTGCACATTCGTTAGCGAACGACCACGATACTCGGCGGCAATCGCTCGCTCCAACGGCACATTGCTCAAATCGGTAGCCCAAATCGAAATCGGGCGGCTCGGCGGATTGCCCCATTGTTGCAAGGCAACCATGGCCATGCTATAGGGTTCCTCGCCAGTTGAGCAACCAGCACTCCAACAGCGCAATGGCCGCAACGGCGAGCGCGAACGCTGCAATTCAGGCAGAATATGCTCACGTAAGGCCCGAAAATGGGCAGGGTTGCGAAAAAATTGGGTTTCATGGTTAGCCAAGCGTTCAGCCAACCATTGCAACTCGCCGCCATTGGTGGGGTCTTGAATTCGCAATGTATAGGCAGCGGGGCTAATTTGTAATTGCCGATAACGCTCCTGAACGAGCATGCGGCCTTGGCGCATGCGGCTATCATCGAGATATAAGCCAGCCCGTTGAGCTAGATAATCGCGGATGATCATCCATTGTTCAGTGCTCAACTCGCTCATCGACGTTCAGTTTCGCTGAGCAACGCCACCAAACGCGGCGCAATCAGATCAGCAGCTAAAAATTCCATGGCAGCCCCAGCTTCCTCTGCCGCCCGTGGCATGCCCCAAATCGCGCTAGTGGCTCGATCTTGGGCGATCGTGCGAGCGCCAGAGCGGCGTAAAGCCAACAAACCTTGCGCTCCATCGCGACCCATACCAGTCAATAACACCCCGATCGTCTGTTTCGGCAACACTTTGGCAGCTGATTGCATAGTCACATCGACTGATGGATAGAGCAAATTATCGGGTTCAGTTTCCAAATGTACCGTCCAGTTGGCATCAACCCGCAAGTGATGGGTATCGGGCGCAACATAGACATGGCCATTTTTCAAACTACCCCGGTGTTGCGCCAATTCCACCGTCAAGGGCGAATGATTGTCCAACCAGTCTACCATTGTACCAACAAATCCCTCGGCGATGTGCTGCACAATGATAATGCTTGCGGGGATGCTCGCAGGCAGGCTATGCAGGAGTTTGTATAACACTCGTGGGCCGCCAGTCGAAGCCCCAACCACAATCAGCCAGCGTTGGCTTGGCGGGCTAGCCGAGGCCAATAATAAGGGAATGTTGGTTTCGGTCGTTGGCGATTTGCGCCGTCGCCCGCGCAAATGGGTCAACACTTTAACTCGTGAAAGCACCTTGACCCGCTCCAACAGCCGCATCCGATTAGCTTCGCCTTGAGCTAGGGTCAGGTCGGTTGGTTTCTCCCAAACTTCCAAAGCTCCGGCGTTGAGCATTTGAAAGGTTAAATTACGATCATGGCGGGTCAGCGATGAGGTGATCACCAAAATCGGCGTAGGATGATAGGCCATAATTTCTTCGGTGGCCTGCAAACCATCCATCACCGGCATGCGCACATCCATTGTGATAATATCGGGTTGCAACGCTGCCACCAATTGCACCGCCTCACGGCCATCACGGGCCTCGCCAACCACTTGAATCGCGGGATCATTGGCTAAAATAGTGCTGATGACTCGGCGCGAAACCGCCGAATCATCAACAACCAACACTCGAATTGGTGCAAGCGGCCCTGTCATCATTACATACCCAACAACAATTTGACCCGATTAGGCAAATCGAGCAAATCGAGATCTTTGTTGAGATAATCGTCAACTCCAGCTTCAAAGCCTGCCCGTTTATCATCCATCGATGTTAGCATGATAATTGGCAGCTCTTCAAACAAGGGATTGGCGCGTAACTGACGGCAAACCTCATAGCCATCAATCCCAGGCATCTGCACATCTAACACTACCAAATCGGGCGTGAGATCGCCGATTTTTTGCAGCGCTTCCTCGCCACTGTAGGCCAAATCGACAGCATAGCCATACATTTCCAGCCGCATTTTGACAATATCGGTAACCAGTTTGCTATCGTCAACAACTAAGATACGTTCACTCATTGAAAAACTCCTCGCAGGGGCAGATAAGCCTTGATTCGGGCGGCGCTACTTTAGCGACCAAGTAATTGATGAATCGTTTCGAGCAAGTTGCTTTGATCAAACTGGCTTTTGACGATATAGGCTTGCGCACCAGCCAACAAGCCTTCACGCCGATCGCTATCGCGGGCCAAGCTGGTGATAATGATAATTGGCAGTTGGCGCAAACGGTCATGGGCACGCACACGGCGGGTTAGCTCAAAGCCAGTTAGCAACGGCATTTCAACATCGCTTACCAGCAGATCGTAGGAATTGTGATTGAGCTTGTCAAGCGCATCTTGGCCGTTAATCGCCGTTTCAACCACATAGCCCGCCGATTGCAGCATTGAGCGAAGTAGTTCGCGGGTGGTAAATGAATCTTCCGCGACCAATAATTTGGCGGGTTGGAGCTTGGTTGGCGCTGGCAAAGCGACTGGTTTGCCCCATTCACGCGCCCGCGCCGCAATCGCCAAGGGATTGAGCACTAACACCAAACGCCCATCAGGCAGGGCAATCGCACCAGTGCATAAACGCTGTTCGTTCAACAACGCGCCCAACGATTTAACCACCACCTCACGTTCATCGACCAATTTATCGACAAGCAAGGCCAATGGGCGATTAGCTGGCCCCAAAATCACCAAATTGGAAATATCCGATGGTTGTGGCAAGGGGCCGCGCTGCTCAAGCAAGGGCGCAAGCGCTACAATGCTCACGCTGCGCTCATCAACCCGTACGGTTGGTCGCCCTTCGACGGTCTGAATTTGCCCGCCAGCAACCCGCCGCCCACCTAAACAGGCGGTCGAGGGCAAGGCATAGGTCGTGCCAGCCACATCAAATAACAACACGCGCGTGGTCAGCAAGGTAATTGGCAAAATCAGCGTGAAGGTCGTGCCTTGGCCAAGCACCGAATGCACATCGACCCGCCCGCCAACCTCGGTCACTGCCGCCCGCACCACATCCATGCCCACGCCACGGCCTGAAACATCGGTGATGATTGCGCTGGTGGAAAAACCAGGCTGCCAGATTAACTCCAAAGCTTCTTCATCACGCAAGCGAGTCGCGGCATCAGCCTCGATAATTCCCCGTTTAATTGCAGTTGCCCGAATCACTGCTGGATCGATTCCACGGCCATCGTCGCTGATAATAATTTCAATTGTGCCGCCCAACGAGCGAGCTTCTAAACGCAAGCTTGCTTCGGCAGACTTGTGAGCTTTCACACGCTCATCGGGGCTTTCGATGCCATGATCAAGCGCGTTGCGCACCAAATGTACCAACGGATCAGCCATTAACTCAATCACTTTGCGGTCGGCCTCGGTGGTTTCGCCTTCGGTGATTAAGTTAACTTCTTTGCCCAACGAACGAGCCAGCTCGCGCACGGCCCGAGGAATTGGCGCAAACAAACCAGCCACAGGTTGCAAACGGGTCGCCATGACCTCGGCTTCAAGTTCATCGACCAAGGCCTCGCTAGCAGCGCTATGGCTGCTCCAACGCTCGGTGAGCAAGCGCAACTGATTGCGCGTCGATTGGGCCAGATTTTGCAGTTGGCTGGCTAATTCGCTGGCCTCGCGCCGTTGCTGAAAGGTCACGCGTTGGCCCGTCAAGCGCTCGCTCAATTGTTGGCTCAGGCGCTCACTTTTGGTCAGCAATTTATCCAAAGCCTCAAGATCGGCGACATGCTCAAGGTGCAATTGACGGGTCACCACCAACTCACCAGCGGTATTCAACAACCGATCTAAGCGCGAAATTGGCACACGCACGGTCGAACGAGTGCTAATCACTGGCTTGGGGGCTTCGGCTGAGGCTGATTTTTTGGGTTTGGCAGGCACGGCTGGCTTAGCAACCACTGGTTCGGGCTTGGGTTGCTCAAGCACAACTGGCGCTGGCTCAGGTTCTGGTTCGGCCACTGGCGCGACAATTGGCGCAGCTTTAGGCGCTATTGGCGCAGTCGGCAAGCTTTCACCAGCCGCCAAGGCATTCAGTTGCTCCACCAAACGATCAACGTTGGGATCGGTTGGCGGCGGCTCGTTGACTTGGGAATTCAGCACTAGCAGCACATCAACACTGGCCAGCAGCACATCGTTAATGCTCGAATTCATGGCTAGCATGCCACTGCGCAAGGCCGAAAGCAAACTTTCCATGGTATGTGCCAAACGACCCATATCGACTTGACCCAGCATGCGCGCCGAGCCTTTGATCGTATGTGCCGCCCGAAAAATCGTATCAATCGCTTCGCGATCGCCTGGGTTTGACTCCAAGGCCAATAAGCCTGTGGTCAAGGCCCGCACATTCTCTTCAGTTTCTTCGCGAAACTGGCCAAAAAATGCTGATAAATCAAAACCGCCCATGCGATAGCTCCTCGCTTAGCGTGTATTGGCATCAATGTTGACCAACGAATGCAAGCGATTTGCAATCGCGGTGAGTTTGGATGCAGCGTCGGCAGTTTGGCGCGAACCAGCCGCCGTTTGACGTGAGACTTCGGCAATTTCACGCATGGTTTCAACAACTTGCTCCGATGCAGTTTGTTGTTGAGCGGTTGCTAGGCTAATTTCTTGGGCTAATTGGGCAGTATGTTCGCCCAAAACCACAATTGAATCCATCTCTTGGCCAGCACGATGAGCCAAGCTGACCCCTTGTTCGACTTCTTTGACGCTCTCTTCGGTGGCCAGCACTGAGGCGTTGGTCGCAGCCTGAATTTCGGCAATCACATCTTTAACTTCGCGCGAAGCCGCCAAAGTACGATTGGCCAAGCTCTTGACTTCGGCGGCAACTACGGCAAATCGGCGGCCATGTTCGCCAGCTCCAGCCGCTTCAATCGCCGCATTCAAGGCCAGCAGGTGGGTTTCATCGGAAACATCATCGATCAAGGCAATAATTTCGCTAATATGATGCGAACGTTCGCCCAAGCTCAAAACTCGCGAAGAAACCTCTTGTACCCGCTGCTTGATCCGCTCCATACCTTGAATCGCTTCATCAACCGATTGCTGGCCCATGGCCAACGAGGTCAAGGTTTGTTGAGCGGCAATACTGACTTGATCCGAGGCACTAGCGATTTGTCGCGCTGTAAAGCCCAATTCTTCGATGGTTGATGAAACTTCTGCCACAGCCGAGGCTTGCTCAGTTGCCCCCGAAGCTTGTTGTTGCGAGGCTGCCGATAATTCGGTAGCGGCAAACGAAAGATCAGTGCCAAGCTCGATCTGCTGAATATTTTTCTCGATCAACTGCTCATTGGCCCGCATCAAATCGGCTGTCCATTGCTCACTTTTTTGCGAATATTCAGCCAAAGCACGGCTAAAAATCGTGGTCAGGACAATCGTGGTAGCCAAGCCAACAAAAAACAGCACCGCCCCAACGCCATAGACCCCGGCGTTATTGGCAGCGGTCAGGGTTGTCACTCGAAATGATTCAAGGTTGCCCTTGAGCAGTAATAACAGACCATACGCTAAGGTAATCGCAACGCCATACGAGACAATTTCGCGCCATGTTGCGACCAAACCGACAATAAACAGCATCACCAGCAACAGCGAGACAATCAGGCTTTGATCGATGCCGCCATAGCGCACGGCACAAGCCAAGGCTGACAACGAAATTGTGCCAATTAAAACATAGGTAACAATTTGATCTTGGCCTTGATTAATCATGCGCAAGCTGAACAAGGCAATCAACCAAACCGCGCCCATCGAGACAAACAAAACCCCAAGGGCATCCCACAATTGTGGATTATTGCGCTCGTAAATCCACGCCACCAAGACCACTAAAAAAGGCACAACCAAGGCAGCCAAGGCAACAATCCGCATAATCACGCGGCGGCGATCAGTCAAATTCGTAAAATCGAGCGAGAAAAGCGAACCTAAATTCGCCATGAGCAGACTCCTTGGCACTGGTCTAGCGCTTGGCGTGTACCAGCACAAACAGTTCAAGATCAAGCATGAGGCATGGGCGTTCATCGAGCATAATAATGCCCAAAATGCTGGGGTCGAGCAAGCTATCGGAAACTAGGCTTGGCAGTGGTTGCAGGCTCAAGGCTGTGCTAATCGGGTCGCCCAATTGATCGACTACCACGCCCATAGCTGTTTGCCCAACCACAAATAAGGCTAAGCGATTGGCTTGTTGGCCAATTGGCTGCTGGAGCCACTGATTTAAGTCAATGACATCGATTGGATTAGATTGCTGAACCACGCTACTAATTGGTTGCCCGCTATTGGCAACATAATCCACACCAACCAAGGCGGTTTGGCGAATCAAGATCGTTTGATCGCCAACATTAACTGGATAAAGATCGCTGACAATGACTGGGTTAACCATTGATCGACCCAAGTAGGGCATTAAGATCAAGCCAGGTTGCAAACCCAAACGGCGTTGGCAGCAAACCTCGGCTAGCGACCGTTCCACGATGGGGAGTTGGCTCAGCCAAACCCACATCCAAGGTCAACATATCGATCACCTGATCAACCGCGATTGCACAATCGATCTGTTCGTGAACGAGCAAAAAACGACTACGCCGAGTCGGGGTAATTGGCTTCATGCCTAAAACCACCCGCATATCAACCACCGTCAGCAGCACCCCGCGCTGATTGATAATCCCCATAATCGCGGTTGCAGTGCCTGGAATGCGAGTTGGATTACGCCAACGTTCGATGCCACGCGCCTGCTCAACTGGCAAAGCAAACCGTTCTTGATCGAGGATAAAAACCACAAATTGCGCCAATTGATCCTCAACTTGGCTCACAATAGGCTCCCGCATGATTCAATAATGGTTGTATGGCTCAATTGAGCAGCAACCAAGCATTGAATCATCACAAATGGCGCGTTCTAAAGCAGCAAATCGTAGCTTAGCATAGTCGCAAGGTAGCCCAACTGTCAAGCGTACTAAAGCAAGTAATTTGTAAGGATGAAGGATGAGGGATGAGGGATGAAAGCAACCATCAAAAATTGAGGATCACACTATTCAACGCAGAGGCGCAGAGATCTGAATGGCGATAGGCTTTGGGCTATCGGAACATGTTTCGGGCAATTCACAGCAAAAAATCTAACCTTCGTGTGCTTCGTGCTCTTCGTGGATCAAAAAACAATTTGCGTGTTCTTCGTGGCTCAAAACTATGCGCCGGATAGCCGACCCCTAGCGCCTATGCCCGATAGGCTTGTAATTGGCTAATTAAATTATGGCCAGTAATTGGCTTGGCTAAGCTCAAACGGCCAGTGGTTCGGGGTTGCGGCAGATCGGTCAGCAAAATATAGTTCTGATGATCGCGGCAATTGAGCGCATTGCTGTGCTCGGTTGAAATCGCTTCATCAAGGATGATAAATTCTGGCTGATATTGCTCGTTCAGTTGAGCCGCGAGAGTGCAGGAATCGGCTTCGTAGACTGTATAGCCTGCCCGGCGAAGGTGATATCTCATGAGCGTTCGGGTGATCCAGTCGGGATCAACCAGCAAAACAGTCTTTAGCATACTTAACATCCTTATAGCGATGGATCATTTGGGCAACCATCACCACCACTATAAGAATGTAAGTTTACGAGTAAGATTACAAGCCGCGCCGTGGTTGCACGTCGAACACATAGCCCACGCCACGCACAGTCTTTAAGTAGATTGGCTTTGATGGATTGTCCTCAAGTTTGGTGCGCAACGAGCGAATTCGCACCCACAACGAGGATTGATCACCCTCTTCGCCCAAGCCCCAAGCCTTGCGCAACAGGGTTGTGGTTGCCACCGCCACAGTTGGTGTTTGCAACAGTAAGTACAAGACCCGTAGCTCAATCGGCTCCAACGGAATTGCCTCACCTTTGCGCAACAGAATATGCTGACCAAAATTAACTGAGAGATCTTCGTCAATTACCACCAACTCGCCTGGATGCAAGCCACCTTCATACGATTTGGTCAGCAGTTTATTGACCCGTGCACGCAATTCAGGGTAGCGGTAGGGCTTGGTCATATAATCATCGGCATGCTGCTCAAGGCCGCGTACAGTTGTAGCCTCATCGGAAATCGAGGTCAGCATAATCACTGGAATTTCCACATAGCGCCGCAAACGGTCGGATAGTTCAAAACCAGTCATGCCAGGCATCATCAAATCGAGAATCGCCAGATCAGGCCATGAACTTTCGACCATGGTCAAGGCCGATTGGCCTGATTCTGCCGCCATTACTTCAAACCCATCGTTAAGCAAATTGCTCACGAGCGTGCGGCGAATAATCGTGTCATCATCAACTACAAGAATACGCCATCGTGCTGGCATCGGGTGTTACTCCTTCCAAGGTAGCTGCACGGTGACCGTCGTCCCCTTGCCTACTTGGCTATCCACGCTAATTGTGCCGCCATGAGCACCAACCGCTAAATTGCAAAAGGTCAAGCCCAGCCCAGTACCCCGCGATTGGGCGGTAGTACGACCTTGATAAAATTTATCGAAAATATGCGGAATATCTTCGGCAGCAATCCCCTGCCCCGTATCGCTGACGTTTAGGGTAATCAGTTGCTGCGCTTGATCAACCGTGCCAACCACGCGAATTGTACCACCTGGCCGCGTCCATTTGATGCCATTGCTGACCAAATTGGCCAATACGCGCACCATTTTATGCTCATCAAGCACCACCAATGGCTCGGCTGGCAGATCAAGCTCAAAGCTTAGTTGTTGTTCAACCGTAATTCCCAAAACTTGCTCACTCAGCAATTCACCCAAACGCTGCAAGCTGGTGGTTTCCTGGCTAAGCACCAAACGCCCAGCCTCAGCCTTATACACATCGAGCAAATCGTCGATCAGGCGTTGTTGGGCAGCTCCGGCTCGAAAGCCAAGCTCGACAAACAATTTGCCATCATCATCAAGCTGGGTGGTCATCAAGGCATCGAAGCAGCCAACCATGCCTGCCAACGGTGCGCGTAAGTCGTGGGTCAGCATTTGAATAAAGCCATCGCGGCTATCTTCAGCTTCGCGCAAACGGGTGTAGACCGCCGCATTGGTCAAGGCCACGCTTAATTGATCAGTCAATGCTTTGATCAGGGTTTCTAGCTCGGTGCGGAAGAAATTACGTTGGGGATGCACCAAGATAAATACGCCGATGATCGTATTTTGGGCATAATTATGTAATGGCAAGGCCAGCGCCGAGCCAATTTCCTCACGATCATCATAAAAATGCTTCCAACGGGGATCGTTTTGGGCATCTTCGACGATTTGGACTTCGCCAGTGCGCAAGGCATACGAGGCCAAGCCTTCACGTAGCACCGCCTGAATCGCTTGTTCAGCCTCGGCAGGCGGCAAATGTGGTCGAAACAGAATCCGCCGCCAAACCCGATTTTGATCATCGAGCAGCAACACGCTACCACGGCTGGCTCCCAACAGCTCGTTGATCGCATTCAAGGCTTCGGGCAACACTTGATCAATATCCAACGAGCGATGCAAGGTTTGCGAAACCCGATAGAGAAAGCGCAAACGTTCTTGTTCCCGATGGAGCGCACGGCGCGTATGTTTCAAGCGCAACAGCACGCGCATACGAGCCAGCAATTCATCACGATTGACGGGCTTGGTAACGTAATCATCAGCGCCCAAATCCAACCCAGTTACCGTATCGGCGGTGGTTTGCTTGGCCGAAACAAAGATAATTGGAATAAATGGCAGATGGTTGCGCTCACGAATTGCCTGCAACGTCTGGTAGCCATCCATTTCCGGCATCATTACGTCAAGTAAAATCAAATCGGGGACTTGCTGTTCGAGCATGGTCAAGGCTTCGAAGCCGCTGCGAGCACAGGCAGTAGCATAACCAGCGCGTTCCAACATCCGCTGTAACACCATCACATTGGTGGTTTGATCATCCACAATCAAAATTAGTTCGGGTGTTGCTTGCATTCCTGTGCTCCATGCGCTGAAAATTACGAAGCCGACGCTAGCTCAGAAAGTTCCATCCAGCGTTCGTAGCTTTGTTCTAAGCTTTGGCTGACCTGCTCAAGTTCGGTGTGCAAACGGGTATAGGCTTGATAATCGCTGCCTGCGTTATTCAATGCTGCATTCAATTCGTTTTGGCGGGCTTCTAAGTTGGCGATGGTTTTTTCGAGTTCGCTCAATTCGCGTTGCTCTTTGAAGCTCAGTTTACGCGGTTTTTGCTCGCGTGGCCGCTCTTGAGTTGACGGTTTGGTTACAGCCTTGAGTGCTGATTGCTCGCGTTCGTAGACTTCACGATAGGCCGAGTAATCGCCTGGGAAGTGGCGCACCTTGCCATCGCCCTCGAAAATCAGCAAATGATCAACCGTGTTATCGAGAAAAGCCCGATCGTGCGAGACGATAATCACTGCGCCATTAAATTGCTCAATGTATTCTTCCAAAATTGCAATCGTCTGCACATCAAGATCGTTGCTGGGTTCGTCGAGCAGCAACACATTGGGATTGCGCATCAGGGTTCGTAATAAATAAAGGCGGCGGCGTTCGCCCCCCGACAAGCTGTGGATATAATCCCAATGCTGATTATTCGGGAACAAAAAGCGCTCAAGCATTTGGCTGGCGGTGCGTAAACCCTCGCCTGTTTGCACCAACTCAGCACCATCACTGACATAATCGATCAAGCGTTGGTTGGGGTTAAGATCGCTGCTACTTTGATCGTAATAGGCCACATGGATGGTTTCGCCCACCACCAATTCGCCACTATCAGGCTGCAAACGGCCTGCGATCAAATTGAGCAAGGTCGATTTGCCAACCCCGTTTGGGCCGATAATTCCCAGCCGATCGTCGCGAGTAAGCTGATATTCAAAATTGCTCAGCAAGGTTTTGCCAGCAATTTGCTTATTCACGCCATGCATTTCGATCAGCTTTTTGCCAATCCGTCGGCCTGTCGATTCAAGCTCCAAGGTTCCACGCTCTTGGCGGCGCTCTTGGTTGATCAAGGCATTAGCGCGATCGACGCGGGCTTGTTGTTTGGTGGTTCGAGCTTGCGCACCTTGACGCAACCAAGCCAATTCGCGGCGCACCTCGTTGCGATGGTCAAGCTCGGCCTTGGCGCGTTGGCGTTCGCGCTCAATTCGTTCGACCACAAAGCGCTCGTAATTGCCTGGATACGAAAATAATTGATGATCTTCAAGCTCAACAATCGCCGTCACCACCCGATCCAAAAAGTAGCGATCGTGGGTGATCAGCAGCAACGCGCCTTGCAAATTGGCTAAATAACCTTCCAGCCAAGCCACGGTAGTTGGGTCGATATGGTTGGTTGGCTCATCGAGAATCAGCAAATCGGGCTTTTCGATCAGCACCCGCGCCATCGCCACACGCTTGCGTTGGCCGCCAGAGAGCGTGCCAAGTTGGGCATCAAGCGTGGTAATGCCAAGCCGCGAAAGCACCGTTCGAGCGCTCAACTCGGTATCCCAAGCATCAAGCGTGGTCAAACGTTCGCTCAACTCGGCTACGGCAGCCAGCGCTTTGGTATCGTTAGGGTCTTGCTCAAGCTGCACACTGGCAAGCGTATATTGGCTAAGCAAGGTTGCACCTTCGCCCGCCGCCGCATACACATATTCCAACACCGTTTGGTTGGCATCCATCGGCGGATCTTGAGCCAAATAGCCAATTCGGCAATCTTTGCGCAAGGTTACGCGGCCAGTATCTGGTTGTTCTAAACCAGCAGCAATTTTTAATAAGGTCGATTTACCACTGCCATTGACCCCGATTAAGCCAATTCGATCGCCGCTTGCTAAGCCTAAAGAAATATTTTCAAACAACACTTTAGGGCCATAGGCTTTGGAAATAGTTTCTAAATTGATAATGTTCATGCATTCCTAACACATCTAGCTTATGGTGCAACATCCTGTGCACACCGAAAACCAACATTGATATTGGCAAGGTCGGGGCGGAACGAATTGCGGCCTGTGGTATGCGCTGACATCAGATCATCGAACCACGAACCACCGCGCAATACCCGCGAACCTGCGCCAGTCGGCAACTCGCGCCCATCATTGGGATGATACGGATAGGGAATATACAGCGATTGTGTCCATTCCCACACGTTGCCTGCAAGATCTAGTGTGCCATAGGGGCCAGCGTTTGGCAATGTGCCAACGGGCATAGTTCGGCCTGGCCCAAAATCCTTGTTGTTGAGCAAACTAGCATCAGCTTGATCGCCCCATGGGAAAATCGTGCGCTGATCGCCACGCGCCGCCCGTTCCCACTCGGCTTCGGTCGGTAGCCGTTTGCCACGCCATTCGCAATAGCTGCGGGCATCATCCCAGGTTACATTGACAACTGGATGTTGGCTCAGCGAGATTGGTACTGTGCGATCGGGCAACCACAATGAAAGCCCAACCGGATCAAATGAATTGGTCGGGACAGCGCGATCAGTCGCATTAATAAACTCAGCATAGGCTTGGTTGGACACTTCAGTACGATCAAGATAAAAGGCCGTGGTCGAAATTGGAGTTGCTGGTTCTTCATTTTGCAAGCCTTGCCATCCATAGACTTCTTTGTAATGCGCCAAATCTTCGGCAGTTGCGCCCATCGTCCAGCGCCCGCCCGCAATAAAATCCATGCCTTCGGGCACATAAAAATCGTTGGTGACGCAGCGAAAGCCAATAATATTTAAGGGCAATTCAGGGTCGCGTCGTTCGCGCACCGCCGCGCGAGCATTCTCAGGATTCGTGCCGCTAAAACTGCCGCGCACAATCCGCGAGCCAGGTTGGGTTGGCACTTCACGGCCATCAGCAGCATTGTAGGGGTAGGGCAAATCAAGGCTGCTCGTCCATTCCCAAACATTGCCAGCTAAATCCAAAACGCCTTCGGGCGTAGCACCATTAGGATAACTGCCAACTGCGCGGGTATCGCCAGCAACTCCAGCGCCCCAAGCATTCAGCAAACTGGCATCCCACTGGTCGCCCCATGGATAGATGCGGCCTTCAGTGCCCCGCGCCGCCCGCTCCCACTCGGCCTCACTGGGCAAGCGTTTATTTTGAGCTTGGCAGTAGGTCAAGGCTTGTTGCCACGAAACATTAATCATCGGATATTCAGCATATTGGGCGTTATCGTAATAATCAGCGACCGTCAGCGAACTACGATCAGCTGGCTCGCTACAGCGTTGTTGCTCGACACAGGCGCGATAGGCCGCTACCGTCACCTCAGTGCGATCAATATAAAAGGTTGGCAGATAGCCGCGACCAACTGGCTGCTCGTTAGGTGAGCCAGCATCGCTACCAATCACAAATGTGCCACCAGGAATCGCCAACATCCCCGGCGGAGCTGGCCCAATCACGATCGGCACAGCCGTGGCTTCGATCGGAGTTGGCTCAGCTAGGCTAGGCGTAATTTGGGCCACGCTGGTTGGCTGAACCTCAGGCGCAAATACGCCAAAGGTGCGGGCCAGCAAAAAGCCAATCAAGCCAATACCAACCAAGGCCAGCGCCAGCCACCACCAATTTGCAGCTTTGGGCTTGGCAATCGTCGCTTGATGCAGCACTGTGGCATCAGGCAAGGCGGCAACCTGATTTTGATTTAATGAATGATCGACTGCCATTTGAAAATCGCGCATTGATTGATAACGATCAGCAGGATCAGGATGCATTGCACGGTGCAGCACCTCGCTCAAGGCAGGTGGCACAGTATTACGCAAATTATGCGCCAACGGCGGGCGGGTACTTTCACGTTTGGCTGGCTCAAAACGGGTCAACAATTCGTGAATGACCATCGCCAAACTATAAATATCCGAGCGATGGTCGGTTTGACCAAAGCCATATTGCTCAGGCGGCGCATAACCAGGCGTGCCATAAATCACCGTATCGCCTTCTTGACCATGTTTGAACAAGCGAGCGATGCCAAAATCGATCAGGGCAATTCGGCCATCGGGGCGCAGCATAATATTCGGCGGCTTGAGATCGCGATAGATAATCGGTGGGTTTTGATTATGTAAATATTGCAGCACGTTGGTCAATTGGCGCATCCAATCGATCACCGTTTCCAAGGCCAACGGCTCGGTGCGGCCTTCCATTTCGGAGCGGAGCGTTTGACCCTCGACATATTCCATCACCAAAAATTCGTTTTCGTCATGGCGAAATTGGTCGATCACGCGCGGCAAATTGGGGTGACTTAGCCGCGCCAAGAGCGAAGCCTCGCGCCGAAACTCGCCAACAGCGCGTTCCCAAGCATCGGTATCGCCTGGTTGATGCAAACCCGTCATCTCTTTGAGCGCGACTGGAGCATCACCAAGCCGCCGATCGGTCGCCAAATAAACCGCGCCCATGCCACCACGGGCCAACGGGCGAACCACCACATAGCGATCAATCAATACATCGCCATTGGCAAGGCGGCCAGTCCAACGGGGTAGACCAGCACCACACTTGGGGCAAAAGCGTGCCCCAGTTTTTAATTCGGTTGAACAGCGTGGACAAACCATGAATTCAGCCTCTTGTGCAGCAGCATTGTCATCCTATTGTAGCACCCCGATCAAGCCATCTCAATCGTTAGAATGCGCTATTTGGCACTGATAGTCAGATGAAAACCCTTGACACTCAACCCCTAGAGGGGATTCGCCTTGGATAGCTCAAAAAGATGGGCAAGCTGGCCCTCGTTGATAGCTACTCGCAAGCGTTTGAGGTTAAAACTACTGAGTCTCAATGCTTAGCACAATTGAATGAGCACGATCTGGTCTAGCACTTCCATTTATGATCATTGACTTATCGTTCCAACATATGCTATACTTCGCTGCAAGCAGGAGTATGAGACGACTTATGGCAGGCAAGAAAGCATTTGAGCCTCAACGGGTTCTCGAAAAAGCCATGAACGCCTTTTGGGAACGTGGGTACGAAGGGCTATCAATCGAAGATCTCGTCCAAGTTACGGGAATCGGGCGCGGTAGCCTCTATGGAACGTTTGGCGATAAACATGCGCTATACCTAGCAGCGCTTAATCAGTATACTGCCGCTATTAAAGCCCAAACTATGGCTATTTTGGCGCAAACTGGCTCACTCCAAGTTATATTAGGCCAGCTTTTCCAAGCCCAGGTTGATGCTTTGCTGCACGACCCAGCGCGCCGTGGCTGTTTTTTGGTTAATGCATCCTTAGAAATAGCTCCGCATGATCATGCCGTTAACGAGATCATCCAGTCGGCCTTGAACGAGTTCGAAGAAGCGCTCTATCGGCTGCTGATCAAGGCGCAGGTTGCGGGTGAACTCTCGTGGCAACACGATCCCCATCAATTGGCGCATTTCTTAGTAGGAACCTTTATCAGCCTGCGCGTGCTTGCGCGGAGCCAGCAGCAGCGGGGAATGCTCGACGATATCGTAAAAACAGCGTTATCGATTTTCAACTAAATTTTTTTGACCTCATGCTTGAACGATTATTCAAACATGACTATTCATGAAGGAACAGATTAATGACATCGCAACAAAAGGTCGTGCTCATCACGGGCGCATCATCGGGGATTGGTCAAGCAACTGCGGAACTCTTGGCAGCCAAAGGATTTCGGGTTTTCGGCACGAGCCGCAACCCGATTTCACACAAGCACTCATTTACTTGGCTACCGCTGGATGTCCGCTCGGACGATTCGGTGGATGCAGCGGTTCAATCGCTGCTGGGCCAGACCGGACAACTTGATATCCTCGTCAATAATGCAGGTTATGTGCAGTTTGGCGCGGTTGAGGAAAGTAGCATTGCCGATGCGCAAGCTCAGTTCGATACCAATCTGTTCGGTGTTATCCGCATGATCAAAGCGGTAATGCCGATTATGCGCCAGCAAGGTAGCGGCCACATTATCAATGTTAGCTCGATTGTTGGGCACATTGCGCCGCCATACGGCGGCCTGTATAGCGCGAGCAAATTTGCCTTGGAAGGCCTGAGCGAATCCCTTAGCGCCGAGGTTCGGCAGTTCGGCGTGAGCGTCTCACTGATCGAGCCAAGCTATGTGAACACGCCGTTCGTCGCGCAGTGGCCAACCACCGCGATTGACGACTATACCCCAGGTCGCCAAAGTGCCCAGCAAAGCCTTGTCACAAATGCCAAGAAAGGCATGGACCCTGGCGCAGTCGCCCGTGTGATCCTTCGCGCCGCGACTAGCAAGCCCCGTCTGCGCTATCCCGTTGGCGTGGATGGAACAATCGCCCTGATGCTCCAGCGTGTGCTCCCAGAGGCAGTATTTGAGGCGTTCAAACGCCGTCTGTTCAGTGGTAGCAAGACCGCTGCCTAGTCTCATACACTGCGAACGGCAGCATGCTTATGGGAATTTCGTTTCCCATAAGCAGCGCCAGATACAACAATAGGAGCAACACCGTATGATGAAAGCCTTCTTCATCGAGCGCTATGGCAACAAGGATCGGGTGCGGGTTGGCGATCTGCCAATTCCAGAACTGCGAGATACTGATCTATTGATTCAGATCCACGCCGCTGGCGTTAACCCGTTGGATAACAAAATCAGGGATGGCGAGTTCAAAGCTATCTTGCCATATCGCTTCCCACTTATTTTGGGCAATGATGTCGCTGGGGTTGTAGTTAAGGTTGGAGCAAAGGTACAGCGATTCAAGCTAGGCGATGAGGTCTATGCTCGGCCAGCAGCAGACCGCATTGGAACCTTTGCCGAATTCATTGCAATCAACGAAGCTGATGTTGCGATCAAGCCCAAAAAACTGAGCATGGCTGAAGCAGCTTCCTTCCCGTTGGTTGGCCTGACCGCTTGGCAAGCCTTGATTGAACAAGCACAGCTCAAAAAAGGCCAAAAAATCTTCATCCAGGCAGGTTCCGGCGGAGTTGGGACAATTGCAATTCAGCTGGCCAAACATGTGGGGGCGATTGTCGCGACAACCACGAGCAAGGCAAATTTCGATTTTGTGAAGCGCCTCGGGGCCGATATTGTGATTGATTACAAGACCGAGGATTTCGAAACAATCCTGAAAGATTATGATGTGGTCTTGCATAGTCAAGAGGCAGCAATCGGCGAAAAATCGCTTCGGGTGCTAAAGCCTGGCGGAACGCTGATCTCGATTTCGGGGCCACCTGATCCGGCGTTTGGTCAAGAAATTGGCGCGAAGTGGCCCATTCGCATGCTTTTGCGCTTTTTGAGCTATCGCATTCGCAAAAAAGCGAAACAACGGCAGGTACGCTATTCATTTCTATTTATGCGGGCGCACGGCGAGCAGCTCAGCGAACTGAGTTCATTGATCGACGCTGGAATTATCCACCCGATTGTGGATCGAAGCTTTGCCTTTGAAGCAACCAAAGAGGCCTTGGACTACGTTGAAACAGGCCGAGTAAAAGGCAAGGTCGTCATCACGATGCGCTAAGCCACGCTTTGTTACAGTTTAGTAGATGGGCACATTTTTCTGTTAAATGATGCCCATCTATGGATGTTGATTAAGCGTCATTCGCAGTGCCTTTGCTGCCAGCTGATGCATCATCTCCTTTAATTCAGCTGGTTGGCGAATAGTAGCTGGCAGATCAATTTGTAACAAGCGGTGAGCAATCGAGGTTAATTCGTAGGTTTCCCGCCGCCAAATAATCCCAACGTCGCTTTGCTCAAAGGTTCCGGCTGCGGGTGGCAACACATGGCGCACCTGTTCGATCGTTGCGTCGAAAACAACCTCAACCGCATATGGTCCTGCCATGGTGGCCAACGTGGTGTGCATATGGTGTAACGCGTCGAAATCTTGGGGACGCTCAAATGGCTGATTGAGCAACTTTAGCTCTTGAATGCGATCAATCCGAAAAGTGCGCAGATCATTGCGTTGGTGACAATAGCCAACGCTGTACCAATACCCTTGATAATAGACAATTCCATAGGGATCAAACACCCGTGCCGATGAATCCCCATTGTATGTTTGATAGCTCAGCCATACCTGCTGGCGCGTATGCACCGCCACACTTAAGCTGGCGACGATGCTTGGCTGCAAAAAGGTAAGCGGTGGAGCAACATGAAACGTAATCGCCTCTTGGAAGGCTCGTACCTGATCAAGCAGAATTGTTGGCATAACCCGTTCGAGTTTGGCGATTGCACCCTCAATCGCGGTCGCATCAACTGGAAATTGCAAAGCCTGAATCATGCGCAATCCCAGCACGAGTGCCAATGCCTCAGCTGGATTAATCATCAAGGGCGGGATGGTGTAGCCGCGACCAAGATAGTAAGCACCATCGGGTCCACGCTCAGCCTCAACCGGAATGCCCATATCTTGGAGCATCACCACATAGCGGCGCACTGTGCGTTGGCTAATTTCGAGGCGACTGGCAAGCTCAGCACCGCGCATCCGCTGATGCGATTGTAAGAGTTCGAGGATCGTTAACAAACGAGTTGTTGGGCTATACATCGATTTAGAGTTCCTTGAATTAATTAGGTCTGATTCTGACCGCATTATACATTATACTCACGGAGTAAGACCGATTTATCAACAACTGCCACAGCAAATAGTGACAGTCGTGAATCACCAAGGAGCAAATTATGACAATCGCTGTAACCCCTCATCTCAACTTTCATGGTAATGCCCGTCAAGCGCTTGAGTTTTATCAGGCCGTGTTCGAAGGGGAACTTGTGCTTACAACTTACGCTGATGTTGGTGCACCAAAAGATACGCCAATCGCCGATATGATTATGTGGGGGCAAGTAACGACGGCCAGCGGTTTCCGTCTGATGGCCTACGATATTCCAACCACAGAGCAACTACCAGCACTACAAACCGTGACTTCCCGCGCCCATGGGCTAACGCTGACCCAAGCATCATTCTTTATCTCGCTCCGTGGGCAACAGGTTAACGAGGTTATGGAGTTGTGGGCGAAACTGGCTGAGCAGGCAACAATCATCGAGCCAATTACCCAAACGCCTTGGGCGCAGCTGTTTGGCATGCTTACCGATCGTTTTGGGATTACTTGGGTTGTCGATGTGGTATAGGGTTTAAAACGCTAATTAATCTATCTGAGTCCATTGATCAATATCTCTAGCATCCGACGGAATAGCTTCTGGAGCGTCCTGAAAAGCAGGCTATTCCGTCGGATTGAACAATTGACGATTGGCGCTAGAGGGTGAGCCACACGAAAAACCACTTGATCGCTTATCGCTAATGTGTGACCACATCCAACTATTAAGATCACCCCTTTTCCTATAGTCAATCGGCTGTTGCATCACCCGTACAGCGTGCTATACTTCAGATCTCAGAACTAGCACCATGTAGGAAGGAAGTCCTTGTGGCCGATGCAGCAGCGTTACTTGCACAAGCACAGACCCAATTGGCAAATGCCTTGCAGGCCTTGCGAGGTGAGGCCGCCCAACTGCGCGAGCGGCATACGGCAATTGCCCAACAAGGTCGCCAGATGTATCGAACTGCCGATGAGTTAGCGGTTCAGCGCACCTTCGCCGAGCAACTTGGCACCCCAGCGGTCGGGCGTTTGCGCCAACAAGAGGCCGAACTACGCAGCAAAATGGCCAACCTCGATGCGGAAACCAGCGCCACCGCCGAAGCCCTCAAGCGGCTCGAACAATTAATTCGCCAGATCGAAATGAGCAGCACCAGCCTCAGTGGCACGACCACAATTGGCCAACAAAATGACCCTTGGGCCTTGGCCTTACGTGGTCAAATTATCCAAGGCCGTGAAGACGAACGCTTACGCCTGGCCCGTGAAGTCCACGATGGGCCAGCCCAAGTTTTAGCGAATGTTCTGATGGGCTTGGAACATGCCATGAATTTACAGCAAAGCAATTCGCCGCAGATGGAGCCATTTTTACACGAACTGCGCAGCGCTGCCCGCCAAGGCTTGCACGAAGTTCGTGGCTTTATCGCCGATTTACGGCCAGGTGCGCTCGACCAAGGCTTCCCTACTGCCCTCGCTGACTATGTTCAAAAATACCAACAAACGACCAAGGTCAAAGTCACGATTGACCTGCTCCACTGGCCAAACCGCCTTCCGGCTGAAGCTGAGATTGTGCTCTATCGGGTAACACAAGAAGCATTGCAAAATATCCATAAACATGCTCGCAATGCCAATGTTTTGATCCGCAGTATGTTGCAAGGCAACCTGCTGATCGTCACCATCCGCGACGATGGCCCGGGCTTTGATCCACGAGAAGTTGTGCGGCGCTCTGGCAAAGAGAGTTGGGGATTGACCAGTATGCGCGAACGAGTCGCCTTACTTGGCGGAGATTTTGCAATTGCTTCGCGCCCCGGGGCTGGCACTGAAGTTACCATTCGGATTACGATCTAAGCTCATCCAGAAGGAGATACCCATGGAGCTCATTCGCGTTCTTATCATTGATGATCATCCACTGTTTCGCCAAGGCATCTGCTGGAGCCTCGGCCAAGAAAAAGATATCGAGGTGATCGGCCAGGCTGAAAATGGCGCTGAGGCCATTAAGCTCACTGAAACCCTCAGCCCTAATGTTGTGTTGCTGGATATTAATTTGCCAGGCTTAAATGGCTTGGAAGTTGCTCGCGTGCTCAAACGCCGCGCTCCCCGCATGGGCATCATTGTGTTGAGCATTCACGACGACGATGAGCAATTGTTCAACGCGATCAAGGCCGGCGCTGCCGCTTACGCTTCCAAGGAAATCGATCCCACACAGCTCGTCGGCATGATTCGCGATGTCGCCCATGGCCGCTATGTGATCAACGAAAGCGTCATGTCTAAGCCGCATGTGGCCACCCGCGTGCTCAACCAATTCCGCGAGCTTTCGAATGTTGCCAACAATAGCGAAGATACCTCGTCGATGTTTGCGCCATTGACCAGCCGCGAAATTGAAATTCTCGATTGTATTGCCCGTGGCCTCTCCAACAAAGAAATCGCCAACCAGCTGTCGATCAGCGGCCAAACCGTCAAAAACCACATCACCTCAATTCTTAGCAAGCTTCAAGTCAACGACCGCACAATGGCCGTTATTCACGCTATTCAACAAGGCTGGATCAAACTAGGCTATGATGAAAGTCGCGAAAGCCGCAGCCGCACCGCTTGACGAACCAGCCAGCTCTCGGTTAAAGTTGGCCTATCGCTGTTAATTCGCAGCCTCGCAGTAGCGAGGCTGTTCTTTTTGGAGCAGAGTAATGTCGATCGCATTTAACGACCTTGGGCGGCATGTCGCCACTATGGCCGAGGAGATCGAAGCAGCCAGCACCCGGGTGTTGCGCAGCGGTTGGTTTGTTTTGGGTCCAGAAGTTCGCGCCTTTGAAGCAGAATGGGCAGAATATTGTGGCGCACGCCATTGCATTAGCCTGGCAACTGGCACCGATGCTTTGATTTTAGGGCTACGCGCCTTGGGCTTGCAAGCGGGCGACGAAGTGTTGACCGTGGCCAACGCTGGCAGCTATACCACCTTTGCCACCCACACCGTCGGCGCAACCCCACGCTATGTCGATGTTGATCCAGCGAGCTATACGCTTGATCCGAGCCAATTGGCGGCGGCGATTACCCCACGCACCAAAGTCATTGTGCCCGTACATTTATATGGACAGGTTGCCGATCTTTCGGCAATTTTGGCGATTGCCGCCGACCACCAATTGCCAGTGCTCGAAGATTGTGCCCAAGCCCACGGGGCACGCTACCAAGGTCAGCACGTCGGCACATTCGGCGCTTTAGCCACATTTTCGTTCTACCCCACCAAAAATTTAGGAGCGTTGGGCGATGGCGGGGCCATTATCACCAACGACGATGCCTTGGCCACTCAAATCAAACAATTGCGCACCTATGGCTGGGCCAGTAAATATCAGGTAACCCTTGAAAAAGGCACTAACAGCCGCCTCGATGAACTCCAAGCAGCCATTTTGCGGGTCAAATTAGCTCATCTTGATGCCCAAAATGTCCGCCGTCAAGCCCTTGCTGCCCGTTATAACGCAGGTTTAGCCACAACTCCGCTGCAATGCCCACAACTTGATAACGCTCAGCATGTCCAGCATTTGTATGTGGTACGGGTTGCCGCCGAGCAACGCAATGCGCTGCGCCAACATTTGCAAGCAGCAGGCATCGGCAGCGACGTGCATTACCCAATCGCCGACCATCAACAGCCAGCTTGGGCCGAGCGCTACCAAGATGTGAGCTTGCCGATCACCGAAGCGCTGAGCAATGAAATTCTGTCGTTGCCATGCTACCCTGAGCTAAGCGATGCCGAAGTTGATCAGGTAATCGACTGCATTCAAGCTTTTTTCGCTGCTTAATCCCTCGCCATACGAATTAGGCAGCAGCCACCCAAGCATTCCCCGCGACTCGCTGCTGCCAAGCTTGTTCAGTCGAATTGCCAATTTAATCCAAAAGGATTAGGCTCTACCAATCATAACTACTGGATCTTCCATAAATGTACAGTACAGCCCCGCAATGATGTAGCGAGATATTGGCCAGTTTTATCCCACTCAAGCACTAATGGGATCATAATCATGCGTGCGCCAACTTCCTCAACATCAGTAATAAGCGTTGCTAGATGCTTGCCATTCTTATCCCAAAGCTGAATTTGATTATTCCATGGCGCAATTGCCAAAAAATGACTTGTAGGATGCCAAGCTAATGCCATCACGTTTGATTCCAGTTCAATATTAATTTGTTGACCATTTACTGGACGAAGCTGGATTTTTGTTTGATTTGCTTGGGCTAAAATAGTGCCATCAGGTGACCATTGAAAACAAACACCATGTTCCCATTCCCTTTGATCGCTGATCAAATCCCATTGATTAAGCATCTGACCTGCTAGATCAACGATAATAACTTCTAATTCTGTTCGGATAACTATTTGAAGCGTGGTGGGATGCCAAATAGCTTCAATTACTCGGCTATTTTGGGTAGAATTAATACTATTTTGGCTAAGCAGTTGACCATTCTTTTGCCAAATACTTAGCTCAATTTTGCGTGATTCAGTTTGATTCCACACGCCTATGCAATATTTACCACATGGCGACCACTGTAAATTATCTTTAAACTCTTGTGGTTCTGAACGATAACACAAGATCTGGTTCGTAGCATGATTCAGATCCCATAAGTGCCATGCTTCAGTTTTTATGCTATAGCTGATTAATTGAGGATAAACTGGATTCCAAGCCATCCGCGAGCCTGGAATTTTGCGTAAAAATGTATAATCCTCGTGCCATAACAAAATTTCGTTAGCCCTGATTGCAAGCATTTTCCCGTAACAAACCCACTTAATTTCCTCTACATAACTATGGCACTTTAAAAGTTTTTGCAATGATCCATCGGCATTCCAAATTGTCACATCATGTCGTTGTTGATAGTTTAATGTTGATCCAGTTGCTAATAACGCCTTGTAAGGATGCCATGCTATCGGATTTGGTGTATAGCCCCATTTTCCACACTGGACATGATATTGAAGCATTACAAATCACCTTATACTCTTATTGTGAATTTGATTATAGTTAAGGCCTAAATATGCAGCAACCAACGTGGCAAATTAACACGCATCAAGAAACATGGCAAGTGGTTTGGTATCCCGCCGCTGCCGAGCCAACAGGCAAGGGCCCATGGCTCGGCAGGCATTTGCCTCACTCCTGAGCAACAAGTTATCGTGGTGAGCCAAAATGGCCTCGTTTGGGATGTGCCTGCCGGGCGCAGCGAAATTGGTGAATCGTGGGAAGCAACCTTGCGGCGTGAAGTTGCCGAGGAAGCTTGTGCCAAGGTGCAATCTGCCCAGTTATTGGGCTTTTGCCAAAGCCAATGTCTGACAGGAGTTGAACAAGACTTAGTGCTGGTGCGAAGTTTTTGGCTAGCCCAAGTTCAAATCCAGCCATGGCAACCTCAATTTGAAATTCGCCAACGCCGGATGATCACACTTGCTGAAATTTGCGACTACCTGCCACCAGCCTTTGTGCCAGTTTATCGCCATGTGTTGCAGGTAGCCAAACTATGCAACGCAGGGTACGAAAGTTGAAACCACGAAGAACGCGAAGATCGCGAAGGTTGCTTATCCCAAAGCTCTGACCCCTGACTCCTGACATCTGATCTCTTATGTTTCTCTGCGTTAAATACTCTGCTTTTGTGTTGTATAGCGCAACTTCATCCCTCATCCCTCATAATTCATCCTTAAAGAAACGCCCCTCACCTAAAATATCTAGGCAAGGGGCGTTTTTGCTTGCGATCAGCTTAATTTAGCTGGCGATCACGTCTTGGCGAATAAATGGCATCAATGCAATTGTCAGCACTTCATCCATAGTTTCAACCGGAATCAATTGCAGATCTTGGCGCACTTTTTCAGGCAGATCAACAATATCTTTGGCGTTTTCCTTGGGCAAGATAAACGTTTTGATGCCTGCGCGATGGGCGGCTAAGGTTTTTTCTTTCAAGCCACCAATCGGCAAGACCCGCCCGCGCAAGGTGACTTCGCCTGTCATGGCAACATCGCGGCGCACCGCTCGGCCAGTCATCGCGGAGATCAACGCAATCGTTAATGTAATCCCAGCCGATGGGCCATCTTTAGGCACTGCACCCTCGGGCACGTGAATATGGATCGAATGCTCGTCGAAGTAATTTGGCTCGATGCCCAACTCTTTGGCGCGATACCGCACATACGACATGGCTGCTTGCGCCGATTCCTTCATCACATCGCCCAATTGACCAGTGAGGCGCAATTCGCCTTTGCCAGTCAATGGCAAAACTTCGAACGAAAGAATATCGCCGCCCGTTGGTGTCCAAGCAACTCCAGTCGCGACCCCAATTTGATCGGAAACTTCGGCCATGCCAAAGCTGAAATGTTCAGGTCCAAGGTAGATTGGCACATCAGCAGCGTCAATCAAGAACTTGGTTGGCTCGGCTTTTTTGGCCTTCTTACGGCGCTTCTTGCCTTCTTGTGGCGCTTCTTCATCCTGCGATTCAGCTACCTTACGGGCAATTTTGCGACACAAGGCCGCAACTTCGCGCTCAAGGTTACGCACGCCAGCTTCACGGGTATATTCGCGAATCAACTTCAAGATCGCAGCATCGGTTAATTCCAACTGGCTGCTTTCGAGGCCATGGAACTCGCGTTGCTTGGGCAACAAAAAGCCTTGAGCAATTGCTAGTTTTTCGTCCTCGGTGTAGCCGCCAATCTCGATAATTTCCATCCGGTCGCGCAGCGGCGCTGGAATTGGCTCAAGTTGGTTAGCGGTTGCCACAAACACCACTTGGCTCAAATCAAATGGAATTTCCAAATAGTGATCCGAGAACGTGTTGTTTTGCTCAGGATCAAGCACTTCTAGCAGAGCTGAAGTTGGGTCGCCACGGAAATCATTGCCAATTTTGTCGATTTCATCAAGCATAAAGACTGCTTGTCGCGATTTGGCGGTTTTCATGCCTTGAATAATCCGGCCTGGCATGGCTCCGATGTAAGTTCGGCGGTGGCCGCGAATCTCGGCCTCATCGTGTACACCACCCAGCGACTGGCGCACGAATGGGCGATCCAAGGCGCGAGCAATCGAGCGCCCAAGGCTGGTTTTACCCACGCCTGGCGGGCCGACGAAGCACAAAATTGGCGAACGCATTTTGCTGCCAGCAAGCTTGCGCACCGCCAGATATTCCAAAATTCGCTCTTTGACTTTTTCCAAGCCATAATGATCTTCATCAAGCACTTGGCGTGATTGCACCAACGAAATTGCGGCGACTTGATCGGCATTCCACGGCAAAGCAATAATCCAATCAAGGTAAGTGCGAATCACGCCAGCTTCGGGCGAATTCATGCCTTGTTGGGCGAGACGCTTAATTTCGTGCAAGGCTTGATCTTTGACATATTGCGGCGCATTCAGTTCATTGACTTTGCGGCGCAATTCATCAATTGGATCATCGCCATCGTCATCTTCGCCTAGTTCACGGCGAATGACCCGCATTTGTTCGCGCAAGAAATACTCTTTTTGGCCTTGATCGAGCACTTCTTTGGTATCAGATTGAATTTTGGCGCGGAGCCGCAACAGCTCTAATTGACGAGCCAAAATCACCTGCACCCGATTCAAACGAGCCAACGGCTCCAACTCATTCAATAATTCCAAGCGATCTTGGAACGAGAAGGCTGGGCCATAGGTCACCAAATCGGCTAAATGGCCAGGTGTCGTGATTCGGTGCACAAAGGCAACCGCTTCTTGCGGAATTTCGCCTAAATAATCGACAAATTCAGTAATTTGTTGTTTGACCGTATCCATCAAAGCATCGACTTCGATGCCTTTTGGTTCTTGATCTGGCAAGTAGCGGCAAGCTACACGATAGAAGGGATCGCTCTGAACACAATCAACAATCTCAGCGCGGGTAATCCCTTCGAGCACAATTTTTACCGTGCCATCGGGCAATTGGGAGAAATCTTCCAAGCGAGCGACCACGCCAACTTTGGGTAGTTGTTGGGGTTCGTGGCCTTTATAAGCTTCAATTTCAGCCTCAGAAACAAAGATCAACAAGACATGTTGATCGTCTTCCATGGCTTGTTCCATGGCCCGATAAGACTTGCCCTGCCCAACCTGGAGCGGCACAGTCATGTGCGGCATGATCACAATTTCGCCCAATACCACCAACGGTAAAGTGCGCTCGGTACCTGTACGAGGGCGGTCTTTTTCTCGGGTCATATCAAAAATCCCTCATTTCGTTGTGGCAGAATGGCCACACAGAGTGGGTTAAAAGCATCATAATACGTCTTTATAGTATACGCTAACTTATCTTAACGGCAAGCATCGATTGTCCTATTTTGGCGTAATCTTGCTAATTTTAATACTCTGTTAGCACAGATCCGGCACTTTCGTTGGTTTCAAATTGCAATTGATACAAACGAGCGTATGTGCCAGCTTGGGCCAAAAGTTCGCTATGGCTGCCAAGCTCGGTCACTTTGCCTGCTTCAATCACGGCAATTCGGGTGGCATTTTTGACAGTTGACAGGCGATGGGCAATTACAAACGTGGTGCGACCTTGCATCAAGCGTTCTAAGGCTTCTTGCACCAAACCTTCCGATTCGCTATCCATAGCCGATGTTGCTTCATCGAGAATTAAAATGCGCGGGTTTTTGAGCAAAGCTCGGGCAATTGCCACGCGCTGGCGTTGCCCACCAGAGAGTTTGATCCCACGTTCGCCAACGATCGATTCGTAACCACCCTCAAAATTGCTGATAAATTCGTGGGCGTTGGCAGCTTTGGCGGCTTCAATTACCGCTTCCATCGGTGCATCAAGGTTGCCATAACGAATATTATCGGCAATCGTACCGCTAAATAATAAGGTTTCTTGCGGCACAATCCCAATTTGTGAACGTAACGAGGGCAAATCGACATCGCGAATATCAAAACCATCAACCGTAATCCGCCCCGCTGTTACATCGTAAAAACGCGGAATGAGATTAACGAGGGTTGATTTGCCTGAACCACTCGGCCCGACAATCGCCATGACTTCGCCTGGCTCAACCTTGAGGTTGATGTTGCTCAAAACTGGAGTTGCGGCCTCGCCATAGTTAAACGATACATCTTCTAAATAAATTTCGCCTTCAATTGGTGGTAAGTTGATTGCATTGGTTTTGCTGGCGATTTCGGGAGCGGTATCCAAAATGCCGAATACGCGGGCAGTCGAACCAAGTGCCTCTTGCAATTGGCTATACAAACTGGTAAACGTGCCCAACGAGCCAGCAATCACGGCGGCATACAACAAGAAGGCGATTAAATCGCCAAGCTGCATTGTGCCATTTAATACTTGGCGACCGCCAAACCACAGCACAAATACCAATGCACCAAAGCCTGAAAACGAGACAATTGGCACAAACTGAGCACGGGTTTTGGTGCGGCGCATCGAGGCCGAAAACGCATGCTCAATCGCTCCGCTAAATCGCTCAACTTCGTATGGTTCACGGGCAAATGATTGGACAATGCGCACGCCGGAGATGGTTTCTTCGAGCACCGACGAGGCTTCAGCCATCCGATCTTGCACTTCGGTGGACATATTGCGAATGCGGCGACCATAGATAATCGCCAGTACAATCAACAAGGGAATCAGCAATAGGGTAATCGCAGTTAGTTGCCAACTGAGATTAATCATCATAATGAAACTACCAATAAAGGTAATGCCATTTTGCAGAAACGCGGCAACCGCATTTGTACCGATACCCTGAATCACCGTGACATCGTTGGTGACTCGCGAAGTCAATTCACCGACGCGGCGTTCGCTGAAAAAGGCCAATGACAGCCGTTGTAAATGCGAATAAACCTCAATTCGCAGGTCGGCGACTGCTCGTTCGCCAACGTAGGTCAAAAAATAGCCTTGAATATAGTTAAACACCATTTGGGCAATAAATACGCCCATCAAACCAATCGCAACGTTATCTAAGGCGGCGGTGCTTGAAGCATCTTTAACGGTTTCGACCAAATTGCGAATTGCCAATGGCATAACCAGGCCAATGCCACTTGAAACCGCCAAACACAGCAGCGCCAAGCCTAAGCGCCAACGATAGGGATAGACATATTGAAACATGCGCCGTAATTCTAAATGGCGCAAATTTCCCAATTGTTTCGGTGCTTGTGCCAGCATCACATCCATCCTTCAGCCAACAATACCCTCGTTGGCACGTATATACGTGCTTGCCCAGCAACCAGCAAGCGCTGTATGATCAATCAATCGGTTACTGATGATTGTACGTGGCTGATGGGTGATGTCAATCGCTGTGTTGGTTAGCAGATGTTACCACCAGCCGTTATTCGGTTCGGCGCGGGCGATATTGGAGCGCTTCGGCTAAATGCGCTGGTTGAATTTGCGCAAGATTGGCTAAATCGGCGATAGTTCGGGCCAATTTAAGCACGCGATGATAACTACGGGCCGAAAGTTGTAATTGTCTCATGGCGGCTTTCATCAAGCTTTGGCTGGACGAATCTAGCTCACAGGCATGGCGTAACTGGGCTGGCCCCATATCACTATTCGTCAACATATGGTGTTTGCCAAAGCGCTCGGCTTGACGTTGACGAGCTAAAACCACGCGATCACGAATTTGCTCTGATGGCTCGCTACTACGCACACTCGCAAGTTTTTCATACTCTAGGCGTGGCACTTCAATATGAATATCAATCCGATCGAGCAATGGCCCTGAGATGCGTTTTTGATAGCGGGCAATCGCGGCTGGCGGGCAAACACATTGGCGAGTGGGGTCGCTATAGTAGCCACATGGACAAGGATTCATGGCTCCTATTAGCACAAAGTTTGCCGGGAATGTCAGCGTGCCCGCTGCCCGACTGAGCACCACGGTATGATCTTCGAGTGGTTGACGGAGCACTTCGAGCACTTGTTGGCTAAATTCCGGCATTTCGTCGAGAAACAGCACCCCACGATGGGCTAGCGAAATCTCGCCTGGCTGGGGCGTGCGACCACCACCAACCAAGCCAGCATTAGAAATTGTGTGGTGCGGCGCACGAAATGGCCGAGTACGAATAAAGGGCATATCACTGGGCAACAAGCCTTTAACTGAATAAATTTTGGTCACATCTAAGGCTTCGTCGAGGCTGAGCGGTGGCAAAATTGAAGGTACGCAGCGGGCTAGTAAGGTTTTGCCAGAGCCAGGTGGGCCGCTCATCAACACATTATGTCCGCCAGCCGCAGCAACTTCTAAAGCACGTTTAACGTGTTCTTGGCCTTTGACATCGGCAAAATCGACGTTGTAGCTTAGGCTTTCGGCGGCTGGCGGCTGGCCTTCGTAGGCTTCGATGTAGCGCTCGCCATTGAGATGGGCGGCAATATCAACGATTGAACGCACTGGAATAATCGTGATGCCGCTAAGCAAGGCCGCTTCGGCTGCATCGCAATGGGGAACATAGGCGGTTTGCAAGCCTTCGCGCCGTGCAATCGTGACCATTGGTAAGATACCATCGGTGTGTCGAACCGCGCCATCAAGCGATAGTTCGCCCACAAACAAGGCTTGACTTACATCGGCAGCAATTTGGCCTGAAGCCAACAAAATGCCGACGGCAATTGGTAAATCGTAGGCTGGGCCAGCTTTGCGTAAATCGGCTGGAGCCAAATTAACGGTGAGCCGCGAATCGGGAAACGAGCCACCGCTATTACGCACTGCTGCTCGTACTCGCTCTTTGGCCTCTTGAACAGCAGTATCAGGCAAGCCGACAATTGTGAATGATGGCAGGCCGCGACTGAGATCAACTTCGACTTCAACTAACGCGCCATCTAAACCTACCACGGCGCAACTCCAAACTTTCGCCAACATAATGACACCCCCATAACAATCTGCTACCGGGAGTTAGAGCCACATGTTGGCGATTTTTGGCATGGAGTCGGCGAAATTGAGGAAAATTGCCGAAATTTAGTTGACAGCAACCCAATCGAGCTTGACCAACTTATCGGCGACGCTGTTCATATCGGCACACCGACAGGCTGGCTGGCGTTGCACAACAATTTGCCAGGCACGACAAACGGTTTGCACTGGCCAGCAATCTTGGCTTGGTACTTGATGCGCAGCACTGACATGGTTGATAATTTCTTCTGCAACCATGTAGGCATCGTTATCGTTGATGCCTTCAGCTTCGCGAACAATCACGGCTAATTGGACTATATGGCTTGCTAATTTGAGCAAGACCCCACGGCTTTTAACACGTTCGGTTTGCATGTTCTGCGATCCTTTGGCACGAAGGATTGATAGGACGTTTATGGCAAATACCACGAATGGTATGCGTAAAAATCAATAAAAATAGCGGTACGGAATGGTATCACGTACAGCTAGGCACAAATCCAACCCATTTGCTCAAGTAGTCGAATGCAAAGTAGAGCGTTGCTAAAGAGCATCATTATCTCTAAATCTTTCTCTTATTGATAGTAAAACATTCGCAGCCGAATTTCAATAGATTTTTGGCCAAATTATTATCCAAATAATAAATCGTTAATAAAATTTGATTATCCCAAGGCCAATAACTATTTGCACTAGCATTTGATAAATAGCACAATAGTTCTGATTATTATTGATAAGGAGATCAATTCATGGCCGAATTTGCTGCTGAGTTAATTCAAACTTTACGCCAAGCTCAATCGTTAGTGGTGTTAACTGGATCGGGAATTTCAGCTCCCAGCGGAATTCCGACCTATCGTAGTGCCGCCGCTGATGCCCGTTGGACGGCCTATGATCCTGATAAAGTTGCGACATTCGCGGGCTTTGAGCGTGATCCAGTTGGGGTTTTTCAGGTGTATCAAGCCATGAAACGCCAGTGTGAGGCAGCCCAACCAAATGCTGGGCATTATGCCTTGGCGCATTTGGAGCAATTGATCACGCAATTTAAGCTGTTTACCCAAAATATTGATAGTTTGCATCAGCGGGCTGGCTCAGGCCAGGTTTATGAGGTGCATGGCAGTTTGGCTCGCACAATCTGTTCGCGAGAAGGCAATTTGGTTGAAACCTGGGATGCTGAGCAGCCAATTTGCCCGGCTTGTGGCGCACCATTACGGCCTGATATTGTTTGGTTTGGCGAATTGTTGGATGCTGACATATTGCAAGCGGCCAAGCACGCCTTTGATAACAGCGACGTGGCCTTGGTAATTGGCACATCGGCGATTGTTGAGCCAATTGCTTCGTTGCCTCATCGAGCCTTGCGCCGCAAAAAAACGGTGATTGAAATTAACCCTGATATTCCGTTGCGAGGGATTGCAACTTATTCGTTGGCGGGCAGTGCTGATGAGTTGTTGCCACAATTGATTAAAGCTGTTTTTCAATAATATTTTGCTGATTTTCATCTGGCTTCGCCACCCTTCCGTCCCTCCGCCGAAGGGAAACGCAGGGGGTTTTCAGCCCCCTGCACCCCCAAATATTTAGTTTGTGGATTGTTCTTGTATTTCTAATATCTCATACTTCGCGGTCTTCGTGCTCTTCGCGGTTTCGTTTGTTCCGATCTCCAAATGTTGGTTATTGTTGCCACCAGCGCACAATTGGCCCTAAAATGTGATCAAAACGGCGATTGACCGAGGCTGTGCCTTGCAAAATTGGCTGAAAATTAACAAGCTCTTGCTGATTCCATTCATCGCGTAGTTGATCGGCGGCACGGGTTAGGTTGATTGCTAATTGCGGTTGCAGCTGTTCGCGGCTGGTATCTGCATCAACCCATGTTGGCTCGCCGCAGCGAATTAAGGCAACTGGCCGTTGTTCGCCAGCAAATTCGTAGCGCAAGGCGATTGGCAAGCACCACAAATTGCCGGTGCGGGTGGCGATATCGGCGACCCCACGAAAAAGTTGGAGCGGACGGCGATCTGGCGGTATAATCTGACCCTGCGGAAAGATCCAAACTAAAGATTGTTTGTGTTGGAGCAGGCTGCTGGCGTAGCGAATTGAGCGCAAGGCTTCGCGTGGTTCTTGGCGATTAACCGAGAAACAGCCACACCAACGAAAGAAGAAATAGCGGGCCAACTGGGCTTCTTCCATCATTAAATAGTGGTGGCGTGGGTAGACTGTGCGAAATAATTCGAACGCCAGATGCCCATCCCACCAACTTGTATGGGTAACATAGGCCAAAATTGGCTCGCGGCTGCGCAGAATGTCAGCGGTTGACCCAACATTCAGCAATACTTGATCAAAGGTTTTGCGTAATGCAGGCCGGATCAAGGCCTGATAGACCAACCAAGCTCCCAAACGATTTGGTTGAGCCGGCAAACGTGGTTGATTCTTACTAGGGCTTGGTGGCATAATTAAGCTCTCATGCTCGTGACAATCTGTCCAAATAGTAGCATAGCTAAAGGAGCTTGGAATGGCTAGCGAACGGGTGATCGTGATTGGAGCCGTCGCCGCCGGAACGAGTGCTGCCGCCAAAGCCAAACGCACCAATCCCGATTTGGATATTTGTGTATATGGCCGTGAAGCTCATGTTTCCTACTCTGCTTGTGGGTTGCCCTATTTGATTAGCGGGGCAGTTGCTGATTATCAGGCGTTAATCGCCCGTACTCCAGCTCAATTTGCCCGCGATGGCGTAACCGTCAAAACCGACCATGAAGTGATCGATCTTGATGTAGCGGCGGGGCGGGTGACCGTGCGCGATTTGGCTAACAATAGTACGTTCCACGATCATTTTGATCGTTTGGTGCTGGCAACTGGCGCGAGAGTCAATTGTCCACCAGTACGAGGGATTGAACTACAGGGGGTCTTTCGGTTACGCTCAATGCATGATGGTTTGGCGATTCAAACCTACATCAGCGAACAGCAACCCAAGCATGCTGTCGTGGTTGGTGCTGGCTATATTGGGCTAGAAATGGCCGAGGCCTTGCTCGATCGTGGGATTGGCGTAACGTTGGTCAATCGCAGCAAAACCGTGTTAAGCTCACTTGATCACGATATGAGCAGCCAGATTATTACCCGACTTGAAGCTGCGGGCGTGCAATTAGCGCTTGGTTGTGGCTTGGAAGGCCTTGAAGGCAAGCACGATCGAGTAACTCATGTGGTTGCTGGCGGTCGCGATATTCCCGCCGAATTGGTGATTATCGCCACCGGAGTGCAGCCAAATAGCGAATTGGCCCAAAGCTGTGGCGCTGAGCTTGGCGAGCATGGCGCAATCAAAATCGACCAATTAGGCCGTACTAGCGTCGATAGGGTGTATGCTGCTGGCGATTGCAGTACCGTTGATCATCGAATTCTCAATAAGCCCGTGTATTTACCACTGGGCACGACTGCCAATAAACAAGGTCGGACGCTTGGAGCCTATCTCGCAGGCCATGAGCGCCCATTTCGCGGAGTTGTGGGCACAGCAGTCACCAAATTTGCTGATTTACATATTGCCGCAACTGGATTAAGTGTTGAGCAAGCTCTCCACCATGGCTACCACGTTCGTAGCAAAATCATCCATTCAACCGATCATGCGGGGTACTACCCTAATGCTCGGCCAATAACGGTTAAGTTGGTTGCTGATGCAGCCGACGGCACATTGTTGGGTGGCCAAATTATTGGCTTCGACGATGTAGCAAAGCGGGTTGATGTGGTAGCGGTGGCACTCGCGGGAAGAATGACGGTAGATGAGTTTGCTTGGCAAGACCTGAGTTATGCACCCCCATTTTCATCGGTGTGGGACCCACTGTTGGTTGCTGCCCAAGCATTGGCTAAAGGCTAAGCTTGAAAGGACATTCTGTGAGCATCGAAACGCTTTTTGCCCATGCCCGTGCTGCCATAAGCACTGGCCGGAAGGAGGAGGGGCGCAGCTTATTAATTTCAATTATTCATGAAGACCCCGATTTTGCGCCAGCATGGCTCTGGCTCAGCGGGGTTTTGGAGGAGCCAGAAAAACGCCGTGATTGTTTGCAACGGGTGCTTGAGCTTGAGCCAACCAACGAAGCGGCGCTCATGGGCTTAGAGTTTCTGCGCTTGCAAGTCGTTGTTGATCAAACACCACCTGCTCCGCCAGTTGAAAAATCAGTCGCAGTGGTCAAACGTTTGGGCGAATATTTGGTCGAGCAAAAGTTTATTAAGCAAATTCAACTTGATGCAGCTTTAAGCGAGCAAGCCCAAGAAGCGCGTTATGGCCGAATCGTGCCACTGGGCGATATTTTGTTGCGGCGACGGTGGCTTACCACCCAAGCGCTTGGCAAGGTTCTGGAAGTGCAAAAAATGGCGCGTGCTCAGGGTGGCCACGCCAGCACAATCAATCGGTTGGGTGAACATTTGATTGAGCAAGGCCTGATTACGCGGACTCAACTTAATCAAGTCATTGCCCGTCAAGCCGATTTGAAGGTGCGCGGCCAGAATTTCCAGGTTGGCGAGTTGTTGGTGCTTTCGGGCATGCTCTCGCGCGACCAATTGCAACAAGCAATCAATGAGCAACAACATACCTTCATGAACGAGTTACCTCAACGCTAGCTTGGATGGTGTCGCAGCATTATTTTGATTCTTCGCTTCCAACGCGACCCAAAAGCTCGTTATAATACGACAGCATGGTACAAACCATGCTGTTTGTTCATTCAGCGCAAGCATCTGGGCCTCGGCTGAGATGGTTGTGAGGCAGCGAGCCAGATGAATTTGCTTATGCCATTGGGTTTAATTGGCTTAATCGCCTTGCCGATCATCGTGGTGTTGCATATGGTGCGCCAACGCCGACAGCGGCTGAAGATTCCCACTATTCGGCTGTGGGCGGCATTAACGCCACCACCTGAGCGCCAACAACGTACCTTGCCCCTAACTTTGCTGTTAGCATTACATTTGCTGGTCGCAGCTTGTTTGGCTTTGAGCCTAGCCCAACCAGCTTGGATTTTTGGAGCCGATGCGCCACGCCACCTCGTAATTATTCTTGATACAACTTCAAGTATGGCGGCCAATCGCTCATTTACTCAAGCCCAACAACAAACCGAAAATTTGATTAATGATTTGGGGCGTGATGATAGCCTCGCACTGGTTGAGTTGAATCACGAAGCGCGTTTGCTTGGCTATGGCGGCTATGCTGAACGCCAACAATTGCGTCAAATTGTGGCCGAGCTGGCTCCCGCTGGTAATAATGCCAACTTGGCCCAATCGCTGAACATTGCCACCGCCACCCTCGCCAACGATCGCCAAAACCAGCTGATTGTACTCAGCGATGGCGCGTTGCCTGCCAACAGCACGCCATTATCGGTTGCCGCCGAATTAGAATGGCGCATGCTGGGCGAAAGCACCGCCAATAGTGGCATTGTTAATTTTGCGAGCCGCCGTTTGCCCAACCAACGCAATGCCCTGTATGCCCGCGTGACCAATTTTAGCGATTTGCCTGCGGCCCGAACCTTAACCCTTTTAGTTGATGGCGAGGTTGAATCGGAGCAAAATTTGGTGATTCAGCCTGGTGGCAGCGAGGAGCGCACTTGGGAAGTTGCTAACGGTGAGCTGGCCGAATTACAACTTAGCCCCAACGATAGTTATGCCCTTGATGATCGAGCAGTGCTTGCGCTCAGCCGCTCTGGCTCGTTGCGCGTGCATTTGGCCACATTAACCCCCTCGCCACTTGAACGCATGCTGCGCAGTTTGCCCAATATCGAGTTAAGTGTTAGCCAAACCGTCAGCAATCAACGGGTGGATTTGACTGTGTTGAACGGAGTTTTGCCGCAGCAATTACCAACCAGCGCCTTGTTGATTGTCAATCCGCCGAGTGACCTACGTTTGCCAACCCAAGATAGTGTTTTGGGTGAGCAGGCCAGTAGTGCCGTCTTGGATGCCGATTTTGCAGGCATCGACCTTTCGAGTGTCCAATGGGGTGGTCGTCGCCCGATCAAGCGTGACGAGATTCCCGCAGGCTTGAGCAGTGTGATCGAAACTGATACGCAAGCGCCCTTGGTGCTGCGTGGCACATGGCAAGAGCGAGCCACCATCATTTGGCTCTTTAATCTGGATAACACCAATCTCAGCGCAAAATTGGCCTTTCCCTTATTGACAGCGGCCAGTATCGCTAAATTAACGGGTGGATCATTGCCTGAGCAACTGGCGGCTGGCAGTTTTGCTCCCAACACACCACTAACCCGCCCTGATGGCGAGGCGCAAGCGCTCGATCAGCGCCTGAATCAAGCAGGTTTGTATCGGGTCGTTGGGAGTAATCGTGGCGGGATTGCGGTCAACTTTGGCGATCCACAGGAGTCAAATCTGCAACAACAAAACCAGCCAACGATTAGCCAAAGCCCGCAACCTGAGGGCGATCGCCTACCACCGCAAGGCACGCCATTATGGCCGATGCTGGTTGGTTTGGCCTTGGCAGCGTTGATTTTCGAATGGTGGTATAGCTTTCGCTCGTAGCATTTGCTTGAAGGAGTAGCCCAATGACCGATAATCGTCAGCGCTTCAGCAATCGGGTAGCTGATTATGTCCAGTTTCGCCCAAATTACCCTAGCGAAATATTCGTGCCCTTGCAACAACACCATGGCTTTGGCCAAAACTCAGTCGTGGCCGATATTGGGGCGGGCACAGGGATTTGGAGCGAGCAACTACTCCAGCATGGGGCAACTGTCTATGCGGTTGAACCCAACGCACCGATGCGCGAAGCCAGCCTGCAACTTGCCGAGCGTTATCCCACATTCCAAGCCGTTGATGGTAGCGCCGAAGCCACGGGATTGGACGATCAGAGCGTCGATTGGATTACGGCGGCTCAGGCGTTTCACTGGTTCGAACCACAGGCGACGCGCCGCGAATGGCAACGAATTTTACAACCTGAGGGTTGGGTAGGCTTAATTTGGAACCAACGTTCGCTTGACGGCACAGCGTTTTTACAGCAATACGAAGCGCTATTACACCAATTTGGCAGCGATTACGCCAGCGTCAGGCATACCAACATCGAACCACAACGCATTGCTGATTTCTTTGGCAACCAACCAGCTTGCTATACCGCCCAAAACGCCCAATATTTTGATCAAGCTGGTTTGTTAGGCCGAGCTTTTTCCTCGTCGTATACGCCTACACCTGAGCAACCTACCTATCAACTGCTCCGCCAAGGGTTGATTGAGGCTTGGCAACAGCATCAGGTTGAAGGCAAAGTGGCCTTTTTATACACAACCACCGTGTATGTCGGGCGGTTTAGCTAGATTAAATGCAGGGCACCGATCAAATCATATCGATGCCCTGTGTTGCTGCTACAGTTTAGGAATTCGCCGAGTGCGGGCGACTTGACGAATTGCATCCAAATTGCAAATCTCGCCTACCTCAAAAACGGTTGGGGTGGTATTGGGCACAGGGCGCATATTGATGATTGGCATAAAATAGCCGGAGCGCCCATGCAACTCAGCGATAACCGCCAAGGCCAATGGAGCCAGCCCCGGCGGATTGATAATAATTGGGATTGTTTGCCAATCGGCGGTTTTCAAGCCGATGCTTTCAATCAAATCGTAAGCAACCTCAGCCAAAGGCCGCATGCGGCTCACTTGGGTATCGACAAAGCGAATTTCGGGCGTTTCATCGACCAGCGCTACAACTTGGGCAAACTGTTTATCAGTCAATGGATGCGCAAAGTTAATCAGAAGCATAGGGTTTCCTTCGTTAAATTCTACTCGAATAATATCACTTAATAATATTTAATATTTTTGCTTCAGAATCTTCATCAATAGTAGAGCCATCAAAATTAACTGAAAGAATTTGCACATTTGATGCATCTGCAAGGGCTAATTGAGATTTCCCAGGTTGTTCTGTAATAATTAGAATCTTATTTGAATAAATACCTAAGTGTAAACCCGTTGTATTAAGTTGTCTTATACCTTCAATTTTTTTACCTTTTTCTCCGCATTTCACTTCAATAATACCAAAATGATTACCCTTACGATAAATTACATCTAAATCTATCTGTCCTGAGAAAGAACGTACAGCTGATAATATTTCAATATTATTCTTTTCCAGAATACCTATAACTGCTTCTTCAAAAGGCTCTTTTACTTTCTCGATAGACCAATTTTCTAAGCCTAAATGAACATCTAGCCAATCCTCTAGTGCTATACAAGGTGGTATAGAATCTTCTTTTATGAGATGGAATTCAAAATCTTTCCAAGCATATGTATACAACTTACTTTTGCCTGCTTCGCTCTCAAGATAAACCACAGGAAAGTTGTATTTTCGTGCCACCTGGGCAGCGGCAAATGACATCGGTTTTGTTCCACCAGTAACATTAAAGTAAATCTCATTACCTGCGCTGAAATTAGAAATACCTTCCTCTATCTGTCGGGTAATCTTTGAGATATCATAAGAATCCGTACATATAATTTCAGTTTCAATATTTTTGGATCTTAGAAGCGCCGCAGTATTATTAGCTTGTTTGACTGTTCCACCAGTATAAATAAGCAATGCTAAATCTGGTTTAAGGTGATAGATAGGAATAAGGTTCGGCAAAGGTTGGGCACCAACTAGCGATAAAAGAATTTTCATCGATGACTCCTTAAGTGAAAATAAAAATTAATGAAAAACCTTTTTAACTCATCATCAAAAGCGCTCTTATTTTTTATTCAAACGTTGAAGTAGGGCTTCGATTTGTTGCTCGTTCTTACACATTTCCCCAAGTTTCATCCGGCCATAGCCGCTTGATGTTTTTGCGCCAATACCCATATGCGTCAGGCCATTAGCGAGCAGGGTGCGGGCGGCATTACACCAATTCGGGTCTCCGCTGAGTGCTACTAAATAGTGACCAGTTGCGCTAAGAAACGGAATAATATCTGGGCTATCCCAATCCGCTGGCGGGGTTGAATTGCCTTGATAATACGTAGGATGATGCACAGTAATCACATCCGAATGCAATGGACCACCAGCCTGAGCCGTATTAGGAATATACAAAGCATCGTAAAAGCTAACGCAGCCACTTAGCTCGGTTGTGCCAAATAATTCGCGATGAAATTTTCCACCCTTAGCCCAATCGTTGAGGGTATCAGCGTTGGCTGGGCTTTGGCCAAGGCGTTGGTGAGCGAAGCTCGATGCCAAGCCTTTCAAGCCACTGCCTGGAATGTAAGGCAAGCCGTAGGTGCGCTGCAAGGCAATAGCGTTTTCGAGCACACTTTCGGCTCCCAGCCCCACGACCATACGGCCCTCGACGGTCGCCTTCAACAAACAAATCTCAGGAATCCCCTTTAATGTGTTCAACCAACGGGTAAAAAATGCTCGATAGAGTTTAGAGTTATGCATGTGATGTGCAATTTTGGTAACATCGGCGAAATGCTTTGGTTTGAAATTCCCATCATCGTTTGATTGATCAGATAAATAACGATCTAGCCATAAGCCTGCATTACAATCACTAGGCCTATCTTTTGTTGAAATATGCTCATATTTAACCTCTAAACGACTGCTTCTCATGCTTCAGCTCCCTGCTCATCATCAAGTTGATCAGTTGGATCAACATCAAGTACACTTTGAGCAAAGCGCTTATACCATAAAAGTGCATCAAGCACCTGTTGGGTTAGATACATATAATTTGATAGGGGTTGTTGGATACTATATTGAACAAGATCATTTGTATCTATGTTTATTGTTTTTGCAAGATGGCTTAGGAATAAACTAAATTCATCTTCTTTGCCAGTTTTATTTTTCTTACTCCGTGAACTAATAAATGCCAATGCTTGCGTTAAGCCAGCAGTTCTAATTAATATAGGCAATTTATGTGCTATGACCCCGTAGCGTTTGCGGTTTTTTTTGTACACCAGTGTGTTTTTTTCATCTGACTTAATATCCGGTTTTGGATATTTTTCTAGAACTTCTTCAATATGAGCATACGCTGAAGCAGCATATTGTTGATCACGAGTTTGAAAGACTGAATTACTCATTGTGCTGCTCCTATTTCACAATCACGCGACAAATGCCACGCCCAACGGTGGCCTTGCCCCCAAGCTGAATTGGTTTTTGCCACAGGCGTGGTAGCTCAGTCTTAATGCTGTCTCCTACGTCTGTTTTTGAGGCTGGCGGAGCAATCAACATCAAGCCAGTCAAAATCGATTCGGCAGGCAAGGCTTCTTCATACCAAAGTTGACCATCGGCAACTGTTTTGGTCTCATCGTTGAGCCGAATCCGAGCAGTTATTTCGGTCGTTGTATTCAGAAGGAAACTAAATACATCATCATTGACGATGCAGAAACGCTCGACAAACATGGGTTGCCACTCTGGTAAATCGCCAAAAATACGCTCTTTGAGCCAATCAGCCCATTGGGTCACTAGCTCAGCTTGATCTGCTTGATATTCAAAATCTAAATCTTCTAAATAAATATCCTTGTGCTTTTCTGATTTTGGCAAGTTTGATTTAAGTGCTGATCCGGCAACGACAAGGCATTGCTCGACATCAGGGTTTTCGATCCAGCTCGGTGGGGTGTTTTCAGTAAAAAGATTTTTGATTTCGCGGGCAAGGCGATTGAGAATGTAGGGCGAGGTAACCCATGCGAAGGTGCCATACAAGCTGCGCACCGGCATGCACAACAAGCGCAGATCAGAAAATTGAACGTAGCCAGCGTTACCAGTAGCGTTATCTGATGCAGTTCCAAAGATTTCGTCTTTACGAGCACCATCGTAACTATCGCGCAACGGGCCTTTGAGCGATGAACCAGGCAAATAGGGCAAGTTGGTGGCTTTTTCACGGGCAATCGGCAAATCAATAACTCCAGCGCCTTGGCCAGTGCCAGCATGAAGTGGTGAAAGCGCATGCACAAAAACGAGTTTGGTGGTCATTATCGTAGCTCCTTCGCAAGATAGGCTAAAAATGCTTTGAGAACAGTATTTTTTACCTAGTAACAGTAGATTATTTCGGCATTTTTTTATCAAGATAAGCTAAAAATGATTCAAGGATATTGCCTTTTACCTCACTAATACCTATATCAATTTTTTCATCTTCTTCCAACAAAAACCTAAGATCTTCTGATTTTGGAGATATAGGATGGCCACTAGCCTTCAGTGCTAGCTCCATTTTTGGCGCTAGTTCACTTCCTGATAAAATAAATGCTAACCCTATGCTATCTCCATTTGTACATTGGAAGGTTTTTAAGATAAGTGGGCTGGCTAAACGCTCATTATCTTTTGTTGAATCATTGGGATTTACTAATCCAAGAGTTGTAGGACGAGGATCTAAATCTTTCCTATTAGATCCATATCTATTACCTTTAAACTGAAAAATGATTGGTAATCCAAACTGGGCACGAGGGAATGCCTTGATTATCTTATACTGCGGATTTGCTTGAACATTATCTGGATTATGATGCTTAAGATATTGTTTTGTAATTCTACGAATCTGATTTGGTTCAGGCCAAAGACTTGTTCCATCAGTATTTTTTGCTTGCCGAAAATATTTCAATTGTTCTATCAAATCCCTCCACATTCCAAATAAACCTTGTTTTTTTGTTTTATAAAAGATCATAAATCGAATAGGGTTATTAATATTTAGTTGAGGCAATTTTTCATGCAGATATGTTAGTACACTGTAATTTTCAAAATTTTTAATAAGCCATTGTCTGAAATCCTTTATAGTTTTAGGATATGTAAGATTATCAAGTCTTTTGATCGAACCAAATCCACGTCGGGTACGACCACCAACTCCACCAAATGTCTCCCATGCCCATAATGCAGATTGAATTTCAAGTTCAAAACTTTCGTGATATGTAATCTCTAAATCAAAATGGATATTATGGGTAAGTTTTTTAATGCGCTTATCTTGTTTGTTATCTTTTATCTCTTGTGCTTCCTCAGTAGTTGGTTGTAGTGGGAATACTGCATATCTAGGAATAGGATTGTTTCGAGTTATAGTGACTGAGTACTTACCATCTTTTTTTATGACTTCGTATGGAGTAATTTCATACTTCTTTTTTTCATTTTGAGTATGAATAACCTCAGTAACGTTAATTTGCACCGATCTAAAAAGTTGTCGATTTTTCTTCGAATCACTATTTGTATTAGCACTACCCCAAATCTCAGCCTCTTTTGCCCGTAAATCATCAATTGAGCTATAGCCGCCGCCGCGAATAGCTCGCCACCAAAAGCGCAATTGGCCGCGAATGCCACTAGCACGAATAGGCGTGATTGGGTCATTCACTCCAGCCTCGATGCCGCCACCAAATAATGGGGTGATCAGCTTGTAGCTGCGGGTTTCGGTGATATAGGTATGTTCGCCAACAGTAAATTGATTGGGTAATTGATAATTTTCCAGATCCGGTGCATCAATAGTTGGTTTACGATTCATTTGGTTACCCCCTTAATTTCAGCGAACGTCCCATCCCAAACTCCGAGCACTGCTAACCCAAAGCCATCGCGGCGATCTTGGTCGGCATCGCTAATACAACGCATCCAATAGTTGCGAACCCAAGCTTCAATTGCAGGTTTTTCGCCTACTAGCGAGAGGAAAAAGACTGTGCCAGCAGGAGCTAGGCGGCGAGTTGGTTTAGCGCCACGTGCTGCTAAATCCCAGCCTGAAATAACTTGAGCACGCTTGATCGCGATTGCTGCAAGTGTTGGCTGCACCCCATCAACCTCGCGACAAAGCCAAGTTGGGCGATAGCCATGTTCAAACATCGCTGGGGTGAGCAGAATTACGCGACAGGCGTTGGCTTCTACGATTGCGTCGAGAATAGCTTGATCGCATGCTGGTAAGTTATGATTGGTTGTTGCCCAATGAGCCAAACGGCGTTCGCCGCCCAAGGGGGCAATGCTTGGCTGTGGAATGCTTAAACCAGTTATATCGCGGTAATCGGCGTGCACATATAATGCCAAACGCCGCGCTTCTGCTAATTGTTGCTCGTTGGTTTGGGTAAAACTTAGGCCACGGGTTTGAAATAAGCGGCCATCTTCAGCACTTTGGCTCTCACTATCAATCTGTACATGCGTTCGTTGATCAATTGGTAAGCCTTTAATTCCCAAATCTCCCATGGCGATTGTCTTGGGGTTTGAGGCTTGAGGATTGGTCTTATTGATCAATCCTTCAGGATCTTGCAACCATTGCAGAAAATGCTTCCAATACCAAAATTGCGGTTGCTCTTTGGCTGGCTTACGTGGATCAGCTTTGACTAAACCAACCAAGCCAAGTTCATTAAAATCGCAGACGAACCCTTCAGGAACCTGAATTGGCATCAAGCGGCAGAGCCAAGGTCGAGTTGCGGGTGATTGTTGATTGTCGGATTCTTGGGCCTCGGTTTTGGCCTCAGGCTCAAATAACAGTGCATCGGCAGGTGCAGCACATAGGAATTCAGGCTCATTTTTTTCTTTGTTTGGATTGGGCAATTTGAATAGCAATGGTCCATAAATTTTTATTTGTTTAAGCAGATCAAGCTTAGGTTGATTAGGTTTACCATTATCAAGGGTAAGCCGCATATTTGTTGCATAGGCGGTTTGGGATCGAATAACCCCAGCCAAAACTGATGGTGGTGGAAACGACTGGGTATAGGCGCGTGCTCCTAGTGTATTGTTAAACGGTCGGCCATCGCGCACAATCAACGGGTCACGCGGCTCGATCAGCCACGCTTGCTGAGTTGTAGTTTCAGCGTTGGTTGGTTGATCTGAGTTTGCCTCAACTTGAATTGAATTATCCGACTCAATTGTTGGTTCAGCTATTTGATCAATGGTTGGTGTTAGCAATGTTTGCTCAACCAATTGGATATTGCTGCTGTTTTGCCTTTTGGCTTGTTGCTTTTGCTTAGAACGTTCTCGGCGTGTAGTCATAGCAATCCTCCAAAAACTTGTTGGATTAATTTCCATTGGCGAGCTTCTGTGCTTTAGCAATAAATTCGGCAATAATGACTTCATCAGCAAATTGTTGAATACCAGAATGAGGCTTGGTATTTTGATCTAATAACAAATCATCAATCATTTTGAGTAATTGCCCTGCAATAGTATCCTTAACTTTTTTACCGTTGCTTGTATGCTTGCGCTCGATGATTCGTTTGGCTTCGGCGTGAAAAATGTTGGCGGGCAAGTCTTTTAGGCGAATAGATAAATCGTGCAGTTCAAAGGCAAAGCCGAGGGGAATTTGCTCGGCTTGATGTAACTCGATTAGGTGCGTCAGTCGTTCATATAACGAAAACTGACCCTCAGGTTTAGCCCACGATCCGGCGATAATTCGATCTGCGCCGCCGCGTTTGCTGAGGTTGATTGCCAGCGCATTTTTACCTGTTACAGCTTTGGCTTTCTGCTCAGCCTTACGCGCTAAATCTAAGGCATCGGATAATGGCTCGAGGTGATGCACAATCGCAATGCCAACCGAGAGTGATACCATTGAATTAGCAAGTTTTTGTTTGAACTCATCAGCTAATTCAGCAGCACAATCAAAAACTGTTGCGAAACGTTTATTGTCACTTTCTTGAATTTCAAAGCTACTTGTTAGTGGTAAAAATGCTAAAACGTCATCGCCGCCCGAATAGACTAAGGCTCCTTGATGTTTCTCCACGATCAACTTAACATTTCCCGCAAATCTAGTTAATTTTTCAGAAATGTCTTGATGTTCATCCATTCTATGGGTCGCATTAATAAATTTCCCCATCGCATCACCATCAGCATGCAGAATGGCATAGTAGGGAATCGGAGTTGTAGTATCAAGAAATGGTTTTAAGAAATCATGCAGATATTTTTGAGCATTCTTCAGATCATCCCCTACCAAAGCATCATTAAAACGTTCAGCAAAGAGGAGCGAACCATCATAATCTTTAAAAATATCCTGTGATTTGGGAGTAACTTCATTGCGAATATATTCTTGTGCCGCAGGAATAGTATTTAAATTAGCAATGTATGTATCCCACGATTGGGCTACCTTATTTTTACTTTGCTCTTTGGTATTCATTCCAAGCAAATAATTAAAAACAGGTATAGCAGCCATATGCGAGGTGCTTGGAAATCTTGAATCGGCACCTTTTTGACCATGACGTTTAAGAATATCAACGCCTGATAAACGTTCACCAACGTTGATTCCATAATCACGATAGAGCCTAGTCACGATTTTGGCGTATTCTGGCGAGGTATTCGCCATCCCAGCAGGGGGATAGTATTTTTCATCAATCACCGATTCACGTTCGCCATCGATTGAGGATTTTGGAGCACGAGTGCCCCACGTCACCTCGCTAAAATTACGAGTATTTTTGCGAGCTGCCATCAGGTGTTCAAGCTGCTCGCGAGTTTTCGCATAATCAGTCCCTAAGGGCAGGGCAACCCAATTGAATTCCATCAAAGCATTGATTTGGTCATTGGCTCGGGCTTGATCAAACGCACCAGTTACTTTTGCAAATGCCCCGTTACGAATTTCGTTCAAGCGGGTATCCAAGCCATTTTTGGCTGCGTCAGCAATCGTTTTGACATCGCCCTCTACCTCGGCCAGAATTTTGTTGGGTACATTGAAAGCACTATTTGCCTCTAAATCTTGGTCAGAATCGGTTGGATAAGGAAAGATCAAATTACCTTTAGCTTGATAAATGCTTTGTGCCGCCGCTTTGGACAACTCGCTGAGCAGCCACGAACCAAACCAGAGGTCGCGGGTTCGGCGAGCACTGGCGATGAAATCTTGAACTGGACCAATCGTGATTAGTAATAAATGCGACATTACAACTCCCCAGAGAACTAATTGGCAACAGAGAGTGGTATATTGGTGTGGCTTGGTGGAACGCTAGGAGATACGTCCTATCCTACCAAGGATTGTCAAGCACAGCCTGTACTAGGTATAGATGCAATTTGGCGTGATTTTTTTGCAGCTAAGTTGAGTTTTTTTGCTTAATTGTTGATTAATAGTTGCCACAACCCTTTGACTTTTGGCGTATCAATCGTTGATAATACAGGCTACGCAATCATGTAGCGGCGGGGGAAACTGTGTTTGCTGATTTGCTGCCTGATGGCACGATCCTTCAAGGACAACACGATCAATATCGGATTCTCGGCATCATCGGGCGCGGGGGCATGGGCGCGGTCTATCGTGGCGAGCGCCTCAGCGATGGCTCAACCTGGGCGGTTAAAGAGATGCGCCCACCAGCCGAGGCCGCTCCCGAGGAAATTGCCGAAAATCGCAAGCTCTTTGACCAAGAAGCGCAATTATTGCAAACGCTCGATCATCCCAACTTGCCCAAAGTGGTCGATTCATTTGAGCAGGCTGGTCGCCCCACGCTGGTGATGGAGTTTGTCCAAGGCAAAACGCTTGAAGATAAGCAGCGTGAAATGAACGCGCCATTTTTTCAACGTGATGTGCTGAATTGGGGCGTGCAGATTGCTCGTGTGCTTAATTATTTGCATAGCCAAAATCCCCCAATTATTTTTCGTGATATGAAGCCGCCGAATGTGATGCTCACGCCTGAAGGCATTATTAAGCTGATCGATTTTGGCGTGGCGCGAACCTACAAAACCAATAAAAGTAAAGATACCGTGGCTATGGGGTCGGCTGGCTATGCGCCACCTGAGCAATATGGCAAGGGCCAAACTGATGCGCGGGCTGATATTTATGCCTTGGGCGCAACCTTGCTGCATATGTTGACTAACCTGCCACCTGTGCCGCTGCAAACTCCCAAAGATGGCTCGCTGATCAAACATAATCAATCGGTTACCCCAGAGATGGAGCAGGTGATTATTCGGTCGATGGCAATGGATCGCGAGAAGCGCTTTCAGACCATGGCTTCGTTTGAGCAAGCATTGTTGGCGGTTGATCGTGGGGTGATTGTGCCCGATAAGCGCGATGATCCAACCATGATGTCGATGCCAGCACCAGTTTTCAATAATCCCAATCCAAACCCTGCGCCAGCCTGGGGTAATCCGAACCCAAACCCTGCGCCAGCTTGGGGCAATCCCAGTCCGCCACAATATCAACAGCCAATGCCGCAACCTGTGCCACAGCCAGCCCCATCGTGGGCACCGCCCGTCCAAACCCCAGCTTGGTCGCCGCCGCCCCAGGCTAATGGCCCAATTTGCGATCAATGTGGCCGCATGAATAAACCTAATGCGCGGTTTTGCGCTGGTTGTGGCGCGGCAATCAAACGGGCTGTGCCCAAGCTAGTGATTACTTCGCCCCGCGCTGTGTGGGAATTGGCATTAACCCACTTTCCTTGCCGAATTGGGCGGCGTGATCCGGCGCAAAATCATCATCCTGAGATCGATTTGGCTGAGCATGATCGGGGTGTGGCCTCGCGCCGCCATGCCGTGATCGAACAACAGGGTGATCATCATTTATTAATTGATTTGGGCAGCATCAATGGCACAAGCATCAATGGCGTGCCAATGACTGCCTATCAACCGCACCATCTGCGGCCTGGTGACCGGATTCGGATTGGTGATGTTGAAATGGTTTTTAGTATCGAGTAGTTATGAAACGCAAATTATGGCTTGGGGCTGGCTTGAGTGCCGCCGCCAGTGCGCTTGCTGGCATTGCGGCCTATGCCGCCCATCGGTTAAGTGGCCCAACTGCCGCGCTCAAACGTGAAACGCTATTTGCTTTCACGCCATTTGAAACCGGGGTCGATTGGGAAGAAGTTCGGTTTGATTCGGTCGATGGCTTACAAATTCGTGCTTGGTGGCTTGGCCGACTTGAAAGCAAGCGGGTTGTGATTGGCTGCCATGGCCATCGGGGCCGCAAAGACGAGTTGCTCGGCATTGGTTCAGGCTTGTGGCGAGCAGGCATGAATGTATTGATTTTCGATTTTCGCGGGCGTGGCGAGAGCGATGATTCGATCTGTTCGCTGGCCTATCACGAGGTTGGCGATTTGCATGGCGCGATCAAGTATGTTGAATCACGCTTGCCTGAAGCGCAAATTGGGGTAATTGGCTATTCGATGGGTGCAGCGGTTAGCCTGTTGGGCAGCGCCAATCAGCCAGCGGTTAAGGCGGTCGTTGCTGATAGTAGCTTTGCCGAAATGGCCAATTTGGTTGATTTTGCTTTGGCTAATCGGCGTTTGCCGCGTCGCCCATTGCGAGCTTTAGCCGACCACATTACTGCTCAACGTTATGGCTATCGCTTTGAGGCCGTGCGGCCAATCGAGGCCTTGATTCGCTATGGGCAACGGCCATTGCTGGTCATTCATTGCACAGGTGATACGGTGATTCCCGTGGTTGATGCCTACGATTTGTATGCCGCCGCCCAAGGCCCGAAAGAACTGTGGATTGTTGAAGACATGCCACATTGCGGAGCGTATTTCGCTGATCGCCCAGCCTATGTCAAACGAGTCGCCGAGTTTTTCGAGCGCTATTTGTAAGTGGAGACTAGGATTCAGAGGCTAGGGGTCAGAAATTAAGAATTAGCTCTACTTTTTCTGACCCCTGACAACTAGCCCCTGACCCCTTGCTCACTACTGCATCAACGGTACGCGCAGATAATCGTTGGGAATAAACAAGCTGCCTTGGGTGATGCCCTGCGGCGCTGCCTTGCGCAATTGCTCGGCCAAAACACTGCTTGGTTGCTGGCCTTGCAACGTGCGATCAAAGGCGGCAATAATTGCCTCTACTTGTTCAGCAGTTTCGTGCACAAATTCCAAGCGATAATGCACAATGCCAGCGGCTCGCCAGGCATCAAGATGCTCCACAGCCGTTTGAGCTTCAGCCCCAAAAACCGTATTGCGACAGCCAACATCGGCCATTACTGGATGCGCCCGCCCATTCAGATCGCGTAACTCGACCCGATGCTTCTCGCAGGGATGGCCGCAATCTTTGAAGCTTGTGCCATTCGAGAGAAAACGGCAAAACACGCAATGCTCGGTATGAAATACAGGCAAATGTTGATAGGCGATCACTTCAACCGCTGCACTACCCAATTGCTCAGCCAAGGCCGCAACTTGGGCCGCATTCAAATCGTGGGTCGGCGTAATCCGCTCTAAGCCTAATTCGAGCAAGGTGTTGGCGGTAATGCTATTGGCGGCATTCAGGCTGAAATCGCCAATCAAGGCTGGGTGTTGTTCTTGGCGCAAGGCTTCGAGCAAGCCCGTTGAACGGACTACAATTTCGCAGCCAAGCTTGAGCAAAAAGTGAATAATCCGCTGCTCGCTAGGTTTGAGCACCCGTGGGCTAGCCACGCGCACCGTAATTCCATGAGCTTGAACTAATTCAACCGCTGGCTTCAAGCCATACAATTCCAAATAATCGAGGGTGATGCTGGCTGGTTTGGCGGCGATCGCAGCTTGCAATTGCTCAGGCGTGCGCACCAAAATATGCAATTGGGGAGCATTGCTGAGGCTTGGTGCTACTTGAACCGCTTGTTGCGCTTGGGCCAAAACCTCAAGTGGCGCTTGAATCTGGCGCGTTGGTGCGGCGGCTTGCAACGCACTAAGTTGCTCGATTGCTTGGCGGCGCAGGTTGTTCAGCAACGAACTTGGCACAAACGGCTGGCCACTAATATCGACGCTCATTTCGGCCAAACTGTAGGCGGTGTTGCCCAAACGACTGGCTTGATCAAACAGAAATTCATTGGTCAAGGCGCGGTTTTGTGAGCATGGCAATGGCTCAGGCGATTGCACGGTTACGCTGAATTGAGGATAATTGCTGACCGTCCAGGTTAATTGTAAAGGCTGGCCTTCGTGGGCTACAACATGCACCTGCAAAGGTTGTTTGGCGACAGGCGCGGCGGCCTCTAAAAACGGCTTAGCAGCGCGATCAAGCTCAGGGTCGTGGCTACGCCAAATCAAATCGCCAATGCGAATGCGGTTGGGTTTGATCGCTTGCGGGCCGAAACGTAGCTCAATTTCGCCAGTTGGCAAGGCTTCGATGCCATAAATTCGCCCACCTTCTTCACGTTCTTCAGGGCTGCGCCAATTGGCGGCATCAAACACTACGCCATCGCCAGCCTTGAGCGGGGCAATAGCATGATTTTCGTGGGGCTTGAGCACAATCCGTTCGCCATAGATATCGCTGACCATACCGATTAATACGCCACGGTGACGCGGCGCACGGCCATTGACCACGGTTTGATGATTGGTTCCGCCGATGAAAAATGTGCCTAAGCCACGCGAATAGACTTGCTCTAATTGCAACTCTTCGGCGGGCGTGATGCTCAAGGGCAAGCCAGCCCAAGCCTCATCAACCGCCTTGCGATAGGCGCTGGTAGTCAAGGCCACATAATCGGCATCTTTGTAGCGGCCTTCGATTTTCAGCGACGAAATGCCCAATTTGATAATATCGTGCATCAAGGGCACAGCATACAAATCGCCTGGCGAGAGCAAATACCGGGCATCGGCCAAGGGTTTATGTTTGCCATCAACCAACAATTGGTAGGGCAAACGACAAGCTTGAGCACATTGGCCACGATTGGCACTGCGCCCGCCCCAAGCTTCTGAGGAGAAACATTGGCCAGAATATGAGACACACAACGCCCCATGGACAAACATTTCTAGCTCGCAATCGGTGGCTTGGCGAATTGCCGCAATTTCAGCAAGCGATAATTCACGGGCCAAAACCACCCGATTAGCTCCAAACCGCCGCGCTAAGTCAACCCCTTCAGCGCTGGTGATGCTCATTTGGGTGCTGCCATGCACTTCCATTTCGGGGGCGATTTGGCGGGCAAGCTGGGCGATGCCAATATCTTGCACAATCACCGCATCGGCTCCAGCCTCGGCAATCGCTGCCAACGAGCGGGTGGCTTCGCGCAATTCGTGTTCGAACACCAAGGTATTGAAGGTCACAAAGCCGCGCACACCACGTTGATGCAGGGTACGCATCACGTCGGGCAACTCGCTGAGCGTAAAACCCACCTTGGCACGGGCGGTAAAATGCTTCAAACCAAAATAAACCGCATCTGCACCTGCTTCGATTGCGGCGTGCAACTGCGGCCAATAGCCCGCCGGACTCATCACTTCGGGCTTGGAAAAACGGCGTTGTTCGCTCATGAAGTTCCTACATCTATTGTGGTAGCAATTGGGATTGCATGGGATTAATCATCGTTGGGATTAAGCTTAACACATTTTAGCCAATTGGGTGCTTGAGAACGAACTCATCGTTTCGCCACCCTTCCGTCCCTCCACCGGAGGGAAACGCAGTGGGTTTTCATCCCCCTGCATAAAGTTCAATTTTTGATTTGCAGTGGTTGCCTGATCAACCTAAAGCTGTTTGATTTCCGATCTCCAGCCTTCGCGATCTTCGCGTTCTTCGCGGTTTCAGTATTTCTGATCCCTGATCTCTGATCCCTGACCCCCAGCAACCGATCCCCGATCCCCATGATTCCAAATGTGCCCAAGATTGTGCATCAAGCATGGCCCAACTTCTGCTACAATAGAAGTGGGAACCGTGTGTTGATGCGTGCAAAGTCGCATCCTTGAGATCAAAAGGAGTCCATACAATGGCTTTTGAACTGCCAGCGTTGCCCTATGCAACCGATGCCTTAGAAAAAGCAATCGATGCGCAAACCATGGAAATTCACCATGGCAAGCACCATGCTGCCTATGTGAATAACCTCAACGCTGCCTTGGAAAAATATCCCGAATTGCAAAGCAAATCATTGCACGAGTTGATCAGCGATTTGAACAGTTTGCCCGAAGATATTCGCACCGCTGTGCGCAATAACGGCGGTGGCCATGCCAACCACAGCTTGTTCTGGAACATTCTCAGCCCAAATGGCGGCGGTGAACCAACCGGCAAACTTGGCGATGAAATCAACGCGACCTTTGGCTCACTTGATGACTTCAAGGAACAATTTGCCAAAGCTGCAACCACTCGCTTCGGCTCAGGCTGGGCTTGGTTGGTGCGCACCAGCGAAGGTAAATTGGCCGTAACTAGCACCGCCAACCAAGACTCACCAGTCATGGAAGGCCAAACCCCCTTGTTGGGCTTAGATGTTTGGGAACACGCTTACTACTTGCGCTACCAAAACCGCCGCCCCGACTACATCAAAACGTGGTGGGAAGTGTTGGATTGGAACAAAGTCGCTGAAAACGATAAGTAAGCCTGATTAACCACAGGTTTGAGCACGGGTGGTTGTTGCCATCCGTGCTTTTGAGTTAAGGAGCATATACATGGCGTTTTGGTTGCTCAAAACTGAGCCAAACGAGTTTAGCTGGGAAGATTTGCTGCGCGATGGTTCGACGGTTTGGAATGGCGTAACCAACGCCCAAGCCTTGATTAATCTCCGTGCCATGCAGCTTGATGACCAATGTTTGATCTATCACAGCGGCGATGTACGAGCCGCAGTTGGAATTGCGCGGATTAGTCGCACCGCCTACCCCGACCCCAATAGCGAGAATCCTAAGCATGTTGTAGTTGAAATTGAGCCAGTTGGCCCGCTTGCTCAGCCCGTAAGTTTAGCCCAAATCAAAGCCGAGCCTAGTTTGGCTGATTGGGCCTTGGTGCGCCAATCGCGGCTTTCGGTTGTGCCATGCAGCCCCGAACAATGGGCTTGGATTATCGCCCAAGCTTAAAAATGCTCTTACCAGATTGGGAACAATCTAGCTAGCTAGCACGTTAGACTAGTGCAATTGCAAACAACGAGAACGTTCTCCCGTGGAAATCTGGCAATGGAGCTAAAATACATGATCCGTCAATCAATTCTCGGTTTGGGCCTTGGGCTGTGCGCGAGTCTCTTGATCGCTTGTGGCGCGAATCAACCAACCGCCGTGCCTGCAGCCAATATGGTCAATCCTGCTTCGGCATTTTGTACGCAAAACGGGGGCACGCTGAGTATTCGCCAAGATGCAGCTGGCAATCAAACGGGTTTTTGTGGCTTTCCCGATGGCAGCGAATGTGAAGAATGGGCCTTTCAGCGTGGCGAATGTCGCCCAACCAGCCAAAATCAAGCAAGCAGCGATGCCAGCGTCAAGCGGCTGACCATGCAAGATAACAATAGCAAAATTACCCTAAAAAAAGGCGAGATCATCGAAATTGTGCTGGACAGCAACCCCAGCACGGGCTTTGCTTGGAGCACTGGCCCTGATGCTGGCAAACTGTTGCAGCAACAAGGCGCAGCGCAATTTCAATCCTCAGATCCAAATCCGAAACCAGGCTCTGGCGGCACCGAAACCTTCTATTTCCAAGCGGTCGAAGTTGGCTCAGGCAGTTTTGCCTTGGCGTATCAGCGTGGCTTTGAGACTGCTGACCCCAACCAACTCTTTTTAATCGAGGTTGAGGTTACCGAATAACCAAACTTGCCAAGCAAACCCTTCTCTCGATTATGGGAGAAGGGTTTTACTTTGGTTTGGTGGTGATAATTGCGGCTACCCGCAAGACCTGATTAGTGGTACTTGTGTTGATAATCGCAATCTCCAGCTGTGGATTTGAACGCAGGCGCTTATCAATCTCTTCGTTGAGGGTTGAGCTAAGCATATTTTCAATCACCGAGCCTGGAATACTCAGCCGACCATTTTCGCCTAAGCCAACATTCTCGGTTGTTACCACCAACTTACCATCGATCGCGGCAATTTGGGTACGGGCTTGAATATCTTGCACACCAACCAAGGGCAACGGGTAGCCTAGCGTGACGGTCATTGCCACGCCGCCCTTGGGATGATTGCCCAAAATCACTTGGGGATTTTGAAAATCGGGGTTGGTCGCAATCGCTTGTTCGATATAGCTATGATCAATATCGACGCTGATATCGGGGCGTTCATCGGGCACTGGCGATGGTGTGCGAGCCGCATTCGTGCCGCCAAAAATCCACAAAGCGATAATCCCGATGAGCGGCAAGATCAAGCCTGTACTTAAAACGCCCAGAATAAAGCTCCACCACGATTTAACCCAGCGCCGCCGTGGCTTGGCTACCTTGGCTTGTGGCAATGGTCCAGTTGCGGCACTTGGCTGATTAATTTTTGCGCCACAGGTAGTACAATGCTGAGCTGTATCCCGAACGTTGGCTTGGCACGCGCTACAAATCATGCTTCCTCCTGCACGGATTGCGCCAGAACAGTTAGCGGGCGAGATAGACGGCCACAATCACCGCTGCAATTACAAGGCGGTAAATAATAAACGGCAAAAATGAGTTAGTACGAACATAGCGCAGCAAAAAGCCAACCGCCAATGCTCCCACCACAAATGAGACGCTAATTCCCAGCCAAAAGGGTGCAGTCAATTGCGAGCTATCAATATCGCGCAATTTAAGCACACCAGCCCCAAAGGTAATGGGAATCGCCATTAAAAACGAGAAACGCGCGGCAGTTTCGCGGGTAAAACCCAAGGCACGACCCATCGTCATGGTACTGCCAGAGCGTGAAACCCCAGGAATTAATGCCAATGCTTGAGCGCAGCCAACCAACAAGGCATGTTTCCAAGTCAAGTCGCTCAACTCATAACGGCGCGGGGCAAAGCGATCAGCAATGTAGAGCACAACTCCCATAATGCTCATTGTGGCGGCAATCACCAAATATTTATCAAGAAAATACTCTTCCGCCAAACTATCTAAGAGCAAACCGACAATCCCAGCTGGAATTGATGCCAACACGATAAACCAAAACATGCGGCCTTGTTGGCTGCGTGGTTGATGCATATGCATAATCAAATTCAACCAATCGCGCCAAAAAAACAACAGCAAAGCAATTAATGTGCCCATATGCAGGGCAACATCAAAGGTTTGGGTTTGAAAAAAGGGATCTTGCCAATTGAAAAACCATGGCACAACAATTAAATGTGCCGATGACGAAATTGGTAACGGCTCGCCCAAGCCTTGCACAATCCCCTTGCCAGCGGCAATTTGATACTGACCAGTTAAAAAGAAGGTCGTCACAATCGTCAAAAGCAGCACAATCCCCAAGGGAATCCAGAGTTGTAAGGCCTCGCGACGTGGCGACAAGTCAGTTTGTTCGAGTGATGTCTGAGCCATACCTCATCCTTGAAATGTTCAAATTAATGATCACCGAGCCGATGATCAGCGTTTGCATTATACGCAGGATGCATAGGATGGCAACCTTGCCGAGCACGAATGACTATCGGCTTCAGGCTGCTCACGAATGGCGTGCTAGCAAGACCACAGCTATCAGAATGAGCAAGCCACCACCAAGTTGCCAGAGGCTAATTGGTTCATGCAGAACGACAACCGCTGCACCCACTGATACCAAGGGTTCCAATGCTGAGATCGTCGATCCCGCCGTTGGGCCAATCCGTTCGAGTCCAACAAAAAACATAACAATCGCCAACACGGTGGAAATCAGGGCAATCCCAATAATCGCCAGCCAACCGTCCATGCTTACTGGCCAGACCGGACCTCGGGCAAGCATTATTCCAATATATACCACTGCTGCTGCACTCATAATCACGGTTGATGAAGGGATGGCTCCAGCTTGGGCAGTAATTCGGCTCCCCGCCGTAATATAAATAGCGTAGATCACCGCCCCGCTGATTGCGAAAATGATACCGAGCGGCTTGCCACCACCAATCGGCCCGATTGCCAACGCCGAGCCTGCCAATGCCAACACTAGCGCCAGCACCATCCGAGAGGTCAGCCGTTCCTTAAAAACCACAACCGAGATTATGGTAACCAAGCCAGGATAGAGATAGAGCAACACCGCAACTAAGCCCGCCGAGGCCATGGTAAGCGCAACAAAATAGGCCAACGATTGAGCCACATAGCCAATTCCACCCAGTAGCAAGAGACCGACGAGCAGCTTTCCACGTGGCAGCCGTTCACCACGAACCCGCAGAATACCAAACATGACCACAGCGGCAATACTGAATCGTAAACATAAAACCGTGATCGGCTCAGCACCATCGGCGTAGGCCAGTCGTGCAAACACACCCAGCCAGCCAAAAGCGATCGCCGAAAGCAACATGGCCGCAATCCCAAGCCAGCGCTGGCGGCGAACGGATGGGTCGGCGTGATTGGGTGGCAAAGAAATTGATGAATCACCAACGGCCTGCTTCATAACATCCTTTCTTGGGATAATCCAAGAACTTTAGAATTGGGGATAAAGGATTTGGATGATCGTATCCACTATTGAGAAAATATGCAAAAGACGGATTGAATTTTTCGGCTAAAAAAGGAGCACTAACCCAAAAGATCCAGAGAATTCCGTCCAAAAGTGAACTGGCCGCCAAGGCCGCCCACACCCATCAGGACGGCGGGGTGGTTCAGGGATGAGGGGTGCGACAACCTGCCATTGCGCAATTCGTCAATTCCATGCGATTTCTCCATCGACAACAATAGAGGAATCCTACCATTTATGCGATAGTCTCTAGTCAAATGGGCGCGACATCGCAACCATCCCACGCACCGCATGGCAGCGATATTCCTGTTCCGCAAGAAAATATATTGGTGTATAATCTGTTCGTCCAGTCTAGAAAGAACCATCAGAGTATTATTTTGCTTATTGATGTTGTAATAGTGTGCGTAGTGTCCATTCCTGTAGGTCTATTGATAGATCCCCATCAGGAGGACAGCCATGTTTCTTTTGAGTACGTTACACCGATTTCGAATCATCGCATTATTGCTGCTAACCCTTAGTTTCCTGCCACATACCCACACCAATCAGCAACTCTTGGCTGCGCCAGCATCCCCCCAAACAGTAACGCTTGAGCCAATTTGGCTAGCAAATGATCGTTATGAAACAACCTCAACCGCCTGGGGTGATAGCGATAATGATGGATGGCTCGATGTTTTCTTCGGCGACGATGCTGGCGGTATTCGAATGTATCGCAATCAACGAGGGAGCCTAGAACCACTGCCAAGTTGGTACGTTGATGTCGATGATAACGACCGGGTGCGCGATATTGCCCTTGGCGATATGAATCGTGACAATTGGCTTGATCTCGTTGTAGTCACCTTCGATGGGCCGATTCTAATCTACCTCAATCAACAGGGCCACTTTCCAAACCATCCAAGTTGGCGCTCCCCACTACTTCACCACGGTTGGAGCTTAGCACTTGGCGATATGAATGGCGACGGCAACTTAGATGTTGTGGTTGCCTGCTATAAAAACAAAGCAGTCATGTATTACAACCAAGGCGATGGAACCTTGGGTGCAAGTCCTGTCTGGAATTCGGACATAGCCTTGCCAGCAGTCTATGTGGCACTTGATGATGTTGATGGCGATCATGATCTCGATGCAGCTTTTGCCAACTATAGTGGCAACGCTAAAACTCAAGTCTATCACAACCTAAATGGCCTGCTTACGGCGAATCCAGTCTGGCAAGCACCCCAAATTGAAGCCTCTACCAGTGTCGTATGGCGGAATATTGATCACGATACCTATCCCGAGCTGTTTATTGCCAGCGAAAGCCATGGTAATCGCTTTTTTGACAATATCAGTGGAACGTTGGCCCTAACCCCAACTTGGTCGTCAACGAACCCTGATAAAACTCAAGACTTAATCGTAGAAGATATTGATGGTGACTATGATTTAGATGTTATTAGCGTGAGTGGTAATACGCCACAACAACCGCATGGCCCGATGCAGATCTATCTTGCACAAGCTGGAACTTACCCAGAAACTCCCGACTGGACTTCAAACGAGCGGGATATATCCTATGGTTTAGCGGCTGGCGATATTGATAATGATGGTGATCTGGATATCATCCGTTCAAATAACGAAGATCCAAACCGACTGTATCTCAATGGACAAGCGCCATTTGCAGCGCCGCAATGGGCGCTTCCAGTAGGTATATCGGTGCGTGGAATGGCGTGGGGCGATTTCGATGCTGATAACTTGCTCGATCTTGCTATTGCAAGTTATCAAGGAGTACAAGTTTATCAGAATATCGGCGGCTCTCTCTCAACTACGCCCATCTGGCAATCGTCTGGCCAAGACAATCTCTTTGATATTGCTTGGGCCGACATGAATATGGATGGAAAGCTTGATCTGGTGACTGCAAGTCGCACAGGTTTAGCCATGTTTCTTAATCATGGCGATGGAAATTTTGGCCCTAATGGACGGCCAGGTTGGCAAGATGTCCGGCTTGGCACCGACTATGCCTCGCTAGCGATTGGCGACGTTGATAATGATGGCGATCTTGACATGGCTGTCGGGCGAAATCAAGCCCCAATTTATATTCTTGGCAATCGGGCGACTGAACCACCACCAATTGGTCAAACGCAACCCTTTAGTGTAACAATGTATGATGCATGGGTCGCTCCAGTTGTACAGGCAACTCGCAATCTAGCTTGGGGCGATGTTGATGGTGATGGCGATATCGATCTGGCGGTTGCAAATGATGGTCAGCCAACCCAAGTTTATCGTAACGATGGATTACGTGACCCCTTAGCACTAACCCCACACTATCAATTTAATCTGCTTTGGAACAATATAACCTACCGTGATCGGACTCGGGATATTGCTTGGGCCGATATTAATAGCGATGGTCTACAAGATCTCTTGGTTGCTAACTATAATCAACCAAATCGCGTGTTTCTCAACCAAGGCGAAACATTGGATGTACGACCGATCTGGTCATCACGCGAAAACGACCCATCGAATGGACTTGAAGCATGTGATATCGAAGGTGACGGCGATCTTGATCTGTTGGCCTTTAACGAAGGTACTCCCAGTCGGCTGTACCTTAACGAAGCTGGCAGCCTGAGTCGCTCAGCTTTATGGTCAACCCCAACCGCTGGGCGAGCTTTTGCCGGGGCTTGCGGCGATGCCGATGCTGATGGTGATCACGATCTAGCGATCGCTTATCTCAGTGCAAGCGGCGAAAACCAAGGTACAAATCCCGCTGATACAATTACCACAGCGATCTATCAAAACCAACGCTTCAACCTCCTGCATCAAGGCGTTATTCCACAACCCTTGCTTGAACATCCTGGTGGGTTAGCCGCAGATGGGATCGCCAACCCGACGATTTTGAGTGATCCCCAACTACCAATTAGCTATAGCCTGCGGTATGCCCCAGCTCGTCAGGTTGATCTAGCCTTCTCACGCATGGGTGGTGGTCACTGGACTGCTGCAATTCCATTAAGCGGAACGCTTGGTGAACCAAATCTTGGGCCAAATAGCTATACTTGGGATCTTTTCAGGAGTGGAGTTCGTGGCAGCAACGATACAATGGCGGTTCAGCTTCGAATGTATCCTAGTGTACTGCCTCAGGCGCATAGTACTGCTGGTAGCTATCGTTATGGAGCCTATACAACGAACTCATTTCCATTCCGAGTGCGTGGCACAGGCGTGCGGGTGCTGCATGCCACCGCCGAGCAACCACCAATCGCTGCGGCAGGAGCAATCGTCTACCGACTAGGCGCAGGTCAAAGCGGCGGTGGGCGGCCTATGGCAGCAAGTCAGGGCAGTGCGCCATTTATTACCGATGGTCAAGGCTACTTGCAAGGCCAAAGCGAATTACGGCCAGATGATCGCTTAATCGCCCTTGTGCCAATTACAACAACCTATGCCTACAGCCTTTATCATACAAATGGGGTTCCTACTGAGATGGGCTTGGATGGTTGGACGATCACCACGCCCGGCACGCAAGAGTTGATTGCGCGACCAGAACATCCATTATTGCTCTTTAACTTGAAAATTGCGCTCGAATGGGATGCATCACACTCCCCCACCTACCTGCAAAAACTTGAGTCAGATCTCCATCGCGCTTCACGCTATCTCTATGACTTTACTAATGGCCAGGTAGCCTTAGGAAAAATAAGCGTCTACCAGAATGGAGAGCAACTCAATTATGCCGATGTTGTGATCCATGCAACAAATCGGCTCCGACCTTTCGCCAGCGAGGGCGGAATCGTCTTAACCAAAACCCTTGATCTTGAACATCCTGAGGTGATCTACGATATAGGACAAGTGCATATTGGTTCCCACTGGAATCGCAATGGAATTCCTGGCGAAGATATTAGCACTGATTGGTCGGTTATTCTTGCCCATGAATTAAGCCATTATTTATTTTTCATGGAAGACACTTACCTTGGAATCCAAGCAGATCAGCTCTTGGTTCCGGTGGATACATGCGCGGGAAGCGCGATGGGTGATGTGTATCTTCCAACAAATACCGAATTTGTCTTTGATCCTGAGGTGTGGCAAGCACACTGTCAGGAAACCCTCGCAGCGCAGGAGTTAAAACGAACTGAATGGGAAACACTTCGGCTTTGGTATCCGGCACTGATAACTCCGACTATGCCGCTGGCTGGGCCACAACAAATGCCTTTCGTCTTCACGAATGTGCAAATCGTTGACCCCTTGACTCCTACCACTCCTTTGGTTGATCCTACCTTATACTTAGAATATGCTGGTAATACAACCAGTTCAGCCAAAGCTCGCGGATTCTTGATTACAAACCAGCAGACCCCAGCTCTAACTGACGATACGATTATGCCTCTGGGCAGTACTGTCAACAATCAAAACCGCATCTTAGGCCGAGGGGCACAGCCGGGCGATCGGTTTTGTCTTTTTGATCGTGGCACACAACACTTTGGTTGTGAAGTGTTGAGCATCGATGATCAATATATTACGCTTAAGCATGATGCTGCTTGGAAACCACTCGTAACGCTCTCGCCAGTTACCAGCACAACCCTCAAACTTCAGGTAACTGGAATTCAACCAGGCTTAAGTTTACAAGCACGGCTCTTTCCTGATGATGGATCGGCTGGTTCACCAGTACTGCTTGAGCATTTTGGCGATGGCTACCGTGGAAGCTTGGTAAGCCAATATCCCTCGATGAGTGGCCATATTCAAGTATGGGTTGAAGAGCCAGCAAGTGAGACAAACCCACGCCGCGAAACACTTATCGCCTACTCAATTGGCGGAAACCCAGGCTACTATCGCGGTGGTGGCGGTTACTATCGCGGTGGTGGCGGTTACTATCGCGGTGGTGGCGGTTACTATCGGTTGGGTGGTGCACCGTTACTATCTCCCGATGGACAGATGACCTTCTATACCAAAGCGACCTTTGAAGTTGGCCAATTTTATGCGATTCAAGAGATGGCCGAACTTCCGGCTTTACCAGCAGGGGTGGTAAACGTGGGGCAAGGCTATCAACTCGTTACCGCCCAACAAACCCAACCAATTTCAGGCTCAGTTAGTTTTCAATATCTTGGTTATGATCTGATTACAGCCAATGTTGAAGAGCCAGATTTAGCGATTGGCTTTTGGAATGGAACCTATTGGGAGCGTTTATCGACCGTTTTGAACACAACCTATAATGTTGCCGCGGCTCATGCGCCAAAGCCAGGCATCTATACATTAATAGGTGGGCATTCGCAGCCAAGCGTTCAAAGTTTAACACCAACCATGATCACCAGTGGGCTTACCAACACATTGCTGGTAAGCGGCAACAACTTACTGGCACCAGCAACACTTCACTTGCAAACGCTAACCAGCACGATCAGTTTAAGCGTTACATTGCATAACTCCAGCAGTGGCAGCATAACCCTAACCGCTGCACTTGCCCCAGGTTATTACCGAACGAGCTTAACCAATGGTGATGGGTCAAGCGTACCAGCACCAGCACTCGCCCTTTACCCACCAACACCTGCATGTTTTGCTGAAACATTTAATAGCCAATTGGGCAAATGGCAAATTCAAGGAACTTGGGCTACATCGCGCTTAGCGAGTGGCGAGGTTGCCCTTGATGATAGCCCGGGCCATGCCTATGCCCAAGCCGTCGCACCAAATCAATATCTGACAAGTACCCTAACCTTCCACGAGCCAATTAACCTAGCTAATTGTCAGCATCCAGTGCTTTCCTTCGAGCACGATTACGTGTTTGCCCGAACCGCAGCAGGCGATGATCATGGGAGTGTGGAAGTTTCAACCGATAATGGCCTAACCTGGCAGATCATCGCCGATTTCACTGGCGGCGGCGCACATGGCCTACGCCCAGCAACCCCAAGCAGCGATGAATGGTCAACTCCTCATTGGAAACCAGTCAGAATCTCCCTACGTTCATTTCAGAATCAAACCATTCGTTTACGGTTGCGCATGACCGTTGACCGCGACGGATCAGATCGTGGCTGGCTGCTCGATAATCTTATGATCAACCAAAGCCAGCCGATCTATCTGCCGCTGATTAATCGATAACGATTGGCGGGGCTATTGTGGTTAATAGCCCCGCTTACTCGCTAACACTCAGTTGGATAATCCGCCCAATCGGCATCCGTTTACCTTGTTTATGCAGGTGTAGCTCCTGCTCAGGATTGAGCTGTTGTTGAATTAAGCCAAGCGTTTGCGAGCGCCATGGATCAAAGAGTGCAGCATCAGCACCACATACCTCGTAGGCTTGATCAGCAGCACCAATCAATTGGGCAGCAGCTGTAAAATGACCAATTTTAGCTTGGATATTGGCTAAGGCCGTTATTGATGCCCCATACGGCCACCCAAAATTAGCTCGCTCGGCTTGGCGCAACGCACTCACATAATCAGCCCGAGCTTGGGCGAATTGGTCTTGTTTAAGTGCCAGCTCGCCGCGGTTTAGATACCAATAGATGATTCCCTCGTGATCATCAAGGGTCTTGAGCAGCGGCAGCAATTCGGCAAGATAATCGATTGCCTGGCTATAGTTATGGTCATCACTACTGGCTGCTACCAAATTATTAAGACAAACCGCCAATTGCCCAAGGTTGCCAAGTTGTTCAAAGATCGCTTTTGCCTGAATAAGGTAGGCCTGAGCCGAGGCATACTCTGCCATTCGAGCACACAAACTACCCATATTCAGCAAAGTGATCGCTTCGAGATCTGGATCACCAACGGAGCGGCTCAGCCTCCGACTCTCCTGCAGGGTGGACTCGGCTATTTCAAATGTATTCATCTGGGTTTGGACCCAACCAAGCACACTTAATATTGCCGTCTGAAGCCATGGTTCAGGCTGATCAGCAAGTGCCACCAAACTTTCGGTTAACAAACGCTCAGCCTCGGTAAAATGGTTTTGCGAACGAGCAACCCGCCCTTGGGCATAAAGCACCCTCGCCCAATCCAGCGATGAAGGCTGGTGTTTCCAATAACTGGCACAAATCTGATAGTGTTTCGATGCAGCATCATAATCGCGCAAGCTATCGTAAAGCCAGCCAAGATTATAGTGAAACTGCGGACGAAGTGCTTGCGGTAGCGCTGTTGGCTCGAAACGCAATAGGATGCGCAAGCCATCACGGGCATATCCCCGCACTCCCCAAAAATATGTCAAGCTATCGGCAAGGGTGGCAGCCTCAAGCAATTGATGTTCAATCAACCATTCGAGAGCTATCGCAATATTCGCATGCAACGATTCAAGTTCTGCCAACGCATTGGAACGGTCAGAACTTTTAATTTTGGTGGTCAAATTGATGGCGAGTTGGCTATAGTAGTGAGCATGGCGTTGGGCAATCTCAACTGCAGTTTGATCATTGGCAAAATATTCGAGGGCAAATTCACGAATGACATTGTACATGGTATAGCGTTGATGGCTCGTCGCTTTTGGCATCACTTGAATCAGCGATGTATCAACCAAGCGCCCAAGCATACTTAAGCCATAGGCTTGGTCGAGGGTCGGAAAACAAATCGCTTGGGCTGCATCAAGACTCCATCCATCGGCAAAAATAGCAAGTTGCTGAAAAATTCGTTGCTCGTCAGCCCTTAAAAGACAATAACTCCATTCAATCGTAGCCCGCAATGTCTGATGCCGATCAAGTGAGCCACCAGCTTGATCAAACGAGGCAAAGCCCAAGAGATTAAGCTGGGTAAGCCAAGGAGTCAAGGCTCCAATTTGGCGTAAACGGGCTGCTGCAAGTTCAATCGCCAAAGGAATCCCATCAAGCCGTGTGCAAATTGCGCTAATCTCCTGCAGCTGTTCAAGCGTAGGGGTAAAGGTAGCATCCCATGTTTGCGCACGCTTGATAAACAGTTGAACTGCTGGGCTGATGCCAGAATTTTCAGGCTCAGATGCTGATACTGCAAGCGGAGGTAGTTCACAGATATGCTCCCAAAATGGAAGATTCAGGGTTTGACGGCTGGTGACAATCAGTTTGAGCCAATCGGTAGCCTTGAGCAATTCATGCAGCAAGCGCTGAATCTGTTCAAGCCCCTCACCTGGTCGCAAAAGCTGCTCAAGATTGTCTAACACAAGCAACATCTGCCGTTGGCGCACATAGTCGATCAATTGACCAAGTTCAGTTGGAGTACCAGCAGTTTGTGGTTGATCGGGGGGCAAAATCTGGCGAACGAGCACCCCAACTACATCCTCGGCCTGCGTAATATTGCTAAGATCGATACTTTGAACGCTAGTAAATTGTTGTTGAAGTTTATCGGCAAGATGCAGGGCAAATTGGGTTTTGCCAATCCCACCTGGCCCTCCAATCGTCAGCAAGCGAAGATCGGGCTTAAGCAAACGGGCACGCCAGTGTTTCAGCAACCGCTCACGCCCAATTAATTGAAGCTCGCGTGGTGCTTGCAGCCGCCCTAGATGTAAATGGATTTCAGGCCGTACATTTAAGCAAAGCATGCCTGCTTGCTCAAGGGTATAGGCCACAAATGGCGCATGAAGATGGAGTGCGAGCGCAAGTTCAGTATGGCTGAAGAGCCCCAGCAGATATTGATAGTGCTCCGCCACAACGTGCTCAGGGTAGGTTAAACTTACGAGCCGCGCGGCATCATCGGCAGTACATTGTAGCCCACGGTTGCCCTTGGCAAACAACCTAATCAGATCGCCAACCAGCGTGATTTGAGTTGTACCAATCCCTCGCCCTCGCCAATTACTAATTGATGATTGTGCATATGTCGTTGCCTGAGAAATATCATTCCAAGTAAACCCCAGTTGCTCCCGCAGATCATTGACCAAAGTATAGGCCTGCTTGGCCCGAGCGTTAGCCTCCTGCCGTGGTTTTTTCTGCATACACCCATCCTTCCAGTCGTGCATTGCATATGACTGCTTTTTATGACTGCTTTTTATGACTGCTTTTTTGCTTTCACTTCGCCCAACTATTCGCTACCATCAGCATCATAACAAACCTTCCGCTGCATTCGCAATGGATACTACGCCTCTAGACTGGACACCTTGAGGTCGATCACTCCTAACAACTGCGGGGGTTTGTAGCCATGATTGGGTGATATCTGGAGTAGGTAGTTTAGGATTAATGACGTATATCGAGGAGGTTACGATTGCTCAACAGGTTAACGGATTCGCTACTAGTTGTAACGGTGTTGGTGCTTTCTCGCTAGGAGGATTGAAATGCGAAACCGCCTTAATCGCCGCCTACTCGCACTACTATTGCTATGCAGCCTGCTCTCAACCTATTGGCCAACTGCTGATGTCTATGGTCTACAGCCTGTGCCATCCACAATACCAAATGATGGCAGTATTCTCTATCGAACAGTGCTCTATCAGCCAACTGATTATACAAAACAGCGTTTACAACAGTTTGATCTACGCATCTTACATGAAGAAGCAGATCGGCTGCTTGTATTAGTTGATGAACTCATGCTCGATAAACTTGCGCGACTGGGTTTTGGCCCAACTGAAACCAATGGGCTCTCTGAACTACTCAAACACACCGCTAGCCCACCTACACTCGTAGCAACCCTTGAACCGCTCTTTGAGGCCGCCAAGGTAGTTGCCAAAACACCTTCAAAAGCCAATCGTTCGTTGCTGTATACCCAAATGCAACAACTGCGGCCTGAACAAACAGCTGCCATCGCTAGTGGCTCGAGTATTGATGATGATAATGATGGCTTGACAAATACCCAAGAGCAATGGTGGTGTACCAATCCACTTATGCCCGATACCGATGGCGATGGTGAACATGATGGTAGCGAAGTTCAGGCCGCCCGTAGCTGGATGCGCCACGAACGAAGCAGCCCACCAGCAAATGGTAAACCATTCGCTGGCTGGCCTAGCCAGCTTGCAAACTGTCGTGACGACGATTTAGATTCCATCCCCGATCTCGCTGAGCGTTGGGATTTGGGGCTGAACATGAATCGCGAATCAACCGACCGCGATAAATTTGATGATGGACAAGAGCTTTTTGGCAGCACCTATTGCCCTGGCAGTGGTGGATTTTGTGGCTATGGCGCATTACCTCGCAACGAGGATTGGGGCATTATCTTTGCCGAAATGCCTGCATGGGTTAAAACTCCAGCCAATCACCCATTAATGGCAGCCTTCCCAGTCCCAGCGATTGATTTAGTACCAAACTCGCTGCGAGTGCAAACCGTCACCGAAATTCGCACTGATCACACCATTATTACGGGAACCGAGCGGCTTTATAGCACGGCAAGTACCGAAGGCACGAGTTCGAGCATTGCCAATGAAGTAAACTGGAACGCCTGGGAGGAGCAATCGATTGCAACGACCATTCCGCTTGCTGGCCGTTATTTGCCACCAACATTCGGTATATTGCCCCGGGCTCCCACCACCGAAGCCTGGGATCGCCAAAAGATTGGGCTAGCAATTACGAGTGGGGCAATCAGTGTAACTGCGGCAGGGCTTTGTTTGGCAACAGCACCACTTTGTGCTGGGATTACCCTTGCGTCGGCTATTGCTGTAGGCACAATTGGGTTTGCAACTGCCTATGGCGACTATGTTGTCAATCGTAATGAAGCCCAACAATCGGCTCAAACCTTACGCCAACTTCAAACTGAGATTAAACAACTCAAGCAGCAGGCGAATCAATGTGTGCCTGGCTGTAGCAGCAAAGTTGGAACCCCTGCCAGCTCCCAACAAACCGTCAATAGTCAACGCACATCACAAATAAGCCAAGGCCGAAGTGTTGGTAACCACCTGCATAGTGGAGCCACGAGTGATGCTCGCGCCGTTGTCGAGCAATATTATCAATTCAGTTACCCACAGCAGGTTCCCACCCAAACAACGACGAGCGCCAAAGGGCAATCACGCGGTGGTGCGCAAACAACCACCCATACTCAATATAAAGAACATACCGTTACGAATGGTCAAGCATTTTCGTCGGGTGAATCGTGGAGCAATGCTGTTGCGGTCAATTCGGCTCATGCCGCTGAACTCTGGTTTAGCTATCGCGTGAGCAATAATGGCAGCGAATATGCCCGCGAAATTGGCAATCTCGCTTTCAACGTATATATCGGTGACAGTCCGATTCCAGCAACAACCTATTTTGTTGGGCCAGATCTCGGCGGCGATGGCAAGTTTCACAACTTCATGCCAGGTGAGTCGCATCAATACACGTCTCGTCGAATTGCACTAACCCTCGACCAATTACGTGCGATCGATCTTGGTTCGCCAATTCGAATCGTGGCCGAAGACTATACTTATGGCATTGATGAGTTGTTTTATGCGGATGCACTCAATGCAAGCATGACGATTGCAATTGAAGATGGAACTGCCGATAACGATGAGCTAATCGAGGATTTCTTGATTCCAACCTGGGGTGATGAAACAGCCTTTGATGTATTAGCTCGCTACTTTCCCACAACAACCGATGCGAATGGTCAATTAATAGCGGTTTGGACTCCTGAACGGCGCACTGATAGCCCTAGTTGGTGTCGTTTACCACGTCGAGTTGGAGCAATCCTGTGGTGTCAACATGCACTTTCAGCTGCCGAGTGGTGGAATATTTACTCTGGCGGGCTTGGCAATGGCGATTTGGGTTTTCAAGATATGGCAGCCGCACCAGCTGCTGGGGCATTATTTCGCTTTAATCAAGATAGTGATCTTGATGGCTATAGTGATAGTGATGAGCTTCGGCTCCAAACTGATCCGCACAATGCTAGCTCATTTCCAAAGCCTGAACTGCTTGCGGCAACCCATTCGACGCGGGTTGGCAATGTTGTTACAAGTACGCTATCGCTGCTCAACACTGGGCTATACGATGCCTATAGTGTTCAGGCGATTATGGTTGCGCCAAATGATTCGGTGACGATCCAAAATAATACTGTTGGTGGTACAGGCCGCGTTCGCGCATTCCATCAAGTCGTGGTTGGCAGTACGATCCATCAACCTAGCCTCTCCAGTTCATGGTCGGGTACGGCGCTTCCCACAACTGCTGGCTATTATGTTGGTGCAAACGAACGTGAATATCTCTTTACCGTTCAATGTTCGGCTCCCTTAGGCTGCGACGTTGGCAGCGGAACATGGGCATTACACTGGAATGATGGCATAGGCAATACTGGCAGCCTCAACTTTGGTGCAGGCTATGCATCACCCCAACGCCTAGGTGTCGGGGGCCAAGGGCTTGAACTGGCGCTGATGAGCGGCACAGTTCAACATAACCAAACCTTTAAGATTGTAGCAACTCCGCCCAATGATGCCTTTAGCTATCGAATCAACCGTGAGCCATATACAAAACCCTTAGTAATTCTCGCCTACAACGATCCACAAGGTCATCATCGCTTGGTTACCACGTCTGAGTTAAGTCATCCTCAAGCAAACCTTGCACCCTACAGCGGCCAAATGCTGCATGATAGTGCGGGTGTTGAGATCATCGCAACCGCACCATTTACGCCAGCCTTACAACAAACTACCACTTTGTTGGCCCAAATTCCGGCAGTAGAGAGCTTTATTAATGCACGACTGTATCTTGAATTCATTGATCTGAATGGTCAAGGTGGAGTCGTTCGCGAAGAGGCTCGTTCAGTCAATCTCCAACCAGGGCCAAATTTGGTTAATATCACGTGGCAAGCTGCCGACTTCAATCCAGCATTTAATCCCAACCATCGTTATGGTGTTATTGCCTTTCTAACCGATCATCAGGGCAATATCCTTGGAAACTCAGCGCGAATGCTCGATACCTTCCAAGCCGACCCGCAGCCAATATTTGCAATCAATACCGCTGAATCGGTTTGGAATTTTGGGACGGCAACCCAAGGCAGTCAACTTCGCCATAACTTTGGCTTGCCCAACGAGGGCCGTGCTGGCTTGCGCACCACCCTTTTAGGCGCTGGAGGGCGACGTGATCTGGCAATTTCTGGTGAAATTAGCTGGATGGATACAGGCCTTGAGGTTCGTCATGGGGATGCAATTGGTATTCAGGCAACTGGCAATATCTGTTATGACAGTAGTACAAATTGCTTTGGGCCTGATGGCAACGGAGTAGACGCAGCTAGCGGATGGACAGCCCCTGGAGCAAGTCAATTCAGCCTGATTGCCCGAGTTGGCAATAATACGCCATTTATGGCAGGAACCAGCTATCGCGCAGCCAGCTCCACAAGTGGGCGACTGTATTTAGCAACCAACAACTGTCTCGGCTGTAATACCGATACCATTGGGCAATTCCAAGCCCATGTGGAAGTCTCAGGAATACCGGTTACAAGCCAATCACGGCCCACCACAACGATTGCGGCTGGTGATATGGGCATACTTGAGGTACTTCTGGACACCTATTATATCCCGGTTGGGCCGTTCAGTCGCACCATTCAACTACGGACTAGTGATCCTCAACGTCCGAGCCACAACCTGCAAGTTCAGGGTGTCATCGTAGCTCCAACCACGCCAGCCCAAGCGCTCCCGATCAGCCCATATCGGCCTTGGGATGAGTATGTTGTGGTAACTGGTTCGCGATCTCAACGTGAGCTCATTTCCTATGTTGATACAATTGTTAGCGATGCACTGCATGTCACACCACTCCGTCTCTATGATCAAAGCCAACAAACCCTGCTTGGGATTGGCCGTGGGCTATTACAGGGAATTGTTGTTAACCTCCGGCAGGCTCGCCTTGCGCTGGCAACACCTCAGCCCACGAATCTAACCGATCGCTATGGTGATGGTCGCGATGGCATCATGCCAGCAAATGGCAATCTTGATACCAGTAATGGCGTTGGTATTGGGATAGCCAGTGGCAATGCTGGCTCAACCGCGATTACGATTGTCGATCAGCATGCAGTTTCGCGCATTAATCCCGGCGATCGAGTATTGATTCATCAGACTCGCGGTGACCCTTCAATTGCTGGTTTGTGGGAACTCAATACCGCAGTTGGCGATGTTACTGGGAGTGGAACCTTTGCTTTAGCTCAACCCTTGCGCCATAGTTATAGCTCGATTGACTACCGTGCCCAAGCCCAAATTATGCGCGTGCCACAATACAGCGATTGCCCAGTCAGCGGCACAATCACACCCTTGCTGGCTTGGAATGGTCACGTTGGTGGGATTATCGCCTTTATGTGTCAAAATAATGCCACAATCGGCGGGCTGATCAATGGCGATGCCAGCGGCTTTCGTGGTGGAGATAGTGGCAATGGTTATCAAACTGATCAGTGGCAGGGTGAAGGGATTATCTGCACGTCGAATAATAGCACGCATTATTGCCAAACCCCCAACATCACGCCATCGGCCCAAGGCGGTGGTGCTGCCGATGCGATTGGTGGTGGCGGCGGTGGCGCTGGTTGTGCAGCCGGAGGCGATGGTGAACATATTGGCGGCAGTACATGGGGTCGCGGTGGCATTGGTCACTGTACAACCGATGGCACACGACTCTATTTTGGTGGCGGTGGCGGTGGGAGTGCTACCAGCATCAACCCTGGCGCTGGCTATTCGCAGGCTGGACGCGGCGGTGGATTGGTGTTTATTTTTGCCCGTCAACTCACAATCACTGGCCAGATTCGGGCCAATGGGCAGCAAGCAAATGGCACTATGTCCGATGATGGCACCAATCGGCGTGTGGCTGCTGGCTCTGGCGGCGGTGGGCAAATGTATCTTCGCGCTGATACGATATCGGTAGCGGCGAATGGGATCAACGCACTCGGCGCACCACAACTAGTGCCACCAGGCAGCCCAAGCGGACGATTTATTGGTGGTGCTGGTGGCCATGGCTCAATTCGGCTTGAGTATTGCAATACAGTAACTGGGATTGAGAATATCGTTCCAGCACCTAATCAAGCCCAGCTTGGTTGTTATGGCACACTTGCGGGCAGCGTCTATAGTGATAATAATGCAAATGGCGTGCGTGATCCTGGTGAAGCAGGATTGGCAACGATTAACATCAATTTAAATACAGTTGGGACGGCTACAACGAATGCGAATGGCGACTATAACTTTAACAACGTGCCGCCAGCAACCTATAGCCTCACTGTTACCCCAAAAGCTGGATACGCTTGTAGTAATTCGTGTACCAACAGCGTAACGGTTCAATCAAACACGACAACCACGGTTAATCTTGCGCTCATTCCGCAAGCAAGCATTAGCGGAATTGTATTCCATGATCTTAATCAAAATGGAATCCAAAATCCTGGGGAGAATGGCCTTGCCGGCATTAATGTTGCGCTGAGCGGAACCGGACAAACCAGCGTTACCGATGCCCAAGGCGCTTATAGTTTTACCAATCTTACGGCAGCTGCCTATACCGTTAATGCAACCCTACCCAATGGATATGCGGCAACGAGTGCTAGCTCAGTGAACGTTAACCTCGTTGCAGGCGCAACCGCGACTGCTCATTTTGGCATGCTGGCATTTAGCATCGAAAAAGTTGCTGGTAGCCCACACCAAATTAATCTCTATATCCCAACAGCATTCCGTGATCGTCAACGCTACCATGTGCAAAGTGGGCGAACAATCCAATTCAGCAGCGCTGGCGAACAGGTTATCCACGTTAGTTTGCCAAAAGCTCGCTATCTCACTACAACTCTCGATCTGCTCATAACCAGATCGAACGCCGCTTTCTTGCAAATCAATCTCGATATTGGCAATAATGGCAATTGGGAGTGGAGCTATAACAACTCGCCAACCTTGCCAACCACTCTCTCAACCACCAACCTCGCTGCTGGCCTGACAAGTTTCATGGCATCGGCAACACCTGATGCCCAAGGGATGGTCAGCGTACCCATTCGAATTTCACTCAATACCAGTGGACAACTGCATATGCTCAATCTCGTTGCAACCCCAGGCGGTGCTACCGAGCTAGGTTTGGCAGCCCATGAGCTAAGTTTAAATCCTAGTAACCCAACTGAGGGCATGCAGGCTCAGCTCCAAGCCCGCATTCGCAACCCAAGCAATCTAGCCACCGGCGGATTTATTACCAGTGTCTACGCCAAATCACCAATTTTTGGCGATTGGTACCTAGGCAGTCGATTTGTTGCCAATATTCCGGCAGGTGGCGATGCCTTAGTATCGATTCCATTCCCAACCGAAGGTTTTCAAGGAACAATTCCGGTTCGGGTCGTGGTAGACCCATTCGATCGGGTAGCAGAGATTAACGAGACCAATAATGTGGTAACAGCAACCCTACCGATTCGAACCCGCGCCGATCTTCAGGTTAGCCGGATTCAGTTTTCTGATTCAGAGCCATTGATTGGCCAGCCGATCAGCGTAACAATTCAAGTTCACAATGCTGGTCAAACAACCGCAGGTAGGCATGATCTACGCTTAATGGTAGGCGCAACGGGCCAAACAGGTGCGATCATTAGCAGCCAAAGCATCCCCATGCTAACTGCTGCCAGCACCACAACCCTTGTACTTCCATGGACTCCAACCCAGTTTGGTTTGTATCAATTAACTGCAAGCATCGATAGCCAAGCCGAGATATCTGAATCCAACGAAGCCAACAACACGTTGTGGCAACCGATTGCCGTAGGCATCAATGGCCCAATCCATCTGGATAGTGGCGCAGCTAGCGAGGCAACCTATACGCCGAGCCTTGGCTATGGAGTGATTGATATCGGAGAGCCTGATACGATCAGTAGTTGTGGTTCAGCACCACACCAAACTGTTCGAATCGATCCCGATGGGCAGGTACGCTATCAGTTTGATCAACTTCAGCCTGGACGGTTCTATCATCTTGATATTACGCTCTTTGAGTGCGATGGTGTTGGCCGACAGGAAGTGATTAACGTTGATGGTAATCCTATTGTTGGGCCAGTAAGCCTTGCCAATGGCCAAATTCAACGGCTTTCAACGCGAATTGATCCAGCATTATACGCTGATCGTAAAATTGAGGTTAGCATAGAAGCGCCAGGTATTGACGGTGCAGTTGTTGCCTATGTGAGCTTGCATCCAATCGATTATCGTTATATTGATGCTGGTTCACTTACCGAGGTTGGTTATCCAGGAACCACCCCAAGCAGTGGATTAAGCTTTGGTGCGCTCGATGGAGTTCGCAATAGTATCTGGGGAACCCTGCCCTATCAGAGTGTTCGAATCGATCAAAGTGATGCTACATTGCGCTATCGCTTCGATGGACTCAAGCGTGATCGACGCTATCAACTGCATACGAGTTTTTGGCAGCGTGACGGAAGCGAGCGGATTCAAAAAGTCCAGATTGATGGCATTGAGCTAGGGTCACCAATTAATACTGGTAATTTCCAAGTTCAGCGCCCTGTCCTTGATATCCCCCAGAGTGCCTATGTTAGTGATGAGAGCATCATCGTCAGCATAGTGCGCACAAATGGCACAACTGGGGCATTTATTAACGAAATTGCCCTTGAGGAACGTACCTTGATGGCGGATCAATTGCCACCAACGCCAGACTTTGGGGCAACTCCACTGACTGGTGTCGCGCCGCTTACCGTCAGCTTCAGCGATCAATCAAGTGGAACAATCGCTAGTAGACGTTGGGATTTTGGTGATGGCGGCGAGGACAGCATTCCAAATCCAATCCATACCTACACCCAACCAGGCACCTATGCAGTGCGCTTGCTCGTCGATGGCCCTGGTGGCTCCAACACAATTGTTAAGCCAAACTATATTACTGTGCTTGCGCCACCTAGTAATCAACCACTGGTCTATCTGTCGCCACCAGCATTATCTGGAGGTTTAGAGCAAGCAATTACGGCCACAGTGGCAATCTCGCAAATTCAGCAACTTGGCTCGTTCCAGTTTACGCTAGCGTATAGCCCAGCGCTTGTAACGGTTGAGCAAGTTACTATGGGGGCATTTCCTGCTAGTACTGGCCGCAACTTTACCCCCGTTGGGCCGACGATCAATCCAAATGCAGGGACGATAACCTTTGGCGGCTTTAGTCTTGGGGCGAATCCAGCAGGCGCGAGTGGCCAGGGTTCGCTTGCCCATATCCGGTTGCGTCCTCGGGCGGTTGGCACAGCACCGCTCACCTTCAGTAATGTTCAGGTCAGCAATATCAATGGTCAGGCAATTACAGTCGCAACTCGCAATGGATCGATTCAGGTTGCCAACTGCCTTGGCGATTTTGATCTTGATGGTGATGTTGATATCATCGACATCCAGCGAATCTCCTACCGCTGGAATACACACCTCGGCGACCCACTCTATGCGCCACTTTATGATATTGATGCTGATGGCGATATCGATATTATCGACATTCAGAGAGTAGCGGTGCGTTGGGGAACTCAGTGTTCTGCTCCACGGCCAACCTTGACATCAACTGCAACGCCATGGCCCACCACATTTAGTTTACAGCCAACCAAAGCGCCAATTCAAGTTGGAGTCCCATTTACCATTGGAGTAGTAATTAGTGATGTCAATGATCTTGGTTCTTTCGAGTTCACACTACCATTTAGCCCAAGCAAGCTCGAAATCCTCAACGCTACCATTGATGGCTATCCAAGTAGCAGTGGTCGTCAATTTTATCCGATCGGGCCGCAGATCGATCTGGTCAGGGGAACGCTTAATTTTGCAGCCTATAGCATCGGTACTAGCCCCGTTGGAGCATCAGGCAATGGACAACTAGCCACAATTACCTTACGTGCTACCAACCCTGGCAGCCTAAACTTCGCTTTAGGTGCAGCCCAAGCCAGTGATCGGACGGGTATTCCACAGCCAGCGATTCTCACCGATACGCAAATCTACGTCATTCCAGTCGATCCAATTAATTATGTCTATATTCCATATGTTATAAATCGATAGATTCACAACTCCCTTTAAAAAGCACAAACCTGATTGCCTGAAAGAACTCCATAATAAAGAAGGAATCACGATTTAATGCATAATCGTGATTCCTTCTGGAAAGGCAGATCTGCGTGCTTTTAGGAACTAAAAGTAAATTCCCCATGCGCAGCAAGCTTAATATTAACGGACGCCCCATGGCATCATGACATTGCAACACTCATGATGAATCCAAGGAACATCCATGGAGATCATACCGCCGATCAGTCACGTCATGCACACCCTGTTGACCACGACGACTGCGGTCGATGGCTATACCGAAATACGGGTCGGGGTCACTGGTCTCAGGAGCTGGCGGCGTAGCCTCCCTGGTTGTGGGCAACACAATAGGTAGAGCGCCTCCTCGGCTTCGACATCCCAATCATTCAACTCATTGGCGCTCCCGTGGGTTGCCATTTGTCATCGTCTTTCATTCCCCCAACTTTCTATCCTTCCCATTATTGAACTTTGGCATAGGGAATGAAGGTTTTATAGGCTAAAACACTACGGACTTGCACATTAATAGAATTCCGTGCCTGGGCACTACCCCAAGCCCAGCCGCCACCAGCGATTGGCACTTCACCAGTCGCCCCAGCGTCAATCTCAATCGTACCAGGGGCAACCGCTCGCAACCCAATCGTGCGACATCCCGTTGGATGTTGATTGTACGTACAGGGCATCGTCAATGGTGGATCAAACTGGACAGTGCCGATTGGGTTCAGGGTAATTCCGGTAGAGGGTACCCCAATATTGACATACTGAATCGTCAAACTGAATGCATCGCCAACATTCACCAACGGTGGCGCACTCAAAATCAACTCTTTAACCAGTGGTGTGACCGTTGGACTTCCACTAGTTGGCGTGATCGTTGGGGTTCCGATACAAGCGCTATCACGCATCGCCACGGTAGTTGGGCATGGTGTTGCCGTGTTAGTCGCTGTTGCGGTAGCCGTCACATTGGAATCAACAACATTGATCATCAATGGATTCCGTTCCTGAGCACTGCCCCAAGCCCAACCACCACCAGCAATCGGTACTTCGCCTGTCGCCGATGCAGAAATTTTTAATAGTCCCCCAGCCGTTGCTCGTAATGTGATTGCGCGACACCCTGTTATATGTTCATTGGACTTACACGGCATCATCATCGGTGGATCAAAGTGCGCCAGATTGTTCGGACTCAGGGTGATTGTGGTGGAAGGCACACCAATATTGACATATTGAATCATGATCAAAAACAGTTCACCAACGTAAACTTCGGTCGGGCCGCTCAGAATTAATTCCGAGCGAAGTGGCGTTGGGGTTGGTGTTAATAATGCCTTGGCGCGTGTTCCTTCAGGTTGTTTAGCCACCGCAAAGCCAAGCAACACGGCACACAAGCTCGCTAACAGGGCCAGCCGTCTGGTATGCATAGGGGTCTCTCCTCTAATAAGATTATTTGTTGGGGCCTACGTATCGTTTTCACCTGACAGACACTCCAGTTGGATTGGTGCAACACGGAATCTTGGTATCACTGCGGTGTGTACGTATGCCAGTGCTGAGGAGTTGCAACCCAATCAACTCTTGGGTCACATGGCTAGTGCAGTTTGGCGATGTTGTGCCATCGTCCGCGCAGTTGCTTGGCCACAGCTGGAAACTCCTTCTGCTGGCCATCGTGCGGGGGTTGGGGTGGATTTAACGGCGGTGCCTGGGGCATGGAATTGAGTACGGGGTGCGAACGTGTCGCGTTAAACATCATATGGGGTAGCAGGTCGATACCGACCATGTGCGACAATATCCATTATCATAACCGTTTCGCGCTAAAAAAACATTCGCCAACAGCCTGATTTGAACTGCTGGCTGGTCATCCATCATCAGTCAGTCAATCGCGATAGCCAGCCCATCGGCTTCGCGATCAACGAGGGGCGGCAGGGGTTCATCGAGGGTCTCTCGTATCTATGCTGCCAGATCGCTCAAGGCCGTCCCATAGGCTGTCTGGCAGCGATAGCCTGTGGCTTGAAGTGGGATATAGGTCTGGAGCAGGGCCATGGTATCATTTAAAATACGTTGACTGGTCAAGGCTGGCAACGTGTTCATGAGGGGAGTCTCCTTGGGCAGTAAAGCTTGGTTGGTGGTCCGTCCAAGCATACCGAACAATGGCTCCCCTCCCGACGCTGCGGGTGTCATATCCCCAGAACTGGGTGGCGGTGCCGCCCTGGAGGCTGTTTATGTCCACATCGTACCGCCAGGAATTTGCCGCCTTTCTTATCCACCTTGCTGATAATCAGACCACACCCGAGGACTGGCACAAATGGATCGTGAACCACTATCATGATGTTGTCCTTGAAGCGGTTCGGCGGCAGGTTGTTCGCTTAGCAATCAGCGAGAAGTTGGTCGGCGAATCTGGTCGCCAACAGCTTCTGGAATGGAGCAGAATACTGCTGGATGACGCTCAGAGTTAGGGAGTGACATCTGCTATTCCTAGAGACTTACTGATCAAGATACCCAACATCCCATTCAGGATGTGGACTAGGGAGCGCGTGTATGTCAGCAATGTGCGTGGCCAAGCGGGTGGTCACATAGCGACGAATCGCCGCAGCGGTTAATTCCATGAATACCCTCCACTACGGCTTCTCGGTATGATCACACCAGTTGCCATCCGCATCGGTATGGTTGCAGCTCCAAAATTTGTAGGGCTTGCCACCGCGTCGCGTGCCTTGGCGTAACTGCAAGGGCGAACCATGGGTTGGGCAGAGGCGTTGGGCGGGAGCACTGGGTGGTGCAGCAGCGGCGACTGGTTGGGTTGGTTGAGCTGGGTGTGTCGTGGGTGGTTGTGCTCCGATCGCTTTGAGGCGATCAATCACGACTTTGAGTTGATCGGCGGTCGCACCTGCCACCGAGGTGGTGCAAGGAAAGCCATCAAGGGTGAAGTGAATCTGGTGCTCCACTTTGATGCTTGCGAGCGGTGATGCAGTATCAGCCATAACAATAGTCCTCGCTATATCTATTAATAGGATACAGCAGCCCAACGGGTCAAGGATTCCAGCACCGCCGGAATATCGGCACGATGTACGACCACGCGCGAACCGTTGCGCACCAGCACGATCCCCCACGCTGTTGGCAGGATACGAAGCATGGCGAGGGGTTGCGGTTCGCTCCATGCCGCTTCGGTCACAGCGATGGCATCGAGTTCGTGTTCAGCCAGCGTGTAGGCGGTGTTGTCGTCGAGGCCTTCTTCTTCCTGAATAATAGTAGCCAGTTGAACAATCGCACTGGCACGCGCCAAGCGTTGGCAGCGGTCGTGATTGACATGGGTCTGTGACATCAGGTATCATCCTTTCGTGACCGAGGCTAGGTTGCAGTCTGCACCTCGGTCATGTGAGGCCCTTTGCTGCTTTGAAGAGCAGTGAAGGGTTTAATAGTTAATCTGGCGACTGGTCGTTGGGCACTGCTGAGTAGCAGACGTGGGTGGCAATGCAGGACAGGAGAGGGAGCGGAATTGGCTGCGGACGGCCTGTTCATGAGCTTCAATCCGCTCGGCATCAGTATACCGACCTGCGCGAATCGCCCGTTGCCAGTTGCGGCTCAAAATGACCATGGTGCGGGCAAGCGCATCAATAGGGGTGTTGGCATAGGTCGTGGCGGTAACCACAGGCATGGGAATCAGATCGACGACTTCAAACAAAGCAACCTCAGCGCTAGCTTCGGCAACGGGTTCAACCACGCCAATGGCCATTACTTCTTCAGCTTCCTCAACAGCCCGATTATCCAACTCAATCAATTCCAACACTAAACGATTGCAGGCCATTCGTGCATCCAGATCGGTTGGGAATGAGCCAATGTACTCGCCGTTCACGGACGCATCGAAATCCCGATTCTTGAAGTTATAGGTGACCGCTTTTGTGTGTGCCATTAGGTTGCTCCATTTTATAATTTCAACAAGTCGAAAAGTTGAAATTATAAAATGGAGCAACCTAATGGCAACAAGTCGAAAAGAATAAAAGTTGATAAAATAAAACAGATCTAATAGACTTACGGCCAAGTTACAGGGGGTCTTTATGATCGTATTAAACGTGGGAAGATTTGCAGAAGAAAAAGGGTTATCTATTCAAGATCTGGCAGATCGAGCTGATATCTCGTATAACACTGCAAAAGGTTTGTATCGTGGTTATACGACACGCGTAGACCTGCCAATCTTAGATAAGATTTGCTCAATTCTTGAAGTTTCACCTGGTGATTTACTGGTACAAGTGCCAGATAATGAACCCGTTGGACTTTTTTATCCTAAAAAAGTAGAACTGGCCCAACTTCAGCAGACTAACTAGTGTCTGATAGTTGGGCCAGTTCTATTGCGATATATGCTTTGTGTTTGGCGACCGTCAGCTATATCGCGAGTGGAGTATCCTCTGTAAACTAACGCACCTTACCAAATGAATAGATAAAGGGGACAAGATTCTTGGCATGCTGAGATCGTTGTATGAATGGTAGCCATTCATGTGACCGCTGCCAGTTGTCCATATCAGGAATACGGTGGTTATCCCTGATGATGTATTGATACCAAGCGACTGTGTTTGACGCAGTGCTTTATTTTTTGTGTCTTAATTAACAAACGCCCATCTGATTGCTCAATGGACGTTTGTCGGTTGTGGCTCCCTGACTAGGACTCGAACCTAGGACATGCTGATTAACAGTCAACCGCTCTACCAACTGAGCTATCAGGGATTATCAATTGTAAAAAGAAGTGGCTCCCTGACTAGGACTCGAACCTAGGACCCATTGATTAACAGTCAATTGCTCTACCAACTGAGCTATCAGGGATTATATAGTTGTGTGTTTTGGGCGATTTTGCCGTTCAACAGTGCTGAAGTATACTCCGCTTTGGTCGTTTTGTCAAACGCTGCTTGACGAATTCAAAAATCGATTATAATGATACATGGTATCAATAAATAAGGATTAAAGCCAAATGTCGAAGTTGCCGCTGCCTGTAACTGTACTTTCTGGGTTTCTCGGTGCGGGGAAAACCACCTTATTAAATCATATTTTGGCCAATCGCGAGGGTTTGCGGGTCGCCGTCATCGTCAACGATATGAGCGAAGTTAATATCGATGCGCGGTTGGTAGGTCAAGGCGAGCTTGCGCTCAATCGGGTCGAAGAACAATTGATCGAGTTAAGCAATGGTTGTATTTGCTGTACCTTACGTGAAGATCTGCTGCTTGAGGTCGGTAAGTTGGCTCGTGCTGGCCGTTTCGATTATCTGTTGATCGAATCGACAGGCATTTCGGAGCCATTGCCCGTAGCCGAAACCTTTACCTTCGAAGATGAATCAGGCCTCAGTTTGGGCGAAATTGCTCAACTCGATACGATGGTGACGGTGGTTGATGCCCTCAATTTCTTGCACGATTTCAATGCTGCCCACGATTTGCGCGACCGTGATTTGGCAATTGACGAGGCTGATGAGCGCACCTTGGTCGATTTATTGATCGATCAGATTGAGTTTTGCAATGTGTTGATCATTAATAAAACTGATTTAATCAGTGCTGAACAATTAACTCATTTACACGAATTGCTAAATAAACTCAATCCGCAGGCCAAGATTATTCATGCCCAGCATGGTCAAGTGCCACTCAGCGAAATTCTGAATACTGGCTTGTTTGATTTTGATCAAGCGAGCGCTGCACCTGGCTGACTGGCCGAATTGCGTGGTGAACATACACCCGAAACCGAGGAATATGGCATTCGCAGTTGGGTGTATCGTGCTCGACGGCCATTTGCAGCTCAACGTTTTTGGGAGTTTGTGAATAACGATTGGCCTGGAGTGATTCGCGCCAAAGGCTTCTTTTGGGTAATTTCACAGCCCACAACCGCTGGATTACTCTCGCAAGCAGGCCAAAATTGCCGTGTTGAGCCAGCTGGCGAGTGGTGGGCCGATAGCGATCAGAGCGAATGGCCCGAAACTGCCGAGGAACGTGCCGAAATTGAAGCCCTATGGGATGAGCAAGTTGGTGATCGTCGCCAAGAACTAGTCTTTATTGGCCAAGATTTTGATCAACAATGGTTGCAACAAGCGTTGGATGCATGTTTGGTCAGCGATCACGAATGGCAACAACCAGCCGCAACTTGGCAAATCGATGATCCTTTTGCTGGTTGGAATGAGCAAGAAACTCTAGCCTAGAACATCGAGGATTTGGGATATTTTGATCCACGAAGCGCACGAAGATGTGACAAAAGGCTATAGGCTATAGGCGATTGGCTATCGCGAATGAGTGTCATACCACACAACGTTCCGATAGCCAATCGCCCAAAGCCAAACGCCGATCGCCCTATGTTCTATGTTCTTAATTTCATCCCTCATAATTCATCCTTCATCCTTATTCCCCCTGTTTGGCTTATCAAGAGATTGTGATAAAATAAACGCGCCCGCGACGGCACCGATTCGAATGACATTGCACCGCCGCTTGATGCATAGTGGCGGTTTTGGCGTGAACGCCATAGGAGTCACGCACCGAGAAAGGAATCGCCAATGCTGAAAGGAACGATGGCCTATTTTAAGGGTCTCAAAACCACGGCGAAATATCTCTTCAAAAAGCCTGTGACCGTTGAATATCCTGAGGTCAAACGGCCTGTCCGCGAGCGCTTCCGTGGTCGGCATGAGCTGAAGCGTTTTGCCAATGGTCTAGAGCGGTGTATCGGTTGTTCGCTGTGTGCCGCTGCTTGTCCGGCAGATGCAATTTATGTGGTGCCTGGCCAGAACGATCCGGCGAATCCACGCTCGGCAGGCGAACGCCATGCGGCTGTTTATGAAATTAACATGTTGCGTTGTATTTTCTGTGGCTACTGCGAAGATGCATGCCCCACCAATGCAATTGTGCTTGAACACCAATATGAATTGGCCTTCTACGACCGCCGCGCCTCGATCTATACCCAAGATATGTTGCTGGTTGCGGTCGATAAAGGCCACGGCGAAGTGCCACCAGTCTTGCAACAAACTGGCAAACAACTTAACCCACCGGCCCAAATAGACCTATAAAAGGTATGAAGTATGAAGGATGAAGTATGAAGGATGGGCTAGTTCAGGCTGAATTTGATTGCTCAGCACCCAAGCTTCTGCTTTATCGCTAAGGGTAGCCAACGGTACAAAGTGTGAAGGGCGTGCCAACGGGGTTTGAATTTCATCCCTCATCCTTCATCCTTTATCTGGGAGTGTCCATGGAAACATTTTTGTTTATCACCACGGCCATTGTGGCGGTGGGGGCAGCCTTGGCAATGGTGCTGAGCAGCAATGCAGTGCATAGTGCGCTGTTTTTGATTTTGAATTTCTGCTCGGTCGCCATTTTATATTTTTTGCTGCGTGCGCCGTTTCTCGGTGCTGTTCAAGTGACGGTTTATGCTGGCGCGATTATGGTGCTGTTCCTGTTCGTGATCATGCTGTTGGGCGCTGAAAATGCCGAGCTTGGCGAGGAGAAAATCGGCTGGCAAAAGCCGGCTGGCCTCGTCTTGGGTGTCGCATTATTGGCCGAGATTGGCTATGTGGCCTATCGTGGCACGAAATTAATCGATGCTCCGGTGGCCGATGCAACCAACATTGGCGCACCAACCACGATCAGCGCCAAACTTTTCAGCACCTATCTCTTGCCTTTTGAAGTGATTTCAATTTTGCTCTTGATTGCAGTAGTCGGGACAGTCGTGCTGACCCGTCGGCGGGTGGTTGCCCGTGAGGAGAGCCAATCGTGATTTCAACCAACGCATATGTGCTCTTGAGCGCAATTCTTTTTACGATTGGAGTCGTTGGGGTCTTGGTGCGTCGCAATGTAATCGTGATGTTTATGTCGGTCGAGTTGATGCTCAATTCGGCCAATTTGGCGTTAATTGCGTTTAGCCGTGCACGTGCTGAAAGCGATGGCCAAATTATCACATTCTTCGTGATTGCAGTCGCTGCGGCAGAAGTCGCAGTCGGTTTGGCGCTGTTGGTGTCGATTTTCCGTGCCAAAAAGACCACCAACATTGATGACGTGAATACGCTCAAGGGCTAGGCAACGGCCTTGCACCTTGCCGAAGTGTCTACTGGAGAACTTATGGCGGAATTAATTTGGCTTGTGCCGTTGCTGCCACTGCTCGGTGTCGTGATCAATACTCTGTTGGGGCTGAACGATTTGCGTCTCAGTCGCGCCAACGCCCACCACGACCATGGGCATGATCACGGGCATGGCCACGGTGACGCGCACCATGGACATGGCGATAATCCCACCGCTAAACGCTCTGGCTTGATTGCCAGCGTCATGGTTGGTTTGGGCTTTGTGCTGACCGTCGCAACTCTGATTGAGTTGCTGGGTATGCCTGCCACAACCACATTGGGCGAAAATAATCGTTGGTTCGATGTAACCTATTGGAACTGGATGGCCTTTGGCGATTTGGAAGTTCCTTTTGGTTTCTTGATCGACCAACTTTCGGTCACGATGATGCTCTTGGTCACTGGCGTAGGGACGTTAATTCACCTCTATGCCGTAGGCTATATGAGCCACGATGAACGGCCTACCCGCTTTTTCGTCTACCTCAACTTATTTATTGTGGCAATGTTGATGCTCGTCATGGGCAACAACTTTGTGATGCTTTTCTTAGGTTGGGAAGGCGTGGGCTTGTGTTCGTTCTTGCTGATTGGCTTCTGGTTTGAACAACGCGACCCACCATGGGCTTCAGTCAAAGCTTTTGTAACCAACCGGGTTGGCGACTTTGGCTTGTTGATGGCGATGTTTGCAATTTGGGCCTTGGCGCGTAAACCCGATGGTACCTTCTTGCATTCATTGGTCTTCCGCGAAGTCTTGGAGCAAGGGACGGTCTTCTCGCTGCAACAATACAGCACCTTCTTTATGGGCACGCAATACACGGCGGCTGGGGCGATTGCCTTTATGCTGTTGCTTGGCGTAACTGGTAAATCGGCGCAAATTCCGCTGTTTGTCTGGTTGCCCGATGCAATGGCTGGCCCAACCCCTGTTTCGGCCTTGATTCACGCCGCAACCATGGTTACCGCTGGCGTGTATTTGATGATCCGCACCCATCCAATCTTTGAATTATCGCCATCGGTTCAAAGCACTGTAACCTTTATTGGGGTTGCTACCGCTTTGGTCGCTGCTTCAATTGCGCTCGGTCAATACGATATCAAGAAGGTTCTGGCCTTCTCGACCGTCTCGCAATTGGGCTTTATGGTGGCAGCCGTGGGCATGGGAGCATACGTTGCCGCGATGTTCCACCTGCTGACCCACGGGATTTTCAAGGCGCTCTTGTTCCTTGGCTCTGGCTCAGTGATTCATGGCTTTGGCAACGAGCAAGATATGCGCAAGATGGGCGGTCTGCGCAAGAAAATGCCCGCCACCTTCTGGACATATATTGTTGGGACGATGGGCTTGATCGGCTTCCCCTTGGTTTCGGGTTTTTGGTCGAAAGATGAAATCATCGGCCATGCCTTTGATCACGACCATCGCACAGTTGGCATGCTGTTGGTGTTGGGCGCAGTCTTGACTTCGTTCTACATGGGCCGCCAAATCTCAATGGTCTTCTTTGGCGAACAACGTGATCAGCACATTCATGCCCACGAAAGCAGCCGCTGGATGACGATTCCATTGTGGATTTTGGCAGGCTTGACCCTCGCCAGTGGTTTGATCAACGTTCCTGGCTGGCATCCATTAACCACATGGCTTGAGCCAATCGTCGAAGAAGAAGCTGCTAAGTTCCACCTCAACATCGCCGCAATTGTAACGATCTTAGGCTTGGCATCGTTTGCCGCAGGCTTCTATCTCTACAATTGGGCAGCCAAGCACAAACGGATCAAGCCCAACCAACGCGACCTGTTGCACCACTGGGGCGGCGATTTCTATGCCATCCTTGAGGAAAAATGGGGCTTTGATGCGTTGTACAACGCGGTTTTGGTCAAGCCCTACAAGGCCTTGGCTAGCTTCTTTGGTAAGTTCTTCGATGTCAAAATTATTGATGGCATCGTTAATGGCACGGCAGAGCTTGTCGGCTTGTCGGGTCGCGGCTTGCGAACGTTCCAATCGGGCTATGTACGCTCGTATGCACTGATGTTTGTGATCGGTGTGGTGATCGTGCTTGGCTTCTTTGCGTTGCGCTAGGACGTGGAGCGCAGGCCTCGGCTTGCAACTTCACAAGGAGTAACCCTTGACGAATACAAACGACTTAGGTTTTACGATCTTATCGCTGGTGGTGTTTTTACCCGCCGTCGGTGCGATCATCCTGGCGTTTATGCGCGGCCAACGCGGAGCAGCCCGAATTTTTGCCTTGGGCTGGAGCACACTCGTTTTTGCCGTGTCATTGCCAATTTTGTTCAATTTCAAGCACGATGCCGCTGGGCTTCAGTTCTACGAATATTTCAACTGGATTCCAGATTGGGGCGTGCGCTACGAGTTGGGTCTTGATGGCATTAGTTTGTGGTTGGTATTGTTGACAACTTTCGTCACTCCTTTGGCAATTTGGAGTGCCTGGAATGTTGAAGAGAAAACCAACAACTTTTTGATGCTAATTCTGTTGCAAGAAACTGGGATGTTGGGCGTGTTCCTCGCTCAAGACCTGTTCTTGTTCTATATCTTCTGGGAATTCACCCTCATTCCAATGTATTTCTTGATTGGGATGTGGGGTGGCAAGCGCCGCATTTATGCCACAGTGAAGTTCTTCTTGTATACCTTCGCTGCCTCGGTGTTTATGTTGATCGGCATTATTGCCTTGGGCTTGCTCAATTACAAATATTTGGCCCAACAAGGCTTACCAACTGATACCGCCTTCCAAGTGCAAACTTTGATGGCTAATATCAATCAATTTGGCTTGTCGGATACCGAATTAAAATTGCTGTTCCTCTCGTTCTTCGTGGCATTTGCGGTCAAAGTGCCATTGTGGCCCGTCCACACATGGTTGCCCGATGCCCACGTTGAAGCCCCAACCGCTGGCTCGGTAATTCTGGCGGCGGTGCTGCTGAAAATGGGCGGCTACGGCATGATTCGCTTCTGCGTCCAGTTGTTCCCACAAATTGCCCAGGAATGGGCACGGCCAATTGCCTTGCTGGCAGTGATTGGGATCATCTATGGCGCAGTGCTTTCGTATGCTCAAAGCGATATTAAAAAGCTGGTGGCCTACTCATCAGTCAGCCACATGGGCTTTATCGTTTTGGGGATTTTCGCGCTGAATGAAGTTGGATTGCAAGGCGCAGTGCTGCAAATGATCAACCACGGGTTGAGCACTGGCGCGTTGTTCTTGCTGATTGGGATGGTTTACGAACGCACTCACACCCGCGAATTGGCCGATTACGGCGGTTTGTGGAAAGTTGTGCCAGTGTTCGTCTACTTCCTGTTGTTTGCCACGATGGCCTCGGTCGGCTTGCCTGGCCTGAACGGCTTCGTCGGCGAATTCTTGATTATGCTCGGCGCGTTCGATTCGCCAATCGGCTGGACGTTCACCGCGTTTGCCGCAGTTGGGGTGATTTTGGCAGCGGTCTATTTGCTCAAGATGTTCCAAGGCATTGCTTCGGGGCCATTTAGCGAACGCCGCACGCCACACCTCAGCGATTTGACCCGCCGTGAAGTAGCGATTTTGTTACCACTCTGTATCTTGATGTTGGTAATTGGTCTCTACTCGTCATACTTTACTCGCCCAATGGAAACAACGATCAAGGCGCTTGAAGCCTTCGTTGCTAATGCTGCGCCACTGATTGCTGGCCAATAAGACGGAGCGTGAGTTCGAATGAATGATTTAACATTTATCACGCCGGAGATTAACTGGACAGTCTTAGGCATGCCAGCATTCCTGATGATTTGGGCGATGTTGGTATTGATTGTCGATATGTTCACCTCGGATCGGCGGGTTTTGCTCACGTTGAGCCTGATTGGGCTTGGCGTGACGGCGGCGCTCGGTGCGCTGGATTATGGCTCAACTATCTCGGGCTTCTCAGACATGTTGGTGTTTGACAAGTTTGGGGTATTGGTAAATTGGATTTTGCTGGCGGGCACAGCCTTGACCTTGCTGATTGCCTTTGATTACATGCCACGCCAAAATCTCAGCCAAGGCGAATTTTATCCCTTGGTGTTATTTGCAACCTCGGGGATGTTGTTCTTGGTTCAATCAACCGACCTTGTAACAATCTTCATTGGGGTTGAAACGCTCTCGATTGCGCTGTATGTGCTAACCGGCTTTGCCGTGCCGCAGTTCAAATCGGGCGAAGCAGCGATTAAATATCTGTTGCTTGGTGGTTTTGCGGCTGGCTTTTTGGTCTATGGCATTGCCTTGATTTATGGCATGACCGGCAAAACCAACTTAGCCCAAATTGCCAACGAATTGAGCACTTGGCAAAGCACAGGCAAAGCAATTGATGATCCAATTTTGTTGGCTGGGGTTGGCTTTGTATTGATTGCCTTGGGCTTCAAGGTTTCAATGTTCCCCTTCCACGCTTGGACACCTGACGTTTATGAAGGTGCGCCTACACCAGTCACCGCGTACATGTCGGTTGCGACTAAGGGTGCGGCGTTTGCAGCCATGTTGCGTTTCTTGAATGTAGCATTTCCTGCGCTCAAGCCTGAGTGGCAATTGCTGTTTGGTTTATTTGCCGCTGCAACCATGGCCTATGGCAATATCGTGGCGGTTGCCCAAAGCAACCTCAAGCGCATGCTGGCTTATTCGTCGATTGCTCACGCTGGCTATATGTTGCTGGGCGTGTTGGCAGCCAGCGAAAAAGGCATTAGCGCCTTCACGGTTTACCTGTTGGCTTACACCTTGACCAATCTTGGCGCGTTTGCTGTGCTAATCGCTTTAGAAAATCGCGGCATGCCCGTGTTTGAATTGAGCGATTTACGCGGTTTGGGCAAGCGTAGCCCATTGTTGGCGCTAGCGATGACCGTGTTTATGTTCTCGTTGGCGGGCGTGCCACCAACAGCCGGCTTTGCCAGCAAGTTTGGCATTTTCCGCGCCGCTTGGGATGCCAACCTCGATTATCTGGCGATTATCGGGGTGGTTACCAGTGTGATTTCGGCATTCTTCTACTTGCGGGTGATTGTGACGATGTGGATGCGCGATGCCGAAGCCACTGAGCCACAACCAACCTATGCCACGGCCTCGCTCTCGTTGGGCGTGATCGTCGCCGTAATTGGGATTATTGCTGTGGGAATTTTGCCGAATATCTTCACCGATTTGGCCAAAGCGCTGGTGCTGACCGTCGCTCCCTAAATTAATTTCTAGGTTGTTGAAACTCCTCCATGAGCCTACAGGTTTATGGGGGAGTTTTTTAAGGGCAAAAGGCAGAAGGCAAAAATCAAAATAGGGGTCAGGGGAATTGGCTCTAGGCTATTGGGAGAATCTAAACAATCTGTGGCTCAAAATAAATCTTTGTACTCCTGCATAGATCAATGCTTTAGCGTAGAGGCGCTGGTTGCAGGGAAATTCAAAGTCAGCCAGCCCTCTGCTAGACCTGATCACTGGATAGCAGGTTCTGCTCTCTATACCAATTGACTAAACAGGATCATTCTCCCATGGCCAGGGCGTAGCCATCAAGTGCTCCGCAAAGGGCGATATAGGAATCGTGACCACCACCAGCGGGCCTTCAATCGCCTCATAGACCATAGTCGTCCCATACCAGCGCAAATCTAATAAGACCTGATATAGCACAAAGCCCCAGGCCAGATCCGCCACGGGAACCGCCCAATACTGCTGCGTCTCATCCCAAAAGCCCTTGCGCAATAAGACACCTTTGATAAACGAGCACCGTGCGCTAATCGCCACTGGATCACCACGCCCGCCTTTCGGAAACATCGCATACGTAAGTCCGCCATCATCGCCATACCACATCGCAATATGCGCTGCTAGATCGGCGGAACACCAAGCCCACTCTCGTTGGACAAGCGGCATCTGACAGCCGACCTGCTGGTGAAGTGCCGTCAATGCCTGAATAAACACGGTTCCCATCCGCGCCATTTCAGTTGGCCAGAGCATATCAACGGCATCGCCGTAGTCGCCATCGGTGCAGGGTGGGCGACCAGATAGCATTCCTAACACTGTATACTGAAGCGACAAGGGAGCATTTATCATCGAAACTATCACACTTCTCCGATTCAATGGCATACTTGCACGGTATGACCATGGCCTAAGGCAAAAACTTCCATGCAGGTGAGCCATGGCGCTCGGTGGGTGCAAGCGACCGTGCGATTGGTCCCATCAATCGCACCATCCCCTCCAGCACTCGGGCAGTCGCCAAGTTTCCACAATCTACCGCCCGAAACCCTAATTGCTGAATTAAACCACTTATCCGCTGTTTGGCCGCTGCCTGATCCCCCGATACAAACACATCGTGCTGCGGCTCGTGTGATCCGTCAAGTGTCGCCGCAAAGGTTGTTTTCCACGCACCAACAAGCTGCGCCGTGGCAGGAAGCTGATCTGCTAAACGTTCGGCGGCGGAGCGGTCGGCAATTTCATCGCCCCATGGCGTACTAATATCCACCACCAATTTGCCGTTCAAGGCAGTTCCGATTGTTGGGAGCAAGGTAAAAGCATCAGAAAAGCCCAGCGCGAGAATCAGGATCGAAGTTGATTGGATCGTCGTCGCATAGTCACCAGGCTGAATCACTCCCCCACCAGCAACGGCAAGCGCGGTAGCCCGTTCCGCTGCCCGCGCAGCATCACGCGAGCCGAGCAAAACTGGATAGCCTGCGCGACTGAAGGCCCGCGCCAAACTGCCCCCCATCTCACCCGTGCCAAGAATCCCAATTGATTCAGTCATGAACATCCTCCATACCACATCAGCGTCGAAGCAGCATCGCCATGACTCTGTGCTTCGTCATCGGCAAATTGCCATTGGCGTTCGATATCATAGGCTTTATCTTTCGCCCACGCAAATGCAACCGCGCCATGAGAGGGAAAGCACAGGCTACTGACTATTGGCTATTGGATTTACAGCATTGGAATACCAAGAAATGTCGATAGTCCATAGCCTATAGCCTCATTTCGCGTTCTTCATGCCCTTGGCGGTTTAATATTCATCATTCATATTTTCCCTCTGCGCCTCTGCGTTACAGCTGCATTCCAATTTCCTGTTGCTACTTTTTGATTTTTGCCTTCTGCCTTTTGATTTTAATAAAAACTTGGGCTTGACTCTATAGCATAGTATAGGGTTTATGCTAAGCAGCAGAAAGGAATTGAGCGATGCAAATTGGTCAAGTAGCTCGCCGTTGTGGCGTGAGTGTGCAAACGGTGCGCTTATATGAACGAATGGGCTTGATCGAAACCGCCCAACGCCGTGAATCAGGCTATCGCGATTATTCAAACACGGTAGTTGCGCGAATTTTAGCAATCAAGCAAGGTCAAGCATTGGGCTTTAGCTTGCGCGAAATGGGCATGTTTCTACAACTCAGCCCGCAAAATACCGAGCAAGCCTTGATTCAGCAATTTGTTGATCAAAAAGTCCAGCAGATTGACCAAACGGTTCAACAGTTTCAGCGTTTGCGCCAAGCCTTGCATGAATTTGCCGCTCGTTCCGCTGATGATCCGCGTGAATGCCCCGTTATTCACGCTTTGGCCGAGATGGCCTGTACACAAGGAGTTTCTGATGCTTAGAACAATTCGTAGTTTACGCTGGTTTGGTTGGTATGCGGTGAGCACTGGGCTTTTGGCGGCACTCGCGCCAAATCTACTCTTGAGTGTATTTGGTATGCCAGCAACGACTGAGGTTTGGCCACGCGTGGCAGGTATGTTGGTGGGCTTTATTGGGGTTTTGCACATGAATGTTAGCCCAATCGATCTGCGCCGCTATGCCATGACCACGGTGATTTTGCGGCTGAGCGTGCCGTTGATCTTTGGTTGGTGGGTAATTACTGGCGCAGGGCCATGGCAATTGCTCTTTTTTGCTGGCGCTGATGTGGTTGGCGCAGTCGCGACGCTTTGGGGTTTGCGGGCCGATCAACAAACGGGCAATCCACGCCAAACTAGCGCGATTGCCCGCTAGCAATATCAATCGCGAATGTGGCCAGCGCCACGGACTACCCATTTGTACGAGGTCAATTCGCGCAAAGCCATTGGGCCACGTGCATGCAATTTTTGGGTGCTGATTGCAATTTCAGCACCCAAGCCCATTTGCGAGCCATCGGTGAAACGGGTTGAGGAATTGGCATACACCACCGCTGAATCAACCTCGTTCAAAAAACGCTCAATCGCCGCCGGATCTTGCGATAAAATCGTGTCGGAATGATCAGTGCCATAGTGATCAATATGCTCAATGGCCTGATCAAGTCCATCGACCACGCGTACTGCCAAAATTAATGCCGAGAACTCTTGACCAAAATCATCGGGCTGGGCCGCAACTAAGTTCCAATCGGCGCTACCAGCCTCGCGTAAGATCGCCAACGACTCAGGATCACAACGCAATTCAACCTTTTGCTCTTGCAAAGCTGCACCAAGCCGTGGCAACACTTTGGCCGCAGCGCTACGCTCAATCAACACGGTTTCGAGCGAGTTGCAGACGCTTGGGCGTTGCACTTTGGCATTAACAATAATTGGCACAACTTGCTCAAGTGGCGCAGTATGATCAATATAGGCGTGGCAAACCCCGATTCCGCCCGTAATCACTGGAATTGTGGCAGTTTTACGACAAAAATCGTGCAAGCCCGAACCACCGCGTGGAATAATCATATCCACATAGCGATCCAAGGTTAGCAAGCCGCGCACCAATTCACGATCAGGATTATCGATCAGTTGCAAGGCATCAGCAGGTAGATCGACCCGTTCTAAAGCGCGACGTAAAGCTTGCACTAACGCTCCAGCTGAACGGGTAATTTCCTTGCCACCGCGTAAAATCACTGCACTCCCCGCCTTGATACACAATGCCGCCACATCAGCAGTAACATTTGGTCGCGCCTCGTAGATCACGCCAACCACGCCCAGCGGCACGCGGCGCTTCTCGATCCGCAAGCCATTTGGCAGTACACCTTGCTCAAACACCTCACCAACCGGATCAGGCAAGACCGCCACGGTGCGCACATCGTTGGCAATTGCTTCAAGTCGCTGCTCGTTGAGTAATAAACGATCGAGCAAGGCCGGAGTTAAGCCAGCCTCGCGCCCAAGCCGCATATCAGCCTCGTTGGCCGAAAGAATCGATTCGCGATCAAGGCTTAGTTCTTCGGCCATGGCCTCGACAGCGGCATTCCGTTGAGCTGTGGTTGTACGGGCCAATATGCGTGCTGCCAGCTTTGCTCGCTGACCCATTGCCTCAAGCATTGGATACTCCTCATGCTAGCCGTCATAACTCGCCAAGCGGGGCGGCTGGATGATCCTCACCTTCCAGATCGCCTTCGAGTTGCCAACGAACGGCGGCATGTAAATGCACAGCGTCGTTGTAGCCGCCCAAAAACCAGCGCACCTGCCCACCTCGCTGATGCTGATACCAATGGGTCAAGGATGTATTGGTTACTTCGAGATCAACATTTGGTTGTTCGCTACGAGTATGCGGCCAAAAATAGCTTAATGACGATTCTATCACCCAACCGTGGCAGACAATCACAATCGTGGCTTCGGGATTGGCGTTTAGCACTCGTTCAAAATTGCTGTGCGTGCGTTGACAAAAGGTTTGCCAAGTCTCGCCACCAGGCGATAAAGGCTTGCGCAGGTCGAAATCAAACTTGCCATAACGCGCATTATACTCTTTCCAACTCAGGCCATCAGCCTCGCCCACGTTGAACTCGCAAAAACTTTCATCGTAGAGCAAAGGCTGAGCAAATGCTGGCGCAATAATTTCAGCAGTTTGCATTGCGCGTGGCATCGTACTACAAATAAACAGATCGGGCACAATCTCGCGAGTTGCCATCAGCCGATCACGCAATGATTCGGCTTGTTGTATGCCCAAAGCGGTTAAGCCACGATCGCCCTTGATCCCACCAATAATCGGCTCGACATTCACCACAGCCTGCCCATGGCGAATCAAATAGAGTTTAGCCATAACACCCCTTTATGAAAGGATGAAGGATGAGGGATAAAGGATGAAATATTCCCTCAACCATTCACACGTTTTCAGCATCCCAAAATAATAATTCAACCTCATAGAATTATGAAGGATCATTTCGTGGCTCTTCCTTCATAATTCATCCCTCATCCTTCATCCTTAACAAAGGCTACCATATCATCGCGGTGAATGACTTCAGCGCCGTAGGAGTAGCCGAGAATACTTTCGATGTCGCTGGTACGCGAGCCTTTGATTTGGGCGACTTCGTGAGCAGCATATTGGCATAAGCCACAGGCGATCGTTTGGCCGTCGGGTGCAACAATCGCTACGGTTTGGCCGCGTCGCCATTCACCTTCAACGGACACAATTCCAGCAGGTAAAAGGCTACGGCCTTGATGGGTTAGGGCTTGCACTGCACCAGCATCAACTGCAATATGGGCTTGGCGCACTCGTTCAGCCATAATCCAACGTTTGCGGCTTTCCAAGCGGGTGCTGACTGGCCGAAAGCGGGTGCCCACACTCTCGCCAGCAACCAGGCGCACTAGCACATTCGGCTCGTTGCCAGCAGCAATCACCATGGTTGTGCCAGCGCGGGTCGCCAATTCGGCAGCCTGAATTTTGGTGAACATTCCGCCAGTGCCACGATGCGAACCGGCCGCTCCTGCCAAAGCATAAACCTGTTCATTGACTGCTGCAACATCGTCGATGAGGGTTGCTTCCGGGTTATGGCGCGGGTCGGCGCTATACAAGCCAGCAATATCGCTCAAAATAACCAACAACTGGGCATCAACCAAATTCGCAACCAAGGCTGAAAGTGTGTCGTTATCGCCGACGCGAATTTCATCAATCGCCACTGCATCGTTTTCATTGATAATTGGTAATACGCCAATTTCTAAGCAGGTTAATAAGGTGGCCCGCGCATTCAGATAGCGCACTCGATCACGCAGGTCGGCGCGGGTCAGCAGCGTTTGAGCCACCGGCACATCGTAAATTTCAAATAATTGGCCATAAATATGCATCAAACGGCCCTGCCCAACTGCCGCCAAAGCCTGTTTATGGGTCAACTCACGCCGCCGTTTGGGAAAGCCCAGTCGCTCCCAACCAGCCAGAACTGCGCCTGAAGAAACCAAGACAACTTCGTGGCCAGCCTCACGTAATTGGGCCATCTGACGAGCTAAATCGACCATGCGCGGGCGACGTAAACGGTCGGTTCCATCGGTCAAAACGCTCGTGCCAAGTTTAACTACAATTCGCATATGCAGATCTCTATTCATCAAGATTATTACAAATAGCTATTTTAACCCAGAGGCGCTAAATTGATTTTGACCAAACCATAAAAGCTGCATGTTGAAACCAAGAAGAACACGAAGCGCACGAAGAATGAAACCGCAAAGCGATTGAGCCACGAATTACACGAATTACACGAAGGGCTGTTTTAAGCCACAGATTAGCATAGATTTTGATGATTATCTTGCTATCCCCAAACTACTAGCTGCATACCCCAGCATTTATAACCGATCCCCAACCCCCGACAACCGATCCCCAATCGCTATGTGCTACAAAAAGGCCGTGGAGCAAACATACCCCACGGCCCACCAACGATTATCGGTTATACCAAATGCTATTTTTTACCAACCGCTTGCGCGTGGGTATGCTTGACCGCCAAAATCGCCTCAAGTTCGGCTTCTTTGCCCGGCAAGCCGTGGCATGCTTTGAACTTCTTGCCGCTATCGCATGGACAAGGATCATTGCGTCCGATTTTGATCACGATTCGGCGGGCTGGTGCAGCTTGGCCTGCGGCATTGCTGACCCGACGTGCCGCCCCACCAACGCCACGCTTGGCAGGCTTGGGCGCTTCTTCGGTGGCGTTTTCTGAGCCACCAGCGGTTTGAGCCATGGCCAAACGGGCTTCCATTTCAAGCTCAACTTGGCGCAAACGCACTTGCCAGTTGGCTGCATCGGTAAAGAAGTTGTAGACGATTCGGTTTTGGATGTTGCCTTTGAGTTCGTCGAACATCTTAAAGGCTTCGCGCTTGAAGGCTACCAATGGATCTTGTTGGGCAATTGCGACATTGCCGATGCCTTGGCGCAATTCATCAACCGCCGTCAGATAATCGATCCATTCGCGGTCGATTGCCCCGAGCATTTCTTGGCGCTCGAAGTGGGCAAAGAAGGCTTCTGGGCCACTGACCCCAGGAATTGGCTGGACTCCACGTTGCAATAAGGTCGTGTATTGAGTTGCCAACTCTTCACCGAGCCGATTGTAGGCTTCTTCAACCACTTCGGTAGCGATTTCGCCAATTTCATCGGCTTGTTTGCCTTTGAAGCGGGCTGCCAATTCAGTTTCTTGGGCTTTGAGTTGGGGCACAATCGAATATAACTGACGCAAGAAGCCTTCGAGATCAGGCTTGTCTAGCTCACGATTATCAAGAAATTCTTCGACATGGATGTCGATTTCGTCAACGACCATCTCAAGAATGCGGTCGCCCATATCTTCACCGCCGAGAATGGCATGGCGGTCGGCGTAAATCACTTCGCGCTGCTTGTTAACCACGTCGTCGTATTCGACCACATGCTTCCGCACATCGAAGTTATAGCCTTCGACCCGGGTTTGGGCACTTTCGATCGCTTTATCGAGCAAGCCCGATTCGAGTGGCAATTCTTCATCGCCATCAGACATACGCTCCATCAAGCGCTTGATCGTATCGATCCGTCCGAAGCGTGTCATCAACTCATCTTCAAGCGAAATGAAGAAGCGCGATGAACCAGGGTCGCCTTGACGGCCAGCCCGACCACGGAGTTGGTTATCGATCCGGCGAGCTTCGTGGCGCTCAGTGCCGATGATGTGTAAGCCACCAGCTTCCATCACAGCTTTACGTTCGGCCTCGACATCGGCTTTCGCTTGGGCTTGGGCTTGGGCCAGTTGCTCAGGCGTTGCATCGGCAATGGTAGTGCCGAGGGCTTTGAGATGTTCCTCAATTAAGCCATCGGGGTTGCCACCAAGCAAAATGTCGGTTCCCCGACCAGCCATGTTGGTTGCAATCGTGATTGCGCCAGTACGGCCAGCTTGGGCCACGATATACGCTTCACGTTCGTGTTGCTTAGCATTCAAGAGATAGTGTTCAAGCCCCTCTTGCTTCAGCAAATTGCTGACAATTTCCGAGCTTTCGACCGAGGTTGTACCGACCAAGACTGGGCGGCCAACTTCGTGCATCTCTTTGATTTCACGCAACACGGCGTTATATTTGGCTTTTTGCGAAGCATAAATATGGTCGCGATAATCTTCGCGCACGACTTGGCGGTTGGTTGGGATAATCACGACTTCCAAATTGTAGATTTTGCTAAATTCTTCAGCTTCGGTGATTGCTGTACCAGTCATACCACCAAGTTTGTTGTACATTCGGAAGTAATTTTGGAAGGTAATCGTGGCCAAGGTGACGTTTTCGCGTCGCACTTCGACCGATTCTTTAGCTTCAACCGCTTGGTGCAAGCCATCCGACCAACGCCGACCTGGCATCGTCCGACCTGTAAATTCATCGACGATCACAACTTCGCCATTTTGCACCACATAATCAACATCACGATGGAAAACATATTCGGCCTTGAGGGCGTTTTCCAAATAGTGAGTTAATTCGAAGTTCTTGGCATCGTACATATTTTCGCCATCAGGCAAATTGAGCCGCTTTTCCATCACCTCTAAGCCCGATTCGGTCAAGGTAATTGAGCGCGATTTTTCGTCGATCCAGTAATCGCCATCAAAATCATCTTTCAAACCCTTACGCACTTCATCGGGCGAAATGCTGGAGCGCTTGAGGCCACGCACCAATGAAGAAAAACGGCGATAGTTATCGCTGGATTCTTGGGCTGGGCCAGAGATAATCAAGGGAGTACGGGCTTCGTCGATCAAAATATTATCTACTTCGTCAACAATCGCATAGTGCAATTCGCGCTGCACACATTGATCTTTGTGCTGCACCATGTTATCGCGTAGATAATCGAAGCCATATTCGTTATTCGTCCCGTAGGTCATATCGGCCATGTAAGCTTCGCGGCGCGAGCAAGGCCGCCAGTGCACCAAACGGCTATCATCTTGTTTAGCGTTGGGGTCGATATAATTGGGATCGTAAATCGCTGAATAATCGTGGGCGATATAGCCCGTGCTCATGCCAAGGCTATGGAAGATTGGCCCCATCCAGCCACCACCAACTTTGGCGAGGTAGTCGTTGACGGTAATCAAGTGTGCGCCACGACCAGGAATAGCATTGAGGAACAAAGGCAAGGAAGCCACCAAGGTCTTCCCTTCGCCGGTCTTCATTTCGGCGATGCGGCCTTCGTGCAGCACAATCCCGCCGATCATCTGGACATCGTAATGACGTTGACCGATCACGCGGCTTGAGGCTTCGCGCACCAAAGCAAAGGCTTCGGGCAATAATTCATCAAGCGCTGCATCTTCGATCACCCGTAATTCTTTTTGATAGTCTTTTTCGACGGTGGAATCGTGGCGATTTTCGTCGGCGTAGCGGTCGTCGAGCGCTTCACGATCCGCTTTGGTTAGCTCTGCGAACCGTGTGCGTAATTCAGCCGTTTTTTCACGGAGTTGTTCATCGCTAAGAGCCTTGATTGTCGGCTCAAGGGCATTAATTTCATCTAAGGTTGGCTGCATTTTCTTCACAACCTTAGCGTTGGGGTCGCCCAGTAGTTTCCCAAGCCATTTAAACATGTGGTACCTCGTGGTGTCTGAATATCGGCAGCACGGCTGCATCGCTAGATTATACCACGCAGCTTTAGGGCTTTGAATGCCTTAAAAGCTGCTTAAACGAAATGTTAACGCACCGCCAATAGTCGTGGAGCTTCGCGTTTGAGCAGCCGTTGAAACTTGCCAATAAAGCGCCCAAGCTGTGGATCGCTGCGTTCTAACGGCAGTTGATCCAGCGCAAACCAGCGAATTTGGCTAAATTCAGCTTGATCGTAGGCCAATGGTTGTTGCGAATCAGCTTGCACCACATACCACAGCGAAACGTCAATATGGCCCGCCGTTAGCCCAACTGTTTCGGTTACGGTGATGAAGCAGGGATCTTGCCAATAAAACTCAGCTTGAATGCCCAATTCTTCTTCAATCTCACGAATCACGGTGATTGCAGGATGTTCATCTGGCTCAACATGGCCACCACACGGCAACCACAATTGAGCATTGCGATGATCGACCAATAAAATCTGGGCTGTCGCCGGATCATAGACCACAATGTAGGAAACTAAATGCATTGGCGGGGTTGCTGGCTTGGCCGTGCGAAATAAGGGTGCATCGCTATCGATCCATGCCAAGGTTTCGTTGCAATCGGCCTGCTCGCGTAAATCCAAGGGGGCAATTTGAGTTACCAAGCTACGAATCATCGAACGCATAACTTCCTCCAACTATCAATTCTCGGTTTGATCCACAAAGGGTACAAAGGACACGAAGAACGGAAATCACGAAGGACGCGAAGATGTGATGAAAGGCTATAGGCGATTGGCTATCGGGAATTACTGACATACTACAAAACCTTCCGATAGCCCAAAGCCATCAGCCTTTATCCTCTGCGCCTCTGTGTCAAAAATAATGATCTCCAATCTTTAGGTTCTTCATCCCTCATCCCTCATCCTTCATCCCTTCAAAGCTTCGATACTGCCAACCAGCAAGGGCACGCTATCATTAATAAAGTGTTCGAGGTTTTGGCAACGGTCGCTATACAGCCAGCGGGCGGCCAAGGCATAGACCGACCAACTCAGCATGGTTGCTAATAATTGGCGTTGCATGGATGGGACGTTGCGCAGCGGCCCATAATGATCAAGCCAAGTTTGAATATGCTGCTCAAGCATGCGTTTGATCTGATTTTCGGCCAACGAATCGAAAAAGCGATGATATTGATTACATTGACCATGGATCATCGCCCAATGGTCGGCGATCGCCCACAGCAAGGCTTGCATATAACGGGTTGGCGTATCAGGATAATGCTGCATGCGCCGATCAAGATACAGCATAAAGCCATCACGAATCAGTTCATCGACCAAAGCATATTTATCGCTGAAATGGGCATAGAACGTTGCGCGATTGATCGTCGCCGCTTCGGCAATCTCATTAACTGTGACTTCCTCAAAGGTACGGGTGCGCAAGAGCTGAATCAAGGCATCAAGAATTAATTTACGGGTGCGCTTGGTGCGCGGATCAATTTTAACTGCGTTTCCCAACATTTTAGCTCCTTTGTTGCCTAAACAACAAATTTTGGTTTTTGCTGGTTGACACTATACCATGGCTTCTTTATGCTATTCAACAGATGTCAATTAAACAACGAGTGTTGTTTAGATCTAAACATTCATTAGCGAGGTTTTCAATCATGGCAAATACCCAAGGTTTGGTAGCGATCACAGGTGCGGCTGGGCAATTAGGGCGGTTGGTTTTGCAGCAAGTGCTCGAAAAAGTTGCAGCAAATCAAGTTGTGGCAATCACCCGTGATCCCGCCAAATTGGCCGATGTCGCAGCCCAAGGGGTTAAAGTTGTCGCTGGCGATTTCAGCGATCCCGCTGGTCTGACGGCTGCTTTGGCTGGAGTCGAGCGCGTCTTGATGATCAGTATCGATGTAATTGGTGGCGAACGGGTGCGCTTGCAAACTGATGCGGTCAAAGCAATCGCTGCGGCTGGCGTGAAACATCTGGTTTATACCTCGGCAATCAATCCCGCCGAAGCCCCAATGGAGTTCGTTCGTGAACACGCTGCGACCGAACAAGCAATTGTGGCGAGCGGCTTGAGCTATAGTTTCTTGCGCAACAACTTCTATTTTGAAACGATTACCGATAAAATCAAAGGCGCTTTAGCTGGTGGCGTAATCGCTGCCGCTGCTGGCGATGCCGCTGCTGGCTTAGTTGCCCGCGCCGATTGTGCCGCTGCCGCCGCTGCCGCCTTGGTCAGCGATAACACCGCCTCGGAAGTTTATAACATCACTGGCCCTGTGAGCCTGACCCACAAAGCAATCGCTGAAACTGTGGCCGAATTTGCAGGCCGCGAAGTCGCCTACTATCCAATTGATGCTGCTAGCGCTCAACAACAACTTGAGCAATTTGGTCTACCCGCCCAAATCGCTGGTTTCGTCGTTGCGATCGACCACGATTTGATCGGCTCAGGCGCGTTGGATCTTGTGACCAACGACGTTGAGCGCTTGACTGGCAAGCCAGCTCAATCATTGGCCGAGTATCTCAATGCCAATCGTGCATTGTTTAGCTAGTTTCCCTCACCCCAACCCCGCTTCCACGCAATGTGGGAGCGGGGCTTTTTGTTTTGTAGCTGGGCGAGGTAATTAACTATTTGCTGGTCGTAGGATTATGAATTGGCAAGCCAACCACATTGCCCCATTCAGTCCACGAGCCGTCGTAATTGCGCACATTTTTGTAGCCCAGCAATTCGTGCAGCACAAACCAGGTTAATGATGAGCGTTCACCAATCCGGCAATACACCACCGTATCGCTTTCGGGCGTAACCCCAACATCGCCATACAATTGGCGAATCTCATCGGCGCTTTTGAACGTGCCATCATCGTTAACGGCTTTGGCCCAAGGCACATTAACCGCACCTGGAATATGGCCACCGCGCACAGCACCTTCTTGGGGATATTCGGGCATATGCAATTTTTTGCCAGTATATTCATCGGGCGAGCGTACATCGACCAAGCTATGGCCAGCTGGCAATTCAATTGCGGTTTGACGCGGATTTGGCCGCCCAATATGGGCCAAAACATCATCGCGGAAGGCGCGAATTTCGGGCTTTGGCTCGCCCACGACATAGCTGGTTGGTTCGAAGCTTGGCACAACGCGGGTCAATTCACGGCCTTCGTCGATCCATTTTTTGCGGCCACCATTCATAATTTTGAGCTTTTCGTGACCAAGCAATTGGAAAACCCAATAGGCATAGCAAGCCCACCAATTATTTTTATCGCCATAAAATACGATCGTCGTGTCGTTGCTAATACCAAAGCGGCTCAGCAACGCAGCAAAATCGTCGCCATCAATATAATCGCGAATCTGGAGATCGTTTAAATCATCTTGCCAATTGATTTTGACTGCATTAGCGATATGACCCATTTCATACAATAAAATATCTTCATCCGACTCAACCAAGCGCACATTAGGATCATTCAAATGTTCGGCAACCCAATCCGTGCTCACCAAGACCTCAGGATTCACATAATCGCTCATCGATTGCTCCTTTATCAAGATTAATAGTTAAGCTTCAAGCAAAATTTGATCGCCTTCAATTTTAAGGCTATAGACCTTCAATGGTTCGGTCGCTGGCAACGAGCGCGGGCGACCACTAGCTAAATCAAAACGTGCGCCATGCAACGGACATTCGATTGTACAATCATCAACATCCAACTCGCCCTCATGCAATTCGGCATAGGCATGGGTGCAAATGTTGCTGGTGGCGAAATACTGCGTGCCACAGCGAAAAATCCCAACTTGTTCGCCAGCAAAGTCAATTTGAATCGCTGGCGTGTCGGCCAAATCTTGCAGCGTTGCAACAATTTGAAAGCTCATCATTATTCCTTAATTTATTAACTAAATTGATTAACAATGATCTGACATAGAAAACGCCGAGGACGCAGTGGTTGCGCCTCGGCGTTGATAGGCCAAGCCTAGCCGACCGAACCTTCCATTTCCATTTGGATCAAGCGGTTCAATTCGACAGCGTATTCCATGGGCAATTCGCGGGTGAATGGCTCCATAAAGCCCAACACAATCATCGAAAGTGCTTCAGCTTCGTCGAGACCACGGCTCATCAGATAGAACAATTGCTCTTCGCCGATTTTGCCGACGGTTGCTTCGTGGGCGACGGTTGCTGAATCTTCCTCGATCTCGATATAAGGAATCGTATCCGAGGCTGAGCGATTGTCGAGAATCAAGGCATCACAGACCACGTTGATTTTGGCATTGTGTGCACCGCGCATAACCTTGGCCAAACCACGATAGGTCGTGCGACCACCGTTCTTCGAGACTGATTTGTTGGTGATGCGACTGGTGGTGTCGGGAGCGCCGTGCACCATCTTGGCTCCAGCGTCTTGATGTTGGCCTTCGCCAGCATAAGCGACTGAGAGCACCTCGCCCTTTGCGCCGCGACCCATCATGTAGACCGCAGGATACTTCATGGTCAACTTCGAGCCAATGTTGCCATCGACCCATTCCATTGAAGCATCTTCGTAGGCTACGGCGCGTTTGGTTACCAAATTGAAGATATTATTGGCCCAGTTTTGAATCGTGGTATAGCGGCATTTGCCACCTTTTTTGATGATGATTTCCACAACCGCTGAGTGCAATGAGTTAGTGCTGTAGACTGGCGCGGTACAACCTTCGATATAGTGAACTTCTGCGCCTTCGTCAACGATAATCAAGGTGCGTTCGAACTGGCCCATGTTTTCAGCGTTGATGCGGAAATAGGCTTGCAATGGAATATCGACCTTGACACCCTTGGGTACATACACGAACGAGCCACCCGACCAAACTGCTGTGTTCAAGGCAGCAAATTTGTTATCGGCTGAAGGAATGATCGTGCCGAAATATTCCTTGAACAATTCTGGATACTCTTTCAAACCAGTATCGGTATCAAGAAAGATCACGCCCAGTTTTTCCCACTCTTCACGCAACGAGTGGTAAACAACTTCTGATTCGTATTGAGCGCCAACGCCAGCCAAGAACTTGCGTTCAGCTTCAGGAATACCCAATTTTTCAAAGGTATTCTTGATATTTTCTGGCACATCGTCCCAGCTATTTTCGGCGCGTTCGCCAGGCCGCACATAATAGTGAATATCTTGGAAATCCAACTCGACCAAGCGTGGGTTAGCCCATACGCCAGTGGTTGGCAATGGCTTCTTGTGGAAAATTTCCAGCGCCTTCAAGCGGCGTTGCAACATCCATTCAGGTTCGCCCTTCATTTCCGAGATCGTGCGCACAATATCGGCACTCAGACCTTTTGAAGATTTGAATGTGTAGTTCTCTTCGTCGCGAAAGCCGTACTTCGAGTAATCAAACTCGATCTCGTTTTGTGCAGGGTTGGACATGCCCTGAGCCTCCTATAGTGTGATCACGAATAAGTGATGAGATTACTTGATTCAGAATCTTGCAATTCTGTTTCTAAATGCTGCCATTCGTTAGCAGAAAATTCAGCTATTACCGTGGCAATTGATTGTTGATAGCGCTGCTCACGCAATCGTTCGAACAAGGCATAGGTTGCCCAGAAAGCGAATCCGACTCCAGCCAACTTAATCAATCGGATAATACTAATTAGTGCCGGATGTCGAACGGACTGGATCAAAGGCTATCCTCATCGTCGTCAACCAGATTGACTCCGTAGAGACCAGCTTTGAGCGTTTTGAGCGAGAGCAAGGCACACTTGAGCCGCACGGGTCCAATCGGTATCCCCAATAAATCGAGGATGGTTTGTTTATCAAAGGCTTTGGCCTCATCAACGCTTTTGCCAGCAAGTTCTTCGCTGAGCATCGAGGCTGAAGCTTGGCTGATCGCGCAGCCTTTGCCTTTAAATTTTACATCAACAATCCGCTCGTTTTCGACTAGCAAATAAATGCTGAGTTGATCGCCGCACAACGGGTTATGCTCGTGTTGCACAATCGTTGCTTGCTCGATCTCGCCGTAATTTCGCGGATGGCGATAATGATCTAATATATTTTCACGATATAAATCGTCCACAAGGCCTCACAGTTGGAAGGTATCGCGAGCCAAAACCAAGGCTTCGGCCAAACGATCAATTTCTTCCTCAAGCGTGTATAGGTAGAATGATGCGCGTACCGTTGCTGGCACGCCAAAAATATCGTGCAACGGATGGGTACAATGATGTCCAGCCCGCACTGCAATCCCTTGGGTATCGAGAATCGCTGCCACATCATGGGCATGCACGCCTGCGAGGGTAAAACTCAACAAGCCACCGCGCTCGGCAGCAGGTGGACCAAAAATGGTCAACCCATCGATGCCGCTAAGTTTATCCCAAGCGTAGTTGGTCAATTGGCGTTCGCGCTCGTGAATCGCCTGCATCCCAAGTTCATTCAAGAAGTCAATCGCCGCGCCAAGGCCAATCGCCTCGGCAATTGCTGGCGTACCTGCCTCGAATTTCCATGGGAGATCGTTCCAAGAGCTTTCGCGTAGCCCGACCCGTTTGATCATATCGCCACCACCCATAAACGGTGGCATCGCTTCAAGCAATTCGCGTCGCGCCCACAGCACCCCAATGCCAGTTGGTCCACACATTTTATGCCCCGAAAAGGCCAAGAAATCGCAGCCAAGCGCTTGAACATTGACAGGAATATGGGGCACGCTTTGCGCCCCATCCAGCAGCACCAAGGCTCCAACCTGTTTGGCAGCAGCAATCACACGTTCAACTGGATTGATCGTGCCCAACACATTCGACATGTGGGTCATGGCGACCAATTTGGTGCGTTCAGTCAATAGTTGATCAAGGTCACTGAGATCAAGTCGGCCTTGCGCATCAAGCTCGATAAAATCAAGCTCTAGGCCAATTTGGGCTGCTAGCAATTGCCATGGCACTAAATTGGAATGATGTTCGCTGACTGTGAGCAAAATTCGATCGCCCGCTTGCAAATTGGCTCGGCCCCAGCTTTGGGCAACCAAGTTAATCGCTTCGGTGGCGTTGCGAGTAAAAATAATTTCTTTGGTCGATTTCGCGCCGATAAAGCGGCCAATCGTGCGGCGCGTGCCTTCATAGGCTTCGGTGGCAGCTTCACTAATCTGATACACACCTCGATGAACATTCGCATTAATCGTGCGATAATAGCGATCCATCGCATCAAGCACTGCTAGCGGCTTTTGGGCAGTTGCGGTGCTATCCAAATAGGCTAGGCGATGGCCGTTAATCGATTGATCCAAGAGCGGAAATTGCTCGCGAATGGCCTGAATATCAAGGGTTGTTTGTACAGACATAACTCACCAATATCCGATTCCATAAAGGAGCCCACGAATTGTTTATTTGATCCACGAAGGACACGAAGAGCACGAAGAATAGGAACCGCGAAGGACGCGAAGATCGCTAAGTATCGTTACTCAAAATTAAGCGTTTCCATTCCAGTGTTGGCCGACTATGAAAATTCATTAAGATCCCTAGCGGTTTATGCGTCGCCTTGAGATAATTTAATAATTGAGCATGTTCAACCGATGTTAATCGTTGAATTGCCTTTATTTCAACAATAATCTGGTCGAAGCAAACCAAATCGGCAATATAGAGTTTATTTAAGATCGTTTGTTTATAGCGAATTGGCAATGGCTGTTGACGTATAAAAGGAATTTGACGTTGGGTCAATTCGAATTCAAGTGCCTCTTGATAGACAGCTTCTAGAAATCCGCTACCCAACTCACGATGTACGTCAATCGCCGCTCCAACTACTGCGAATGCTTCATCAGCTAACAATAAAGGCATAATTGTTTCTCCAAAATGAGTCAATGGATATCATTTAGATACCTTTGTTATTCATTTTTGGCGAATCAATTCTGATCTTATAACTTATCGATCTTAGCGTTCTTCGTGCTCTTCGTGGTTTCAATCTTATACATTGACTGAAACCACGAAGATTTTTGATGCTTAGACTTTTTCGGCGACGATGGTTTCGACCCGTTCGCGCACAGCTTCATCAGGAATCATATCGATGATTTCGCCGACAAAGCCCAACACGATCGTGCGCTTGGCTTCGGCAAACGGCAAACCACGCGATTGCAGATAGAACAACTGCTCTTCATCGATTTGGCCGCTAGTCGAGCCGTGGCCTGCCTTAACTTCATTGGCATCAATCTCCAAGCCTGGAATTGAATCCGAGCGTGAAGTTTTGCTCAAGTGCAAGGCATTTTCGCGCAAGTCGGAGTTGGTGCCTTGGCCCGTGGCAGGGATTTTGACCATGCCATCGAAAACGGCATAGGCTTCATCATCGACCACGGTTTTGAAGTTGATTTGGCCTTCGGTATTCAAGCCAATGTGATTGAGCTTGGGCGCAACCAGCAAGTTTTGCTTGCCATTACCATACAACAAGCCATTCCAATTGACGCTTGATCCGTTACCGCTCAAATTGGCTTCCAAGGTGACGTGCTGCACAGCGCTACCAACCACCACGTTTAGCCATTCGGCTTGGGCATCGCGGTTGATGCGAATTTGTTGACTGCCTAACACATAGACATTGCTGTTCAAGGTTTGCACGCTGCTGAAGCCAACTTGGCCACCATCGCCAACCTCAATTTCAGCACCCGTCAAGACCACTGCGCTGCCAGCAAAATCAGCTGAGCTAATTTCTTCGATCACGTTGATCGAGCTATGGCGTTCAGTGACGATTAATGTGCGGGGTGCGACAACCGTGCCAGGATTGCTGAGGTGATAGCGAATTCGCACCAATTCTTCAACCGCAACATCTTTGGCAACGTGGATGAAAATCCCGCCGTTGACCAAAGCATTATTGAGCGCTGAAAATGGATCGCGGCTGGTTTGGACGGCGCTACCAAGCACTCGTTGCACCAATTCGGCATGGCTTTGAATCGCTTCGGCTAAAGGCAGAATCGTCACGCCTTCCGCGCCAGCAAAATCAACTGAAACTTCGGCCTCAGCCAGCGTGTAATCGGCGATATTGAAGCCCTTCAAATTGGTTCGTCGCCAATCTGGTTGCTCAGCGGTTTCGAATGCTTCCCAAGCTTCGCGACGGCGGCTGGTCAGCCAGCTTGGCTCGTTGCGGCTGGCCAGCAAAGCCTCAAATTGTGCCAGATCAAAGGTAGATTGCAAATTAGCTGGCATTGCCGAACACTTCCTCTCGAATGAAATCGTAACCTTTTTCTTCGAGTTCTAAGGCCATGTCGGGGCCGCCTTCGCGCACAATTTGGCCGTTCATCAAAACATGCACATAATCGGGCTTGATGTAGTTGAGCAAGCGTTGGTAGTGGGTAATTACCAACACGCCTAATTCAGGCTTTTCAGCTTTAACTTTGTTGACCCCTTCGGCCACAATCTTCAAAGCGTCGATATCAAGGCCTGAGTCGGTTTCGTCCATGATCGAGATTGAAGGCTGCAACATGGCCATTTGCAAAATTTCAAGGCGTTTCTTTTCACCGCCCGAGAAACCTTCGTTCAAATAGCGGCGGGCAAAGTCAGGAGCCATTTCCAGCATATCCATGCGGGCTTTGATCACTTTGCGATATTCAGCCATTGGAATGGCGGTTGATTTGGGATCAACGCCTTCTTGAGCGCGATGGGCGTTCAAGGCTGCCCGCAAGAAGTTGGCAACAGTTACACCAGCAACCGCCACTGGATATTGGAAGGCCAAGAATAAGCCCAATTTTGAACGATCATTTGGTTCGAGATCAAGCACATCTTGGCCTTTGTACCAAACTTCGCCTTCGGTCACTTCATAGCGTGGGTGACCAGCGAGGGTGTATGCCAAGGTTGACTTGCCTGAGCCATTTGGCCCCATGATGGCGTGAATTTTGCCTTCTTCGATGGTGAGATTAATGCCTTTAAGAATTTCTTTGCCATCGACCGCAACGTGCAAGTTGCGAATGACCAAATTGTTGGCGCTCATGACACTCCTATTCAAGATTGCTATTCAACACAACAGCGTGGCATGCCCCCTGCATCGCCAGCCGCCAAAGAACTTAGTTATGCTTCTCGATCCCAATCTCATCGGCTTTGATCACAAAGTGACAGCCATTATGACCTTCGACCATACGTCGTTGAATTTCAACTTCATGGCCGAGCGCAGTTTCCATCATTTGGCGTTCCATGCTGCACAGGCTATCGTGAGTTTGGGCCACCTCAAAATAAGGGCAGGCATACTCACTCACCACCCATCCACCGCCAGGCGATTCGGCCACATTGATCGACATCCCTTTGCGGTTCATCGTGTAGACGAATTGCATCAAACGCTCACGCAAAGCCACATTGGCGGGATGATCGCCCGTGTAGAGCGTAGCCAAGCGTGTGCCCACCCGACTGAGCAACTGAGCCATACCTTCTGGGCCTTCGGTCGCCAAAATTTCTTCCAGCAACACATTCAAAAGCACATCGTAGCCCTTGGGAAAGAGCGATTGAGCCTTAGCAGTCAGAGTATAGCGGTAGGAAGGGCGGCCTGGTCCTTGGCGAATTTTGGTTGGTGCAATAAGACCTTGATTGGTGAGATGGGTTAGTTGCTCGCGCACCGCAGTTGTGCTCACAGCCAGCGCATCTTCCAATTCCTTGACAGTCGCTGAACCTTTACGCTGAATGTAGCTCAAAATATCGCCGGCGGGCGTTCCTTCTCGGATACCAAACACGGTCATAGATACCTCGCATTATGCCTTTGACCATACCGTCGCATGGTTATTGAGAATGATTATAAATCGATAATCATTTTCTGTCAATAAAATCGGAAAAAACCGCGTTTATTCTAGTATAGTACGATTTTGCGGTAAAAAGCGGCTATTTTAGGCGAATTTTCAAGCCATGCCAATTAAGCCAAGGCCTTTTTTAGCCTAAGCTCGCAGGAAATGCCAAAATGAGCAGTTGATTAAGCGGCTAATAATTCTTGATGCAGGCGTTGTAATTGCGCCAAAGTCCGTTGAGTGCGGGGGTGTTGTTCGCCAAAACGGGCGAGATCGCCTTGCAAACGAACTTCAACCGTTTGGAGATTGCGGCGGCGATTGAGCCAGCGTTGGTAATGGGCTGTGGCTTGGCGATACACCGCTTGAGCTTGGGCCAAAATCGCGTTGCCATACATCGCGCCCAGCAAGCACCACAAATGTTTATCGCTGGCCAAAGGGCGGGCATTGGCTGGATTGGTACGCCAGGCCTTGAGCAAACGAGTATTGGCATTGACCGCACTCCGAATTTGCTCAGCCTCGCTTGATGAATAGCGTTCAGCAAACCATTGCAATACTGCTTCAATTCCAGTTATTGGATGCATCGCAGACCTCCTAGCCAATGTTGGATTTGAGCATAGCAGCAAGTTGTGACAACAACTGTCACAAACTTTTGTCACAATCTCCATTCAGGGGTATAGTTGCGCTCAATCGAAGGTCACTGTTGAAAGGATTATGCTCATGGTTTGGTTGAGGGTCGCCCTAGTTGGGCTGTTGGTAGCGATCGTGCTGGGAAGCATACCCCAAGCCCAAGCTGCTGATCAAGGCTCTACAGAACATATTTTTGGTGAAGGTGAGGGTGATCCAGCAGGTGCATTTCAGGTTCTGCGGCTGCATCCTATCCCAACCTCAATGAATTTTGGCGATGCGGTGCGTGGGGTCGCCAGCGGCGATAGTTGGTTAGTTGGGGTTGGCCAAAAAACCTTTTTTTCGCTTGATGCAGGCAATCATTGGCAGCAACTCGATCCATTGACGCTGTTTCCTACGGCAGCAGGCGGCCTGTGTTGCCAACAAGCCTTTGCCTATGATTATGGCCGTGATCTCTTTATTTGGTTGTTGCAGTATGCACCCGATGCCCAGCGTGGGCTTGTGCGCATTGCCTACACCGATAGTGCTGGCTTGGCCGAACAAGCCTGGGAATGGTACGATGTGCCCGCCACCCAAGGTTTTACTTGGGTTGATCCCCAACTTGAACTCAGCGCTAATCAAATTTGGCTGGCAATGGAACGGCAGCCAATCGGCGGGGCCATTGATAGCACATGGGTCAGCCAGATTCAAACTGATACACTTGAAGACGATTTACCCTTTATTCGAAGTTACTCCTCAAGCACTGAGCGGGCTTGGCACTTGGTGCGGGGTGCTAAAGATATGATGTATTTTGCAACCCACATCAATCAAACTAGCCTGCGGGTTTACGCTTGGGATGAGAACCAGCCAATTCCAACCAGTAGCGATCTCAATGTTGCTGAGTGGACAGCTGGCGCACGCATTTGCCCAACCCCAGATCAGCGCAATTGGTGTAGTGATGATGATGGGCGAATCCGCGCAGGTTGGGTGGCCAAAGGCACTGTTGGTTTTATGTGGAATGCAGTTTCCAGCAATACGATTACCTTTCCCTATATTGATGCGGTGCGAATGTATGAACGTGATCTAAGTTTATTACCATTCAGTTTAGCGCGGCCATTTATTTTCAATGCCCAAAACGGCTTCTCGCTGCCGAGTGTGGCGGTCAATGGGCGTGATGATGTAGCGGTAAGCTTTTATCACAGCAGTACCAAACAATATCCGACGCTTTCGAGCAGCATTTTTGATGATTTTACTGCGCCACCGCCGGGCTGGGCTTATTACAACGTACAAGGGAGCAGCACCACACCAAGTCAACAGCACTGGGTTGGTCAACTCGACACCCAAGTATTCAGCCCAACGAACCTTGGCTGGAGCGTCACTGGTGCGCGTTTGAACGGCTGTGATGAGGCCCGTTGTTTACAACCATTCATTGCGATTTTCAGCCGCGAGCGGGATCGGCCAGCGATTGAGCGCTGGCTCAGCCCGGTGAGCTATGAACTTTTCACCCCATTTGTTCAAATGAACTAAACAACAAAAACCACTGGTTTTTCAACCAGTGGTTTGATTTGGTGCCACCTTCCGGGCTCGAACCGGAGACCCTACAATTTTCAGTCGTATGCTCTACCAACTGAGCTAAAGTGGCATTGGTGGGTGATGAGGGACTCGGCTACAATCCCTCATCTAGAGGAGATAAAACCTACCAGGCAGCAGGCATTTGTGCTACAGCAACCCGTAGCACATCTGGCTCGACCAAGAGATAGCGTTGGGTGGTTTCAATACTACGGTGGCCCATAAGTTCTTGGATATACCGTAAATTTGCACCACTCCGCATTAATTCAGTCGCAAACGTGTGACGCAGCTGGTGAGCACTCAACTCGACACCACGTTCCTTCAACCAGCGCCGAAACATCTTATCGTGATCGCGGGATACTGGAGCACCATCGCTCCGACCAGCAACCGCATACTCTGGATCTTTTATAGCAACACGACTAAGCTCTTTTGCCAATGCTGCATGAATGGGTAGCGAACGTGCTCGCCCGCCCTTTCCATCACGCACAACCAAGACGCGATTATCAAGATCGACATCGCGCCAGCGTAGGTCAATCACTTCCGACATACGCAACCCAGCAAATAACATCAATAAAATAACCCGTCTATTTCGCCGCCATTGCCATCGCTCATGAGTAGCCAAGTCAATCGGCTCTTCTAGGGCTGTCATCAAACGGCGAAGCTGTTGACGCGTCAATGCTTTTGGGGCTGTTTCTGGTAGCTTGGGCCATCGCATTCGCGCAGTCGGATCGTCTGCAATGTACTCTTCCTCGATAGCCCAAAGGCAAAACGAGCGAAGGGCCGTCAACGCACCATGGACGGTGCGAAGGGCCACTTCCTCACAACGGACTTCTTGAAACCTGCGAATGTCGCGTGGCTTCAGATCAACGATATCAAAATCATTCCCAGCGTGAACGAGGAAGCTGCGGAGATGGGCGATATAGCGTTGGATACCCCTTGGGCGTTGCCCACGTGAGCGCATAGAACGCTCATATGCAGGAAGTAGAGAGTGAATCGTAGGCATTAAACGCTCCTCACAAAATGTACACACCCTATATAAGGTGCAACCAATTTTCTCTTTTTGGAGCGCTAGATTACAGGACGATGACAACAACCCGCTACACACGGTAGCAGAAAGGTTGCAACTGTTATGCAATCTCACACTTTATCACCGGAACAACAACAGGATCTGGACGACCTAGTCTTTACCTTACAAATAGCCGAGCGCTCGTTACCAATGAATGCGAATAGCGTCCACGTGGAACGACTGCGCCGCATTCAATTGATGCTGGAATGTCACTTTCTCAATCCCCCCCCACCAGCACCACAACGAGAACCTATCAGCCTTTCCTCTCTCCTTGCGTGAGAGGTTGTTTTTGAGGGATGTATGACAACACAACCTACCTTTTTAGCAGCCCGCATTGCAATCAACGCATTGTTGCAATCAACAATCCCTGGTCAACAGGATTATGGTGAATGGGAAGCTGTTATTCAGAGTCTGATGCAGGCATTCGAAGCTGGTGGTGCAGACGGCGTTCGTGCGGCGCTGGAGACGGCAATCCGCGCCGATCATCGGATTGCTTCGCTCTTAATCGAGAGTGAGCCAACACCGGCGCTCCGCACCATGCCGCCGCTGCCGAACGAACTGACAAAGGTCATTCGACAGCAGGGCAAATGTGGCACATGGCTTGACACCTTCATTGACTATGCCAGCCAAGCTAGTCCAGTCACACCACCTATTTTTCACGAAGCCGCAGGTCTTTTCCTAGCAGCAACTGCGATCGCGCGACGGCTGTATCTCCAAATTGGTGAGACCTTCTACTATCCCAATGTCTATGCTTTGTTCGTTGCACCCCCTGGTCGCTATGCCAAATCGACGGCCATGAAAGTCGTCGAGCGGGTACTGCGGCGTGCGGGCCTTGGCCATTTGCTCTTACCCGACAAGAGCACGCCTCAGTCGCTGCTCCAGCAGTTTTCGACCGTCATTCCTGATAAGCTGGACAGCTACAGTGATTATGACCGTGAACAGTGGCTGCTCGCCCGCGCCCAAGCGGCCCAACGGGCATGGCTGCTCGATGAAGCCGGGTTCTTATTCAGTGACATGAAAAAAGAGTATATGGCCGAGCTGCTCTCGCTCTTACTCAAGCTATTTGATAACCCTGAATACTTGGCCCACGAAACGATCACCCATGGCCGAACAACGATTCGTGATGCCAGTCTCTCGTTCCTTGGCGCAACCACACCAAAGAATATTGAAGATCACCTCCGCAGCGAGAAACTGTGGGATGAAGGCCTATGGAGTCGCTTCGCCATTCTGATGCCAGATGCACCACCTCGTTATGCCGAGTTTCCCGACGAATTGGTGATGCCTGATGACCTCCTTGATGGTCTCAAGGATCTGGATACCCTGTTTCCCAAGCCCGAGGCCGAACTGGTAGACGATGTGCCTGAGGAAAATATCAAGCGCTTTGTGCGGATCTATAACGAACATCCCCCGAGTGCGATCCGACTCGCACCTGGTGTGATGGGATTGTGGAAACGCTATGACAAGGTGCTGCGGTTCGATCTCCCCAACAGCGGACTACCCGACACACTCTATGCCAGTTATGCCCGTTTCCCAGGGCATGCATTGCGCGTGGCCATGATTTTGGCCGCGATGGATTGCCCTGAATTGCCAGTAATCATGCAGCTCGATCACCTCAAACGCGCGATCGCGATTGTCGAGCGCTGGCGCAGCGATTTGCACCGTATTTGGAGCGATGGGATTCAGAGTGAAGAAACTAAGTTGGGCGATAAACTGCTGGACATTCTGAAAGATACCCTTTCAGGGTTGACGGTGCGTGATCTTTGCCGCAGAACCCACCAATCCAAAAAAGAGATTACCGAGGTCTTAGAGGTGTTACGACTTGCAGGCCAGGTTGATGTGCTGGATAGCAAAGCAGCCAATGGCCGATCAATTCAGGTATGGAGGTTCAGCGCATGAGAAGCGACACAACGTCACCGAACTGTCACCGATGGATTGTGACGCTAAAAAGCGCCTCTGAGAGCGGCTTTCTTAAGAAGAGTCACAGAGTCACAGGGGGACATGTCCAATTTAATATGAAACATGCACGCGATCATTAACCAGAGTCCTCAATAACGAGAATCATGTGACACTTGTGACATTGCGACGATTATCAGTTTTATCCCTTTGGAAAGACATAAATCACTACTTTAGACAGCATGACACTTCGGTGACGCTAGTGACGTTTCTTGTGGGAGGTTTCAATGATTGACCATCTTTCCGGCGATGATTTTCTTGCCTTGGTTGGCCAGCGTACTACCCTGCGCAAAGTAGCCGCAACCAATGGTGGTGAATGGGCCGGAGCCTGCCCCTTGTGTGGTGGCAAGGATCGGTTTCGTGTTCAACCACATGGCGATAGCGGTGGCCGCTGGTGGTGTCGTGGTTGTCGCATGGGCCAGCCATGGGCATCGGATATTGATTTTATTTTCCTGCGCGACCATGGCTTCATTCCAACCAAAGATCACCCTGATTGGCCTGTTTTGATTAAAGCGGCTTTTGAAGCACTCGGATTAACCATTACGCGATCAGCTAAGGAATCACGATCGGTTCCTGACCCTGAGCCACCGAGCGCCTGTGAGCCACCAGGCACACAATGGCAACAAATGGGCCTGAGTTTTCTCGGCTATTGCGTGGATATGTTGTGGAAAGATGCCGCTGCTGATTCAACGCCGCTGACCTATCTTCGCCAACGTGGCCTAAGTGATCATACAATCCGCACCGCAGCAATTGGCTATAACCCGAAACCGCTCAACCGTCCATTACACCGGTGGGGACTTGATGACCCGGATAAAGATGGCGTGTGGTTGCCTGCAGGGTATGTTATTCCTTGGTTTTGTGATGGGCAGCTCTGGAAGCTCTCAATTCGCCAAACCAATCCTCGTGATGAAGGCTTTAAGTATGTGACGGTAGCCGGAAGCAGTAATGTTCCCTATGGCATCGATACGCTGCGACCTGGGCAGCCAAGCATCTTTGTTGAAGGACCGATCGATGCCCTTGTGGCCCAACAAGCACTTGGCCAATTTGAACGACGAGGAACTCCACTCGCTGGGGTCGTGGCAGTTGGGACAACCCAAGGCCGTGCATTTCGATGGCTCGTGCAATACAGCTTGTGCCAACCACTCTTTATCGCGACTGATGCCGATGCCGCTGGAGATAAATCAGCTGCATTTTGGCTTGATATCTTCAAAGGCAAAGAAGTCTATCGCATGCGCCCTGACCCACACGATTTTGGAACCATGGTTGCACAGTGTGGCATAGATTTACGCGCGTGGATTGCTACCCATCTTGATCAATGGTGGATGGGTATTACACGAACCGATCTTCAATCAGCAGCATCATAAGGGGGGTTATGAACAAGCCTATTATTGTTCAGATCCGTATCATCGCCGATTCTCAAGAAGATGCCCAAACGGCGGTAACGCAGCTCCAGCAATCAGGCGTTGCTATCCAGTCTGCACGGCAAGGTCGTAAAGGGCAATGGTTAGCCTACGGAACAATTACCTTCCAGCCCAATCACTCTGCACCCCTTAAATTACCAATCGCTGACCAATCACAACAATAAAAAAGCCACCAGTATCTGCAATCAATGCATACACCAGCGGCCTGTGGGAAACCTTACTTAGGAGCATTATATGTCAATTACCGTTCATGGAGCAAATATCGGCCATGGCTTTGTTAAGTACACAATCAATGAGAATGGCGAAGAGCAGACAACTATTTTTCCAGCAATTGTTGCTCCAGCAGCAAGCAATGCAGAGGGAAGTCTCCACGATATTCCAACGGTAGAAGTTCATGGAACACTCTGGTGGACGGGTGAGCACGCATTATTAGCACCCTCGCCCCTCTCTCTTCGCTCACAACAACGACTCTACGACCGCCACATTATTCCAGCGCTTGTTAAAGGAGCACTTCAACGGCTTGGCCAACCAACTGGCGGCGCTTGTGTAACCGGGTTACCAGCAGCTTGGATAGGTGAGCGTGATCTCGCAGTTGCGCTTGCTGGGCGTTTACGTGACGCTGTGCCAAGTGGGTTCTTTCACGGTGCAACCCTCAAAACAGGAATTCGTGTGATTAGCGAGCCACTTGGGGCATTGTATGGCGTGTTACTCGATGAAACAGGGCGCATTCTCAATCTTGGATACGAGACAGGCCGCATTGGAGTCATTGATCTTGGTCATAACACCGTGGATGCCTGCATTGTCCAAGCCTTAAATGTTATTCCCGATAGTGCGATTAGCTTCGAGCTTGGGAGTGCTAATCCACTCCAGCAACTCCAAACGCGAATTAGCGGGCGTTATAACATCGATCTCACACTTCACGATGTTGATCAAGCAGTGCGCAAGGGCTATGTACGGGTAGCCGGCGAAGAACTCGATCTACCAACAGGTTGGGAACGCCCTTGGGAAGCAAATGGTCAGCAAGTTGCCGATGCGATGGTGCGTGCCTGGGGAAGTGGCGGAAAGCTCGATGCCATCATTATCGCAGGCGGTGGAGCTGAGTTGCCAATCCTTGTTCGTGCGCTCCAACAACGCTTTCGACAGGCTATTGTTGCCCCAAATCCACAAACAGCGATCGCACGCGGATACGCCCGCCGTGCGCGGCGCTATGAGGAGCTTGGCCAATGAGTTTTGAAGAACGCCTAACTACGCGAAGTTCCACCTTGCTAAGCAAAACCGTTAGGAGCCTTGGTAATGAATCCGCAGTGCTCCGCGCCCTCATCATTATTGGACTGCATGCCAGTGGCAAAGATATTCGTTTATTCGCTGCCGATATTATGGCAAGCCTTGCCCGAATCAATGATGAAGCAATTCGCAGCAAATTAATGGAATTACTTACTGGAAACGTTGAACAAGCGTTAGCCAATTGTTCAACTTCTGTTGAACAAAACCAGAGCACGCCAGACCCTATAACTGACGACCCCTACCTTGAATATGATGTATGAGGTTTTATGGGATCACCAAATACCGCCAAACAACGAATTGAAGTTATTCGACGGGTGCTAAACGATGTAGCCCAAGGATTAGAAGGAAATCGATTCACGTGGGGATCAGGGCAGCGGGAGCATTGGATTCCCCTTCTTGAACGAGTTGGGATGACCTTGCGCACCAAAACCCAAATTACAAAGATGGGTTATCGGCTTAAACGAGGAGCACAGCCTGTTGGCCGAGCTTACTATGACGCACCATTGCAGCGCTATGCCGATCTTTATCTCATCGAATACCAGTGTGTGACAGTTCAGTCAAACTCTGCCGCTGATGCACAAACAGAATCTCCACCGGATATCAATGAAACCAATACTTAATTAATAAGGATAAAGTGCCGCCGATGCACCACCATCGGCGGCGTGCATCACAGGAGAACACCAAAGTGATGCAGCGCTAGTATACCAAAGGAGAACACGATGACTACCGATGTGTTATTCGATCTACGCCGCCTCGACCCCAGTCGCAAACTCGTAAAGGGGATCGCCTGCACAATTGGTTGGGGCAATAGTATTGTGACCACCGTCTCAACAATGAGCGATTTTCAATATTGGCTCTGGGGCCAACGCGATCTCCGAGGAATCTTTGCAGGGCTTGGGCTAGCCTTCTTTCTCTTTGTGGGACAAATGTACACCTTACGGCGTTCAGGGTGGGGCTACGTAAGCTTTCTGGCTCCCGATGCCATTATTACCGCCTACAAATGGTGTGATTGGCTGTTTTATCAAATCGCATACAAGCTGAGCACAGGCATAACCGCACGATTGATAGCATGGGCGCTAGGATTAGCAATTGGAATTGTCTCTGCTCGGTGGCCCGAGTATTTGGCGTTTGGAGCTACATCAAAGGAGGAGCACGATGGATATTAACTCCCCTTGGCTTTATCCAACAATATTTCTTTTTGCCTGTAGTTTTGTAGGTACATTTCTCTGGTGGCATGCACGAACTCCTCCAGCAAAACGACGACCAGCACTCTCGATACCAGGTCAATCGAGTGGGCAAACAAAACCTGTGACAGTAACACCAATCGCAAAATCATCAACCAAAGGTGTTGTTGCTTCATCTATCGACGATCAGCCATCAATCTATATGTGGCCTGCACTGCTGGAGCTGCTCGGGAAGCGACCACATATTGGGATTGCCGGACCATCACGACAAGGAAAATCGATACTTAGTATGGCTTTGACCTACTTACGTTCGATTGATGGACACCAGCTGGTGATTCTCAACTCGCATGCCCGACCAAATGACTATGGTGGGTTGTCACAAGTTCAGGCGTATGGCGAGATTAACCATGTCATGAAGATACTTCTTGAGGAACTCCAAGCACGCAAGGAAGCTGCTTCAAAAGGGGTAATTGAGTTTGATCCTATTACGATCGTACTCGAAGAAGCACCTGATGTGATGAGTAAGGTGCATGGCGAAGATGGATCATCGGCAAAACCCAAAGTACCAATTGCTCGGCGCTTTGTTGGTGAAATGCTTCGCCAAGCTGCCAAATACCGAATGCATCTTATCGTCGTAACCCAAACCACATTGGTCAATCCGTTAGGAATTGAGGGTGATAGTGAAGCACTCGATAATCTCTTATGGGTAGCAATCGGCGATCGGGCTGTAGAGAAAATGAAAGCATCTTCGTCACTATCATGGCCAGCAGCCGTTGAGTGGAATAGTAAATGGTTTTGGTGTGATCGTGAGCCTGCCTATGCATTGTCACTTCAGCCAATTAATCAGAGTGTTGTATGGCAGTACCCTAGTACCCAAGAGCAAAAAGAGAACAATTCAAGCGTGGGAACCGAGGGAACCAGCGAAACTACCGCGATTGAGGGAACCAGTATCGAGGATATTGTCGCGATTACCAAATTGCTCCTTGAGCAGAAAAGTGGCAACGAAATTATTGACACTTTAGGCGGTAAACGCAAGCGCCGTCAAGAACAAATCCGCCAGATTAAACAACTGATTGAACAATCCGACATCTCATGATTATTTTCATTATCATTGAAAATAATCAAATACTATCGAATATAGGAATTCATCTATTACAAAAACGCCGTTGGCAGATGCGTTATTTGCTAATGGCGTTTCTTTTGCTCGCACCATCTTTTCCCTCGGCGTATATGTTCACATCGTGTTCAAATCGTATTCATTTCGCATTCAGACGGCCTACAAATCGCCAAGCAAAAAATAGCGCATTAGAATCGCCTAAATTGGTCATTTGGTCGTGCCGACATTCTTTAACCGGCTGCGCAGCTACCATTATGATTATGAGGAGATAGTTGTATGGTATTTTCAACACCCATTGGCTTGAATCCCATCGAAATGCAGATCCTCGTGCTCGTTGCTCGGCTTGGCCGATTACTCTCGCGTCACCTACGCACAGCCTGGGGGCATCCGTTTACCGTGACGATTCAAACGGTCAATCGCACGTTGGTCAAACTGGTTGATGCGAAATTACTGACCTACTGCGAACACTTTCAATCGCATGGCTATGATCCGCGTGGTGCAATCGGCTGGACGCGCCATGGCCGCCTATATAGTCTCACGCCGCTCGGCTGGGAGATCGTCAAACAGGCCTTACCCATGCTTGAAGAAGGCAGTGAGCGACTTGCACCCACGATGTTTAATCCGCAGCACCAGGCTGAACATCAAATTGAGTATGCCGAGGTTATCACCAGTTTGATTCAATCGCTACCATATGTGCCTGGTATTGTCGGCATGAGCAGTTATATTGAGATGGACTTAGGCCCAACCGCACGGCCACGCGCTGATGGGATTGTCGTGGTGCGCCGCTGGGCTGATGCGACGAAGCCCGATTGCGAGCGCTCGTCGTTGTATCCGTGGCTTGGGATTGGCCAACAACAGGGGCAGATCGATCAACTTTATGCGATCGAGATTGATCGGGGAACTGAGGAGCTGAGTATTATCACGGGCAAAGCCCACTCCTATGGAGAGTTGTATCGCTCGAAGTATTGGGAAGGTCGCTATCAATGGCCGCTGATTGCCTTTACCGTGCCGAGCGAACGTCGCAAACGGGCAGTGCTCGATGCATGGGAAATCGGCTGGCCCGGGAGCCAATTGCTGATCGCCACGATTGATGATGTGCGTGAGTCAGGTATTCTCACGCCGATCTGGACAGCCCAGTATACAAAACATGGCCAACGCATTCAGCAGCCGCATCGCTTTTTAAGGGCAGGGTGGTTTGAGGCAAAGATATAGAATATTTGTTTCAAAATAGCACTTGACAGGAATAAAAAATAACGCTACCATTGAAATATAGGTTTATCACCTATTCCATTTGACGGATCGTACCGCAAATATTGTGTATGATCACGTCTTTACAATTAGATTTTATATCTAATAAAGCCTGTAAAGATTTAGTGAAAATCTTTGCGGGTTTTTTTGTATCTAAAATCAGAAAAGGAGTCATTATGTAATCTATAAATTACTCACACTTGTAAATTTCGTAATCTAATAAGGAGCCGTATATGACTAGCCACGAACTAAACCTAAGTGTTTAGCTTAAATAATCATCAAAAGGAATTCATATGAAAAAACGATCGAAAAAGTACAAGCAACGGCATGAACCTAAAAGAAGAAAAAACCTTAGTGCTGCAAACACCAAGGTTTTAAAGTCGGATGGTACCACTGCGAAATTTAGTCCTGTCGCAGATCAACAAGGGATTTTCACCAAATCCAATACTACAGTATATCAGCAAAACAAACTTAAGGAGTTTGCTTTGAAGGTTAGTTATAAACTAGCATACTTGTTAATAGAAAGGCAAGTATTGAAAGAGATATCTAAAATCGATCTGCAAAAACACTGGGAAGATCTGGTGGATGTTATGTCAGATTTGATTTAAAAGAGATAGCTAAGCGTAAACGAAATTTACGCTTAGCTATTTATTAGCGTCAATGTTAAACCGTGCATAGCGACAGAATAATAGCTCTTTAGAAATTAATAACGAGGTATCTATGTGGATTCCAAAAACTGAAGCAGAATTGCAACAAGCCATTGACCAAGGTATTGAAGAGTCGGCAACCTTTGATGCGAAACAGCAAATTGCGAGCAAATCTGTAGAGATCGCCAAAGATTTTGCTGCTATGGCGAATGATGGTGGTGTGATTATTTACGGTATTGGCGAAGAGAATGGTCAATTAAAAATCCTTACTCCAATCGATTTAGACGGCGTTCCAGAAAAACTGGCTCAAATAGCAATGTACAGTCTGCAACCACCGCTCAAAATTCATATATCTGCTTTTTCCGCAGAAGCAGATCCGCTGAAGGGATATATCGTTGTGATAATTCCATCATCGCCCTTTGCGCCGCATCAGGTTACGGTTAAACAAGAGAATCGATTTTATGGACGGAGTTCGCGGGGTAACATTCCATTAAACGAAGGTGATATTGCACGTCTCTATCAGCGTCGTCTTGCTGGAGAAACAAGTGCGAGAGAGATCATTAAGGATGCTGTAAAGATACTCGACATTCCTCCTCATCCAGATTATGGAAGAATGTATATTGCTATCAAACCAACCCAAGGATTTACCCAAGTGTTTTCAGGTATTCCTCGTTTTAATGATGCAGATTGGAATAGATCTTTTTATGAACTGGTAGCCAAAGCTCATCAGGCCTACAATTTCAACATAGGTTTTAATCCATCTTTTATTGATGGAGTACAAAATGATAAACGTATCATTGAAGGCTGGAAATTTCGTGCTTATAGAGGTTCTGATCCAGCTAAAAATCATGATATATTAGCCTCTAATATATCAGTCAATGTTCATCATGATGGTTCAATATATATATGCTGTGGGAGAATTTCGGAGAAAGGAGAGGATTGGTTTTTCCTCTTCGAGGCGGGTATAGCTAAAATATTGGTTCAAACTTTATGGATAGCAAATCACTTATATCAACAAGCGGGATATATAGGGAATCTCAATATCGGTTTACGTATCGAAGGAATTCAGGGAAGTAAGGTATTTCGTGGACAAAGCTATGATTCTCCTATAATGGAAAGAGATTCATTTGAAACAATAGCCCAGCATAGTGCTTTAGTTGTACAAAGTAATATTCTTGGAATTGCAGAGGAACTCATCAAACCATTTCTTATTGAAGCAACCCAAGGAACATATAATCCTTTCGAAAAGGATATCACTTTAAAGTCCTAAATTTAAACACGACAGCTACCTTATTGATAAGATAGCTGTCGTGTTTATTTAATCGCGAATAGCAGACTTCGCCACCACCATCTCCAGCAATGGCAGCGGCTCCTCCGAAACGAGCTATACCGCCGCTATATCACAACTTATGTCATATCAAGTTCTCGAGTGCGTAGTAATGAAATCACTGATTGCAAATTTTCAATAATCAGCATTAAATTTATAAATAAACCCGCTTGTTATGAGAATGTATGACTGCTATACATTATAGGGTTTATAGCCCAAAAGATAAGTTTTCTCCTGCTGAATAAGTCTCTGCGCGTTTAAGAACCTCATGAGTTAATGGTAACCGAAGCCGTTCTCCTTGGAGAATAGATTCAACACTCACTAATTGAATTCGATCAAATGGATTACTCATATAGGGATTTTGATACGTTCCTGCGGCTTTTGCTTCATGACTCATTGGTTTTGTAGGTGGTTCAAGAGTAATCAAGATACCCGCCGCAGCATCCTCTCTTGCAATAACACCATGTAAATCGCGAACCATTGATACATTCAAGTTATGACCTGATTTAACAGAAAATACAATAGGTCTCTGATTATTCATCGATTCTTGAACAAAAGCTTTACCATCAATACCATGATCAGCTCCTTTTTTATCATTAATGACTGCTCTATTATTAGAAAATGTAAGAACTGCCCATTTCTCAAACTCTTTACGAGTGCGATCGTCTTTTTTATTCGCTAATGCCCTAGCTCCATCCATGTCTCGCGGCACACCAGAAAGCTGAATATTTGTAACGGACTGTGTTCCAAATGAGTCTTCTAAACGTCGTAAAATTAATCCTATACTTTGATATGTAATATCAATTCCAATCCATTTCCGTTCTAATCGTTGGGCAACATTAATAGTAGTACCACATCCACAATAAGCATCAAAAATACAATCACCTTCATTGCTAAATGTTCCAATAATGCGTTCCAGAAGGCGTTCAGGTTTCTGCGTAGGATATCCTAATCGCTCACTATCTCCTCTATTTAAGGTTTCAATATCTATCCACCAATCTTCAGCAATTTTCCCATCATCAAGAAAATAACGATATACTTTTCCTGATTTTTTATCAGTTTTTTCTTGATATAGTCTCCCATCAGCCGTAGAACGTACTTTCATATGACTGTTTGGTTTGCGGGGAATGATAGCACCTTGTCTATTAAATGTGTGGGTATCATCATTTGACTTTGTATAAAAAAGTATAACATCATGTTTTTCTGCAAATCGTTTGCTTGATTTCCCACCAATTGAATAACACCAAATAATCTCATTCTGAAATTCGCCACCTTGAGAAACAAATATAGTATCAAGAATAAGTTTCAGATAGTGACTTGCCGTAGGATCACAATGGAGAAAGAATGTTCCTGATGGTTTTAATACTCGATGAATTTCTGCGATACGAAGGGTCATATTTACTAAATAGGCAAGCATACTGCCTTTTCTTAGTACCTTTAGGAGTCCATTAATTAATTCTATACACTGTGATGGATATAAACCATGAGTATTATCAAAGATTTGGGCTAACCCGCTATTTGAATGATCATCCCATTTCCAAGTATCGATAAATGCTTGAGCTTGAGCCTTATCTTCTTGGCCAAAATTATTATAGATTTGATTGTAGGTTCTTTTAGAGTTGAATGGAGGATCGATATAACAGAGGTCAACCGTCTCATCGCGAATTTTTCTACGTAGTACGTCAAGATTGTCTCCATAATAAAGTGAATTACTCATAACATCCTCACTTCTTATACTATGGATTATAGTAATTTAAGTTATTATGAAATAATCTTGCATTACCGACTATCCCCTAATGGGTCTACCTATGTACTATTCAAAGATCACCTGTATTGGCATGTGGGAATACAATTAGACTCAATTCATCGAAGGTAATAATAAGACTGCGGGTGAACACCCACAGTCTTGATTTAATATAAAAAATAATCTTTGTTACTTCATACCCACCTTGGCGGTCATCATCTCCAACCATGGCAGCGGCTCCTCCGGCACGAGCTGCACTGCGCCGAGATTGAAGCCATCCACCCGCACTTCGGCCAAGACAAAACCATTCAGGCGATTGGCTACGGCGCTACTGGTGGGCAGCACATCGCGGAACAGGAGCATGTCCCCCGGTCGCGCTTCGGTTGCCGGATAGACCATGCCATCCACCGTTTCCAGCACCGCACAGATCAGGCTGGCAGCGGCTTCGCCTTTGGCCGCATCACTCAGAAACACGCTCGTCCGCTGCATGGCCACGGCGAGCGTTCCGCTGTCAACTGATAGCGCGGTGCGCCGCACCAACCCGCTATTGGCCAACGCTTGGGCATCGGTTTGGATGGGCGTGCGCTGGCGTTGGCCTTGCTCATCCTCATACACCCCATAGCCGCTCGTCCAGCGTCCATCGCTATTGCCGCCTTGGGTATAGCTGCATTGCTCGGTACTCACATACCAGACCCGCCCTGACTGGCGAGGCCGCACGAATAGCACCCCATCCTCATCAACACCCCACACCCATGGGCGATTGCTGGTATCCCCCAGCGGCACCTGCTCACTCAGGATCGTCGCCCACGGCTGATCGTCAGCTACGAGATTCGCGATATCGACGATCGGACTTTGCACTTTGCCATCGCTATTAAAGACCGCCCATGGATTGACGGCCAGTACCTCACTCAAGGCAGACTTGGCCAGTTGATCCAGCGTCACGGTTGGGGTCGTCACGGCTTTCACGCGCACGTTGGTGATGATCAACTCAATATCGCCATCATTGCCATCCCACAGTGGCTCCACCAGATCGCTGCCAAGGTGCGCATTACGAAACACGGCGGTAAAGGTTGTCGCGGTCGTGGCCGTCACCACGACTTCCTCCGGCTCCGCGCCGCCAATCGCCAACTTGGCATTGACCGCGATGCCTGCCATCGTACCGGGCGTGACCGTGCGCGTGCCTGCCGTAATTGCGGCGGTATGGAGATTGGTGGCCGCACGGGTACAAAACAGATTAAAGCCCAAGCGCGAACAGCCAACCCCGCTCAGGAAACTCAGCGTGCCGCTTTGCGTGGTGATTCCGGTCGCGCCCGTGCCAATGCCATCGAGTGTCCAGAGCGAGGAAAGAAAGGTTGTGCCATCATAACGACTCAAGCTGGCTCGCCATCCAGCAGGCGCTTTCAGGGTGTAGCTCGCCTCAATCGTTTGCCACTGCACACTGGCCGCAGCGGGCTGCACAATCGACAACATACCAATGCTGCTGGTCGTGAAGCCATTGCCGCCCGATGGTGCAATCCGCAAGCGCCGCTCGGTTTCAAAGCTGAAGCGTTCGGGCGTGCGACTGGGAATCAGGTCGCTAGTTACGTCCTGCCAATCACCATAGCGGGTGCTGCTCCACCAGCCCGTATGCGGAATATCTTCGAGCGCTTTGACGAGGCCCAAGGCCAGAATCTGGATTGAGACAGCCCCATCTGCGGTACGGGTAATTGTTACATCATCGCCAGCAGCACGGCCCCACCAGATGCGCTTCGAGCAGCGGTTGAAGACTTTGACATAGATAAACGGCAGCGTTTTGAACCAATAGGCTTCCGGCATGGTGCAGGGCATGGTGACACTGAGATCACCACAGCCCTGCTCGGTATAGCGCCACGTGGCAGCAGTCACTCGATCGGAGACATCCAGCATTTGGCTACTCGTCAGATCCTGAATCAGAATTTGGAATTGGGGATCAAGCATTATTGCCTCGCTTACTCTGGCATCCGGTAGGCCCGATAGCGGTCCAGGGTCAGCACATAATTGGTCACCGCGCTGGCCGCATCGACAATCCGCCAGTTGGTGCTATAGGTTCCAATATAGACCGCATCAAGATTGGCATCGGCTCCCGCTGCGGTTTGGGCCGGAACCTGTACGGGCAAGCGGCCACGCGCACCAACAAACTTGCCCGTAATCGCCACCCGTGGGCGATAGGTGGGTTGGAAGTCCAACACAAAGCCAGTCGGGCTGCTATTTAAGGCGAAGGGTTCAAGGATGCGCACGCCATGCTCAGGGCGGGTGGTATCGACGAGGTAGCTGGTTTCAATATCGACCGTCGCGGCGGCGCTGGCGGTCACCCGATAGCGCAAGCGGGTGCTCACGCTATTAATCGCAATCTCGCGGAAGATCACGATTTGCGGGTTGGTCGTGCTGCCACCACTCACGACCTCTTCGGGCGAAACGAGGCTTTGGCCATTCTCCAGATTGTCGAGGATGGCGGCAATCCGCACACTCACGCCAGCGGTGCGCACGGCAATCTTGGTCACCACCGTCTGCCGCCCACTGACACTAAAGCCGCCCGTATGTTGCGGCGTGGTGCTCGTCACGCCAGCACTGAGGGTTCCGCGCAAGACAAAGGTATCGCGAGCTTTTTGGGCCGACTGGTTGTTACTCGCCCACGTGGCATCAGTGCTCCAGCTACTGCCCGCTACCACCTGAATCCCGCCTTGTTTACTCACCAGCAGCGCCGAGAGCGGCATGTTCAAGAAGCCACTACTGGTTGGGGGATAGTTGCCCGCCACGGTTACGCGAGCTGGGGAAGCAATCGCATGCAGGGTTGCGCCAAAGTTCAGGTTCATCACACTACCATTGGCCACACTGGCGGAGGTGACCCGATCATAGTCACTGACCTCGCTCGGCAACCACCAGCCGCCCGACTGAAAGCTGACCGCCACCCCGTTAATCCCGGGCGGAATCGCTTGTAAATCGGTATCAATCAGTCCAGCGGGCACATCAGGCACGGTCGCATCGAGCAAACTGCGCACGAGCGGCGTGCTGCGATTACTACCAAAGGGCTGAAACAGCACCCGTGGCCGCAGGCTGTCATACTGCTCAGGAGCCGTGCGGTAATAAGTCGCAGCGGTCAGAATCCGTCCTAGTTTTTGCAGCCGACTCATGGCATCGGCTGCCGTCGTGCCGACAATATTAATCAGCCACTGGGTTTCCACTGGGCGATCATCGTGGGTGCTGGGAATGGCTCCGCCGCCGAGTACAAAGGTGGCATCGGCTCCCGCGCTGGGGTCGCCAATCGTAAAGGTATCGGTTCCGGCAATCAACGAACAGGTGCGTTGGGTCGTTGGCATCATATCCTCACTTTCGGGGACTGGCTAAACGCTGCCGGACCTGGCTTTGTTGACCCATCCCTTGGTTATTTTGGGCCAGAATCCGGCGTAAGAGCGCTTCAATTTGGGCAAGGGTCAAGCCGCCTGCCTGAATGGCCACGGTGGTTGGCCCCGCTGCGGCAGCAGGTGGGGGATAATCACGCGGGGCTGGCTGGACTAAGGGCGTAGGCGTGACGGTGGGCAGCCGATCGGCACGCGACCGAGTGACCCGTTCGGTTTCACTGAGTTTGAGCAGATAATCAATCCCGCCCGCCTTACGAATCACCTCAGAGCGGGTCGGGTCAACAATAATTTCGCGGGCATGGGCTTGCACTACCATATCGCGGGTCAACCCCATGTCACCCGTGCCAAGGGCGTAGCTGGCTTCCACTTTATCCTGCGTGGTAAACGGCGCATCTTCGCCAGGCGCGGCAGTGCCACTGGGTACTTGGCCAACAGCGCGGGAGGCCGTGCTTGCAGCGCTGGCCACGAGGCCATAGAGTGCAATCGTGGCATCAGCCCACATTTGATGCGCCTGTAATTGCTCGGTTTGTTTATCGAGAATTCCGCGCATGGTGTCGGCAAAGTCATCACGCAGCTTGACCTGTGCCTCGGTATAGTCGGCGTTCTCGCTGGCCAAGGCCTCATCGCGTTCAGCTTTCAGGCTATCGTTGGCGGTTTCCAAGTCGCTCAAGCGCTTGGCCGCAAGGTCGTCCTTAATCTGATCGGCTTTGGCTAACAGCCGTAGCTGCTCTTCCAAATCCGCGCGATCTGCAGCGGTCAAGTCGGCGGTCTCATCGGCCAACTGTTGGCGCAGCTGGCGCATGCGATCGGTGCGTTGCTGATCGGCTTCAATTTCTTCTTCCGCCGCTTTGAGATAGGCATCAGCCTCTTTGGCGCGACCTGCCTGCGCCATCGCTTGGGCTTTATCCCATGCCTCGGTTTGCTTGCGCAGCGCCTCCGCCCGATCGTCTTTGTGCATGCTGGCCACGGATTCAAGGAAATCGGCTTGATCGGCAAACTTCTGGCGATTGAACGACTGCTCCGCCGCCAAGGCTTTGCGGTGATAGTCATCCTCGATGTTGCGCACCGTAGCATAGTGCTCGCGGGTCAGGCGTTCGGCCTTCTCCTGAAAATCCTCCTTGGCTTTGGCAATCTTGGCTTCGGTCTGCTCGGCCTGTTTGATCCGCTGCTCGGCTTCGCGTTGACTGGCGGATTGGCCACGGCTGCCACTCTCACCGCCACCGCCACCACTCCGGCGGGTCGGGGTGCGAGCCGTGCGCACTTTTTCGGCATTGCGGCGATTAAAGTCTCCCGCTTGGCGTTCGGCCTCGCGTTGTCGCGCCGCTGCGCCTGCCGGATTGACCAAATCTTGTGCCCGATCGGCCACGGCATCCTTGTATTGGCGTTGATCACGCGGGTCGATGCCCTCAGCGCGGAGATCATTGCGCGAAGCGGTGGTGTTGCGCGGCAGCTGCGCGGCCCCTTCCATCAGGGCTTTATAGGCGAGTGCATCACCGGCGGTTTGGGCGGCAGCGGCGAGATCATAGAGGCTACTGGTTTCGGCAGCTAATGCGCCAATATGATCATCGGCAGCCAGTCGCGCGTTTTGGGTCAAGAGCGCGAGGGTTTCTTGCTCCATACTGGCTTCGATCGTCGCATCGATTTTGGCGTAGAGACTCTCGGTATGGGCATCGACCGCTGCGGTAAAGTCATCGGTGCTGACCGTGGCTTCGCGGGTGGCACTGGCGACGAGCAGGGTCGCCCCTTCCAAGCGGGTCAGTTCAATTTCATCTTGCACCACCTGTTGCTCAATTGCATCGAGCGCCTGCTGGTAGAGGGTCGCATCAATTGATCCGGCACTGAAGGCAAAGGTCGTGGCCTCGACCGCCCCGCGTGCCCGTTCGCTTTTGTCGGACAAGGTGTCGGCCCGCGTCGCCAGCTCGGCAATCGCGGTGCTGGAGAGTCCGGCAGCCTCAGCTTTGCGCACAAACGCATCGCCTAAGCCCCGCACCCGATCCATGGCGGCTTGCGCGTCCATGCCCGTGTTGAGGAAGGCTTCGGCCAGATGATATTGACCCTCAGTGACCATGCCCTCGGTCGCATCGAGGTCGGTCAAGATTTGGCGATAGGTCGCGAAGCTCTTGCCGGATTGAATTGCGCGGTAATCGACCTCATCGAGCCGCTGCGCAAGGGTGACGTTTTGGCTGGTCAGCCGATCGAGCACATCAATGCCTTCGGCAAAGAAGCCCACGATGTTGCCAGCCAGCACCTTCAGGCTGTTGCCAAAGTTTTGCAAATGGGCTTCGGCACGGGCGATTTTGGCCGCATTCGAATCGACATCCACGCCAACATCGTTGATCATCTGCTGGCCACTCTGCATCACCGCCTGTTGGAAGGCCAGCGCCTTCTCTTGATCGGTCAGCGCCATCACGGTTTTGCCCAGTGACGCGGCATACTCCTGATTGGCCTTGGCCACATCGACCGTGATCCCAAGGTTATCGATGATCATTTTCGAGTTTCGCGCGAGACCCGTGACCAGCGAATCAAACATGAAGTTGATATCTTCGCCGGTCGCTTTGGAGGCGGCCCGCGCAATCTCTAAGAGCTTCGGCACATCCTTGGCCAAGCGATCGCCCGCCAGCAACACCGCCTTATTGGCCCCAATCATCAGATTGGTTTCGCTGATGGTGCCTGCACTGGCCTGCTTCAGCGCTGCCAGATAGGCGGTGCTCGATGTGCCGGATTTGCGGGCAAGGTTGTCGAAGGCTTCCTCAACCCCTTCGATGGCCGCTCCTTCTTTGCCCCACTGCACCACCTTGCGCACCGCCTCCACCCCAACATAGGCTTTGGCCACGCCCATGAGTCCATCGGCAAGACCACCAAGTGAACTTTTGGAGTCAGTCATGGCAGTGTCTTCGCGGCGCATGGCATCGGCGGCACTCAGCGTGCGCTGCTCCAGTTGGCGCATACTGACGCTGGCCTTTTCGATGCTGATCACTTTGCGTTCAATCGCATCACTCGTCGATCGCGCTTGCTGCTGCAATTTGTCGAGTGAGCGCTCCAACGTGGCGATAGTCGTGGCGTTGCTATCGGCTTTGGCCCGCTCCTGCTCCAGTGCGCGGGTGGTTGCCTCGATCGTGCTTTCGAGTTTGGCTTGTTTGCCCGTGAGGTCGGTCACCGACTTGGCTACGAGGTCTTGGGATTGCCCCGCCAAGCGATATTTATCCGCCAGCGTTTGCACGGTCGCGGCGGCACGGGTCGATTGCTCGTTCAGGGACGCAAGCTGGCCACCAGCAGCGGCGAGTTTGCTGGTGGCCTCATCGCGGAGGGAGAGAATCAGTTCAAGCGTTTCTTCCGCCACGGCCCTGCTCCTCGGCTTGCCAGTCGCTTTCGGCATTGGCACGCGCGATTAATTCATCAATAAAACCAGCCGGTTGCTGGCGAATTTGGTCATAGGTCCAGCCAAAGCGCATGGCTAAGGCCACCTCGGCATCGTAGTCACCGATCCGCGTGGCCGCTGCGCCACTTAGCTGGGCGTACCAACCCCAGTAGAGCTGCTCGGCGTGGCTGAAGCTGTGCTGCTGGTGTCGCCCGTTAATGGTGCGGCCTTTGGGTAGATCACCGCCTCGGCATGGGCGACGGCCCGTTGTACCAATGGATCACGCGCATCGAGCGCCGCAATGCTAGTGCGGGTGAGCGGCATAGCATCAAACGATGGGCCTGACCAATCCTCGATTGTGGCTTCGAGCATCAGTAACTGGCGGCGATAGGTCGTGACATACTCACCCTCGATCTGCATCAAGGCATCGGCATAATCGGCGCGTTGGCCATAGGTCAAGCCCGTGCGCATGGTGATCGTGTCCTCGGCATCGGTCAGATCGACGGTGGTGGTTGGAGTAAAACGGCTCATTGGGTCATCCTTTTCACAAGTGAACATCTATCAACGTTGCGCGAAAACCGTGGCTTACACGGTGGCTTTGGTGTTTTGGCACGCGATGCGCAGATCACTGCCAATCGTGGGTTCATAGGCGTGGTCGAGGGTCAGTTTGATCGTGCGAGCGTTCTTCTGTGCGCCCCACGTCATCGCTTTGAGCACCCCATAGCCATCGACTTCGAGATAGCGATAGCTCGGATTCCCCGCCACGGTCTCGATGAACGAGCCGTTATGGCGCACCCGCACCTTACAACGCACGCCGTTGCGCCAGCGGTCGTAATCGGTCAGGTCGTCAAAATAGAGCGTGAGGATGGTTTGGGGCGAACTCACCCCCACATTGACCCGATTCCACGTGCGGTTACCACTCGGGCCACTCGCCGACTTATCCGGTTCCAGCCCTGGTTGAAACGTGTGCTCGACCTGAATCACGCGGAAGGTTGCCGGAGTCGTGCCAATCGCATCGCTCCCTTGGTCAATCCAGCACTCCAGATCACTCGGAATCACTAGATCACCAGCGGTTTGAGCAGGCAACGCAGGCGTAGTGACGGCTTCCATAAATTGAGCAAAGCCATCCAAATCAAGCTTGGTGGCCGCATTGCCCACGACATTGCTGGTCAGTTTGAGGTTGTTCAGCCCGCCAAACGCCGCGCGAAAGGTTTGGACATTGGGATCGCCAAACCACAGCGTCGCGAATTTGGTATTGGCACTGGTCATCACGCGGGTGGCTTCCCACAAGCGCCCCAGCGTTGCCCCCGCTGGAGTCGTTGGCGTGGTGAGCGCTCCGTTGTGCATCATCTGGAGCAGAAACGGGATGAGATCGAGATCAAGGCCGCCGCTGGCTTTCCACTTGGATTGGCGATTAACCACCGCCGAGCGGTAGATCTTGGCCAATGTGCCGCGTGATTCTTCCGGCTCATCGTGGGCAATCTCGGGATCGACTTGACCTTTGGCAGTGACATAGTGGGTCGGTGCACTGGCAGGCGTGCCCGCCGTGGCTTCCCGTGCCATCGCGAAATATTCAAAGGCAATTTGTTGGGCAATGGTCATGCAGCACCTCCTCGGCGGCGCACACTGGTCGCCGTCGGCGTTGGCTCAGGATCAATCGGTGGCTCGGGTTCAGGGTCAGCGGGTGGCTCAGGGTCAGCAGGTGGCTCTGGGTCGCTCGGAATTTCCGGTACTGGCTCGGGTTCGGGTTCGGGCAAGCGTTCCGCCAGATACGCCACACCCGCAGGCGTTGGCTGGTACATGGCCACTGCGGCCACACTGCGCAGCTGCCAATCGGCCATCTGCATACAGTGGGTCGCGGTCAGGTCAGCCAAGGGAATGCCCGGCAAAAAGCCGTCATCGGGCGTGGCCACATAGGTAAAATAGATCATTGCAGGGTAATCCTCGTATACAGATCGAGCGCTCGGTACAGGTTCTTGCCGCCAATCGCCACCCACACCGCTTCCGCCCGTTCGACCGTGGCAATCCCCCGCCGCAAGACAATCCAGTTGCCTAAGCGCCGCCCTTCTGACGAACCGTTGATCGTGGCAGGCAGGTCAAAGACATAGGGCATCACGGCGGCTTCACAGCGATCGCTGCCTGCATCGGCGACCACGAGGCGCGAGAGAATCACGACCTCGCTGATCGCCACGGGCGTGCTGGGGGCATAGGTGACGTGCTCGAGCAAACTGTAGAGCGTCGGGCATTGGCTGATCGTCTTGGGTTCTTCGGCCAACACAGCGACATTCTGGCCACTGGCATTCAGCCGTACCAAGCTCGGTAGCAGGGCGAAACGTCGGTGTAGCTGGTCAATAATGGCCTGATAGGTGATCGTCATGGGCGACCTCGTAACTCGCTCATTAAGTCAGCAGCGGCCAGCTTCAGCAGTAAGGACAGACTGGGCCGTGCCTCGGTCAGGCCGCGCCGCATGAACGGGTTGGCGCGTGTGCCCGGGTGGCGAACCATCCGCGTGCGCACCCAACGGCCACCAATCTGGAACGCCAGCAGCGCCGCACCGCCGCCGATCGTGCGAGCGGCTTCGCGCGAGGTGAATTTGGGCAGAATCACATGCGGCTTCGTGCCGTCGTGAACAAACACGGCATAGGGCGTGCGGTTGTAAATCCGGCCTTTTGCGCCTGTGGTCAGAATCTCATGGCGCGTATTGGCCTTGAGGTGGCCATCCTTGATCGGGGTCGCCTGCTCGATCGCGCTTTTGACCGTCAGCACCACCCGTTGCAGCACCTCGGCCCGCCATGGGGCAGGCACACCGCGTTGGAGCGCCATCGCCACGGTTCTTAGGCTCGCCATGGCGCAACCACACTCTCCAGAATCGCCAGCTGCTGCTTGGTCAGGCCTGCCACCACCCGCGTCGTGCCCTGCCCATGCACGCCAACGCTATCGATCATGCCGCCTGTGGTGCGCGAGCGATAGAGATTAATCGTCAGCTGCAGCGCCACATCGACGACCGCAGGCGGCACGGCCCCATAGCCCCAGATGGCCGTAATCCGATAGAGCGCATGATCCGTCCAGCTCGTGGCCCAATAGCCATCCCACACCGCGTCCGCATGCAGCACCCCGCGTGCATCTTCGAGCCACGCCGTCGCCGCCAGCGGTTCCCATGCGCCGTGCAGCCGTTGCTCAATCAGGCTAATACTGCCAATCGCATGGGCTTCGAGTGTCAAGGTCGGCAGCGGCAATCCGGTGACCACGCGCATCGTGGCCACCGGATTGGGCACAAACTCAAAGGATGGATCACGCAGCAGCACCCGTAAGGCCGAGCGCACAATATCCGAGGCCCGCACCACATAGGGTTCAATGAGGTCAGGATCGGCGGGTGCATCATCTAATTGCGCTTGAACTTCAGCACTACTCACATACAGCATGGCGGCCTATCCTTACTTTGTGGAAGCTTTCTTGGTCTGCTTCCCATCTTCCGCAGCGGCATCATCGCTCGGCGCATCGACCACACGATAAGCTGGATCGGCGGCGAGGCGTTCCGCCAGCTCGCCATCGACTTCCCACGTCACATTGGTTTCGGTATTCAACACCCACATAGAGCACTCCTTCTGCTAGGTCACAGCCCATCCGTGCTAGCTTCGATTGGCGGTCATCACGGCAAAGGCGGTGGGCCGCACGACCTTCGCGCCATAGACATGCAAGCCCTTCACGGCATCGGCAAAGCGCTTTTCCGGGCGATAGCCTTCAACCTTGACGATTTGCTCAGCAAACGAGATCGCCATGGGGTGACCCGCCATAATCTTGTATTTGGCTCCCGCCACGTTGGGCACACTATTCGACTTCAACACGCTAAACCCCGCAGCAGAGCCAATCTGGCCATTGCGCAAGACCTGATCGCTGCTCGCTGAACCAACGCCGACGAAGCGATCATCTTTGAGCAATAAGCCGTGAAACCATGGCGGCACGATCGTCCAGCGCCCTTCCGATGGCACATTGGCCTCATCGAGCAGCGTGCCCAAATCGACCAAGTAATCGTAGGCATTGGCACTGGTGGGCGTGACAGGCGTGGTGTCGTTACCAATCACATTGCCAGCGGCCACGCCCGTATAGAGCGAGGCGATAAAGCCATCGCTGACATCGCGCAGGCCATAACTGGCTTCTTTCATCGCTTCATCCATCACACTGGGCTTTTGTTGGGCGCGATCAATATCGTCAACTTGGAAGTTGAAGTATTTGGCTTGGTTGATCAGCAAGGTCATTTGGGCATCGGTCAAGGTTTCAGGGTCGCCAATGTTGGTATTCTTGGTGTAATTGCCGATCGTGACCGGGCCAATGCTGTTGATCTTGACGGTATCGCCCGCATCGCGAATCTCACCTTCATACTCGCGATTGACCACGCCTGCTTGCCCGTACACATGGGCACGATGCAGATTCGAGAGAATCCGCGCACTCCAGACCACCGGAATGAAATTGTTCAGCGCCATATCGGTTCCTTTCTGACACGCCATGCGTGCTCATGCTTAGCCTTGGCGAGCTAAGTAGGCTTGGATTGCATCCCAATTGGTATTGATTTGTTCGGGAGTCATGCGTTCAATCGCGGCCTTGGTCAGGACTGGTGGCCGCGCCGGATTGGCCGGACTGGTTCCGATTGGCGCAGGCGCAGCCGTTCCACCAGCAGCTGGCTTGGCCAAGTAGGGATAGGTTGTGAGCAAGCTGGCAATCGCGGCATCGAGCGGCTTGGGTTGGCCCTGCTCATCAAACTCCGGCGTAACCAAGCGCCCCAGCAACCCTGCATCGAGGCCATGGGCCGCAGCGGTTTGCTCAATCAGCCGAGCGCCGCGCTCGCTGCGCAACGCCGCCCGATCGGCTTCGAGTTGGGTTTCCAACGTGGCCAACCGCGCATGCAGGTCTGGTGTATCAGCAGCGGGTGGCGGTGCGGCAGGTTGCGGCGCTGGTGAAAGCACGGGCGCTGGTGCGGGACTTGGTGGTGCAGCAGGTGGGGTGGGATCACTACCACTGCCCCCGCCATCATCAGCGTTCAGCAGGCGCTGCGGGATCAGGATTCGAATCATCAGCATCTCCTTTGGATGTCATGGGGTCATGGTCGGGCGGCGTTTCGGCCTGCCGCTGCTCGCGTTCATGGGCGGGGTCATAGCCCAGTTTGGTCAGGATCGTGGCTTCGCTTGCACCAAGCTTGCGATCAATAAGGGCAACATTCCGTTCACTCAATCCATCAGCTGGTAGCATGGAATCCCATACCGCCGTGGTGGTGGTCTCGGGAAAGCCGCCAATCATCAGCAAGCGGCGATTGAGTTCGCTCAGGAAATCGCCATAGAGCATGCGTTTTTGCACGGTCTTTTGCAGCAAGGGGCCATACAGGATTTGCAAGGCTAAGCCGCTCAGGTTGCCGAGATCTTCGACTTTGCCCGTGGCAATCTCCGGTGTTTGGGCCACTTCGTGAATACTGCTCTTGATGCGGCTGTGATGGTCAAGGCTAGCCGCTAACTCGCTTTGCATCTCAACAATGCTCAGGTCGGCATTGGGCGGAATAAAGACCGTGCGGTCGCGTCCATGCTTGAGCTGCGCGGGGTCCATCCCCTTGGCCACGGTCAGCGGCTGGGCATAGAAGCGCACAATCCGTTGTTGGTTGGATAAGGTGAAATCGCCCGCGTTGACCAGGGCAATCAGGTCGGGCGTGATATCGGCCTCACCCCAGTATTCATTCGGCGCGGCGAGGTTTTGGCTATCGACGATCGGCGGAAAGGGATAGGGCCACGGTGCTTCATGCAACGTCTCGAAGGCCTGTTTATCGGGCTGGCTCCGTTGGTCAAGAATGCGCCAGCCGGTATCAGTGCGCTCGATGCGTTGGCGAATGCTGACGAGCACTTCGTGGTTGCCTTGCCATTCATAAGCGCTGTAGTCGATCAGGTAGCATTCCACCCGATCCAGATCGTCCGCCGCCCAGCGCACGGTCACGGTCGCCGGATCGAGAATCACGATGCGCGGCAGCGGCTGCTCGGGATAGATCCGCGCGAAGATGTGGCCGCATAGGCTGCCGTTGATGCCTTGTTTGTAGAGCCACGTCATCTTTTTGGCGGCATTCCAGATGCGATCAAGATACTGGATGCGTGGATCATCGGGTGGGGCATCGGGCACGCTAAACGCCACCTGATCGCCAAACAAGAACGAGACTGAGGTCTGGACAATCAGCTTGATCAGATTGACCCGCACGTTGTCGTTGGGTCGTCCGGCTTCGATCGGCAGCGGGGGCGTATCCTGTTTGCGATAGGCTTCCCACGCCGCGCGAAACTGCTGCAAGCGCTGAAAATCATCAGCCACGCGCTGCCCATGCAGGTGCTGGCTAATGATGCTACTGGTGGCGGTTGGTGGAAACATACCCATTTCTGCTGCTTTCTTACCAAAGACTTGGGCCAAAACTGACGATCGGGGCGGGGGCATAGGCCAAATTGACCGCATCCATGCCATCGGGACTGCGCTTAATCCGTTTCTTGGTGTCGGCTTTTGGCTCGACGACCCGCCGTCCCTGACTATCTTGCTTCCACGTGGGAGCCATCGCTTGGCGACGCAGCTCGCGGCGCGTTTCCGCATCGAGCGCAACGAAGCTCAGGCGTTGCTCCATCGCCCGTTCGGCCACGCTGAACCATAATTCGCTGCGGCGATTGGGATACTTCTCGGGATCGTAGGCCGTGCGTGCCCCACTGACTCCGAGGAAGGTATAGCCGTCGGCGAGATCGACCACGCCGCCGCCGATGCCGTCATCGTCGATTTTGACCGCAATCGCGCGACCATCGACCCCACACCGCCGCCCGTATTCATTGGCCAATTGCTTCAAGCGCCCTGCGGTTTCGACCGTGCTCCAGCCATTGGCCGCTTCGTGATAGAGACTGTGGCCGCCACGGCGCACATGAATCTCGGTAAAGTCATCGCCATACCGCGCCACATCACAGCCCAGCTCGCACGGTTCATCACTGGCTGGCAACAACAGGCTTTCTGCCACCTGAAACGCGCCATCACTCCAGACATTGTTGGTCGCCTGCGATGGCCAACGGCCCAACAACCGCGCTTCGGCGATCGGTCCAGGCCGATACCAGGCATCGCGCCAGTGAATATCCGTGGCGCGTTTTGGCTCTTCGGGACTGAGTGCGCGACACCACTTTTTGAGCAAGGTATCGACACGGCTCAGGCGAATCGCCGAGGGAAACGGCGGCGGCAAGCCTTGCAATTCGGCTAGAATGTTGGGATGCTCGAGCACGCTCATCGAAATGACATGCCAGCCCCCACTCAATTCCTCAGCATAGGCTTGCGAGCTGGTGTCGGTCGGATTGAAAATCGCCAGCCATGCGCCGCCCTCGTTGAACATCGATTCGGCGGTTTCCCAAAACACACTGGCCACCCCCACCGCCTCATCAAAGATGAACAGGGTGTGCGGTGAGTGATGGCCTTGAAACGAATCGCCATCTTTGGCCGTGAAGCCATGGGCGAAATGGTCGGGTGTACTCTCCAAGCGGGGCGACTTGGGGCCAGTAAAGCCCGCGCGGCCACGCCGCTGCATGCGGACTTCCTTCCAAAGCAGGTCACGCACTTGGCGATCGGTCGGGGCGGTCGTCAGCACCAGCCCCGGATCAAAACTGTCGTACCACCAGTTGACTAAGCCGCCCCCAAGGTGGGTTTTGCCAACCTTATGACACGCTTTGACCAACGTGCGATACGGCGGCGTGAGCAACGACCGCGCGATCTGTTCCTGCTTCGTCCACCAAACTTCCCCTAACACCTCGCGCGCATAGGCCACCGGATCATGGGCATAGGGCAACACCGTGCGTTTGCCACCAACGGCAAGGCTAAGATCGGAAAACAGGGAACTCCAGAGCGTGTCGCGCTTGGAGGGTCGCGAGGATGCGTTGTTTGGTCGATTCATCAGCCTCTCCAATCGCCGTCAGCACCGCTTGTTGGAAGCGGCGCACTTCATCAACATCGACCAATAACTTGAGAATGGCCAAACTGGTTTTGATGTGTTCACGCACTTCGCGCAGCGCCGCGACATGCACGGCAATCGGCGTGCGACTGGTGTACTCGCCATCGACTTCGACAATGCCCGCGTCGAGCTTGCTCACCAGATCGAGCGCCCGTTGGTAGTTGTCGCTGAGCGCCGCACGACTATCCCAGAGCGACGAGCCAGCCCGTTCGACGACCGCCGCATGCTGCATGAGCGTTGGCGCGGTCGCCGTCGGCAGTGATTCGAAAAAGCGCTGCACGGTACTGACCGACAAGCCGAAGTCCCGCGCGATCTGGCGTTGGCTCGATCCCGCTTTGGCAGCGGCTAACAGCTGGTTGGCAAGCTCATCGGTAATCGTGCTTTTGCGTCCCATGGCAGCCTCAGGTGATGCGACAATGATTCGAAATGATTCGGTATCGATGGATTAGTGATTCGAAATGGGTGGTGCTGGCAACAAGGCGACCAACCGCACCAGCCGTTGGCGCACAGCCTGCACCTCAGTCGCTAGCGTCTCGACCTGCTGCACCACCGCTTCGAGTTGCGCTCGCGTGACCGTGGCCACCGGACGCTCACCCCGTTTCTTGAGCAACCGATGGGCTTGGTCTTTGCTCAGGCCCGCAATCCGCCCCGCTGCACTTGCATTGCCACTGGCATCGTAGGCCTGCCAAAACAGTGTGATTTGGTCAGCCGGAAGGCGACGTGGCATGCGATCTCCTTGAAAAGTTTGCGGTGGGGCGGGGGAACACAGCCATTCTGCTGCTCTAGCCCCGCCCACGGCGCAGCCGCACCGCCGCTGATCGTCGCCAAAGCGACATTATGGGTGGGTGTGCCACCACTGTTTCAGGCGTTCCACTTCGTCGGTAAACAACCATTCGATGCTGCCGTGGGGCGTAAAGCGTGCACCACTGCGCTCGAAGAGTTGATACTGATGGCCATCAGGATGGCGAAAGAAGGGAGTCAGGGCATAGCCCGGGGCAAACTGCGACGCATGCCACAGACCGCCACTGGTTTGCCATGCCACTTTGAGTTCAAGCGCCACCGGATAAGTTCCAGCTGGTTGGACCGGAGCGATCAGGGCCGCTCGCCAGTCATAGAAGCTGCGATCCGTCCAGTCGGAAGGATCAGGCTTGCGTCCCGCAGGCAAAGCCACAAAGCGATGGGTTTCAATTGCGCCGAGGACAATTGACCAATCGGCCATCAGGCGTTGGCAAAGCCATGCGAGGGCCGCGCGTTGCTCGGGAGTCCATGCCTCGCCAACCGCGTGATGGCATTCGATGCCAATCGAGCGACTATTGATCCAATCGTCCTTGGCCGCTCCCGCATGCCAGGCGCGATAGATCGGCGGCAGAATCTCGGCAATCTGGCCGCGTTGGCCAACCAAATAATGCGCACCCACCCCGCTACTGGCTTCCAAATAGTCGGCCTCGGCTTCAAAGCTGCTACCCCGATTGCCGTTGGTCGTGTGAATCACGGCAGAGCTAGGCTTGATGCCTTTCGGGCGATAATCCCAGCCCGTGCCAACCGGACGGTGATGTTTGCGCCAGCGCCGATCGATCACGAAGGTCATGACGTGGGTGCTCCAAAATGCTTCTGATATTCGGCATGCAACAGGTCAACAAGAAACTTCGGATCAAAGTGCAAGCCCAGCTCGTTCAGATAGCGACTTGCGGCCTCCACACCCTTGGCTTCGATCTGGTGACGCACCCCATCGGGCGTAATGCCATAGCTTTGGGCCACCCGCAGGCCCACCTTGATCGCGCTATAGAGGGTGTCCCGTTCTTCGCGACTGAGCAGCGCGGTGGCTTTATCTTCCAGCGCCCGGGCGATGCGGCGACCGATCCGCGCGGCGACGGCGAGCGCCAGCGGCACCAGCACGGCGAGCAGCAGCTGCACAAGGGTACTCAACAAACTGGCGGAAACAGCGGTGGTCATACGGTCTCTCCTTTTTTGCTGGGGCGTGGCCGCGTGCTCGGATTGGGACTGGGGCGCGGCTGCCGGAAAAAGCCAAACAACTCGGCTAACAACTGGGTATGGACTTCTTGCCCTTCGCGCAGGCGGCTCATTTCGTCCGACACCACCTCCAGCGTGTGCTTCAGCCCCGTCATGGCGGCGGTGTTGTCGATAAAGGCGGTCAAGACCTTGGCTTCGGCTTGGGCTTCGGCCTTGCGGCGTTGGGCCACGAGGTCAGGACGCAGGCGTTCTTTGAGCAACGGCCAGACTTCGCGGTAGAGGAACCACCCCACCAGAAAGAGGCTAGGGCCATACACTTTGAGCAAGTCTCCTTCGGTCATGAGCGGGTTCCTCCAACGGGCATAAAAAAAGCGGCCACCAACCCTCAGGTGAGGGTTGATAGCCGCGTCTCGTAACTACTGACTATCCAAATGATTCGATTGTTCCTGCTATGGCGCTCTAGGCCGCAGCGGATGGACGACGAAGGACTTTGGGCACATCGATGGGGGCAACAATGGGCGCATGATACAGGGTCAGGGCTGCTTCAGTATAGCGATGGCGACTAAAGGTCATTTCGCCTTCGATATACAATGTGCCGCTGCCGCTCAAGAATTTCAGGGCTAGCGCATCAACGCGGGATTCGAACTCATGATTGCTTTCGCCAGGGCGAATCCGATAAGTAAAGCGTGCGCCGCACAGCCGTCGCTGCGGAGATGTGCTGGGTAATGCTGCGTTCGGATCGGGCGGTGTTCCCCACACAAAGTACTTGGTGCCAAATTCCGTTGCATCCGCATCCGGATCGCCATAGATGGTGCGTAGCGTCTCTGGAAGCATATCCCCTCCTCGGTGGGGAAATAAAAAACGCCCCGATGTGTTGCACACATCGTAGGCGGTCATCCGTCCTTACGGTAGCAATACTATACCAGCACCCATGTGCGCTTGTCAAGTATTTCGAGATATAAGTTATGATTTTTCATGATATTTATATAGTGGTACACTAAGCCACATATTTTTTGTATTATATATATAACGTATCACTTCTTGAACAGATGTAGATGGACTTTTATCGTCTATGTCATTTTCTTGATGTATGATATCGCTATCATTTGTAGATGTATATCTCTCTATATATAACTTTATGGAATTACCTCCGTTTTCTTGTAAATTTATAATCATATATGGCATTGCATTTTTATCATTATTATATATAATCATTCTATATGTAATTAAAGGTAATTTATTTTTCACAAAAATATAATTAGCTCTACTATCTGTAATAATTACGTATTCTCTATTATTTAATTTAAATATATCTTCAGAAATTTCATTTGATAGGCTTTTAGCACTCACAAAATTCATATCTTTTATACCCATCCGCGATCCTTCGGAAACAGCATTTTTTAGGTTATGTATAAATTCAGCGGAAAAATCATCGAATTTCTTCTTGATCATAGATGATTTTTCGTTAAAGTCATTTTGCTGTTTCAGAATATTCTCCATTATCAGATTCATCATTTGGTACTCCTTATCCGATATGTTCAGTATATTAGCCATCGTGATTATAATTGATTCTATATTGAAAAGTCTGTTAACAATTATAGCACTCCTCCTATATTAAGCTATCGTTGTATACCATGACAATATTTGTATTTTTTATCACTACCACAAGGGCAAGGATCATTTCTACCAATTTTCTTAATGGGCGTTGTAGGCGGAGGTTTTGTTCCGGGTACAACTGCTAAATCAGCAACCCAAGGCCCTTCATGTGTGATTGGAGGAGGAATAAAAGTGTAGTTAGGAATCATTGTTCCTAAGACCTCATGTGCTATTTGGCGAATAGTAACCCGTTCGATATGAGTAACAGGTTCTTGGTTAGCATTAACAGCAATAAATAGCTGCATTGGGTTTTTTCGTGATAATTCTACATATCTTTCATCAATTGCAGGATCTACATGGGCACCACCATCTTGATCAGCCACATATAGAACAAAATCTCTTCGTGAGAAAGTAAGACCTTTCCTATTATCCATAATAATTTTTGTCCACCATTCATCAAATTTAGTCCAACGACTGCTCCTTAATTTTTGTAGACGAGCTTTATACACTATTCCACCAGGAATAAGTTGTTCAGCTGTTAATCCTTTATATATGGATAGATTACCTTTATAATCATCGGTAGATGTATCATAAAATGATATATTTTTACGACCTAGTTGATCTAATAAACTATGAGAAGTACGGGTGCTATGTAATAGGATTCTAAGTGTTATTGATATTCTTTTAGCTTCACGTTCATCACCATTATCAAAATCTTGACATGATTTTTGAAGGAAATGTAGGTGATCTTCAAGCTGAGATTCTAACTCTTGTCTTGATATGGGTATTTTTACTTGTTTAGCCATTATAAATCCTTTCATCAATTATTTTATTTATCAAATTGTGTAACAACAAATGGCACATGCAATGCATCAGCCGCAGCTTGTTTGGCTCGCTCACCCCGCCGATCGTAGCGGCTCGTGGTGTTGGCATTGCTGTGACCTGCCAGCCGGGCAACCGTCAAGACATCCGTTCCCGCATCCAGTTGATCACTAATAAAGGTTCGTCGAATATCGTGCGGGCTGAAATGCCGCACATTGGCATCCTTGCCACGTCGCTGGCACAAGATATAAATCGCCTGATCACTAAGCCGCTCATACATCTGGCCTGCCACACCACCAGCTTGTAAGCGCCAGAAGAGTGGCCCAGCTTCATCGCCACGCACTGCCAGCCACTCGTCGAGGGCATCACGCGCACCACCCCGCACATATGCCGTCCGCACCTTATTGCCCTTGCCACGAATCGTCAGCATCGCCGTTTCAGGATTGAAGTCGGCCAGATCGAGATTAACGATCTCCGCCCGACGCAAACCGCCAGCGGCATAGGCCAGTGCCAGAATCGCCGCATCACGCCGCCCAACGGGCGATGAATCAGCAGCACACGCGGCAAATAAGGCGCGGAGTTCGGCAGCGGTGAGCGATCGCCCCGCTGCGGCATCGGGTGCGTTCCCTTTGACTGTTTTGAGATCAACCGCTCGCGTGTAGTCCTCACCAGTGATCAGGCCCATGCGCCACGCCATCTTCAGCACCCCGCGTAACGCCGAGAGCATGAGGTTGGCGGTGGATGCTGATTTGCTGCTGGCGAGTTTGGCCCACAAGGCTTGGGTATGTTCAACCCGCAGCTGCGACCACGGAACCACATGCGCATCGGCAAAGCCCATCATTGTTGCCAAACTATGCAGCTGCTTCTCCATGGTGCGTTGGCTATTGGCACTTTGCAGACTAGCGATATAGGCGATAAAGGGGTTGGTGGTTGGTTGAATTGCAGCTGGCGTACTTGCAGCAAGGGTAGTTAATGCGAGTGTAAAATCATTATTCATGCTCGACTCTCCAGCGGTTTGTATAATTCATATTATCATAACCGTTTCGCGCTAAAAAAACATCCGCCAACAGCCTGATTTGGACTGCTGGCGGGTCATCCATCATCGGTCAGTTGATCGCGATAGCCATGCTATTCGTTTCGCGATTGGCTTAGGGTTTCTCAGTATGATCACACCATTCACCATCAGCATCAGTGCTGTTGCAACTCCAAAACTTGTAGGGTTTGCCGCGCCGTGTACCTTGGCGTAATTGCAAGGCGGTTCCATGAACTGGGCACGTTCGTTGGGCCACAGCGCTCGTCGATGCAACTGCCGCCGTTGGTTGGGACGAGTGCGCGGTTGGTGGTTGTGCACCGATCGATTTCAACCGATCAATCACCACCTTCAGTTGTTCCGCCGTCGCGCCCGCAACCGAGGTCGTGCATGGGAATCCATCGATGGTGAAGTGAATTTGGTGATCTACTTTGATGGTTGATGTTGTATCAGACATTGATTTGCTCCTGGGTAATTGAGGTTGAACAAACTCGACAATACCAACTACTATCACTTGGGCTAAATATTTCAGCCCATGCTTCCCTACAAACGCTGCATTTACATGGCCAACCCAATTCCATAGCACGAAGTACTTCAGGATCATAGGTTGGGGATTCAGGCGCTTGTCGTCTTCGCAGTTTGCGAGGACGGTACAGCTTTTTGCGATTCATGCTGGCTCCGCTGCCGGATGAATAACGCTTTGATGGGTTGCCCAATCGCGATGCTTGATCATACGTTTGCACACTGGGCATTGTCTGCGCGTATTCGGGTTGAGTGCTGGCAGTGGCATAAGCGGATGTGATTGAGATTTATGCAAAGCGAGCATGGCAGCCGTGTGGCAAACCGTTGGGCATTGCATACAGTAGTAGCGACCATTCATACACGATGCCCCCACTCGGTAAGTGCTTGCACCACAGGGCCAACATCGCGGAGACTTAGAACAATCCTCTGACCATCACGCCGTAGCACCATACCCCATGTGGTTGGAATAATTTGGATAGGCGTAACGATTTGATGCTCACTCCACGCCAGCTCGGCAGCCACCGTGGCATCATATTCTTGCTCGGCCAATTCATATGCGGCGTTGTCGTCGAGGCCTTCTTCTTCCGCAATGATCGTGGCAAGCTGGAGAATGTGGCTGACCCGACTCAGGCGGTCTCGACGATTGACGGTTTCGGTAGTCATCAGGTATCATCCTTTCGTGACCGAGGCAAGGAGTCCAATCAATACCTCGGTCATCGCTTTGCCCTTTGCTGCTTTGACGAGCAGTGAAGGGTTTAGTATTTAATCTGGCGAACGAGAGCGTGGCGATCGGCGGGAATAGCCGGCGGCGTTGGTGAGGTGGCCAATGCGCGAAATTGCGAGCGAACGGATTGCTCGTGGGACTCGATGCGCTCAGCATCGGCGTAGCGGCCCGCGCGGATCGCTCGTTGCCAGTTGCGACCCAAAATAGCGATGGTTCGGGCGAGGGCATCAATTGGGGTGTTGACGTAGGTAGTTTTTTCAGTGCCAGGTCCGGCAATCATTTCGAATGTTGATGCAGCTGCAACATCAGCCACAACTGTTGCTGATTCTTCAATTTCACTGTTCTCGGTGATAACTTCCCCAGCCAAAGCTACCGTAGCGTCCAAGACGACATCAGCGTCTTCGGGGGTCAAGTCGCTGATGTCAGCGTGTGAGGCACGGCGTAACAGGTCATAGACCAATTCGTTCAAGCGGCTTTCGCCTTCGCTGTAAGAGCTGGCATAGCCGATCGATTCGCCGTTCAAGTAGAGGGCGAAGTCTTTGGTGATGCAGTCGTAGCGGATTTCCTTAGTGTGTGTCATTGTTGTAGCTCCTTATCTTTATAAGCAATATATTACCTTATATGATAATAATGTCAATAGAATAGTATCATAATAAAGCTTATTGACAGATGTTATTCTATACATTAGAATCATAGCATCTCGATAGGGGGTCGCCATGATTCGTAATAATCTGGATGAGATTATGTGGAGACGGAAAATCTCAGTGAAGGATCTGTCCGAACAGACGGGTCTTACCTCCGCCAGAATTTCGAACATCAAGAACAACCCAACAATCAACATTACTACTGAGACAGTAGCAAAGTTGTGCAAAGCGTTGGGTATAACAGTTCAAGACTTGTTGGTTTTTGAAGATTCAGAAGAAGGTTCAGAGTCTAAAATAGAACTAGCCCATCTCGTAACAGTTTAGCAACCTACGAGATGGGCTAGTTCTATTTGTGGTAGTACTGGAGAGCATCGCCAAATACCAACAGTCACTACCACGCAAAGCCAGTTACCCCTTACGAGATAACGCACATTACCAATCTAAATTCCATATATACACGGCCTAATTGGGATGGGTGGTGGGTGGCCGTGTTATTTAAAGCTATTCATAACATCAGAACAAGAAGGTGTTCCTGGTTCGCGAAGTTTCTTCTCAACCAACAACAATTTATCTTGATCTGAGATGTCACCGATACGGGTATAAACATTAGTACTATCAGTTGCTTCTGGGATCATCGTCATCGTATCGCCATCAAATTTCAGAGTACTTTTGAATTGCTGGCGCAATGATGACGGTATAGTTGCTTGATTGGCAAAAGCCGTCTTGATCGTATCGCCCTCTAGTTGGTAGCACATTTCTGGGCCATTCAGGGTAATCATCGATCCATCTGTGACATATACCGTCTCACCATCGATTTGCCATTTACCCAAGATCTTTTGTTGATTCGATTGGCCACATGCTCCAAGCAAAAGAGCAACGAACCCTAATGTGAGCATTTTTCGCATTACACCTTACTCCTGCTCGCTCAAGGATCACATTTCGTCAATTTTCCCATTGTGTTAGCTGACAAGTTTGTGGGCTACCAATCTTGTAATCCCTCGGCTCAGGATCAGCACCATTTATCCAATCATCCGTACATCACTGAACCTTATCGAAAGCAGAACGCTTGGACCTCCACGAGTTCTTGCTTCATAAGAGCCAGGAAGGAATGCTCCTGTTTCAAGATAACTATTGAAGTCTTTTACTATTTGTTCTAATACTGAACGCTTAACAATGTAGTAATCGCTTTTACTAGCATCCTTGAAAGTAATGGAAATGAACATTTCTGCATCGTCACTCATAAAGGAGTCCTTTCAATGAGTAAAATCATAATCCGAGTTGAATATGTGCAACCGCTGGTTATTGATAATAAGATTGACGACAATGTTCGAGTAGCAATGGAATGCGAGTTCCAAAACGGTAATGTTTCCCATTCACTTAATGAAGTGATCAGTGGAATCCAGCAACAGTTGGGAAAAGCCAATCAAGCTCGGGTTCCACAAAATGCTATCCCAAGGGAAAACCCAGATAGTGGCCTTTAGCTTTTACCCTTACAAGTGCAACGAAGGTTCGATGATGAATAGCAATATTGATTGAAGTGAGGAAGGGTAGGCTAGGCATCAAGCGGGGATCTTGCCTCCTGAATGATGCCATCACCCCATAGAACTACTACAGCTAGTTTCTGTAGTAAAAACACAACAACCAGCGATGAAATTCATCACTGGTTGTCTAGATTTGGTGCCACCTTCCGGGCTCGAACCGGAGACCCTACAATTTTCAGTCGTATGCTCTACCAACTGAGCTAAAGTGGCATTGGTGGGTGATGAGGGACTCGAACCCCCGACCTACTCGGTGTAAACGAGACGCTCTACCAACTGAGCTAATCACCCATCTGATTGAATAACGATTTTGGTGCCCAGAGTGGGACTTGAACCCACACGAGATTGCTCCCACTACCCCCTCAAAGTAGCGCGTCTGCCAATTCCGCCACCTGGGCAGGTGGTTTGCAACATTTGGTTTGTGTTGCATTTCGTTATTCAATTGTTTAGTGCCGTGGTATTATAATCAGCTTTAGCTTTCTTGTCAAATTTTATCTTCCCTGCGCCAAATCTGCTCAATCAACGTGCAAAGCTGATTCCATTTCAGGCTTGATTATTGAAGATTTCCATCCATGGCTCGGCTGAGGCAATTGGGATAAAACCAAATTGAGCATACAAACCATGGGCATTTCTAGTTGCTAACAGCCAACGGCGTAAGCCTTGCAAATCAGGGTGAGCCAGCACGGTTTGCACCAACCACTTGCCAAGGCCATGACCACGATGTTCAGCCAAAATATAAACATCATCTAAATAGGCAAAAATCGCGTAATCGGTAATTACTCGTGCCAAGCCTACTTGCTGCTGACCGTGATAAACCCCAAAGCACAACGAATGTTTCACCGAACGAATAATTGTTGCTGGCGCTCGTTCGGCAGCCCAGTAGGTTTGATGCAGCCCGTCAACAATTGCCGCATGATCAAGCCGAGCTGAATCAGTGCTGATCGTATAGTCACCCTTTTGCCATTCCATAATCATGCTCCCAAACAAAAAAACAGCCCCAGTCATAGAACTGAGGCTGTTGCAACATCGATTTTTTAGGGGGCGCAACTTGGTTTGGCGTTCAGCCACGGACTGAAGGTTAAATTAACCCCAACCGCATCGCCGGTGCCAGCACCATTTTGCTCAGGATGATATGGGCCTGAGGCATCGCCCCACCAGTTGTTGCGGGCATCAAAGCCAACATCGCCAGTTAGACCATAGTTTTTGTGACTTTGGAAGCTATTGCCGCTAATCAGAATCCGTGAACCATCTAAGGTTGGGTCAGTTGATTTGATTTGCAGGCCATAGGCTCCGCCGCTAAAGCTATTGCACTGAAACACAGCATTCAATGATTGATTGAATTGCGCTCGAACGTTCGTGCCGCTGCTACCACGGAAACTGTTCTTCTCCAAGACAATTTCAACATCGTCGGCGGTTGCGCTCAAACTCACGCCAGTTGCGCCATCGGTGGCTGTGTTATTAATCACATTGCTGAATAAGCGCAGGCTCTTGCCGCCACGCACTTCGGCACTGATTGGAGCAAAGCCAACCACCCTGCTGCGTTGCATATCAAAGTTACCACCGCTGATATAGATGCGGCCTTTGTTCTCTTCAAAGACGCTATCTTGGATGACCGTATTGCCACCAAGGGCTGAAATCAACACGCCTTCGGAGCCACCACCGCGCATATCAACCCAATTCAAATTAGCCTGACCGCCATTATTAACCACGATTGATTTCCAGAAACTGTTGCCGCTCTTGCGGAAACGGGCCGCATTAGCAGTCAGTGTCCCATCAACTACCAACGATGTATTGGCATCGAGCAATACTTCCACGCCATCATCGATCGTCAAACTTGCACCTTTGGCGATAATCGTATCGCGGCGAATTTTGACTGGGCTTTGAGCCAATGTCCAGCGCGTATTGCCGCGAATCAGATCGTAAGGCAATGGGGTAGGCGTTGGCGTATTGGTTGGGGTCGCGGTTGGCCCTTCGGTTGGGGTGGCGGTTGGAGTTTCAAACGGCTCCTCGGTTGCACTGGGAGTTTCTTCAAATGGATCTTCGGTTGGCTTTGGATCTTCGCCCTCCTCGGTTGGGAAGGGCAATTCATCGGTTGCCACTGGGATATTGGTTGGCGCTGGAGTTGCACTATTTGAACTTGGCGTAGGATAGCCGCCCGAACTCTGGGTTGGCGCAGTCGTGCCACGATTGCCCGTGCTGCCGGTTGGGAATGGTGGAATCGTCGTGCCACCAACTGGCAAGGTTGGAAACGGGTCAACCGTCGAAGTTGGCCCTTGACCAACCGGTGGGGGATACGCACCCTCATTGGTTGGCGTTGCCCGATCAGGCGCTGGCGGCCCGACCACACCCGCCACATCGGTGGGAGTTGGGCGCGTATTGGCAACTTCGGTGCTGGTTGCCAGGGTTGGCGTAATCGAGCCATCAGCTGGGGCTAAAGTTGCCTGAGCCAAACTCGTTGGGCTAGCCGCACCAGAGGGCGATTCGATCGTCGATTGCGAATTGAGACCAAAAATTGCAGCTAAAACAAAGAACGTACCAGCCAACAAGACGGTCTGGTATTGACGAATTTTTTGCATCGCACGACTTGAACGTAGGGCGGTGAGCAACCTTGCTCGTTGAGTTGGTGGGCCACTTGGTGGCAAGTTTTGCATCTCCATAGTGCGGCATGGTAGCACAGCCTGAGCCATCGTGCAATGAAGATTCGCTGAGAAAGAGGGGGGTACTTTTGGCCTAAGTTGCCCGTTGATTATGTCTATGGTACACTCAGACCCTACAAGATTTAACCATCAGTTAAAGCAGCATTGACATGCGGTTTATCTTCTTTATGCAGCATGACATTTCAGAACTGAAGGTTCCCGCGTTGGTTAGCCGTCACAGTTGTTCTGGACGGCGTTTCTACATGAATCGTGGAGGATTCTGTGCAATTTAAGGGTTTACGACTCCTAACAGCGTTAACGATGCTGTTCACGTTGATTGGTACTTCGTTGTCCGCAACATACACCACTCCGACCAGTGCTGTATCAACCTCCCTTGTCATTAGTCAATTCCAAACCGCTGGCGGTACCGCCGATGATGAATTTATCGAAATTCATAATATCAGTGCCAATCCAGTTGATTTGAATGGGCATCGCGTCGTTTATCGTGCTGCTGCTGGTACAACTGATGTTTCAATTGCCAGTTGGACAACCTCGGTTGTGATTCCTGCTGGTGGTTTCTATCTCTTAGGCCGTGCGACCTCATATGATGGCACAGTTACCGCTGATGCAACCTTTGGTAGCGGTATTTCTGGCACAGGCGGCGGCTTCGCGATCCGTAACGGTGATTTGAATACAGGCACAATCATCGATTCAGTTGGCTTTGGTAGTGCTACCAATGCATTTGTTGAAGGCACAGTTGTGGCTGCTCCTAGCGCCAATAATAGTGCTCAACGCAATAATACAAGCTGTACTGATACCGATAATAATGCTGCTGATTTCAGTTTGTTGACCCCTTCAGCTCCGCGTAATAGCAGCAGTCCAGTTGCAACCTGTGGTGGTTCGCCAACCGATAATCCACCAACCGTTGCTAGCACTGTACCAGCCAATGCTGCTAACAATGTGGCTTTGAACGCCAACGTCACACTTACGTTCAGCGAGCCAGTCACCACAACGGGCACTTGGTACACCATCAGCTGTACCAGTGGCACTCGCACCGCCAGCGTTACTGGTGGCCCAACCAGCTATGTGCTTGATCCTAGCAGCGATTTTGCTGCCAGCGATGCTTGTACCGTAACGGTTGTTGCCAGCCAAGTAACCGATCGCGACGGTAGCGTTGATGCGATGGCCCAAGACTATAGCTTCAACTTCAATGTTTCTAGTGGTGTTGCCTGTTCAGGTGGCACGGTTACCCCAATCGGCCAAGTGCAAGGCACTGGCGAAACCACGCCTGCAAATGGTACGGTTGTGACCGTTCAAGGGACGGTGGTAGCCGATTTTGAAGGTGCTCAGCCTGCTTTGCGTGGTTTCTACCTGCAAGATGCTGGCGATAGTAACGATGCAACCTCCGATGGTATTTTTGTATTCAACGGCGGCGCTGATCAAGTTGCGCTTGGTCAAGTCGTGCGCGTAACCGGTACGGCTGGCGAAAATCAAGGCCAAACCCAATTGAGCGGGAGCTTGACGGTTGAGCTTTGTGGCCCAACCAACACGGTTACCCCAACCCAAGTTACTCTGCCATTTGCCTCAACCACCGATGCCGAGCGCTTTGAAGGTATGTTGGTTCAATTCAACCAAAAGCTGGTTGTTTCAGAACACTACTTGTTGGCTCGCTTCGGCCAAGTAACCTTATCGCTCAACGAACGCTTGGCACAACCAACCAACGTGGTTTCACCAGGCGCTCCAGCCTTGGCATTGCAAGCCCAAAATAACTTGCACAAAATCATCCTCGATGATCCATTCAACAACCAGAATGCCGATCCAATTCTGTTTGGTCGTGGTGGCACTGGTTTGAGCGCCGCCAACACCCTTCGCGCTAGCGATAGCATCACTGGCTTGCAAGGTGTGATGACCTACACGTGGGGTGGTAACAGCGCTAGCCCAAACAGTTACCGTGTGCGCGTAACCCAATCGCCAAACTTCGTAGCCGAAAACCAACGCCCAACCTCGCTTGAGCTTGATGGCTCATTACGGGTTGCGGGAATCAACGTGTTGAACTATTTCAACACCTTTGGCAATGGCAACTGTACTGGCGGGGTTGGTGGCTCAGCTACCGATTGTCGTGGTGCTGAAAATAGCGCTGAGTTCTTACGTCAAGCTGATAAAACCGTTGCCGCAATCATCATGACTCAAGCTGATGTGATTGGCTTGATGGAAATTGAAAATGATGGCTTCGGCAGCACCAGCGCAATCCAAGATTTGGTTAATCGCTTGAACACGGCTACCGCGCCAGGTACCTATGCCTTGGTGGATGTCGATACTCGCACTGGCCAAACCAATCCATTGGGGACTGATGCAATTAAGGTTGCTTTACTCTACAAGCCTGGCAAGGTTAGCTTGGCTGGTACAACCGCCGTACTCAATACTGGGGCATTCGGCGATTTCACCACCAGCAGCGGCACAACTGGCCGTAATCGCCCAGCTTTGACCCAATCGTTTACCGAAACCAGCAGCGGCGAAACCTTCACGGTAGTGGTCAACCACTTGAAGTCGAAGGGTAGCGCTTGTACCGATAACGTCAGCCCAGTGCCAAGCGACCCCGATTTGGGCGATGGTCAAGGCAACTGTAACCTGACCCGCAAAACTGCTGCCCAAGAATTAGTGGCTTGGTTGAATACCGACCCAACCAACGTTGATGATAGCGATTATCTGATCATTGGCGACTTGAACTCATACGCCATGGAAGATCCAATCACCGCTATTCGCAACGCTGGCTATGTCAATATTCCCAAAACCTTGCTTGGCGACGAAGCCTACTCATACATTTTCGATGGCCAAACTGGCTCACTCGACCACGCCTTGGCTAGCACGTCGTTGTTCAGCCAAGTTGCCGATGTTCAAGAATTGCACGTCAACGCCGACGAACCTATCGCCTTGGATTACAACACCAATTTCAAGAGCGCTGGGCAAATCGTCAGCTTGTACAATAACGATGCCTATCGTGCTTCCGACCACGATCCAATTGTGGTTGGCTTAGCCTTGGGCGCGACTCCAACCGCCAACTTCAGCACTTCAACCAAAACCGTTAGCAGCACCAGCGTCGAACAAGGTGAGGTCTTCACCTACACCTTGACGATTCGCAACACGGGTGCAGCTGAAGGCAGCTTTAGCTTGAGCGATGTTATCAACAGCAACCTGCAAATTGTCAGTGTTACTGGTGGCTTGACCATCAACGGTCAAACCGTGAGTGCCAATAGCAGCCTCGCGCCAAATAGCAACAAAACCTATACCATCGCTGTGCGCAGCGTGGGCAATTTCGTGGGTAGCGTTGGCAACACCGCTGTGCTCAACAGCAACATTAACTTGACCGCCGATAGCGTGACAGTCAATGCAACGACAACCCCAAGCTTCACTGTGTACATGCCATTAGTCACCAAAAACTAATTTGGCTGAACTCGAAGCGCCCAGCACCAGCAATTGGTGTTGGGCGCTTTTTTGGTTAATCAGCCTAAAGCCGCTAGTCAGGCTTCATTGCATTTTTATAATGAAGCAGATTGAAGTACATTGGAGCAGCAGCCAGCCATGCAGTATACAGACCGTAGCGAGGCAATCAGCGAATATCTCAATCGCTGCCCATTCCACAATACCATCACAATAACGAATCGATTAACGTCCGATGATGATCGGATTATCACAATCCTCAACAATCACACGATCGCGATCGAAATTTATTTGGCAAAATCAAATTATTGCCTCATTAATGCAGGTTTGGGATTCAATGTTGATGATATCTACTGGCCCAATTTCCCTGCAATTGCGGTGCTTGAATATTTAGTTAATGGCAATCTGGTTGAAAAACAGCGCATGCTTGGTTCAACCTGTGTTGGCGTGAGTAGTTATGTGGCAATCAACGCTGACATTATCTACAGTAATCGAACATTCTGCCTGCTTGGCGAGCTGCTGCACGTGTTTACAAAGGCAACGCGCTTCGTTCAATATCCAAAACTTGTGGATTCAAAATCAGCTATAGATCAACCGTTAGCCTAACGCTCAATATGCCAAATTGGGGCTTGCATGTGCTCATTGCAGGTTGTAAGCTAGCAGCACCACAGCGAATCAATTTGGAGAGAGATGCTTGCTTTTTGGCATACCTATCAACGGGTCAAACATGGCAGTTGGAGCTTGGTTTTGGGCTTGGCTTTGGTAGCTTGCTCAATTCCAGGCAATTACTCCTCGGATAATCCACCAACCAGCCCACCAGCCGAACTTCAAATCGCAGCAGGATTCACGATTACCCCGATTATTACGGGCCTCGATCAGCCAACTGGGCTAGCATTTGATCCTCAAGGACGTTTGTATATTGCCCAACGCTCAGGCACTGTGCTAGTCAGCGATGGAACCAACCCACCCCGCGAGTACGAAACTGATTTCAACAAACCATTGAGTTTGCATTGGTATGAGCAGGCGTTGTATGTCGTTGAGCAAGGCCAAATTCAGCGCTTGAGCGACGACAATAGCGATGGAACGGTCGATCAGCAAATGGTTTTATTGAGCGATCTGCCTGATCAAATTGAGGCGGCCACGCTGGTTTCCGATGTTCAAGGTTGGCTCTATCTCGGCGTGGGAACACGCGCCGATCATACGGCAACCGCTGGAATTCAAGAGGGTTATATTCGGCGTTTTCGCGCCGATGGCAGCGAATCGAGCGTGTATGCAACTGGTTTGCGCATGCCCTTTGGCCTAGCTTTCGACCCACAACAACAGCTTTATGCCACCGATAACGGGCGCGAAGGTCTTGGCGACGATCTCCCGCCCGATGAGGTAAATCGAATCACGGCTGGAGCCGATTATGGTTGGCCGCGCTGTTGGGGTCTGCGTCAGCCCGATGCTGATGGCGGCGGTGATGCGGCCAACTGTGCGACCACCAACGAGCCAGTTGCGCTGTTGCCTGCCCATAGCGGTGTAACCGGAATTGTGTTCTATCAGGGCACTGCGTTTCCCGCCAGATATCACGGCGATGCCTTCATTGGCTTATCAGGTTCATGGTATAGCCAAGAATTACGTGGCCATAGCATCGTCCGTATGGATGCCGAAACACAGCAGATTGAACCATTCGCCAGTGGTTTTGGCCGACCTGTTGGTTTCGCGATTAGCCCGCAAGGCCAATTGTTGGTCGCTGATTACGACCGTGGCACAATCGTGATGATTGCTGCTCAACCTTAACCATAGCAAGAAAGTAGCTGGAAGATGGCACATATTATTAGCATTGCCTGTGGCGTGACCCCATGGGCCTTCCGAATTTCAACAACAAGCGCATGGGTATGGGGCAGCCTGCTAGTGGCGGCGACGATTTGGGCCAAAGCAATGGGCTTAATGTTCTACGATTGGTTCGCTGATCGCTCGGCATGGCTTGATGGCTTTCGTTTAACTATTGGCAATCTGCTTGTTATTTGGTTGAGCTATGTCGTTTTCCGCTCACCCGACACGATTTATACCAGCTTCATCGGGATCATTCTTTTGGATTACCTCACCATGAGCTGGATTATCAAGCAACGCGCAGCCAAAGCGATTAATCGTGATCCAATCGGCCAGCTTCAAGTTATTGATCATACACCAAAGATGTATGAATCGCCAACAAAAATCGCCGTGATGATTAACTTGTTTGCGATTGCAGCGACAATTCTTGGTAGTTTACTCTTGTTCTTTGTCAGCGTATTTGTATTGAGCTAAATGAGTGCAAGGAGCAGGTATGCAGCAGCTCGTTCTGGCCTGTGGCTACAATCCATTCGGCTATATGATTTTCTTCTTCATCATGGTCATTCCATTTAGTCTGACTTTAGGTATCAAATGGTTTTTTCTGGCGCAAACGCTACGCGCATCCCACCGTTCGTTATTTCTCCATAGCTTAGGATTAACCTTTATCGTAGGATTGGTGATTGGCTTCGTTTTCATCTCTGCCTATATTTTGCCAACTTCTTTATTTATAATAGAAATCGGGGGGTTCTACTCGTATCAATTTTTTATTTGGGCAATTGTTTGCATTGTTGATACATTCTTGATCGAACGCTGGTCGCTCAAACCCAAAGCTCAAGCAATCAGCCTAACTGACGATCAGAAATTACAGGTTGAAGCAGCAGCGATTAACTATCAGCCATCCTGGGTCGCTTCCCTCCTCTCAAATACATTAATTGCGATCGTCGTTGCCTTATTTTTCCAAATGATCGATTAACTAGTAGTGAGGCCGCCATGCAGCAGATTGTAATTGCCTGTGGCTCTAATCAATTGGGTCAAATTTTTGCCTTAGTTGGGGTATTAGTTCTATTTTTCATGAATTTAGGCATCAAATGGTTTTTTCTGGCAAAAACTCGGCGTTCGGCACGCCGTTCATTGTTTATCGATAGCTTTGGGTTAATGTTTATGACAGGAGTGGTGACGGTCTTTGTTTTCATCGCTGCTTATATTCTGCCAACCTTTTTATTTGTGATCGAAATTGGATTTTTCTATTCCTATCAAATTTTCATTTGGGCAATCGTTTGCGTTGTCGATACATTCTTGATCAATCGCTGGTCGATTAAACCGAATGTCCAAGCAATCAGCCTAACTGATGATCAGCAATTACAGGTTGAAGCTGTGCCTATGAGCTATCAACCTGCGTGGGCCGTCGCGCTCCAATCGAATACATTAATTGTGATCATCGTTGCTTTGTTTTTCCAAATGATCGATTCAATGAACTAGTAATGAGGCGGCTATGCAGCAGATTTTGATTGCCTGTGGAATTAATCCAATCGGTGCACTGATTGAACTAGTATTTTGGATTATCGGAATTATCATGGCCATTTGGTTTGTGGTGGTGTTTAAAGCTTGGGCCTTTCCACGCAGTCAATGGGTCAACCAGCGAGCACCAATGCTTAAAAGTTTTATGCTGTTGATGACTGGAGCGACGGTCATCATCCTCGTTATGACAGGCATATATTTCCTTGCACCTGCGATCTTTAACTATCGCTGGGGATTTGTCCGCCAGTATCACTTAATGCTCCTGTTGGTGATTTGTATTCACGATGCGTTGGTAATGAACTATTGGCTCAATCAAAGCTATGCCCAAACCCTAAGCCTTGATCCAAATCAACAAATGCAGGTCGATCCCGCTCGCAGCCATTGGTATCAACCGTGGGTCATTGCCTTTAGTACCAACCTATTGATCTTTCTCTGTTTGATGCCAGTGTTGCGCTTAACCAATTGAGTATCCAGCAGATTGCTTACGAATTAACCAACCATGCCTCGCCTTGCCCAAGCAAACTGATATCTTGCTGATATTGCTGAGAGTTGCTTGAAAAAGGGAACACAATTGGCCTGCTATCCGTTATGATAGGAACAGCCGAATCGATTTTAGTGTGTGGAGCATGGTATGCGCTGGATACGCTGGTGTTGGCTGCTGTTGCTGATAGCCCTACCGATCAGTGCAGCATCGAGCCAAGAGCAATCAAATGGGCTAGTTTGGCAGGTTGAGCCAGTTTTTGGCACGGTTTATCGCGCTGGTGAGTGGATGGCGTTGCGAGTCAAGGTCAGCAATACTGGCGTTGATCGCATGGTCGAAATTCACATTGGCAACTACAATGTTGAGCTTGATGTGCCAGGTGGCTCACAAAAAGAAACCTTGGTCTATGGCCAATTTGATCAGGCCTTTCGGGTGCCAATGGCCATGTATTTAAATGGTGAGAAGCGCGAAACCGCTACGCTGCAATTACGTTCCACCGACCGCCCAATGGTCGCAACCTTATTAGAACAGCCACTACCCCAATTAACCAAAGTGGTATTAGTTGCCACTGATAGCCAACAATTGCCCGATGTGCAGATTGGCCTTGATATGCTGAGTGGGATCGTGCTCAATCAGCGTTCATGGGGTGAACTAACTCCTGAACAACAGCAAGCGATCAAGCAATGGGTTAATAATGGCGGGGTGTTGGTCGCCGAGCCAAATCTGCTCGAAGATTTACCAGCCGAACTCCAGCCAGCCCAAGCTACTGGCCAGCAAACGATTGCGACCACAACTCTAAGTCAAGTGTTTGGCCAGCCATTTAATCTGCAAAGCTTGGAAGTTGCCCTACTTCAGCCCAACCAACAAGCAGCGACCAGCCTCAAACAAGAGCAAACGCCGCTGCTAGTTAAGCGCTCGGTTGGCCGTGGCTTCGTGATTGCCAGCGCCTTTAATCTTGATCAAGCTGAATTTACGGCGTGGCGGGGCTATGAAAACCTACTGGCCTCGCTCTTTCCTCAGCAACAAGATCTAGGCTGGATGGGTGCTGGTAGCAGTGAAAGTATGTTACGTGATAGTGCTGCACCTGCGTTGCTGAACAATTTGCCAGCGCTCGATTTGCCGCCGCTGCAAACCCTGTTAATTCTTTTGGGAATTTATATTGTTTTGGCGGGGCCAGTTACCTATCTTGTGCTACGGCGGCTTGATCGCATGGCCCTGGCTTGGCTGACGATTCCGGCATTAACCTTAGTTTTTGCCGTGCTAGCCTATGGAATTGGCTCGAAACAACGGGGCACTGATATTTTGGTTCACGATGTGGCCTTGATTTACCCCGATGATCAAGCTAACGCCACAGTTTTGGGCTATGCGGGCATTTTCTCGCCAATACGCGAAGACTATCAAGTCACAATCAACCATGGCGCGTACCCTCGCCCATTGTTGGTTAGCCCCAATATGGGCACTAATGGTGGCATTAACGCCACTAGAGCGCTCTACAGTCATCAGCCAGGCGATGTGCGGAACCTCACGATCAATCAATGGTCGATGGAAATGTTTGCCTATGAACGCGATATCAGCGATGCGCCGCATGTGCAAATTGAAATCAGTATGCAAGGTAAAAAGCTGATTGGTAAAGTCAAAAATACCAGTACCTATACCTTGAGTGATGCGGCCTTTATTATGTTAGGTAACGCTCAAAAGTTTGGCACAATCGAGCCAGGTGTGGAAAAATCGATCGAATTGCAAATTGACAACAATCCCTCGATGTCGGGGGCAAGCTATTTGTTGTTCCAAAAAGAGCTTGATGCAGGCTACCAAACTGAATTTGGCCCGCCGCGCGAGCTTTTGGCCAAAACTCAAGCACTCGATATCGCCCTACCCAATAGCTATGGCAGTGTTGATCGAAATGCTGTGTTTGTAGCGTTTGTCGATTTCAATCAAGCGGTAATCGACTTGCCGGAAAAACGCTTTGCTGCCACCCAACGCAGTCTGCTGATTCAATATCCGCAACTACGCTATAGCCAAAATACGGTCGAACTGACCAATAATTGGTTTAGCTATAGCTTAGAAGACGATCTAGGTATGGGAATGAGTTCGACCTGTACCACCACTGCCCGTGGCGCGGGCACCAGCATCTCGCAAAAAACTGGTATTATCGAACTCAGCCTACCCACGGCATTTAGCTCAATCGAAGCTCAATCGCTACGGCTCTTACCAACGATTGATGGTGGCATGGTCACGCCCAATAAATTAACGTACGAATTGTATAACTGGACAACCAGTCAATGGGATGTCGTTGAATTCAAAAATGGAGCGATTGATCTGACCACCAGCCCCAGCACCTATTTGCAGCAAGGCAACCTGCGCACCCGCTATACCCTCGATCCAACGGTTGATACCACGGCAGGGTTGTGGGGTTGCTTCTCGGTTGGGCCAGTGCTTTCGGGAGTTGTCAAATGAGCGAATTAGCCATCCAAACTGTTGATCTGTTGCGGCGTTATGGCAAATACACTGCTGTCAACAAGCTTAATTTAAATATCACACCTGGCAGCATTTTTGGGTTTCTCGGCCCCAATGGGGCAGGCAAAACCACAACCTTGCGCATGCTAGCAGGCTTGCTTGAGCCCAGCAGCGGTCAGGTGTTTTTGCATGGCCAGCTAATTCAAAAAACCAGCACAGCAGCGGCAATCGTCGGCTATATGCCCGATTTCTTTGGGGTTTACGATGATCTGCGGGTCTGGGAATATCTCGATTTTTATGCCCGCTGCCATGGCATTGAGCCAGCCAAGCGCAAAAGCACGGTCGATGGCCTGCTCGATTTGGTTGATCTCAGCGAAAAGCGCAATGCGTTTGTGCAACATCTGAGCCGTGGCATGCAACAACGTTTATGTTTGGCCCATGCCTTGGTGCACGACCCCAAAATTTTATTGCTCGACGAACCGGCCAGCGGCCTCGACCCTCAAGCGCGGGTTGAGTTGCGCGAATTGCTGCGCACCCTGCGCGATATGGGCAAGACAATCATTCTTAGTTCGCATATTTTGAATGAGCTTGAAGATATTTGTACCGATTTTGGCATTATGGCCCGTGGGCAGTTGCTGGCGCAAGGGTCGCTTGAAACCTTACGGCAACGTAGCCGTCCGGCCCTGCAAATTAAAATGCTCGACGATCTTGAGCGGGCGATGCGCTTGATTGCTGCGCAATCGGGCGTTTTGCGGGTGCTCGAACCAGCCGAAGCCACGCCAATGCTGATCGAAGTGGAATTTGATGGTGACGAGCAGCAAGCGTCACAATTATTGCTCAATCTAGCGCGGGCCGAGCTACCAATTGCCGATTTTCATCGTGAAGACGATTCGCTGGAACGGCTGTTTTTGCAGCTTGTCAACAACCATGGTCTGGAGGAACGAGTATGAGCAATCGTGCAATCAGCCGTCGTTGGAGCTTACAACCCAACCCTATCGTGGTCAAAGAGTTGCGTTCGCGCATGCGCGGTGGCCGAGCGTTTATCTTGCTCACCGGCTTTTTGATGGGCTTAGGCTTGGTTGGCTATGGCTTGTTTTTGCGGGCAACCAGCGGCCAAGCAACGGGCATGCCGATCTTCAGCGCCCAAATTGGCCAAACCTTGTTTGCAGGTTTAGCCTTTATGTTGCTGTTTTTGGTCATTTTAATTGCCCCAGCAGTCACAGTTGGAGCCATCAGCAGCGAGCGCGAACGCCTAACCTATGAAATGTTGATCGCCACAAATCTGCCATCACATCGCTTGCTGTGGGGCAAATTGATCTCAGCGCTTTCGTATATTGCGCTCTTGTTGCTGGCGGCAATTCCACTGGGCAGTATCGTCTTTTTATTTGGTGGAATTACGCTGCGCCATGTGTTACAAGCAGCAGCGATTATTGTGTTAAGCGCGATCACCAGCGCCATGCTTGGCATTTGGGCCTCGGCCATGACTGGTAAAACCGGACGCGCAGCAGTGGTAAGTTACGTGATTATTGGCTTGGTGTTAGGTGGATTTTTGTCCGGAGCTGAAATCTGGACCAATCGCACCAGCGATCCTGTGCCAACTGGCCTCTTAGCCCCCAACCCAATCAGCGCCTTGGCCTCAAGCATTGGCACCTTGTCGGGGCCAAGCAATGGCGGGATGATTACCACCATGCGAGCATTTGAAGCTGTACCAATGGCGGCTGGTGGCGGCGGTTGGTGGCCTGGAATGAATTCGTTTAGTGGTGGCTTAAATTTCCCAGGCTGGCAAACTTTTTCGATTGGAATTTACCCGGTAGCTGATCAATTTGGGCCTGATGGCATGCCAATTATTGCCGAACCACGTTCGGTTTGGCGCACAACATTAATTATTTTGATTATGGCATGTTTGGTGTTCTTCTGGATGGCGCTGCATGCGGTCAAACCACGCCGCCGTTGGTGGCCAACTTGGGGCGATTTGGCGATGCTTTCGGTAACCTCGTTGAGTTTGCTTGGCCTTGGTGCTTGGATTGGCTGGTGGTTTTAGCTAATTAATTATCCAACCACGGTGCAAGCTGGGTTGGCTCGCACCGTGGTTTTTTCATTTAATCAAGCTGAATTTGTAAATGCAAATGCTCATCGGTTGCGAGGCTCAGGGTGGCTACCCGCTGGGCTGAATCATAGTTTGCGCCAGCAAGCGTAGCAGCACTGGCGGCGCTGATGCCATGAATCCGCAGCTGGATATTACGCGGGGCAGGCGTGAAATCACCCTCACGCCAAGAACTACGAATCGTCAGCGTTTGGTGCTCGCGGCTAATTTGATAATTAATCACCGCCGATTGGCCTTGTTGATAAGCGAAACTTAAGCCATCGTCTTCGTATAGGCTAAACGAACCATTGCCAGGATAGCATTCTAAGCTTAGGCTCTCGGCGACTTGGCCCGTGTGTTGACTGCTGGCCGAGCCAAGCGGCAAGATTGTGCCAGCCCGAACGTATAATGGCATGCGCTCAAGCGGTGCTTGCGCCAAGACATGCGTTGGGCCTTCGATCAGTTCGTTCGTCCACCAATCGTACCACTGGCCAGCTGGCAAATAGACATGGCGTTGGGTTTTACCAGGCTGATAGATCGGAGCTGCCAAGAGCGCCGAACCAAGCATTACCTGATCATGCAATTGATAGGTAGCAGGATCATTGGGAAACTCATAGAATAATGGCCGCAGAATTGGCGCACCATCCTGCGAACTTTGCCAAAAGAGCGTGTACAAATAGGGCAATAATTGATAGCGCAACTGCAAATAGTTGCGACAAATTGCCTCGACTTCAGCACCGAATTGCCAGGGCTCATGCGGCGCGGTGTCAGTGTGCGAGTGGCCGCGACAGAAGGGCATCAAAATGCCAAATTGCATCCAGCGAGCAAATAATTCAGGGCTGGCGTTATCAAAAAAGCCGCCAACATCGGTGCCAACAAATGGCACACCCGAAAGTCCCATATTAACTAATTGCGAAATTGCCAGCTCCAAATGTTCCCAGCGCGAGGCATTATCGCCCATCCAGCAAGCGCTCCAGCGTTGAATTCCGGCATAGCCCGAGCGAGTGAGTACAAATGGGCGTTGGTCTGTAACCTCGCGAATGCCAGCATAGGCTGCTTGAGCCATGCCCAAAGCATACAGATTATGCATTTCGGCGTGGGTTGTACGCTCGGCGGCTGGGCCTTGAATTGCCTCAAGCTCAATTGGCTGAGGCGTGCTGCCACCTTGGCTAAATGGCATGGTAAAGACCGTCGGCTCGTTCATATCATTCCAAATGCCACTGATACCAATGTCGATTAGGCGGCGTTGCATAGTTGCCCACCAAGCGCGTACCTCAGGGCGGCTAAAATCAGGGAAGACTGAATCATCGGGCCAAACATAGCCATGAAAAATCTCGCCATTGGCCCGCCGAATAAAACTGTCGTGCTCTAACCCCGATTGATAAACTGCATACTCAGGGTCGATTTTAACGCCAGGATCGACGATATTGACCAAACGAAGCTGTTGTTCAGCTAAATCCTGCACCATTGCCGCCGGATCAGCGAAACGCTCAGGATTCCAGGTAAAATCGCGATAGCCATCCATATGGTCAATATCAAGGTGAATGACATCGCAGGGGAGTTGGCGTTGGCGAAATGCTTGGGCAATTTGGCGAATTTGCTCAGCCGAGTTGTAGCCCCAACGGCTTTGATGGTAGCCTAGCGCCCAGCGTGGTGGCAAGGGAGTTGTGCCAAGCAAACGCCCAAAGCTCTGTAAAACTTCGGCGGGAGTTGGTCCAAAACAAAGGTAATAATCCAACTCGCCGCCATCAACCGTCATGCTCCAAGTTGCAGGGTCTTCTACCCCAAGATCAAAACGGCTATGCCACGTATTATTCAAAAATACCCCATAGGTTAAGCCTTGGCGCAACGCCAGAAAACTAGGAATTGCAATATACAAGGGATCGGTACCAGGCCCATAACGATGCTGATCGGTCGTCCAGTTGGTGCGGGTTAGACCACGCTGGTTGAGCTGGCCTGAGCGTTCGCCAAAACCATAGAAATATTCTTGGGGGTGCAATTGCTTACGGCAAGTGATTGAACTATGTTGTGACGACCAGCTGAATCCTTCAGCATCGCCACCAAACGGCTGATCGGCGCTGCTATAAAAAGCAATGCGACCTGTATTGCGCTCAATTTTCAGCATCAACTTGGCAGTGCGCAGCACCAAACCATGCTCGGTTTCGCTGAGCGTGGTATCAACCGGAGTAAAAGCGTGATCGGGCGTAACCACCGCCCACGAACGGCGCTTGGCAAAACGACCATCAGGAGCCAATCGCACCCGAATAATCGTTTCAGTCAGCATGCTGATGGCGACTTTTGCGCCACCATAATCAAGTATCAAGCTTTGCGCACCGTGATCATACGATTGCAACACACTTAACGATTGCGAAAAAATAGGCATATCACTGTGCTCCTCAAAGGGTTGGCAAGGCCAATTGTTCTCAAAAATAGGACAGGAAATGGAGCATTGCCCCACTTCCTGTAATGGAAGTTTGCTACATTGCTCAAATTGAGCCTACCAGCCACGATTGCCTGTACCTTTGGTGAGGGTGAATTGCCCAGGCAATGGGTTGGAAATCAGCCCAGTTTGGCCTGGATTGACCACCGTTACATTGCTAAACTCGGCATGCCCTTGAGCACTGGTGCTCAACAAAATTCCAGCAGTAGCAGGATTAGTGATGGTAATATTGTGCAGGGTGATCGCCTGAAGTTTGGCCGAACCCTGCAAATGAATGCCAGCATAGGTTGGGCTATCAATCAGCAAATCATTGACGACGACACCTTGCACTACACCCTCAGCAGCGTGCAGTTTGAATGCGCCATGCTCTTGATTCCACATCGATCCACCAGCCCGAATTAATGAATTACGTTCGATTTGGATTGTGCCTGAAAATGGATGCGACTTGAATTGCTGGGCAATCAAAATCCCAGGGTAGGTCACCACATCGGCACAAAGGTTATCTTCGATTTGAATATCTTTACCACCATAGACTGCCAAACAATTAGCTCGCCATGGCAGTTGAATGGTGTTGAAACGAAAAATGTTGTTGGTATTGAGGCCGCCTTCGAAGGCTGGCGACCACGAGGCCAAGGCATCGTCGCCAGTATTGCGAAAATGTGAGTTCTCAACCACTGAGTTGCTGCTGCCGTTGCATAGGTTGACCCCATCGGCAAAGAGGTTGCGAAAACGACTGTTGCGAATCACCAACCCATCGGTAACGTTTTTGTCGCCCTCGCCAACCCACCAGCCAACTTTGGTATGCTCAACCCACACGTTTTCCAACAGCGAATCTTTGCCCGCACCACCGTTGAAGGCATTTTCAGGGTTGGAATCTTGGCGGGTTTGGGTTTCACCAATAATCGCCAAATCGTGAAAGCGACAACGATCACCAGTGCAATAAAACCTAGCCCATGGCCCACGCAACTGCGAATACCACATGCCAGCCCCGCGAATCGTTAGATCGGCGACGGGCATGCCCATGCGCTGGCTGGCTGGCGAAAGCAAATCAAAATTTCCAGCAGGAATCCATAGCCCTTGGCCAGCAGCTTGAGCTTGACCAATACAGGCCTCGAAGGCAGCGCGATCATCACGTTGATCATCGGCAATCGCGCCACAATCGTCGGTTAGCGAGATAAAACTAGCTGGTTGCTTAAGCGCAGGGCCAACCAACTCAAGATCAATCAGATCGATCACATAAAAATCGGCCTGGTCATCAGGATCTTTTTGTAATTTCAAGCGTGAACCAGCGGGAATTTCGCCAACCAAAGCCCGTACTTCATCGAAAAAGGCATGCCCACCACCCGATTCGGGATGATTATCGGTGGCAGTCGCTCCGCCATACACCCACGCAAAGCGCGATGTCAACGGCAATTTTTGGCGAAATACATCATCAATGTACAAACTCAACGTAGCACTAATGCCGCCGCCTTGGGGCGCATCGGGAATTGCGTAGCGCATCACGATTGAATTTGCCGCTGCGGTCGTGGTAATTTGAATATACTGACCAGTTTGTTTCAGTTCAACGCTTTGCCGACCCGATGATTCTGCTGCCAAACTACCAAACTCACGGCTGGGGCCAAGGATTGTGGCCTTGCCTGTGCCATGTTCAGCCTCATATTCTTGCCATGGCACGTTAGCTCCACGTTGGGGTGGCGTAACGCTGGTCGCAGTAATCAGCTGATTGGTTGGGGCTGGCACACCTGCAGTGCTGACTGCGAGGGGCGATTGATCGCCGATGACAGGCCATGATCGCGTGATCAGCACACCAATGATCCCAAGGAGTAGGAGCATCAGCAGGAGCTTTTGTTGGCGCAACCTCGTAAGGATGCTCACATGCGTTCCTCCTCGAACACAGAATCGAGCTTCTTAGAAGCATTACTCAATTGGAAACGCTGACGGGGTTGTTGGATCAATTCTATCCCGCAGCTGTTCAGGAAGATTATGGCTTGACTGTGAGTATAGACAGGCGCTTGGAGATTAGCGTTCAAAGAGCGTTCAAAGATAGAACAACGATAGAGCACAGAACATAGAACATAGAGCATAAAACCAATGGTTTCAACTACGAAAAGCATAAATGTTGATTTTCAGGGTATGGGCTGAAGACTTTTGGCTATCGGGGATGCGTTGGAGCATCAAAAGCCTATAACCTCAGCTTCGTATCCTTTGTGTCCTTCGCGGTTAAAAACTTCCCTATCCCCGACATCCAAACATTAATATTGACAACTCTTTCAGCGATGTGCTATGCTTGAAACGGTTCAATACAGCGACTGCTTACGGCTCGGTTTTGGGCTAGAGTTTGGTGAATTTGCAGTAAAAAGCCGCCAATATCACTACATAAGCCTTATAAAGCCAGCTTAATCAATCAATTATTGAACATTCTGATAGGGGTTATTGAATCGGTTCAAATCCAGCGTTGATGCAGCATCAGGAATGGTTATGGCAGACACGACTTGATGCCTGTGGCTTGGAAAGCCCACTATCAGAAGGACAATGTAGTCTATGAAACTTCGATCATTTCGCGTGTTGTTTGTGTTCAACCTGTTGATCGCGTTGATCTTGACGGCTTGTGGTGGTGAAGCAACCCCTACAACCAGCCCAACCGATGCGCCTGCTGCTGCACCAACCGCAACCACAGCCGCTGAAACTTTAGCTACCGCCACACCTGAAGCGGCTGCCGCTGCAACCGCAACTACCGCAGAAAGCCAACCAACGACTGCTCCTGCTGCTAACACTGCCAGCTTGCCCGCAGTAATCGCCATGCCTGAGCAAATTGCTGGCGGTCGGCCAGTTGAAATCACCGTCGTTGGTATGCCGCCCGAATCGCAGCCAACCACCTTGGCAACCTGGAAAGAGCAAGTTGCTCGATTCCAACAGGTCTACCCAAATGTGACGATTATTGGCAGCGATTATGCCTATGCCCCCGATACCTTCGCTGCCTTGGTTGCTGGCAATCAAGTGCCAACCCTATTTGAAGTCTATTTGACCGATGTGACCAAAGTTGTGGAACAAGAAATTGCCAGTGATTTGACTAGCGTCTTCAGTGCGAGCAAACTTGATGCGTTGTTCAACCCCAATATTTTGGCAATCGCCTCAAAAGATGGCAAAATTTATGGGATTCCACGCTTTGCCTATGCGATGGGTTTGGGCTATAACATCGATATGCTCAAAGCTGCTGGCTTCGATGCCCCGCCAACCAGTTGGGAAGAATTGGCAACCATGGCCAAAACCTTGACCAATCGCGATACCAACGTAGCTGGTTTCTCGTTTATCACTGATGGCGGTAACGCCACTGGCTGGCAAGTAACTACCATGGCCTATACCTTCGGCGCAAAACAGGCCGATTTGGTCAAAACCAACAGTGATGGCACCTACAGTGCCGGCTTTGCTACCGGCGCTCCGGTCGATACCCTGAACTACATCAAAGAATTGCGCTGGAATTACGATGTGTTGCCACGCGAAAACCTCGACTGGGCACGCAATGGCGAAGCTTTGGCAACCGACCGCGCTGCCTTGGTAGTGATGGCAGGCGACCAATTTAATTGGATGCGTACTACCTTCCCTGATGTTGATCTGAATAAATTTGGCTTTGCTCCGTTGCCAGTTGGCCCCAATGCCAAGAGCGTTTCGCTGGTTGGTGGCAACATCGCCATGGTCAACGCAACTGCCGATGACGATCAAAAAGAAGCTGCGGCCTATTTCCGCCTCTGGACGCAATTCGACCCCGCCGAAATTCAAATTGGCTACGATTTGAGCGCCAAAGATCCACAATATGTGATTGGCGCACCAGTCTTGCCTTTGTATGTTGGCGATTATCAAACGGCGCTTGATACGCTACAAGCCAAATATGCCAACCTACCCGTCGAAAACTATCAACTCTTCCGCGATGCCGTAACCTCAGGCAAGGTTGCCTTGGAGCTTGAGCCAGCGATTGCCGGCCAAGAATACTATGGCGCAATGGGCGCGGTTGTCAGCAGCATTCTGACTGATCAAGCAATTGATCCGGCGGCCAATGTGACTGAAGCAGCAACCGTCTTCCAACAAAACGTACTTGATCAACTGAAATAATCAGCTTGCCATGCCTCGCTCTCGGTGCATTGAGAGCGAGGCGTGGTTGCAGCATCGTGAAGGAGTTTTCAATGAAGGTTGCCCAATCAAAGCTGATTGCAGCCAAAAGCACTGGGCGGTTAAGGCCACGCATTCAGTGGCGCAATCAATTTTATGCCTATCTTTTTCTCTTGCCTGCGCTGCTGATTTTCCTCTACTTTACGTGGTATCCAATGGTTACGGCGGTGATGTATAGCTTCCAAAAAGTTAAGCTCAACGGCAATTCAACCTGGATCGGCTTTGATAACTACCAGCGGATGTTTAGCAATCCGCTGTTTTATACTGCTTGGCGCAATGTGTTTCACTTTACAATCTTGAGTTTGTTAATGGGCTTTGTGGTGCCAATTATCATCGCCCTGATGATCAACGAACTACGCCGTTTGGGTGGTTTGTATAGTGTTTTGGCCTATCTACCAACCCTAATTCCAGCCACAGTTGGTTTGCTGGTTTGGCGGCAGCTATACGCGCCAGAGGGTGGTTTTCTCAATAATATCCTCGCCAAATTTGGCATCGCGCCGCAACTCTGGCTGCAAAATCCCGATCTGGTTAAGCCTGCCATGATTGTAATTATGACCTGGGCTGGGGTTGGTGGCACAATCTTGATCTACCTTGCGGCGTTACGTGAAATTCCTCAAGAACTCTATGAGGCGGCACAGCTTGATGGTTTTTCGCTATTTGATCGAATTATGTACATCGCTTTGCCCTTGATTTCCTCGCGCATGTTGATGTTGCTGATGCTACAAGTGATTGCGGTGGTACAGGTTTTCTCCGAGCCATTTTTATTAACCGAAGGAGGCCCTGCCAATAGCACGGTTACGCCTGTGCTTGAAAGCTACCGCATCGCCTTTGCCCGCAACGATTTTGGCCTCGCCTCGGCTTGGAGCGTTTCGCTGTTGGTCGTGCTTTCGCTCTTTTCGGTGGTGTATGTTTGGCTCTCGATGCGTCAACCAACACATGCCGATTAATCAAACCTAGCCAACAAGGAGCATCCTATGAGTTCAAGCATGGGCATTATGTCCGAGGTCGAGTCGCGTTCGCGGCGCGGCACTATCATTCGGGTTGTTTTAGGGATTATGCTGGCGCTATTTAGCTGTGGCTTGCTCTTCCCATTTATTTTTACCTTCACCGCTGGATTGAAAACCAGCAGCGAAATTTACCAGCCAGGCCTGAATTTGTGGCCTGATGTGGCCCACTGGGAGAATTATCGCGAGGCATGGACTCGTTTCAATATGCCGCGCATGTTTCTCAACACCTTTGCCGTGACCTTGGGTGGAGTGGTTGGTCAACTGACAGTCTGCTCGATGGCGGCCTATAGCCTTTCACGGCTCAAGCCAATTGGCCAAAAAGTGATCATGACAATGTTGTTTGTGAGTATGGCGATTCCAGCGATTGCCTATATCATTCCGTTGTATACCACCTTGGTCAAATTGCCCTTGCTCAATATCAGTTTGTTGAACAGCTACTGGGGTTTGTGGTTGCCTTATGCCGCCAATGCCTTCACGATTATCGTGCTCAAAAACTTCTTCGAGCAAATTCCCCAAGATATTTATGATGCGGCGATGGTCGATGGCGCTTCACCAATTAGGATTTTTTGGAGCATTACCTTGCCACTGGCCCGACCAATTCTGCTGACCTTGGCAGTGTTGACCTTCATTAGCCTCTGGAAAGATTTCTTGTTACCATTGTTGGTGTTACGCGATGCCAAATTGCAACCAGTGACGGTACGCCTGTTCGCCTTGGTCAAGGATTTTCCCAAGAATTTGCAAATGGCGGCCTCGTTCACCGCGATGGTACCACCGTTGATCGCGGCGCTGTTGCTGCAACGCTTTATCAAAGGTGGCTTGACAATTGGCGGTAGCAAAGGCTAGTGCTAGAAAGCGTTTATGTCGAATCTTAAACAACTTGCCGAAATAACTGAACTGCCGATGTTAACGGTCTATCAGGCGCTCGATGGAGTGGCTCACATCACGCCAGCAGTCCGTGAACAAGTGTATGCGGCGGCGGCCAAGCTCAACTATAGCCTCAACATTACGATTCGCGATGTTGCGGCGCTGGCGGGGGTTTCGATTGGAACGGTTTCCCATGTGCTCAATGGCAGTACCCGCACCAAATCAACCACCCGCCAACGGGTTATGCAAGCAATCACCGAGCTGAATTATCGACCCAACAGCATTGCGCGTGGCCTGAAATCCAACCATACACGCTTGATTGGCTATGGTTGGCATAAAACCGAAGATCCCAGCCGCCCCAATGCCCTGCTTGATCGCTTTTTATATGAGATGGCGCAGGCTGCTGAGGCATGGGGCTACCATATTTTGACCTTTGCCCAGCCGCACCCTGCCAGCACCAAACCCTATGCCGAGCTGATGCAAATTGGGCGAATCGATGGCTTGGTGCTGAGCGACATTAGCTATAACGATCCACGAATTAACTATCTGCTCAAAACCGATTTGCCGTTTGTGAGCTTTGGCCGCGCCAACAGCGATTGGAATTTTCCAGCGGTCGATGTTGATAGCAAACTCGGCATGAAATTGGCGGTTGAGCACTTAATTGCTCGGGGCCATGAGCAAATTGGCTTATTGTGCTGGCCCGAAGGCATGCGCATCGGCGATGAGCGCTTACAAGGCTATTATGCAGCCTTCGAGGCAGCTGGATTAACCATCGATCACCGCAGCATTCGGCATATTCCCAATGCGGTCGATGCAGCCTTTGCGGCCACCCAAGAACTGCTCAATCAACAGCCACGCATCACGGCTCTGGCTTGCGCCAACGATGTGATGGCCTTTGGAGCCAAGCGCTATCTTGATTTGGCAGGCTTGCAAGTTGGGGTAGATTTAGCCTTGACAGGCTATGATGATTCGCCGATTGCTGAACTGCTGGAACTAACCTCGGTGCGCCAGCCAATTGATATGGTCGCAGCCAAAGTGATTGAGCTATTAATTGGTGAGATTGAAGCTACGCCGATCGCCCGCCAACAGATTGTGCTTGAGCCAACCCTAATTGTACGAGCCAGCAGCCGCAAACAGCGTTAAACACCAACCCCGCGCCAAAAGGCACGGGGTTGGTGCATTTAAGAAAAGACCAAGGTTAAGGAGTTGGGGTTGGTTGTTGCAAGGTGGGCGAAATGCCCGAAGTTGCGGTAGCCAACGGTGCGTTGGTAATTGGCGCTAAAGTTGTGGTTGGTTGGGTTGTTGGCATCATCGACGGAACCGCCACCACAATTTGATTGGGTGTTGCCGTCGTATCGGGGAATAACAAACTGACTGGGGGCAATTTAAAAATATACAGCACCCCAACCAAAGCCGCTAAAACCACCAACGAACCTAAAATACCCCAACCTGATAAACCACCACTTGCTGGTTTGGCCACAGTTGGCGCAGGCCGAGCAGGGCTAGCATGAGCCGCCGCCATTGTCGGATTCAAACGACCCGAAGCAGTAATTGGTACATGCTGTTGGGTTTCGTCATCGCGCATGCCAGCCACAGGCATTGGCGCAGTGCCGGTTGGCCCAACTGGCAATTCAAATTCCTCAGTGATTGGGTCGGCGCTGCGTAATGGCCCAGTCAACGGCTGATTCAATAATGTTTCCAGTAATGGATCATTATCGGCAATCACCTCAAGTTCATCGACTTGCACCAACAACGCGGTGATATTATCGTAACCACCGACTCCATTCGCCAGATCGATCAAGCGGGGCACAATTTGCTCAAATGGCAGCGTATTGATGGTTTTTAAGATGGTTGCTTCATCGACGAAGCCATGCAGACCATCGGACGAGATCAAAAAGCGATCGCCAGCCTGAACTGGCTCCCGAAACACATCAACTTGGACCTCGCGTTGATGCCCAACCGCGCGGGTGATGATGTTTTTGATCTTCGATTGTGATGCTTGTTCGCGAGTCATCAAGCCAGCCCGAACTTGCTCCTCAACAAACGAGTGATCCACGGTTATTTGGCGCATTGCATTATTGCGAATCAAGTATGCGCGGCTATCGCCAACATTCGCCAGAAACGCCACATTTTTGAAGATCAGCAAGGCCACCGAAGTGGTTCCCATATTGCCACGGCCACGATCGAAGACAGCCTGATTGGCACTCACGATAGCAGTAGTGAGGGCTTTGGGAATATCGCTTTGAACAACGTTCGGAAATGTTGCCAACATGGTTTGCACAGCCGTTTGACTGGCAACTTCGCCAGCTAAATGACCGCCCATGCCATCGCAAACAACAAAAAGTTGGATTCCGTTTGGTAGCGGGTCGCCCACGCCATAGGCATCTTGGTTAACTTCGCGTGAACGCCCAATGTCGGTTTGTGCGCTGTGGCGTAGCTTCATCGATACTCCTGTCAATCCCGGGACGATTTACATCGTGAGTGTATCGGCGCGAGTATAGCATAGGCCGTACTATGCAGCAACAATACAATCGGCTGTTAGCTCAATTTTGGCTTATTTTTGTTATTGTATTGATCATCTGGGTGAATGTCTATAGGCAGAAAGCCCAAAATGCCCTGTGCTATAATTGCCCAATTAAAAGATCCGCATGAAAGGTATTGGTTTTTCCTATGGCATTTGCAATCGGGATTGATCTCGGGGGCACGCATTTACGTGCGGCCTTAGTTGACCGAGATGGTGAAATTCTTGCTCATGAACGGATTCGCACCGAAGCGCATGAAGGTGCTGAAGCAGTTGTTGGTCGGATTACTCAATTAATTAACGCCATGATCGCTGCGGCGAATGGTGCACCAATTGTCGGCGCTGGCATCGCCGCACCTGGCCCACTCAACCCCTTTACTGGTACGGTTATTACCATGCCCAACTTGCCAGGTTGGGAGAACTTCCCCATCCGCGATCGGATCGCCGCCCAAGTTCCGTTTCCAGTCGTGCTCGGCAATGATGCCAATTTGGCTGCTGTCGGCGAGTGGTTGTTCGGCGGTGGCCGTGGCATGCAAAATATGATTTACGTCACAATCAGCACAGGTGTTGGTGGTGGAGTGATTTGCGATGGTCGGTTGCTGCTTGGTCACAATGGCTTTGCCGCCGAAGTTGGCCACATGGTGCTCGACCCACACGGCTTTGCCCCTGCCACCGCAACCCCAGCTGGCTCGTGGGAAGCCCTCGCATCAGGCACATTTTTGGCCTACCACGCTGCCGAAGCGATGCGAGCAGGCACTGCCACCGTGCTTAATCAATTAACCACCCCCAATGCCGTCACCACCCATCATTTAGATCTGGCGGCGCAACAAGGCGATGAGTTGGCAATTCGCTTAATCGAAAATGCTGGCTTTTGGTGTGGGATTGCTTTCGTTAATTTGCTGCATATGTTCAGCCCTGAGGCGATTTTCGTGGGCGGCGGGGTTTCTAACTTAGGCGATCGGTTGCTCAACCCAGCTCGCGCCGAAATTACCAAACGTGCCTTGCCTGGCTATCGCAATGTGCCAATTCATCAAACCAAGATGGGCGATAACCTAGGGGTGCTTGGCGCTGCTGCCTATGCATTTAGCTCAATCGAACAAGCCTAATTTTAGCATCAAGCCGCTCAGTTCCAAAGCCTCCTGACAACGCGCCTTTGGGTCTTGGCGGCTTGCCGTTTTTAGCACAAAGGATGCCTGCATGTCGTCAAGGATTCGCCGCAGTGAAATGACCTGCCCTGCCCATAGCCTCGCCATGATCACCAAAGCCGCCGCCTCTGAGGCCGATGAAGTGATTATCGATTTAGAAGATGCTTGCGCCGTTTCGCAGAAAGTTGCCGCCCGCGCTACGGTCATTCAAGCCTTGCAAAGCTTAGATTTTGGCCAGAAAATTGTGGCAGTTCGCCCAAATGCGGTGCAAACTCATTATCACTATCGCGATGTCGTTGAAATTGTCGAGGCGGCTGGCGCTAAAATTGATGTTTTGGTGATTCCCAAAATTGAAAGTGCCGACGATGTGCGCTTCGTTGATCGGTTGCTCAGCCAAATCGAGGCCAATATTGGCTTGCAGGTTGGCACAATTAAGCTCGAAGTATTAATTGAAGGCACTCGCGCCTTGCAAGCGGTTGAGCAGATTGCCAACGCCTCGCCCCGTTTGGAAAGCTTGATTTTTGGTTTGGCGGATTATGCAGGTGATTTGGGAGCACGCTCGACAGATGATCAATGGAGCATGTTCGCTTACCCCAAACACAAAATGTTGGTAGCGGCCAAAGCGGCTGGCTTAGAGGCGATCGATAATGTGACCTTTGCCTTCCGCGATGCCGAGGCCTGCCAACGCGATGCAGAACGCGCCGCTGCCATGGGTTTCGATGGCAAATGGGCGATTCATCCGGCGCAAGTGCCGATCATCAACCAAGCCTTTTTGCCCAGCCCTGCCGAAATTGCCGAAGCTCAACGCCTGATCAACGCCTACCAAGCTGCTGATCAACAGGCAGGCTTAGGGGCAATTGCGATTGATGATCAGATGATCGATGCAGCAAGCTTGCGGGTTCATGCCAAAAAATTAGCTATGGCGCAACGGGCAGGGTTAATCGCCATTCAGCCTTAGCTCAATCAATTTCGTGCCTCATGATATACTGTCAACAGATTGACATTGCAAGCCCTCACACAATAGGACATAAAGGACACAATGGCTGAACAGACGCACATTCGCAACTTTAGCATTATCGCCCACGTCGATCATGGCAAAACCACGCTTTCGGATCGCTTGTTGGAAGTGACCCAAACGCTTTCTTCACGCGAGATGCGGGCACAAACCCTCGATGCCATGGATTTGGAACGCGAAAAGGGCATCACAATTAAGATGCACCCCGTCCGGCTAGAATATACCGCCAAGGATGGTCAACAATATGCCTTGCATATGATCGACTGCCCAGGCCACGTTGACTTTAGCTACGAAGTTTCACGCTCGTTGCAAGCCTGTGAAGGCGCATTGTTGATCGTTGATGCTTCCCAAGGGATCGAGGCCCAAACCTTGGCCAACGTCTACTTGGCACTCGAAAACAACCTCGAAATTATTCCAATCTTAAATAAAATCGACTTGCCTGGCGCTGAAGTCGAGCGGGTTTCCGAAGAAGTCGAGCATGTGCTGGGCTTGCCACGCGAAGAGATTATTTTGGCTTCGGGAAAGGAAGGCACAGGCGTGCCCGAAATTCTTGAAGCAATTGTTGCCCGTATTCCACCACCCAAAGGTACCAACGAAGCGCCTGCTCGCGCCTTGATTTTCGATTCGCAATACAACGCCTACAAAGGCGTAATTGCCTATATTCGGGTCGTCGATGGTACGATTCGCGCTGGCGATAAATTGCGCTTGATGGGGACCGAAGTGCTGACCGAGGCCATGGAAATTGGCTTCTTCCGACCAGGCATGGTTGCAGGCCAATCACTCAGCGCTGGCGAAGTCGGTTATATCGCAACTGGCTTGAAATCGGTGCGCGATTGCCAAGTTGGCGATACGATTACCTTGGTCGAGAATCCGGCGGCTGCACCGCTTGCGCCTTACGAGCCAGCCAAACCAATGGTGTTTGCTGGTTTGTATCCCGTCGATTCAGGCGATTACACCTTGCTGCGCGATGCACTCGAAAAATTGCGTTTGAATGATGCGGCGCTTTCGTTTGAGCCAGAAACTTCGGCTGCGTTAGGTTTTGGCTTCCGCGCGGGCTTCTTAGGCTTGTTGCACATGGAAATTGTCCAAGAGCGGCTCGAACGTGAATACAACATCGATCTGTTGGTCACAGCGCCAAGCGTGGAATACCAAGTGCTGACCAATGCTGGCGAAATTTTGATCATCGATAATCCCTCGGAATTGCCCGATGTTGGCCAAATCAGCCAGATCGAAGAGCCGATGATGTCGATTAGCATTATCGTGCCAACTCGCTACATTGGCGTGGTTATGGAGCTAGTTACAGGCAAACGCGGTATTTTCCAAAGCATGGATTATCTCGATAAAGAGCGGGTCGTGCTGAAATACGAAATTCCACTTTCAGAAATTGTGGTCGATTTCTATGATTCGCTGAAATCGCGTACCCAAGGCTATGCTTCGTTGGATTATCATCTGAGCAGCTATCGCGCCTCGGATTTGGTCAAGCTTGACGTGTTGGTCAATGGCACAGCAGTTGATGCACTTTCGATGATCACCCACCGCGACAATGCCTATCGCCAAGGCCGCCAATTGGTCGAAAAGCTGCAAAAGCTGATTCCACGCCAAATGTTTGAAGTACCAATTCAGGCAGCGGTTGGCTCACGGGTCATCGCTCGCGAAACCATTCGGGCCATGCGCAAAGACGTGTTGTCGAAATGTTATGGTGGCGACATCACCCGTAAGCGCAAGCTCTTGGAAAAACAAAAAGAGGGCAAGAAGCGCATGAAGATGGTTGGTAACGTCGAGATTCCACAAGATGCCTTTATGGCGGTCTTGAAGCTCGACAGCTAAAGTCGTTCCCTTATGACCTTTTCCTTGCAAGGGTAGGTTTTTAGCTAAATATTGGACATATTCATTCCTGATCACCACCCTTCCGTCCCGCCTCAAGGCGGGAGACGCAGGGGGCTTTAATCCCCCTGCACCCCCTCAAGGGCAATTAGTGATGGGCAGAAACCCACTGATGAACCATAGGATCATTGGTTTGTAATAGAACGGGATGAATAAAAAGCCTCTCGCCCATTGCGGTGGACGAGGGGCTTTGCTTTTAACGAACTCCAGCCATGGCAAAGGGTAAAAAGCTAAAATACTGGGTTTGGGCAATCATGCCAGCCTCAAATGCCCCAATATCGCAACGCACGGTTTGATCGTTATTGCCATCGACAGGCCGTGGATAGAGCCGTTGATCAACTAAGCCACATTCGGCAGGCCCAGCATCAAGCGCCGGACTAGCAGCGGTCAAATTAAAACTGCGTGAACTGCCACCATGCAGCGCAAACTCACCAAGCAAGGGGTCAAGATTAAGCAGATCGCTGGCTTGCGGATTGAGCAATTGACATTGGCTGGTTGGTTGTTCCAATAAATTGTGGCCATGGCTAGTCAGGTTACCAAGACAATCATTGGCAGTTTGGCTGGGTGTGTGCCAATTATTGGCGATCATGCTATTGCTCAATGCCAATGTGCCGCTGATTGAAACGCCAGCCCCACCAATACCCCCAATAAAACGATTGGTATTTGAAACCACGGTCGAATTAGTCAACGTTAAGACCGAGGTAACTCCACGCTGATCCAAGGCTCCGCCCAAACCACGGCTATCGTTGAAGGCCAGCGTGCTGGTATCGAGTAGCATTGTTCCGGCTTGTTGGCTAATCGCTGCCCCTGAGGCATGGCAGGTTTCACGCAGCCGATTGACTCCATTACTACGATTGGCGCTAAACTCGCTGCGATAAATTTCGCTATTGCCGTGGCTTTGCAGCAATGCGCCGCCTTGATCGGCATAATTTTCAATAAAACGTGAATCGCTGATCAACACGCGCCCAGCATTAGCGACTGCGCCACCACTAGCGCAATAAAAATTACCAACCCCACCATTTTGTCCAAACAGGCTGTTGATAATTTCGGCCTCAGCCCCTTGATTAATTTTGACCGCGCGTGGCTGATTTTGCTGAAATTCGCTAGCTTCGATCAGGGTCATGCCTTTGATTGTATCGACTGCCGCGCCTTGCTCACCTTGACCAATTGCCAAACGAATCTGGCTCTGGCTGAGGGTTAAATTGCCGCCATCGTTAGCTATCGCCATACCTGTGCCCGCCGTATCGGCCTCAAAAATTGTATGAGCAATGTTGACAGTGCTTTGTTTGATGTAGAGACCGCCGCCAATGCCAACCCCACCCATAAAAATGGTGCGCACCTCGTTATCGTTGAAAAAGCTGTTTTGAATGTTGAGCGTGCCCGCCAAACTGGCCACCCCACCACCATAATTGGCGAGACCATATAAAATTGGCGAGGTAATAATGCCATTGTGAATCACACGAACATGATTGAGGGTTAAATTACCATCGCGTTGAAAAATACCATGCCCATAGTAGGTTGCTGTATCATCATTATTCAAAATATAGCCATTGCGAACTTCCACATGCTCTAAGGTCAATCGGCCTTCGTGCAGATCCAACACGCGATCAGTCACGTTGCCATCGATGATTGTGGTCGCTGAACTCACTCCCGTAATTTGTACCGATCCGCGCAGATCCAAATCGCCAGTTAGGCCTTGATCGTCGTCACGGCCAGTTTGGGTTAACCGATAGACTCCAGCGGGCAGCAAAATCTGATCAGCGCCATCGCCAGCAGTACAGGCATCCACCGCTTGATCGCTGGTCGCCGCTAAAATTGCCTCGCGTAGTGAACAGGTTTGGTTGCTGGGGTTAGTATCATCAACCGTCGTGGTAACTTGAATCTGATTGGTTGGAATAAGACTGCTTGTGTGAGCTTGGGCAGAATACCAACCACTGCCTACTAGAAATGCTAGTAAACTCCAACGAAAAGACCTCATTGTGGTTCCTCCAGGTGCAACAACACTATCTGGCTATTGTAAAAGTCCACCTGAGGCTGTCAAGCATGCTAGTGTGCAGGTGATGTTAGGTCAGAAATTATTAAATGCCGAATTTCTAAGCCTTGATTTTGATGATTAAGTATACCATTATGAACAATTCCACGGGGCGAAACTTGGGCATATTGGTTATCGAGCCATAGAATCAAACCCAAATCGCTGGTTGGCGCGTTGGCGGTTTGGAGCACTAATTGCTGATCAAGCCAAAATTCCACCCGATCAGCGTACCAGTCGATTTGATACTGCTGCCACGTATTCCAACTGAGTTTGATTGGCTGGCTGCGCACGCCCAAGGCCAGTTGCAACAATGGCAAGCAACAGCGTTGGCGTAACCACGTGTTTTGGCTCAGCACCAAGGCCAAGGGAGCGAGCGTTAACAAGCTCAAACACCAGCCCAAGCGCGGTACAAAGCTCATTGCTAGCCAACCATTGCTCACGCCGTTGGCAGTTAATTCAAGTTGGCTGGCGGCGCTCGCATAAAAAAACCACAAGGCTTGGGGTAGGCGCAAACGCCGCAGGCCTGTGCCAGCCGGATCATTCCACCAACCAAAGCCTGCCGTACCCACAAAATCCTGAGGATCGCCTAAAAATCGCGCTTCGAGCTGCAAACGTACTGGAGCATGCCAGCCCAAACCGTTTTCAACATAATCATCCAATTGCGCATCGCTATAAACCATGCGATCATGCTGATGCAGGGTGAGCCGCACGCCAGCCTCAATCGGCTGAATTTCGGCCCGATTGGGTGTCCAGGCATGCCAGCGCCGCCCCCAGAACGAGCGAAAAGCCATTAGGAGACTCCTATGTCGCAAGCCTTGTTAATTTTTGATGGAACCTGCGATTTTTGCACACGCGCCGCCCGTTGGATCAAACACCTCGATCGTCAACAACGAATTCGGATTGAGCCATTTCAAAAACCTGGCGTGCCCGAATCGGTTGGCTTGACCTACGCTCAATGTGAGCAGGCGGCATGGCTGCAAACCAGCGATGGTAAATTATGGCGTGGGGCAGGTGCGGTTAATGCAGCCCTGAGCATCGCCACGGGCAAGCGTTTGGCCTTAGGCTTTTATCAACTTTGGGGTATTCGCCACATTCAGGATAGCGTCTACAAGTTGGTGGTCAAATATCGCCATCGCATCCCAGGCGATACACCCCATTGCCAACAATTTCCTGCCGATTGCCCGAAATTAGGCTGAGCCAAGTTGTTCGAGCAGCCATTCGAGCGCCCGTTTAGCCGAAGCTTGTTTGTTGCCCAAACGATCGTAGGGCCAAATATGCTGCTCGACCAAGCCTTGATTGGGCAAGTACAAACCCAAATAGACTAAGCCGACTGGCTTTTCAGGGCTACCGCCGCCTGGGCCAGCAATGCCAGTCGTGCTTAGTCCAACCGTCGCGCCGAGTGCTTGAGCCGTTCCTTGCGCCATGGCCAAGGCAGTTTCAGCACTCACCGCGCCAACGGTCGCCAAAGTTGATGTTGGCACCTGCAGCAACGTTTCCTTCGCGCTATTGGCATAGGCAATAATGCCGCCCAAATAGACAACTGAGCTACCAGCAATATTGGTCAGCCAATCGCCCACCAAGCCGCCAGTACACGATTCAGCGGTCGCCAGCGTCCATTGGCGTTGCGCAAGGGCGGAAATCACAGCTTGGGCTAAGGCTTGCGACATCGCTTTATCCTGCCCGCTGTTTGCCGAGTAACCGAAATGCCGTAAAGCCCAAATAAATAATGAAGCCAATAATTAAGAGCTTGAAAAGACCCTTAAACAGCATGCCAACAAACAACAAGGCCAGAATAGCCAAAATAATTTGCACCAGTGTACGATTCATCGTTAGTTCCTTCTATGATAAGCCAATATCCCACGTGGCGGCGATTTCTTCTTTGGTAAACGAGCGAAAAGCCAAAACGGTTGAGGTGCGCACAATGCCTTTGAGGCTGCCAATTTGGTCGGGCACAGTTTTGGCGAGCTGATCATAATCGGCCAAGCGCACAATCGCGATAATATCCCATTCGCCAGTGACCGAATAGACTTCAGCCACACCTTCAATCGCGGTTAATCCCGCCGCTACGCCGTTGGCAGCGCTTGGTTCAGTTTGAATATGCACAAATGCGGTGATCATCGCTAGTTCCTCGCCATAGCATGCAAAAAATTCAGTTTATTTTAACACACTCGCTAAGCAACTTAGGGCAGCAGGCGTAGGCGCTGAATCGTGACGGTTTGCTGCTCAGCACCCGCCACAACCGGATCAAGCCGCAGCATGCCGATTGGGCCTTGCCAAGTTGGGATTTGGCTAAGATCAAGGGTGTAGGTATGCAGCGCTCCATCACCAATCACATCCCATGAGATCGAATGATCTTCGGTTGCACCCTCGCCTGGAGCCATCCAATACAGTTGGCCATGTTGATTTGGCAAGGTGCTGGCCATAGTAATTTCTAGGCTACGCCATTGACTGCTCGCCAGATTAATCCGTGGGCTAAGCAAATGTGGGTCTTGCTGTGGGATAAATGTCCAGCCAGCGCCCCAAGTGCTAGCAGTAATAAAATTCTCGCGCCAGCCCAAACTCCAATTCTGCCAGTGCCAATCAGGCAAGCCTTGAGGAATCGGGTCGAGCTTAAGATAACGCGCATGGGTCAGGGTAATTGGCTGGGATTGGGCTAAAAATGGGGCAAAACATGCGGCAACTGCTGATTGCTCTAGCCCATAGCGTTCGAGCAAAATTGGGCTAGGCTCGACTGCCTGTTGATCAAGCCAAACCGTATAGCCAGCACTGGTGGTATCGACGATTTTAGCGCTAATTTCCAAGCAACCATGCTGCCAATCGCCAGGGCTAACGCTGAGTGGTAAGCTGTTTGGGCGCTCAAATTCATATTCGGCATACAAAGCTTGCAAGCCATTCGGCACGAAATAAAAATCGTTGGACGTACCAGTTTTGGCCAATTCAGTAACAATTTGGCGATCTTGATCGTTGGCCGCAGCGCCATTGGCATAAATTTGCCAGCCATTGCTAAGACTCATTCCAACTAAGGCCAAACTTAGGGCGGGCTGCCACCAACGGCGCTGCGGCAGCTTGATCGTATGTAAACTAAGCGTGATCAATAAAGCCCACGGCGGCAAGCAAGCAATCCAAAATTCAATATTATCTGGCTCCCACCAGCCAAAAAAGAGGCTATAGGTAATGAGCCAAGTTGCGGCCAACACCACTAACATTCGTGATTGTCGCCACATCAAACGCCAACGCCAAGCGATCAGGCCAAGGCTGGCCAGTAACACCGCGCCACCTAACCAACCATGGATGGTATGTTGCCAGCCATTAAGCAAATTGGCAAACGTATTGGCATTGGTTGTGCCCCACAAACCAGTATTGGCATATTCAAACAGCCACTGTTGCACTTGTGGCCATGTGCGGAAGCCACTCAAGCCAAACATCACGATGGCATAGCTGCCACCAACCACCAGCAGCCCAACCATGGCATACTGCAAAAATGCCTGCCAGCGTTGTTGCCAAGCGGTAGTGCCCCACGCAGCGCTCAGCCAAACCGCCAGCACCGGCACAAGCCAAAGGACATTGGTTTGATGAAAAAGGATTGCCGCGCTATGGGCTAGCCCAAGCCAGCGCCAATTGCTCAGTGTTTTGGGAGCTTCGGCGAGTCGAATCAATAAACCAGTGGCAATAATTAAAAACAAACCCGCCAAGGTATAGACCTCGACTTCAACTGCGTAATACCACCAAGCGTAGGCTCCGCCAACCAGCACACTGCCGCTGGTTGCCAGCCAAGGCTGGTTGGTCAAACGCTGAAGCAAACGCCACCAAATGATCACGCCGCTGGCTCCAGCTAATACATTCAACATTTGCAACGGCCCAAACGCCATACCTCGATAGCCTAAACCTTGGCTGAGCCAATAAACAATCTCACCAAGCGGCCCATACAACAAATGATGGGGATGAAACGATTCACGCCATGGCTTGGCTTGCACCGCCGTCGCGTAGGAGTAGGCATCGAAGGTATGAATTTGGGTGAGCGTCAGGCTATAAAGCCCAATTAAGCTCAGCCACGCTAAACCAAGCTTTAATCGAGAATGTTGCTGCATGTGGCTTCCAAAAAGCGAGCTAAAACAATGACACAGCCTGTTGTACAGACTGTGTCATAGTACCATTGAATAGGTGATAGGTTATTTAGTTGTCCACGGCAGATAGGTTTTTTGCTGTGGTGGCGTTACCACAACTATGCCTTGCATACTGCCATGCAAGCTACAAACATAGCTGAAGGTACCAACTTGATCGAAGGTTACTGCATAATCTTGGTTCTGGCTGAGGTTGTCTGAATCCCAAATGAACGGTGTTTGGCTACGAGTCGTGGTGTGGGTTGAAGCATCAAGGTTACGCCACAAGACGCTCGTTCCCAAGGTAACCGTAATTGGGCTAGGGCTAAACCGGAAGTTTTGAATATTGACGGTTTGAGTGGTCGCGAAATCAAAATCTTGGATGACGGTCTGATTGAGAACCACCGTGACCGTTGCCACTTGGGTTTCCAAGGCCATAAATTCGCTAGAAATCGTATAGGTTCCCGGGGCTAAGGCTAAGTTATAATCGCCGTTAGCGTTGGTTTCGGTGGTGAAGTTACCGGGGTTGGCGGTAATGCTAACACCAGCGCGAGCAGTGCCATTGAGCGTTGCATGACCGCTAACAGTACCAGTCACATCGCCAAATTCAAAGTTTTCGGTGGCAACTTGGCCTTTGACAATTGTTACTTGGCGAGTAATCGGTGTTTCATTTGGCACAGTGACGGTTGCGCTGTAAAGGCCTGCTGGCAAGCTAGTGCTATAGACACCAGTGGTTTTGCCAAATTCAACCACGCCAACGCTATTTTCCAAGCGAATTGTCGCTGAGGTTGCTGCCGTGCCATTAACCGTGATGCTGCCTTGCAAGGTTGGAGCAATCGCATTCAGGGCATTGACATAGCCATGACCAAAGGTATTGTTTGGAATGCTTGTGCCAGCAACGCCACCACAAGTTTGGGTTGAAGGCGCAGCAGTAGCGGTTTCTTGCAAGATCGCGCGAGTCAGATCAACTTGGCCCTGCAGTTCTGGGCGAGCCGACCACAACAAGGCTACAACCCCAACCACATGCGGGCTAGCCATACTCGTGCCCGAACTTGAACCATAGTCACTATCACTGCCATTGATGGCCGAACGCACAGATGAGCCAGGCGCAGCAATATCAGGGCCAATCCGGCTGGCACCATTATTGGTAGCTGGGCCACGGCTGCTAAACCCAGAAATTGCCCCAGTTGAGGTATGTGAGCCAACCACAAAGCTTTCAGGATAGATCGCGACTGGCGTGGTGATAGTGGCACAACTGCTACCATCGTTCCCTGCCGAGGCGACAAACATAATCCCTGCATTGGTCACATTTTGAACTGAGGTTTGAATGCCATCAGAAGGAGTATTGGTACAGCCTTCTGATGCTAGACAGCCCCATGAGTTGTTGATAACGTGGGGTGCTTTGCTGGGGTCACCTTGAGCACTCGTACCAGCAGCAGGGAATGGAGCCAGCATCCAGTCGATACAGCGAATGTAGGTTGCAGGCGTACCGTTGCCAGCATCCATATTACGGCAGGCGATCCATTTTGCGCCAGGCGCAACCCCAATTTGTTCACCTGTGCCGTTATCGCCAACCACCGTACCAACCGTGTGAGTTCCGTGCGAGTGATCATCACAAGGTGCGTTAATCGCAATCCCACAGGGGTTAGTTCCGCCTAATGAGGTACGAATACCGTCGTACCAGTTGTAATCGTGGCTGGCAGTTGTACCATCCCAACCGCGATACTTATTTTTCAAAGCAGCGTGAGTCCAGCGCACCCCAGTATCTTCGCCAGCAATCACAATCCCTTGGCCAGTAATGCCTTTAGCCCACACTTCGGGCGCTTTGACATAGTTAACCCCCCAGGTCGTGGTATTGACTGCTTGGGGTGCTGGATTGGTTTCGGCAGCTGGTTTTTCGACCGTGACCACAATTGAATCTTCGATCAATTGCTTGACGCTGGCTTGTTCGGCCAGCCATTGGGCACTGGCTAAATCAAGCGTCGCATACAAGGCGTTAACCGAGAGAAAACCCTCGGATTGAATCCCGCGGTTGCTGAGTTCAGCGAGCAACGGGGTTTGATCGCGTTGGGCTTGTTGGCGAAGAGCAGCAACGACCGCAGCGCCTTTGGCCTCTTTGCTTGCCAAACGATCAGCAAAGTTGGTATCAACTTGGGCTTGCAAAAGCACCAGCGTTGGTACTTGTTGGCCAGCATTCAGCTTTGCCAGCAGGGCTGAATCGGCTTTGCTTGCGAGACGGTCGGGAGTGTTGGCGGAGGCGCTTGGCAGACAAAAGCCTGCTAACACCATTAGGAGGATGAATGGTTTGATCAGACGCATAGGCTCCCCACACAGGTAAAAGATATTAAGGTTGAAGGCAAGTATAGCAAACTTTTGGGCATGGTAAAATAGCATGATGCTGATAGATTGCCCAATACGCTGAATGGAAGTTTATGGAAGATTTTTTGCGCCGAGCAGCGGCGGATTTACATATTGGGGTTGAACAAACCAGCCCAACCACTTGGACACTAACTATTCCTGGTAGTTTGGCGCGAGTTTTTGGTAAAGAAACGGTTTTGGTAACAACCGATAAGCAGGTGGCGGCGCTCGACCCTGATCTTCAATTACTTTCGCCCAACTCATCGTTGACCTTGCGTTTAGCCGAACAACTGCGCTCACGTGGGCGGCCAACTCATCGCGCTCGCTTGGAATGGTATCCCGATCAAGCGGCATTGCTGGCCGATGTGCAGGAAGCTCAATTAATTCAAGGCCCAAACTTGCAACTGAGCGGGTTGCAACAGCACATTGTGTTGCGAATTACCTTTCGTATTCGCTTTGAACGCGAGGTGATTGAGGAAAAAATGGTGGCCTGTTGTGTCGATTATGAAACTGGCCAGGTTTGGCCAACCATCACCGACATTACCAATTTACGCGATCAGCTCACGCCGTTGCCCTCGACTGGCTTGACCGATGAGCATGTGAATGTGGCCTTGCACCATGCCCGCCGCTGGCTTGAGCGCTTGCTCTACCCCCAAAAAGCCCTGCACGAAGCCCAACTGGCCCAATTGCTAGCAGTTGAAAAAGCGCGGATCAATGCCTTCTACGATGCGCTCGAAGAAGATTCGGGCCTAGCGCTCGGAGCCAAAGAGGGCGAATCGAACAAGCAATATGCCCTCGAAGAAGAGCGTAAACGCCTACTCGACGAGCAAGAATATCGCTATGCCTTGTCGTTGGCTGCCGAAACTGTCAGCGTAGCCACAATTCAAACGCCAGTGCTGCATATTGGCAGCAAACACCAACCGCATTTGATTGCGATCTCGCCCTTATTTGAGCCAATGATTCAATTGCCCCATTGCCAAACCTGTGGCCGCCAAGCCAGTTTGGTGGCGCATAAAGAACAACTGGTTTGCAATGTTTGCCACCAGGTGCTGGCCCAATAAGTTTTTCACAGCCCCAACCCCTCTCTGACATGCGAAGAGAGGGGCCACCCATGCCCAATTGCTTAATAAAGGTTAATCAAGAATAGGACTTAAGGCGCTTGCAAGGGCTTACAAACAAAACTATGATACTAGCCAAGCATAGATCCTTTGGTTCTCAGCCTTCTACCCCTTCTATGCAAATCAGTTGTTGTAGCCAACCAGATTGGCATGGTACTGAGCGTTGCAGAAGTAAAGGGGAAGTATGCGTTACACCCAGCCCTATCTTGAATCATTGCGCCCAATTGGCGACCCTGCTGCCGATAACTTGATTGAACAATTGGCAATTAATGGCGATTTAGTGCGGGTCAGCCAAGTGTTACGTCAAATCACCAAAAACGATCAGCCCTTGCCTCGCGATTTACCCCCCATTCTGTTCGATTGGCTCGAACACCATTGCAGCCCCCCTGGTTCAATCGATTGGCAACGGATCAATAATGGCGCAGCATTTTTTGCTCGCTATGGCATGGCGATCACGGTCGTACTCTCAACGGCAGCTTTGGTTGGTTGTTATGCAGCTCAAAAAGGGGTCAAAGTGCTGACCCAAACCCAACGCTTGCAGGCCGAACCCTATCGCCGAGTTACTGAATCGGGCCATTTTGTGATGACGGTGTTACAACCGCAGGCGCTCCAAAGCAATGGGGCTGGCTTGCAGGTAATTCAAAAAGTGCGCCTAATGCACGCCGCTGTGCGTTATCAAATTGCTCACGCTGGCCAATGGCAGAGCGCCGAGCTTGGTGTACCGATTTGCCAAGAAGATATGCTGGGCACGCTGATGGTGTTTTCGTATGGCGTTATTTGGGGCTTGGAGCAACTGGGCTATCGCCTAGCCGCACAAGCTGCCGAAGATTTTTTGTATACTTGGTGTGTGATTGGCGAATTGATTGGGGTTGATCCGGCCAGCTTACCACGCTCGATGGCTGAAGCCGAAGATCTGGCCTATAGCATCTCCAATCGTCAGCATGGCCCGTCTGATGAGGGGCGCGAATTGACCCAAGCGCTGCTAGCAATGCACACTGGGCTTTTACCAGGCCGCTTTTTCGATGGCATGGTTCCAGCATTAATTCATCATCTCGCAGGTGATGAGGTTGCTCGCTGGATGGGCGTGCCGCAAACCCGTTGGAAATATGCGGTACGCTATCTCAAAACCCTCAATAGTGCCATGCGTAGCATCACCCAACGCTTTCCAGCTATCGATGAGCAATTTGATCGACTGACCTTCTTGCTGCTCCAACGTTGGACTGGCGCAATCCATCGTGGCGAACTTAGCGAAACTCTCAGCGAACGCGTGGCCTAATTTTCAACCAAGCCCCAGCCAATGCTACACTGAGACCGATCTGGCTTCGCCACGATTGGTCTTTTTTCGTCCTTGACACAATTCAGTTTACAGTGTAAATTTATTTATAGATTTACACTGTAAATCTATAGAGGTTTTGAAATGGCGCGGACTCGTAATCAAGCACTCAACGATGAAACGATCGTTCAAATTAAGCAAGCAGCCCGCCAACTGATGGCGCAACATGGCACAGCTGGCTTATCAATTCGTGGGATTGCCAAAGTTCTATCGGTTAGCCCACCAGCCCTGTACCACTATTTTGCTAATTTGGAAGACCTGATTACAACCTTGATTGCCGATAGTTTTAATAGTTTGGCCGATACCTTGGATGCTGTTGGGCTTAAATCGCGTACAAAAACCAAGGCTGGGCGTTTGTTGACAGTATTTGAGGCCTATCGCCAATGGGCCTTTGACCATCCGATCGACTTCCAATTGATCTATGGCAATCCAATTCCTGGCTATAACGCGCCGCGCGAAATTACGGTGCCAGCGGTGGTTCGCACCTTTATCACGCCAGTTCGCTTGGCCGATCTCGCGATCAAAGCCGGTGAATCAAGCCTCAACGATTTTCGGATTCCAGCATTTTGTGCTGAGCATATGAACGCCATGATTGCCGAACATGGCTATCCTGTGTCGTTAGAGTCGATGTACCTGATTATGACCCTTTGGACACAAATTCATGGCCTAATTATGTTGGAATTGTATGGACACCTTAGCTCGAATGTTGGCAATGCCGACGCTTTCTATCGCCATCGTGTGATCGAAATGCTGCATACGTTTGGTTTTGACGATCTAACTTAATTCAATTTGGCCAGCACAATCAATAAGCCTTGGCAACGAGGCTTAGGTTGCTGTTGCCAAAATTTAGCAAGGAAGCATTATGACAAGTGAATTACACGTTATTTTTGGCACAGGCCCAATCGGTAAGGCAACCGCTCGCTGTTTGGTCAGTGCCGGCAAACAGGTGCGGATGATCAATCGTTCAGGCAAGGCCAGCCATCTGCCAGAGAGCGTTGAAGTCTTAGCTGGCGATATATATGATCAACACTTTGTAGCCCAACAAGCGCAGGCCGCCACCAGCGTTTACCAATGTGCCCAACCAGCCTACTACGAATGGACCAGCAAATTTCCGGCGATGCAAGCAGCGGTGATCGAGGGGGTGGCCCAAAGCAAGGCCAAATTGGTGGTGATGGAAAATTTATATGGCTATGGGCGTAGCAACGGCCAACCAATGACTGAAACCACACCATTTGCCGCCCATACCCGCAAGGGCAAATTACGAGCGCAATTGAGCGAGCAACTATTTGCCGCCCATCGGGAGGGCAAAATTCGCGCAACCAGCGTGCGGGCCTCCAATTTCTATGGCCCCGAATATCAATTAATGGGCGATCAGGTGGTTAAGCCAGCCTTGCAAGGCAAAAAAGTTAATTTGCTGGGCAAAGCCGATGTTCTGCACAGCTTTAGTTATGTCAATGATATTGGGGCAAGCTTGGCAATCCTTGGCACTGATGAGCGTGGTTTAGGCCGACCGTGGCATGCCCCCAGCCCTGCCGCATTAACTCAACAGGAGTTTGTAGCAATTTTGGCCAAAGTTTTGGGCAAACCTGTTGGCTATCGCACCGTCAATACCGCCATGGTTTGGCTGCTTGGGCGCTTTATCAAAGAATTGGCCGAAACCGTTGAGATGCTGTACGAGTGGCAAGCACCCTTCGTTATGGATAGCAGCGCATTTACCAAAACCTTTGGGCTTGAAGCAACCCCAATCGAACAGGGAATCAAAGCCATGGCCGATTGGTTTCGCAATTAACGTTCAGCAGGCAGCGCAATCAGATCAAAAGGTTGCGCTGCATTGCAAAGCCTTGGCCAATAATTGCTTATATTCAGTTCGCGGAATTTCATAGGCTCCAAAGGTTGCTAGATGCGGCGTGATAAATTGGGTGTCAAGGAGTTGAAAACCACCAGCCCGCAAGCGTTCGACCAAGGCCACCAAAGCCACTTTACTGGCATCGCGGGCTTTGCTCCACATACTTTCACCAGCAAATAAGCCCGCCAAACCCACCCCATACAACCCACCAACCATTTCGCCATCCTGCCAAGCCTCGACACTATGGGCCAAACCACCAGCATGCAATTGACTATAGATCTCAATAAATTCTTGGCTGATCCAAGTTTCATCGCGTTCAGCACAGGCCTGCATCGTTTCGCGAAAGGCGGTATCAAAACGAATTTCAAAGGTTTGGCGGCGAATTGTGCGCTGCAAGGAATTGGCTACATGAAAACGTTCGTCAATTGGAATGATCGCCCGTGGATCAGGATCATACCAATAGATCTGCCCATCCTCATCCATCGGAAAGATCCCTTGGGCATAGCCATAAATTAATAATTGTGGTGAGAGTCGCTTGGTCATGCTATCATGTCTCCAAAAAGTGAGGTCAACCAACCAATGAATACACGACGGGATGTCGCAACCGCCGAACCACAAACAACAACTGATGTCGAGCTAGATTTTATCACGCTCAGCGATGAGGAACTGGAAAAGCCCTATCGGGTTATTTTGCAAAACGATGATATCACGCCCATGGAAGTGGTCGTGTGGGTTTTGGAAAAAGTCTTTGAACAATCGTTTGAACAAGCCAAAAGGATAATGATCGAAGCCCATGTCAAAGGCCATGCCTTGGTCACAATTTTGCCCTTCAAAGAGGCTAGTGCCCGCGTTTACAGCGCCCAAAGCCGCGCCCGCGATATGGGATTTCCGCTGGTGCTTTTTTTGGAGCCAGATTTTTAACCAAGGGGTCAGGGGTCAGGGATTAGGTGATTGGAAGCAACTCTGACTATTTGATGAGGTTTCAATCAACTTACCTCTGACCCCTAATCGCTGGCAACTCCCATTCATCCTTCATAATTCATCCCTCATCCTTGTTTTAAATGTCATAGCATTTGTCACGGCCACGGTGTATGCTAGCCTTAGCATCGCAGTGGAGGACACCATGATTATTCCTTGGATCTATTACGTTCAGGCCGATGAGCAATTATTGGTTGAGAGTCTTAGTCGCCGCTGGACGGTCAACGGGCCACGCCGTTACACTGCCCGACCGTTCGAGCGCATCACGCGGCGCAGTGGGTTGGTGCTTGGGCCAACCGAATATGTCTATGTCACTGATTCGCTGACAGGCCAAGAACGCCTTGAGCGCGGTCCCCAACTGTTCTTTCCAACTGCCTACGAAGAAATCGGCACAACCCAACAAGCACTCCCGCTCAAGAAAAATCAATATGTACGAATTTTAGATCGCAGCACGGGGCAGTTGCGAGTTGAGCGCGGCGAACAAAGCATTTATCTCCAGCCCAACGAAAGCCAAATTGGCAATATCGAGGCTGGCTATAATATCGATGAACATCACGCGGTATTAGTCCGTAGCACCACCGACGGCCAATTAAACCTGATTACCACGCCCCAAGTGTTTATCCCCACTGCCGAACAAGAGGTGATTGAGCATCGTCAACGAATTTTGCTCGAAAATCATGAAGTTGTGGTGATTAAGGATCGTGATGGGCGCTATCAGTTTCGGCGTGGTAGCCAACGCGATCGTTCATTCTTCCTCGAACCCTACACCGATTTGGTAACCTTTCGCTGGTCGTCGGGCTTGCACAAAGATAAACGTAATTTGATCATTACTCATTTAGATATTCGGCCAAAATTTATGTGGTATGCCTTCGAGGCCCGCACCCAAGATAATGTCGAAATTATGATCGATATTACATTTTTCTGGCAGTTGGCCGATGTTGAGGCCATGATTGTCAGCACCGATGATGCACCAGGCGATATTTGCGCTCATGCTCGTAGTGCAATTATCCAAGCAGTTTCACAAACTAGTCTTGAACGCTTTTTGGCCAATTTCAACAGCATCGTGCGTGATGCGGTGATTGTGCCCGAAGATGGTTTTTATGCTGAACGTGGCGTGAAATTACATTCAGTCGAAGTGCGCTCAATTACCTGCAAAGATGCCAACACCCAGCGCGTACTCCAAGAAATTATTCAAGAAACCACCAATCGGCTCAATCGCTTGCAAAAACAAGAGAGCGAAAACGAAATCAAGGTCAAACAGCTCGAAGGCGAAATCGTCGCTCAAGAAACTCGTAGCCGTTTGCTTGAATTGCAACGCCGCATCGCCCAAGCCGAAGCTGAAACCCAAGGTCTAGCCGAAGCCGAACGGGTTCATGCCTTTATCCAAGGGCTGGGAGCCGAATTGCCAATCAGCGAAAAACTAGCAATTTTCAATATTTTGCGTCGCCAAGAAGCGATTGCCAGCCTAAGCCAAGGCAAAGCGCAGTTGTATCTCACGCCTGCTGATATCAATCTAAACCTAGAACATAGAAGTTGAGGCGTTAATACAGAAACATAGAGCATTTGTAGGATTCAGGGGCCTGCGATCAGGGGTCAGGTCATGGTTGGGCGAGATCATACACAGATGATCCCTAGCCCCTGAATCCTGCCCCCTTGCCCTTCGTGTCCTTCGCGTTCTTCGTGGTTTCATTCCGCATGCACTTCGTGGCTCAAAAATCCTGCCAACATCCATTACACTATAGCCATTGTTTTGAGCAAGGAGGCTTGAACGCTATGATGAAGGCAGGATTTTTTCGCCAACACGGTGGGCTAGAAGTTTTAGAATATGGTGAGCTAGCAGAGCCAGTAGCTGGGCCAGATGAAGTTTTGGTGCGAATACGCGCCGCTGCCCTAAACCACCTTGATCTGTTTGTGCGCGAGGGCTTGCCTGGCCTAACCTTGAGCATGCCGCATATCGGTGGCTGCGATATTGCTGGCGAAATTGCGGCAATCGGCGAGGGCGTAACTGGTTGGAGCGAAGGCCAGCACGTGGTCGTCAATCCCAATATTTGGTGTGGCACATGCGAATATTGCATTGCTGGCGAAGAAACCTTATGCGATCGCTATGGGGTAATCGGCGAGCACCAAACTGGTGGCTTGGCTCAATATATCGTTGTGCCAGCCCGCAATCTCTATGCCATTCCTGATGATTATTCGTTTGAGCAAGCTGCCGCTGTGCCATTGGTTTGGATGACCGCTTGGCGAGCATTGATTGGGCAAGCTCAGTTACGGGCAGGCCAAAGTGTGCTGATTTTGGGGGCTGGTGGCGGCGTGGCTAGTGCTGCAATTCAAATTGCCCGTTATGCCGGAGCAACGGTCTATGCTGCCTCGCGTTCGCCCGAAAAACTAGCGCGGGCCAAAACATTAGGGGCCGATTACGTGGTACGATCAGATGGCGATTGGGGCCGCGATATTTGGAAACAAACCAACAAACGTGGAGTTGACGTAGTATTGGAGAATGTGGGTGCAGCTACATGGGAAAGCTCGTTGCGCAGTGTCGCCAAAGGTGGCACAGTGGTAACCTATGGCGCAACTACAGGCCCAATCGTCAATATCGATATTCGTAAACTTTTTTGGCGACAATTTAACCTGATTGGTTCGACCATGGCCAATAATCGTGAATTTAACACGATTATGCGCTTAGTATTTTGGGAACGTCGTTTTCAACCATTAATTGACAAGGTGTTTCCACTGAGCGAAATTCAAGCAGCCCAACGCTATCTTGAATCAGCCGAGCAATTTGGCAAAGTCGTGATCGCAATACCCTAGAATACAGCCAAACCCAAGCAAACGAGCAAGGGGTCAAGGCTTGGAGCAATTAATTCATGGCAATCACAATCGAACATGTTCGCGTTTTAGAAGGCCCAAACATCTATTACCCTCAAGCTGGGGTTGCTGCAACCTTGCAAGTTAGCCACGATCTGCGCGATGAAATCGGGCGGCAGATCAAAACCTGGGCCCAAGCAGTTGGTTTGATCATCGGCTATTTACGCATGAAAATCGAGCCAGTTGATGATCAATGGCAATTAAGTTTGAGTTTTACCTGCAATCATCCCCAGCTTGGCGCAGCCATTTTGCAGCATGCCGTCGAAGATATCCTAGCCGCCGAACGCCAAGACGAAGATTGGAATCACGACGATGCCTTGTTTGATCTGCGTCGCCAACGCATGCGGATCGATCCGGTGCTGCCGTTGTTGCAATTACGGGCCGAAGCTCAAGGGCGGGTGCTACCAGTGATCGCGGTTGGCGATGGTATGTTGCAAATCGGCACAGGCAGCGGTGGTTGGCAGTTCGACCCTGCTCAACTCAGCCTTGGCTTTGCTATTAACCCGCCATGGGAGCAGATTCGCAGTGTGCCATTAATTGCGATTGGGGGAGTTGGAGCCGAAGTAGCAGCAGCCCAGATTGCCCAAGGGTTAACTGCGGCTGGCTGGCAACAGGTAGTGCATATTGCCAAAGGCGATTTTGCTAGCGTGCGCCAAGCATTTCTCCAGCCCAACGCCGAGTTGTTTGTGGTTGCCTTGGATCATCTTGATGCGGTCGAACGTGGTTTAGCCTTTAATCGCTGTAGTATTGGGGTGGTGCTGGGCATTAACAATTTGCCTGAAGCCCAAGCCTTGGCAGCGGGGTTGCCAGCCCTAACCGCCGACGAATTGGGCAACACCGTTTTACTTGCCGACGATCAACGTACTGCTGGATTGGCGCGGCGCACGGCGGCCCCAGTTGTGCAACTACAACGCACCCACGAACCAGCTAGCATTCAACAACCCTTATTGGCCTTAGTCGTCAATCAATTGCAACAATTGCTCGACGCTGGAGCATTTGATTAACGCGATTAAGCTAGGTTCAGTAGCAATAGGCTATGGGCTATGGGCTATTGGAATGTTGTTTTTGATCCACGAAGGGCACGAAGCTCACGAAGCTGAGGCTCTTGGCTATTGACGTTTGGCTAGCGGAACCAATGTTAGGATTTTAACCACGCTCCGCTAGCCTATAGCCTCACCCTTTGCTCCGCCGCGTTAAATTTCATCCCTCATCCCTCATCCCTCATCCCTCATCCCTCATCCCTCATCCCTCATCCCTCATCCCTCATCCCTCATCCCTCATCCCTCATCCCTCATCCCTCATCCCTCATCCCTCATCCCTTATATGTTCTATGCTCTATGTTCTATGCTCTATGGTATGATGGCGCAAATCGATAGCTGAGAGCCAGCCCCCGTTTTGGAGTGCAAGGAGGCATTGCAATGCTACGTGGCCTGATGATGGACTATCCGCTGACCGTTGATCGGTTGCTCGACCACGCTTATAAGCTCTACCCCCACAAACGCGTGACAACTAAGCAACCTGATGGCTCACTCCACCGCTATTCGTTCGCTGATCTCTACCACCGTGTGAAGCGCTTAGGCAATGTGCTACACAAACTTGGCATCAACCAAGGTGATCGCGTTGGCACGTTTGCTTGGAACAATTACCAACATCTTGAGCTTTACTATGCAATTCCTTGTGCTGGTGCGGTCTGCCATACCTTGAATATTCGGCTTTCAACTGAGCAACTGGCCTATATCATCAATCATGCCGAAGATAAGGTGATTTTTGTTGATGCAACCTTGCTGCCGTTGTTCTCCAAGCTTGCCGATAATATTCCTGCCGTCGAAACCATCGTTTTGATCAATGCCCAACCTGGGATCGAAACACCCTTCCCGAATGTGTTGCATTACGAAGATTTGATGGCCCAAGTCGAGGCTGAATTCGACTGGCCGGTAACTGACGAGCGCCAAGCCATGGGCTTGTGCTATACCAGCGGCACAACCGGCAATCCCAAAGGCGTGTTATATAGCCATCGTTCGCTCTATTTGCACACGATGGGCGAAAATCAAGCCACGGCCTTGGCCTTTACTCCCGATGATATTGTGATGCCGGTTGTGCCTCAGTTTCATGCGATGGCGTGGGGCTTGCCCTACTCGGCCATGTTCGCTGGCGCAGATTTGGTAATGCCTGGCTTGCACTTGAATCCAGTGGCCTTGGCCGATTTGATTGCTGACGAAAAAATTACCTTCCCTGCTGGTGTGCCGACCATTTGGACGGCGATGTATCAAGAATTACGGGCCAATCCTCGTGATTTTTCGCATGTGCGCTGTTTGGCCGTTGGCGGTGCAGCCATGCCACGCGGCTTGATCGAAGCCTACGAACGCGATTTCGGCGTACCAGTGCTGCATGCTTGGGGCATGACCGAGCTTTCGCCCTTGGGCACAATTTCCAGCCTACAACCGCAACATCGCCAACTAAGCGACCATGAACGCTGGGATTTACGCGCCAAACAGGGTTATCCAATCGGCGGAGTCGAATTGCGGATCGTCAATGATGCTGGTGAGGAATTGCCGTGGGATGGTACAACGGTCGGCGAGTTGCAGGCGCGTGGCCCATGGGTTACCGCTGGTTATTACAAAGTTGAGCCGACCGCTGAGCATTTTACCGCCGATGGTTGGTTTCGCACGGGCGACGTAGCCACGATCAACCACGAAGGCTATTTGGGCATTACCGATCGCACCAAAGATTTGGTCAAGAGCGGCGGCGAATGGATCTCATCGGTTGAGCTGGAAAACACCTTGATGGGCCATGCCAAAGTGACTGAAGCGGCGGTGATTGCGATTCCCGATGAGCGTTGGAGCGAGCGCCCGTTGGCCTGTGTGGTGCTGACCAAAGATGCAGGCGAGGTTGAACCAAGCGAACTCTTGGAGTACCTTGAGCCGTTGGTGGCTAAATTCTGGCTACCTGAACGAGTTGTATTTCTGAGCGAAATTCCTAAAACCAGTGTGGGTAAATTTGATAAAAAAGTGCTGCGAGCACGTTATGCCAACGGCGAATTAGGCTAATTAAACAAAAACAGGGCGGATGCAACATCCGCCCTGTTGATCTATTGGTTGGGGTTTAACAGACTGTTTCCCCAAAACATGCTTCGAGGAGGCTACGAACTTGGGTTTGATGTTGCTGCCACCAGCCACGCCCACCCAGCACTTCGACAACCGTAATAACCTCGTTTAGTTGATAACAGGTAGCCTCAATTCCATCCGAGCGCACAATCGAGATGCTATGCTCATCGGTATTAGGCGAAATTTTGATTGTATATGTTTGAGTTTCAATTACCATGCTCATTTGTTTACTACTACCCTTTCGTGAGTGCTATTCACCTTTACTCCCCTGATGGTTGGAAACGTTTTCTCAACCAGAAGGACTATGGTTTTAGAGTACAATTTCAAGTTAACCAACTAATTTACCCAATGTGCTTTCGTTGTAAGTAGAACGTTTTGATAATGGCCAACGTTCCTAGAAAATATGCTTTATGCTACTTTTTAACATTGCGCTAACAGTAGTTACTGGTTGGTCTAGGCTAACGTCAACCATTCCAAGGATAAATCTATGCCGCACTTTCCCAATTATTTTCTTGGGGCAGATCAACCACTGCCTCGCACATTGCAGGCACTTGGCACAATGTTGGCAACGGTGAGAGCTTTCGGTATGAGATTGCCAACACGCTAGCGACGATTTGCCCCCAAGCATAATGGTTAGCTTGCCAACGATCGCTATCACCTCGATCAAAGCAAGCAAATATCGATCCATGGCTATGTATATATGAGTAGGAATTTTAGGCTACTAATGAGGGGGATTTAGGGTGAGGAGCCAAATTTGATCCACCAAGGGCACAAAGAGGCACGAAGGTAAGGTTAGGGGCTAAGGGTCAGGGGTCAGAGATCATCATTAACACAGAGGATCAGAGCACGTTGGCTATAGGCTATCGGATCATTTGCAATTTCAACCAATCTTCCAATAGCCCATAGCCTATAGCCATATCCTCTTCGCGGTTAATAATGTATGTTCTATGCTCTATGCTCTATGTTCTGTTTATTGCCCCAAAATCAAAGCAAACATCAATGGTGCAACAATTGAAGCATCGGATTCGACAATAAATTTAGGCGTGGTTGGTTCTAATTTGCCCCAGGTGATTTTTTCGTTGGGCACTGCGCCTGAATAAGAGCCGTAGCTGGTCGTTGAGTCACTGATTTGGCAAAAATAGCCCCACACTGGCACGTTGCCCATTTGCATATCTTGGTGCAACATTGGCACAACACAAATTGGGAAGTCGCCAGCAATGCCGCCGCCAATTTGATAGAAGCCAATTGAATGAGTTTTGCTGATTTCGATATACCATTCGGCCAAATAGGCCATATATTCGATCCCAGTCCGCACAGTGTGAATATTCTTGATTTCGCCTTGGATACAGTGAGCTGCATACATATTGCCAGTCGTTGAATCTTCCCAGCCTGGCACGATGATTGGCAGGTTTTTCTCCATCGCGGCGTACATCCACGAATCTTTAATATCGATTTGGAAATATTCTTCTAAAACGCCTTTGCGCAAAATTCGATAGAGAAATTCGTGGGGGAAATAGCGCTCGCCTGCTGCATCAGCCGCTGTCCATTCATCGACCAAGGCGCGTTCCAAGCGGCGCATGGCTTCTTCTTCGGGAATACAGGTGTCGGTGACCCGATTCATATGGCGAGCCAACAGTGCAGCTTCATCATCGGGCGTTAAATCGCGATAATGCGGCACCCGTTCGTAGTAATCGTGAGCCACTAAGTTGAATAAATCTTCTTCGAGGTTGGCTCCGGTACACGAAATAATTTGCACTTTATCTTGGCGAATCATTTCGGCCAACGAGATTCCCAATTCGGCGGTGCTCATCGCGCCAGCAAGGGTAATCATCATTTTGCCGTTGTTTTCAAGGTGGCGCACATAGGCATCGCTGGCATCGATCATGGCTGCCGCGTTGAAGTGGCGAAAGTTATGGCGCAAAAAATCGCTAATAGGAGTCGTGCTCACAAGCTACCTCTTTTGTTGATAAAGCAAATCTTAAGGCGCTAGATCAAGCCAGCGCCGCCGTCTATTGTACCGCAGGCTGAGGCTTATTGCGCTAAAACTAAGGCAATCCGTTTGCGATCTGGGTCGATTGATTGAATGCTAACATCAACAATATCGCCAACACTCAGACTCAGGCCACGGGGAATTTGCGAACGGTGCAATAAGCCATCGTGCTTAACCCCCAAATCGATAAATGCGCCCCAATCGACGACATTGCGCACCGTGCCTTTGAGCTGCATGCCTGGCTGCAAATCTTCAAACGCCAGCACATCGCTGCGCAAAATTGGTGCTGGCACATCCTCGCGTGGGTCGCGGCCTGGCCGTAGCAGTTGATCAATAATATCGCTCAGGGTTGGTACGCCTGTGCCCAATTCCGCCGCAAGGCTATGCAATGGCTGATTTTTCAAATCTTCCAAGCGTTTGATCCGTTCGTTGCGGCCTGTTTTGGCGTTAATATTCAGCTTGGCCAGCAAATTACGGGTAACCGTATAACTTTCGGGGTGAATCGCACTGGCATCCAAAGCTTCATCGCCATCGCGAATCCGCAAAAATCCAGCGGCTTGTTCAAAGGCTTTTGGCCCAAGCCCTTTGACCTTTTTGAGTGCTTGGCGTGAACGAAATGGGCCATTTTCCTCGCGATGGCTGACAATTTGAGCCGAAAGTTTGGGGCCAATCCCCGCAACATAGCGTAAAAGTGCAGGCGAGGCGGTGTTGACATCAACCCCAACATTATTAACTGCGCTCTCAACCACCCCATCAAGCGCATTGCCCAAGGCCGATTGATCAACATCATGTTGATACATGCCCACGCCAATTGCTTTTGGCTCGATTTTGACCAACTCGGCCAAAGGGTCTTGCACCCGCCGCGCAATCGAAACCGCGCCGCGCAAGCTGACATCGAGATCAGGCAATTCGCTACGGGCAAGGCTGCTGGCGCTATAAACACTGGCTCCAGCTTCGCTGACAATCAAATAGTGCAAGCCAGTTTGGTGGCGAATCACATCGGCGACTAATTGCTCAGTTTCGCGCGAGGCTGTGCCATTGCCAATCGCAATCAAACTAACGGTATAGCGTTTGATCAACGTTTGCAATTCTTGAAAAGCCCGTTCACGCGCTGCCGCGCCGCTATGGGGATAAATTGTGGCAGTCGTGAGCACATTGCCAGTTTGGCCGATAATCGCTACTTTGCAACCAGTGCGGTAGCCTGGATCAAGCCCGAGCACCACATTGTTGGCGATTGGTGCTTGCAACAACAACGAATGCACATTCTTGGCAAAGACGGTGATCGCATGGCTTTCGGCTTGCTCAGTCAGGGCGCGGCGCACATCGCGCTCGATGGCTGGCAAGAGCAAACGCTCAGCACCATCGTGAATTGCCAAACGCAGTTGCTCGGCCCAGGCTGAACGCTGATCAAGCGGAAAATATTTGGCAACTACATCAAACCAATCACGTTGATCCATCTGAATTTTGAAGCGCAAAATATGTTCGGTTTCGCCGCGATTGAGCGCAAGCACTTGGTAGGGCTTGAGGCGGCTGGCCGTGCTCTCAAATTGATAGTAGGTTTGATATACGCCCTTGCTATCCTCGGCATCGGCGATTAACTCGCTGCGAACTACGCCCCAACGCAAAGCCCGTTCGCGAGTTTGACGGCGCACCTCAGGATGATCGCTGATCTGCTCGGCCACAATATCGCGTGCTCCCGCCAAGGCCTCTTCAATGCTGGTAACCTGTTCGTTGAGAAACTGGCGAGCGGTGGCATCAATCGGGTCATTCGGCTGCATTTGGATAATGTCAGCCAAGCCTTCGAGGCCACGTTCGCGGGCAATGCTGGCGCGGGTACGCCGTTTGGGCTTGAAAGGCGCATACAAATCTTCGAGGGTGGTTTTATCAGTAGCGGCGGCCAAGGCTTGAGCTAATTCATCGCTCAAATTGCCTTGCTCGCGCAGAGCACTCAAAATTGCCTCGCGCCGTTCATCAAGCTCGCGTAAACGGGCAATTTGGCTTTGGATGCTGCGTAATTGTTCCTCATCCAAGCCACCAGTTTGCTCTTTGCGATAGCGGGCGACGAACGGCAAAGTATTGCCTGCATCGAATAATTGAATCGCAGCGGTAACTTGCTCGGCACGCACCGTCAAGCTTTTGGCAATTAAATAGGCATAATCCATGGAAATTCTCAATCTAGCTAAACTAAACGAATGTTTTAACCACGAAGAGCACGAAGAACACGAAGTGGGGATTGATCGTTCTATTCGATTTTAGTGGCAATTCAAACATTCAACGATTTTAATTCGTGTACTTGGGATTCCTTGTGGTTAAATTTCATCCCTCATCCCTCATCCTTCATCCTTCTCCCGATCCCCAACCCCCAACAACCGATCCCCAATTAATCCTATTCAGGGTTGAGTTGTGGGCGAACGAAGGGATTGCTGAATGTTACGCCCCAAATATTGCTGAGCGCTTGGCCTTCGACCGTAATCTGCACCTGTTGCACACTGCTGAACGAAGTTAATGCCAATACTAAGGCATCAACTGCCGCACGCGGATTGCTGGTTTGGCTGAATTCAGCGCTAAGATCAAGCTGGGCAACCCCATCAACAATCACCAAACGTCGCACTTGGCTGGTGCTCGGAATGGCACTACTAACAACATGACTATAGCGGCCAGCGCCGCGAATAAGTTCATCAACGGTAGCACGGGCCTCAGTTTTGGTGCTTGGCACAAGCCGCATCACCCGCACCCAACGGCCACTACTTTGCTGAAAATATAACGGCAAGAACGAAGTTGTGTTAAACTGACCACTTAAACCCTGCGGATTATCGGGGTTGACATTGGGACGATAGCGCAAGCCACCCAAATTCTGGCCTTGGACTTGAATTTGCACCTGCGTAATCTCTGGTTGCTCAGTCAAGGCCAACACAATTGAACGCAAGCCTAAATCTTCTAGGCTTGAATTGCCAAACGTCGGGATACGGTTAAAATTAGCGCTAGCAATACCGTTGTTCAAGCGTAGCCCAAGTAATTGAGTATCGCTGGGCAACAAACTACGCAAATCGCTACGTGCACCTTGAATTAACTGTTGGATTGCGGCAGTCCGTGGCTGACGAGTTGCGGCAATCTGGCGCGAGACTGGCACTAACACTTGGCCAGTGCTATCGGCAAAAAACAAGGTTAATTGATTAACCTCGCGACCGCCAGTTTCCTCCGTCGGCTGAGCAGTTGGCTCAGGGATCGGTTCAGGCGTTGGCTCGACAGTCGGCTCAACTGTCGGTTCGACGGTTGGCTCAATGGTTGGTTCAACGGTTGGCTCAACTGTCGGTTCGACGGTTGGCTCAATGGTTGGCACGGCAGTTGTGGCAATTGGCGATAAGGTTGGCTCGAAGGTTGGCAGATCGGTGGCAAACGGAATGCTAGGAGTAGCAGAGGCTACAATCACATCTTCAGTTGGCGGTACAATAATAAAGGTTGGCGATGCAAGAATCACCTGAGTGGTTGCAGAAGCCGATGGCGTAGCAGAGACCGAGGGAGTAACGGTAGTGGTTTGAGCAATAACTTCGGCTGTTTGAGTTTGACGAACCGCTGCTGTGGCAAAGGCATTTGGCGATGGTGAGACCGTTAATGTTGGGCTATCGGATGTTGGCTGAAGCACTTGCGAGGTAGCGCTAGGGATGGCTGGAGTATCGGGGTTGCTAAATAAAACAACGCCGCTAATCGCATAGGCCACAATAATTAAGCCAAGTAGGCCCACCAAGGTGGCATAAATGCGGCGATCGCGGGTTGATAAACCAGCCAGCCAGCCGCGCCAACCACCCACCGCAACTGGCGTAGGCGTGCTGACAACCTGCGCAATCGGCAGATCTTCACCTGCATATAATGGGCAACGCACATGGTTGCTGCTTAGGCAAAACGAGGCTTGGGGCACTGGGATGTCGTGAGCCTCTCCGGTCATGTAGCAGCGGTGCTCCGGCGTAGGACTCGCGAAACGAATCGCACGATTTTGTTTAAGGCCCACATATGGGCAGTGATGCACTGGTTCCACGACGTTCCTCGTTCAAGCTCAACAAAGGCTTCTGACCGCCATTATACTCTACCAACCCTTGCCACAGAAACAGCGCTTGATTGCAGAAAGGTAACACATGCGGGTTCTGGTTCTTGCTGATATTCATGCTAACTTAGCCGCACTGGAAGCTGTTCTTGGAGCAGCAGGCGAGGTCGATTCGGTTTGGTGTTTGGGTGATACGGTTGGTTATGGGCCTCAACCAAATGAATGTGTTGCGCTCATGCGTGAACGCCAGCAAGCGATGTTGGTCGGCAATCACGACCTTGGTTGCCTTGGCACTATTCCCTTGACCAATTTTAATCGTGATGCGCGGATTGCCAACGAATGGAATGGCTTGCAATTAACCGAGGAGCATCGCGAGTTTTTGCTGAGCCTCAGCCCGATGCAACAGGTTAATGATATGGTTACCTTGGCACACGGTAGCCCACGCGACCCGGTTTGGGAATATTTACTCGATACCGTGGGAGCAACCTATTCGTTTGATCATTTTAGCACACCGATTTGCTTTGTGGGCCATACTCATCAGCCAGTAATTTTTACTGCTGATATGCTTGGCGATCATTGCACTGCGACGATTCCGACTGATCAATTGGTGCTCAAGCTGCAACCCGATAAACGCTATATCATCAATGCTGGTGGGGTTGGTCAACCCCGCGATGGCGATGCTCGCTCTGGTTGGGCAATTTATGACGATGAGCAACAAACGGTCAGCTTCCATCGCACAACTTACAATATTCGGCGTACCCAAACCTTGATGCTTGAACATGGCTTGCCCAATATTTTGGCAGCCCGTTTGAGTTTTGGCATGTAGCTATTTGCCCACACTTGGCAAAAAGATATTGGTAATCGGAGTCCAACTGCGGGTTTCAGCGAGCGCATTCGTGCCATTCCAGCCACCAATGCTATAAATATCCCGAGCGTTTGAAAGCACGAGGTGTTCGCTGACAGCATGGCCGGTGCGCAAATCGGTTGCATTCCAGATATTGTTTTGCAATACCAAAATAGCTTGGTCGCCCTCAGCTCCACCCACCAAATAGATCTGATTGGTGATATAAACCGCGCCAGCGTCAATCCGTGGGGCTGGCAGATCGGTTAATTTTTGCCATGTGCCAGTTTGCAAACGCCAGGTTCCAAGGCTGGGGCCAGTTGAGGTTTGGCCGCCGATCAATACAACATCGCCGCCACTTTGGGCGATAGCTGCATCACGCAAGGCCAATGGTATGGCTGGGCCTTGGCTCCAGCTTTGGGTATCAGGGCTATAAATAAAGCTGGTATCGGCGATGATCCCCTCGTTCTCGCCGCCAAACACATAAACTTTGCCATCGATCGCGGCAATCATGGCATTGGCGCGTGGGGCAGGCATGGCTGGGCCTGTTTGCCAACGATTTTGGGCTAGGTCAAAAATCTCTAAAATATTGCTAGCAGCACCATTTTTATCGCGGCCACCTGCTACATAAATTTGGCCAGCAATCTGCACTGCACCACTAGAGGCCACCGCCGTTGGTTTGGTCGCCAACTCACGCCACGCCCCCGTCGCCAAATTCAATTGACGAGTATGCGCCACCACGCCAGTATCAGTGTTGCCGCCAATTACAATCAAACTATCGGCTAGAAAAACCCCGGCATGTTGGTAGGTTGGCTCTGGCAGCGCGGTCAGTGGTTGCCACACATTGCTCACAAGCGTTGTCGCAGGCTGGGTAGTTGGCGTGATGTTGCCGCGCACGACAAACCAGCCAATTGCCACAACCGCTACAATCAGCCCAAATAGCACACCCAAAATCGCCAAAGCATAGGCTCGGGGAATTGTAATTTGATTGGTTGGTTGGGTGATCACTGGGGTAATCGGATCGGGCACTGAGGTTGTGATCGGCTGCGTTGTGCTGGGAAGCTGCATTGGTTCAGGCGCGATTGGCTCATCAATTGGAATACTGACGAGCGGCTCGCTCTCAGGAATGCTCTCAGGCTCAGGCACTGGATTTGGGGTATTCAAAACCTCGATCAGGCCGCGCCGTACAGCCTCAAGTGTCGCCTCAGCCCGTGATAACACCCCCAGCTTGGCGTAGATATTGCGAATATGCACTTTGACTGTATTGGGGCTGATGACCAGCGTATTGGCAATTTCGTTATTGCTTGCCCCCAGCGCGAGCTGGCGCAAGACCTCGATTTCACGCTCGCTGAGTGGTGATTGATCAGACATATTCCTCAATTCCTGAGCCAATTCTCCATCCATTGCATGGTAGCTGAACGCCGCAGCAAAGTCAAAGGTTTAATCAACAATCAGGGGTGGAATGCGGCCTAGGCTCATTCCTACCCCTGATTAAATGACGTGCCAGCGTTATTTGGTTGGCTGTTGGTCTGAATCGGTTAGCGCTTCGGTTTGATCATCATCAGGTTGCTCAGCGTCATCAAATTCATCATCAACTTGATCATCATCAGCCTGATCGTCGTCAAATTCATCACTATCATCGTCATCAGTATCTTCATCATCGTCATCGTCATCAGCTCCGCCCAAACCAAGCGATTGTTTGGTCATCAGCAAGGCGGTGCGGCCACGCAGCATCAAATCGTCAAACTTCGATGGTTCTTTTTCTTCGCGTGGCAACACTGAGATAAAATGATTGAACAGGTAGCTATTTTCACGCACAAACTGATTCAGATCAGCTTCAGGATTGCGCAATTGCCAATCTTCCAAGCTAACTGCCAAGAATTCACTAAGTTTCTCTACCGTGTCGGGCGTGGTTTGAGCCGCTGCGCCAGCAATGTAGTATTCTTCGCCAACTGGCACAAGGTGGGCAAAAATCAGCTCATTTTCTTCCAAGCGCTTGGCGGCAGCATGGTCACGCAAGGTAAAGGTTTCTTTGGTCAAAACCTCTTGAATCAACGCGCCTTTGCCCTTGATAATTTCTGTAATCAGATAAGGGCGCAAGCGAATGCCAGCCCAAGTTGGTAATAAATTCAGTTCATGTTCGTCAAGCTCAAGCTCAGCTGGCGGATTAGCGGCGATCCGTTCGACCAAGGTTGAGCCATCGTCGCCACTTTGGGCATCGAAGGCCAGCCAAGTCAAAAAGCGCTCTGAGCCACGATCTTCCAGCTCATCAAGCTCGCTCATATCGGCGGCAGTGTAGCGCCCGCCCCAATATTGCTCAAACAGAGTAGGCGTGCTAGGAGCTAATTCTTCGCTTTGGGTGGCCTCGATCAATTTAGGAAACAACCGATCTTGGGCACGGCGTAATAAGCGTAACTGGTCTTCCTGGGCACGGTCAGCTGCTTCATGACATTGCTTATATTTTTTGCCACTGCCACATGGGCATGGGTCGTTGCGGCCTACTTTTGCCATGGAACTACTCCTAGATTATGCTGCTGAGGGCATGCTAAAGATAAAGGTACTGCCTTTGCCAGGCGTGCTATCAACCCAAATTCGGCCACCATGAGCCTCAATCACCTGTTTGCAATAGGCTAGGCCAACCCCGCCGATGCGTTGTTCGCCAACCTGCTTGCTGAAGCGATCAAAAATGCGGCCTGCTAGTTCAACCGGAATACTTGGGCCTTGGTCGGCGATCCGTACTTGGGCATTGCCGCCCGTGTTGCTGACTTGCACCCGCACCGTGCTATACGCTGGGCTGCGACGCAAAGCATTATCAAGCAAGTGGCTCATCACCCGCCGCATCTTATCGGCATCGAAGGCGAGGCCACCACTATCAGCGCCATACTCCAACACCAAGTTGATTGCCCGTTGTTGGGCTTGCGGTGTTGATTGGGCGATGCTGCCTTCGATCAATGGGCGCAATGGGTTAGCCAAACGATGCAGGCTGTTGGGGTCGCCATGCAAACGGCTCATTTCCATCAGGGTATTGGTTAGCTCAACCAAGCGCGAGGTTGTGCGGCGAGCGGTCGATAAAACCCGCTCATTGCCATCGCCCAAATCGCCAGCCAACAAGGTATCTTGGGCTGCCAACACCGAATTCAGCGGATCATGCATATCTTGCACGAGGAAATCGAGCAATTGCGAACGCATTTCTTCAACTTCTAATTCGGTGGTTTTATCGTGGAAAACCCCAACATAGCCCAACACACTGCCTGCGCTACTGCGAATTGGCACTTGGTTGAGACCAATCACGGGTTTGCGTGTGCCTTGTTGTTGCTCAAAAACCACGCGTTGGCGTTCGCCTTCACGTTCGTTGCTGATCACCCGCAAACGGCCTGTGTTTTCTTGGCTCCACTGGTTGAGCGCTTGGCCTTCGAGTGTGCCGCCAAACGCTTCATTCAACAATTGGCGGGCAGCAGCATTGGCCTGCAAAATGATGCCATTGCTATCGGCCAACACCACGCCATCGCTCGCTGCGCCCAGCACTGCCGCCAGCCGATCGCGCTCTTGCACCAACATTTGGGCAGCGCGTTCGACCCGCTCTTGCTCTTCGCCAAGTTGCTTGTTGAGTTGGGTGGTTGATTCATGACCGACAGTTTGCTGGCGATCGAACGCTCGGAGCGCTGCGCTACAAACCAAGGCAAAAATGCTGATCACGAGCACAAAGGCACTGAGCAAGCTCCATTGAATTAACTGGTTGGTGCTTGGTTCGGCGGCGGCAAAATAGGCGGCGGCCCATAAACTCGCTAAACTAACAACCGTAACAATAGCAGTGTGCAAGGGGCGCAAGGTCAGCGCGGCACACAAAACCGGCAGGGCAGCGCTAATAATCGCCAATTCGCGTTGTTCAGGGAAGACCATGGTTGCGCCCAAAGCAATGCTGAGCGTGCCAACGATTAAGGCCCAACCACTCAAGGGCAAGCGCCGACGCAGGCCAGCAATTAGGCCAACCAAGGCGGCCAGTGCGCCAACTCCGCCGGCAATCGCCCCGATCAGCATCGTTTGCGGGCCAAAATTAAGTCCGCTCCACGCTGCCAGCCCTGCACCAAGCGCCAACACCACCAAGGCAATTGGCAACAACAACCGACTTAAGGGCGAACGTGGGATAGTTATTGCAGCTGTTTGACTAGGCTGCTCAGTAATTGCGACGCTTTCAGTCATGAGCCAATCCTCAATCCATCTAAGCTAGGGCTGCCCAATTATACTACGGTGTGACGTTATAGCTGTAATTGGCTGCTTCGGTTGTACCTTGAGTTGTGGCATTAACCACCAAAACCGCTCGCCGATTGGCCGGAATCAGCCAACGCGCCTGGCCATTATCGGTTGGAATTGAGACAACTTCAGCAACTCCAGCTTGATCATAGAGCACCGCCGTGAGCACCCAACGCTGTGCCAATTGATTACGAACTGGCACAAAACCAGCCCCAACCCATTCAGCCGTTACCCCATCGATTGTCAGATCGCTCAAGGCTAAACCAGCAGCATTATACGCTTCATCGTTGATAACCCAAAATCGCAATTGAATTTGTTGGCCCGCCCATGGCCCAAGATCAACGCTTTCTGCTTGCCAGGTGGCTTGTTGGCCTGTCCAGCCAGCCCCAATATTTAAGCCAACCGGATTGGCTCCAGTGCTGGCTTGGGTCGCAATTGCTTGCCATGTTTGGCCGTTATCTTGCGAGAGGCTGAGATAGGCATAATCATAATCTTGCTCTAAATCAAACCACCGTTGATAGCTTAGGCTGCTGCCCGTGCTGGGCACTTGAATTGCTGTGGTGAGCGTGCTGACCCGCGCATCACCGCGACCGCTCCACCATGTGGCGCTACTTGTCACATCGGCGGCGAAAATAGGCACTGTGTTGTTGCCCTGCCATTCGAGCGTGCGTTCGCTGCTAGAGCTATCAAAGGCCAAATAATCGCTACCAAATTGCTGAATGCTCAGGTTTTGCTCACTGCCCTGAGCTGGCTCTGGCAACACAGTGCGGGGTAGATCATAGCCATAACGGCCATCAGCCATATTTGGATCATTCACCAAATTGGCAACCGCCCATGCCGCAAACAGCTGATCAAAGCTGGTTAAATCAGGGTAGCGGGTAGCCATCAAACTGGTAATGCTGGTCAAATTATCGCCAGCATCAGCTGCCGCCAAGGTTCCCATCGGCAAGCCGTCGAGTTGCTGATCAAGGTAACCGAGGAACAGCTGAGCCGCGCCATAATGTTTGAGCGCGGTGCCAGGGCTGCTGGCCCATGCATTGAGTTGGGTATCCGGTGAGGCCAGAAAATCGAGTGCCAAGCTATCGTTGCCATAGCCTGAACGATCTTCGCTCAACATCGAAGCGCCTTCGTTGAGCCAAGTGGCGGGGTGGCTTAGCACATTCCGATGTAACAGATGCTGCATTTCGTGAATTAACGTGGCGACATAGCCAAAATCGCTGGGTGGCATGGCCGCAGCGTTAATCACCAACATTTCGCGTTCGTTGGAATATGGATTGATCGCTTGGGGCAATTCGTTATCGCTGGCGTAATAGCCGCCCGCCCCACTGACCGCAGCATTCAAGACCGTTACGGGCACTTGGGGCCAAGCTTGTTGGGGATACCATTTGGCTAGTAAGGGCCAACCAACCTGTTCGAATTGCTGAGCAGCATTAATCAGCGCTTGTTGCTCAACCGGCAAATCATCGGCGACATAAATTAATAAGTGGGTGGTGCTGAGTTGAAGGGTGGCACTGATATTGCGCTGTTGATTGCTGGTTAAATCGGTAACCCAAAAGCTGCGGCGCTCGTATGGTGGGGGCATTTCCAAACGCAATGGTTGAGGTTTTTCGCTAATCAAGCGCCAATCAACGGCAAGTTGGGCTAAATCGCGCTCAAGCCCTTGTTGGCTGGCTCGTTCCACCGCCGCTTCGTCGGCAATTATTGGGATGCTTGTGGCCAATGCTTGAGTCGGGCTGAGAGTTTGAGCTGGAGTTGGCAAGCTTGGTTGAATTGGAATTTGGGTGCTGGTTGCCGGTGCGGTTGCGCTACAACCCACCAACATCCAGAGCAAAAGGCAGATTCGCCAGCGACACATACCATTATCCTTATCGCAATTTTGCTATCAGGATAGCACAGAACCTTGGTAGACATGGCATATATTGCCATCTATAATCGCAGTATCCTCCGTTAGCCAGTTTATTGAAGGAGCGAAGCCCATGAAACAGTGGATGAGTCGGATGTTGTTGGGCGTATTAGCAATTGCCTTGAGCGGTTGTGTTGCCTCACAAGTCGAAACCACAATCAGCGGTGATGGCAGTGGCACGAATACGTTTAAAGTAGGTATGGATGCCGAAACAATGGCCATGATGTCAAGCATGGGTGGCACCGAGGGCGAAGATCCCTTTAAAAAAACTAAAGATGATGTTTCAGGTTATCCAGCTGAGTGGAGTGCAACCACCAGCGATTGGAAAGAAAAACTTGGTGAAACTGAGTTCCAAGGCGTACAGGTCAACATGAAATTTGCTAATCTTGCAACCTTGAACGAGCAGTTGAACCAATTTTTGACTGACTCAGGTAGCAGCGATAGCCCAACTGGTCAAGCACTATCGAATCTTAAAGTAACCGATGATGGCGAAACCTTCACCGTATCAGGCAATGCAGTGGCCACCGATTTGGCTGCTGCTGCCGAGAGCGAAAGCTCTGGCATGCCTGGCATGGGCGATTCGTTGAAAAAGGCCGTGATCGTTTGGCAAGTAACTTTGCCTGGTGAAGTGAGCAGCGTTGAGCCAGCCGAAATTGCAACCGTCAATGGCAGCACGGTTACTTGGAAAATTCCGGTTGATAAAACTGCCACCTATACCCTCAAAGCAGTTTCAACCAAGAGTGGCGGCGGTGCTGGCGGCAGTAATTTGCCATTGATCCTTGGTGGCGTTGGCTTGTTGGTAGTCTTGGCTGGCGTAGGATTCTTCGTGATGAGCCGCCGCAAAGCTGCTCCAGTTGCCGCTGGCTATCAACAATATGGCGGTCAAACCTACGACCCCAATGCCCAACAAAATCAACAACAAGGTTATTACGATCCAAACAACGACCCTAACCGCAAACAATAATTCAATTTGAAACCTTTTGAGCCAACACTCCGTCTTTACGGCGGAGTGTTGGCGTTTTAGCTAGCAAAATTGCGGTACGATGATAGTGAGCGATTTTTGATCAACGGAGGCTACTGTATGCGTTATTGGTTGTTGCTTCTCGGGCTAGTGTTGTTGAGTGGTTGTGTGAGTCAGCAACAACAAACTGAATTTAATGCCGATGCCAGTGGTGTTTATGAAATCCGACTAGGGTTTTCGCAACAATTTCTCGATTTTGCCGAAATGGGCGGGAGTGGCTCAAGCACCGATGTGCTCGATGATGCGCTCAGCGAATTAGGCTCGATCGCCGATTTGTTGCCTGCTGAATGGCAAGCCAGCAACGAAAATTGGACCAGTGAAGATGGTCAATATCGGGGCACATTAATTCGCATGCAATTTCGCGATCTGGCGATGCTCAAAGATCAATTGACCAGCAGCGAATTAAACGAACTTTATAGTTTGGTGCGATTTGAGGATGTGGCAATCGAGCAAAATGGCAATGAAGTTTTGCTCAAGGCAACGGTCAAAAATGGTGAAAATTCAATGTTGGGCAGCCAAGAATCAGGCGAGCTGTTTGGCTCAGGCTTGGTTGCTAGCCCCACCACCAGCTGGACAATTCGCTTCCCCGAATCGATTAGCAGTTGGAACGAGCGCGAAATTGCCACGCTCAACGAGCAGCAAACCAGCATCACCTATGATTTCCCCTATCCTTTGAGCCGCGATTATCAGCTTGAAATTGTGGGGACGTTGAGCGCTGGCGTGCCGCAATGGGCTTTGTGGGGCGTTGGCGGTTTAATTGGGGTTGGGTTAATCTTGGTCGGCACCGGCTTTATTTTGAGTCGGCGCAAAACCAGCACCCAGCCTTATGATTTGGTGCCTGCTGGCCCAAGCAGCGGTTACCCAACCTACCAACCCGGCAGCCAAACCACTCCCTTAGCAACACCTAGCTATCAACCCAAGCCTGAAAACTACCAACCAAATGATCAGGTTGCCGCCTATCAGCCTAAACCTGAAAGCTACCAACCAAGCGATAGCGTTTCGCCGTATGCACCAAAACAAGCGCCAACCACCTCAGTCCAAGCCAGCAATAGCTACGAGCAGCCAACCACATTTGGTTCAGCACCGAGCGAATTTGGTGGCCGCACGCCAACTCGTTCGCTGGGAAGTTGGCAAGATCCCAACGATGAACCTCAGAGTCGATAAGGCGCATGCGGCGCTGCATTCGGTTTATTCAGCGTTTGAATTTGATTAATCGCTGCTAGCGGCCCGATAATCACCAATTGATCGCCGCTGCTCAAGCGTTCATCGCCGCGTGGGCGTAAATCTTCGCCATTGCGCCCACGCCGATAAAGCACCGAAATATCGTGCTGATTTTCAACCGTCTGGATCAAGCGTCCATCAAAAATGCCATCGCGGGCTACCGTAATTTCCACCGTCGAGAGCAACTTGCCTGCCACATACAAAGCATTGGTAATGCCACGACCCAAAGCCGCAGCGGCCAAGGTTGGGGCGGCCAGTGCCGAGGTGCTAAATGCGGTCTGAATATGAAAGGCTGAGCTAAGTTTGCTGGCCAATGAATCGTTAAAAACCCGCATCACAATATGAATATCAGGGTGTAACTCACGGGCGGTCAAGGCAATATCAAGGTTGGTCAAATCATCGCCAGTAACTACGGTAAGCGAGGTGGCATGGCGCAAGCCTGCTTCGTGGAGCAACTCTGGCTGACGAGCATCACCAATAATCACTGGCACATGTTGGCCCATGACCAATTCGTGAAACGGCCCATCGTTATGAGCATCAATCACCACTACATCGCAGCCGCTGGCCAGCAATTGCCCAACCACCCGATAGCCAATTTTGCCCAAACCACAGACGATAATATGATCACGATAGGTTGATGCTAACGCCATTTGCCAAGCCTCCCGCCGATTGCGTTTATCGAACAGCAAAATACCCATATTGAGCGCACCTCGCGCCAGCAAAATAATATTCAAGGCTGGCGCGAGATAAAACAACACTTGCAGCCACCATGGCTCTGGTAGTGGCACGGGGTTGAGCGTCATTTGGCTAAATGCTTGATACAGCGCTTGGTTAAAAGCCAAAACTGGGCGCGTGCCTGCCCAAATTGCCAGGGTAAAACCCAACCACAACAAGAGCCATAAGCCCAGCCAAATCCCCGAATCGCGAAACACAATCCAACCATCGCGCAACGAGGCCGCGATCAGTCTTCGCCAACGCGCTTTGCGACTAGGGGTTTTGGCTGGTTTCATGCTTGATACATTGCCTCGCTCGCTCCCTCACGCAGTTGTTGATCAGCCTGTTGAATTGTGCTAGCTGTGCCAATCAAGGTTAATTGATCAGCTGCTTGCAATTGGGTTTGGCCATCGGGCACAAATAAGTTGCCCGCCCGCCGAATTGCCACAATCAGGACATTACTTGGCAAATTAAGCTGCTTCAACGGCTTGCCCACAACCCGCGGATTGGATACTTCAACTTCGTAAATACTTTGGTCGGCTTGATGACTTAAGAGCATGCTCATGGCTGATGGGCCTTGAACCAATTGGGTCAAAGCATCAACCGATGCTTGTAAGGGATTCAAAACCGTAATACCAAGATCGCGCAAAACACTGCTGGTACTCTCATTTTCAGCCCGAGCCACAATTGTTGCAACCTTGAAATGCGAACGCACCACTTGACTCACCAACAGATTGAGTTTATCACTCGGGGTCAAGGCTACAACCGCTTTGGCCCGTTCAACGCCAGCTTTACGCAATACCTGCAGATCAGTCGCATCGCCAGTGATTGTGCTAATACCATGGTGGCGCACCCGATCGATCAACTGCTGATCGGTATCGATCACGACTACATCGTGATGTTGGCTATGCAGTTGGCGGGCAAACAGCTGGCCCAAATCATTCGCGCCAATAACTAAAGTGGTCATCGGTTCAACTCCTAACAAACGGGCAAACAATGGGGTGGTGAAGCTTTGCAACACAACTGTGCCAATCACGGTCATAAAGACCAAGCCAATCAACAAATTGCCCCCAGCAAATCCGGCTTCTTCCAATGAGATCGCGGCAAAAGTGGCGACCGAAGCGGCGACAACTCCGCGTGGGCAAACCGCAGCAATAAAGGCTCGTTCGCGCCAGGTTAAGGTTGAGCCAAGCGTCGAAGCAAAGACACACAGTGGCCGCACCACCACAATCATCAATACAACCGCCAACACACCCCACCAGCCAAGCGCTGCCAAATCGGCAAATTTCAAACGAGCTGCCAGCAAGATAAAAATAATCGTAATTGCCAGCATGGTTAAGTCGCCCTTGAACAGAACAACTTCTTCTTCGTGAGGAAAATCAATATTGCCAACCACAATCCCCGAAACTGCTGCTGCCGCAATGCCAGCTTCATGCGAAATCGCTTCAGCAATAATAAAGATCGCGATTGCGCCACCCAACGCGCTCAAACGCGTCGTTTCAGCATTGAGTTTCGAGCCGATAAAGCGCAATGCATAGGCCAAACCAATGCCGCCAACCAAGCCAATCAACGAGCCAATCAGCAAGCGTTCGGCCCAATCGAAGGCTCCACTAATCGTTGTGCCGCTGGTAAGCAAAACATCGAGCACGACTACCGCCAAAATTGCCCCAACCGCATCAACCAATACGCCTTCAGCCTGTAACAACACTTTTAAGCGTTCTTTGGCATTGCTACGTCGCATCAAGGGCGTGATCACGGTTGGCCCAGTCACGCTCATTAATGCTCCAAACAAGGTGGCCAGTGGCCATGATAAGCCGGCCACAAAATGCGCTACCAAGGTTGCACTGCCCCATGTCACCAAGGCTCCAACGCTCATCAACATTTGCAATGGGTAGGATAAACGGCGCAAATCGTTGATATCGAGCACCAAACCACCTTCAAACACAATAATCGCCACAAACAGCGGAATCAACACCCGCAGCCCAACCCCTAAAGCCGATGGATCAACCAAACCAAAAACTTCGGGGCCAACCAGCACTCCCACCAACAGCAACAATACAATCGATGGGATGCCAATCCGTTCGGCCAGCACGAAGGTGGCGATCCCAAAACAAATCACCATCCCCGCCATCAACAACAAACTATGTGCATCCATACAACTCCTTTCTGTGCGCCTTGCCACATTGACACAAACCTAAGCTATGGTATGCTATTATTGTTAGGTTTGTCGTTTAACTTAGTTAACAAAAGGACCCAAACCATGGCGCGGATTTACGAAAACATTACCCAACTTATCGGCAACACGCCGCTGGTGCGCTTGGGCAAGGTTAATACCACGGGGGCGACGGTATTAGCTAAGCTTGAGTTCTTCAACCCAGCCAGCAGCGTCAAAGATCGGATTGGCTTGGCGATGATCGAGGCAGCGGAGGCCGCCGGTCTGATCAATCCAAACGATACCACGATTATCGAGCCAACCAGTGGCAATACCGGAATTGGCCTAGCGTTTGTGGCTGCCGCGAAAGGCTACCGCATTGTGCTGACCATGCCTGAAACCATGAGCTTGGAACGGCGCAAATTGCTCAAAGGCTTTGGAGCCGAATTAGTTTTAACGCCAGGCTCCGAAGGCATGCCCGGGGCAATTCGCCGCGCCGAAGAATTGGCCGCCGAAAATCCAGGCAGTTTTATTCCCCAACAATTCAAAAATAAAGCAAACCCAGCAATTCACCAGCGCACTACCGCCGAAGAAATTTGGAACGATACCGATGGTGCTGTCGATATTTTGGTGGCTGGGGTTGGCACTGGTGGCACAATCACCGGGGTTGCCTCGGTGCTCAAAGAACGCAAGCCAGGCTTTAAGGCAATTGCGGTCGAGCCAACTGCCTCGCCAGTACTTTCTGGGGGCAAAATGGGGCCACACAAAATCCAAGGAATCGGCGCTGGTTTTGTGCCCGATGTGCTTGATACCAGCGTAATCGATGAAATTATTCAAGTTACCAACGAACATGCTTTTGAATGGGCACGCAAATTGGCTCACGAAGAAGGCTTGATGGTGGGAATTAGCTCAGGGGCCGCCGCATGGGCCGCCTTGCAAGTAGCAGCCCGCCCCGAAAATGCTGGCAAAACGATTGTCTTTATTGTGCCAAGCAACGGCGAACGCTACCTGAGCACGCCATTGTTTGATGCTGAATAATCCGTAGGGGTCAGGGGCTAGTTGTCAGGGGTCAGAGCGCATGAGGCTATAGGCTTTAGGCGATGGGCTATCGGAGAGTCGTTGAAATACCATAATACTTTCCCTATAGCCAACAGCCTATAGCCCAATATCTCATATCCTTTGCAGTTCCAAACTGATCCCTAGCCCCTGACAACTGATCCCTAAAAATTCAACACCCTCAGCACCGAACCATGCTGAGGGTGTTGGATTTTTAGCAATTCGTGCAACTAGGCGGCTGGCGGAGGAGCTTCGTCGCCGTCGATGCCCAATTTATCTTTGGCAGCTTCATACACATCGCTGGCTTTATCGCCGACGACTTCGGCAACATCACTAATTTTTTCGGCAGCTTGTTCGGCTAGATCGCCCGCTTTTTCAGCGGCATCGCCGATAAATTCACCAACCGACTCGGCGACATCCTTGGCTTTATCAACCAAATTTTCGAAAAACCCTGGTTCATTATCAGTCATGGGGTTTCCTCCGAAATGCCACGTGGTATCTACCACGATCGCTTGCTTAGCTCTATTGTAGTAGATTCAGGCCAACTTACAAGTAGCAATTTGGTTCCATTCTGCTCAGATCGAGCTAGCTTTGGCCTGCTGTTCGCCCAACGATGGTTGGTTTGGCACACGCGGCAAGCTCAACGAGATAACGGCTGTGATTGCGCTCAGTAAGGCCGCTGCCCATAAACAGCCCGCCAACCCATAGCTTTGATACAGCAGCCCTGAGAGAATTGTGCCAAGCAGGCGGCCCAAGGCGTTGGCCATATAGTAAAACCCCACATTCAAAGCCACATCGGCTTGGTCGGTGTAGGCTAAAATCAGGTAGGAATGGACCGCCGAATTCAGTGCAAAAATAAAGCCAAAGCCAATTAAGCCGACCACAACCACAACTGCCGATTGTTGGTTGATTTGTACAACACTGGCAATCGCGGCCATAATCAGCATCAACAAGCCAGCCAAAATTGTTGCCGCCCAGCCGTTGGGCGTGGTTTGCCAGCGGCGGGTTATCTGTGGCGCAAGCGCTTGAATCAGGCCATAGCCAATCACCCATAAGGCCAAATAACCGCCAGCCTGCCAAAACGACCAACCAAGCACTTCACTCAGAAAAACTGGCAAGCCAACCACAAACCAAACATCCCGCGCTGCAAATAAAAAACAGCGGGCCGCCGAAAGCAGATTGATCGCGCGGCTTTTGGCAAAGAGTTGCTGCCACTTCGGCTTGGCTTTGCTACGCCCCAAATCGTGTTGCAAAAAGATCCAGGTGCCAATGGCTGCCACGGCAATCAAACTCGCAAGCGCGGCGAAGGCACTGCGAAAGCCAATTGTGCTCAGCAATAGGCTGCCCAAGAAAAAGCCCACGCCTTTGAGCGCATTTTTCGAGCCAGTCAAAATGGCTACCCATTTGAATAAGGTTGATTGAGCATCTTGAGCCACCAACATTTTGATGCTGCTCTTGGCGCTCATTTTGGTCAGATCTTTGGCGATACCTGAGCCAGCTTGTGCCAACATCACATATGGCACGCTGAGCCAAGCACTGGGCACAACCATCATGCCCAAAGCGATAACTTGTAACACCAAGCCAGCATGTAAGGTGCGATTCAGGCCAAAGCGTGCGCCCAGCCAGCCACCAAACAAATTGGTAATCACCCCAAATACTTCATAGAAAATAAAGAGCGCCGCCACCGCCAAGGCACTATAGCCAAGTTGATGAAAATGAAACAGTACCAACATGCGCAACGCGCCGTCGGTCAAGGTAAACGCCCAATAGGCGGCGGTAACAATCGCATACTCTTTGAATTGTTGCTGCATGGTTGGCTCCTAGCCCGCCTGAAGTTGGGCGACCTTAGCGGCTAGCTCCAACATTCGATTCACATAGCCAATTTCGTTATCGTACCAAGCCATAATTTTCAATTGGGTTTGGTTGGTAACCGTCGTGAGCGCTGCATCAATAATCGCCGAACGTGGATCGCCCTTGTAATCAACTGAAACTAAGGGGCGTTCTTCATAGCCCAAAATGCCTTTGAGCACTCCACGACTGGCCTCAGCCAAAGCCCGATTAACCTCTTTGCTCGTGGTTGGTCGGGTCAATTCAAAGACACAATCGGTCAGCGAGGCATTCAACAAAGGTACGCGAATCGCCACGCCATCCAAACGACCCGCCAATTCTGGAAAGATCATGCCAATTGCGCTGGCTGAGCCTGTGCTGGTAGGAATCAGCGATTGGCTGGCGGCGCGGGCGCGGCGTAAATCTTTGTGCGGCGCATCGATCAAATTTTGGGTGTTGGTCATGTCGTGAATTGTGGTGATCATGCCATGCTTAATGCCAAACTGTTCATGCACAACTTTGACAATTGGCGCTAAACAATTGGTGGTGCACGAGGCGGCAGTTAATAAACGATGCTGCTGCGGATCATAAAGCTGATCATTAACGCCCATCACAATGTTGAGTGCACCCTGTTTTACGGGCGCTGCAACGATCACAGTTTTGACTCCAGCCGCAAAATAGCCTGCTAGTTGTTCGGGGCTACGAAATTTGCCTGAGCATTCCAGCACCAGATCAACCTCATGGCTAGCCCAATCGGTTGCTTCAATTGCCGCATGATTACTATAACTCAGGCGTTGTTGATCGATGATCAGGGCTTGGGCTTCGGCCTGCACAGCTTGGCTCCAGCGGCCATGAACTGAATCAAAAGCCAGCAAATGGGCAGCGGTTGCAGCATCGCCCTTAAGTTCGTTGATATGTACCCATTCAAATCCTGGGCGATTCCAACCAGCCCGTAATGCGAGCCGCCCCATGCGCCCAAAGCCATTAATACCGATTCGTAAGGCCATTATTTGCTCCCTTCGCGTTGTTGACGTTCGATTGTGGTCAGCAAAAAACGAATACGGGTCATCAGTTGCTGGGCGGTGGTTTCAATTGCGGCGGCTTGAGCCAGCTCGCTGGTTTCACGCAACGGGTCGGCAAAACTCCAGTGCATGCTGGTGGGATGTCCAGCCAGCGTTGGGCATTGTTCACGCGCACGATCGCAGACCGTAATCACATAATCGAAATCTTGCTCAAGGTAGGGCTGGAGTTCCTTGGAATACAGGCCAGCACTGGCAATCTTTTTTTCGGCCAAGGTTGCCAAAACCAAAGGATGCACCTCAGCAGGTTGGGTTCCGGCGCTCACAACATCGAGCATGGAGCCGCCAAGATGGCGGGTAATTGCCTCGGCTAATTGCGAGCGAGCACTGTTGTGGGTACACAAATACAAAATCCGCACTGGTTTGCTAAGTTGATAGGCTTGGCTAGTTGATTTACCAGCAAATGGATCAAGATCAGGGTGGAGCGCTTGAGCACTCGCTTGATAGGCCGTTTGCAAGGTAGGCAAATCGAGATGGTAATAGACATCACGACCATCGGCTTCGCTACGCCGTTCGATCACCAAGGCTGCTTCACGGAGTAGTCGCAAATGATAGGAAACCACATTCATCGGCGCTTGCAAGGCCGTCACACATTCATGTACCCGATAATCGCTATGGACTAAAAGTTGTAACAAACGCCAACGCAGATCGTGCGCTAGCAATTTGAGCACAGCAGGTGGTTCAAGCCCAAGGCTTTGCATAACAATACTCCAAATCAAAATGCTTCAAATTATTTTGAAGTATATTTGAAGCGTTATAAAAAAGCAAGTTTGCATTGTGATCCACGAAGCGCACGAAGGATTGAAACCACGCAGAACGCGAAGATCGCGAAGGATTATTATTTTAGCCACGAATTGCACGGATTGCACGAATTATGCTTCTCGTCCCCAATGTGTATACTACCTTCCCTCAGCATTGGCTGGCCCTTCTTTTGCCTTTTGCCTTTTGCCTTTTGCCTTTTACTTTCTGCCTTTTGCCTTTCCTATGCTACTCTGTGGCATGCGAATTGCCGCAGCGTTTGGCGAAAAACAGCTAGCAGAGGAACTCTATGCTCGATTGGATTCAACCATATTTACCACCTGTCAATAGCATTTCTTACTATATCTTGCGGGGCACACTGACATTTTTGCTAGTGGCAGTCGCCGCCCGCGCGATTAGCATTATCATTCGACGGGCCTTTCTTTCGAATGCCCAATTGCTCCGCCATAACCTCAGCGAACGCCGCCGTAAAACTTTGCGCTCCTTGGTTTCGTCGCTGACCAATGGCTTGGCGATTTTGATCTCGCTGTTTTTGATTATGGGCATGTTTATTCAGCCAAGTGCCTTATTTACCTTTTTGGGCTTGTTTAGTGCGGGCTTGGGGTTTAGTGCGCGGCCTTATGTCAGCGATTTTCTGGGCGGAATTACGCTGCTGTTTGAAGATCAATTTGCCTTGGGCGATAAAGTGGAGATTGGCGATCGCCAAGTGGTGGGGTGTGTTGAACGAATTAGTTTGCGCATGACCTATATTCGCGGCGAGTCGGGCGAACTGTGGCTGGTGCCCAATGGCGATATTCGCACCATTCGCAATTTTACCCGTGGCAAATGGTCGCCAGCCAGCATCAAATTGACCGTGCCAACCACCAAACTTGATGAAACCATGATCGTGCTACACCAAATTATCAGCGATCCAGGTGATGATGTGATTGAAACACCCGAAATCATCAGCGAAGATGGCGAAATTGGTGCAGTCACGACCACGATTACATTAAAAGTTAAGGCGCGTTACAGTATGGCTCCGGCAGTGCGTGAGCGTTTGATCACTCAACTTCAAGCGGCGTTAACTGAGCACCATGTGTTGGCTGCGGATGAAAATCGGGAATAGCATCGCCAGTTAAGGCATCGTAGGAAACTGCATCGGCAGGCTCACGCAACAGCGATTTGACCCGTGGCCAAAAACCACGGAAAAACTCCGAGCGGCGATAGCGTTGCAAATCACGGCCTGATTCCCAAGTACTCCAGGTTGCAAAGGCGGTTGGGTCGCCAGTTTCACGTAAAAGCGATAAGGCCAAACAGCCTTCTTGATGGCGAATTGTTGGCTCACATTCAGCATAAAATGCGAGAAATTCTGCTACATGTTCGGGTGCAAATTTTAACCGAACTAAGCGCACAACCATTGGCGTAGCTCCTTATTGGGAATTGACACAAAAAGAGGTGGCCGTAACCACAACGCTATCTTAGCATGCTTAGCCCGCATCCAATGCAAAAACTGCACCATCGTAGGCGATCAAAACTTCGCCCTTAAAAATTGTGGCAACTCGTGCCAGCACCTCAGCTTCGGGGGCGGTATTGATCGGGCTGTAGTGGGTCAGAATCAGGCGTTGCACCCCAGCATTTTGGGCGGTGGTAGCGGCTTGCTCAGGCGTTGAGTGGGTATCGAAGGGCGTTGAAACAGTACATTCATGAATTAAGGTATGCGCATGATCGCTTAATTCAACCAGTGCCGTGCATGGCCCACTATCAGCGCCATAAACCAAACTGCTTTGGCCTGATTGATCGATCCGCAAGGCGAGGGTCGGGCGGCTATGGTAGGTTGGGGCTGTAGTGAGTGTCGCACCGAGATCGAACGGTAATTCAACCTTGCCACCAGCATCATCGAGGGTTTGAAATTGAGGCTTAATTGCATGAATGCCTAAATCGGCGGCTTGCACAACCGCCTCAGCTGTAGCAATCGTGCGCGAATTACCAAACACGAGCAATTCACTGTTGTGTTGCGCCAGCCACAAATGCAGCAACAAACTGGGCAAGCCCATCAAGTGGTCGGGGTGATTGTGCGAGATGAAGATTGCGCGGAGTTGACGTGGATCAAGCCCATATTTGAGCATCCGGCGATACGGGCTACCGCCACAATCGAGCAACACTAAGCCAGCCGCGCTTTGCCAAACATAGCCACTATTTTCACGCTCAGCATCGGGAAGTGCCGTGCCAGAGCCAAGCACAATCAAATTACTCATGCGGACCTCCTTTGGTCGTGCAATATACGCAGATAGCGCAGCAATTAGTATAATAGGCCATAAAAGACCCGACAAGGGTGCAAAACTCACATTTTGCAGCCACTATAGGAGCCAGTATGGACGCACTCTCTGCAATGATGCAGCTTTGGTTGGGTGGGTTATTGGTCGCGTGGGCACTGGTGTTGCTTGCTGGATTTGTGCTCGGCAAGTCGAATGCTGAGGGCACGCGCCGCATGACGCTGTGGGGTCGTTTGGGGTCGTCGGCAATTTTGGTGGTAGCAGCCTGGAGTTGGTGGTGGCAACTGCATGCGCAGCATAATCTGACGGCCTTGTTACTCGCGCTGGGCATGAGCTTGGGCTTTGTGGGCGATTTATGTATGGCCCAAGTCTTTCCGCTTAAAAATTATGTCTTGGGTGGCATGAGTGCCTTTGGGTTGGGCCATGTAGCCTATATTTGGGCTGGCCTACGCATCGAAAGCTTCAATGTGCTGAGCTGGTTGGTTTGGCTGATCGTGGGGGCGCTTGGCTGGTTTGTGGTAGTTTGGCACGATAGCTCGCGCAGTCGTTTACATCAAGTGGCCTTGCCCTATGCGTTGTTGCTGGCGAGCACGACAGGCATTGCAACTGGTGTAGCCTTGGAGCAACTGCCAATGTTGACGTTTGCGATTGGCGCAGCCTTATTTTTGCTCAGCGATTTAATTTTGGCAACCCAGTTGTTTAATGATGCCCGTTGGCACGGGATTGGCGATGTGGTTTGGTTTACCTATGGCCCAGCTCAAGCCCTAATTGTCTATAGCATGGCTTGGTTGCTCTAGCAAACAAGGATTTTAATGATCTAGCTACTAGGTAGGAGGGCAAACAATGCTGGGATTTTAATTGATCACCACCCCTCCGCCCCGCCTCAAGGCGGGGAACGCAGGGTGTTTTCATCCCCCTGCACCCCCTAAAGTACAATTTTTGATAGACAGCCATCGGTGGCTGCATCAGAAACCAATGTTCTAATACAAACGACAAAGCCACAATTGCGGCTTGTGGCTTCTTCGCTAATTGACATTTGGCAGAACGTGCTACAATGATCATGCTCTCGACCAATTTGGCGGGAAGCAACGATGGTTTTTCTGGTTTCAAACACCACTTGGATCGCACCCGACCGAGATGGTAAGTACACAGTGATGTGCTTAGTTGTCCTCGGCTGACGCGATTCGGCGTTGCGGAGGTTTTTTTATGGCTTTTTCCGCTCGACCGACAGTCGGCATTTTTGGCGCAGGCAAGGTTGGCACTGCCTTGGCCTTGGCCTTACAACGCGCCGATTATTCGATTGTCGGCGTTAGCTCCCGTTCAACTGCTTCGGCTCAGGCGTTAGCCCAAAGCCTTGCATGCCCCGTGCTCGTACCCAACGAATTATTTGCTCAAGCTCAATTGATCTTTCTGACGATTCCTGATGATCATTTAGCCACTACCGCCCAAGCCTTGGCTGATGCACTCGGCCATAGCGCTGGAATTGTGGTGCATTGTTCAGGAGCCTTGACTAGCGCCGTTTTGCAACCATTGCAGCAGCGTGGTTGGCAGGTTGCTGGTTGCCATCCATTGGCTCCCTTTGCTAGCCGCACAACACCTTTGCCCCAAGCAATTACTTGGGCAATTGAAGCTGAAACTCAGTCATATACCGTGCTGGCGGAATTAGTTCAAGCAGTTGGTGGCATTGCTCGCCCAATTCAAGCTGAGCATAAGGTGCTTTATCATAGCGCGGCGGTGCTTTCGGCCAACTATGCCATTATGCTGGCAGCCCGAGCAGTCGATTTATTGCAACTTTGTGGTTGGTCAGGCCAAGAAGCATTACAAGCACTCGTGCCTTTATTGCGCGATAACGTTGAAAATTTGGCTCGCGTCGGCCTGCCCCAAGCATTAACTGGCCCATTGGCTCGTGGCGATTATGGCACGGTCGAGCGCCATCTCCAAGCCTTAGATGCCAATGCCCCGGATATTGCCAGTTTGTATCGCGCCTGCATCGAGGCGACTCAACCGTTATTGAGAACATAGAGCAAAGAACATAGAGCATAGGAAGTAGGGGTCAGTGGTCAGGGGCTAGGGATCAGGGAATAAGCATAAGAGCATAATCAAGCAAAGCTGTGGCTAAAAACTTAACTTCGCGCTCTTCGCGTTCTTCGCGGTTTCAGCCCTCTATTTAAATTATCAACCAAGCAAAGGAGCTACCATGCGTACACAATTGAGCGATATTCAACGGATGAAAGATCGGGGCGAACGCTTGGTGATGGTTACGGCCTACGATTACACCAGCGCCCAACTGGTCGATCGCACCGATATTCCCTTGATTTTGGTCGGCGATTCGCTGGGAATGGTGATTCAAGGCAATAGTTCAACTGTGCCGGTAACCATCGATGAAATGGTTTATCACACCAAAGCTGTGATGCGTGGCAGTAGCAAAGCGCTGGTTGTTGGCGATTTACCATTTTTGAGCTATACCAGCCCTGAGCAGGCCATCCAAAATGCTGGTAAATTGATGCAGATTGGTGGTTGTGGCGCGGTCAAGCTCGAAGGTGGCGTGAATATGGCTCCCACCGTGCGCCGCTTGGTCGATTTGGGCATTCCGGTGATGGGTCACTTGGGTTTTACCCCGCAATCAGTCAATCAAATTGGCATGCGGGTGCAGGGCAAAACCGTGGCCCATGCCCGTCAGTTGCTCGACGATGCCTTGGCGCTTGAAGCGGCTGGAGCCTTCGCAATAGTGTTGGAGTTAATTCCAGCAGCCTTGGCTAAAGCAATCACTGCTCGCTTGCATATTCCGACGATTGGAATTGGGGCGGGGGTCGGTTGTGATGGCGAAGTGCAAGTTTGGCACGATATTTTGGGCTTGTATAGCGATCATCTGCCGCGCCACACCAAGCGCTATGCCGATTTGGGCAGCACAATTGAGCAAGCGCTGAAACAATATGCCCATGAAGTCCGCGAACGCAGTTTCCCAACTGCCGCTAATAGTAGCGTGATCGATGCCAATACTTTGGCCGAAGCATTGGGCGAACAAACGGTCAGCGTTGGGGCAAGCGCCAAAGTCGCTGTCTAAATAAGCATTAAATCAAATGTCCGCTGATTAATCCCAGCGGACATTTGTTGTTTAATTGAATAATTCAGCGACTGATTCAATAATTGCGGTTGGACGATAAGGATAGCGCTCGGCATCAAGACGCGTCATCATGCCCGAAAGCACCAAGGCTGTACGCATGCCTGACTCGGTTCCGCCGATAATGTCGGTATCCATACGGTCGCCAATCATCATGGCTTCGGCAGCGTGCGAGTCGATGGTGCGCAAAGCGGTACGCATCATTACTGGGTTGGGCTTGCCCACAAAATAGGCTTCGGCGTTGGTCGCAGCGCGAATTAACGCCACAACTGCCCCACATGCGGGCAAAATTCCGCGCTCCGATGGCCCCGAAACATCAGGATTGGTGCCAATCAAACGTGAGCCAGCGGCGACAAAACGCACAGCTTGGGTGATGCGCTCAAAACTATACGAGGTGGTTTCGCCAATCACCACATAATCGGGATCGTGCTCAGTCATGGTGTAGCCAACATCGTAGAGCGCATTGGTCAGGCCTGCCTCGCCAATCACAAAAGCCGTGCCATTTGGGCGTTGCGAATCAAGAAATTTGGCAGTAGCAAGGGCTGAAGTATAAATATCTTCAATTTCGAGCGGCAGGCCGATGCGAGCCAAACGGGCCTGTAAATCGCGGGGAGTATAAATTGAATTATTGGTCAAAACTAAAAATTTACGGCCTGAAGCCCGTAGCCGACCCAAAAACTCCGGTGCGCCAGGGATAATTTGTGCGCCGTGAACTAAAACCCCATCCATATCGCATAACACGGCGCGTACATCATCAAATTGATTCATCTTAAGCCTCCCAAAACAAAGTGCGGGACGATAGGCCTATTATAATCTGAAAGGATGAAGGATGAAGGATGAAGGATGAATATCAAAATGCATAAGACAAAAGGCAAAATAGCAGGGCTAGGATTCAGGGGTCAGTATGGGCAGCAGAAATGGAGTGATGCACGGTGGGAACAGTACCACAACCATCAACATCTGTGTCAATCTGTGGCTAAAATAATGATCATTCGTGTCATTCGTGCAATTCGTGGCAAAAATAACTGCGTGCCTTTCGCGGTTTTGGCCCTTTGGCAGGATTAAGTTATTAACTTAACGCTAGGATGTGCCGTCACAACGACGGCACATCTGGTTTAACGTGGGCTGCGAGCAATAATTCGCTGGCAACCGTTGTGCCCAAACGGGTACACCCATTAGTCAATAAGGCGCGTGCCTGAGCCAGATCATGCACAAACTCAACTTTAATCCCCATGGCCGAATTGATCGTGCGGCGCACATCGGCGACAAGTTCAGCTGGCACGGTCACGAGATCCAAATCGTGGGTAGCTGCTTGAGCACAGGCGCGGAGCAAGATTTGGTGATGATTGCAGGCAGTTAAGTTGAGTTTAAGCAATGGCTTGGGATCATATGAACGCGGCAACATTTCGCTGAGCCATGTTTCTAAATACTCCGCATCTCCAATGATCGGTTGAGGCACAATTAATTCAATTTCGGTAACCCCAAGCCGTAGTGCATGCTCAGCCTGTTCGCGGGTATGGGCCGCCACACCGATCCGTAGCCCGCTGCCAGCAGTCGCATCAACCCAGAGTTCAGCTTGCTCCAATGGCACAACCAAGCAGCCAATTCCTGCTTCGATCGCTTGTTGAGCTTGGCGTTGAAGCTGATCTAAACTTATCTGTTCAGTGATCGTTTGATCAAGCAAGGCAGCCAAGGCGCGGGCGGCATCATTACGGGCTTGAGGTAAGCCCGCTAGCTGGGCGCGTTCGCGCAGCGTGCGTAGCACCATCCGACTAACCGTGGCTTCAACTGAATGGCGAATTGTTGTCATCTCAATCAACTCCTTTTAATTGCGCAATTACACTAAGCACAAAAGCTTATGGTATTATCAGCGAAATGATCCGCATTGTGGATGACGATTTGATAACAACCAGTATGGGTCGATGTACAATTTCGACCCCAAGGATGAACTATGCAAACCGAAGTGGAGCGTGTCACGGCAATGACGCACGAACAACGTAACCCCATCAGCCCGCTCGACCTTGGCTGGGTCAATAGTATTCGCGTCAATCGCTCAGCGGTGGAGCGCCGCGTGAGTAGCTTGCCAAATCGACGCACAGTTAAAAAGGATTGGCAGGCGGCTTGGCTGTTAAAAGCGATTAGCTGTATGGACTTAACCACCCTTTCAGGTGATGATACGGTTGGCACTGTCCAGCGTTTATGTTTAAAAGCTCGGCAACCAATTCGTGGCGATTTGGTCGATGCGCTCGGCATTCGCGGCCTCAATTTGACAGTTGGCGCTGTCTGTGTCTACCATACCTTTGTTGCCACGGCAGTACAATCACTCCAAGGTACGGCCATTCCGGTTGCCGCAGTATCAACTGGCTTCCCCGCAGGGTTATCCCCCATGGAGTTACGCTTGCGTGAGATCGAGGCTTCGGTTGCTGCTGGCGCTCGTGAAATTGATATTGTGATTTCACGCCATCTTGTGCTCAACGGCGATTGGCAAGGCTTATATGATGAAGTGCGAGCCTTTCGTGAAGCATGCGGCGAAGCCCATATGAAAACAATTTTGGCCACAGGCGAGCTCGGAACCTTGCGCAATATTGCGCAGGCCAGCCTGGTTTGTATGTTGGCGGGCGCTGATTTTATTAAAACTTCGACTGGCAAAGAGCCAGTCAACGCCACCTTGCCAGTTTCGTTGGTCATGGTTCGGGCGATTCGCGATTACCATGAGCAAACCGGCTATAAAGTTGGCTTTAAGCCTGCTGGTGGCATCCGAACTGCTAAACAATCGTTGGATTGGCTGGCGTTGATCAAGGAAGAACTCGGCGATCAATGGCTGCATCCACATTTGTTTCGCTATGGTGCGAGTGCATTGCTAGGCGATATTGAGCGTCAATTAGAGCATTATTTAACTGGCCAATATTCGTCGGCGATTCGCCATCCAATGGGGTAGTGCAATGAAACGTTTGGTTCGTGGGTTGTTGGCGAGTTTTATGGTGTTGGTGGGCGTTTTACACTTTACCAATCCTAAGCCCTTCATCAAGATTGTACCACCTTCGTTGCCACGCCCGCGCAGCCTAGTTTATCTCAGCGGTTTGTTTGAGATTTTAGGTGGGCTAGGCTTGTTGTTGCCAGGGGTGCGCCGTAAGGCTGGCTTAGGCTTGATGGCGTTGTATTTGGCGGTTTTTCCGGCTAATATTCAAATGCTCAAGCAAAACCCAGCCTTATTTGGCAAACAACGACCACTCCTGTTATGGCTGCGTTTGCCGTTTCAACCCTTACTCATTTGGTTGGCATGGTGGGTTTCGCACGACGAAGCTTAGTTGTACGGTTAATTCAGCACTAAACATCCAAACCCGTCATCAACCATTCAAGCCGCTAGTCAAAAGCCTAGCCCAGAATGGTTAATGACGGGTTTAGTGTGCTCGATCAGCAACGTTTGCCCAGCTGATAAACTAGCGTATTTTAGGTTTTACCCTTGGCTCCATCATTGGGCATGGTCTTTTTGAAAAAAATATTAGCAGCAGTATGATAGATAATCACACCCTCAGGCTGCATGAATCCCGCAACCATGCGGCTACCATTGAGCCGTAAATCTTCTAAGCATGCATCAATCTTGGCAGTATCAAATACGCCATCGTAGAGCACTGGCACAACCTCACAGCAAGCAGGCCGATTCTCGGCATTCCAGCGCGAAGTATTGAACAAGGCAAAACGCCGTTCATTCAAGCCATATTGGCGCTTGCCAATTCGGTGGCCAAACCACTCGCCATGGTGCGTGCCCACGCCTAATTCAAGCAAAACATTGTGGTTGACCGCAACCCAGGCCGCAAAGCCATAATTATCGTTCTCCACGGTTAACCATTGGCTACGGCTGCCAGCCCGAATCTGGCCTTGTTCATCGATTGCAATACAGGCATTCGTGCCATCAATTTTCTCGGTCACAATCACTTGGCGCGAAAGCCGCGCAATTTTGGGAAACGCCACAAACTCATCACTCATCGTTCACCTCGTTTACGATCAGGGTTAATCATAGCCAGCATATTACAAATATTTGGGGCGTAATCAGTCGCAAGTTGGGGATTCATCTAGGCTTAAAGCTTAAATAAAAAAGCCCCTCTCCCGCATTGTGTAGGAGAGGGGCTTGAGCGAACTCAGACTTATTGCTTTTTGGTGGCGGCAGCGATCAAGGCATGCACGCCGCTGATCAACTCGCTGGGGTTGGGGTGTAAGCCTTCACCTAACAAGGCTGTACCATACAATTGTTGCACTGCAACCTCGAACAATTCGGCTTGATCTGGCTCGTCGAGCAAGGCGGCCAAGTTGTGGACAATCGCGTGGCGTGGGTTGAGTTCAAGAATTCGGCTTGGCACGCTATATTCTTGACCCATCATGCGCCGAATGCGATCCATATCGCGACCAAAATCATCGCTAGGTGCGGCCAAACGCACAGGGTTGCTGCGCAGCAACTTCGAGCCACGCACTTCACTGATTTGCTCGCCCAATAATTCTTTGATCCGGTCGCCAAGTTGGCCGAGGGTGGCTGCTGAGAGCGAGCCTTCTAGCTCAACATCGTCACCAGCAATATCGGCATCATCAACTGAGCGCAATTTTTTGCCTTGGAAATCGCGCAAACTGGAAATGACAAAGCTGTCGATCGTTTCATGCATCAACAGCACTTCGTAGCCACGTTCGTTGAAATAATCGAGGTGTGGCGAACGGCGGGCAGTTTCCAGATTGTCGGCAATCACATAATAAATATCTTCTTGGCCTTCTTTCATGCGCTCAACATACTCGCTGAGCTTGGTCAAGCCCTCGCCGTTGGTCGAGTGGAAGCGCAACAATGGCTCAATTTGGCTGCGCGTACCTGGATCGGTAACCAAGCCTTCTTTGAAATATGGCCCAAATTCGCGCCAGAATTCAGCAAACTTCTCAGTATCATTTTCGGCCAAAGTTTCAATTTCTTTAGTAATTTTGTTGGTGATAATTTTGGCAATTTGGCGTAATGTGCCGCTGCTTTGCACGGTTTCACGCGAGACATTCAACGGCAAATCTTCCGAATCGACCACACCTTGAACAAAGCGCAGATGTTTGGGCAATAATTCTTCGTTGCGCTCTTGGATCAGTACCTTGCGCGAATAAAGTTTCAAGCCTGGATCAGGAATTTGGCGCATCATACCTTGCTCACGTTTGGCGGGCAAGAACAAAATTGCGTGCAAATCGACCGGAGCATCGGTACTAATATGAATTGTGCTCAATGGCTCGGTGAAATCCATCGTGGTTTGGCGATAGAAATCGTTATATTCTTCTTGGGTGACTTCGCGTGGTTGCTTGCGCCAAAGTGCCGTGCGTTGGTTGAGCACCTTCTTTTCGTCGCCCTCAGCCGAATAAATTGGGAAGGCCACAAAATTGGAGTGTTGGCGCACAATTTGGTCAAGTTTCCAGCGTTCGGCGTATTCTTCGGCATCTTCTTTGAGCACAATTTCGATCGTCGTGCCGCGTTCGCTGCGTTCGGCTGCTTCCAAGGTGTAGGTTGCTTCGCCGCGCGATGTCCAGCGCCAAGCAGTTGCATCGGGCTGATACGACAACGAGGTAACCCGCACTTCATCGGCAGCCATAAACACCGAGTAGAAGCCTACGCCAAATTGACCAATAATTTCGCTGCTATTGGTTGGGTTGGCTTCGCCCAACTTTTGCAAAAAGGCTTTCGCGCCAGATTGCGCCACCGTGCCCAAGTTCTTGATCATATCATCGCGGGTCATGCCGATACCAGTATCGCTAATCCGAATGATCCGCGCATCTTTATCGGCTTCTAGCGTGATCGCTAATTCAAGCTCGGGGTCGCGCACATCTTGGTTGGTCAACATCTCAAATTGCACCCGATTCAAAGCATCGGAAGCATTCGAGATCAATTCGCGCACAAAAATTTCGCGGTGGGTATACAGCGAGTGAATCAGAATATGCAAAACTTGTTGGATTTCAGCTTGGAATTGAAACTGTTCGCGCTCGTTGGCAACATCGTGTTGCTCAGCCATAGGTCGCTACTCCTTATAAAACGCTTAATTGGGCTTAAACCGCTAGGCCGATTGTAGCATAGCCAAGCCTACCACGAGAAGCTTGCTACGTTAGCGTTGTGTTGGAGATGCGCCCTAAGACCGAGGGCAAGCCCGCCAAAACTTGATATAAACCAGCTATTGTTTTGATTTGGAGGCAATTCATGCAAACACTATCAACGACTGCTGGCATTGTTTGGGTTGAGCAACAGCAACGATAGCCCCGAAAGGTCAATCAATGGTCAATGGGAATCATCGCGCTGCGGCTCAGCCAGCTGGGCTGAATTTTTCTAGCAGGAGTTGCCTGTGCAACCGCAAGCGCGTTTTAGCTATTTGGTTTTATCGTTTGGTACTCGACTACTCTTAAGTTGTATTTTTACTGCCTCAATGCTCTATCGGATTCAAGTGCTCCAGCTTGATCCATTGCAATTGGTGTTAGTTGGCACAATGCTTGAGGCTGCTGCCTTTGCCTTGGAAATTCCCACGGGCGTAGTTGCCGATGTCTATAGTCGGCGTTTGTCGGTCGTGTTGGGAGTAGCCTTTTTGGGCTTGGGAGCGCTCAGCGAGGTTTGGCTGAGCAGTTTTGTTGGTAGTTTGTTGGCTCAAGTTGTTTGGGCTTTGGGCTATACCCTGATGAGCGGCGCAACCGAAGCTTGGATCACCGATGAACTCGGGGTTGAGGCAGTTGAGGCGTTGTTTCTCAAGGCCGCCCAACTCAACAGCATCGCCAGCTTGCTTGGCATCGGGCTGGGGGTGGTGTTGGCAAATATTGGCTTGGTTTGGCCAATCGTTGGTGGTGGCCTCGCCTTGGTTGGTTTAGCGATCAGCATCCGCTGGTTTATGCCAGAAACCCAGTTTAGCCCTGCGCCAGCTGCTCAACGCCAAAGTTGGGGCCGCTTTGGCGCAACCCTCGCCCATGGTTGGCAAACGGTACGAGGACACCCAGTATTATTGAGTCTCATGGTGATGAGTGCCATCGCCGGAGCCGCTTCTGAAGGCTACGATCGGCTGTGGGAAGCGCATTTGCTCAACAATATTGGCCTACCAACATTGCTTGATCTCCAACCAGTTACATGGTTTGGGGCAATCGCCGCACTGGGAACCTTGGCTAGTTTGGTGGCAGTTAGCGTGATTAAACGCTTAGCTAGCAACACCACCGAGCGTAGTATTTGGCTGTTACGCTGGCAATATGGCTTGTTGGCAGCAGGCTTGCTTGGTTTAGCGTTCACCCAACAATTTGCTGTAGCATTATTTTGGATTATGCTCATTCGAATGCTACGTCAAAGCATTCAACCGCTGTATAGTGCGTGGCTCAATCGGCTGATTGAAAGTCGCAGCCGTGCGACAATTATTTCGATCAATAGCCAAGCTGATGCCTTTGGTCAGATTCTGGGCGGCCCGATCATTGGCTTAATCGCTAGTCGCATGGGCCTCCCAGCGGCGTTTGTGGCAGCAAGTTGCTGTTTATGGCCAATGCTGGTGTTATTACGGCGGAGGCAACTAAACCGCCAATAAATTAAAATTATTCGGCTTAAATCGATCAGTCATGGGTGTAGTTTGCTGCACCATGGCTGATTTTTTTAATTTTTAGCGTTCAGTGAAAACCTAACAATTAAATAACAACTTAATAATTGTCGCATGCCTGTCGCATGCCATTCACAGAGTTGTCGCACTGCGAAAGCGAAGCTGTATCCAGACCCAAATTGATACAGCTTAGGAGGCTCCCAGTGTACAATTCATCAACGATTAGCCGCCGCATCGCTCTCGCCTTCGTCACCTTCGGCCTGATTTTTGCCAGTTTTGTTTACACTGCCCTCACAAGCAGCCAAACACCTCAATTTGGTACACCAGCCGCCGCCAACACCGCTTGGCAATGGGGCGACATCGAAGGTATTACCGTCACCCAGCAACTGCAAACCGCCCCGCTTAACACCGCCTGGCAATGGGGCGACATCGAAGGTATTACCGTCACCCAGCAACTACAAACCGCGCCACTCAACACCGCTTGGCAATGGGGCGACATCGAAGGTATTACCGTCACCCAGCAATTGCAAACCGCGCCACTCAACACCGCTTGGCAATGGGGCAACATCGAATCAAGCAAAGGGATGCTTTAGTTGAAGAGGAGAACGCGGCATGGACACAACAAGCTTTCCTGAATTTTGGCACTCCATCCCGCGTGACATTGCAGCCTTGATGCCAAACTCGCCTGAACTACCCTATGATGCCCATTTGATCTTAAATTCGATCGCTCGCCATTCGCATGAACTCTATCAACATTCGCTGCGGGTTGGCCACATGGCTTGGCATATGAGCCATAGCCTAGGCTTGCCAACCTATGAACGGCAGCAGATTTGGTTGGCAGCCCTGTTGCACGATTGTGGCAAAACCCGCATGCCGCGCAGTCTGTTGTTTCGGCCAGCATCAAACAGCCCAGTTTGGGAAGTTGCGCTCTATCAACAGCATGTCAACGAAGGCATTGAGGTCTTACGCGCTTATCCCACGCTGCATCTGCTCATTCCCTTAGTGGCTGAGCATCACGAACGGATCGACGGCACAGGCTTTCCACGTGGCAGCAAATATCCTGCCCGTAGCGCCCAAATTGTGGCATTGGCCAATACGCTCGACCATTTGCGCACCCAGCCAAACAGCCTTAGCCCTAATCTACAAGGCTTAATCGATCAAGCGATTGATCAACATTGGGATTCAGCGGTGGCTGCGACGGCGCTTAGTGCTTGGCAGCAAACAAAATTGGCTGAGGTTGGATGATTGCTTCTTGCCACTCGGCGGCTTGTTGGCGCAAGCGACTTCGCACCAAAGCCAAGGCATCAGCCGATTGATCGGCCACAATCCAGCGTCGCCCTAGGCGTTGAGCTACTGCCGCCGTCGTGCCTGAACCACAACAAAGATCGGCTACCAGATCGCCCGAATTGCTTGCTGCGAGAATAATTCGCTCCAGCAAGCGTTCGGGCTTTTGGGTTGGGTAGCCCAAACGCTCGGCAGCCATGGGGTTGAGCATCGGAATATCCCAAACATCATCGACGGGAGTGCCATCGGGATGCGGCAAATAACGCTTGCCAGCCGCCGAACGGATGCCGGCCTTGGCAAAACCACTACTGGCCTTATAGGGTTGGCGCATTGCTTGGAGATTAAATGTCCAGTGCTGCGGATGCTTGCTATACCACAAAATCGTATCGTGTTTATGCGAAAAACTTCGCCGCGCCCGCCCGCCGCCAGTGTAATGCCAAATAATTTCGTTGCGGAAACATTCGAAGCCCCAAGTTTGGTCAAGCAGCACTTTGGCATAATGCACCGCCCGCCGATCAAGGTGCAAAAACAACGAGCCATGCTCAGCCACAATTTGGCGAGCAGCTACCAACCGTTGCTCTAGCCAAGCCAAATATTCGGTTAAGCCACCTTGCCAGCGGTCATCAAAAGCTCCAGCGCTATCGGCAAACACCCGACCAGCAGCAAACGGCGGGTCAAGATACAACAGATCAATCGATTGGGGCGCGATTGAGCCGATAACATCGAACATTTCGCCTTGAATAAGCTGATTTGATTGCTGCGAATTCACGCCGAGCCCTTCTAAACTATGCTAACGATTGAATCAACAAATTGGCCAAGCGTTCGCGACTGGTCGTTTCAAGTTGATAGAGATCTTGCTCAATGTTGGTTTGGGTCATCAGCAAGGCGTGTTGGCCTGCTTGCAATAAACTATATTCACGGCTCAACACTTGCTGGCCTTGATAGACCACTGCATTGAAAATCGTGGTGGTATGCGGTTGGCTCAGCAACTCGATCAAGCGGATGGCTGCTTCAGCGGAAACGCCCGAATTGCCCAAGGCTTGCAGGGCCGCCTGTTCCTCGCTTTGTTCAACCAAACTGCGGGCTTCAGCCAACACCGTGCTTTGAATATGCCAGCGCAAACTTAACTCCGCATTTCCCGCATAGCCACACCAATCGAGGCTATGCTCTGCCAATTGCACCAACGAACCAACGGCCTGCAAGCGCTGCATATCAGGATTGAGCACTTCGTGGAAAACCACTGAATCGGCATGTTTATGCCCAAATACTTGCAGCACCGACCCATTATGTTGCACATGATGGATGATCAAACTGCGCTGGGGGTAGGCACAGGTTGCGACCAACGCCAGCGGATCACGGGCGATCATCAACATCCCATCATGGTCGGATTGAGCAAGCTGGCGTTGGCGCAGTGCGGTTTCGCCAAGCTGTAATAATTGAGCGTGCTCAGCAGGATTTTGGGCCGGAGCAACCCCCATAATACTTGCTGCGCTAACCACAGCACAAATTGTCACAATTTCGGCGCGGCTTAACTCAACTACTGCGCTCATACCAACCTCCAAAGATCAACAAAGCTCACTCCATTGTAACGGCAAAATGGGCCTGGCCATGCTAAAATGCGCTGAGCATGTGACCCAACTAGCACAAGGAGATGGTTTGATGCAACTAACAATTCTGGGATGTGGTGGATCGATGGGTGTGCCAATGTTGGCTTGCGATTGCGCCGTCTGTACATCAACTGAGCCACGCAACCAGCGCACTCGCACCGCTGCCTTGATTCAAAGCCCAACCACAACCATTTTGATCGATCCTGGCCCAGATTTGCGGCTTCAAGGCTTGCGCCATAATTTACGGCAGCTTGATGCAGTTTTAGTCACCCACCCGCATCAAGACCATATTGGCGGCATCGACGATTTGCGGCCATTTACCTTGCATACCCAACGGATTCTGCCGCTGTATGCCAATCAATTTACCCTCGATCGCATTCGCTACCAATATGATTATGCCTTTGCTAGCGGCGAATCGGCCTCAACTCGCCCTAGCTTGGGCTTGAATCTGCTCGATGGCTCAGCATTGCAGATTGGTGATGTGCCAATTATTCCCTTGCCAATTGATCATGGTAATTGGCAGATTTTGGGCTTTCGAATTGGCGATTTGGCCTACATGACTGATGTGAGCCATATTCCAGAGCCAACATTTGCGCTATTGCATGGCGTAAAGAGCTTAATTATCGGGGCGCTGCGCCATGAACCGCATCCATTGCATTTTACGGTTGAGCAAGCACTCGCTGCGGTAGCCCGAATTCAGCCAGAACAGGCCTTTTTTGTGCATATGAGCCATAGCCTCGATTACAACACTGAGCATGCCAACTTGCCCGAGCATGTACAACTTGCCTACGATGGTTTGGTGTTGCCAATTGGAGAATGAGACTTTTTGATCGCGAAATGAGACTTTTGCTCAGCGTCGGGCTGCTATGCTACAGCCATCGGAATCAAGAAGGAGTGTAGCAATGCAACGACAAACTCGCCAACTTTGGCGCTCGACGCTGAGCCTGTTAGGAACGGTCGGATTACTCGCCAGTAGTTTTTCAATCACCACCAGTTCAACTTCGGCCCAGACGAGCGGCAGTGCCCAACCATGTTTGAGTGGCGATCCATTCCAACTGGCCGCGCTCAAAACCAAGCTTAGCCAGGTCAATCCACCCAGCGGGGTTCAACGAGTCAATCGCACGTTGACGGTCGAATTTATCACCACTGGCGTGTTGACTGATGAAGCGCCAACGCTGCCAGTGCTGCCAACAGAAGTTGGCGACGATGAGCCATACGAACGGGATCCGGTTCCTGCTTCAACAGCCACCTTCCGCGTGTTCAACACCTTAACCTTGAACGAATTTCGGGTGGTGATGCAAGCCAGCACAGTCGGCGCAATTCGCGATTGCTATGAGCGCAACGATTTGCTCAATGGCAAAATACCCACCGATTACACTGGCGATATTGATGCACCGCCGCCGCCGCAACGCAGCAAACAAACCGAAGTATTCACACCGTTTGGCTGGAGCAATGGCGACGATAATCGTGAATTAAAAACCAATTCAAGCCAATATCCCTTACGCACAATCAGCCAATTTTCAGGGGTAAGCGGCAACCAAGATTCGAGATGTACGGGGACATTTGTGGGGCCACGTCACTTGATCACCGCCGCCCATTGTATTAATCGTGAAGCAACCAATGTTTGGTTTACGATCAAAGTCACGCCTGGACGGAACGGCACGGGCACTGGCTCAGCACCCTATAGCTCAAGTGTGATTATGCTCGATCCAGAACCACCAGTCGAATCATGGTATTGGACCTTTGAAGAATGGCGCGATCCAAACCAAAGCAATCGCACCCGCTGGGATATTGGGATGATCGTTGTGCCAGATCGTTTGGGTGATACCACTTCATGGATGGGTGTTGCTCCACGCACAGCAACCTATTTGAAGAACACCACCAGCTATAATCGTGGTTACCCCAACTGTAACGGAACTGGCGCTGATCGCGGCAATGCTCCAGCTGGCTGCCAAGTAGCCCGTATGTATGGTGATCCTGGCAATTGTGGTGCACGTTGGTTCAAAAATTTGGATGGTGCTGGTTGGGCACGGCGCTACGATGTGAAATGTGATGCCAGTGCTGGTCATAGTGGTAGCCCAGTTTATCATTATGAATACAGCGCCCACCACGGCAAAGATATTCCGGTTGTGTCAGCAGTGATTATCACCGAAGAATGTTTCACCTGTTCAAACCTGAATTCATATGTCAATACGGTGCGCCGCGTAACGCCTTCAGTCATCGACAACTACGTCGCCTTACGTGAAATCTTCAACTAACAAACCCAAGCAAGCATCCACAACAAAGCCCGCTGCACGAGTTGCAGCGGGCTGTTGGCATTATTGGTGACCTTCTTTTTTGCGCTGACGATGATATTTCGCCATTGCCCGACCCCATTCTTTAGCCTTTTGTTGGCGCGGATTGGGCGGTGGGCGATCATCATTTTTGCGTTCGCGGCGCTCAGCTATTTCTTCAGTTTCTTGGTCTTCCAACCACTCTTCATTCAAATAATCGCGTGTTTGGCCTTTCATGGCGACAGCGTACTCCTCAATAGAAATTGATTCCGCAACGACGAGCGCTACGGGGAGCCTGCCCCAGGGCCGATTTAAATTAGGCTATCGTGCCCTAGCTACTTACAGCTCCCCGTTTGAGAACACAATTACAGCAGCCATATGCACCCTCCTTGGTTTCAAAATGTCATCTGGTCGATAGTGTAAATAGCATACCAATTTTTTGGCTCCATCGCAAGACTGAATTTTAGCCCAAAAGGTGTTAACTTGCCTACCCTGATTAACCAAAAAACCACCCCTATGACCTAGCATAGAGGTGGTTTGAGCGAAGCGCGGTTTACTCGACGGTGAATTCACCATCGACCACACCATCATCAGCGGCTTTGGCATTGGCAGGTGCGCCAGCCGCAGCAGCTTGGTCGCTGTACTGGGCTTCGCCAATGCTCATCAAGGTTTGTTGCAAGGTAGCCATTGCAGCTTGAATCCCAGCATCATCTTCTTCGGCAATCTTCGAGCGCAAGTCGGCAATTTGGGCTTCGGCTTGGCTCTTGACGCTTGGCTCAACCTTATCGCCTAGGTCGTTGAGCGTTTTTTCAGCTTGATAAGCAATATTATCAGCTTGGTTTTTCAGCTCAATCTTGGCACGGCGAGCTTGGTCGGCTGAAGCATTCGATTCAGCATCACGCACCATCTTTTGCACATCGTCTTTGCTCAGGTTGGTGCTAGCGGTAATCGTGATCTTTTGCTCTTTGTTGGTAGCCTTATCTTTGGCCGAAACGTTGATAATGCCGTTGGCATCGATATCAAAGGTCACTTCGATTTGTGGCACACCGCGTGGCGCAGGCGTAATCCCTTGCAATTGGAAACGAGCCAAGGTCATGTTGTCGCCAGCCATATCGCGCTCGCCCTGCAAAACGTGAATATCAACCGCAGTTTGGCCATCAGCCGCCGTGCTAAATACTTCGGATTTGCGGGTGGGGATGGTGGTGTTGCGATCAATCAACTTGGTCATGATCCCACCAAGGGTTTCAACGCCCAACGACAATGGCGTAACGTCGAGCAAAAGCACATCTTTGACTTCGCCGCCAAGCACACCAGCTTGGATGGCTGCGCCGATTGCCACAACTTCATCAGGGTTCACACCCTTATGCGGATCTTTGCCAGTCAGTTTGCGTACTAATTCTTGCACCACTGGCATCCGAGTTGAACCACCGACCAAAACCACTTCATCAATTTGGGTGGCCTTCAAGCCAGCATCTTTGAGCGCTTGAGTGAATGGCCCTTTGAGCCGTTCGGTCAAATCAGCGGTCAATTGCTCGAACTTCGAGCGGGTCAAGTTGGTGACCAAGTGCTTGGGTCCGCTGGCATCTGCCGTGATAAAGGGCAGGTTGATTTCAGTTTCCATGGTCGTCGAGAGTTCCATCTTGGCTTTTTCAGCAGCTTCTTTCAAGCGTTGTAAGGCTTGCTTGTCGCTGGTCAGGTCAATGCCTTGATCTTTTTTATACTCGTCGATCAACCACTTAACAATCCGATGGTCGTAGTCATCGCCGCCAAGGTGGGTATCACCATTGGTTGCTTTAACCTGAATCACGCCATCGCCAACTTCGAGCACTGAAACGTCGAATGTACCACCACCAAGGTCGAATACCAAGATCGTTTCGTCGTTCTTTTTATCGAGACCATAGGCCAAAGCCGCAGCGGTTGGCTCGTTGATAATCCGCAATACTTCCAAGCCAGCGATTTGGCCAGCATCTTTGGTTGCTTGGCGTTGAGCATCGTTGAAATAAGCTGGCACGGTAATGACCGCTTGGCGAACTGGCTCGCCCAAATATTGTTCAGCATCGTTTTTGAGCTTTTGCAAGGTCATAGCTGAAATTTCTTGGGGAGTGTAATCCTTGCCAGTGCGTGGAACCCGTACCCGAGCATCGCCACGTGGGCCATTGACAATTTCATATGGAACGGTGCTGCGTTCTTGATTTGCTTTATCAAACTCCAAGCCCATAAAGCGCTTGATTGAGAAAATAGTATTTTCGGGGTTGACGGTTGCTTGCCGCTTGGCAGTTTGCCCAACCAATCGTTCGCCGTTTTTCGAGAAGGCCACAACTGATGGTGTGGTGCGACCACCTTCAACGTTTGCAATAACCGCTGGATCGCCACCTTCCATAACAGCGACTACCGAGTTGGTTGTCCCCAAGTCGATCCCTACAATCTTTGCCATAGCGGTTAATCCTCCAAAAAATGTGTTTATTGATATGTCTAATGAGTTTACAGAGCTATTGGAACAGGCGGCGTTTACTGCCCGACCTGTGTATGGAGTATAGCCGATCATCCACTAGAACAATATAGATGGAGTGTTAGTTTTGTGTAAGAGATGGTTAACATGAAGGATGAGGGATGAAGTTGAGAACATATAACATAGAGCAAAGAACATAGGGGTTGGGGATCGGAGCTGAATCGTTGGCATTGGGCCATGGGTCTGGCGAGGATAATTGGTGGAATTCGTGCAATTCGTGGCTAAAAACTTAACTTCGTGCGCTTCGTGGATTAAAAAGGGGATCAGTTGCCCAATCCCCGATCCTCAAGCTCAATTCCGTGCTTTCAAGGCCGAAACACTATTGACTGTGCGTTGCAAATCGCTGAGCGTAAAGGGTTTTTGCAAAAAACCCGCCAAACCATCATTCAACAGTGGGTCGAGCATCGAATCAACGCTATAGCCGCTCATCAAGACAATTGGCACATCGCCGCGAATGGCCCGCAAGCCATGGGCCGTATCGATGCCATTAAATTGAGGCATGGTCAAATCAAGCAGCACCAATTGATATTCATGGGCATGCTCACGAAAGACCTTGATCGCACTCTCACCATCACTAAATCCTTGAACAGTTAGGCCTAAACGTTGCAGCATGCGTTCAGTAACCGTGCGAACTGCTGGTTCATCGTCGATCAGCATCACGACATTATGAACTGAATGAACATCCTCGTTCGGCGCTGCGGGGGTTGGCTGTAAGATCGAATGTGGTGGTAATAACACAGTGACCTCCGTTCCCATTTGCGGTTGGCTCCACACGGCAATTGACCCATGATGCGCTCGTACCATACCCAGAACAGCGGCTAAACCAAGGCCGCGTCCAGTAAACTTGGTACTAAAATAGGGATCAAACATCAGCCGTTGGGTGCGAGCATCCATGCCAACACCATTATCCCGAATACTCAGGGTGAGATAGCTGCCAGGCGCAAGTTTGGGTAAGCCAGTAGCGGTATGTGGAGCTTGGGTGTAGGTTTGGAGCTTGCTGGTAATCTGAATTGCTCCATAGCGATGCTCGATCGCTTCAACACTATTTTTGAAGATACTCAAGATCATTTGGCGGATTTGATTGACATCGCCTTTGAGTAGCCCTAATTGGTCATCAAGCTCATAGGTTATGCTGGTCGTTGGATGGGCCTGCTCACTAAACGTCGTGGTTAGCTCACGCAATTGCGCATTCAGATCGACCGTACTACTGACAAAAAGGCTGCCTCCGGTATAGGCGACAATCTGCTGGGTTAGCTCAGTTGCTCGAATTGCGAGCTTTTCGATCTCTTGCAGTTGCTGATAAATTGGGTGGGTCGGAATGAGATCGAGCAAACCAAGGCTAACATTGCCACGAATGCCCATCAAAATATTGTTGAAATCGTGGGCGATGCCTCCGGCGAGCAGGCCAAGACTTTTGCGTTTTTCGCGTTCGTTGGCAAGTTGTTGGGCAGCTTCACGTTGTTGGATGGCCGTATGATCGCGAATTACTATCTGTACCGCTGTATTACCAGCAAAAGTTATGGGAATAATGGTCAACCTTAGGGGGATTTCTGGCGTTTTGGTTGTATCATATTGCAGTTCGTGGCTCAGCGCTTGGTTAGTGGTAATCGCTTGATCAAATAATTTTTGGATGGTATTCGATGTTTGTTCGAGCAAGCCTGCGAGATCGCTCCCAAGCAGTTGATGACGATTCTCAAAGCCTAACAATTCAATCCCAATTGCATTAATATAGACAATTCGGCCAGCCTGTTGCACCACAATCCCATCAGGCATGGCATCGAGCATGGCCCGATAATGTTGATCGATCAGGCTATTTGGCCGCCAAAGCGCTGCTTGAGCAATCGCATTACTGAGTTGCTGGCAAACCTTTGCCAAAATTTCCGCATCAGCTTGATTCAGCGTATCGACAATGCTTTCGACCATCAATACCCCGAGCAATTGTTGCTCAGCCAAGAGTGGAATACAGATCGACGATTGAATATGCGGATGGCTACGAATAAAATCGGGGTCTTGATCAACATAGGCAATCAGATAAGCTTGTTTGGTGCGGGCGCAACGCCCAACAATGCCCTGTTGAAAGCTCAGTTGCTCAGGGTTATGTCCAAAACCATGTTGGCATTGCAGTTGCAAAATATCGGTGTGGGCGGCGTAAATGCTGATTAAGCTATTGGCAAAACTACGCGCAATCGCCGTCACAATTTGGCGATACAGCATATCCAAGGGCAAGTTTTGGCGCAGAATCGTTTGCGTCTGTTCAAGCAAGCCACCACGATCAGACTGGGGCTGAACAGCTTCGGCGGCATATTCATGGCGAGCAAGGCTAGCATGCTGGGCAACGGTGGGCTGTTCGCTGGCGTGGTGTGGGTCCATACGTCCTCCCTAGATCAGGATGGGACACAACGACAGAGTATAGTGGCTCGTTTCCTAGCAGTCTATAGTTCTTTTAGTGAGTCTTACCCATGACTTATTTCGCCCCACGCTTGTTGCAAGCGCTCGGTAATCGCCTGCCAATCGTAGTTGGCGGCCACGAAACGGCGAGCGGCCATCGCCAAGCCTTGGGCAAATTGGCGTTCGCGCAGTAGTTTGAGCGTGGCTTGGGCAAATTCGGCAGGAGTATCGGCCAGCAAACAATGCTGGTTGGGCACTAAACCTGTTACGCCATCAGCACCCATCGTGGTTGAGACCAGCGGAGTTTCGGTGGCTAACGCTTCGAGTAGTTTGAGCCGCACGCCGCCGCCCATGCGCATGGGCAAGACGAACACTGCTGCTTGGTTGAAATAGGGCTGCACACTCGGCACATTTGGGATAATGTCGATCACGCCAGGCTGGGCTAATTGCAGAACTGCTGGAGTTGGCGCACGCCCCACAATCATCAATTTGACCGCAGGATATTCAGCCCGAATCAAAGGCAACACTTGCTGAATAAACCAGCGCAGGGCATCGATATTCGGGCGAAAATCTAAGCTGCCAGTAAAAAGCAGCGTATTTGGATCGTACTCACGCGGCATGCTTGGGCTGAATTGTTGGCTATCAACTCCATTCGGCACGACATGCAGCGTTTTCTTGACCCCAATTTTTTGCAACATGGTGCGATCTTCGGGCGAAACCACATAGGTTTGATCGAGCTGGTTGCAAACTAAGCGCTCGTAGCGCGCCAATTTGCGCCATTGAATCGCCGAATAAAGCGCGGCATGCCAACGCTTGGGCTGTTGACGATCGGTTTGAGCGGCTCGTTGTTGCAACACATATTCAGCATTCCATTGATCAAGCGTCGCTGGAATGCCCCAACGTTGCGCTTGCAAGGCATATTGCGCCATCTCGATACTTTCAGCTTGCACTAAATCAAAACGATTGGTGTTGAGCAAACTAGCCAAAGCCGAACGAAATGTTTCTGATGGCGCACGCAAGGCCATATCGGGCAGCGGCGAGGTCAGGGTCGTCCAAGCGCGTTGGGCTAAATTGCGGCGCGGTGCAGGAATTAACGTTAAATGGCAATAGCGATTGAGTGGTTGAGCAGCGGCGCTAGCGCTGTGGCTCGGCGAGAGGCTTAAGCACCATAATTCATGCTGGCGGCTTAGCTCACGTAGCAACTGAAACATGCGTTGCGTACCGCCGCTGTTGGCTGGGTAGGCTGGGTATGGGGTCAGAAACAGAATTCGCATCGATCACTCAGGGGTATTGCACAAGAAGAATTGAGCATCACGTCCAGCATGGTAGGCATAGCGCACGCCAGCAACTTCAAGCACCACGCGGAAACCTGGGGTCAGCACTGCCCGCCCGATGCCACCATTATCGGCGCAACCAAGATTACTGGCGGGCCACGTTAGGGCTTCATCGATTAGCACATTAATTTGCTCGGCTGGAGTAGCAAATTGAGCTTGATGCAAACTGATCACGGTTTGAGCATTGCCGGATACTGGCTGGCTGGTCATAGTTGGCTCCTGCGTCAGGGTTGGGATAACAGGACTGCTGGTTGGCAACGGTTGCGAAACAGCGCCACAGCCGATCAACAGCCATGGGCTTACAAGCAGAGCAATGGTACAATTGAGCCGCTGTCGCCAACGACGAGAGCACGTAGTTTTCATAGCCCAAAGGATACCACAAATGCGAAGTCATGCGATTGCCATAGCCAAAGCCGCAGGCCAAATTCTGCGCGATGGATTACGCAATGAGCGTCAGATTCAACATAAAAGTGCCGCCATCGATCTGGTTACCAATATCGATTTAGCTAGCGAAAAATTGATCGTCAGCCAACTGCGCGAACAATTTCCTGATCATCGGATTGTGGCCGAAGAATCGGGCGACGATGGCCGGACTGCCGAATATTGTTGGGTGATCGATCCGCTTGATGGCACGACCAACTATGCCCACGGCTTCCCATTCTTCGCGGTTTCAATTGCCTTATTGCACAACAACCAGCCAACAATTGGCGTGGTCTACGATCCATGGCGCGATGAATGTTTTGTCGGCGAGCGTGGGGTTGGCGCTTGGCTCAACGATCAACCATTGCATGTCACTAGCACAAATACCGTTGATGCCGCCTTGCTGAGCACTGGCTTCCCCTACACAATCCGCAGCAATCCCGATAACAACATCGCCGAATTTACCCGCATCGTGCTCAAAGCTCAAGCGATTCGCCGTGGCGGAGCCGCCGCCTTGGATATTTGTTACGTGGCAGCTGGGCGCAGCGAAGGCCACTGGGAGTTAGGCCTCAAGCCTTGGGATACTGCCGCCGCCGCCGTGATTTTGACCGAAGCTGGGGGCAAACTCAGCACCTGGACTGGCGCAGACTGGAATCCATGGATTGATCGCTTGGTGGCAACCAACGGCGCGGTACATGCTGAACTGGTTGAATTATTACAAGCCTAATTCACTATTGAGCCGAGAAAGCTCTTGCATATGGCAAGAGCTTTTGTGTTTACCAACCAAATCTAATCGCCAGAGAAGCCGATAAAATACAATTCATACGGCAAATCGTTTTCATAAACCGTGATAATCAAGCCTTGAAAGCGCTCGCAGTAACTAGAAACAGCATGCTCTTGCGCCATAATTTGGGCTTTGGTCGGTCGGGTTGTACCAAAAATCTTGGTTTGTAGGGCTTCTGGCATTGGAACAACAACCCCAAACTGTTCGCTCATGGCTTGCTGCCATGCCTCAGGATCGGCCTCGTAACTTGTCCATGGTGGTGATATGACAACCCGCTCAATATCAAGGATCGAATGCGTGCCATCAGGCTCATTCCACTTGCACCATTGCTCAATTGTAGTGGGATACGTTTGGCTTTGCAAAGCTTCAAGCTCTTGGCGATAGCTTTCAATATCGTCAGTACTCAGCCGATCAGGTGGAAGATAATCCTCTAGAGCCAAGCCTTCCCACCATGCGCCGCCCTTACTAAAATCGCCACTCTCCAATACATCTGCTTGTAATTGATCAAAGGCTGCTTGTAAGTCAGCTTGATAGGGGACAAAATATGTCCAGCCTGATGCTCCCATAATTGCTGCTCCTCAATACTTTTCATGTGAACTAACCTTCGAATTAATGATCGTTACTATAGCATTATCAGAACATTTGTTCAACTATATCTACGATTACTAATTCCAACAGCAATGGCAACATATGGCTGACATACTGGTATAAGCATTTTTTATGGCTCGATTTCATTAATCACAGGTAAAAAATTAGGGCTAATGGGCTATGGTCTATTTGGGCTAGGGCTGCGATAGTACCCCTGCATCATTGTTGCGTATTTTTGGAGTGTGTATGCAGGTTATTCAGTATTGGCTACGGCCTAAACGGCGCTGGTTAATTGTCAGCGCCCTGATTTTTTGTTTGGTTGGCTCAGTAGCAGGCCAAGAACCTCAGGCCTTGGCTGGCGGCAGCACCAATTATCTACCAGCCATTATGTTTAACGCCGATTTGGATATTCACAATCGCCAATCGGTGGTGAACTTTTACCAAAATTATTATCTCACCTCGATGGCAGTCGATATTGGCTGGACGGGCAATGCCAGCACATGCACGCCTGGCACAACCACCCAAGCTTTCCGCGATACAGTTTTAGCCCGCATTAACTATTTTCGGCGCATGGCTGGCATGGGCACGGTTACGTTTGATCCGGCTTTGAATGCGAAGGCTCAGCAAGCAGCCTTGATGATGAGTCGCAACCGCACGCTCAATCATAATCCGCCCAGCAATTGGCTTTGCTATACCGCTGAAGGTAAAGAAGCCGCTGGTAAATCGAATTTGGCGGCTGGGGTAACCGCCAATGGCACTGGCGCGATTGGCTTATATATGTCCGATGACAACACGCCCAGCGTTGGGCATCGACGTTGGTTGTTGTATCCACCGACGCTCAAAATGGGTACAGGCGATGTCAAAGCCCAAACTGGCACGCTCGATGCCAATAGTTTGTGGGTGGTTGGCAACACTGGCCCACGCCCTGCCACCCGCACCGAATATGTTGCTTGGCCGCCAGCGGGCTTTGTACCTTTTATGAATGCCTACAAACGTTGGTCGTTTAGCTTACCCAACGCCAATTTTGCCAATGCCGTGGTGACGATGCAAAAGAGTGGACAACCGCAAGCCCTGACAATCGTCTCGCGCAGCAGTGGCAGCGGCGATAATACAATTGTTTGGGATGTTACAGGCTACGTTACATGGCCAGCACCTGCCACCGATATCACCTATACTGTGAATGTGAGTAATGTGGTGCAGAATGGCCAAACTCGTTCGTTCAGCTATCAGGTCACCGTGATTGACCCAAGTCGCTAGGGCGGATGGGCTATAGCCAAATTGCCAAATGTTTGTCAAAATTCATTAATTAATTCACTACACTGGAGGCATGGTATGCAGGTGGCATCTCCTTGGCGGCGCAGCCGCTGGATCAGTTTGGTTGTAACAAGTTTGTTGGTATTTGGCTTGGTGGCCCCACTTGCAGCCCAAGAACCCCAAGCTATCGCTGGCGGCAGCATGAATTATCTGCCTGCTGTGATGTCGAACCCTGAACTTGATATCAATAACCGCCAATCGGTGGTCAATTTCTATACCAATTTCTACTTGCCAAGCGAAGGCGTGACCGATGGCTGGACTGGCAGCCAAGCCAGTTGTAACGCTGGCACAACCAGTCAAGCCTATCGCGATGCAATTCTGTTGCGAGTTAATTATTTTCGTAAAATGGCGGGCATGGCCGCAGTCACCCTCAACGAGAGCTACAATAGCCAAGCCCAACAAGCGGCCTTGATGATGAGCCGCAACAATAGCCTGAGCCATAGCCCGCCAACGTCATGGGCGTGCTACACCGCCGCTGGCAAAACCGCCGCTGGCAAATCGAATCTCTATTTGGGTCAAATTGGGCCAGGTGCAATTACGGGCTATATGCTTGATCCTGGGGCTGGCAATAGTGCCGCTGGCCACCGCCGCTGGATTCTATACCCGCAAAATAAATCTATTGGGACTGGCGATGTACCCAGCCGTAGCGGCTATGCTGGCTCAAATGCACTCTACGTGATCACCAGTGATTTTGGCACGGCCAGACCTGCCACCCGCACCGAATATGTGCCATGGCCACCCGAAGGTTTCGTACCCTACCAAGTGGTCTTTGGGCGTTGGTCATTCTCGTTGCATAATGGCAACTTTACGAATGCAACTGTTACGATGCGCCAAGGCAACACCACGATTCCGGTTACCAAAGAGACAGTTGCTTTTAATATGGGCGAAAATACGATCGTTTGGATTCCCCAAGGCTACAACCATAGCTCAAGTTGGGCGCAGCCAAGCGCCGATACAACTTATACCATCACAATCAGCAATGTTGTGGTCAATTCGCAAACCCGCTCCTTCACCTATAATGTAACCGTGATTAATCCAAATCAATAGCTGCTTTTTCCAATAAAATCCTCAATTCAGACCGACAGTAGCCATGAGTTACTGTCGGTCGTGATCTGTGCTGGAGGTGCGTGTGGCTCCCAAAATTGCTTTTATTCGTAAGGGGCGCTGGCCGTTGGCGAATGTGCGAACCGCCGAAGCGCTGCGTGCTCAATTCCCTGAAAATGAACTCCGTGAGATCGATTTAATTCCCATCATTCGGCGCAAGCCTGCACTGGTTGCATTAAACGGCTGGTGGACATTACGCCAATATGCTGGCGATTTGGCGATGCGGCGGCGTGGCCCCAAAGATGCCTTTTTGATCACCAGCTATATTTTTCGTGCTGTCAAGCATTTAGTTGCCGATTTACTGCGCGATGACGACTATCTATTCAGTTTTCAGATGCAATCATTATTTGATGCTAGCGTGCCAAATATCCCCCATTTTGTCTATACCGACCATACCTTGCTGGCAAATCGTCAATATCCAGGCTTTAATCCGGCCTCGCTCTATCACCCCGAATGGATGAAGTTAGAGCCAACTATTTATCAAAATGCCAATTTAGTCTTTACACGTTCCAATCATGTTTCACGTTCATTGGTCGAAGATTACCATTGTGACCCAGCCAAAGTACGTTGTGTTTACGCTGGTAGCAATGCTCCGGTCATCAGCGAAACGCCTGATCCAGCCCGCTATGCCAGCCAAAATATTGTCTATGTTGGGATAGATTGGGAGCGTAAAGGCGGCCCTGAATTGCTGCAAGCCTTCGCCCAAGTACGGGCGGTTTATCCCAACGCTACCCTGACGATCATCGGCGCAAACCCACAAACCAACCAGCCAGGAGTTGAGGTCATCGGGCGGATTCCGGTTGAGCAATTGCCGCAGTATTATCAACGCGCCGCAGTCTTTTGTATGCCCACCAAACTTGAGCCATTTGGCATCGTCACGATTGAGGCCATGAATTATTGGCTGCCTGTGGTTTCAACCAACCTTGGAGCCATGCCCGATTTTATCGAGCACGATCGCAATGGCTATTTGGTTGAGCCAGGCACGGTTGATCAGCTGGCGACCGTCTTGATCAAATTGGTCGGCGATCCTGAGCGCTGTCGGCGTTTTGGCGCACGCAGTGTCGAAATTGCGGCACGTTATCGCTGGGAAGCGGTTGGTTCGGCTATGCGCGAGGCAATTATCCAGAACATAGAGCATAGAACATAAGGGGCTAGGGGTCGGGGGCTAGGGATCGGTTGTTGGGGGGCGGGGATCGGAAGATTTGGCTATAGGCTATAGGCTTTTGATAATTTCAACCAATTTCCGATAGCCAAAAGCCTATAGCCTTATTCTCCTTCATGTCCTTGGCGTTTAAAAATCCCTGACCCCCGACCCCCAACAACCGATCCCCGATGCCCAAAAATCGTCACTTGACAAACTCAAACCTGCCTGCTATGCTTCGCGACAGAACTTTTGATGGTTTGTGGAGTTTGTTACTATGTTCAGTCAACAATTGTACCTGAACTCGAAAAAACGTAGCGCAAAGAAGCCAGGCAGCGAGTCTGGGTTATTGCGTCGCGTCTAAACAACACTTCACGCGCTCAATAAACACCAAGGCTCGCCGCACCAAACGGCGAGTTTTTTTGTATCCAACGTCGGTTTGAAAGGATTTTTCCATGGCCATACTCAAGCAACTTAAACGCATCAGCCATATCCACCGCCCTGCGGCTGTTCGCCCTGAATTGTTCACCGGATGTTCTTGCGGAAGGATTGTGCTTTCATGACACGGCATTTTGCAATTGTTGATACGACATTACGCGAAGGCGAACAATGGGCCAATGCTCATTTCAGCAGTGAAGATCGCCTCGCCATCGCCAATTTGCTAGTTCAATTTGGCGTTGAATACATCGAAATGACCTCTCCCTGCGCCTCGCCGCAAAGTGCGGCAGATTTGCGCAGCATCGCAGCCTTGCCGCTCGGCAACACCAAGCTGCTGACCCACACCCGTTGTAACCTTGATGACGTGCGGCTCGCTGCTGAATGTGGCGTGGCTGGCGTAAATATCCTCTTTGGCACATCACCCTATCTGCGCCAATGGAGCCATGGTCGCTCAATTGAAGCGATTTTGGCAGAAGTTGGCCCAGTTGTGCGTTTCCTCCAAGAACGTCAGATCGAAGTTCGGTTCTCCTGCGAAGATTCATTCCGCACCCCACTGCCCGATTTGTTGCGCGTCTACCAAGCTGTCGATTTGCTTGGCGTGCAGCGGGTTGGCATCGCCGACACCGTGGGCATTGCCACGCCACGCGATGTTGAACGTGTGGTTGGTGCAGTCCGCAATGCAGTTCGCTGCGACATTGAATTTCATGGCCACAACGATGGCGGCTGTGCAATTGCCAATGCCTATGCAGCGCTCGAAGCAGGCGCAACCCACATCGATACAACCATTCTTGGAATTGGCGAACGCAACGGCATCGCCGCGCTCAGCGGCTTAATTGCTCGCCTCTACCTCTCCGAACCTGAAAGTGTTGCAGGCTATGCCTTGCCAATGTTGGCCCAACTTGATCACACAGTTGCGGCAATGTTGGGCATTCAAGTGCCGTTCAATGCCTGTATCACCAGCGAAACCGCCTTTGCTCACAAGGCTGGCCTGCATACCAAGGCTGTTTTGGCCAATCCCAGCACCTACGAAGCGATCGATCCCAATGCTTTTGGGCGCGAACGCAATGTGCTGATTGGGCATCGCCTAACTGGTCGCCATGCCTTGCAAAGCCGCGCCAACGCCCTAGGTTTGGATCTGAGCGACACCACGATTATCGCCATTGCAGCTCAACTCAAAGCTGCTGCCGATGATCAGCCGTTGACGCTCGACGAGGTGGATGCGCTCCTGCGCTCAAGCACCCTCCAAGCAGCCTAACGATTTTTCAAGCTGGCAATTGAAATTGCTATTTCAATGCCCTAGCTTGCTATACCTTGATGTGCCATTTTTCAGCTATTTTTGGGAGTTTCCGCAATGGGTCAGACATTTGCCGAGCAAATTTTGGGGCATGCTTCCGGTCGCAGCGACGTGCAAGCAGGCGATATGGTAGTGGTCAACGTCGATTTGGTGATGATGCACGATAGCCTCTCGCCCAGCATTATCGAAACCTTGCACAACGAATTGGGCGCTGAACGCGTGTGGGATCGCGACAAAGTTGCAGTGGTGATCGACCACGTTGCCCCAGCCGCGACCGTGCGCCAAGCCGAACAGCAACAACAAGTGCGGCGTTGGGTCGCCCAACAAGGCATCAGCCATTTGTTTGATGTTGGTCGCGGCATCTCGCACCCGGTCTTGATTGAAGAAGGGCTGGTGCAACCTGGCATGTTGGTGGTGGGCAGCGATTCGCATAGCACTGGTTATGGTGCAGCCGCAGCCTTTGGCTCAGGCATGGGCACGACCGACATTGCCCTTGCCCTCGCGACAGGCCAAACTTGGTTTCGCGTGCCTGAGACCGTGCGGGTCAATGCGGTTGGCAATTTTCAACCAGGCGTGAGCGTCAAGGATTTTGGTTTATGGGCGGCTCGCACGCTCCGCGCCGATGGTGCAACCTACCAAAGTGTCGAGTGGCACGGGGTTGATTTTCTTTCGTGGCGCGAACGTATGACCTTAGCAACCTTATCGATTGAAGTTGGAGCCAAGGCCGGAATCGTTGCCCCAACTGGCTTGGGCGCTGAGCATCCCGTGCCAGAATGGTTGCGGGTTGAGGCTGATGCCAGCTACAGCCGCGTTGTCGAATGCGATTTGAGCACGCTCGAACCCCAGGTTAGCCTGCCACATTATGTCGATAATGTAGTCGATTTGGCTGATGTCGGACGGGTCGCGGTTGATGTGGTGTATCTTGGCACCTGCACCAACGGCCACTACGAAGATATGGCCGCTGCCGCTAGCATCCTCAAAGGGCGACGTTTGGCTCCCAATGTGCGCATGATTGTCGTGCCTGCTTCGAGCGATAGTTTACATCGCGCCGCCAGTGATGGCACATTGGCGACGTTGTTGGCTGCTGGGGCAACCATCGGCACGCCTGGCTGTGGCGCATGCATTGGTCGCCATATGGGCGTGTTGGCTCCCGATGAAGTCTGCGTTTTCACTGGCAATCGCAACTTCCGCGGACGAATGGGCAGCCCAGGAGCCAATATCTACTTGGCCTCGCCTGAAGTTGCCGCCGCCACCGCCATAACTGGCTACATCACCCACCCGCGCAATGTGCTCGACAGCACTGAGCAAGCAGTTTTCGCCTAATTTTTGCAATTGCACAGGAGTCAGCACTATGCCACGGATTTGGGTTTTTGGAAATGATGTCAACACCGACCAGATGGTTCCAGGCCGTTATGCTCCCTACATGCTCGGCGCAAATGATGATGTGCGACGCTATGCCTTTATCGAAGCGCGGCCTGATTTTGCTCCCAATGTTCAGCCAGGCGATTTAATTATTGCTGGGCCAAACTTTGGCTGTGGCTCAAGCCGCGAGTATGCGCCCTTGGCCTTGAAGCGCTGCGGAGTTGGCGCGATTATCGCTCCGCTATTTGCCCGCATTTTCTTCCGCAACGCCTTGAATTTGGGCATTCCCTGTTTCACCGCCGACATTCGTGAGCAAGTTGCCGATGGTGATGTTGTTGAATTTGATTTGGCTGCTGGCCTGATCACCAACAATGCTAACCAAATTCAACTGCCACCACCCGAAGGCTGGATGCGCGAAGTCTGGGCTGAAGGCGGAATCGTGCCATTTTACCGTCGCCATGGTCGCTTCCCCGCGACAGGAGCCTAAACATGACGAGGTTGTGTTTGATTGCTGGCGATGGGATTGGCCGCGAAGTCGTGCAAGCAGCGCGGCAAGTGCTCGAAGCCTTGGCGGTTCCTGCCGAGTTTGTCGAAGCCGAAGCTGGTTGGGAAACCTTTCAACAAACTGGCAACGCCTTGCCCGAACAAACTTTAGCAGCGGTTCAAGCGGCCAACGCCACCTTGTTTGGTGCAGTTAGCTCGCCATCACAGCGGGTCGCTGGCTATCGCAGCCCAATTGTTGGCATGCGCAAAGCCCTTGATTTGTATGCCTGTGTGCGGCCAGTTCAAACGCCACCACTGGCGAATGCCCGTGCTGGAGTCAATTTGGTAGTGGTGCGCGAAAATACCGAGGGTTTGTATAGCGGCCAAGAAACCCGCGAGGGCGATGAACGCGCCACGGCGCAACGAATTATCACCCGCCAAGCCAGCGAGCGGATTGTGCAATGGGCGGTGCAATATGCCCAACGCACTGGCCGCCGCAAAATCACCGTAGTACACAAAGCCAATGTGCTGCGCGAAACTTGTGGTTTGTTCCGCGAAACCGCGCTGCGCGTGCTAGCTGACGCGCCTGATTTGCAGGTTGAAGAAATGTTGGTCGATAACGCTGCTTATCAATTGGCCCGTGCTCCGGAACGTTTTGAAGTGTTAGTCACCACCAATTTGTTTGGCGATATTCTCTCGGATGTCGCCAGCGTGTGGGGTGGCGGGCTTGGTTTGGCAGCATCGGCCAACTATGGCACTCGCACGGCGGTATTCGAGCCTGTGCATGGCAGTGCTCCCGACATTGCTGGCCAAGGCATCGCCAATCCGTTGGCAACCTTGAGCGCTAGCGTGTTGATGCTCGAATTTGTGGGCTTGAACAGCTACGCCGAACGCTTGCAAACCGCAATTCAGGCGGTATTAGCCAATGGGCCATACACGCCCGATCTTGGTGGAACGGCAACAACGGCTGAGGTGGTGCAAGCAGTAATTGACCAATTTTGATCCACGAAGAGCACGAAGGACACGAAGGGGCGAGGGTTCAGGGGTCAGAGATCAGGGGTCAGGAAGTTTTAACGCAGAGGCGCAGAGAGTAAGGCTATAAGGCTTTTGGCTATCGGAATGTAACGGGTTGAACATAGGCAGGTGGCACTGCACGGGATACCGATCCCCAGCCCCTAGCCCCCGACCCCTACCCTTGAAACCGCGAAGGACGCGAAGATCACGAAGGTAAGGTTTGTTAAGAATTAGTGGGTTTGGCAACAGGTGGTTGGCACAGGACGGGATACCGATCCCCAGCCCCTAGCCCCCGACCCCTAACTAATAAAGGATTACAAACAATGAGCGCACAATGCCCAGAATGTGAAGGAACGATCGCGTTGGCAGCCGATATTTTGGATGGCGAGATTGTGCCATGCCCTGATTGCGGCGCAGAACTCGAAGTTGTCAGCCTGAACCCAGTTGTGTTGGAATTAGCACCCGAAGTCGAAGAAGACTGGGGCGAGTAAGGGAGTTATGTCAATGCGTGTAGGTATGTTATGTTCCCGAATTCGGGTTGAAGAAAAGCTGCTGATCACTGAGTTTGAGCGGCGCAATGTCCAATTTGAGCGAATCGACGATGATCAGACATGGTTTGATTTGAACGCGTTGCAAGCCAATCGCCAAGTACGCGAACAATTTCCTGATGTAATTATTGAGCGTTCGTTGCACCATGGCCGAGCGTTGTACACGCTCAAAACCTTGAACGATGCTGGCATTCCAACGGTCAATAATTATGATGTGGCATTAACCTGTGGCGATAAATTTTTGACTACCCAAGCCCTATTGCGCAACGGCGTGCCATCACCACGGTGTTTACTGGCCTATACCCAAGATTCAGCGCTCGAAGCGATCGAAAGTTTGGGCTATCCGGTAGTGTTGAAGCCAGTAATCGGCTCGTGGGGGCGCTTGGTCTCGAAGATCAACGATCGCGAAGCTGCCGAGGCGGTACTTGAACATCGCGACACCTTGGGCAATTATCAGCATGCCATTTTCTATATCCAAGAATATGTCAACAAGCCAGGTGGTCGCGATATTCGGGCGTTTGTGGTTGGCGATGAGTGTATTGCGGCGATTTATCGCACCAGCGGCCACTGGATCACCAATACTGCACGCGGCGGCCAAGCCTCAAACTGCCCAATCACGCCAGCCTTAGCCGATATTTGTATTGGCGCGGCCAATGCAGTTGGTGGCGGCGTGGTTGCAATCGATGTCTTTGAAACTGCCGAAGGTCGTTATTTGGTCAACGAAGTCAATTACACCATGGAATTTCGCAACAGCATCAGCACAACTGGCGTGAATATTCCCGAACGAATTGTTGATTATGTGCTAGCTCAAGCGCAATAGGCGGCGGGCTGTAGCCATTTGAGGTTGTTATGCTTTCAGTTTCGATAGTTGGTGGCTCGGGCTATGTCGGTGGTGAATTGCTGCGTTTATTGTTGGGGCATCCCCACGTCGAGGTGCGTCAGGTCACCAGCGAACGCTTAGCAGGCCAATATGTCTACAGCACCCACCCCAATTTGCGTGGTCGCACCGATTTGCGGTATAGCCCGCAAAGCACGTTGGAGCCTTGTGATGTGTTGATTTTGGCCTTGCCGCATGGCTCAGCCGCCAAAAAGATCGAGCATTACGCTGGCCTTGGTCAAGCATTAATCGATTGTTCAGCTGATTTTCGTTTGCGCGACCCCGAAGCCTATAGCCGTTGGTATGGCGAACCCCACCCTGCCCCGCAATGGCTGGAGCGTTTTGTTTATGGTTTACCTGAATTGTATCGTGAGCAAATTCGTTCAACTCGCTATGTTAGCGGCGTAGGCTGCAATGCAACAGCGATTAACTTGGCCTTGTTGCCGTTGGTCAAGGCAGGCTTGATCGATCAAACCAAGCCGGTAGTGGCTGAAGTCAAGGTTGGTTCGTCTGAGGCGGGCGCGGTTGCCAACGATGGCAGCCATCATGCCGAACGCTCAGGCGTGGTGCGCTCGTTTGCCCCAGTTGGTCATCGCCACACCGCCGAAATTATGCAAGCCCATGGCCTTGAAAATGTGCATATTTCGATCACATCGGTGGAAATGGTGCGTGGCGCTTTGGCAACCTGCCATGTGTTTACTCAAGGCTCGGTCAACGAACGTGATCTGTGGCGAGCCTATCGCGCTGCCGCTGCTGAACAACCGTTTCTGCGCATTGTCCATGATCGTAGTGGCTTGCACCGCCATCCAGAGCCAAAAATCTTGGCAGGCAGCAATTACGCCGATATTGGTTGGGCACTCGATGAAGCGACTGGCCGCGTAGTGGCGCTGTGTGCCCTCGATAACTTGATGAAGGGCGCAGCCGGAGCCGCCATCCAATGCTTAAATTTGATGTATGGCTTCGATGAACGCTTGGGGCTGGAGTTTACAGGCTTGCACCCAGTTTAAGAACATAGAACATAGAGCATAGGGGTCAGGGGCTAGGGGTTGGGGGTCAGGCCACAAACTACACAACCTTTGTGCTTTTTGTGGATCAATTGTTTAACGCAGAGGCGCAGAGATTCAAAAATATGAATGATGAGGGATGAAAGGATATGCTATACACATTGAGCTTGAAGTTCTTAGCGCCCTTCGCGTTCTTTGTGGTTTCAGCCTTGGCGCTCTTCATATTCTTCGCGGTTCCTATTCTTCGTGTGCTTCGTGGATCAAATAAGGATCATACACATGCTTGTAATAAAAATTGGCGGGGCAGCGGGGATTGATTATAGCAATCTCTGCGCTGATATTGCCCGACTTGCCGCCCAAGGCCAACCAATTGTGCTGTTTCATGGTGGCTCGGATGGAGCGAACACGCTTGGCGAGCAACTTGGACATCCGCCGCGCTTCATTACCTCGCCATCAGGCCACACCAGCCGCCAAACCGATCGGCGCACGCTCGAAATTTTTATGATGGCGACAGCCTTGCTTAATCGCCAATTTGTTGAGCGTTTGCGCGGTTTGGGAGTCAACGCCTTAGGCTTATCGGGCATCGACGGCGGCTTATTGCAAGGTACGCGCAAAACCAATGTTCGGGCGGTTGAAAACGGTCGGGTGCGAGTGATTCGCGATGATTGGACTGGCAGCATCGATCAGGTTAATCAGGGTTTGTTGCAAACCTTGCTGAGCGCAGGCTATCTACCAGTCATTGCTCCATTGGCGGTAAGCAACGTGGGCGAACCATTAAATATTGATGGGGATCGCGGTGCGGCCAGTGTAGCTGTAGCTCTAGAAGCCGAAACACTCTTGCTATTGACCAATGTCAGCGGCTTGTATCGCAACTTTCCCGACGAAAGCAGTTTGATTGGTCGCTTACCACGCACCGAATTAGCCCAAGCGACCGAAAAACTAGCGCAAGGCCGCATGAAGAAAAAATTGCTAGGGGCGCAAACTGCGCTCGAAGGTGGTGTGCGCCGCGTCATCATTGGCGATGGCCGCCGTGACCAACCAATTAGCGATGCCCTTGCGGGCCATGGAACGATCATCGAATAAGCGGCTGATTTGCTAGGAACCAAACCATGACTGAACAACAAGCATTTGCAGATTTAGAAGCTGCTCATAGCGCTGGAGTCTACGCCAAGCGTCCGATTACTTTGGTGAGAGGCAGTGGCGCAACCCTCTACGACGATCAAGGCCAAGCCTATCTTGATTGTGGTTCAGGCATTGGGGTTGCAAACATCGGCCATTGTCACCCAACGGTTGTGCAGGCAATCACTGAGCAGGCCGCAACCCTGACGGTTTGCCCCGAAGCCTTTCATAATGATCAACGGGCCTTATTGCAAGCCGAGTTGGTGCAATTATTTCCAGCTGAATTTCAACGGGTCTTTTTGTGCAACAGTGGCACGGAAGCGGTTGAAGCCGCCTTGAAATTTGCGCGGATGGCTACAGGCCGTACCGCGATCGTGGCAACCATGCGTGGCTTTCATGGCCGCACTTTTGGATCCTTGAGCGCCACCTGGGAGAGCCACTACCGCGAGCCATTTATGCCGCTTGTGCCCGATTTCAGCCATATTCCCTACAATAATATCGAGCGTTTGCAAAGCGCGATCAACGAGCAAACTGCTGCGTTGATTGTTGAAATTATCCAAGGCGAGGGCGGCATTCGCCCAGCAACCGCCGAATTTTTGCAGGCAGCCCAAACAATTTGCCGCGAACGCGGAGCCTTGTTGATTCTTGATGAAGTGCAAACTGGCTTTGGCCGCACGGGACGCATGTTTGCCTTTGAGCACGATGGCTTAGAACCAGATTTGGTTTGTTTGGCCAAGGCCTTGGGCGGCGGCATGCCAATGGGCGCAGTGGTGATCAACCAGCGAGTTGGAGCATTGGCAACTGGCACGCATGGCTCGACCTTTGGCGGCAACCCTTTGGCTTGCGCAGCGGCACGGGCTTCGCTACGAGTGATTCGTGAAGAACAATTGGTCGATCAAACTGCCGAAAAAGGCGATTGGCTGCTCGCTCAATTGCGTTCAATCAACTCGCCCAAAATTCGTGAAGTGCGCGGGTTAGGCTTGATGGTGGGCATTGAACTCAAGGAAAAAGTTGCGCCCTATCTGCAAAAATTGATGAACCAGCATCAGATTATTGCGCTCAATTCGGGCAGCAATGTGTTGCGCTTGCTCCCGCCGTTAGTGATTAATTGGGCTGAATTAGAACGCTTAGTGGCAACCTTACGCAGCATCTTCGAGGAGCCAAGCGCATGAACGATCAACAGGCCGTACAATTAATTGAGGCAATGGTGGCAACACCCAGTGTTTCGGGCGATGAGGCCGCAATCGCCCAATTATTGGTTGAGCAGATGAATCAATTTGGCTTCGATGCCCATATTGATGCGGTTGGCAATGCGGTTGGCGTGATTGGCGCTGCTGCTGAAACCGTCGTGTTGCTTGGCCACATGGATACCGTGCCAGGCAATATTCCAGTCGAAGTGCGTGATGGTGAGTTATGGGGGCGCGGTGCTGTCGATGCCAAAGGCTCGTTAGCCACGTTTATCGCTGCCGCCGCCCGCGCTCATACCGAAAAACGCCTAGCCTATCGGGTGATTGTGGTGGGTTGTGTCGAAGAAGAAGTTGCTTCATCCAAAGGTGCGCATTTTATCGCCCAAACCATGGCTGCGCCACTTTGGTGCATCGTGGGCGAGCCAAGCGGCGCTGATCGGCTAACGTTGGGCTATAAAGGCAACTTACGGGCACAAATTCGCATCGAGCAAGATGCGGCGCATTCGGCCCACGCCAGCCATACCGCCGCCGAACATGGCTGTGAATTGTGGCAAGCGATCGCCCAGCATGCCTATACCATCAATCAAGGCCGCGAACGCGCCTTCGATCAACTGTTGCCAAGCTTGGTAAACATTGAATCGGGCGGCGATGGCTTACGCGATTGGTGCGAATTACTGGTCAATGCCCGTCTGCCTTTAGATCTTGATCCGGCGGCCTATACCGCGATGCTGCAACAACTGCTGCCCAACTATGCGCATTTAAAGGTAAGCGGCGCAACTCCCGCTTTTAGCAGCGAACGGACATCGAGCATTGCGCGGCGCTTTGGGCGAGTTTTTCGCGCCAATGGACAGCAACCGCGCTATGTTCAAAAAACTGGCACCGCCGACATGAATGTGGTTGGGCCAGCCTGGGGTTGCCCAGTCGTCGCTTATGGCCCAGGCGATGCAGCACTTGATCATACGCCCCAAGAGCGTTTGTCCTTGGCCGAATATTTACAAGCGATCGCGGTATTGACAGCAGTTTTGAGCAACGATTAATTATTCTTGAATTAACTCAAGGCTATTGCCATCGGGATCGGCCACGATTGCCGCTTTGATGCCGCCTGCGCTTGGTGGCGTGACGATCATACCGCCATGCTGCACCACTTTTTCGAGCGCTCGCGCTAAATCGGGCACACAAACATGGAATTGCAAGCGGCTTTGCTCAGCGACGACTCCAGCAATCGCATTCGGGCAGAGCAATAAGGGTATATTGACCAAAAAACCTTCATACAGCGTGTGCTCGCCATGCTTAATCTTGCGAAAATTAGTAAACAGCACTGAATTATAAAAGGCTGCCATTTGCTCAATATTGGTAGCAGCTAGGGTTAATTGGGTAAACGAAATTGGTGATTGCATAGCATTCCTCGGCTAATTGTCTTTTGCTAGTGCCCATGCTACCATAGGCCAAGCCCAAACCACTGTTGGCAGCACCTCACTTCGGCTTCTGCACCCAGCAAGCCGCATCGTAACCACCTGCATTTGGCTTAAATAATCGTTAATTTCACCGTAAAGCGCAGCTTTTAGACTACGCTTGTTTGTTCGATGGCCTATAGTGGCATAGTACCGGAGGATACGCGATGTTTAAGGAGTTCAAGGAATTTGCCTTCAAAGGCAATGTTCTCGATTTGGCAATTGGGGTGATTATTGGGGCCGCCTTTGGCAAAATTGTCACAGCCTTGGTTGATGTTGTGATTATGCCGATTATCAGCATCATCCTTAGCCTCATTCTCAAAGATGTTAATATTGCAACATGGCAATTTTCGATTGGGGCTACACCAATTATGATTGGGGTGCTGATCAAAACCATTATTGAGTTCCTGATTATTGCGTTTGTGCTTTTCTTATTTGTCAAAGGAATCAACTCGACCCGCCGCAAGCAAGAAGTCGAAGCACCAGCCGCCCCACCACCAAGCGAAGAAGTGTTGTTGCTACGCGAAATTCGCGATAGCTTGCAAAAGTAAGTTCAAGCCCAACTCAGAGCCATTAATTAACGAACAGCCGCTCCATTCATAGAGCGGCTGTTTGCTTTTGCTGATTGATTGTTCAGATGCCGAGCAGATACCAAATAACTCAGGAGCTTGGCCTTATTGCATAAACCCCACCGCTCAGCGCTATTGCAACCCCATCACTAAACCTGCATATTTTTCAGTGAGCACGCGGGCTTGATCGTCATTGACTCCCTCGGCAATCACATGGATGAAGGGGCCGTCAGGGTCGGGCAGAATCAGCACCCACTCTGGCCCAAGATCAATCTTGATCCCGTCGATGTTGTCTTGAGCACGTTCAGCATATTGTTCATTGAGAATCCGCATAACTTTGCCCTTGGATTCCCAGCGACATGGCACTTTGTGGTTAGCCATGGCTGAGCGTGGCAATGAACGCCGAATCTCCGAGAGGGGAATTTTGGCGCGGGCCAGTAATTCCATCAATTTAACAATTGCAAATAGGCCATCGGCAACTGGAAAGAACGATGGAAAAATCAGGCTGCCAGCTCCATCGCCCAAGACACATAAATCGTTGCATTTGGCGGCTTGTTGCATCAGTGCCCCCAAGGCGGTTTTGGTACGCTGGATGCGCCCGCCATAGCGCTCAGCCAATTTATCGAACAAGCGCGGCGCAGTGACTGGCACGGCCACGGTGCCACCTTTGTTGGCTTCCATGGTCAAGGCAGTGACCGCCGCCAATAATTCAATATCAGTTAATCGATGGCCAGTATCATCGACAACGTAAATTCGTTCGCCGCCCGAATCGAGCCGCACCCCAATATCAGCATTCATCACGGGTACAATTGCTGTGAGCCGTTGCATACCAGCATTAAATTGATCGGCAGTTTGAAACAAACGATCTTCATCGATTTGGGCATTGAGTTCAACTAAATCAACATTCAAGCGCCGTAGCAAAATACCCAAAATTTGCGCCGCATTCGACGACGCATAATCGATCACGATGCTCCAAGGGTCTTCTAGCTCGGGCAAAATATGGGGGTCAAGCGATTCCATAAATTTATCGATATAGACCGAATTGTAATCGCTGTTTTCAGTGATTCGGCCAATTTCATCGAGATAGACGCGGCGATAATCTTCGCGAAAGTAGGTATTCTCGATCTTGCGCTCCATGTCGCTACCTAGATCAAGCCCGCGATGATCGAAGAATTTAATATCCACCACCCGATTATCGAACGGCGAAAGCCGCACATGCATGCCACCAGCAGCATTCAGCGCATAGGTCAAATAGCGGGCAGTGGGAATTGGCACTGAATGCAAATCCAACACATTAATCCCCGCCGATGGAATGCCCGCAATCAAGCCACGTTTGAGCATGCGTGGGGTGTAGTGGGCATCGCGATTCATGGTAACGGTGGTATTTTTAGGCAAAATCGCACCATAGGCTGCCCCAAGTTTGGCACAAAATTCTGGCGTAAGGTCGATATTGACCAAGCCTGTAATGCCGTAGCGCCCAAACAGCACCCGCCGCCCTTGCGCCCCCCAAATAATCGAGGCACTAACAGTCGCACCCTCTTCAACTTCTTTCGAAGGCCAAATTTTAACGTTGGGCTGAATCACCGCCCCAGCGTTGATGATCGTACTATCGGCGACCACTACGCCCTCGAACAGCAACGAGCGACTTTTAATATTGCACTGCTTGCAAACAATCGCCCCACGTAATTCAGCACGTTCGCCAACATACGAGTTGCGCCACATAATTGAACGATCGATGGTGGCACGCGAATCGATAATTGTATAATCGCGGATGACCGATGGGCCAAATACCATCGCCCCACCTTTGATCTTGACCCCATGACCAAAAAAGACTGGCCCATGAATTTGGGCATCGGGGGCAATTTCAACCTCGCCTTCAATCCAAACATTATCGCCGCGATCATGGCCTAAGCGCGGCAAATTAACCATACCCATCAAATAATCCGAGCAGGCTCGCATATAGGCTTCGATGTTGCCAACATCTGTCCAATAGCCCTCGGCAATATAGCCATGGAGCAGTTCGCCGCGCCGCAACAATGCTGGAAATAAATCTTTGGAGAAATCAAACGGCTCGCCCAGTGGAATATCATCAAGCACACAGGGATCGATCACATAAATTCCAGTATTGACGGTATCGGAAAAAACCTCGCCCCAACTGGGTTTTTCGAGGAACTGGCGAATTCGGCCCGTATCGTCGGTAATCACCACGCCATATTCAAGCGGGTTGGGAACGCGGGTAAGGGTAATTGTGGCTTTGGCATTCGAGCGTTTATGGGCTTCGATCAAGGCGGTTAAATCAAAATCGGTCAGCGCATCGCCAGAAATTACGATCACGGGTTCAGTATCATCATCGATTAAGCGTGAGGCATATTTAACCGCGCCAGCGGTGCCGAGTGGCACTTCTTCAACCGAATACGAAATATCGACATCAAACGCCGAGCCATCGCCATAAAAATCTTGAATAATATTGGCGAGATATTGCACCGTAATAATAATATCGGTGATGCCGTGGCGTTTCAGAAGTTCAATAATATGGCCCATGACTGGTCGATCGACCAAGGGAACCATTGGTTTGGGCCGACTGATGGTGAGTGGTCGGAGCCGAGAGCCTTCACCCCCAGCCATTAAAACTGCTTTCATGGTCTGCAACCCTCGCAGTGTCAACAATGCAGCACTCAGCGCGGTGGCCAGCACGGGCATTCGAGGGCCGCGCCGTTGTTCAGTATACCAGAAGATACCGGCCTATTTGGGTGCTTTCAGGGCATGGTTGAGCGGATGTTTGGTGTAGTAGCTTGCCAATCAACATAATTTGATCGGCGATCTCCTCGTGTGCATAAGTTGTGCCAGTAGTTGCCGCCCAAAATACAAAATAAATAGGAATCCCTAGCATCTAAGTTAAGCAATTGGCGGTATTAATTAAGTATTGCAGCGATTGGCCTACGAAATTTAATAGACATCGCCAACTTGGACAAACTCAATCCGATTGCCAAAGGGATCGGCAGCGTAAAAACGGCGCACATGGGGCAGGCTGTCATCTTCAACAATCGCAATGCCTGCACTGCTTAATTCAGCTCGCGCTTGTGCAAGATCGGCGACGCGAAAGGCCGGATGCGCTTTGCGAGCAGGCCGAAAATCGGCCTCAACCCCAAGGTGGAGTTCGATTGTGGCGCTGCGAAACCAACAGCCGCCACGAGCTTGCAATTGAACAGGCTTGGCAACTTCGTCGAGGCCAAGAATCGTGCTGTAAAACCAGCGTGCTTGGGCCTCTTGGCCTGCGGGCATTGCCAATTGGATGTGGTCGAGTGTGACAAGTTGCATAACAGCTCCACTACATTCATGATTCTTTTGCTATGATACAGTGGATATACAAGAAATCGATCTAGAAATAGCCTAGGACGTGCATAGATGTGCTCTATAGCTCGGTATATCCTATTGAACATAGGTAACGAATTGGAACAACCTAGCCTCTCAACAGTTGAGCACGATTGCGCTGTACTGCTTAATAGTTGGTGGGGTAGCATCGTACCAAGCATCTTGAGGAAACTGCTATGAGTTTTTATCCGACCTATGTTGAACGCCCACGTTTACTCACTTTGACCCAACATGAGCCACGGGTAGTCTTAATCATTGGGTTGCCGAGCAGCGGCAAATCCACAGTGTTAGAGGCACTTAAGCATTCCATCAACGCCCCGTCTGCCTTAATTCGGCTTGAGCCAGCCAATGATCCATCGTTGCTGCTCCAGGCAATTTGCCAACAACTTGGGTTGGCCAACGAACATCCACACGAGCAGCTTTTGAGTTTGCGCCAACCAACCTGGATTTTGATCGACGATTTGGATCGGATTTTGGATGCTTGGGGCACATTTTTGCCTGAGCACGCTTGGCTCGTAGAATTATTAAAAAATCCAGCGCTGCATATCGTTGCCACCTCGCTACACATCCCCAACCTGCCAATGATTCAACAATGGATTATTCGACGACATTTGGTAGTGGTTGGTATGCAGGAGCTAGCTTTCAACAGTGCTGAATTAATCGCCTTGGCTCAACAACGCCAACTGAATCTCAGCCAAGCCCAAGCTGATCAGCTGATCGATTTGACTGACGGTTGGGTCGCGCCCTGTATTTTTGCGCTCAATCGATCGGGCGTGCTCAATCAATCAGCGCTCGAATGGGTCATGCAAGATGTGATGACAAGTTTGCCTGAGCCTTTGCAGCATAGCTTGGAAGCTTGGCTATGGATCGCCCCTGATTCGCTTGAATTGCTCCAAACACTCTTGCCAAAGCACGATTTGCATCGTTTGTTAATGAGTTGGGAATATGCAGGCTTGATTGTTGAAGCAAACCTGCGCTTACAACGCTTGCCTGAAGTTGGTTTGCGCAAGCGTTCGCATCCTCAGGCGGCCTATTTGACCGAATTTTTTGCCCAAGCTGGCGATTGGTATCTGACTGAGCAACGCCTGCTCCAATTTGTGCAAAAGATGCAACGCTTGCAACGCTGGGATGTGATCAATCATTGTTTGACTCAACAGCTTGATTTAATTAACAATGAGCGGTTTTTTGGTGAGCTGGTCAAAGCCCTCAATGATGTTCCGATACAGCAGCTTGCGCCCAAAGTTGGCTGGTTGTTGGTGCGTAGTTATCACCTTGGTTTGCGCAACGCTGAAAAGGCTTTACTTTTAGTCAATCAACTGCTAGGGATTCATCAACAGTCTGATCAACAACGAATGTTTCTGTTGCTTAAAGCTGATCTGCTGCGGGCACAAGGGGCAATTGGCGAGGCTGATAGCTTGATTCAGCCCTACTTGAACGACCCTGATCTATCGCCAGCCGATCAAGCGCGAATTCTACGGACGCATGCGATTTATTTGGCTTCCTTGGGTCAAGATGATGCAGCGATTGCCCACTTTGAGCGTGCCCACAAACATATGGAGCATTCAGGGGTTAATCGCTTGCTTGGCCTGATTTTGGGCGATTATGCCAATGCGGCAGCGCGAGCCGGACGTTATTCCTTGGCTGATCGGCTTTTGCGCCAAGCAACCTCGCTCTGGGAAGAAATGGCATCGCCATCGGGGTTATCGCAAACCTTGAATTTGCGGGCGCTGGTGGCACTGCACCAAGGCCAAATGAGCGATGCCGCCCGCTACGCCCAACAAGCATACGATAACGCCAGAATTTCGGATATTCGGGCAGCGAATGGTGCCTTGGTGACGCTTGGTGATGTGGCCTTGGCTGATCGCGATTGGACGAGTGCAATTGGGCGCTATCGCTTGGCGCGTGAGCAGTTACGGGCCAGCAATGTCGTCGATTATCACATTATTATCTATGCCTTGGCCTTGGAATCGCAGGCCACCCGCCATAGTTCACTTGAGCAACTGCAACGCCTATTAATTGAAATCGACACCACCACCGCTCAAAACCCACTCGATCAGGCTTGGTTAGCGGTGGCGCGGAGTGCTGCTAACTTAACGCTCAAAATTGATGGCACGATTCCGCTGCTGCAACGGGCATTGGCTGGGTTGGACAACCAAGGATCATTAGCCAAAGGCTTGCTATATCTGTTGTTAAGCGAAGCTTTTTGGCAACGCCATGAGGTTGGCGAGGCTCAGCAAGCTTGGCAGGCACTTGATCAATTAATTGTTGATGGCCGCAGTGGCTTGCCAGTGCTGTTATCGGCGCTCACCGTGCACTTACCTGAATTGGTCAACCAAGCTTATACCCAATGGAATTCGCCATTTGCGGCGCGGGTGCTGCGCCATAACCTGCCGCCAATGCCTCAAGCACCAAAATTGATTGTGCGTTTGATGGGCCAAATGCGGCTTGAAATGGATGGCAAACAGGTACGCATTCCGCGCCAAGGTATGTTGTTAATCGCGTTGTTGTTGTTGAACCCAACTGGCATGACTGCCGATGAATTACGCGAAAAAATTTGGGGCTTTGATAGTAGCAATGATGGTTGGCGCAAAATGCTGCAACGGACGCGCAAAGAATTGCCCGATTGTGTTGTGTATGATGGTTCGCTGTATCGTTTGCGCTTCCCGCACTCGGAGATCGATGCCGATATTGTGGTGATTAAACAGACCTCGTTGCTTGGTTCTGAAGCGACCTTGGAGCGCTTGCAAGTTGCCGCTGAGTATGCCAGCCAAGGATTTTTAGTCGGCAGCAATGCCCCATGGATTGAGCATGAACGCAAAGTTTTGGCGCGACGTGGAGCCGAAATTTGGATCTCAATTGGCAATCAATGGTATGACGTACAACGTTTCGACCAAGCCCAAAAAGCCTTTGAGCAGGCGATGAAACTTGATGTTTTGAATGAACGGGCAGTGGTTTTGGCAATGAACTTGGAAATTAATCAAGGTCGCCGAACCGAAGCCTTGGCAATTTATGATCGCTATCGTGAGGCTTTACTCGAAGAGCAAGGCCTTGATCCGTCGAGTGAGCTTCAGGCCTTGCAAAAACATGTGTTAGATTAAATCGCTTTTCAATCAATCGGAGCGAGGCCTCGGCCCTGCATGCTATACTTGGCCAATTCTCAACACAGTTAATGTAGGATCAAGGTTATGCGTGCACTGTTGTTAGGCTTGTTGGCCTCGCTCTTTTTTGCTTCGACCTTTGTGCTCAATCGTTTGATGGAGTTGGCGGGTGGTCATTGGCTGTGGAGTGCCAGCCTACGCTATTTGTTTATGCTGGTTCCGTTGGTGGCGATTGTGGCATGGCGCGGCAAGCTTGGTTTGGTGCTGCAAGAGTTGCGGCAACAGCCTTGGCAATGGCTGTGGTGGAGCACGATTGGCTTTGGGTTGTTTTACGCGCCGCTCTGTTTTGCCGCCAAATATGCCCCAGCGTGGTTGGTTGCCAGCACTTGGCAGATCACAATTATTGCTGGAGCCTTGGTTGCGCCGTTGTTGCAAGCCAAAGCTGCACCCAACCAACCTGCTTGGCATTGGCGCAGTTTAGCGATTTCGGGCCTGATTTTATTGGGTGTGGCGGTAATTCAATTGCAACATGCGGCGGCGATTGGCTGGCGCGAAGTGCTTTTGGGCTTTGTGCCAGTTGTAATCGCCGCGTTTGCCTATCCGTTGGGCAATCGCGCCATGATGCAACTATGTGGGCAGCGCTTGGCAACCTTTGAACGTGTGCTAGGCATGACAATTGCCAGCCTGCCGTTTTGGCTGATTTTAGCGGGCGTGGCGGCAACCACAGTTGGTTGGCCGAGCACAAGCCAAATCTTCCAATCGTTATTGGTTGCACTATTGGCAGGCGTAATCGCCACCGTGCTCTTTTTCAAAGCTACTGATTTAGCTCAGCACCATCAAGGCCAATTGGCGGCAGTTGAGGCAACCCAAGCAGGCGAAGTCGTCTTTGCCTTGGTTGGCGAGATTGTGATTTTGCATAGCCCTGCGCCAACAGCATTGACCTTGGCAGGCCTTGGCGTGATTATTTTAGGCATGATTTTGCACAGTTGGATCAGCCACTAACGCCATTTAATATCCATTTAGGCTTGCTATGCTCCTTCTAACGACAATTTTAGAAGGAGCGAGGCTATGCTACGGCGTTTATTATTGATTGGAATGTTGCTGCTGTTGGTTGGTTGCGACGCACCAGAGCCAATCCCATGTTTTTTCCCAATTATAAGTACCCCAACGACCCAATTGACTACTGGCCAACACTTGGTAATGATCGATCAGATTTTAGCGATTGAACCAGCCTCAATTCAACCAGTTCAATTACGTTTTATCTTAACAAGTGATCCTTCCAAGATATTTGTCGTTGATCTTAGCCAACAACATAATTATTTTCATTTGGATCAACTAGAAAGTTTTTTTAATATTCGCTTACTGAATTCTCTTCAATGTCAACTGCCTGATGAGCCATTGCGTTATACCTTTACCCTTGAGGTTGTTTCAGGCGATCAAACCGATAGTCAGCCATTAGAATTAGTTTATCAAGCAGACATTAATGCATTTGGGTATTACAGTCTCGATACAAGCGGAGCAGGCACCGATATTAAATTTGGCCCGCTAGTGATTGTATTAGCAACAATCGCCCTTTTAATACTGTACAAAAAGATTTATATTGGTTTTTTTGCTCTAGAATTATATCAACATCGAGCGATGAAGATAGCTGTAGTTATAAATATTATTATGGTAGCAGTAATCTTTAATACCAATTATTATAAATACTTCAATAATAATCCAATGTATTGCTATTCTTTCAATGGAAGAAATAATCAACAATCAATGATGAATGGCACGATTATGCTACCAAATTCAATCATCGCTCAAGATATCGATAATACATTATATCCGATGTATAGTGAGAGAGATAGTTATACATTTGAAGCTGGGATTCATCAATATTACCACAAACATCTACCACACATCGATTCGATGCCTAGATACCCTGATTGTGATGATGATTATCAATTTTCCTATACTGATAATTATGTGATTAAGCACGGTGATGACATTGAAAATCATTCGATCTCAATTATCGCAAGCCGTAAACCAACGCTTAATCAAGATATTGGGGTTGTTCGATTTGAGAACTTTATCGTTGCACTGCTAGTTTTAATCATCTTTTCAATTCCAATTGGATTTGTGATTCAATCCAAGCGTTAAGCGTTTGCTCATTTGTACTACTGAATTTGGCTTGAGCATCTGCTACACTAGAGCCACCGGATTATTTCAGGCTGCGAAAGGATCGCTGCAATGAGCAAGCCGATTAATCTCCACGAGTATGAGCAACAGGCAATGACGCTGTTGGATGGCCCAACCTGCGATTATTATGCAGGTGGCTGCGAGGATGAAGTGACTTTGCGGGCGAATCTGCTTTCATTTGAGCAGGTACGTTTGCGACCACGATTTTTGGTTGATGTGCGTGAAGTCTCAACCGCCACAACTTTGCTGGGCAAGCCGCTTAATTCGCCAATTTTGGTTGCACCATCGGCCTACCATGGCTTGGCCCATGCTGAGGGCGAATGTGAAACTGCGCGAGGCGTGGCTCAAGCTGGCTCAATTTTCACCGTAAGCACCCTCGCCACCCGCTCGTTGGAAGAAGTTGCGGCTGCCGCCGAATGCCCGCTCTGGTTTCAATTGTATGTCTATCGTGATCGCAGTGTGTCGGAGCGTTTGATTGCTCGCGCCGAAGTTGCTGGCTATCAAGCCTTGATGTTAACGATTGATCGTCCGTGGCTTGGGCGGCGTGAACGTGAGTTGCGCAGTGGTTTTGGTGTACCCGCCCATCTGAGTATGGCCAATTTTCGCGATGTGCCTGCCGCCCAAAATTATCGCCGTGCTGGCCCGAATGCCTTGCCCGACCCCAAAGCCGATATGTTTGATGCTGGCTTGACTTGGGAATCGATCGCTTGGTTGCGCTCGGTGACTAGCTTGCCCATCATCGTCAAGGGTATTTTGACCGCTGAGGATGCGCTGTTGGCTGCTGAGGCAGGCGCGGCAGCGATCGTGGTGTCAAATCATGGTGGCCGCCAAATTGATGGTACGGTTACCACGCTTGAAGCCTTGCCCGAGGTTGTCGCGGCATTGGCGCAAAGCCCGTGCGAAATTTATATCGATGGCGGGATTCGCCGTGGCAGCGATGCGCTTAAAGCCTTGGCTTTAGGAGCACAGGCAATTATGCTTGGGCGACCAGTCTTATGGGGCTTGGCAGTGGCGGGTAGTGCTGGGGTTGCCGATGTGCTAACGACCATGCAGCGCGAATTACAACGCTCGATGGCGCTATGTGGCCGCCCCAATCTAGCCAGCATCGATCGCAGCTTAGTACGACCAAGCGGCATGGTTTTTTAAAATAGAGGGGTCAGGGGCTAGGATTCAGGGGCCAGTTTGAAACTGAGGAGTCCACGAAGAGGCCAAGAATTAAGGAAATCGAAGAACAAAGCACACAAAATATAATCAACATCCAAAATCTGGGTTAATCCGTGGCTAAAAACAGCCCTTTGTGCTCTTCGTGCCCTTCGTGGATCAAAACCTGACCCCTGATCCCTAGCCCCTGACCCCTAGCCCCTGACCCCTCGATCAAAATGGTATAATTCATGATTACTAGGAGGTCGTACTCATGAATGGTTTTGTGATTGGCTTGACCCTAACGATGATCGTTGGTGGCTTGGTCTTGATAATTGGGCCAATCTACTTGCGCCGCCGTTGGGATAACGAGACCCAGCGCAATTGGGAGCACGATGAATTTGATCGTAAGGTCAAGCGCTATAACGATGATATCGCCAACCGGCAGCGCGATTATGATATTGTCAATGTGCTGAGTGGCCGCGAAACGCCGACCGTGGTTGATCGCTATCGTGATAAAGATTGAGCCTGAATTGAGCGTGGCGTGATTGATTTTCAACAGGTTTGCTATTACTATCCCCAAGCCAGTGCGCCAGCACTCGATCGCTGTACCTTGCAGATTGCCGAAGGCGAGTTTGTATTGGTTTGTGGCGCTTCAGGCAGCGGCAAATCAAGCCTGCTTCGCGCGATCAATGGGTTAATTCCGCATTTTCATGGTGGCACATGGCAAGGCCAATTAAAAGTTTGTGGCCGTGATACCCGCCGCAACTCGCCGCGAGACTTGGCTGAATTGGTCGGTTTTGTGTTTCAAGACCCCGATGCCCAGTTTGTGGTCGAGATTGTCGAGGATGAACTAGCTTTTGCCATGGAAAACGCTGGTTTGCCGCAAGCGATTATGCGCCGCCGAATTGAAGAAGCGCTCGATCAGCTTGAGATTGCCCATTTACGCCATCGTTCCTTATCCAGCCTCTCTGGCGGCGAACGTCAGCGGGTGGCGATTGCCGCTGCATTAACTGTTCAGCCGCAAATTCTGGTGCTCGATGAACCAACCTCGCAACTCGACCCCCACACCGCTGAAGAAGTACTGACTGCCCTGCAAAAGCTCAACGCCGATTTGGGCTTGACGATTGTGCTCTCGGAGCATCGTTTAGAGCGCGTGGTGCAATATGTCGATCGAATTGTTTGGATGCATGCGGGCAAAATTGGCTTAGCCGATGCGCCACAAGTCGTTTTGGCCCAGATGCCATTTGCCCCGCCATTGGTCGAAGTTGCCCGCCATTTCAATTGGCAACCCTTGCCGCTGACGATCAAACAAGGTCGTGCTGCCGCCCGTCAGCAGCCAATTACGCCTCAAGCCCAAACAACGACTGTTGCCACAGTTGGCCCAGAACTCTTGCGCTCCGAAGCGTTAGATGCCAGTTATGCCGATCAACCAGCGTTGCAAGGCGTAAATGTGCGTTTGCATGCTGGCGAAATTGTGGCAATTATGGGGCGTAACGGCTCCGGCAAAACCACCTTATTGCGCCATTTGGTGGGCTTACAACAACCAATTCGTGGGCGAGTGCTACTACAACAACAACCGATCGCCAATCGCCCAGTTGAGCAATTGGCCCAGCAGATTGGCTTTGTGCCGCAAAACCCCAGTGATATTCTGTTTCACCCCAGTTTGGAGCAAGAATTAGCATGGACGCTTACCAACCATGGTCAAGCGGCTGATCCAGTGCAGATTGAACAGACCTTGCAACGCTTGAATTTGCTGCATCTGCGTGAGCGTCATCCGCGTGATCTTTCGGGTGGCGAGGCTCAACGAGCTGCCTTCGCCGCGATTGTGGTGGCTCGCCCGCAAATTCTCTTGCTCGATGAACCAACCCGTGGCTTGGATTACGCTGCCAAACAGCAACTAGCCAATTTTCTACAAAGCTTAGCCAGCGAGCACCATGGCATCATCGTGGTAACCCACGATGTGGAATTTGTGGCGTTGTGCGCTCAACGAGTAGTACTGTTGGGCGAAGGCGAGGTGGTGGTCGAAGGCACGCCCCAAGTAGTTTTGGGCGATTCACTGCTGTTTTCAACCCAAGTTGGCAAGCTATTCCCCAAATTTGGCTGGCTGAGCGTGGCTGATGTGCTGGCTGGCACATCACAATAATTAAAAAACCCTCTGCAATCAATAAACAGAGGGTTTTATGTCAAATAAGATTAGCGGATTTAGCTTTGATTGACTTTGGCTTTGAGCGCTGCTAATTCCGATTCGAGCGAGGTTTCTTGCTCCAAATTGCGGAATTTATTTTCCAACGAATCGCCTTCTAATTTGGCCATGGCTTCAGCTTTGTACAACCGATCGTCGATTCTTTCTTCCATTGCCCCCAAGCGATCGCCCAATTCGCCACTACCTTGCATATTTTGCAGCGCACGAGTGGCTGCTTCTTGGGAATCAGCACGGCTAGTTTTGGCTTTGATCAAATCGCGTTTGGCGCGAGCTTCATTAATTTGCTGTTCTAAACGGCTGATCGAATTGCGGAAATCTTTAACTTGGGCATTTTGCGTTTCCGATTGGGTCGCATATTCGCTGGCGGCAGCGCTGAAGTGGCGCTTGCGTTCCAAAGCTGAACGAGCCAATTCTTCGTCGCCACGTTCAAGTGCATTAACGGCTTTGCGTTCCCAATCATCGGCTTGCTTACGGTTCTCGTCGCGCTTTTGCTCCATGCGCGTAGCCTGACCCATGGCCATAGCCGTTGCGCGTTTGGCCTCGCCATATTGCGCTTCAAGCTGGCGAATATACTCATCGGCCATGGTTACGGGGTTTTCGGCGCGATCAAACAAGGCGTGCAACCAAGCGCGGATAAGGTCTTTGATTCGTTTCCACATAGCGTTTTGCTCCTACTGACTACTGTTGGGTAGTACGGGCCAGCCTTTGGAATGTTGCTTAAGCATACCTGATCTGCAAGAGCAAACGCAAGGATCAACCATTGCATTGTGCCCGTTGGCATCTATAATGCTTATATATGCCTGCGTGACAACCGCTTGCTAAAGGAGTTGAACCATGGCCGACAAGGAAAAGAAGGGTTTGTTTGGTAATTTGGCTGATCAAATGAAGGATGCAATTGAGCAAAGCCGCGAAAGTGCCGAAGCCAAGCCCACTAGTCCAGCCCCTGGTAACGTGATTGGCCAAATGATGGAGCGCTTGCACGATATTCAAGAGAAGCAGGAAGAAGCGGCCTCATCATCAGTCTCCAATGCAGTAAATGTGATCAAAGATGCTCAAGAAGCAGCCAAAGAAGCTCGTGAAAAGGCCGAAGCTCAGTCTGCTGCAACCAACAATGCGGTGGCTGATGCGCTGCGTCAAGCGCAAGAAGCTGCCAAAGCCCAAGAAGCCGCTAAAGCCGAGGCTGCCAAAGCTGAAGAAGCCAAGGCTACTGAACAGCGCTACACGGTTCAAGGTGGCGATACCTTGGGCAAAATTTCAGCCCGCTTCTATGGCGATGCTGCCCAATGGCGACGAATTTACGAAGCCAATCGGGCGATCATCGGCAACAACCCCGATGTGATTAGCGTTGGCCAAGAATTTGTGATTCCCGATGCAAGCACACCATTGCCAGCCCAACGAACCTACACCGTGCGATCTGGCGACACCATGCGAGCAATTGCCCAACGCTTTTATGGCGATGAAATGCAGTGGAAGCGAATTTATCAAGCCAATCGCGACCGCATCCCCAACCCCGATGTAATTCACGTCGGCCAAGAATTTATCATCCCTGAATAGCACCTAAGGTAATCAGGCTATAGGCTATGGGCTATCGGACATTGATTGGAATATCAAGAACGAATAACCCTCAGCCTATAGCCATTCATCCTCTGCGCCTCTGCGTTAAAGCTTGATCCACGAAGATCACGAAGCGCACGAAGGTTTCGTAGCATATGGGCGGCCCCCTAGCCCCTGAACTCTAACCTCTGTTTTTTGCTCTACAACGTTCCCGATCCCCAACAACCGAGCCCCAATCCCCAACAACAATGTTCTATAATACTCACAGCAATTCTTTGAGCGCGAGTATCACACGAGCAATGCACATCCTTCATGTCTATAAAGATTATTTTCCAGTGCTTGGTGGCATGGAAAATCATATTCGGGTTGTCGCCGAGGGCTTGGCCGAGCGCGGTCATCAAGTAACGGTGGCAGTCAGCAATACCTATCCCAAAACCGAAATTGAGCGCCGCAATGGTGTGGCGATCATCAAAGCAGCGCAGTGGTTGCGCAAGGCCTCAACTCCGATCAGCCCGATGAGTTTGCCATTAAGTTGGCGTGTGCCCGCCGATATTATTCATTTGCACCATCCCTTCCCGCCTGGCGATTTGCTATATTGGCTGCGACGGGGCAAGGCTAAATTGGTGATTACCTATCAAAGCGATATTGTGCGCCAACGCCGTTTGTTGCAACTCTATCGACCCTTGCTCACGCGCACCCTGAACGCAGCCGATCGCATTATCGCAGCCAGCCCGCAGTATATTCAAACTTCGCCATGGTTGGCTCCCCATGCCGCCAAATGTCGCGTAATTCCGTTGAGCGTCGATACAGAGCGCTTCAATCAACTAGATCATGCGGCGATTCAGGCGTTGCGTGAGCAGGTTGCAGCGCCCATACTGTTGTTTGTTGGGCGTTTCCGCCATTACAAAGGCCTCCACTTTTTGCTCGAAGCCTTGCCAAAAATCCCCAATGCCAAATTGGTATTGGTCGGCATTGGCCCTGAGGAAGCTCGTTTGCGCGATTTAGCGCAACGCTTGGGTGTTGGCGAACGTATTGTATGGGCTGGCGAAGTCCCGGATCAAGCCTTACCAAATTACTATGCCGCTGCCGATGTATTTGTGCTACCATCCCATTTACGAGCAGAAGCATTTGGCATTGTGCAACTCGAAGCATTAGCCGCTGGAATTCCAATCGTCAGCACTGAGTTGGGCACTGGCACAAGTTTTGTCAACGCCCACGGCCAAACTGGTTTTGTTGTGCCACCAGCCGATCCGGCGGCGCTGGCGCGGGCAATCACTGTGCTATTGGAAAATCCAGGCTTGCGGGCGCAATTTGGGGCCAACGGTCGTCAACGCGCGAGTAGCACATTCAGCCCGCAGCGTATGCTCGATCAGATTGAAGAACTTTATCGTGAGATTGTGAGTTAGGTATGTTGCTTCAAGCAGGAATCGAATTGTTAGGGCGGTATCACATCGTGCGGGCAATCGGCCAAGGCGGTATGAGCGCAGTCTATGCCGCGTTTGATCGCCAATTGAACACGCCTGTCGCGATTAAACACTTTCGCAATCACGATCCTGCTTTGCATGCCAGCCTCGACCGCGAAGCCCAAATTTTAGCGCGGTTGCAACACCCCGCCTTGCCGCGCGTCTATGATATTCGCCGCGAGAACGATGATGCCTATTTGATCATGGATTTGATCGAGGGTGAAACCCTGGGCACATTGCTAACCCAACGCGGCAGCGGCTTCGAGCCTGCAACCGTGGTGGCGTGGGCAGCAACCTTGGCTGAGCCATTGAGCTACCTGCATCAACAAACGCCACCCGTGATTCACCGCGATATCAAGCCGCATAATGTGATGCGCACACCGGCTGGCAAATTGATTTTGCTCGATTTTGGTTTAGCCAAACAATGGTCAACCGGCCAGCAAAGCGTGATTGCCTATACCCTGCCCTATGCTTCGTTGGAGCAGATTCAGGGCACAAACACACTGGATCAACGCAGCGATGTCTACGGCTTTGGCGCAACGCTCTATCATTTGCTAACCAATCGCGAGCCAGTTGATGCCTTGACCCGTGCTAGTGCGCAAATTTATGCGAACCCCGACCCATTGCCCTTGCCAAGCAGCCTGAATAACGCGGTTTCGCCAGCGCTTGATCGGGTGCTGATGGATAGTTTGGCGTTACGGGCTGATGCCCGCCCAGCTAGTATTCGTGCGGTCGTCAGTTTATTGCAAGCAGCGCAATCAGCAACGGTGAGCGTGCCCTTGGTTGCGGCTACCAGCGCTGGGCAGCCGACAATTCGGGTTGATTCACAGTTGCCTGATGGGGTGAGTTATGCTACGCCACGGCGCTTCGAGCCACGTCCGGCTCCAGCTTCAACTCCAGCTGCTCCACCGCGCCCACGCCGCTCGATTTCGCGCTGGAGCGCGGCTGACCAAATGCATCGCGCTCAATGGAGCATGCCTAATTATGAGCAACTCTACCAAGAGCGCGAAGAGCCAAAGCCATTTAGCCCACTCAATAATTCGCAATGGATGACGACCCAACAAGCTGCCAATAGTCGTATGAATGCAATGCTGGATGACGAGGAGCTTGAGAACCCCACCCAAGTGATGAATATTGTGTTTATCTTGATTGTATTGATTTTATTAGGGACAATTAATTTTATCCTCTAGAGGGAGAGCGTATGAGTTTAGGGGTTGGTTCAGTTTTACTTGGGCGCTATCAAATTTTGCGTTTGATTGGTCAAGGTGGTATGGGCACGGTCTATGCCGCCTTCGATCAACAGCTTAATCATCAGGTCGCAATTAAGTATTTTCGTGGTCAAGATGCCACGTTTCAAACTAATTTGCAGCGTGAAGCTCAAATTTTGGCTCGTTTGCGCCATCCATCATTGCCACGGGTTTACGATTTGCAGCGGGTTGGCGATGCCGCCTTTTTGATCATGGATTTGATCGAGGGCGAGAATCTTGATCAGCTACTAGCCCAACGTGGCGCTGCCTTTGAGCCAGATGTGGTGCTAGCGTGGGCCAAGGCACTGGCTCCAGCGCTCAGCTATTTGCATCATCAAACGCCACCTGTCATTCATCGCGATATTAAGCCACAAAATATTATTCGCACCCCCGAAGGCCAATTGATCTTGGTCGATTTTGGCTTGGCCAAACAATGGGCTTCCTCAAACCAGAGTGTCGTGGCTTATACCTTGGCTTACGCTGCCTTAGAGCAAATTCAGGCCACCAGCCCAGTCAATCAGCGCAGCGATATCTATAGTTTTGCCGCAACCCTCTATCATTTGTTGACCAATTGCGAGCCAGCCGATGCGCTTACTCGCGCTAGCAGTTTGATTAATGGTCAGCCTGATCCGTTGGTCAATCCAGTTAATTTAAATCCAGCGGTTTCGCCTGCAATGGCAGCAGTTTTAGCCCAAGCAATGGCCTTGGCTGCGAATGAACGGCCAGCCAGTATCGATCAATGTATCCAGCAATTGCAACAAAGTTTTTACAATCAGCCAAGCCTGATGAGCAGCGCCGGCCAACCAACAATCGTCCAACGGCCAGCAGTTGCAACAATTGTCTTGCCGACAGCGACCAAGCCTGCACTATCAGCCCAGCAAATCTTACAACCGCAAGTGCCGCCCCAACAGATCACCTATCAAGAAAAAACTGGACTAGATAGCTCAGTTGAATATTTCTTTCTGTTCGCGATGATTTTTTTCATTTGTGCTTTGGTTGGGATTTGTTTAATTGCCCGTTCGTTCTAATCCATCGCTGATTTGGATTAATCTGCGCCACGCAAGGTTTTGTGGTATGCTTGGCGTATTTGAGCTTTAAAATCAAAGGAGTCGCTTCCGTGGCTGATTACAGCGCCTATATTGAAAAAAGTTTTCGTGAACATATTGCGATGGCCGAGCGCGTCTTGGCCGAACAATCAGCAACGATTAATACCATGGCCAATGTGTTGATCGAATGTTATCAACAGGGCCACAAGGCTATTTTTTGTGGCAATGGTGGCAGTGCCGCCGATGCTCAACACTTGGCCGCCGAATTTGTCGGGCGCTATTTGATCGATCGCCGCCCAATTCCGGCCTTGGCCTTGCATACCGATACTTCAACCTTAACCGCTGTGGGCAACGATTATGGCTATGATCAGGTGTTTTCGCGCCAAGTCAAAGCCCATATGAACCCAGGCGATGTCTTGGTGTGTCTGACCACCAGCGGCAATTCGGTCAATGTGATCAAGGCTGCCGAAGTTGCGCGAGAGTTGGGCAACCCCGTTCTGGCCTTGCTTGGTGGCGATGGTGGCAAGATTTTGCCGTTATGCGATCATGCCCTGGTTGTGCCATTCAAGTTGCCCTATTTGGTACAAGAAATTTCGATGGTCGTCGGCCATTTGCTATGCGACCTGACTGAACAAGCTTTGTTTGCCAAATAACGAGCTTGATCGACGCAATGGCGCAGAGATTATGATGATCTCTGCGTTTTTTAATTAAATTTTTATAGTTGAGATAGAACAATGAGCCAACCAGCCGTGTTTATTGATCGTGATGGTACGATCAATGTTGAAGTTAATTATCTGCATCAGCCCGAATTAGTTCAGCTTGAGCAAACTGTCGGTCAAGCAATCGCTCGTTTGAATCACGCTGGATTTTTGGTGTTGGTCGTGACGAATCAATCAGGAATTGCTCGGGGTTATTATCGCGCTGATGATATGCATTTGGTACATCAGCGAATTAGCGAGTTGTTACAGCCCTTTAATGCCCATGTTGATGCTTGGTATTATTGCCCACATCATCCTGAGGTAACTGGCGATTGTGCTTGTCGCAAGCCTAATTTGGCCATGTTCGAGCAAGCCCAAGCCGAATTCGCGATCGATCTCAGCCGTTCGTGGATGATTGGCGATAAGCTGCTCGATGTGCAAGCAGGCATCAATTTGGGCGTACCCGCAATTATGGTAGCTACTGGCTACGGCGCACAGCATCAACACGATTTGCCTGAGCATGCTATGCTGGTCGCAAATCTTAATGCTGCTGTCGATTTGATTGTGCAGGAGTAAGTATGCAACCCCAAGCACCGCAACCACTTCAACCACCACCAGTTCAAATCGTGCCACCATGGATGATCTCAGCAACCTTCGATTTGCCAGGCTTCCGAGTTGTGCAAAATCGGGGGATTGTACGGGGCATTGTGGTACGTTCGCGCTCGGTTTTTGGCACAATTGGCGCATCATTTCAAACCCTCGTTGGCGGCAATATCACCATTTGGTCGAAGCTGTGTGAGCAAGCTCGCATGGAAGCGTTCGAAATTATGTCGTTGCATGCCGCCGAAATTGGCGCAAACGCGATTATTGCGATGCGCTACGATGCCACCGAAATTAGCACTGGCGTAACTGAAGTGCTGGCCTATGGTAGTGCCGTAATCGTTGAACCAATTCGTTAATTCAAAATTAGCCAAGCTATTGCCAATGCTAGCTTGGCTTTTTTGTAAACATTTGCTTAAGCGTATTCCAAATCAGCTCGGCTCCCACAAAGATGAAAAATGGCACAGCCCATATCCCATTAACGAACAACCATGTAGACCGCCAAATAAAGCGGTGGTCGGCCATCAAGCTCTCAACGCTGCTGCCAACGTACAGACGCGGGGCATTTTCGATTGCGCTATAGCCATGGGTATCAAGGTTTTTGCTGATCGCGGTTTGTTGTGGATTTTGATTGGTTGGTTTTGAGATCAGCGCTGCCTTGATTGGTTGCTTCCACTCTTCACATTCATATTCGAAATAGCCGCCACAGACGGCCCATGCTGGAACTGGCTGGTCGGGCTGCCAATCGGGGCTAGTCAGCGGCGCAACGCTAATCGCATGTGAGGTTGTGCTTGAGCGGCGAGCATCGCTGGTAGTGTAAGCAAAGGTTACACCATATTCACGTTGCACAACTGCTTGCTCCAACGTGAAGATCATGGTTTCGGGATGTTGGCTAATTTGCTCAGCCCGAATGTTGTCAATTTGAACTTGACCATAATACAGGCGTTCGCTACTTGTACCAATCGCTGTGCCAATCAGCGTGCCAATATTCAACAAACAGATCACGCCCAATAGCGCATGGTTGATCCAGCGATGGCTGAGGCGAACAAACAGGAAAATACTGGCGATTCCAGCAATAACACCGAGTAGATAGGACGCTGACTCGCCCAGCCAAAAACCAATTGCCCCACCCAGAACCGCACACCACAAACCAAACAGTATCCCTACTATCAACGTGCGCCCAAAGTTTAACCATTGATTGATCATCAAAGACTCCTTATTGAATTGCGCAACCAACGCCAGGTAAACCGCACACAGCCGATCAGCACAATTGGCACGGCCCAGACCAAAACCATGATGACCCATACAAACAGCCATTGCCAGCGTTTAGCGGTATTAAAGCTATTTGAGCCTGCGCCAACTTCTAGCATTGGAGCATTGTTTAGCTCTGCATAATCATATGTGGCAAGATTGGTAAGTTTGGCAACGGTGTATTTATCGAGGTACAGTTCTTCGGGCAACGCACCATTGGTAATCGGCTCATCCCAATCGTAGCAAGCGATGTTGTAATCGGCATTGCAAGCGGCCCAAGCAGGCACCGGATCACCATATTGCCAATCGCTATTGGTCAGTGGCGCAAGGCTGTAGTAGCTATACGTAATGCGTGAGCTTTTGCGATCTTTGCTGGCAACTTTGTGGACTGTGGCATAGTTGGTTTGTACCACAGCATCATTCAAGTAAAAAATTGCTGCATTTGGATAATAGGGAATTTCGGCAGCAGTAACGTTGTTGATAGTTTCTTTGCCAGCAGTGTAGCGCATATAGCGCCAGCCCATACCTGCAAACATCAAAATAACCACATGCCAGATGATGATCATGCCTGCAAAACCATTGCTAATACGACCATCGCCATAGCCAGCCCAATAAGCGCTAATGCCCAGCCAAGCAATGCCAAGCAGCGCAAATGACCATGGCGGCGGCGTAAGAAACCCCAGAATTCCGCCGATAATCACGCATAAAACGCTATTGTAGAACCCTGCCGCTAGATGAAAGCCTAAACTGCGCCATGAATCAAACATGCTCTGGCTCCTTTCGCTGCATTGCTGTGCGCTAGGTACGCAGCTAGCTAGCAAGGGTTTTAGTGTACTAGGCGATCGCTGGTTGGGGGAATAGCACAAAAACACCGTTGGAATGACTCCAACGGTGTTTTGTTGATTGAACTTTTGGGCTATTGCTTAGACGTTTTCTTCGTCTTCGTCAGTGCCTAAGAGTTCGCTCAGGGTAGGTTTGCGACCTTCTTCAGCTTGCAAGCGAGCCATAGCTTGAGCAAACAAGTCATCCTTTGGCCCATTACCACTGTCGATGTTGGTGACAGCATTCAAGGCTTCGTCGAATGAGCGTGGTGGCGCGGGCTTGGGTTCGCTCATCACCGCTGGCGCTGGTGTTGCCGCAGGTGTTTCGCGATCAACTGGAGCGCTGGTGATTTGGGCAACCCGCAAGGCGGCTTCTTCAGCCAATTTGCGCCGTTGCTCCATCCCCGTACCAGCTGGAATCAGCTTGCCGATAACCACATTTTCTTTCAAGCCACGCAGGTAGTCGATCTTGCCATTGACGGCAGCTTCGGTCAACACGCGCGTGGTTTCTTGGAACGAGGCCGCCGACAAGAACGAGTCGGTTGACAACGAGGCCTTGGTAATCCCCAACAAGACTGGCACTGCCAACGCTGGGTCACCACCTTGGCTCACAATCGAAGCATTGATCCGATTGAGTTCGTTGAGTTCGACTAATTCGCCTGGCAAGAGTTCAGTATCGCCTGGCTCTTCGATGCGTACCCGCCGCAACATTTGGCGCACAATCACTTCGATGTGCTTATCGTTGATCCCCACACCTTGCGAACGATAGACCTTTTGGGCTTCGTTGGTCAGGTATTCTTGAACTGCTTCGCGACCACGCAATTGCAGCATTTCTTGAGGGTCAGACGAGCCTTCGGTCATTTGTTGGCCCACTTGCACCAAATCGCCATCTTTGACCCGCAAACGAGCAGCGTGGGCAATCACTTCTTCATGTTCTTCGATATCTTTGGCTTGAATTACCAAACGATCATCGTCAACATAGACGTTGCCAGCTAGGCCTGCGACCAATGGCGCACGACCATCGCCATCGACATTGCTTTCGGCCAAGAGGTTGCCAATTTCGACTGCATCACCATTTTTGACCACCACACGGTAATCTTTGGGCAACATTTGCTCGTCGGTATAAACTTCCTCAGAGACGATTCGCAAGCGTCGAATGCCTTCTTCTTCGCGCACAATCTGGACACGGCCAGCAATCTGGGCCAGCACCGCTTTCCCTTTCGGAATCCGTGCTTCGAAGATTTCTTGCACCCGTGGCAAACCTTGGGTGATGTCGGTATCAGTTGCCACACCACCAGTGTGGAACGTCCGCAGAGTCAGCTGCGTCCCTGGCTCACCAATCGATTGCGCCGCGATAATCCCGACAGCTTCGCCAATTTCGACCATCTTGCCAGTGGCAAGGTTGCGGCCATAGCACTTGCGACAAATGCCATAATCGGCGTTACAGGTCAGTACCGAACGGACATAAATGCCAAATTCAGCTTGAGCCTCTTTGTCCAACGATTTCAGCACATTCGCAATGTGCTTGCCATCGTCTTCTAAGATTTCGCTATCGGTATCGAAAATGACTTCACCAGTCACGGGATTAGTGACCGGAGCCACCGTCACGCGGCCAACGATCCGATCTTCGACCGAGGCCAAAATATCGCGGCTGGTGCGAATCCACATGCCTTCGGTTGTGCCACAATCTTCGATCGTCACGATCACATCTTGGGCTACGTCCACCAAACGGCGGGTCAAGTAACCAGCGTCGGCTGTCCGCAAGGCGGTATCAGCCAAACCTTTACGACCACCGTGGGTCGAGATGAAGTATTCGATAACGCTCAAGCCTTCGCGGAAGTTGGCGGTAATCGGCAATTCGATAATCCGTCCAGTTGGGTCGGTGGTCAAACCCCGCATCCCAGCCATCTGGCGAATTTGCTCGACGTTACCACGCGCACCCGAGGTTGACATCATCGAGACTGGCCCGAATGGATTCAACGTCCGTTGGACTTCGGTTTTGATTTTGTTGGTAGCATCAAGCCAGGCCGTAACCACTTCACGATAGCGCTCGTCGTCGGTAATCAAACCACGGCGTTGCATCTTTTCGATGTCTTGCACTTTCTTGTAGGTTTCTTGCACAATTGCATCTTTGGTATCGGGCACTTCTACGTCCGAAGCCGAGAAGGTCATCCCGCCCAAGGTGGCGTGCTTGAAGCCCAACGCCTTGATTCGGTCGGCCAAACGCGCCGTCCGTTCTGAGGCATAGAAACGCAACAGCGATTCTTCCGAGGTCTCAGGGCCGAAGCGCTCAATTAATTCTTGATACACTTCAGCAATGATATTCTCGCGCTGTGAGTGGAAGCGATAGCAGTCGGCGATCAAGGCTTTCAAGCCCGATTTACCAACCAAGAAGTTGCGATAGTGCAATGGTGAGCGATAGCCGTTTTCACCAGCTTTTGGCTCGCCTTGGTAGCGCAACGCATTGTTGAAGATGATCCGCCCAACGCTGGTTTCAATCAAAACCCGTGGCGTAACGCCATCCAACGATGGTAGTGGTTTATCGCGCAAATCGCTACCGGGCAGAATGTAATCTTCGATCACAATCCAAACAGGTGCTTGAATATGCACAATGCCGTTGGTGTAGGCCAACAAGGCTTCGTCGATTGAACCAAAGCGTTTGCCGCCACCCTTAGCCCCAGGCCGAACTTGGGTCAGGTAGAAACAACCCAACACGATGTCTTGCGATGGCGTAATAATTGGGTCGCCAGTGGCTGGTGACAACAAGTTGTAGGTTGAAATCATGCGGCGACGAGCTTCTTCTTGGGCTTTGCGCGACAATGGTACGTGCACAGCCATTTGGTCGCCGTCAAAGTCGGCGTTGAATGCGGCACACACCAAGGGGTGCAATTGAATCGCCGAGCCTTCGATCAGCTTGGCTTCAAAGGCTTGAATCGACAAACGGTGCAGCGAAGGCGCACGGTTCAGCAATACCAAGTAGTCTTTGATGACTTCTTCGAGCACATCCCACACTTCGGGGCGAACCCGCTCAACGAAGCGCTTGGCTGATTTGATGTTGTGGGCAAAGCCTTTATCGACCAAGCGGCGCATGACGAATGGCTTGAACAATTCCAAGGCCATTTTCTTGGGCAAACCACATTGGTGCAATTGCAGGGTTGGTCCGACCACAATCACCGAACGGCCTGAGTAGTCAACCCGCTTACCCAAGAGGTTTTGGCGGAAGCGGCCTTGCTTGCCTTTGAGCATATCGCTCAGGCTCTTAAGGCGATGCTTGCCCTTGCCACTGACTGGGCGGCCACGGCGACCGTTGTCGATCAAGGCATCAACCGCTTCTTGCAACATACGTTTTTCGTTGCGCACGATGATTTCAGGAGCGTTCAACTCCATCAAGCGCTTGAGCCGGTTGTTGCGATTGATCACCCGTCGATACAGGTCGTTCAAGTCGGAGGTCGCAAACCGACCGCCATCAAGCTGGACCATCGGGCGCAAATCTGGTGGAATCACTGGCAAGACGGTCATAATCATCCATTCAGGACGATTGCCGCTCTTGCGGAATGCTTCAACCACGCGCAGCCGTTTGGTGGCTTTTTTGCGGCGTTGGCCCGATGAGCTTTGCACTTCGGCTTGCATTTGATTCGACAATTCGTCGAGATCAACCATCGATACGATGTCGCGCACCGCGCCAGCACCCATATCGGCCTTGAAGGTGTAGGGCGCTAGATCACGCAGAATCCGATATTCGTTTTCCGAAATAATCCGGTGCAACTGAATATCATCCAAGCGATCAAGCTTGTCTTTTTCTTCTTTGTTGAGATCTTCAAGCTGTTTGATCAAGGCCGTGGTCAGCCGTTCTTGCTCAGCATCGGCCACCGATTGGCGTTGATCACGCTCGCCGTCAGCCAACAAACGCACGTTTTCAATCTCGTATTCGCGGCGTTGTTCGAGCTTTTCGCGCTCTTGATCGATCAGTTGTTCGAGTTGTTCCAATGTGCGTTCACGCACTGGCTCGTTTTCTTCGAGCAACACCGTACCACGATAAACAATATCTTCATCGGCTAGTGCGTCGATGCCGATCAGTTCTTCGAGATGTTCACGCAAGGCATTGGCTTCATCTTCGATTTCTTGGCGTTGGCGGGCAAATTGTTCATGCGTTCGCTCCAACGTGCCTTCCATGGCATTATCCATCGCCGCAAGGTCTTTGCTTAAACGGGTTGCCTTTTCGCCACGTTGTTCGATAATTTTTTCTTCGAGATCCTTGCGCCGCACGCCAAAGTCGGTCTTCATTTGCTCACGTACATTGCCCAATGCCAGATCATCGACATCGGTGATAATATACGAGGCAAAATAAAGCACCCGCTCAAGATTACGTGGTGAGATATCTAAAAGTAAACCCAAACGCGATGGTGTGCCTTTAACAAACCAAATATGCGATACAGGCGAGGCAAGTTTGATATGACCCATGCGATCACGTCGCACTTTGGATCGGGTGACTTCTACGCCACATTTATCGCACACAATGCCTTTATAACGCACACGTTTGTATTTGCCACAATAGCACTCCCAATCGCGCGTAGGTCCGAAGATTTTTTCACAGAACAAGCCATCTCGTTCAGGACGCAGAGTTCTATAATTAATCGTCTCGGGTTTAGTTACTTCACCGTGCGACCAGCTCAGGATATCTTCTGGTGAAGCGAGACTGATACGAATTGCATTGAATTCATTGATTTCGAGCATGGTTGAACGCTCCTCGGTTAAGGAAGATAGTTTGCAAAATGCAAGCGCATCTTCTCGGTAATTGTTCCCCGCTCAGGCGACTTCTTTGGTTGCCATTGCTCAAATTGCTGCGCGATCGCAGCCTTACGTGCTAGCATCAGGCCATTATTGTTACGATACAGCCACATTGCTAAACACTTTGCACGAATTGTGCTCCACTTGATGTAATAATTATTGCGATTAGCAATTAAATTCGGTGCTGGAATTCCAGTCAATGATTCGATACGTTGGGTAAATCCACCTAAAAACAAGGTTGATCCCGAATAGAGATGCACGATTGGCCGATCTCCATTCCAGCCAACAGTACCATCACCATCAATTACTCCACGAACAAAATCACGAAGATATTCATCTGGCACATCAGGCATCCCGATCGTGCGTGATTTACGCGGAGTACCGCCTAATGCTAACAAATCGGTATACATTTCCTTGCTGCAAAATTCGACGGTGAAGGTTTGTCCATCTTGGCGAACTTTGCGCAAGTAGTATTTTGTGCCGATTGAATCAGCTAGTTGTTGCAAATGATCAAGATCATTGCTGGCAATCTGTATTTCATGAGCGCCAGTGTTTGATTTGATCCGCATATATCCATCAGCCCACCAATAGCCTAGAACATAGGCCATGGTTGGTGACCATGTGCGAAAGAAAGGATTGCTAGCAGCAGGTCGAGCCATGGTTAGCACCGTGCGATAGAGAGGCGGTAGTTCACGTCATTGGGAACTACCGCGAGAGCAATGGATCGCAACCGAAGTTTAGAGTTCGCCTTTTTCCATCCCCGACAGGTTGATGCCGTCGAGTGAGATTAAGTCATCGGCTTCGCTATCGGTTAGCTCAACCGGGCGTTCATCAGCGGTCAACACATCGACCGACAGACCAAGCGATTGCAACTCTTTGATCAAGACCTTGAACGATTCAGGTACGCCGGCTTCGTTGATTGGATCGCCCTTGACGATCGCCTCATACGTTTTGACCCGACCAACCACGTCGTCGGACTTGACCGTGAGCATTTCTTGGAGAATGTAAGCAGCGCCATAGGCTTCGAGCGCCCAAACTTCCATTTCACCAAAGCGCTGACCACCAAACTGAGCCTTACCGCCGAGTGGCTGTTGGGTCACCAAGCTGTAGGGGCCAGTTGAGCGAGCGTGGATCTTATCTTCCACCAAGTGCGCCAACTTGAGCATATATTTGTAACCGACGGTCACTGGATTATCGAATTTCTCGCCAGTGCGGCCATCGTAGAGATCGATCTTGGCATCGGATGGCAGGCCAGATTCAGCGAGAGCTTTGATAATATCCTCATCGCGTGCGCCGTCGAAGACTGGCGTAGCAATGCGGAAGCCCAAGCGTGAAGCGGCCCAACCCAAGTGAGTTTCCAAAATCTGGCCGATGTTCATGCGGCTTGGCACAGCCAACGGATTCAAGACGATATCGACAGGCGTGCCATCGGGTAAGAATGGCATATCTTCGATTGGCAGCACGCGGCTGACCACGCCTTTGTTGCCGTGACGGCCTGCCATCTTATCGCCTGGGCTGATTTTGCGCTTTTGACAGAGCATCACCCGCACCGTTTGATTGACACCGACAGGCATTTCAGTTGTTTCATCGCGGGTAAAGACCTTGACATCAATGACTTTACCTTTGACCCCGTTGGGAACGCGCAAGCTACTATCTTTAACTTCGCGAGCCTTTTCACCGAAGATAGCCCGCAAGAGCCGTTCTTCAGCGGTCAGGTCAGTTTCGCCCTTGGGTGTGATTTTGCCAACCAAAATATCGTTTGGCTGAACATCAGCACCGACATAGATAATCCCGCGTTCGTCCAAGTTTTTAAGGCTATCTTGGCCGACGTTCGGAATATCGCGGGTAATTTCTTCGGGGCCAAGTTTGGTATCGCGAGCCTCGACTTCATATTTTTCAATGTGAATCGAGGTGAAAATATCTTCGCGTACCAAGCGTTCGCTGACCAAAATCGCGTCTTCGAAGTTCCCACCTTCCCACGGCATATAGGCCACGAGAATATTTTGGCCAAGCGCTAGCTCGCCGTTTTGGGTCGAAGAACTATCCGCAATTACCTCGCCAGCCCGAATTTTATCGCCGATAAAGACGCTTGGGCGTTGGTTGATACAGGTATCTTGGTTCGAGCGCAAGAACTTGAGCAATGGATAAGTGCGTTCAGTGCCATCGTTTTCGCGAACCAAAATGCGTTCGCTATTCGATGAAAGCACCACGCCATCGGCACGAGCCACAACCACCTGACCTGAGTCGCGGGCGGCTTTGTGCTCCATGCCAGTACCGATAATTGGCGCATCAGGGCGCAACAACGGCACAGCTTGGCGCTGCATATTCGAACCCATCAAGGCACGGTTTGCGTCGTCGTGTTCCAAGAACGGAATCAACGCGGTTGAAACACTGACCACCTGCTTGGGCGAAACGTCCATATAATCGACCGAGGCGATTGGCGCTTGGACGAAATCTTCGGCATGGCGGCATGAAACCGTTGGGTCGATAAAGCGATAGCGTTCGTCGAGCAAAGCGTTAGCTTGCGCAATGATGAACTTATCTTCTTCATCGGCGGGCAAATAGTCGGTTTCATTGGTGACAACTGGGTGAATTTTGATTGCGCGTAAGGGCAAATCGGCAATTTTGGTTGCCAAGGCACGGTCAATTTCTGAGCCAGCTTCGGCAATCAAATCGCCAGTCGCTGGGTTGACAATATCTTCGCGCAGCAATTGGCCATTGAGCACACCGATCGCAATGATCTTGGCTAATTCAGCATCAACCCGTGCTCCAGCGCGGGCGATCAACTCGCCAGTACTGAGGTGACGCACATCGCGGGTGGTCATGCCACGTTCAAGCCAGAGCGGGGCATTATCAACTTCGCGATAGACGCGACGATAGGGCGTTTCAAGGAAGCCCATTTCGTTAACCCGCGCAAAGGTTGACATCGTACCGATCAGACCGATGTTTGGACCTTCAGGCGTTTCAACTGGGCAGATCCGACCATAGTGCGAGTGGTGAACGTCGCGAACCTCAAAGCCAGCGCGATCGCGGCTCAGACCACCAGGGCCAAGCGCTGAAAGGCGGCGTTTGTGGGTCAATTCAGCCAATGGATTGGTTTGATCCATGAACTGGGAAAGTTGCGAACCGCCGAAGAACTCGCGCATAGCGGCAACCACAGGCCGGATATTGATCAAGCCATTGGGAGTTGCAGCTTCTGGTTCTTGCAACGACATGCGTTCTTTGATTACCCGTTCCATCCGCAGCAAACCGACGCGGAATTGAGTTTGAATCAATTCGCCGACAGTCCGCACGCGGCGATTCCCGAGGTGGTCAATATCATCGGGGTTGCCAATCCCATTATTGAGATCGATCAAGCGCTCGACGATTTTGAACAAATCGGCTTTGCTGAGTACGCGCATGGTTAGGCTGGGAATTTCTTGGCCTTCGAAGAGGCGGCTTTTTTCCCAGAGATTGCGATTTAATTTATAGCGACCGACTTTGCCCAAGTCGTAGCGGCGGGCGTTGAACAGCAAAGTTTCCAATAACGAACGGGCGTTATCGACGGTTGCTGGATCGCCTGGGCGCAAGCGCTTGTACAATTCCATAATCGCTTCTTTGGCATTGGTTGATGGGTCTTTATCCAAGGTTGAAGCGATATATTGGTGGTCGCGGTTAACATCGACATTGCCGAATAAGGCGATCACGTCTTCATTCAGGCCACATTGATCGAGCGGTTTATCGCCGAACAAGCCCAACACAGCACGGATCAAGATCGTGACTGGCAACTTACGTTTGCGATCAACCTTGACCGAAAGCACATCGCGCTTATTCGTTTCAAACTCCAGCCAAGCACCACGGTTGGGGATCAACTTAGCGCTGTGGAGCGAACGACCGCTGGTTGGCTCTTTTTCTTCCTTGAAATACACGCCAGGTGAGCGAATCAACTGCGACACAACAACCCGTTCTGCGCCGTTGATCACAAACGTCCCATTATTGGTCATCAATGGGAAGTCACCAAGGAAGATATCGCTTTCCTTGATTTCACCGGTAGTTTTGACCTTCAAGCGCACGCGAACCCGCAGGGGTGCGGCGTAGGTCATATCACGTTCACGGCACTCAAATTCGTTATAGCGGGGTTCGCCGAACTCATAATCGCTAAACGAAAGCTCTAGGTTTTTGCCCGTGAAATCGTCGATGGGATTAATTTCATCGAACAATTCACGTAGCCCTTCACGTTGAAACCAGCGAAACGAATCGATCTGGGTTTCGATCAACTTCGGTAATTCAATCGCATCGGTAATGCGAGCAAAACTCCGACGTGATGCGATCATCGCACGACCTTGGTCATCGCGGAAGATACTGGACGTGATCAGCGGTGGCAGGATAACAGTTGACTGAACTTGCGGCATCAGCTTCGCTCCCTAGCCCCGCAAAAGCACAAAATGCTCACCTCCAAACACCCGTAGTCAAAAATGCGACTTGTGGTTGTCCGGCTGCGAGTTTGACTGCTTTTGGCGGCAGCGCAACGAAAAATACGCCCAATGGCGTGGTATTGGTTTAAGTTCTTGGCGTGGATCGAAAGCCTCGTCCAAACACTACGAAAAGCTATTTTTGCAAAAGGAGATTATAGCACCAACGATTGGAGGTGTCAAGAGACAATACGAGGTTTAAACTTGCGGGCATTATACTCTTGCGCTGGGTAGAAGTCAACCCCTTTTTTTAGAAATTCGCACAAATGTTTTGAATTCTAAAAAAGGGGTTGGTTTTTAGGCGTTGGCAAGCCATTCACGAGCAAATTGGGCATCGCGGCCAATCTGGGCCACCAGTTGTTCGATGCCAGCAAATTTTTGTTCGCCGCGAATATGCTGTAAAAAGCTAACGCGCAACGGGCGACCATAAATATCTTCGTTGAAATCAAATAAATGAGCTTCAACTGCGCGGCCAAGCACGCCAAAGGTTGGCCGCACACCGATGTTGGTCACAGCACCAAAACTACGGCGATCATCAAGCAACTGAACCTTGCAAACATAAACACCATCAGCAGGCAACATATGGTTGCTGGCAATTTGCACATTGGCAGTTGGAAAGCCAATCTTGCGCCCACGCTGATCGCCTGGCACCACCGTGCCTTGCAAGCTAAATGCCCGCCCAAGATAGTGATTAGCGGTTTGGACATCGCCAGCAGCTAAGCAGGCGCGAATCGCGGTTGAGCTAACAATCTCGCCATCAAGCGTCCAGTAGGGAATTGGTTCGACCGTAAATCCCAACTCTTGACCTAACTCCTCTAATACCGGAATTGTGCCAGTGCCGCGATGGCCCAGCTTAAAATCTGGCCCAACCCACAATTCACGGACTGGCACATGATTCAAGAGTAATTGTAAAAAAGCCTTGGGGCTAAGCTGTGAGGTAGCATGGTTGAACGGCAACACCGCCAGCAAATCGATGCCCAGCTCTTGCATTAATGCTGCTCGCTCGTTGATTGTGGTCAAGTAGCGAATCTCACGCTCAGGCCGCAAAATCTCATCAGGATGCGGATCGAAGGTCAAGACTGCGCTATGGCAATTGTGCTGGCGAGCGCGTTCGACCAAGCGGCGCAGGAGTTGTTGATGGGCTTGATGCACGCCATCAAATTTGCCAATAGTTAAGAGCGTTGGAGTTTGATAGTGCACGCTGGCAAGTTCAGCAAAATGCATGGCCTGGTTCCAATTCATAAAGTTGCCAATATCGCCTCACAAGATACCATTGTCATTGGTAAATAGCAAAGGTTACGAAGGGCTAGGGATCAGGGATCAGGGGTTAGGACATTTTAACCCAGAGGCGCAGAGTAATTGAGGCTATTGGCTATTGGCTATTGGCTATTGGCTATTGGAAATATAGGTGAGTTTGGGTGAGGTTCTGAGAAAGAAAAAGTAACTGGCCCCTAGCCCCTGACACCTTATAACCAAACTGAAACCACGAAGAACGCGAAGTGCACGAGTAAAGGGATTTGGGATGAACAGTGACAATCGATAAAACGAATATTCGGAGAACGCTAAGACTTTCAGCTCAGTGTTCCCCGAATCGTGGTTGGTATCTTAATACTGAGTAAATTTAGGCTTTGGATTTATGGCGCAATAGCATGCCACCAAGCGTAATCAGCCAAAATTGCCAAAGACTGCCGCTGACCGTCAACATTGGCCCAGCACTAATACCGTAGACTTCGATTAGCGAAACTAACACACTGGCGGCGGCGATCAGCCCGCTATAACCCAGCCAGCGCGGCAATGTTGTTTGGCGCAGAATCGTCAAGGCTACGCCTGCCGTCCATAAACCACCAAACAAGGCCACGCCGATTTGTTCGCCCACACCGCCAGCATAATTATTGAAACTGGTGTAAATCACTTCGATCGTAGCGCGTAGGTTAGGATCGCTGGTGGCGCTATATTGTTCGGCAAGGGTTGGCATCATCAACAACCAACGCCCAATCCCCAGCAATTTGGCAAAGCCCGCCAACATGCCCAAGCCAGCAGTTACCCGCATCAAGGCGCTTTCGCTCGCTAGAATTTGCCATAGCAGCAAAGCAATGGGAATAAGCATAGTCGCCGAAAGGAAATAGGCCGTATAGCCGAGTGCAACTGCCGAGCGTTCTTGTAGAATCAAGGGCAACGATTGCGAAGCTGGATTATCGAGGCTCGCAGGCCAATCGATGGCGCTGCTGAGTACCAAAAAGGCAACTAGAAACACGCTAAATTGCGCGAAAAGTAATCCGGCTGCCCAGCGATAGCTGCTGGTCGTGCTTCGTTCAGTTTGGTTGGTTGTAGGATAGGCTTTGGTGGCGATCATCTTAATTCCTTTCATTAATCACGTAGTTTGATTGGTAGTTGTAATTCAATTACCGCTGGCTCTTGAATGCCGCCTTGAGCATTGTGGGCTGGCCCTGAACGATGAAATTCGCGCAGCGGCCCAATCATTTCGTAGTTGTGCAAGCCAACCCAGCCCAACAAGGCCAAAGCAGCGGCGTGAATTTCGCTAAAACTGCCTTCAAAAGCGAGGGTTGCGGCCAATTCGAGGCTGGGCAGGGTTTGAAACTTGATGTTGCTATCGGGCAATTGAGCCAGATTGTGCTCGGCCAAACTGACTGCTACCTCGACTCCAATATCGGTTTCGATAAACTCCTCGTTGTGATAGATCGTAATTTCTTGGGCAAGGATTGGGATGCGCTGCTGTTGCACTTGTTGATACAGCGATCCATAAAGCCGATGGCAGTAATAGCCCATTTGATCAAGGCTTGGTACAATCGCTCGCATGCTGACAATCGGCTCAGCAGCGGTCGATTTGAGCATCATGGCGTAGGGCCATGGCTCCTGTTCATGTTCAATTTGGGCCAAGCGAGCACTGACTTCGGCTAGTTGGGCTTGCTTTTTGGCCAGTTCAGCGGTTAAGCGGGCTTCTTGCAGGCGCAACATCCCACGCAGTTGATCAGCCGAAAGATCATCATGGTTCAATAATTCGCCGATTTGTTGGAGACTTAGCCCTAAGCCATTGAGTGCCACAATGCGATGCAGCCGTGGCAATTGCTCAACTGAGTAGTAGCGATAGCCAGTCCATTGATCGATTTGGTTGGGAATGAGCAAGCCTAATTTGTCGTAATGGCGTAGCATCCGCACCGAAACTTGAGCCAAACGCGAAAATTCACCAATCTTGAACATAGCAACCATCCTTGTAAATCCGATGTCGTTGATGCTACACCCTATCACAGTGGCAGAGTCAAGCAGCAATTAATCACCAACTTTAACCAGCAGAGAGGAAGCAGATCATGCCTTATTGGCTTAAAGTTATTTTGTGGACGTTGTTGGGCGTTGTAGTCAGTTGTAGTTTGGCAATCGGCGTTGTGGCTTTTGCAATTAATCGTATATTTGACCGAGATACACCTGAAAATGCGCGGATTGCGCCGATTATTGTTGACGAACCAATCGGTGATTGCATTATTTCGCCAGCTCGTAACTTTGTTTTAGCAACGGCATTTACCGACGGGTGGGGATCACAGAAAATCTATAATTTAAAGACTGGCGACGAGGTTGAGTATCCTGCTAATAGCTATGGAATCGATGCCTATAGTAACGAATTGGGCTGGATCAATGATTCAACGCAAGATATTGTTTTAGTAGATCCATACTGGCTCGTTAACTTAACCACAGGAGAGGTGACAAAAGCCGAACTGCCTGATGATCAGCAAACTACGACTGGGTGGGATTCGCTCCTAATGTCAGATTATCGCGAACCATATGTAAAGTCACCAGATCAACAATATATTGCTGACTCAGGCCAAATTTTCCGTTCAGCAATTGGCAAATCGCCAGTGGGGGATTTAGTTGTTTCATACTCCAATAATTACCCTGAGATTTGTAGCAACGCTTGGGAGCCAGATAGTAGCGGCTATTACTTTGCTGATGTCTATGGGCGGAATAGAATGAGTGGGCCATTACGCTTTCTCAAGAATCCTGAACGCTAAACTTGCTGGAGGGCTTGTCTCAACATCACGAAAGGAGTTTAAATCATGGCAATCACCATCGATCGGCTGGGGGTTGGCGACGAGGCGATTATTCAACAATTGGCGTTGGATGATGCGCTATTTGGGCTTGAGCCTGAGACTGATGAGCCACTGACCGCACTTGATGATCAGGCAGCACGCCAGTTTTTGGCCAATCCAGCGGTCTTGTATTGGGTTGCGCGTGAGGCTGAGTTGATTACGGGCTTTTTGTATTGTGTGGTTGTGCCGTTGCGCTCAGGCGAGGGTAGCGAGGTCTTGCTGTATGAAATTGGCGTGCATCACCAATGGCGGCGTAAAGGCATCGGCCAAGCTCTCATGCAAACAATGGAAGCATGGATGCGCGAACAGGCTATAAGCGCGGTTTGGGTGCTAGCCGATAATCCCGAAGCCGCAAGTTTTTATCAGGCCTGCGGCTTTGAGGTTGAGCATGAGCAACCTACATACTTGGTTAAGAACATAGAACATAGAGCATATAACGCAGAAGTACAGAGTAAATGATCAGTTATTTTTGATCCACGAAGGACACGAAGGGCACGAAAACCTATTTTTAGTGTTTCTTCGTGTCCTTCGTGGATCAAAGCTTACTGCCGACGAGCACGGTTTTTGGCGGCGCGGAGCCGTTCGAGTGGATCTTCGGCCTCATCAACGGCTTTGGTTGGATTGTTTGGTGTACTTGGTAATGGCGTAGTTGCTGGGTTTTCTTTGGGCTTAACTTCGCGCTCGCTCTTATCGCTAAACATTTGCTGGCGGGCACGACCCTTGGCTCCCTGCAAACTGTTCATGGTGGCCGTTGGGGCGGCAGCAATCGTTTGGCGCTCTTTGCGAGCTGCTTGCAAGGCGGCAAAATCTTTGCGGCGCAAGTTGAGGCGGCGAATTGCAATATCAAGCAACAGCAACACCAATGCTGCAAATAACAAGCCCAAATCAATTGGCGTAGCACGGCGCACCGCATCCAGCGTATGATCAAACGCTTGCATTGGCTGGCTCAAGCTGCGACCAGCGGTGGCTTTGGCCAAAGTGCTCAGCAATTCAGGGTTGGATTGGCCTTGGCGATATTCTGGCGAGTAGGGCACAATCAAGCCCAAGGTGCGTGCAAAGGCTGGCTTACCATTCGCATCATTGCCGATCACCTGAATCAAATAGGTGCCAGCAATTGGGCTAGCCACCCGTGCGCGATATTGCCCAGGCCCAACTTCAGCCAAGGTGGCATCAATCGCCTCGCCAGTTGGCCCAACCAAACGAGCATTAACATTCATCGCGGTTTGCGGATTACCCTGCTCGTCGTTGGCAACAATATCAATTTGCACGTCGCTGCCAATTAACGAGGCCTCACCGCTAACATTATCGTTGCTGATACGTGGCAAAAGCCAGCCCACCAACTGCGCCGTAAAACGTGGAAATTCATCCCATGTGACCCAATTGCTGGCCCATTTGCCCTTGAGATCGCTGGTCCAAGCGATGCTCCGACCAAGCCCATATTGCCATTGGGCCAAAATTGGCGAGCCATCGCTGGCGGTCAAAATAACTTGAGCGTTATCTTTTTCGACCGTGCCGTTATAGCCCAACAAGCTTGGCAAGCCTTCTTGCAAATCGGCCAGCACCGGGCTATCGCCAGCATAAGCCGGAGTAAATTGTTCTTCAACGATATAAGTGCCAACCGCCTGAATCGTTTCTTGCAAGAAGATTTGCGGCACTTCTTCCATCACGCGGGCTGGATAATAGCGTCCGCCACCTAGCTCAGCATAGCGTTGCAAAGCGTTATCCGAGCCATTGCCTGCTGCAACTACCGAGAGCGTAATGCCATCTTTATTCATGTTTTCGGCGATTGATCCGATATCGGTGGCATGGCCCCAACCATCGGTCAGCAAAATCGCATGTTTGATTTTAGCATCGCTTTGACGCAATTGCTCATAGGCAGCGTTCATGCCACTCACCACGTTGGTTTGGCCGCTTGGTGGCACAGGAGCCAAAGCCGCGACAACATCATCTTGGCTAGGCACTTTGTCGAGTTGAATCGTCCAATGCGCCGAATCATCGAAGGTTACCACACCCAATTTATCGTCTTTGCCCAGCACTGCAGCGGCTTGAGCCACCGCCTCTTTGGCAATATCGATTTTGCGAGTGCCGCCACCTTCACGCGCCGCCATATCGCCACCATTACAGTGACAAGCATCCATACTGCCCGACTTATCGATGATAAACACCAAGGCAATATCAGGGCGTTGTTGACGATTGCGCACATCCATGTTGACAGGCAAGGCTTCTTCGATTGGCGTTGCCGTGTAGCCACCCACGCCAAAACTTTGGCGACCGCCGATCATTGCCAAGCCACGCCCAAGGTCGCCAACATATGAGCGTAATAATTTTTGGGTATCTTGATCGATATCGCGCGAAGGTACATTCAGCAACAAGACTGCTTCATAATCGCTCAATGCTGCTAAATCGGTGGGCAAGCCAGTGGCCGGAACGACCACTGGCACAAGGTTGGCAGCTTCGAGTGCTGGCTTGAGCGCACTTGCATCGCCGACTTCACCTTCAACCAGCAGCACCTTGGGCGGGCCGCCAATTTGCACCAATGAAGCCGCCACATTATTTTGGGCACGCGTATCGCTGGTTGGCACAACTTGGGCGCTATAGCGATGGAAGCCTTGGTCGTTGACAACGAGCGTGGTGGTGAAACTACTCGTGCCCACTGGCAGATTGATCGCTTCTTCCAGCACAATTTGCTCATCGGCTCGCCAGCGCAATTGAGCTGATTGAGCGGTATTGCTTTCAATCGTAGCGATCAACTGAATTTCTTGGCCTGAACGGGCGGCTGATGGTGCACGAAAGGCACTAATTGCCACTTCGGGGTTGCCTTGGCCAATGCCTGTTGGCACAATATCAATTGGCACATTGCGGCGTTGCGCCAGTGGGATCATATCCAAGGCGCGGCCACTGTTCTCGCCGCCATCGGAGAGCAACACCAAACGTTTTTGGGTATCGGCGGGAAACAGCGCCAAACCAAGCTGTATTGCTTCGCTGATGTCAGTACGGGCAGCAATTGGCACCGATTGAATCGTACCTAAGCGCTGAATTTCAGAGGGAACCCGCTCAACCAACGCGTTTTCGCCAAACACCACGACGGCGGCTTTATCGCCTTCTTGCATGGTTTCGAGTGCTTGGGCAATAAATTGCTCGTTGCTAGAGCGTTGGCCTGGGGCGATTGAGTCGGAGCTATCGAGCAAAAACACCGTGGTTAGGTTTTGAACTGGCTGGCGTAATTGGGTTCCGGCAAGGCTGCCGATCAAACACAGCAGCAATAGTGTGCGTAACCCCAAGGCCCACCAACGGCGTTGGCCTGTGCGACCACGGTTATTGAGCCAGCCTAACAGCCAGACCAGCGGCAACGCCAGCAAAAACCAGAGATATTCTGGTCGGACAAACGATAGCATAACTTCACCCTAGCAAGGCCAAATGCCAATGGCATCGGGAACCTCTCCATGAACAGCTTGCGCCAGCAAACGCCGAACTGTTGAACGTTTCGGTTTCGTTTCGATTTAGACTTCAACTGAATAGCATGAACGCTAAATCATCGGATTGGGTTCCCTCAACTTTAGGATCAGGGAACTATCTACGCCGCGCTGCGCCGCGCATTCCACCACAGTTTGAGCCGTGTGAAGGCGCTACGTTGGGCAAAGACCCATTCGATCAACACAAAAATTAATGCTGCCAAAGCCAACCAACGCCACCACTCTTCACGGCCTGCTTTGGCTTGGGTGGTTTCGCTTGAGCCAACTTGACCGCCGCCAATTTGGGCGACATCGAGCACTTGAACTGGGGTAATTTTGGCTTCGCTTTCGCGATATGCATTGACTACATAGCGCTGGGTTTTACTGACCACGCCATCGCGTAGCAATTCGACGCTGTAAATGCCAGCTTGGTTCATCAAACTCCCATCGAAACTGATCAAGCCATTGCTTGGCGTGGCTTCGTGGGTTTCACCATTGGGCTGAATTAAGCGCACGCCGCTAATATCATTGGTTACCGCAAAGGCTAATTCTTGATCAGGCGGCAAAATCGCCGAATCGCCACCAGTCCCAGGTGCTAAGTAGCCCACCAAATTGGCAATCAACAATGGAAATGAAATATTCAATGGTAAATCGGAATCATGGGTGTCGAAGCCGAGCACCGCAATCCGTCGCCCATCAACTTCGCCTGCAATTAGCAACGGGCCAGCCGCACTATCGATCACCGTATGTGCCCAAGGTGCATTTTCAATCCGTGCCGATTTCAAAATATTGACTTCGCCCAGCTCAACATTGCGCAACAACGGATCATCGGTTGGGGCGGGGCGGGGCACTGGTCGATCCAAACTTCCAGTCACCGAGAAATATTCGGTCGAGCGATAGGGTGCGATAAACAGCAAATTGCCAGCGGGTAACGGCTCTGGCAAACTGGCATCGAGCACCGTCAGCAAGGCCGTATCAGTAAAGGTGGCAGTTTCAGTCAGATAGGCCGAAACTTGTACCCGTGGCATCAAGCCCAAGGCCGTAGCCAGAAAACGATTACCTGGCGTGACAAAACGCACCGGAATTGCATCGCTTGATGGGCGAATTGCCCAAGCCACATCGTCACTGGGCAGGCTATCACTGCCATCAAGCCGCGCCTCAACCGTGGTGGCGGTTGCTGGCACATCGATATTGACGGTTTGATCTTGGCCGGGCAAAATTTCGAGATCATAGGCATTGAACAAGGTGCCATCGAGGGTTACCAACAAACGCCGCGTAACCCGCTCTTGGCCTTCGTTGGTAACGCGGGCAAAGAAGGTCAACGTGCCTGGCGCTAGTTCGTTCAAGGCAATTGCCGCGATCGCCTGATTGTTGTTGCTCGTGCCAACTGGGAAATAGCGAATTTTGGCGGGTAAAGTGGCACTCATTGGCACGGTTACTTGGCCATCGGTCAAAATTGCCACTTCCGATTCTTCTTCACGCGCCGCCAATGCCCCAGCCAAACTCAGGGCTTGCGACATATCCGAGCCACCACCTAAGCGCAATTCTATGCCTTCGATTGCATCGCGAATTTCGCGGCGGTCAGTGGTGGCAGCAGCAGGCACATCAAGCTCGCCGCCGATCGCCATAATCGTAGCGCGTGCGCCATCAGGCAACTGATCAACCAAGCGAATTGCTTCAGCCTTGGCAGCTGCCAGCCGATTGGTATCAACATCGGTAGCGCCCATCGAAGCCGAGCGATCGATAATCACAATGAGATTTTGCCCACTAACCCCAACGGTTGGGCTGAACGGTCGGGCCAGGGCAAACGCCAAGAGCAAGGCAATGAGCAATTGCAGCCAAAGCAACCAATTATGGCGGAGGCGTTGCCACGGCGCGTTGGCCTCAACATCGCGAACCAATTGATTCCATAAAAAGGTTGACGAAACCGTGCGTTCCTCGCGGCGGAGGCGCAAGATGTACATGGCCACAATTCCTGCCAGAACCGTGCCGCCTGCGATAAACATTAATGGTGCAATAAATCCCATACAATCTACTCACTCTGCTAGCTGTGCGTCAGCATGATATTGGGCAAATTGTTGCAACGCTATCTGCTGATCGGCTGGCGATTTAAATGCTCGCTTGGGTATAACAACCACCCGATTATTATGACTAACCAAGAGAATATGTTCGGCTTCATCCAAAATAGTTTGAATAAAATTCCATTTATAGCTGCTACTGAAACAAGCATTTGTTTCTTCAATATGGCTTGAATCACCGATAAAGGCTGTTGGTAATTCAAAACTCGCTTGTTCATGCCGATAATTTCTTTGTAAATAATCCAAGGTAAATTCACGCATATCCCGATGGTTATAAACAATCCAAGCACTTAATAGCACTAGTCCAAGCACAATTAACCAAATAATTAAATGCCCAACTTGAATCAGGGCAGCAATAAAGAAGGCGATTAATCCAACACCTAAAACATACAGTAATAGTTCGTAATAGCGATTTAAATTCAGCGATTCTTGATAGCGTGGGCTGTGCTTAAACATCGCTAAATTGGCTGCCTGATAATCCGTAAAATCAAGTTTATATTCTAATTCAATTGGTTGCATATCAAACCTTATGTTTTACCGAAATAATCGTATCGCGTGGGCCAGCTTGGGCTTCGGCTTGGCGAATTTTGGCTTTGGCTTCAGCATCGGGTAGCAGATTGCCTGCATCATCAACAATTGATACATAAATAACTTTGGATGCTTCTTGACGATGGCGAGTTATTCGTGGATCATCAATGACTTCATCACGTTCTAAATAGTCAATATAACGAATACCACGATAACAAGAAAGTAAACTAGCGATAATTAAAATAACGCCGATCCACGAGCGGCTCTGTTGGATTGCTAAATAGAGACCTGTAATACATAAAACAGCGGTTAATGAATAGACAAACGTCCTTAAATGTTTAAATTTACGTTTCTCCATATTCCCCTCTAGCTCTAGCGTACAATTTGACGTTCGCGTAGCACTGAAACCAACAATGATTCCAAAGGCAAGCTGGTATCAACAAAAATATAGTTGATGCCACGAGTTGTACAAAAATGCTCAACTTCTTCGCGCCATGCCTGCAAACGTTCAACATAACGCTGCAATAAATCGAGATCAGCACTGACATCGAGCGATTCGCCACCCTCAACATCGAGCAATTTCAAATCGCCCTCGAATGGCGGATTCAGCTCATCAGGCGAGAGCACATGCAGCACAGTAATTTCAAATGGGCGGCGGCCAAGCGTGCGCAAGGCTTCTTCCCAATCGGGCGTGAGCAAATCGCTGCATAACAACAATGGCCCAGCTACCCGCGCCGTTTGAATATAGCGGCGGCTAGCTTGCAACAAGCTGGTATCGCCGTTGCCCTTGAGTCGATTCAGCAGATTGAATAATGGCGGCACACCTGCCCGCCCCCGCCCTGCCGGAATTCGCTGCTCGTTGCCACCGCCAAAACTGGTGACTTGCGCTCGATCAAGGCTGGCTAAGGCGATGTAGCCTAACGCGCCCGCTGCCTGAGCGGCATAGCGCAACTTGTTTGGCTCGCCCCAATCCATCGAAGCGCTGGTATCGATCAGCAGGTGGAGGGTAATTTCTTCTTCGGCTACAAACAGCTTGAGAAAGAATTTCTCCAAACGCGCATATAAATTCCAGTCGATCTGGCGAAAATCATCGCCTGGCGTGTAGGGCTTGAAGTCGGCATATTCCACCGACGAGCCACGGCGCGGCGAACGGCGTTCACCTTGCATCTGGCCAGCAATATTGCGGCGCGTCAGCAGCGCCAAACGATCCAATTGTTTTAAGAATTGTGGTTCAAATAGCGCTGCTTGTTCGCTCATTGCAACATCTCCACACTCAACCAACGATTATTGATTTTGGTTTGCCAAGGCAATTGCGGCATCGAAACCTTGGAGTGGGTAAGCCCCAGGAATGATGTAGTTGCCGATAAAGAAGGCTGGCGTACCAGTTGCTTGGGCGGCCACAGCCTCAGCAGTTTCAGCATTGACCTTGGCCAAAACTTCTGGGTCGGCTTGGCATTTGGCAAAGGCGGCGGTATCCAAGTCCAATTCTTCGGCATACTTGAGCATCACAGTTGGCGCGAGATTGGGATCAACGCCCCATTCGCTGGCTCGCACAAACAACATGTCATACATTTCCCAAAACTTGTTTTGATCCATGGCGCAGAAGCTGGCAACTCCAGCGGCTGGCGCAGACGTATGGCTTTCCACAGCGATATAGTTGCGGAATACATAGCGCACCATACCAGTATCAATATATTTGGCCTTCAGTTCGGGGAAAACCGACACATGATGGCGTTGGCAGAAGGGGCATTGGAAATCGCTATATTCAACAATTGTGACTGGCGCGTTAGGATCGCCCATTGAGCGTTGATCGTCAGCCGGAATTTGAGCTGGTTTTGCTAACGGAATAAATTCGCTGGCAATGCCCAACGGATCTTGGGTTGCTGGCGGAGCAGGGGTTGATGGCACAATCGTTGGACGAATGCTGACTTGGCGGCTACTATCGGATGCGTAGCTACCGCAACTGGCCAGAGCAAGGGCTAAAATGATTAGGGCAATACGGCGGGTCATGCTTCTTCCTTAATTGATTCCAAAATGCTATTGACAATACTTTCGCTGTTAACTCCCTCAGCTTGACCCTCAAACGACAAGATAATTCGGTGACGCAGGGTTGGCGTGGCCATTTCGCGCAAATCGCGGAAGGCGACGTTGGTGCGGCCATCGAGTAAGGCCGCAATTTTGCCTGCCAAAATCAACGCTTGCATGCCACGAGGGCTGGAGCCATAGCTCACATAGCGCTTAACTTGCTCGGGGGCAAGTGGGCTATCGGGGTGCGTTGCGCTGATAATTCGCGCAGCATAGCTCAAGACGTGGGTCGCCACTGGCACCGAACGCGCCATCTGTTGCAACTGAATCAAGGTAGCGCCGTTGATCACCTTTTGTGGCTTCGCTTGATCAGTCCCCGTGGTACGTTGCGCAATTTCTACCAACTCTTGGGGTGATGGAAACGGCACATTGATTTTGAAGAAGAAACGGTCGAGTTGCGCTTCGGGCAATGGATAGGTGCCTTCCATTTCAAGCGGGTTTTGGGTTGCTAGCACAAAGAATGGCTCTTCGAGCTTGTAACTGGTGCGGGCAACACTGACCGTATGTTCTTGCATAGCTTCGAGTAGCGCCGATTGAGTTTTAGGCGTAGCGCGGTTAATTTCATCGGCGAGCACCAAGTTGGAGAAAATCGGCCCACGTTGGAAGCGGAATTCTTTTTGACCTTGCTCATCTTCGGCGATAATCGTTGTGCCGATGATATCAGCAGGCATCAAGTCGGGGGTAAATTGAATTCGGCTAAATTGGCAATCGACCGCTTCGGAAAGCGTGCGAATCAAGGTTGTTTTGGCCAAACCTGGCACACCTTCAAGCAACGCATTGCCACCAGCGATCAAGGTAATTAATGTTTGGCGGATCAAGGCGCGTTGCCCGACAATCACCTTGCCAATTTCAGCCTCAATTGCAGCAGCAGTGCGCCGGAACATTTCAGCATCGCGTTCAGTGTATTGCATCCAAACTCCTTATCAACAAAAGGCTATAGGTCTCTGAATCATACCTGATTCAAGCAAGAACCTATAGCCTTGAACCTAAAACTCTTGCTCTTCGCTACGTGAGTTGTGTCGTGGCATAAACGAGCAGAGCAATTGTGGTGAGCAAAAAGCCCATCCAGCCGAGCGCAGTAACAGCAAACGAAATCGTCATTGCACGTTGGCTGATGTTGAAGCGTCGCGTTGCGACCAACAGTGTCCACATACCGCCTGCGAGGAGGCTAAGAAACACTAACTCAAGGGCTAGAAACATAGAATCCTCTTACTGTTCCAATTGGTTAAAGTAGTCGCGGATAAAGTTTTTCAATTGTGGTGGGATGTATCCGCTATCCACCGCCCGCCCTGCCGATTCTTGGTAGTCCGAGCCAGCTTGATTATAGGGCACTTGCGAACCATTGGCGATGCCTGGGCCAGTACTACCGCTCGGTTGGCTGGGCGCGTTACCGCTGCCATTGGGCTGGCCGCTTACACTACTTGGATCATTGGCAGCGCCTGGTTTCCATGGTTGGTAGACAAGGCCTTTATCGTTGCCAGTGCCAGGGAAGTCGCGATCATTGCGGCCTGTGCCATTGCCACTGCCATTGCTGTTGCCTGAGCCAAGATTGTTGGATTGGCTGCCGCCACCCTGACCCTGACCATTGCCCTGACCTTGGCCTTGACCTTGGCCTTGGCCCTGACCCTGGCCTTGACCTTGGCCTTGACCTTGGCCTTGACCTTGCTGGCCCTGTTGACCCTGCTGGCCTTGCTGACCCTGCTGGCCTTGCTGACCCTGCTGGCCTTGCTGGCCTTGCTGACCCGCTTGTTGATTTTGTTGGCCTTGCTGGCCAGCTTGGGCCGCTTGGTCACGGCTATTTTGCACTTCGCTCAAAGCCTGTTCAACGCCTTGTTGATCTTGCAATTGCTCAGCGCTTTGGCTGGCTTGGTTGCTGGCACGTTGCAACGCTGAGCGAGCATCGGCAAGGTTGCCGTTGCGTAAAGCGCTGGCAGCATCGCGCAACGATTGAGCCAATTCAGGATTCGTTGCCGCAGTTTGGTTGGCTTGTTGTTCAAGCGCATTCGCCAATTGCTCACGCTGCTCAGGAGTCATCTTTTCAGCATCTTTCGCTGCTTGTTCCAACTCTTGGGCAGCATCGCTGGCTTCAGGGCGTTGCTCTTGGCTGGCTCCACGCTGGTTTTTCAAGGCTTGGGCCAATTCTTGCAACGAAGCCTGACGAGCGCTAGCACGTGAATCCAAGCGCTTTTGCAATTGTTGTTCGGTGCGCGAGATTTTCGCCAAAGCATCTTCGCGTGAGCCAGTATTTTCGCGCAAATCTTTGGATAATTCAGCCAATTGGCGATCCAATTCGGCGCGTTCTTCAGGCGAAAGCGTTTCGTCTTTGGCAATTTCTTCACGGGTTTGGTCGATGCGGTCGGCGATCCGTTCGAGATCGGTTTTGACCGCCTCGCGTTCAGCCAAGACATTGCTTTGGATGTTTGGCAAGACAGCCGAGGTAAGGCCCAGCATTAAGAACAAGGCTGCCAACCCCCACCATAAACGATGTTTGCGTGGTGGGGCAACCCGAATATCCTTAGCATTAGCAGTACGGGCTTTATCAAGGGCATCATTATATTGAACATCGTCGAGTGGCCCGCGATCATCGCGTTTGTGCAATTCGAGGGCAGTCGAGAGTCGTTCGCGCAAATCGAGTTCGAGATCGCTACGTTGGGCGATGCGATTGCTCGATTGTGGGCGCAGCGCTACAACCAGTAAGGCAACCAGCCAAACCGCGAAGGGCACTAACGACCATAATGTCCAGTTAGGAATTGGGAAGAGCCGACCAGCACCTTGGATTAAGGCAAAGCCAAGTGCCGGAAGCCAAAATGTACGACTCAGCCATTGCAATGTATCGGCAAGGCGTAAGCGCCGCCCGAAGGGGCGTAGCAGGTGAACAATCTCAGTTGGTTGTGCCATACCTAATCTCCTTCGCCGCATTATACACGACTCATGTGCTGAGCGAGATTAATATTTGGCGACAGTGAATTTAACTGCCGCTGACAATTGCATATAAAAAGGGTATCGACAGAAGCATAACGACGAATAATGCGGCTGAAATTTTGTCTGACAATCGTTCCATTGGGAACCCCCTTTGTGTTTGCGTATCAATATAACGTCAACCATGCACAGATTGTTCCACGCCCTATCCTAGAAGATTGCCCACACTTTGAGAATGATGTAAAGCTGATGAATCTGTGAAGCAAGGTATAATAGCGGCGTTTGGTTTCAATTTGTGATGAAAGGGCTTTCTGTGAAGCGTATTCTTTTTTCGATGTTGGTTGCAGCAAGTTTGATTGGCTGTGGTGAGATTGCTCGCCCTGAAAACCCGACTGCTGTTCCAACCTCAGCAACCACTGGCCTAGACATTTCAGATGTTTCGGCAGTTATTCCAGCACTGCCCAATGGTTTAGAAGTTAAGCAAACTGCCAGCGGCTTGCGCTATGTGGATATTGTGGTCGGTAGTGGCCCTGAAGTAACTGCTGGCTCAACCGCTGAGGTTTTTTACACTGGCTACCTTAAATCCGATGGCTCACAATTCGATTCGAATGTTGGTGGTCAGCCATATCCGGTCGAAAATGTCGGTGCAGCCATGGTGATTGATGGCTGGAACGAAGGCTTAGTTGGCATCAAGCAAGGTGGCAAGCGCCGCTTGATCATCCCTTCCGCCTTGGGTTATGGAGCGCAAGGTCAGGGGACGATTCCAGCTAACGCCGATTTGGTGTTCGATGTTGAAGTTATGACGGTTCGGTAAAAAACATAGAACATAGAGCATAGAACATAGGGGTCAGGGTTCAGGGGCTAGGGTTAACCCAGCGACGCAGAGCAGTGTATGACTATAGGCTATGGGCTATCGGAGATTGATTGGAATAGCAAAAGCCAATAGCCTTCAGCCAATACCTATCTTCGTAATCCAAACTGATCCCTGACCTCTAGCCCCTGAACCCTCGACTCTCAAAGGCATGGCTGGCACTGGCAAGGGCTAAACCCTCAACCCAGCGTTCACGAATTGGGTCACATCCAGCTAAGGCGGCCCCAACTACTTGCAGATTTTCGGCGATTGGCTGCTGTTGGGCATCAATTGGCTGAAGATGTTGATTGACTGCAATCCCCGCTTTGAAGAGTTGATGTTGGGCATGTACATTGGCCGCGAACCATTGATCACGCTCGGTTGGCTGCTGAACTGGCAAATTCAGCGCTGTTTCGCGTAAACCATTGGGATAATCGGCACGTAAACCACCGCCGCCAATCCCGCCAGTTGCCAAAATATAGTGCCCAGCAGTGTGGCGCTGTTCGCGAGCCGCCGCCGCACTATACACCGCCACCAAGCGTTGATCAACAAATTCGCCGCGAATAACCTCGGCATTCAGTTGTATTCGCCCGTTCAATTGCTCAAATTGGTCTAGCAACATGCGTTGCAAACGTAATCCGGCTACATTGGTCGGCAGGGTTGGCACTTCAGCTACTAAACATCCTAAGGCGGTTTGCAACTCGTTGATGATGCTAGTGCTGTGGCTGATGCCAAGCATGGCGGGAAACAGCAGCAATTGGGCATCACCACGAATCTGATCGATATGCTTGATCAGAGCTTGGCGAAAACTGACTTGTTCGCATAAACGGGCCAAATTAACGCTATTGAAATCACGGGAGCGCTGGCTGGTTGGCATGGTTAAGTAACTGCCACGGGCAGCAATGCCGTGTTGTTGCAGGCGTGCAGCCAACAAGGGCGGAAAGAAATCGCGTAATTCGCGGAAGCCCAGCACCAACACCCGATAATTGCTAATAATCGAGCGTTCAGCGTTGAGCATGGTTAATGGTACAGCGTTGGTTGGCCGCCATGTACCAATTGCGGTTGGCAGCCAATAATGCTGCTTTAAATTGGCAACAAAGCGATAATCCTGCGCTTGAGTGAATTTAAGCCAAGCTTGGGTAGCTGGTTCAAGCACGGCTTGGAGCATGGGGTAGGGATGATCTGAGTTGGTTGGGTGTTGCGGCACGAGATCAAGGCAACCACTACTCCAGGGCAATGTTCCTTGGCCTTTGGCCAATAGAGTAACCTTGCGACCTGCTTGCGCATGGATGATTGCGCTCCACAAGCCAGCAAGGCCTGCGCCAATGACCAACACATCAGCTTGCACCTTAGGCTCCTAGAATAATATCGCGCCGTTCAAAAGCAAAAAAACCAAACGCACTGACCGCGATTAATAGCGCAGCCTGACCACCCAAAATTGCCAAGGCTTGATTCAAATTGCTCTCATAGGCTTGGCGCGTGACTGCTAGCTCAAAGCCTGCAAACAATGGCGTTAGTGGAATGCCAACAATCGTGCGAATTGCTGCCAAAATTTTGCCCAAGCTCCCATTCGGATCAAAGGTGTTGGTGAAAATATCGCTGGTGCTCAACGAAGCCAAGGCAATGACCGCCAAAATGCTCAAGCGCCAGCCTTGTGAAAGCACCAAACTTGAAAGTAGAAGTACCAAGGCGGTTATCAAAGCAATATCTAAAATCAGCGGCAAGGCTCCCGCACCCCAAATCACTGCATCCCACAATACAGGCTTGTTGATGATGGTGACGATGATGGTACAAAGGATTAAATTGACCAAGCTAATTAAAAAGGCGACTAAAAAGAGGCCAACTAAATAGCCTTTGCGGCCCAATGAGCGCGCCAAAACCACATAGCCTTGCGGCCGATTACCAAGGCCTGCCATCATCGTGGTGGTGAAAATTGTCTGACAGAGCACAAAAATTGCGGTCATGCCAAAGAACTGGGTAGCTGTAAGATGAGCATCAACATTGGGTTTGCGCAGAAAGACATAGGCAAAAATAATTAATGCCCCTAGCTCAACCAAAAAACGCCCAGTGCGTTGGTATTCGCTCCAGATGAAGCGTGTCCAAGCCCAAATTTGTCGAAGTTTTGCCATTATTGCTGCTCCTCGCCAGCTAACAAACTATCTAGAATGGCCAGCGGTGCTTGGGGCTGCATTTCAGCTGGTGGTTCTTTGCCCGATACAACGTGCAAATAGAGATCGCGCAGATTGCCAAGGCTTGGTTGGAGCGAAGCCACGGTATAACCTTCGTCAAGCAATAATTGCAATAAGCGCCCTTGCAAGCTTGGGCTATTTTCGGGCACAGTGATAAAGCGATCATCACGTACAATGCTTGGGTCGATCGAACGCAGGGCAAAATCCAGCGCATCGGTTGGAGTTTCTTTAAGCGTGATCACCACGCCATTTGTGCCAGTAAGTTGAGCTAAATCGGTTTCGGCGGCAATTGCACCATGCACCAAAATGCCCACCCGATTACAAACCGCCTCAATCTCATCAAGCTGATGTGAGCAGATCAAAATGGTATGGCCTTGGCTGCGTAAATCCAGCAGGAGATCGCGCATTTCAAGTTGGCCCTGAGGATCGAGGCCTGATGATGGCTCATCGATCAGCAACAGTTGCGGGTCGCTCAGCAAGGCTTGGGCGATTCCAACGCGCTGAGTCATGCCCTTGGAGTAATTGCGCATGCGTTTATCGGCAGCTTCGGTTAGGCCAACCAATTCGAGCAAATCGTTGATGCGGCTGGTGAGGCCGGCTCCGCGCATGCCACCAAAATTGCCCATATAGGTCAGGTATTCGCGGGCGCTACAGTGGGTGTGGTAGCGTAGGCGTTCGGGCAAGTAGCCAATTTGGCCGTGCATGGCGGTGGGCGTTTTACCAAAAACCTCAATTCGACCACTATCGGGATATAAAAACCCCATAATCAAGTGAATTAAGGTTGATTTGCCCGCGCCATTGGCTCCCAGCAACCCATAAACCTGACCTTCTTGCACCAGCAAATTGAGTTGGCGCAAAATGGTTGTCGTATCAAAACGTTTGACGATTTTCTCAAGCAATAAGGCAGTCATCGCTTCTCTCCTACAACCAGCGCTGCATCGCAACCAAGACAATTCCGCTCAGCAAGGCTAAAGGCAAGGCGCGGGTGTAACACCAACGCAAGCTCTCATTCAAGGGTTGGCGCACCGTTGAACCATTAATATAACGGCCAACTCCCGCCAAGGCCAAGGTCGTCGCGATGGTCAAGGCCACATGCAGCGACCAATGCAAGCCTGCCGTGATTGGAAAACCCAAGAGTGGAATCAAGGTTAACAAAACTGTTGCCCGAATTGCGCGACCCCATTGGGCTAGCTCAGCACTAGCACGGTTAAGTTCGGCTTCGGGGCCGCCTGGAGTAAGGCTCCAATCGTGGGCAAATGGACCCCAACCAAGCGCCACAGGCAAGGCCATTGCCGCTGCGATTAATGCCAAAACCCGGGCTGGCACAATGTTCCACTGCCAATTATCGCCTGTCCAAAGTGCTACTCCCAGTGCTAGCCAGAGCACAATTCGACCTGCGCTACTGAGTTGGGCCTCGCGCATGGCGGCTCGCACGCTCGCAGCGGCCAAACTTTGTAAACCAGGCATGAGCGCTAGCATAAACGAGGTTTCGAGCAAGGCCCAAGCCAACCATAATTGGCCCAAGCGGGGTGTTACCAGCGGCGAGCCAGCCCATGGCAAAAATGCTGGGGCAATGAGCGCCAAAAGTGCTGCTAGCGCTAGATTGAGCGAAGTTTTGCCCTGCAAGGCTGCTAAAAAACCACGGCTTAAGCCACCCCCAGGCGCATGCAACTTGGTAATGCCAATCACGGCGAGGGTTAACAACATTGTGGTGAGCATACCCGGATAGAGCAACGCAGCAATCAATTGTTGAAGCAATGTATTCATAAACGACCTTTAGTGTTTGGCGGTACGGGCATTGAGGGCTTGGACAATGCCGGCCTGAATTGCCGCAACCGTTGGCGGATCGCCATCGATTTTGGCGGCTACTTGAATTTCTGGTAGCTCGGCCAAGCCACCGCGCCCAAATGGATGCCCATCGATGCTGGCGCGACCCAAGGCAATTAATGGCGCACGGTCAGCAATAAAATCGCGCCAAACATTGCTCAAAGCTGGGCGTAACAGCAGCGGAATTGGCCCAGTCAGCACAAAAATATCAGCATGAGCCGGAGTTGCGGCCCATGTCAGGTTGCGGGCGCTACGAATAGCCTCAGCCAAAATCCGAACTTCGATGCCAGTTGAGCCAGCATTTAGGTGATAAACCGCAATCACGCTGACCTCCATTGTGTATGAAACCGCGTGCTAGTATACCAGAGTCTTGACGGCTGTGGCATGAGGAGTGCAGTTCGGCATAAAGCTGCTGCTCTATGCCGAATCATTGATTTAGCGACCTTCTTCGGTCTTAACGGCGTTAATAAAGCCTTGAATTTTTTCAAAGACTGGCCGGGGACTCCAATCGGGGTTGAGAATGCCAAATGAGGCAGTTTGATCAAGCGGATCAGGCGAGGTTACCGCAAAATTGAGGTTCCACACAAACATGGTGGCCACCCAAGGGTAATCGCGGCGGGTTATTTGCAACGCATCGAGCACATATTGGCCTTGTTGTTCAAAGCTAATTTCGTTGCCATACTCATAGCCTGGGCTGGTGTTTTGGGTCGCCCAGCCAAACTCGGTCACCCACACTTGATAATCTTGCATGCCATATTTATCCATCAAGATTTTGAGGTTTTCGATATGGCGGAAGTAGTGGGTTGGGCTTTCGAGCCAACCTGGGCCTGGGCCGGGCTGGTCGGGCCATAAGGTCGCTGGCGGATTGTACGATGGCGAAGGATGGAAACCCACACCATCGATGTGATCTTTGAAAATGCCATCTTTGTAGCTAAACATTTGTTCAAAGTAGGTCAGATCATCGATCGCCGCTGGTGAATCGCCAGTTGAAGTCAATGCGCCTGAAATCACAAAGGCCTCAGGATCGATTGGTTTGATCCGATTGTAGGCTTCAACTAACAGATCAACATATTTGGTAGCGTCGATCGACTCACGCGAGCCGCCATTTTCATGATCAAGATTTTGCTCGTTCCAAATTTCGTAGGCTTGGACCTTGCCTTTGTAGCGCACCACCAAGGCTTCGACGAAATCGCCAAAATCTTTGATGTTATCGGGCATGCCGTTGGTGCCATCGGCGCGTGCCCACGATGGCGAACGCACAATGCTCAACAATACCTTGATATTTTTGGCGTTGGCATCAGCCACAATTGCATCAAGCTCGCCCCAGCCAAAATTGCCTTTTGGGCCTTCAATATCTTTCCATTGAATCTGTTGGCGCACCCAATCGAACCCAGCGTTGTTCATCAAGGTCAAGGCGCGATTACGATCAGTATAGTACAGTTGCGCCGCTGCCCCATATTGCAAATAGGGCAATTGTAAAGGGTTGCCCGTCGTTACTGGTGGATTGCTATCAGTGGTTGGGGCAGCAGTTTCGGGGGTAGCCGTCGCTGCGTCAGGATTGGTTGGTTGGGTAGTGGGCGCACTATCGCCACCACACGCCGCCAAAAGATTAACTGCTAGCAAGCAGACCATGGCGGCACTTAACCAGCGTGATTTAGGCATATCAAACTCCTCGTCAGACAACAACACGAAGATCACAACACTGGCTTCAGAGCGTGATCTTCGTGTTGTTGCAACCGACCTCGGTTAATTATTTATGGGTTGCTGCAAACTGTTGCAAGCGGGTATAGGCTGGGCGTGGACTCCAATCAGGGTTCAATACCCCAAATGAAGCAGTTTCGTGCAGCGCATCGGGTGAGGTCACCGCGAAGTTTAAGTTCCACACGAACATTGCGCCAACCCATGGAGCGTAATCGTAGCGAGCCATATACATTGCTCGTTCGAGATAGGCTCCCTGTTCTTCGAGCGTATTCGAGTTACCGTACTCAAAGCCTGGGCTGGTGTTGGCAGTGGCCCAGCCAATTTCGGTTACCCAAATTTGGCGGTCGCCGTTGCCACTATTGACCAACACTTGGCGTACATCTTCAATCCGCCGCCAGTAGAATTCCGAGTTGTCGCGCCAACCTGGGCCTGGGCCTGGGTTATCGGGCCACTTGGTATCTGGTGGATTGTAAGTGCCGCCGAAGTGCGCACCAATTACGTCAACGTTATTCCAGAATTTTGGAATTGCAAACATTTGGGCAAAGTAAATCAACTCATCAACTGCAATATCAGTGCGATTGGTGGCAGTTGGGGTTGGTGAGCCAGAAACCACAATTGCTTCAGGGTCAGCAGCTTTTACGCCTTTGTAGGCATATTCCAGCATATCCACATAATAGGCTGCTGGAGCTACCACGCCACCGTTTTCAATTGCATAATTTTGCTCGTTCCAAATTTCGTAAGCTTGGACTTTGCCTTTATAGCGTTGCGCCATGCGCTGCATAAAATCGCCAAATTTGGGGAAGTTGCGGCGTGATGGCAAGCCGTGCGTGCCATTTTCGCTAGCCCATTCCGGCGAACGAACCACACTCAACAAGACTTTAATGCCCTTGGCATGCGCGTCGTTGATAACTTTATCTAACTCACCCCAGTAGATTGTGCCGTCAGCAGCTTGGAGATCTTCCCAAGGTGCTTGTTGGCGAATCCAACCAAAGGCGGCATTGTTGACCAATTGATACAAACGATCACGTTCTTGGTAGAAGGCTTGAACATTGTAGCCATAGACAAAATCGGCTGGGATGGCTTCGGCGCGGGTGTGATAGCGGAAAAACCATTCCTTGACGGCCAATTTTGGCTCATGCTTATGTTCGTTATAGTATTGTTTACCCAACAAACCAAGCAACACTTGGAATTCAGGTTTTTCTTCGGGATGATATTCGAAACGATTACGCTCGAAATATTGCACCCAATAGACTTTACCAGTATCAGGGTTCAGCTCTTGGAATGGCTCTGACAAAGGATAGCCAAACACCGAGAGACCACCATAATTGCGCCAGAAGGTCAAAAATGGGCCAGGCGTGTTGGTCAGGGTATGTTGAGTTTCAGGAAACCAAACCGTACCATTATTGGGGTTAGCCACTGGCTTGAAGGCTGGCTCATTTTCGCGACCCTTGGCCAATTCTTTGCCCAGCAACCGCCCAAGCACAAAGTATTTGTTGCCATTGGTTGGGTGATTGAAGTTTTCAGGGTGTTCTTCTAAGATGGCGCGTTCGAAATATTGCACCAAATAGAATTTACCAGGCTCGGTAAAGCTTTCTTGGATAAATGGCAAGGAAATGGGATAGCCCAACACGCGCATGGCATTCGGCGTATTCTTCCAAAATTGCCAGAAATAGTTGACCGCTGATTGCCCGGTTTCGGGGAAATACTGGGCTAAGGGCGGCGGCGGTGTAGCCTCGGCCTTGGTTCCAGGTAGCACTACGCCCATGGCAATAAGCATGAGCAGGCCAAGACGAACCCATCGTCGTCGCATGGCATTCTCCTTTTGTCGATGCACTAAATCGTTCGTAAGCAATTGCTCAGTACTGACTGCGTAATAGTAGCATGGCCAACCTGATAAATTGCTTATAACCTACTGATGAGCACGTTACGAATTGATTGCAATGTCCAAGCTGATGTCGAGCGCCGTTGCCGAGTGGGTAATCGCACCACAGGAAATTACATTGACTCCCGTTTCCGCGACCGCCCGAATTCGCTCAAGCGTGATGCCGCCCGAAGCCTCGACCAAAGCCCGCCCAGCGATTAACTGTACGGCCTCGCGCATGGCTTCAATCGACATATTATCGAGCATAATGATATCGGCTCCCGCCTCAAGTGCTGCTTGTACCCCCGCCAAATCTTCAACTTCAACCTCGATTTTGGTGGTATGCGGCGCGACAGCCCGTGCCCGCTGAATTGCGCCCACAATATCATGCCCACCAAGCGCCAGATGATTGTCTTTGATCAGCACGCCATCGCCCAAATTAAACCGATGATTTGCGCCACCACCTGCCCGTACTGCGGCTTTTTCCAAAGCCCGCCAGCCTGGCGTGGTTTTGCGCGTATCAACGAGTTTGGCTTGGGTATCGGCGATTTTGGCGACATAGAGCGCCGTTTTGCTGGCAATGCCCGAAAGCCGCTGTAAAAAGTTAAGTACGGTGCGTTCGGCCATCAGCACTGAGCGAGCTGGCCCACTGAGGTAGGCCACAATCGTGCCATATTCCACAGCTGAACCATCGCCTAACACTGGTTGCCATTCTAAGGCCGAGTCTACCAAACGGCAAACCGCCGCTGCAACGTCCATGCCCGCGAGTACACCCTGATCTTTAACTAAAACATGGGCTTTGGCGGCTAAATCAGCCGGAATTGTGGCAAGTGATGTTAAGTCGCCACCATCGAGGTCTTCTGCTAACGCCAATTCGATGAGGCGTTGAGTTGCTTGAGGAAGGTACATTGCACAAACACCATTGTCCTTGTACATTGGGTTACGATTGTCAATCATAGCATAAAAATCCTTGTTGCGGTGATCAATTTGCCCCAACTGACCACGAATCCTGCAAGCAATCCATGGTTAATGGTGTCGCCTGCAGGATTCTTTGGCAGCATCGCTTGGGCTGATCGAATAATAAATTTATTAAAAATTTTCATAAATAAGCCTTAAATTTGCCAGTTGATTATTAACGTGGCCAATCTCAAGGCGTTTGATCGCGCTTAGCCCTTGCGCATCTCTTTAATCAGGTTCTGTTTCAATTCCCATAAGCGTTGGCTAAGCGAAACGTGGTAAATGTGGGGATTAACCAAACGCAAGACCCCAGGATCAAGCCGCGCTAAATCGCGCACCCGCCGTTCGCGCAACTCGGCCAAATCGGGCACATCAACAACTCGTCGGCCTGAATCGAGCACCGTCGCATACAAGGCCTCAATTGTGTGGTCAGCAGGAGTCAGGGTGCGTTGTTTGCTCGCATCAGTTGGGTGATACAAGTTCAAGGCTTCGCTTTGCTGTGGATGTTCGTCATCTAAGGTCAAAACATCGGCGCTAGCTCGCCCACGGCTATCATACACCCGCCATGCTGCTTTGCGCCCTGGCGTTGGGGTTTTCTGCGGGTTCTCCGAGAGCTTAATCGCGGGTTTCCATGTATCGCGATCAAACAATGAAACTAATTTATACACACCGCCCAAAGCTGGCTCGCCCCACGACGTGACCAAATGTGTGCCAACCCCAAACACCAAGCGCTTGATTACGGCATCGGCTTCAAGGCCATAGCGCGGCGCTTCGGCGCGAATTTGGGTCAAAATCTGCCAAATTACCAATTCATCAAGATTATTGGAAAGCACAATCGAAACATCGGGGAATCCGGCAGTGTTGAGCATTTTGGCGGCCTGAATGCTCAAATAGGCCAAGTCGCCCGAATCAAGCCGAATGCCAACGGGTTTGTGGCCTTGGCGACGTAGCTTTTCAAATACCTTGATTGCATTAGGCACACCGCTTTCCAAGGTATTGATCGTATCGACCAACAGCAGCGTGTCGTCGGGGTAAGCTTCGGCATAGGCTTCGAACGCGCCTAGTTCGCCCATGCCCAACGCCATGGCAGTTTGCACCAAACTATGGGCATGGGTGCCACTTGGTTGTACACCCATATCAAGCGCTGCGCCGACGTTTGATGAGCTATCAGCACCACCGATGAGGGCTGCCCGAGTGGCCAAATTGGCTCCCCAGCCTTGGGCGCGGCGCATGCCAAATTCTAAAAATAGGCCATCGCCAGCGCTCTCGCGTACCCGTGCCGCTTTGGTAGCGATGAGCGTGCTGAAGTTGAGCATATTCAACAACGGCGTTTCGAGAATTTGCGCCAACACCAATGGGCCTTCGACAATCGTCATTGGTACGGTGTGATGCACCACGCGCCCCTCGGGAATCGCCCGAATCGTCACATTGCGCAGATCGCCATATTTGCGCAGCCAGCCCAAGAAATCACTGCTAAACAACGCTTGGCCAGTGCGGCCTTTCATGGCTGAGAGCGCGGCAATTTCGCCCTCGCCAAAACGGGCGGTATCCATCCATTCGAGCAAGGGTTGCATCCCAGCGGCCACCGCATAACCCGCCGCATGCGCTCCATAATTGGGATACGAACGGAAGTAGTGGTCGAACAAGGCTGGGCGTTCATGCAGACCCAAGCGATAATATACCTGCGACATGGTTAATTGATATTGATCAGTGAAGAGAATGCCATGTTGAAAGCGGGTTGTCATATATTGCTATCCTTCATATAAATCGAAAAACTGACTTAGTGTCTATAATACACTAATTGTCAAGCGTTGCAAATTGATCCACAAAGAGCACGAAGCACACGAAGGATTGAAACCACGAAAAGCGCGAAGCACGCGAAGGTTTTTAGCCACAGATTGGCACAGATTTTTTGATTATCTTCCTCTACTCCCCACATGTCATCCCTCATCCTTCATCCTTTCGGTCACTCTGCGCTCTGCATTAAACGCTGATCGCTGACCTCTGCCCCCTGGCTCCTGAGCTCTATTTTGACTTTTGACTTTTGACTTCTGCCTTCTGATTTTCTTTGCTACAATGGAAGCATATCGCGTGAACGTTGAGAATTTTCATAACCCAAGGGGGAAACGACGATGTTTAGTCCCGAGCAGTTAGCTCAGATGCGGGCGGCGCAAGAGCGCTGGAATGACGAAACGCTGGCTCCGACACTGCAGAAAACTCCCGAACGTCCGGCGTTATTTAGCACGATTTCCAGCGAGCCAATTCAGCGCTTGTATACCCCGCTCGACCTTGCCGACACTGATTATCATAAGGATATTAGCTTTCCTGGTGAGTTTCCCTATACCCGTGGGATTCATCCAACCGGCTATCGTGGCAAGCTCTGGACGATGCGCATGTTTGCGGGGTTTGGCACTGCCGAAGAAACCAATGCTCGCTTTAAATATCTGCTGAGCCAAGGCCAAACTGGGCTTTCGACGGCCTTCGATATGCCGACGCTCTATGGCCGCGATACCGATCATCCATTGGTCGAGGGTGAATTTGGCAAGTGTGGCGTGGCCGTCACCTCATTGGCCGATATGGATATTTTGTTCGATGGCATTCCACTCGATCAAGTAACTACCTCGATGACAATTAACTCGCCAGCCGCAATTATTTGGGCGATGTATATTGCGGCGGCGGAAAAGCGCGGCATTTCACGCGCCAAATTAGGTGGCACGCTCCAAAACGACATCCTTAAAGAATATGCCGCCCAGAACGAATATATCTTCCCGATTGCACCATCGATGCGCTTGGTGGTTGATACAATTGAATTTGCCGCCCAACATATGCCCAAGTGGAATCCAGTCTCAGTTAGTGGCTATCATATTCGCGAGGCTGGATCTACGGCTGCCCAAGAGTTGGCCTTTACGCTGGGCGACGGCATAGCGTATGTCAAGGCTTGTCTCAAACGTGGCCTGAATATTGATGATTTTGCGCCGCGTATTTCCTATTTCTTCAATGCTCACAACGATTTCTTTGAAGAAATTGCCAAGTATCGCGCTGCGCGGCGGGTTTGGGCACGCCAGATGCGTGATATTTATGGGGCAAAAAATCCCCGTTCGTGGTGGATGCGATTTCACACCCAGACAGCAGGTGTTTCGCTGACTGCCCAACAACCTGAGAACAACATCGTGCGGGTGGCGATTCAAGCATTGGCTGCGGTAATCGGCGGGACACAATCGTTGCACACCGATGCGATGGATGAAGCCCTGGCCTTGCCATCGGAAAAAGCTGTGACCATTGCCTTGCGCACCCAGCAAATTATTGCTGAAGAAAGTGGCGTGACCAACACGATTGATCCGTTGGCTGGCTCGTACTTTGTCGAGGCCTTGACCAATCGCATGGAAGCCGAGTGTCTCGATTACTTCCGCCGAATCGAAGAACAAGGTGGCATGGAAGCGGCCTTGGAAAAAGGCTGGATTCAACAGCAAATCGCCGATTCATCGTATCGCTTCCAACAAGAAGTTGATAGCGGCCAGCGCGGCTTTGTGGGAGTGAACAAATACACCGTCGATGATCCAATTGAAATTCCAATTTTGCAAATGGACCCTGATGGTGAGAACAAACATATGGCTCGACTCAACAAAGTGCGCAACGAACGCGATCAAGCTCGTTGGGCCGAAGCCATGGACAACCTACGCCAAGCAGCGCAAGGTGAGCACAATCTGATGGAGCCAATTCTGGCGGCGGTGAATGCCTATGCCACCCTAGGCGAAATGTGCGATGTGTTGCGCGAAGTCTTTGGGGTTTACCAAGAAGTAATGATTGTTTAGCAATATTTTGGCTATGGGCTATGGGCTAGCGGAACGTTTTGTGGAATTGTCATGATTCCCCATCGCCAAACGCCAGTAGCCCATAGCCTCGTCCTTCATGCGCTTCGTGTCCTTCGGGGATCATCACTTCTAACTCCCTTGGTATAGGGTTTGCTATAGGTTTGGCAGATAGCTGCTCGAATCCTAGAGCAAAGGAGTTTGATGATGAATGATCAACAACAACAATCATTATTAACCGCTGCCTTAGTTGCTGGTGGCATTGTCGGTGGTGTATTAGGGGCACGCAGTCGCCGTAATCACCCCAAAACCTTGGGCGAAAAAGTTGCCCTGCTGACCGAAAATCTGCGGGATCAGGTTGAACATCGTGCTGCTGATGCCAATAGTTATTTGCATAGCCTGAATAAACAAGCCCGCAAAGAGTTGAAACGTGAACAAAAGAAGCTGCGCAAAGCTGGTAAGCAGGCCAATCAACGCTTAAACGCTAGCTTGGAAACTGGCCGCGAACAACTAGACCAAACCATTAATCAGCTGGGCAAAAAAGTTGCTGATGGCCGTGATAAAGGCAATGCGCTGTTTGGTGCGGCTACTGCTGGTTTGGCTGCGGTTGCTGCCGCCAGCCGCGAACGGGCTAGCGATTTGGGTGAGCAAACCAAAAGCCGTTTGACCGATGTGCGTGAACAAGCACTTGATCAAGGTGAAACATTGGCTGATAAAGCCAAAAATATTGTGGCCGAGGTACGCGAACGCTTGAGCAGCACCAGCGAGAGCGTGCTTGAGCAAGCCGATGATTTGCGTCATCGTGCAGTCAATGTGGCTAGCAGCAAAAGCGCCGATGCCCGCGATCAAGCTAATGATTTGGTTCAACGTTTGAGTGGAATTGTCCAAGAGTTTTTGGCAACCACAACTGAACGCGCCAAAGAAGCGCGTGAGCACGCTCCCGATACCTTGCGCTCAGTCGCTCAAACTGTCAGCGCCAAAGCCCAAGATGTCAGTGCCAGCGTTATTCCGGCGGTTACTGGCGCAGCTTCGGTGGTTGGCGAACGCGCCAAGGAAACGGCTTCTGTCGTTGGTGAACGCGCTAAAGACGCTGCGAATGTGGTTGGCGAACGCGCCAAGGAAACGGCTTCCGTCGTTGGTGAACGTGCCAAAGATGCCGCCAATGTAGTCGGCGAAACTACCCAGCATGCAGCTCAGGCTGTAGCTCATAAAACTGGTGAAGTTGCCACTGAGGTTGGGCGTAAAGGTCGGCGTGCCCGCACTGGCTTGCGTTCGTTTATTTTGGGGATTGTGGCTGGATTGTTGACCACACCCGCAACTGGCGAACAAGTACGCCGCGATTTGCGTCAAAAACTCGAAACGAATCTCAATCGCGTGCTGGGCTAAATTTGCCAAGCCTATTCCTAAGCGCAATAAAGCCCCTGCAACCGTCATTGCAGGGGCTTTTGGTTATATAAAACGTTTTTTAGAAGTGATGAATTTCTTGGTGACGACGAACGACCATGCGGCGACGACGAACCAATAAGAAGATCCCGCCACCAATTAAGAGCGGAAACAGCAAGAAGCCAAAGGGTGAACCATCACGATGGTGATACTCATATTGGAAGTGGGGTTGTGGCTCGGCCCATGGTGCGGCTGGCATGGAATCGCGCATTTCAGCTTGAACATCGCGCATTTCTTCGCGTAAGTTGGCCATTTCTTCGCGGAATTCAGCGCCGCTTTCACGCCAGTTTGAGCCAACAGCCTCGTTGATTTCGCTTTGCACACCGCGCATTTCAGCTTGTAGATCGCTCATTTCGGCCTCAAAATCAGCCATATTTTCGTGAAAATCTTCCCCGCCTTGGGAAACAGCATAGGCCACTTCTGAGTTCCATTCGTGATCGTACTCATATCGGTCGCGCCCAAAAAAGCCATTACCTATATTGCTGAACAGTGCAATGATCCCTGCTCCAATCAACAGCAAGCCTAAAGTTCGCTTTGTCATAATTATTGCCCCTTTGTGATGACCAAGATTGTCAATAGCTGTTCATCTGACGGCAGGGGATAATAATTTGTTGCAATCGATTTAGCGCATCTGCCAATTGCTGCCAGCAGGTTGCTCGGCGGCGATGGTGTAGGGCACGGCTCGAACAATAATCCGCTGGTCAAAGGCGTTGGGGCCGGCTGGCGGCCAACAGGTAATCAGGGTTATCGTTTCAGCGGGGGTTGGGTCCATATAGGCGGCATTGGTTAGGCGTTGTTCAGCTGAAATGCCAACTTCTTGCACCCGTTCGTTGGATTGCACCACATACAGATATTGTTGGCCGTTGCTATAGAGCACAATTTGGTCGCCTGGCTGGGTCTCGATCAAACGATCAAAGACCGGAGCCGAGCCACCAACATGGCCAGCTAGCACAATATTGCTTGGTTCGCCGGGGTTGGCGCTGCCTTGATGATGACCAACTGCATATTTAGCAACTTGCCATGTTGCCACGTCATCTTGCAATTCCCAACCAACCTCAATCACCTTTTGATCAACCTCGATACGCGGAATTTGAATCCGGCTGATCGTGGAGTGGTCGCTGGCAACCAGCGCTGGTGGTTGATCGTTGGCAGTTTGTTGATTGAGCGTGGGGGCTTGAAATGTCGTTATTGCTGGATCAGGGGTGGTGATAATTGGCGCAGCAATTGGTAGCATACTATCGCCACGTGCCGCTAAGCGATTATAAAAATCATCGGCGTACATCCCACCAACATACAGCAGCAAATACATGCCACAAAAGAGCAGCAGATTGCCGAGCGTCCAAGCGATAGGATGGGCTGGTTGAGTGGTTTTCATCATAAGCTACTAGATGGAGCATCAATCGATTAAAAAGGCACTACAGGCAATGTGCCCATAATGCCTTAAAACTTACAGGGTTACGCCCATATCGGCAATGCGTGGCGTAACGATGGTAGTTGCATTGCTGGTTTGCAGGCGTTGGCGCAAATACTCAAGGTCGAGTTGATGGCGCTTGATAATGCCTTCGCAATCGACAATATCAAACCGTTGTTGCTCAGGCCCACGATACAAAATTAATTTATGGACTAACACATCTTCGGGAGCCAAAAAGAGCACGCGTGAGCCAAGCAATGGTTTGCGTTGCAACCGTTCGATCATCGGTGGATCAAGCACAAATGGATAAACGTTGCCATTTAGCCGAATCGTCAGATCTTCTTGTAAAATAATCCCACGCCATAGAATCCGTCCGCCATCATATTGCACAGCCTTTTGGCCTTGTTGCAACAAGCGGGCAATTTCGCCTAGGGTATTGGCTGGAACAATAATATCAATATCATTAATTGGCCGACGGCTGCCATAGAAGTGGGCAGCGGCTCCACCATAAATGCCCCACGACATAGCTGCGCCGTCGAGGAGCTTTTGAACGACCGCCAAGTTTCCTGCAATCAGCGACATACACTGCTTCCTTCTTATTGATTAACGTGGATAACTGACCGATGTTGAGCCGCTTGCCAATCACTCCGTTCGAGCGTCATGTCGTAAAATTGCACCCACACCCCATGGCGACCTTCCTTGATAAAGGGGGCGATGCGTTCGCGAGTAGCTTGATCGAGCGTTTGCATAAAACGCCAGCCAGCATCGCGCCAATGATGACCATTGTATTGAAAGCCAAGCCGGCGATAGCAGCGCACCGCACGTTCATTGACTGAGGCCACATCGAGCACCATGGTTTGAAAGCCTAAGGTGGTGAAAAATGCTTGCAGAAACGCGGCCAAGCCCTCAGTGCCATAGCCTTGGCTCACATATTGGGGGCCAATAGTGATGCCAAGCCGCGCCGAGCCACTAGCCGAATCAATATTGCGTAACGTAATTCGCCCAACTAGGGTATGATCACGTAGAGCTATCGCATAGGTTCGCCGAATATCGTTCATCCAATCGCCGCCAACCGTCACTCGATCGGGCAAGTTCCAAATGCTGCTCAGTGGTTCGGTGAAGGGTGGCCAACGATCCATGGTTTGATAATCTGCCCGTTGCCAGCGACGAATTACCAGTCGTGGTGCGGTTGCAATGATTGTATCATTCGTCATAGGCTGCCTGTTGCTGATAACCGTTTCCAACATTTATTATAGCATGGTGATATGAAACGATTCTATATTGTTTTGGTACTAATTAGTTTGCTGTATGGGTGTGATCTGACCCAACCTCAACCAACCGTTGTGGTTATTCCGACCTTGGATTTACGCCCAACGCCGACGCTATTGGCGCTGGCTACCGCTCGCCCAACTCCCAGCATCAACCAACCAACCATTACACCGTTGGTAATACCAACTGTTGGTACTAACACGATTATAAGTGCGAGTGATCGGCTATTAGTTAGCGCAAATGATGTTGTGCGGACGCAATTTGGCCCATTGTCGCCGAGCCAGCAATGGCTCATTACCCAATCAATCACTGCCGAACAATTCGAGTTGCATGCACCAGGCTTGAGTTTTATAACGCTGAGCCGCAGTTATCAAGGCCAAGCTTTGGGTTGGTCAAGTGATGGAGCTTTGCTCTTGTGGCGTTCGCAATCCCAGCCTGATTTGCTCCAAGCGATCGAGCCATTTAGCGGCCAATCGGCTACAGTACTGACCTCAACCAATGGCTTGATTCAAGCGGCCTTGATGACCAACAATGCCTTGTATTACGCAGCAGGTGATGACGACCTGCGGATTATGCAAGTTGGTGGTAATACCCAGGAGCAGGTGATTATTCGGCTGCCTAAGCGGCAATTGCTAGCTGGTAGCTTGCAACTTAGCCCAAATCGCGATCAATTAGCGTTGTTGCTGCAAGTGCGTGATCAAAGCGCTTTGGAATTGCAGCTTTTCGATCTGCCAAGTAACCAAATTCGGTTGCTCGATCAAAGCCAACGTGGCACAAATACGCCGCGTTTGGTTTGGAATGCTCGCGGAGCCTTGGCCTATTATCTTGGCGATGATTTTCGGATTTACGAGCCAAGCCTTAATACCATTCAGGCGACTAATTTGGGAGTAGAGCCGTTGGCTTGGCTTGATGATGGGATTATTGTTCGCACCTTGGATCGCAATACACTGGTCTATTGGTCGCCAACTCAGGTGTATCCAATTAATGACCCTATAGGCGAACCACGCTATGCCAACGATCTGCAAGCATTGGATCAAGCACAATTTTTGCTGCTCAATCAAGGAGCAATTTGGCAGATTCAGCTTGAGTAAAAAAAAGGGTAAGGCTTTTATGTATACTCGTAGTACCTACAAATCTGACCCCTGAACCCTAGCCCCTGAATCCTAAAACCAGCATTTTCGTTTTCTTGACGGAAACGGTATAATGCGCGATATGGAAGAGCGCATCACGTTAAAAGGCAGCCGTGACGGGCTGCGCTTGATTTTACACCCCACCGCAGCGTGGGAAGAAGTCCTTGAAGCCTTGCGCAAGCAACTAGCCCAAGGGCCATCGTTTTATCATGGCGCAAAATTATTGATCGATGTTGGTGAGCGTTCGATCACCGATGTGGAGCTACAGGCGATCTTGGCGATCATGGCTGAACATGATATTGAGCCAGCCGCATTAATTACCATCGCACCAACCAATCGGACTACTGGTCGGCAGGCTGGCGTAGAAACCCGCCATCCCGACAGCCTACGGTCTACTCCTCCACCCGTCGTGCAAGGCGAAGGCTTATTTTTATGGCGCACCGTGCGTTCCGGCCAAGCAATTCGGCATCAAGGCCATATCGTTGTGGTCGGTGATGTCAATGCAGGAGCCGAAATTAGTGCTCACGGCAGTGTCATCATTTGGGGGCGCTTACGCGGCTCCGTCCATGCAGGTGTTGGCGGCAATCAACAGGCAATTGTCTGTGCGCTCGAATTGCGCCCAACCCTCTTGCGGATCGCCGATAACCTTGCCCGCACACCTGATAATCATCGCCCAACTGGCCCTGAACAAGCCAGCCTTGATGGCGACAACATTGTAGTAGTACCATGGGATGCCCCACGCCGCTAGTGGGTCTTTGAGGATCATGTATGGCACAAGTAATCACAATCACCTCTGGTAAAGGGGGGGTTGGCAAAACCACCACCACCGCCAATCTCGCCACATCGTTAGCAATGCAAGGCCAACGGGTTGTTGCAATTGATGCTGATATCGGTTTGCGCAATCTCGATGTGGTGATGGGCCTCGAAAATCGGATCGTCTATGATTTGGTCGATGTGGTCGAAGGCCGCTGCCGCACACGCCAAGCGCTGATTAAAGATAAGCGCTTTCCTGATAATTTGTTCTTGTTGCCAGCAGCCCAAACCCGCGATAAAGATGCGGTAACGCCTGACGATATGATCGCCCTTTGCAACGAGCTGCGCCGCGAATTCGATTTTATTCTGATCGACTCGCCCGCTGGGATCGAGGGTGGCTTTAAAAATGCAATTGCACCCGCCGACCACATTTTGATCGTCACAACACCTGAAATGTCTGCCGTGCGCGATGCCGACCGAATTGTAGGGTTGGTCGAAGCGTATGAAAAAAGCAATCCAAAGCTCATTATTAACCGAATTAAAGCGCGGATGGTTGCTCGCGGCGACATGATGGATACGCCCGATGTGGTAGAAATTTTGGCAATCGACCTCGTTGGAATTGTGCCAGACGATGAAAGCATTGTAGTTTCAACCAACCGCGGCGAAGTTGCGGTGCTTGATCGTGAATCGATGGCAGGTAAGGCCTATAATAATATCGCCAATCGTTTACTCGGCCACGATATTCCCTTCCTTGTGCTTGATGAAAAACAAGGCTTATGGGCACAATTGGTCAATATGTTTCGTACCCGCCGCTAAAATGGCGCGGTTGAGCCAACTTTATCTTCCACATGGAGCGGATCTATGGGTCTTTTAGATAATCTTTTTGGTCGCAAGCAACAGAACAGTTCGTCGGTTGCAAAAGAGCGTTTATTGACGGTTTTAGTTCATGATCGCGTGCATCTCACGCCCCACGATATGGAAGAGATGAAACGTGAAATTATTGCCGTGATCGAGCGTTACGTTGAAGTAACCAATCCAGAGGCCATTGAAGTAACCTTGACCCGTGGCGAAGCTGCCGACCACCTCAAGGCCGATATTCCCCTTGGTCGCTCGCGTCAACAATAACGCACTGGCCATGTGGAGGAGATGTTATGCACGTTCAGCCAACTAGTCCGATTCGTTTCTCACCTCGCGCAAAGTTTGTAACAGTCCTTTCGATTGTTATTATTAGCCTATACTTGGTCAACCAAGCTTGGCATATTATGATCCCCTTTGTTTGGGCGATCATCACGGCCTATATTTTTAATCCAGTTGTTACCTGGATGCAACGGCGTACCAAAACACCCCGTTTTTGGTGGGTAATTGTGCTCTACATCATCGGGTCTGCGCTGTTAACTTTGCTGGTGAGTAACGTCGTCCCAATTATTACCACCCAGATTAATGACCTTGCTCAGGCTATTCCAACTTGGCTTGAAGAGGCCAAAAAGTATGTTGAAAAACATGAATCATTGACGATTCGTGGAGTCGAATTGATTAATCTGCGTGAAGCTGAGCGTGAAATATCGGGAGCAATTGCGGCGTTTGCTAAAGATTTGCCTGGTGCCGCCCCTAAATTTCTGTTTGGGCTGGCCGAAGGCTTTATTTTGACCCTAGTCTACTTCGTCGTAACCTTCTACTTACTACTCCAAGCCGAAACTATTCCCAACAACTTCTATCGCTTGATTCCCGAACGCCATCGTGATGAAATTCGTCAATTGGTTAGCTCGATCGATCGGGTGCTCTCAGCCTACATTCGCGGTCAGTTTTTACTGATTATCATCATGTCGGTGCTGAGTTTTATTGCCCTCTCAATTTTACAAGTCAAATATGCCTTGATTATTGCCATCGCCACTGGCTTCTTGGAAATTATCCCAATCATCGGGCCGTACATGGCCACCGCCATCGCCGCTTTGGTAGGCTTTTTCCAAGGCACAACCCCGTTTGGCTGGGAGCCTTGGGTATTAGCGTTGGTAATTATTGCCGTCTATTTTGCCCTGCGCCAATTCGAAGATCACTTTATTATTCCAAATTTGGTCGGCCACATCGTCAATGTGCATCCGGTCTTTGTGATCTTTGCAATTTTGGCGGGGGGAGCGGTAGCCGGCGGCTTAGGCTTGCTCATATCGATCCCAATTGCCGCAGTTGCCCGCATCATTCTTTCATATCTGCATGGCAAGCTTGTCGATTCACCCAACCCGCAGGCCGATTTGGTCGAGCAAGAGGGCAAATTGCTTGAAAACCATACAGTTGCTGAGCGTCGCGAAAGTCGGCGCAACCGCCGCGAAGCCAAAAAACAGGTTGAAGGCAGCGATCTCAAGCCTTAAAACTAAAGATTTCGCCAACGATTTAAGCCACAGGCCCCAACCTGTGGCTTTTTTAGGCTTGACACTTTGAAACATTTGTTCTATATTTTTTATGTAGATTGACGGATACGGGCCAGCAATGGCTATGGGTAACCGAGTTCATGAAAGGAATCGCACAATGTTTCAGTCGCTAGACCAACTTGAAACAGGCAGTTTATTTATTTTGACAGGGCAAGCAGGCGCAGGCAAATCGCACTTAGCCGCCAGCACCCGCCGCAGTGGCACGGTCTGGATCTTGGATACCGAGGGTGCTGCCAAGAATCTTTTGGGCAAACCTGGAGTCCATAAATCGATTCAAGCGGTGCAAACGCTCTCGCTGCAACAACTTTTGGCAGCTATGCAAGAGATTCAACGGCTTGGCAAAAGTGGCGATACGGTGGTGCTCGATTCAGTTTCTAAGGTGCTGCAAGCGATGCGGGCCCATGCACAACAACGGGCTGGCGCTGAAACCGACCGCAAAACCCAAATAGAGTTTGATGAATATGCCTCCTTCAATCGCAACCTGCAAGCAATTTATACTGGCTTAACCGAGCTAAAACAACATGGCTTTCATGTGATTATCATCGGCCACTTGGCCAAACAATATAGCGAACAAAGCGAAGACCGTAATCATGCCGATGTGGGCTTGCGGGTGCTAGCCGACGAACATATTACCTACGAGGCCGACGCGATTATCCTCGTCGAGCGCGATGGTGATCAACGCCAGATGCGGCCAATTATCAAGCCACCACGGCCTTTGCATCTCAAATTAGGCGCAAATTATCCCGCCAAACTAGCTACACTCTACCCCGAACTAGCACTTGACGAGGCTTTTGGCAATAGTTCCGAGCGCACTGGCCGCCCTGTCGATGCTAGCGAAGCCGAACGGCGTTTCTTTGCCCGCTATGCCTCAGTCGTTGGCGGCAACAATTGGAACGCCGTTCAGCGCTATCTTGGCCGCAAAGATAAAAAACCCAGCACAATCGAAGGCTGGATCAGTGCTGCCGAACAGGTGCGTCAAGCCCCAAACGACCAAGCCATGGCCGCCTAAAATGGCTAAAATCAACATCCCTCGTCCAGCAAGCAACTAGACGAGGGATTGGCTCTATGCTCTATGTTCTATGCTCTTTATTGCGCACTGGGCATTTGCACCGGCACTTTGAGCGTAATCGTGCCAGCTTTTTCAAAGGTTAAGCTCAAATCAATCGTATCGCCAACCTTGAGATCTTGCTTGACTTCCAACAACATCACATGGAAACCGCCTGGTTTCAAGAGTGCTTCGCCATTGGCTGGCACTTCGATTTTTTCGACCTGTTCCATGCGCATCACATCACCATCGGCCACAACGGTATGCAACTCAACTTTGCCTGCAACATCGGTTGAGGCCGAAATTAAGTTATCAGCAGCGCCACTATTGCGAATCGTCATATAAGCGGCGCTATTGCTACCCATCATGGCACTGCCACCACTCATACCACCACCCATCGTTGGGCTAACTGGCGTGGTTGCCATGGTTGGGGTTTGCATAATCGTGGCAGCAGCAAAGGCTGGGCGGGCAAATGAACCTTCAATTGTTAATGAACCAAGCGTATTCGCAGCACCATTGCTCGTGCTAGGAGCGGTCGTTGAGGTGGTTTCCGAACCACAAGCAGCCAAGATCAAGACCAATAAACCAAGCATTAAACGTTTCATTGAAAGATGCTCCTAGAATTATTCAACATCGATGTATTGCAACATCGTCTCAAGATCAGTTGCTAAAAGTGTTGGATCAACATCGTGGTTGGCCATGGCAAACCAGCGTCCTTGTTGATCGATGATATATAAGCCAGCGGTATGGTCGATGGTGTATTGCAAGGCCGAATCAGGCAATTCGCGCCGCTCGGCATGCACGCCATAGGCCTTTTTGACCGCCTCAACCACTTCAGTTTCACCGTTCAAGCCCAAAATCGTTGAATCGAACAGCGAAACATAGCGATCGATTGTCGCGGGATTATCGCGCTCTGGATCGACCGTTACAAAGGCAATTTGAATCTTATCGGCATCATCTGCAAGTTTTTTGCGAGCCTGTGACGAAAGCCCTAAAGCCAATGGGCAAACATCGGGGCAGGCAGTAAAGCCAAAAAAGAGAATTACAATTTTGCCACGTTGCTCAGCGAGGTGAAAATCGGCACCATGCTGATCAATCAAGGTAAAATCTGGCGCTGCTGTTGGGTTGTCAATTGGCCGAATAATCTGATAGCTGGCTGTGCCACAACTGCTTAAACTCAAGACAAGCCCTAGCAGCACACAGCCAAAAAGCCAATGAGCGTATTTCATGGCACCCATCCTTATGCAATTTAATCGTAATTGGGATAAAAATTTAGCCGAATGCGCTCATTCGTGGCGGGGGCGTGATAATTTGGGGATGATAGGTTGACCAAAGCGCATGCTGTTGGGCAAAACCTCGCCATCCATGCGAAGCAAGCACCCAACCAGCCAAGAATATCAAGACCATTGGGTAAAAAGCGGCCAAGCCAGCAGGCAAGGGGGGAATTGGCTGCGGCGCAGAATCGCTATGTTCAGCATGCAATTCACACACCAACATCGTGGCACTATGCTGCGCTGCGCCAGCCGAATGGCTTGGCATACTCCACCACCAACAATGGGCAATACAGGCCATTGGGCAAAACAAAGCCAGTTGAATCAAAATAATCCAACTGACTGCTTGAATATGCCGAGGCCAATGCCGCGTTGGCTGATGCTTGAATGCGCTCATGATGGCGCTACTATACCATAGCCTGCATGGCTTCAAATCAGGCATTAAACCGATTATTGCTAGGCTGGACGTGGACGCTTGAAGGTTACTAGTAAGCGCGAGCTTTGACCATGACCGCTATTTATGTCAACAATCGCTACAATTTCCCAGCCATCACTGCCAGCTTTGTTGAACATACGACTAATAATGCTTGGGTCTACATTTGGACTCCAAAAACCACTAATATCGACAAGCTCAACATGATATTCCCACTGTTGCATAACGCTTTTCCTCAAAACAAATTAATTGTGCTGCTGATACGTAGCCTGCTAAATCGAGGTTCCAGCCTGATCAAGTAGACGTTTGGCGTGACCGATCACCTGTTGCACCGAAATTGCGGTCATGCACTCGCTGGGTTTAGTTTGGCGTGGACAATGGGTCAACACGCCGCATGGCGAGCAGGCTAAGTCTGCATCAATCACAACGTGGCGGGTTGGGTCGCCCCAAGGCCCAAAGCGTCGTCGATCGCCTGGCCCAAATAGATGAATGGTTGGGGTTAATTGACTTACGGCCAAATGCAAGGGGCCGTTATCCACGCCCAACACCAAAGCGCAACGCCCAAACAAAGCCGCCAATTGGCCCAAATTGGCCTGACCAACTGCATTCAGATGAGGAATTTGCAACTGTTGGCTAATTGCTGCTACATCAGCAGCATCGGCTGGACCACCAGTTAATACAATTTGAGCTTGATTTGCCAATTGCTTAGCGACCTGTGCCCAACGGTCAGCCGGCCATAATTTGGCTGCGCCGCCACTGCCAGCCTGAATTGCCACCAATGGTTTTTGAATCTGATGCTGTGCTAGCCAAGCCTCGGCCCAAGCATGCTCAGCGGCACTTGGCACAAAACGCAGCGTTTGGGTTTGCGGTTGCTCAGAACCGAGTGCTGCCACCAAATCCAAGGCTTGCTGAGTAACATGGGCATTTGGATTCCAAGCGAGAGCGTTGGTTAATGTTGACGCAACCAAGGGATGGGCAAAACCAATTCGGCGGCCACAGCCAGCTCCAAGCGCCAACAAGCCGCCCCACCAGTGGTCATCACGGGCAAGCAAGGCTGTATCAAAATTCATGCTGCGTAAACGGGCAGCTTCGCGCCAAAGCAAGCGATAAGGAGCCAAGGCCGAGGGCTGCGCACCACGCACAAAGCCAGGAAACTCACAGGTTTCAATCGCATCAAGATCAGGATTATCGGCCAAGAGGCGGGTAGCCCATGAACCAACCAAAACGCTGATCTGGGCTTGCGGTTGGTTTTGGCGCAAGGCTCGTAAGGCTGGGGTCAACAACAACACATCGCCCAAATGATCAGGCTTGATCACCAAAATTCGTTGAGGTTGGGCTGGCGCTGAACGGATAAAACCAGCCAATGCCAGCGCCAACCCTCGAACCATTGTCGAACGTAGTAAAGCTTTCATAGAAGGATGAAGGATGAGGGATGAGGGATGAAAACCAGCATCACAACATCAAAAATTCCCAAGATACGCCATTTTTATTTGGAAAATTGAAGGATGAGGGATCAATCTATTCATAATTTATCCCTCATCCTTCATCCTTTAAAATAGGAGACTCGCCGATTCGCGGGCAACCTGGCGGAGCCGCTCGACGACTTCCTTACGCCCAGCTTTTTCCATTTGCTCGGCCAATTCGTTGACTTCCTTAACAAAATCACCGTTGACCAAAGCCATATTTTTGCGCAGCAACTTGGTAGCATCGCCAGCAGTTTCAGCGCTCAACAATTGATTGATCAAGCGTTCTTGGGGAGTCATGGCCTCTTGCAACACTTCGGCAGCAGTTTGGCGCAACAGCATCAATTGCTCGGCAATAATTTGCTGATTGGTACGCATCGCTGCATTCAAGTTGGCATCGATTACCACGAAAAAGGCTTCGCTTAACTCTTTATGGCGCTCAACTAACAAAGCCCGTGGATCTTCAGCTTGCAAAGCATCGCGCAACAAGCCATTAGCTTTTTCAAAAATAGCTTGGGCTTCAGCATCCATACGCTCCAACGTTGAGTAAATATGGTCGCGTCGCGCTTGAGCCGCAGCTTGTTCTGCTTCGGGCAAGGCAGCAATTTGGGCATCCCAAGCTTCGAAGGTTTCATCATCGATCAACGGTCGATAATTGCTAATCACATCTTCGAGGCTGGCATCATCGGCATCGCGCAAAGCGGCAACCACATCTTCGACGGCTGGCTCTTGCAAACCGGCAGCCACTGGATCAAAGCCACTCAACTGCATCACTCGTTGGCTCAACTCGCCGATCATTTCGGCGCTATCTTCGCGGCCTTGTTGCAAGGCAGCTTCGATATAGGAATTGAGCGTGAGGAAAAACTCGCCATCAAGTGCAGCCTTGTTGTCAGCCACCACTTGAGCCAATTTACCTTGATCTGAATCGAGTAAATTCTCGGCTCGATCAGCTTCGAGTGCTTCGGCCAATTGGCTTAGCAACTCGACCCGTTGGCGTTGCGCTTGCATGACCTCTTTGGTAATGCCTTCACTTTCCAACAAGGTTTCGAGCATGGTTTGCATGGTGATGAAACGGCGGGGAGTCAGCAAATAGCCACGTGGCGCATCGGGTGGCAACAATTGCATGGCCACTTTCGAAGCCTCGCCAACAAAGCGTTCTTGCTCCTCGGTTGGCAAATTCAATTCTTGTGGAAAGAGCGTCCAGAAAAACTTCTTTTCAGGATCATGGTAGATCAAGGGTGAGGCCAGCATGCCGCCAGCGCCACAGCTAGGGCAAACTGCAACATTTAATTGACCTGAAAGCATCGCACCTTTTAATTCAGGCTGCACCCCAACATCGACGTATGTCCAAAGTGCCACCACAAACGGCGTTTGGCAATTTTGACAGCGAATTTGAACCCGCTGTGGCGGCACGACAGGCCGCTGCGGGCCACCTTGGGTGGTTTCTTCCAGCCCTTGTGGTGGATTGGTCATCGGACAGTTCCTTTCAACGAACACGATTAAAAGCCACTGTGCATTATACGCGAGGTTCTCGCAGAATACTATTAGTGAGCTATTGGATTCACATGATTGATTGCCCAAAAAATCATCAAACTTCTAGTAGTAGAAGCCAATTTTGCCATTTAGGCCATCCTTAGGTACCATAGCTTGTATCACACCGATGGGAAACAACAATCCCCTCTCGACTATGAAACATTACCCTTGCTCAGCGCGTACCGAGTATAGTGGTGCGAGGTAGAATCGCGTGACAGAGATCAATAGTGAAGAATTGACGCTGGTGCGGGCGACAATTCGTGGCGACCAAATTGCATTTCAACGGATTGTCGAGCTGTATCAAGGGCCAATTTTCAACTTGGCCTACCGGATGTTGCACGATGGCCACGAGGCCGAAGATGCCGCTCAAGAAATTTTCATCCGGGCCTATACCAAGCTTGAAACGTTCGATCAAAGCCGCAAGTTTTCTACATGGCTCTTTTCAGTCGCATCGAATTACTGCATTGACCGCTTACGCCGACGGCGACCGATAGTGCCACTTGATGATTTGGCATTTGCCCTACCAAGTACCGATGATGGTCCTGAACGTTCAGCATTGCGTAGTGAGTTGCGCGATGCCGTCCAACGTGCCTTGGCTACTCTGCCCGATCATTATCGGCTGGTGGCAGTGCTACGCTATTGGAATGATCTCTCATATCAGGAGATCGAAAATATTACGGGGCTATCAGAAAGTGCGGTTAAAACTCGGCTGCATCGTGCTCGCAACATGGTGGCTGCCGCGTTGGATAAACAAGGAGCAGAGCTATGACATGCCGTTCAATTCGCGAGCTACGCGCTCAGCAACCAGATGACCCTGACGATCAACAAACCATTTCTCGCCATGTACAGGAGTGCCCAATGTGCCTCGATGAACTTGGGCAATTGCCCGCCGCCTTAGCCGCCCCTAAATCGGCTATTCCACCGCCAAATTTTGCCGCCAGCCTGATGGCAAAATTACCTGCGACTCCTGCGCTTGCCGCAACTCAAGCCCGTAGCCGTGCCTTACGTCAACGTGTGCTGTGGGGTGTGGTTCTGGGCTTCGTCACATTAATCGTCCTGTGGGGCGGTTATGGGGTCTTGTTTGATAGCTCGTTGCCTGCCACAACTTTTGGTGGAGTTGATTCAACCGCTGGACGAGGGGTTTTGGCCTTGACGCTGGCTGGTAAGCCTATGGCCGCCACGCTTGGTTTGGTTGGCATTCCCTTGCTCCTTGGTGTTCTTGTGCTTGCAGGTGCAGCACTGATGATCTGGCGACGTTTGTTGACCCCTTCACCGGCGCTGCTTGTGGAGGTAGAACGATGAACCGCAATCCACGAGCCTTGTTATTTGGCTGGGTTATTCTAGCCTTAATTATTATCGCCTCACCTTCTTTAGTCTTTGCTCAAGCTCTGCGAACCGATGGCGATGCTTTGGTGGTTCGGGCTGGCTCAACCGAAAGTGGCGACGTTGCGACCATCAGCCAGCCTATCATAATCGATGGGGTGGTTGAAGGCGATGTCACTTCAGTCACTGGCTCGATTATTGTGCGTGGCTCAGTCGAAGGCGATGTAGTCAGTTTGTTTGGCAATGTAACCTTCGAAGCCGATTCAATTGCTCAAGGCAATGTGATGGCCGCCACAGGCGAGGTTCAGTTGCAACAAGGCGCTGATATCGCCCAAGTTGGGGCTATATTCAATGGTAATGTCAGCGATAGTGGCGCAACTGCGCTCTTGCCGATTGAGGGCAATCAAACCCTAACTACCACAACCCGCGTGATTCTAGCAGTAGTTTTGGCAATTTTGGCCACAATTATTGCAACCTTGCTCAGCTTGATTTGGCCACGCTCGGTTGCCAGCGGTGCTCAAATTATTCGCTTAGCCAGCCAACGTGCTTTGGGCTTGGGCTTGATGTGGTCAGTGCTCTCGGTGGCGGTTGTTGGGATTGTCGCCCTGCTCTTGGTCTTCTCGCTGATTGGCTTGGCTGTTTTGCCAGTGATCTTGTTGATTGCCCAAGTGCCATACTTGATTGGCTTAGCCGCAATCGCCATGGTAATTGGCCAACGACTCAATTTGCAAGGGCCAGCCGCCGTCTTGGTTGGTAGCTTGGTTGTGGTTTTGCCTTCAGTCGGTTTGGCCGCAATCAGCTTACCAGCGGCCTTTATCTGGTTTTACCTTAGCGCTGGGGTTGGCATCGGCGGGATGTTCCTGCTTCGCGCCACCGTGGTTCAACGCCATAGCCTCCAGTTCTAAAGCTACCGCAGATTCGCATTCGAGGGAGTTGGCAACCACCAACTCTCTCTTTTTGATTTAAATGGAGTTGTTATGGTGATTGTGGTTATGGGCGTGAGTGGAGTGGGCAAAACCACGGTTGGCCAATTATTGGCAACGACCCAAGGCTGGCAATTTATCGATGCTGACGATTTACATCCTGAGGCCAATCGCCAAAAAATGGCCAACGGTCAGCCATTAACCGATGCTGATCGCTGGCCTTGGCTAGCCTTAGTGCGCGAACAGATTAGCGCCGCCTTGGCCCAAAATCGCAGTTTAGTCTTGGCATGCTCGGCCTTACGCGCCGAATATCGCAATTATTTAGCAGTCGATCAACAGGTGCATTTTGTGCATTTGGTCGGTGATCCCACATTAATTCAAGAGCGTTTGCAACAGCGCAGTAATCATTTTATGCCAAGCAGCCTGCTAACAAGCCAATTGGCAACCTTGGAAATGCCCAGTAATGCCCTAACCTTGACGGTCGATACTGAACCTAAAACGCTGGTTGAGAGTATTCAACAATGGATGCTCGATTTAACAACTCCTACCAGCTAGAGGTGGTTATGGATTTTCCAGTGATTTCTGATGCGCAAATTCAGGCGATGGCTGGCGAACGTAGTTTTGAACGCGGCTTAGAATACTTCGAAAGTGGCATGGTTGAATCAGTGCTGCAACGCGGCAATGTGATTCAGGCCGTGGTGTGTGGCAGCGAAGATTATCTCTATGATGTTGCGGTGCACGCTCAAACTGCCGAGCAACTTTCAACCCAATGCACCTGCCCCTATGATTATGGCCCGATCTGCAAACATAGCGTTGCAGTGCTGCTGTTTCTGCTGTATTGCCCCGAACAAGTTGTTCAGCGCCCGCCAATTCGTGCGACCCTCGATGAACTTGATGATAGCCAAATTCGTAGTTTGTTGCTTGATGTAGCCGAGCAGCACCCCGAAATCACCACTTTGGTCGAACAACACATCGAGCGGTTGGGGTTTTAACGAGGGGTTAGGATTCAGGGGTTAGGGATTAGGCTTGGGTTTCAATCGCCCCGTTTTAGACGAGCTTATGAATAAGCCAACTTCCTGACCCCTAGCCCCTGAATCCTGGCCCCTAACTAGCCCTTACTCGAAATTACGGGTTCCACCAAAAACCCGATTAATTGGCATGGTAAAAATCAAGCCAGTATTGGGATTGTTGAGCGAGCCAGTGATTTGCTCGGTCACTGCGACCAATTGCTCAACTTGGCTACTTTGCACCACGGTCAACAGCGTAAAATGATGCATTTCATCATCTTCGAGTAATTCACGTAGCGAGGGAAATAAGGGCGCATCATCGCGATACAACGCATTGCCAATTCGCCCAAGGCCAGTGCTGCGCAACACCGTCACGCCGCGCACGCCATGTTCTTCCCAGACGCGCAATACTTCATTTAATAGATCAACATCATTCAAAATAAACATTAACGATTCGACTTGTGGTTGATTCATCATTTACTCCTTTGTAAAGCCAATTAATGGCCTGCTTCTTCGCCAGCATGGGCAGGTTTTAGCACGGGTTTTTCAGATTTGGGCTTTTCTTGATCTTTGGGTGTTTGTTCATTGCCAAACGACCAGCGTAATAATAAGGGAGTGACCAAGGTGGTTACAAGCACCATCAGCACGGTCATGGCAAACACATCTTCGCCAATAATGCCTTGACGAATCCCAACACTAGCCACAATCAAGCCAACTTCGCCCCGCGAAATCATGCCCAAACCAACTTGCAGCGATTCTTTATTGTTCATGCCGCCAATTTTTGCCCCCAGCCCACAGCCTACAATCTTAGTAACCACTGCAATCACACACAGCACAGCGGCGAAGGCCACCAAATCGCTTGGCAACGAGAAAATATTGGCATGCAAGCCGATGCTCGCAAAGAAGATTGGCACAAAGAAGGCATAGGTCAAGGTTTGCACGCCATCTTCAATCCGGTTGTGATAGGGCGTGCGGCCCAAAAATACGCCCATCAAAAATGCCCCAGTAATCGCCGCCACCCCACCCAAGGCTTCGGCGCTCCACGAGGCAAACAGTACCAACACCAGCGCCGTGCTCACCAACGGTTGACTAATCGGCAATTTAGCAGCTTTACGAATAATCCATGGCAAAGCGCGTAGCCCAAAAATGCTCATCACCACGAAATACAGCAGCATCACGCCGACAATGCTCAGCACTGTCATAACCCCGCCGCCGCTGCTCGCCGTCAAGGCCACAAAGGTCGAAAGCAAGACAATTACCAACACATCATCGACAATCGCCGCGCCCAACAACGATAGCCCAACCCGTGAACGCAATTTGCCCAATTCAAGCAAGGTTTGGGCCGAAATCGAAACGCTGGTAGCGGTCAGCAAAATGCCAATAAACAGGCTTTTGGTGAATGAATAGTTATTCGGCCAGAACCATGCGAGGGCAAAACCACCAAGCAATGGGATGATGACCCCCAACACTCCAGCGATCGTCGAGACCTTGCCCGCCGCCAGCAGATCGGGCAATTTAACCTCAAGCCCAGCCACAAACATCAAGAAAATCACCCCAATTTCGGCAATCTCAAAAACCGTATCTTGTAAGTGGGTGCTGGTGAAAAAGCTTAGGTTGAGAAAATCCAAAACACTGGGGCCAAGCAAAATCCCCACTAAAAGCTCGCCTAAAACGGCAGGTTGTTTGAGCTTGGTGCTCACAAGCCCACCAATTTTGGCAGCGGCGATCAAAACGGCCAAAGCCAACACCAACTGCAACAGCGGCGACATTCCATCGCCTCCAGCAGCGGCGGCAGGCGAAGGGGCGACGTTGGATTGAACCAAGACCAGCGACATACGCTCCTCCTAATTTGGTCGTGCTTGCGGCTATACCCTGCTATATCCGTCAAATCAACCAAAACTAAACTAAAAAAGCCGCATTACTGCGACTGACTCCACCATGGTTGCCTCGGCTACGAGACAGTATTCATTTGGGCATGGGCCTCTATGCAAGAACTGTACCCGAAAAAATCGGCTTGGTCAAACACACGACCCAACTCACAGTATGATATGATCTAGCCGATTTGATTAACTAGCTCAATTCTAGAAGGATGTTGCCCTATGAGCGATGCACCTGAGATGCTGCCCGATGAGCAGCCAGATGCTGCGCCGGTTTTCGATAAAGCGGCAGCTCGCGCCCGCTATCGTGCGATGATGCGCAGTTGGCCGATGCGTTTGATGTTTGCCATGACTGGTGTGGTGATTGTGGCAACCTGGGTTTTTGCCTTTGCCGCCGCCTATGGCCCCGATGTCAAAGAACTGCCAAACCATGATTTATCGGTGGCAGTCGCCGATTGTAAAACCTGCCATAACGCTGGCTTGCCGACCGCTCCCAGTTTTAACCATAGTTTTGCGCCAACCTGTGGCTTTTGCCATGTGCAAAGTATGCCCGCAACTATGCCCTTGACCAGTACATCGAGGTTGCGCTAATGCTCTACGCTGATACGATCGCTGCGTTGGCCACCCCACCTGGCGTTGGCGGGGTTGGGATTATTCGGGTCAGCGGCCCCCAAAGCTTAGCCATCGCCCAAGCCTTGATCAAACCGCGCCGCAAAGGCGCTTGGCGCTCTTACCAAATGCGCTATGGCCATGTGCTCGATGAACATGGACAGGTTGTGGATGAAGTTTTGGCGGTTTTTTTCAAGGGGCCACGCTCGTTCACCGGTGAAGATATTTTAGAAATTCACTGCCACGGCGGCCCGCTGCCCTTGCGCCGCACCCTAACGTTGGCTCTGGCCCATGGCGCTCGTTTAGCTAACCCAGGCGAATTTAGCCTACGCGCTTTTGCCAATGGCCGCATCGATTTAGTGCAAGCTGAGGCAACCCTCGATGTGATCGAAGCTCAAACCAACTTGGGGCTTAGCTTGGCGCTCGATCAACTGGGCGGCGGGCTTTCGCGTGATCTGCGCACGTTGCGCGAGCAGTTGATGTATCCATTGGCCTATGTCACTGCCCTCACCGATTTTCCCGAAGATGATGTGCCCAGCGAGGAACTACAACAGCCCTTGCAGCAAGCCCAAAGCCTGCTCAGCCAACTGCTTGCTGGGGCCGATCAAGGCGTGGTCGTGCGCGAAGGGGCACGCGCCGCCTTGGTTGGTCGGCCCAACGCTGGCAAATCGAGTTTGATGAATGCCCTATTGCGCACCGAACGCGCCATCGTCACCGCTATTCCTGGCACAACCCGCGATACCTTGGAAGAAACCGCCAATCTGGGCGGAATTCCGGTGGTGCTGATTGATACCGCTGGAATTACCGAAACTGACGATCTCGTTGAACGAATTGGGGTCGAACGCTCACGCGCCGCCCTCAGCAAAGCCGATTTGGTATTACTCTTGATCGATGGTTCGCAGCCGCTAAGCCCAGAAGATTTGGCAATTGCTCGATTAACTCATGAACGACCCACAATCGTCATTGCGACCAAAGCCGATTTAGGTCAACATGCCGATTTAACCGCGCTGACTCAAAGCCACCCCAAGCTCCGTGGCAGCATCGCAATCTCGTCGCAGGCTGGCACAGGCTTGGATTATTTAGGTACAATGGTAGCCGAACAGTTGCTTGGTGGTTTGCCGCTCAGCGATGCCCGCTTAGTCACCAATCCACGCCATCGCGAGGCTTTGCGCCGCGCCAACGCCGCCTTAGAACAAGCCATCCAAGGCTTACGCGAAGGCCGCCCTGTTGATCTGATTGCGATCGATTTGCACGAAGCAATCGCCAGCCTAGGCGAAATTACTGGCGAAACGGTCGAACATGATTTATTGAATATGATCTTTAGTCGCTTTTGTATTGGCAAATAATCACGCCCACAAGGAGCCAGCCGTGCCCGATTCAAAGCAGCTACCCGTTGAACGTGCCAAATTGTATGCGCGAATTATGCTCGGCATTACAGCATTGTTTTTGCCAATTTCAATTTTTGATTGGGCCAATGTTCAATCACAAATTAATTTCTATGTGGCAATTATTCATGGATTACTAATTGTTGGTTATATGTTCTTACTCAAGCCAAACAATTTATATCCATTAACGCTTGTATTGCATTTTGCCAGTTCGATTACTGTAGCCGTGGTCAATCATAATATTGGTGGCTTTGTATCGTATAATTTTGCGATTATTTGTATTGAGTTAATGGGCACAGGTTTTATTTTGGCGCGGGCACGCTGGATTATTGCCGCAACAGCAATGAGTATTATCATTCACTTGATTGCAATTATCAATGAAATTACACTCTTTTGGGGCTTTAGTGATCCAAATTCGCTGATTATGATGAGTGTCAATGATAATTATAAATATCTTGCCATTGTTTCACAAACAATTTTATTACTTGGTACAGGTGCAATTATCACTATTTTGACCCATGTGATTAATCAACGTGAACATGAATTAGAACAATCGCGCCAAGCAATGCAACAGCGCTCCGACGAACTAGCTGCCTTGGCAATTCGGCTTGAAACTTCGAATCAACAATTAGTTTCAACCGAAACGACGCTGCGCCAAACGGTTGATGCCTTGACTGTGGCGGCCTTGCCCGTCGGCGATGATGTGGTGGTGCTACCACTAATCGGCGGCTTCGATACCCAACGCGCCAAAGCGGTGGAAGATTCCTTGCTAAGCTACATTCACGAACAACGGGCGAATACCTTAATTCTCGATTTAACCAGCGTTCTCGTCGCATCCGATAGCTTGCTGACCATGCTTGAACGAATTATCCAAGGGGCAAAATTATTAGGCACGCGGGTGATTTTGGCTGGATTACAACCCGAAGTAGCTCCAATGATGGTACAGTTAAAGCTCAACCGCCAAACCGTGCTGTCAGCACCAACCTTGGCGGCAGCCTTAGAACTTCGCTAAATAAGGGGGATATGTGGAAACAACGCGGGCTCATGTGATTGTCACTGGAACGGTTCAGGGAGTCAATTTTCGCGCGACCTGCCGCGATCAAGCGCGTTTGGCCAAAATTGGTGGCTGGGTTAAAAATTTGCCCGATGGCAGCGTCGAAGCGATTTTCGAGGGCAGCCAAGCTGGCGTGCAGCGCATGATCAGTTGGTGTTATAGCGGCCCAATTCATGCCAAAGTGCAACATGTTGAGGTCACTTGGCAAGAGCCAACCCACCGTGAGCCAACCTTTGATATTGCGTGGTAATCAATCATGAGCATTAAATCAATTGGTATCTTGATTTTCAACGATGCCGAGGAACTGGATTTTATCGGGCCGCTCGAAGTGTTTGGCATGGCAAGCAATTGGGTTGATCTCACAATTCACACGGTTGCTGAACAAACCCAAACGGTCAAAGCTCGTTATGGCCTGAAAATCCAGTCCGATTATAGTTTTGCCGATGCCCCAGCATTTGATGTGGTTTTAGTGCCAGGTGGGATTGGCGCACGCACCCATGCCCGTCACAACAACTTAATTCTCGATTATTTACGCCAACAACAGCAACGTGGCTGGGTTGTTTCAGTGTGCACAGGCGCGTTGGTACTCGCTTCGGCAGGCTTGCTCGATGGCAAACAGGCCACCACCCACTACACCGCACTGGATCTCTTGGCCGAAAATAGCCAGATTACTGTTGAACGCCAACAACGCTATACTATCACGCCACCAATCGCCACCTCGGCAGGGGTTTCGGCAGGCATCGATTTGGCGCTAGCCTTGTTGGAAACGTGGTTTAGCCCCGAACTACGCGCCCAAGTCGCCGAACGAATCGAATGGCGCTAACATCGCTCCAGCTTGGCTAGTTGAGAAACTTTATGTCAAATATTAATCAGCGGCGCATTCAATGGCTCTATTGGCTTTTGGCCTTGCCTGCGCTAGCTTTTTTTGTGCTCTTTTTTGGTGTGCCACTCTGGGCGATTATGCAACGGGCGTTTGCCGAAAAAGGCCTTGGCTCGGCAATTCAAACCGTATTCAGCAATCGCAGTTTGCTGCAAGTTGTGGCTTGGAGCGCCTGGCAAGCGACGCTTTCAACCCTGTTAACCTTGCTTTTGGGCGTGCCAACTGCCTATATTTTGGCTCATTATCGATTTCCGGGGCGGGCATTGCTGCGCTCGCTGATTGCCGTGCCGTTTGTGCTGCCAACCGTTGTGGTGGCTTTGGCCTTTCGGTCACTCTTGGGTGAGCGTGGTTTGATCAATCGCTGGTTGGTGGCTTGGTTGGAGTTGACCCAGCCGCCGTTGGAGCTTGAGCAAAGCCTTGGCATGATTTTAATTGCCCATGTTTTTTTCAATTTGACCGTGGTGGTACGTTTGCTGACAGCCTATTGGAGCAACCACGATCCACGATTAGAGGCTTCGGCTCAGGTTTTGGGTGCGCCGCGCTGGCGAGTTTGGCTCGAAGTGACCTTACCTTTGGCAATGCCCGCCTTATTGGCAGCAGCATTATTGGTGTTTACCTTCACGTTTTCGGCCTTTGGCACAGTGCTGTTATTGGGCAGCAGCCAGCAACGCACAATCGAAGTTGAAATTTATGATCAAGCGATTCATCAATTTAACTTGCCTGTCGCTGCAACCCTCTCGCTCTTGCAAATTCTCACCAGTTTGGGCTTGACCTTGGCTTATACGCGGCTGGTTCGGCGCAGCAGCGTGCCCCAAGAAGCCCAAGGATTGCCCTTGCGTCGCGCACGAACCTGGCCAAGTCGCGTGGCGGTTGGCGCGGTCATGCTGCTTACGAGTAGTTTAATCGTGCTGCCGCTAGCAAGTTTGGTATTGGGAGCAATGCGGATCGAAGGCCAGTGGAGCCTTGAGTATTTTCGCATGCTAGGGGTTAATCAGCGTGGTAGTTATGCCTATGTACCGCCAACCCAAGCCATGCTCAACTCATTGCGCTATGCGGGCATTACCACGATCTTGGCGTTAATTTTTGGTTTGCCCTGCGCCTATCTATTGGCCCAACCCCAAGGCCGCTTGAGCCGCTTGCTCGATGGTGTGTTGATGCTCCCCTTGGGCACATCGGCAGTAACAGTCGGCTTAGGCTATATTATCGCTTTTCGTTCATATGCATTTTGGGGTTGGGAAACACCCGATCTGCGCCGTTGGTCAGGTTTGTTGCCGCTTGCTCACACCCTGTTAGCCTTGCCGTTTGTGATTCGCACCATGGTGCCAGCCTTGCGCCGTTTAAACCCACAGTTGCGCGAAGCAGCTCGAATGTTGGGTGCAAAACCATGGCAGGCTTGGCGTGAAGTTGATTTGGGCTTGCTGCTGCCAAGCATCATGGCCGCAGGCTTATTTGCCTTTACTGTATCGTTGGGCGATTTTGGCGCAGCCTTGGTGGTGAGCGTAACCAGCCCAGCCACCGCCACCATGCCAGTCGTGATCTTTCGCTTTTTAGGCCAACCAGGGGCCAGCAACTATGGCCAAGCCTTAGCAATGAGCAGCCTTTTGATGGGCATAACCTTCATAAGTTTTCTGCTTTTAGAGCAATTTCGCGACCAAACGAGCGAATGGTGATCGCTAGACAGCATAGAGTATAATAGCAATGGAATCAGTTGGCTTGGCTAAGGAAGTTTGCATGAAACGCGGGTCGGTACGCCGTACAATGATCACGATTGCAGCGATCATTTTGAGCTTAATGACCGGATTAAATATCATCGGGGTTGTTGAGCGTAGCATGCTCAATAATGATATTGAATATGTGATTGATTTAGAAGATGCCGAACGTTTAGCTCGCGAAATTAGCCTCTATACTCAATATCAAGCCCATGCACTCGATGCCTATGCCTTAGGTGAAGTCGAGGAGCGTGAACACTATACCCGTTATCGCCAAGCCTTCGATGACAAACGCCTAGAGCTTGAACAATTCTTCAAGAACATACAGCCGAACCCAGAAACCAAAATCGCCTTCGAAAATGTCCAAAAACTCAGCACCGACTACCAAGATGCCGGTGTTGCCTACCTCGCTCAAATCGATCTACGTTTGCAAGAATCAGCGCCAACTCGCTCGGCGGCTGAACTTTACGCATGGGAAGTACTCGACGAACGCGCCGATCAACTCGACGAGGCCACCCAAGTGCTATCCGATATCATTGATGATCAATCTGAAGCACTTGAAACGACAATTACCAAGCAAAATGGCCGCATGATTGTGGCGCTGACTGGACGCAGCTTGGCCATATTTGTGTTGCTCATTCTGTTTGTCTACTATCTGCTGGGGCGGGTTGGCGGCCAATTCAAGTTGGTGCGCGATGGAGCACAGCGCTTTGCTGATGGCGATTTTACCACCGATATTCCAATTCGCCGTTATGATGAAGTAGGTCGCCTCGCCGCGATGTTCAATACCATGGCCCAAACGATTCGTGGCCAAATCGAACGGCTTGAGCAAGCCAAAGATCATGCCCAACGCTTGCAATTTGTGGCCGAAGAAGCCAATCGCGCCAAAAGTAATTTCTTGGCCAATATGAGCCACGAATTGCGCACCCCACTTAATGCGATCATCGGCTATAGCGAAATTCTCCAAGAAGAATGTGAAGACCTCGGCCAAACCGCGATGATCGAAGATCTCGATCGGATTCGGCTCTCAGGGCGACATCTACTGACCTTGATCAACGATATTTTGGATTTGGCCAAGATTGAATCGGGCAAGGTTGAGATTTTGCCTGAGGAAATTTCGCTGCCCCAACTGCTGCATGATGTGCGCTCAACCGTCGATCCCATGATCATCAAAAATGAAAATCGCTTGGTGATCGAATCAGCAGCTGGTTTGCTGACGATGATTAGCGATGAGACCCGTTTACGCCAGATTTTGGTCAATTTGCTGAGCAACGCGGCGAAATTCACTGAGCATGGCCGCATCACCCTACGCGTCCAACCAAGCGAGGAAGCAGGTTGGATCGATTTCAGCGTGCATGATAATGGTATTGGCATGAGCAACGCCCAATTATCACGCTTGTTTCAGCCATTTACCCAAGCCGATGCCTCGACCACCCGTAAATATGGCGGCACTGGGCTGGGGTTGGCCTTAAGTCGGCGCTTGGCTCAATTGCTCGGCGGCGATATTCGGGTACAAAGTGAATTGGGAGTTGGCTCAACCTTCAGCGTGCACCTACCACAATCAGTCATCGATATGGCTCCAGTTTCATTGTTTGATGAAGCGCCGATTATCATCAGCGATGCCAACAACAACCAACCCAAAGTGCTAATTATCGACGATGATCGTAATGTCCACCACCTGCTTTCACGCACGCTCAAGCGCGAGGGCTGGAGCGTACTCAGTGCATTTGATGGTGAAGATGGCTTAGCGATGGTGCGCAATCATCATCCAACGGCAATTTTGCTCGATGTGTTGTTGCCAGGCCATGTCAATGGTTGGGAGATTTTAGCCGAAATCAAGGCCGACCCCAAAATTGCGGCAATTCCGGTGATTATGCATACGATTGTGGCCGAACCAAACCAAGGGGTTTCGTTTGGGGTTTATGATTATTTGATTAAGCCCGTTGATCGCGGCCAATTGCTGCGCACGCTGCGTAGTTGTATCGACCCGCAAAATGCTAAAACCCAATTGGTTTTGGTGGTCGATGATGATCAGGATAGTCGGGCGATGCTGCGACGCATGCTCGAAGGCGCTGGATGGAAAGTCTATGAGGCTGCCAACGGGCGCGAAGCCTTGGGCGCATTGCATAGCCGCCCATTTGGCGCGATGATTCTCGATCTCATGATGCCCGAAATGGATGGGTTTGAAACGATCGCGGCCTTGCAAGAGCTTGAGCAATTCCGCGATTTGCCGATTATTGTGGTTTCGGCCAAAGAACTCACCGAAGCTGAGCGGCAACAGCTTGAAGAGACCGTTGAACGGGTGGTCAGTAAGGGGAATGTGCGGCGTGAAGAGATTTTGGCGTTGGTGCGCGAGCAAGTTCGGCGGCGAGTCGAGCAACCGCCTACAACCACGTAAATTGCTCAAATTTGGTTTACGCTTGGCATTGCTGGCAATTTTAGGTCTGTTACTGGTCAATGGTTGGGTGCGCTGGGCAACTGCCAATTATCGTTTTGCTGATGTGGCGAGCATTCCAAGCCAACAAGTTGCAATCGTATTTGGGGCTGGTATTCGCTACAATCAACCAAGTGCCGCCCTACGTGAGCGGCTTGATGGTGCAATTCAGCTCTATCAAGCAGGCCGCGTCCAGCATTTGCTCATGAGCGGCGATAATAGCCAAACCAACTACGATGAAGTAAGCGTGATGCGTGATTATGCGATCGCCCACGGCATACCAGCCAGCGCCATCACCCGTGATTATGCTGGTTTTAGCACTTACGAAACTTGTTACCGCGCCAAAGCCATTTTCGGCGTAAATCAAGCAATCCTGGTTACCCAAGATTACCATCTACCTCGGGCAATTTATACTTGTCGTGAATTGGGTGTGGCCGCGATTGGCCTGAGCATCCCCGATTGGAATTTCAAGCCAGAGCAAAGCACGACCTATTATCCACCAGCAACCCAAATCCGCTACACCACCCGCGAATGGCTGGCCCGTTGCAAAGCCCTGTTTGAGGTTCACATCAGCCAGCCCCAACCAACCTTTTTGGGGCCAGCCGTTGGCCTAGGCGAAATCGCCAGCACCCAAAAGTGAACCAGCAACCGCCAAAATCATTCCAATCTCAGCGGTTGCTGCTGCATGCTACTCAACCGTCGTTGGTTCAGTTTGCGCAATAAACGGCAATTCAACCACGGTAGCCTGCTGCTCACCAATAGTCAATTCGCTACCAAGCTCGTGGCCAGTACGCACATAGCCCAAACCAATGTACTGATTCAAGGCTGGCGACCAAACCACGCTGGTCAATGTGCCAGCATCTTGGCTATTTTTAGTCAGCGTTGCGGGTACTTCAACTGCGCCGCTTAGGCGTAAACCTTGCAGCTTTTTGGCCAAACGCCCGCGACTATCCATGCGGGCAATAATTTCTTGGCCGATATAACAACCTTTGTTGAAACTGACTGCATCCCACAAATTAGCTTCAAGCGGAATAAACTCCTCGTTGAGTTCATTCAGCGCCGGATAGCCAGCTTCGACCCGCAATGTGTGATACGTCGGACGGTCAAGTAAGGCAGCATTTGCATCATCGAAGGCTTCACACAATGCATCAGCCGCCGCAAGATCGGCAAAAATAGCCCAGCCCGCGCCGCGCATCGGACGAATTCGCGCTAAACGCACTGGACAGCCATCGATTTCAGCGCTGAGGTGTTGCCATAAACCAACGTGCTCCAAGCTTTGGCTGGTCAAGCGTTCGAGCATTGCGCTGGCTTGGCTGCCATACACCCGCATCTGATGGACGCTCTCGGTCACATCGCGTACTTTAAATTGGTCGCCATAAAACTTGTTACGGCCAAAATAGGTCGTTAATTGCGCCCCGCGATTAGCACTGGTAATCACCCAAATCGTATCATCATCAATTGCCAACACCGTAATTAAATCGATAATTCGCCCAATATTGGTGGTTAGCACAGTGATTTGGCCAGTGCCAGGCGCTAAATTGAGCACTGCATTGGTCGAAAGCCGATTGATTAAGACCAAACGGTCGCGACCAGTAATTTCGATACAACCAGCTGACGAGCGATCAAGATAAACTGCATGCTCGCTAGCGGCCCGATAGGCTTGTTCATTCATAATTGACAACCTCCTCTAGTTGCTGGCTGGTGGCTCGTTGGCTTGCTGCAACACATCAGCAAAGACTTCATAGGGTTGTGCGCCGACCACCAAGTAGCGCTTAGCAAACACACTCGCAGGCACGCCACTCAAACGGAGTTGCTGGGCTAAAGCAATATCTTCCTCAACCGCAGCATCATAGAGTGGATCAGCGAGAATGGCAGCGAGATTGCTGGCATCAAGCCCCACTGCTGCGGCGCACGCTGCTAAAACTGCTGGCTGGCTAATATCTTGGGCTTGCAACCAATAGGCCGAAAGTACGGCTTGGGCAAACGCATCGCCTTGGCCTTGTTGCTCAGCCCATTTGGCTGCTCGATGCGCCCAACGGCTATCGATGCCAAATGGCCCTTGATTAATATCCACGCCATATTGGGTTTTCGCCATTGCTACCATCGCTGGCGTTTTCTCAGCGATAAACTGGCGATATTGCGCATCGGGTGGCGGCGAGCCAAATGGCCGCAACTCAAAGGCATGCCAAGTTAATTGAATATCATGAGTTTCAGCCAAGCGTTTGAGGTTGGTTGAAACAAGAAAACAAAAGGGGCAAACAAAATCCGACCAGACATCGACACTAACCGACATGATCAAAATCCTTTCCGCGCAAGAACAACCGCCAAGCCCAAACAAGCTTGATTAACTGGCGGCCTTTTCAGTCTACCATGAGCCGCCGATTGTGGTAGACTAACCAAACACATGAGCTATTAAAGGTATCTTGGGCATGAAAATTCTTCACCTCGCAGATATTCACATTGGCATGGAAAATTATGGCCGAATCGATAGCACAACTGGCCTCAATACCCGCTTAATCGATTATCTTGATCGGTTTGCCGAGGCTTTGCAGATTGGCATCGAGCATGATGTTGATTTGGTGCTGATTGCTGGCGATATTTACAAAAACCGCACGCCCAACCCAACCCATCAACGTGAATTTGCTCGTCGCCTGCGCAGTGTGCTCGATCGTGGCATTCCAGTATTTATGTTGGTTGGCAATCACGATGTTTCAGCCGCCGCAGGCAAGGCTCATTCGGTCGAAATTTTCGATACCCTCGCCATCGACGGGGTAACAATTGCCGATCGGCTTGGGATTCATACGATCGAAACTCGCGCAGGTAGCATTCAAATTGTGGCCGTGCCATGGATCAGCCGCCACGCCATTTTGACCAAAGATGATATTCGTGAATTGCCATTTGCTGAACTCGAAGCTGAATTGTTGCGGCGGGTCGGGGCTTGGCTCGAACAAGTGCCTGAGCGGTTGCGCGGCGATTTACCAGCAATTTTGACCTTTCATGGCACTGTTTCTAATGCCACGTATGGCGCTGAACGCTCGGTGATGCTAGGCAACGATCTGATTCTGCCGCCATCACTTTTGGCCCAGCCAGGCATTCAATATGTGGCCTTGGGCCATATTCACCGCTATCAAGTGCTCAGCGAAAATCCCCCAATGATCTACCCAGGCTCAATTGAGCGCATCGATTTTAGCGAGGAATCCGAGCAAAAACAGGTGGTAATTGTTGAAATTGAAAATAATTGGGAAGATGCCAGCTATCAGCCCATTGCGGTACACCCGCGCCCATTCGTTACGATTAAAGTTGATGTAACTGGCAGCAGCGACCCCATGGAGCGAGTGGCCCAAGCAATTAGTAAGCGTGATTTGAATGGCGCGGTGGTGCGTTTGTTAATTAGTGCAGCTGCTGAGCAACGCCCACAACTTGATGAAACAGAACTGCGACGCTTGCTCGAAGCAGCCGAAACCCATGTGATCGCCAGCATTGCGATTGAGGCCCAACGCAGCGAACGCACTCGCTATGCTGCGGTTGCCAGCGAATTGAATGAAGGATTAACCCCGCGCCGTGCCCTCGAAATTTATCTTGAAAGCAGCAATATCAGCGCCGCCCGCCGCGAACAGATGCTCAAAGCCGCCGATGCCTTGATTAAAGCCGAACAAGCGCTTGAGCAAGGATGAAAGTCAAAAGTCAGAAGGCAAAAATCAAAAAAGAGGCCTCAGGCTTTAATGCAGAGGCGCAGAGGGTGTGAGGGGTCAGGATTCAGGGGCGAGGGGTCAGCAGCTTGAAACACGCTGTATTAACCTGATCCCTGATCCCTCATCCCTCGTCCTTCGTGTCCTTCGTGGATCAAAAATCAACTTCGTGTGCTTCGTGGTTTCAAACTTAGGCAGGAACAAAATCTGCTATGCTAGCGTTGAATTTAGTAAGCACGTTGGCACAAGGCCAGCATGATTAAAGGAGTTTTACCGAATGCGTAAGGGATTTTTGCTGCTCGTTTTGACCTCCGTTTTAGCAGCATGCGGCACCGCAGAAAGCACACCGACCACCGTTCCTACGGCCACCGTTGCCGCAACTCCCACCAGCGATAGCGCGGCTTACCCCACCCCCGATCTTGCGCAAAGTGAGATTAATCCGATGCTGATCGAAAGTGTTGCGGTTTCGGTCAAAGAATCAATGCCGCCCCAAGTATCGGTTGAAATTAACGGCATGCTCAACGATGGTTGTACCGCCTTCCATGAAGCCAAACAATCGATCGACGGCAACACAATCAAAATTGAAGTCACAACAATTCGGCCTAAAGATGCCATGTGTAACCAACAGATCTCGCCATTTAGCACCATTATTCAAATCGAGGGCGAGCTAAAGCCAGGTGAATATACGATTTTAGTCAATGATGTCGCCGAAGCGCTTAAATTGTAAACTTGCAGATAGCTTATTATGCAGCGGGGAGCTTTGGCTCTCCGCATTTGGTTTAATTTGAATGTTATTGAGGCTCGGAAAAATGGTAGATCCGACGTAGTTGTTGGACGAAATTACGGCTCCATGGCCAGCTAAATAGCACTGGATACAACATACACAACTCTTTCACGCGAGTTCAATCGTTGCGCAAGCCCAAATCAGGTTTTTTGCAACATCCACCGGCGCTTTGGGCTTGCTTAGGTTAACTGTACCAATTGCCTATGAAAAAGTTATGGAGAATGAGTGAACGTTTTTAACCGATTTTGGCAATTTGGGCTTGCCGAGTAGCAGTCAAGGTTGTAAGGTAGAGCGATATCAGCAATGGGGCTGATCTAGAAAGGGCTGCTGTTATGATTGTTGACCTCTCGACCCGCTTGGATTGTGCCGCCAGCACCGCAATTGAGCATGTAACAACTTCGCGTCTCTTAGAATATGTTGCCAAGCCTTTGGTGACCTTCGTGCCCAAACAACCCAACCAATTGCCTGATGTTTGGCGCGATGGCACCTATTGGGTCGAATTGCGCTTGTTTGGGGTGATTCCGGTTGGCAAGCAGGCAATTGTGATCTCGCACCCCCAGCAACATCCCTTTACTTTACGCGATAATGGCCATAGCCCACTCATCAAACGCTGGGATCACACGATCGAGGTCGCGGTCGAAGGCACAAGCACGCGCTATCGAGATCATGTGGTGGTTGAGGCGGGCTGGCTCACTCCATTGATCTGGCTGTTTGCTCAGGTGTTTTATCGTCATCGTCAGCGCCGTTGGCGACGCTTGGCAGCAAGGCATTTTCGCTATGAGTAATCCACTGCTTGATCAAACCAATCCGGTGGTGCAATTGTGCGTCACTGGAACCCAAGCCGAAATGCACGATCAGATTGGCCCAGCCCAAGCGGCCTATCAACAAGCTTGGGCTGCCGCCCAAACAGCGTTAGATCGCTGTATCGCGGCGCATTATTGTGCACGGCATCAACCCCTTGCCACGATGCTCGAATGGAATCAAATCGCCCTTGAACAGGCACAGTTGGTGGAATCAAGCGCAATTAGCGAATTTCTGCCTTCGCTCTATTTAAATGTGGCTTGGTCGTATGAGCAAACCGCCCAGATCGACCAAGCCGTGGAGCACTATCAAGCGTGTTTAGCCAGTTTAGTTGCCTTGGCCGAAAGCCCTTATCGCACAATGATCAACAATAGTGCGCAGGCAGCCTTGCAACGGCTAGATCGGTAGCGTCCAATCGTAGCGCACTGCACCCAAACGCATCGCCGCCGTAATTCCAGTACAAACCAAGACTGCCAGCGCCTCAAAGCCGAGATAGGTACATAAGAGATAGCCGCAGGCTCCAACAAAGGCACAAGTAACATACAATTGGGTGCTGCGCTGAAACACCAGCGGAATTTCATTGCACAAAATATCGCGCAACATCCCGCCAACCGAAGCGGTGATCACGCCCATCAAAGCAGCAATAAACAGCGGCATCGAAGCTTCCAAGCCATAGGCCACCCCAACCGCTGTAAACAAGCCCAAACCAAACGCATCAGGAATCATAATCGCCTTTTCGGTCAAGGCGACCCAATCAGCCTTAGCCACAAAAAACGAGCCAATTGCCAAACCAAGCATCAACATTGGATAAATCGGCTGTTGTACCCAATAAAACGGGCGGCGATCGAGCAAAATATCCCGCACCGTTCCCCCACCAAACGTCGTCACAAAAGCCACCGTGTATACGCCAATTAAATCGAATGAACGGCGGCGAGCAGTAATAATGCCCGAAATGGCAAAGGCAATCGTGGCACAAATTTCAATAATCGAGAGTAGCGTTTGCACAACAACCTCTATGTTGATTTAGGTTAATACAAAACCGCGCCGAAAGCATCGGGCGCGGTTCATGTCGCGATTGTCTATCACTATACCATGAAGTTACGATCGGTCTATAGCTATTTAGGGCATGGTTGGGCTAGGCGGGTAGGCTCCATGGGCAGCTAAATATTCATCCTGCAACAAATCCATCACCAGATCATCATGCCAGCGGCCATTGCGAAAATTGATCTGGCGCAACCGCCCTGTGACTTGAAAGCCAACTTTGCTATAGACCCGCTGCGCCCGTTGGTTGTAATCGCGCACAGTCAATTGCAAACGGTGAAAATTCAGCTCGGCAAAAACATAACGCACAATTACATGCATTGCTTCGGTGCCATAGCCACAGTTCCAAAAATCTTTATCGAGCATAATCCCCAATTCGGCTGAGCGATTTTTTAATTGCGCCCCCCAAACATTGGTAAAGCCAATTAGCTGGCCAGTCTCGCTGAGTTCAATCGAAAAGCCCACATCGCTGCCACCATCACGAAACCAATGGTCAAACATCATCACATTGGTGGTTTCATGGCGTAACCGAATATCGCCATCGGTTTGCAGGGCCATAATTTCTGGGTCACCCCACCATTGATGAAAAATCGGCAGATCTTCTTGACCAACTGACCGCAGGGTCAAACGATTTGAGCTAAACATGGGGTATACTCCAGTGTAATTAAGCAGCGCTGATTGTAGCACGCTATCAGTAGTTTTGGGGTGAGAGGAATGATCATGCTCGATCTGAACCAAGTTGAGCAAGCCGCCATGCTCAGCCTTGCCCGCAACCCTCAAACCGACCCACAACAATTAATGGCGCTTGCTGAGTGGCTTAAACTGCAAGAAGGCGCTGATTCAGCTCAGCCTAGCACAAGTTTTGCTTACCTCAATAGCCAAGCACCGCAAGGCCCACTGGCAATTATCTTAGAACGCCGAACCTCGCCGCTGCTCGAAGCGCTAGTTGCCAACCCCAATCTTCCGCCCATGCTCGCTTTAGAATTTGCCGCCGATCTGCCCGCTGCGTTTTGGCGAATCCGGCATTGCCCACGTGGCTCCAATATGATCCTGAGTTTTTTAAGCGAATGGAGCCATTGCGCTGTTTGCAGTTTTTAAGCTGTTCGGCAATTCCCCAAGTTATTTTAGCGTCGATTCAAAGCATTAGCCCTGAAATTGCGCAAACCGTGCAACTGCATGTTGCTTCGAATCCTACGTTTGATGCCAATTGGTACGCCGACTATCAGCATTACAAACAACAAGTGGCCTTGCCCGATGCCACAGCAAGCACATTGTTACAAGAATTAATCGGCTTGAATGCGATCAATCAGCCAATGTTAGGCTGGCTACGCCAATCAACAGCCGAGCAGCAGCAAGCGCGCTTTAATCGAGCGGCAGCTATGCCACAGCCTGTGCTTGAGCCACAAACGCTTGACTTTACCCCAACATATCCAAGATTGCTCGAAGCGCCGCTAACCGAACGAGCTCAAGTAGCGCATTCCAATGATATTAAAGGCTTAGCAATTTTGGCTGAAGACGACGATCTTAGCATTCGATTACTGGTGGCCCAAAATCCAGCAACACCACGCACAGTCCATCAACTATTGGAGCTTGATGATTCGCAGCATGTGCGAGCGGCGCTAGCACGGAATCCCAACATTAGCCCAAAATTACTGCTGACGCTGGCGCGTGATTACACGTGGTCGGCAGTGCCAATTCGCCGAGCAGCAGCGCTCAACCCAGCCGCAACTCCCGAAATTCTAGAGCTGCTAGCGCAAGATCAGGCCTCGCTGATACGCCAAACGGTTGGGCAAAACCCGCAGGCCACAGCTGAAATTCTTGATCTTGCCCGCCAACGAGGATTAATCGAAGCCTTGTATGCGCTCGATCCATGGCTACATATGCTGGCGTTAGGTCACCCCGCGACACCGATTGAGCATCTGACGAAGGGCGTTCACTCGCCATGGTGGCAAGGACGAGCAGCTTTAGCCGAAAACCCAAGTTGCCCAAGTGACGTGCTCGAACAATTGACCAACGATGGCAATTGCTATGTCCAACGCTTGGCGCAAATGCAATTGAATGCTCGTTAAATAGCAACGAGCCGCGATTTTTCGATCGCGGCTCGTTGCAACAGATTTAGTTATTGCCAATAGCCGGTCATCAAATCGCCACCACGAGTTGGGATGCCGCCGCCACCTGGCACGGCTTGCCCAGAGCCATTGTAAACCGTGAAGGTCACTTCTTGGCTGGGGGACAATCCACAAACATTGGTATTACCAGCGCCATCGACATTGCCGCGATTGCCTAGCCCATCGACGGTCACAAACCAGCCGCCCGTGTTAACCCCACGAATATGCACGGCAAAACAGGTTGGATCAACCGCATTTTCGGCATATTTTTGGAAGTACAAGCGTTGAGCTACCGGAGCAGTCGTTGGTGGTGCTGGCTTAGTTGGGGTCGCTGGCACGGCGGTTGGTTGGGTTGCCGCAATCCGAGTGTTAGCAGTAGCAACGTCTAAACTGCTGTCCAGATCCTTGAGGGCGGCAGCTTCGCGATAGATCGCATTGGCCTCAGCGGTATCGCCAGCCTCTTCTAGCTCTCGCCCGCGTCCAAGATAGGCCTCGTACAATTGCTTGACGGTTTGTAGCTTACCCATAAGCTCGCCAAACTCAGCGCTACCAGCGGTTTGGGCTTCTTTATAGCCATTAATCGCTGCTTGCCAATCTTGTTGTTCGGCGGCAGTTTGGCCATTGCGATAGACATTCAGCACTTTGGCTAAGTTACCACCTGGTTGATGGTCGGGCTTGAAACTAAAGGTTTTGTTGAGAATTTCCAAGCTTTCAGCAACGTTGTCGGGGCCAGTCAACTCGCTGACCGCCCAATTGTAGTAAGTTGCCGAGCCAATGTTGCTCAAATCAAGATAGGCTGGATCGATGGCGAGCACTTTATCGAAGGCCGCCGCTGCATTAGGCCAATCTTGTTTGGCATAGGCCTCTTGCCCAACAATATACTCTAAGCGTTTGGCCTCTTGGGGATCGGCGGTTTCGGCCACAGTTGGGGTGGCCGCATTGGTTGCCGCAACCGTTGGAGTACTCTCACCAACTGCAACTACTGAGGTAGCCGTAGCACCACTAGCAATATTTGGATCGTCCTCGCCTTGGCCAAAGCTCAAAAATGCAATCACAATCAAGGCTAAAAGTGCACTACCTAAGGCCACGAGAACCTTTGGCGAACGGAAGAAATCCTTGGCTCTCGCGACTGGCGATGCTTTTGGTGGCATAGCATAGGGCGGTGGCGCTGGCGCATATTCAGTTTCCGCTGCCTGAGCTGCTTGAACAGGAGCCGCAGGTCGCGCAAGGTCAATCCGTTGGGCATTAATTGGCCGCGCTGGCCCCTTTTTTGGCAGTTGCTGGTTTGGCTGCGAAGCCCCAGCCATAGGTTGATAGGTTTGATTGCCAGTTGCTGGTGGATAGGCCTGATTACCCGTAGGCGGCATATAGGTTTGGTTACCAGTTGCTGGCGGTGGATAAGCTTGTGGCTGATTCGGCGGATAGGCCGGATACATCACGGTGCTTTCGTTATCAACTGGTTGGTTGGTACGGCTTGGAATTGGCTGATTGGGCACGCTTGCATTTGGCGTGTACATCATGGTGCTTTGGTTATCCAGCGGCATCGTCGGCGCAGCTGGCAACGATTGGTTGGGCTGGGACTGCACACTCGGCAAGGGTTGATTTGGCTGGGTAATCGGCGCTTGACGCAACGGTGGGTTGGCCGCTGGTGGCGTATAAATCTGGGTTGCATCAACTGGCGGTTTAGCCACTGGTGCAGGTTGTTGCACCACCGGATTCGGCGTTGGTGGCGTGTAGATTTGAGTTGCATCAACTGGCGGCTTGGCCGCTGGCGCAGGTTGTTGCACCACTGGATTCGGGGTTGGTGGCGTGTAGATTTGGGTTGGCTCGTTTGGTGGTGGCGCAGCCTGTTGATTGACCACCGGATTTGGTGTCGGCGGCGTGTAGATCATCGTGCCTTCGTTAGCCTCAGGCATGGCCGCAGCTGCCGCAGATGAGGCAGCAACCCCAGCTACAAAGGCTTGAGTTGGGTTATCGCCACTTGGCTGATTGCGTGGTGGTGGGCGATTTGGCGCTCCAGGCCGACCAGCAATTGGAATCATCGGGCGACCACTGGCATTCAATTGTTGCGCAGGTCGATCGCTGACCCGATTAAATTTAGCTTGTTTCAAGGCCTCGACAAAATCCGACATCGTGGCAAAGCGTCGAATTGGATCTTTGGCGGTTGCTTGAGCCAAAATTTCAGCCGTTAACGGGGGCACATGCGGCGCAACATCTTGCAATGGTGGCAGCGGCGTCGTTAAAATTTTGCTCATGGCAATTTGGGCATTAGTGCTGATGTTGGCATAGGGGTTATGCCCAGCCAACGATTCATACAGAATCAAGCCCAAGGCATAAATATCCGAGCGCACATCGGCGGTTTCGCCCTCGAAAATTTCAGGCGCAGTATAGGCGACCGTGCCAGCAAAACCGCCAGCCTTGGTCATACGGGCCTCATTGTTGGCGAGAGCAATCCCAAAGTCGGCGAGCACAGCATGGCCGTTGCTACGAAACAAAATATTACTCGGCTTGATATCGCGGTGAATAAAACCCTTGCCATGGGCATAATCCAAGGCCGAGCCAATTTGCTCACCCATTTCAAGCGTCGTGTTTAATGGCTGTTGCGGCTGTTGACGCAAGCGATCAGTCAGCGTACCCCCAGCGATATATTCCATAGCGATATAGTGAATCGGCTGGTAGGGGTTTTGGGCTTGGGCAATGTCGCTGGCTTCATACAATTGCACAATATGTGGGTGGTGCAAAGTGCGATTGGCCCGCGCCTCACGCATAAAGCGCTGAAGCGTATCGTTATCGTGGGCAAAATAGGGTGGTAATACTTTGAATGCAACCAGACCATAGGCTTGATGCTGCGCTCGATAGACTTGCGCCATCCCGCCACGGCCAATCTCTTCTTGCAATGTATACTCACCCAGTTGGGTATGTTCAAATGATTTCATTGCTGTAATCCTACAACGTCAACTACGGAGTATCCGCTTCGAGTATCAAGTGCCGAAAATTGCAGGCTAGATTGATGCCCCATTATCACATTATTCGCCAACATTGACAAGCACGAAATTGATTATTTAAAAATTTCATTAATTCGGGTCTAAATCCCTTGCTAGCGCATTGAATCGGATCATACTCACTTGAAAATGCTTGCTAGCTATATGGATATTCAGCACAAACCTCCGTTGTTTCAGTCAATTATGATTAAATACAAAGCATTTTAGCTATATATAATTGTTAGGGTTCGCCAATTTCGTACTACACTATAGCAAAATGCCACTTGCAACTAACGCAGAGTGCGGTATGCTACATCCAACCACCAGAGCTTCCCGCCTAAGTTTTTTAAGGACGATCCATGAATCCGAATATTCGTTTGCTGTCGCTGGCTTGTGAACGGCTCGGTTTGACGTATGAACATTTACACTCGACGGAAAACATTCTGCGCATCGTTGGTCCTACCCGTAATTGGCTGTTTGTCAATTGGAAAGCACCGCTCAACGACAACACAATGAGCGAAATCTGCCGCGATAAAGATTATTTTTTCACCCTAACCCACAATTGGATTAAGCAACCGCAAACTGAATCGTACTTCCACCCGCTCGGGCCGGATCGTTTTGCCAAATATCGGGCCTTCGATAGCCTCGAAGCGATTGCCGACGATGTGCTGGCCAAATTCGCCTTGCCCGTAATGATCAAACGCAATCGTGGCTCGGGCGGCTTGAATGTGTTTCGCTGCCACGACCGCGAGGGCATCATTCGCGCCTTAACCAAAATTTTCGATGGCGCAAGCAAAGATTTTGATTATATCGCGCTGGCGCAAAGCACAATTGAGATTGCTCACGAATATCGCGCCGTCTTTTTGGATGGTCAGTTGATTTTGCTCTACGAAAAAAATATCGATCAAGCCATGTTTGAAGGCAATCTTAGCCCATTGCACTGGAATGGTGGCCGAGCAGTGGTGATTGACGATCAAGCCTTACATACCACGATTAGCAATTTTGCGGCCTCGCTATTTGAAGCCTTGCCTTTGCGCTGGACAGGCTTGGATATTGCCCAAGATCGCAATGGTGAATGGTGGCTGATTGAAGCTAATGCCTCGCCTGGCTTTGAATATATTGCCCGCGATGCTGGTGACGATGTGATCGTTGGCGTTTATACCCAAGTGCTCCAAACTTTAGGCGTTGTTAGCCCCAAACTGGTAGGAGAACTGGCATGATTGAGCAGCGCGACCAATGGATTGCCCAAATTGAACAATTGCCTGCCCAACTGACTGAGTTGGTGCGACCACTCAGCCCAAGCCAACTGACCACACAATTTTTAGCTAACGAGTGGAGCGTCGCCCAAAATATTCATCATCTGGCCGATTCGCATATGAATTCGTATATTCGTTGCAAATTGATCGCCAGCGAGGAAAATCCTACGCTCAAGCCCTATGATCAAGATTTGTGGGCGGCGTTTGGCGATGCACAACAGGCCGATGTCGAAATTTCATTGCAATTGTTGCGTTCGTTGCATGCCCGCTGGGTGCAATTTTGGCGCGAATTGCCTGAAGATGCTTGGCAGCGTACTGGTTTTCATCCCGAAAATGGCCCAGTCAGCTTAATCAGTTTGGTCGAAACCTACGCCAACCATGGCCTCGGCCATATCGACCAAATTCAGCGCACCTTGGCGGCAGAGCCACAAGCATGAGCAGGCTCCAAGCGGTGTTGTTCGACGTTGATGGGGTGCTGTGCGTGCCGATGTTTCGCTTTGCCGCTTATTTGGAGCGCGAACATAACCTCAGTTTCAAGCATACCCAGCCATTTTTCCAAGGGGTATTTTTGGATTGCATCGATGGCAAGGCCGATCTGCGTGAGGTTTTGCCAGCTTACCTTGAGCAATGGGCTTGGCCCAGCGACCTTGATAGCTTCTTGGAGCGTTGGTTTCACGAAGAAAGCTTGGTTGATGCCCGCGTGTTGAATGCGATGCAGCTGCTGCGTGAGCGGGGAATGAAGTGCTATCTTGCGACCAACCAAGAGCGCCATCGTAGCAACTACCTTTGGCACGATTTGGGGATGTGGCGCTGGTGCGATGGCATGTTGGCCTCATCGAGCATTGGTACACGCAAACCAATGCCCGCCTATTTCGAGCGGGTTACCCAGCAACTTGGGCTAGCACCCGCCAGCATCGCCTTTTGGGATGATGTTCAAGCCAATGTTGTTGCCGCCCAAAGCCATGGTTGGCAAGCCCAGCACTATCGCGATTACAGCGACCTAGCGGCTTGGCTCAAAACCAACATTCCCCAGAGTTAAACCCTCAAACGAGGCTGGAGCTAGTCGGTTTGTTCGCTCCAGCCTCGTTCTTGTAATTCTTCGCGTAAACGCTCGGTCAAGCGCTCAGCATCGGTGCGCCAACTATGGGTCGCTGGAGCCAACTTCAAAAATTGGTCAAAATCGGCGATTGCCCGCGCTGCGGCATGCAAGCCATGAAAGCTATGCAAAATGCCACGTTGCAAATATGGCTCGGCCCATTCAGGCTCAAGCTTAATCAAATCGCCAAAATCGCGCACGGCTCCAGCATAATCGTCAAGCTCACGCCCACGAATCACCGCCCGCCGCAAGACCGGCATGCCCCACCACGGGGCATAGGTTTGGGCACGGGTATAGGCATTAAAAGCCCAGCGATACATTTGCTTGGAAAGCGTGCGGTTGCCCCAATAGGTGCAACTTTGGCCCCAGGCAAACCACATTTTGGCGTAGAAAGGAATTTTTGGTTCGCTCATGCAGGATCCTTTCGAGCAATCGTTTTAACCCATGGCGGGCAATTTGGCCGACTATCATCAATATTCCATTGTTCCAGCACCCGCAAGCCAACCCCCGCCAAGGCCTTAGCTACCAACTCAGGTTGATGATAGGCAAAGAAGCGTCCATCGGCCTGCATCTGTTCGCCTTCGCCAATTTTTAGGCTGAGATAACAAACCCCTTGTGACTGCAATACCCGAGCAATTTCGCTCAAGGCTAGCGAAAATTCCAAATGTGGTAGATGCAATAACGAGGCTTGCGCCCAAACGCCTTGCACGCTGGCCGCTGCAATCGGCAAACTCCGCGCATCGCCAGCAACCAAAGCAACTTCAGCCTGTTTGGCAAATTGCAACATGGCCCACGTTGGGTCAAGCCCAACTACTTGGTAGCCAGCTTCACGCAGCATCAGGGCATCGCGGCCAGGCCCACAACCAACCTCAAGAATTTTAGCGGGTGCGGCCAAGTAGTGCATAAAACGATCGCGTGATTCTAAAGTCCAAGCACTAATCGCTCCTCGCCGTTGCTGATAATCATCGGCAATCGTTTCGTAGGTCGCCACGGTTTGATTAGCCATACGCTCAGTTGGCTTATGCAGGATGGCGTAAAAATTGCCAGGAGCACTGGTCATTTCGCGACGTTCGTGATAGCGATAGCCCCAACGCTCATACATCGCCTGATTTTCGGGCGAAACTTCCAGCGCACCCAACGAAATGCTTTGATAGCCTTGGGCGCTGGCCCATTGTTCGACTGTTTGCACCAAAAGCTTGCCATAGCCACGGCCTTGAGCGGCAGGATCGACGCTCAAACGCCAGAGGTGCAAATCGGTGTCGGTTGGGCTGAATGTGCCAACCCGCACTGCTGCTACAATCTGGCTTGCCTCTTCGACCACCAAAATTTGCCAATTAGGATGTTTGGCCTGCGAGGCACTCAGGCTCTCGACAGTTTCGTTATAGACATAGGCATACAGCTCGCTTTTGGCGCGTTGCGGGGCATAGGCCGCATAGGTTACCGCAATCACCGCCGGATAATCGGCGCTGCTGGCCAAACGAACTTGCACTTGTTGACGTTCCATTGCGCTCCGACCTTAAACAGCAAAATACTCCGCTCTCTACTATACATCAGAAGTTTAAAGCAGGATTAATCGTTGGTTTGACCAGTTGCTAAAATAATTTTCAAGTGGCTTTCGCCATAGGCAGCGGGGTAATCCAAGGGCGAGGCTGGATAATTGGCTTCAATTATGCCATGCCAACGCCCTTGCTGCATACCGCGTTCAACTTGACCGCGAAATTGCCGCCGCGAAAGCCCAACATGGTTACAGCAAGCGATCAAATGGCCATCGGCTGGCAACAACTGCACCGCCAAGGCTACCAAATCGGCATAATCTTCTTCGGCTCGCCAGCGCTTGCCCCGATTGCGAGCAAACGACGGTGGATCAAGAATCACCACGTCGAATTGGCGGCCTTGGCGCACCCAACGGCTGAGCCAATCGAAAACATCGCCAAACACAAACTGACGATCTTCAACCGCCAACTGATTCAGGCCATAATTGATTTTGCCCCAATCCAGCGAGCGCCGCGAAAGATCAAGGTTAGTCACGATTGCCTCGGGGGCATCGGCAAAGGCTGCCACCCCAAAGCCACAGGTATAGGCAAACGTGTTGAGCACGCGCAATTGGCGCTTGGCAAGCAAATTGCGCACCCGTTGGCGAGTTTCACGCATATCGGCATACAAACCAATGCTCAGGCCATCGTTAGGCCGTAATTCATAGCTCAACCCAGCTTCTTGCACCATCACTTGCTCGACTGGCTCACCCCAAACTGGCCTAGCGGGAGCCAACTCAGCCATCGCGGCCTCGTCAACTTTGGCAGCAGCGCGCGGGCGATATTTGGCATACATTGCTTGTGGTTGCCATCGCGCAACCAACGCGTTGATTAAGCTAGCTGGCACTTGGCGCACATGTTCGTCATAGCATGAGGCAATTAATACCTGATCAAGTTTATCGACCGTCCAATGCTGGAGCCAAGGATGGGTCAGGCCATCGCTTGGGCCATGAAACACCCGAAACATCGTCGTAGCAGGATCGGCTGCCAGCACTGCGCGACGCTCAGCCGCCAACTCAATTAAGCCATTCAGCGCAGCTAGCTCGGTGCTTTGTTGTAATTCGGGCAGGCCTTGCGCTACCCGCGTGAATAAGGCCGGAGTTGGCGCTTGAATATGCAATGGCTGTTGGGTAAGCGGGTGGGTGAAGCGCAATTCACTGGCATGCAGCATCAGTCGTGGCGCAGCTCGTGCCACATCATACAGAGGATCGCCAACAATTGGATGGCCCAAAAATTCGCAATGCACCCGCAATTGGTGGGTTCGGCCAGTTTTCGGCTGTAATTCCAACAAGCTAAATCGCTGATCAGGGCTGCTGGCCAAGACCTGATAATGCGTAATTGCCGATTGAGCACGCCGATCATGGGCTGGAGCAACCTGAATCATGCCATCGCCAGCAGGCGCAAGTGCAGCATCGATGACCCCTTGGCTTTGGCTGGGCATGCCATACACCAAGGCTTGGTAGGTTTTTTCAATCGTATGTTCAGCAAAGGCCGTGGCTAAATTGGCATTGGCGGCGGGGTCAAGCGCAAACAGCATCACGCCCGAGGTATCGCGATCAAGTCGCTGATGAATCGCCAAATATTCAAGTTGCAATTGGGCACGCAAGGCCCGTTCAACATCGGTTAATGCTAAATCGCCTTGGGGCGCGTGGGTCGCCACCCCCGTTGGTTTATTGATCACCACGATTTGCTCGTCACGGTAGAGAATTTCTATCTGCATTGGTTTTATTCCTTCATTTAATTGCTGCTTAGTGTACCGTAAAAGAGCATAGAGCATAGAACATAGAACATAAGGGGAATCAGAAAGCAGAAGGCAAAATCGGTATGAACGATGGGGCGATGGGCTGAGGGCTATCGGAATATTATTGGGGCAATTCGTGGCTAAAAAATAATTCTTCGCGATCTTCGCGTTCTTCGTGGTTTCAACCCTTCGTGCGCTTCATGTTCTTCGTGGATTAATTGTTTAACGCAGCGGTGCAGAGATCATGCGGCTATTGGCTATCAGGAACATAATCTGCGCAATCTGTGCCAATCTGTGGCTAAAATAACGATTATTGGTGTAATTCGTGGAATTCGTGGCTAAAATAAATCTTCGTGGTTTCAACCCTTCGTGCGCTTCGTGTCCTTCGTGGATCAAATTGCCCCCTCGATCCATGAATCAAGGGGGCAGCTCGGCGCATTACATGCGAAACACACCATATTTAACATCAGCTAATGGCGCGTTGGCGGCTGCCGATAAACCCAGTGCCAAGGCCATGCGTGTATCAAGCGGATCAAGAATCCCATCATCCCACAGGCGAGCACTGGAATAATAGGGGTTGCCCTCAGCCTCGTATTTATCGAGAATTGGCTGCATAAAGGCTTGTTGCTCGGCCAAATTCATGTCTTGGCCTTTGGCTTGCAGACCATCGCGGCGCACGGTCAGCAGCACATTGGCCGCTTGCGAACCGCCCATCACCGAGATTCGGCTGTTAGGCCACATCCAGAGTTGGCGCGGGCTATAGGCTCGACCACACATACCGTAATTGCCAGCGCCAAACGAGCCGCCAATCACCACAGTAAATTTTGGCACACGCGCATTGGAAACCGCCATCACCATTTTGGCTCCGTCTTTGGCAATTCCGCGTTGCTCGTATTCGCGGCCAACCATAAAGCCCGTAATATTTTGCAAAAATAGCAGTGGAATGGCGCGTTCGTTACAAAGCTCAATAAAGTGCGCCGCCTTGAGGGCACTCTCGGAAAATAAAATGCCGTTGTTGGCCAAAATGCCCACTGGATGGCCATAAATGTGGGAAAAGCCCGTCACCAAGGTTGTGCCATAGCGGGCCTTGAATTCATCCAACCGTGAGCCATCGACGATGCGGGCGATAATTTCGCGTACATCGAATTGCTTGCGCGTATCGGCGGGAATAATGCCATACAATTCTTGAGGATCGTAGCGTGGCGCTTCGGGCGTGCGCAACGGCCATGGGTTGGCTTTGCGCCGCTGCAAATTGGCTACAATCGAGCGCGTGATTGCCAACGCATGCTCATCGTTATCGGCAAAATGGTCGGCGACACCAGATAAGCGGGTGTGCACATCAGCGCCGCCTAAATCCTCGGCGCTCACAATCTCGCCAGTGGCGGCTTTGACCAAAGGCGGGCCACCCAAAAAGATCGTGCCTTGTTCACGCACAATCACCACTTCGTCGCTCATGGCGGGCACATAGGCTCCACCAGCGGTACAACTGCCCATCACCACGGCGATTTGCGGAATGCCCAAAGCCGACATTTGGGCTTGATTGTAGAAAATTCGCCCAAAATGTTCGCGATCGGGGAAAACCTCGGCCTGCAAAGGCAAGAATGCGCCACCGCTATCGACCAAGTAAATACAAGGTAAATGGTTTTGCAAGGCGATTTCTTGAGCACGCAAATGTTTTTTGACAGTTAATGGATAGTACGTGCCGCCCTTGACCGTGGCATCGTTGGCAACGATCAGCACTTCAACTCCCGACACCCGCCCAATTCCGGTGATTACACCTGCTGCTGGCACATCATCTTCATAGACTTGCCATGCGGCTAATGTGCCAATTTCGAGCCAAGCACTGCCAGGATCAAGCAAACGCTCGATCCGATCGCGCACCAGTAATTTGCCACGGCGTTCGTGGCGGGCACGTGCTTCAACGCTACCACCTTGGGCAATTTGTTGGGTCTGTTGGCGCAGTTCGGCAGCTAATTGGCGATGAAAATCAACATTTTGGCGAAATTCAGGGCTATGGATATCGAGCGTACTCTGAATGATCGACATTGATCGTTCCTTATCACTAGACGTTCGCTGGGCACATGATACCGATGATCGCGCTTAAAACAAACCAACCCGAATCGTTTGCTCGCCATAGGGAAAATCAGGGTCATCGGGATACATGCCGTAGCGCGAGAAAACCCAAGCCCGCAAAGCATGTTCGTTATCGATTACGGCCTCGAAATGCGGTGGCTGATGGCGCTCACAGGTTGCGACTTCATACTCAACACAAACATTCGGGCGCTGCATATAAATCCCACAGCGGCTATCTTCCTGCAAATGTTCACATGGCAGGGCAATTTCCAATTCCCAGATTGATTGCTTGACTAAGCATTTGACCCCACGATGTAGCACCAACCAGCGCAACACATCAAAATCCTCACGGGTTTCGGGGGTATCAATTGGCAAGACAAACGAGCGGCAACATAAACCACCACAACCAGCACAACTTGGCTGGCTTTGGTTGAGCACATTCAAGGCAAGCGACATAATTTAGTTCCTTGTAGTCGAAATTTGGCACTGGACAACGGGTATTGTAACAAATTGGGGATCGGCTGTTGGGGACTGGGGATCGGGATTTTAATCTGGCTATCAGCTATTGGTTTTCAATAAATCTTCCAATAGCCGATAGCCGATAGCCTATTCTCTCTTCGTGGATCGAAACTGATTCTATGTTCTATGCTGATGCGGCTACAGATTTGGCAGCACTTCTACCACAATCCCAAATAGCCCAATTGCTAGTAGCAAGATTCCAGAGAAGCGATTGAGCCAACTATGCGAACGAGTTGTCCACTTGGTAAACGCCCGTTGAATAGGTTGGGCAAAAAGTGGCAACACCACCAGCGGCCAGCCAAAACCCATACCAAACCATAAAAAGTAGAGGATTCCGTCAGCCAATGCCACTGGGTCGCCAACACCCAACAGAAAAGCACTAATCACTAAGGGTCCAGTACAAGGCAAGGTCATTGGGCCTAAGCCAAGCCCATAGATAAATGCACCTGCCGCTGGATGGCGCATAATTGGCATTTGGAGTTGGCTCATTCGGGTAAAGGGGTTGCGATCAAGCAGCATCAAGATACCAAGGATAATCACGATTGTATAGAGAATTGGTAAGAGCACAGGCAAGAACGTGCTGAGCGATTGCTGTAATAAAAATGCGATCAAGCCAACCACCAACATCAGGGTTAAAATGCCACTCAGCACTAAGATTCCTAATCCTGCCATAAACCAAGCAGGTCGCGCCTGTTTCTGCGTTCCTGCCAAATAGGCCAACATTCCAGGGTAGAGCGGTAACATACAAACATTGCCGAGAATCGCCCCATTGCCCAATACAAAGGCCTCAAAATATTGGCTCATGGTGCGGTTGCTCCTGCTGCTTGAAGCGCACTGAGTAACACATCGCTTGGTTCGATTCCAGTGCTGAGTTCAGTCGTCGTTCCATCAGGGCGAATAATAAAATGTGGCGTTGCTGGAGGATTGGTGATGGTTCGACCAAAGACTGCGGTTAATTCGCGCAACAGCTCGGGAGTGCTCACGGCAAAAAGCCAATCAAACCCAGCTTCATCAGCATAGGCTGCAAGATCATTTGCCGCAAGATCGGTTTCAACACTTAGCCCAATAAATACAACATCGGGATTAGTCAGTTGGGCCTGAGTTTCAGCCACAATCGTAAGTTGTTTACGACAATTGCTGCACCACGTTGCCATTGGCTCAACGTAGATGGTCTTGCCATAAAAATCTGCGAGGGTAAACGATTCACCAGTTCGCGCATTAATTAATGGCAATCTTTGCCAAGCTGCAAGATTCGCGACTGTTGGTACAACCGTTGGTTCAGGGTCATTAACTGTTGCTGGAATTACCGTTGGTGACTGGTTGCCATTGCCTGAATCGGTGACACTGGTGGCCGCAATTGCGGCGGTGGTAGCAGTAGCCGCAACCACAGGTGATGATGGGGTAGTAGGATTGGCTGCACTCCCACAGGCCGACAGCAAAATCATACCAAGCATACAGAGCGTGACCCAACGTAGATGGCGCATACTATCCTCCAAAAGATCGATTCTTGCCCATCTAGTATAGATAGATTTATTTGTATCAAATCTTACAGAAAGCTTACAAAGACAATCATCAAGTTTTGATCCAGAAGCGCAGAGGTATTATGGCTTGAGGCTGAAGGCTATTGGCTGGCGGAACATTTGTTGAAAACCAATAGCCTATAGCCTATAGCCTATAGCCTATTCTCTCTTCGTGAACCAGAACTGGTTTTATATTCTATGCTCTATGTTCTTTGCTCTCGGCTACTAATTCAAAGCTTGCCTGCAAACCACCAAGGCTGCTTGGCGCAACCCAAAGATTAAATTCGCCTGGCTCGACGATCCGTTGCATGGCATTGTTATGGAAACTCAAGTCAGCGCTGCTCAGTTCAAATGTTACCGTTTGGCTCTGGCCTGGCTCCAAATGAATCCGTTGGAAGCCTTTGAGTTCTTTGATTGGCCGAGTCATACAGCCAACCAAATCGCGAATATACAATTGCACAACTTCTGTGCCAGCATACTTACCTGTGTTGGTAATTGTGGCGGTGATGCTGAGCGTATCGCCGATAGTGAGTTTTTGGCTCGATAAACCTAAATTGCTATAGCTAAATGTGCTGTAGCTCAAGCCATAACCAAAAGCAAACAAGGGCCGATGATCAACATCGAGATAGCTTGAGGTAAAGCCACTGGGATCAAGCGGCGTACCCGTGGGAATGCTTGGGGCATCTTCGCTTGGCGGGCGGCCAGTGTTTTTGCGGCTGTAGTAGATTGGCACTTGACCAACCGTGCGCGGGAAGCTAATCGGCAAGCGGCCTGAAGGGTTATCCAAGCCAAACAGCAAATCGGCGATTGCAGGGCCAGCCATCGTACCTGGATGCCAAGCATATAAAATTGCTTGCACTTTAGCTTGCAATTCGCCCAACACCAACGAGCGCCCAGCCATCACGACCGCAACCACTGGCTTGCCGGTTGCCACCAAGGCATCGACCAAGGCCAGTTGTGCGCCAGGTAAATCGATGAAGGCGCGGCTATGGGCTTCGCCACTCAAGCCAGCATCTTCACCGAGGAAGGCGATAACTACATCAGCAGATTGAGCCGCCGCGACTGCCTCGTCAAACAAACTTTGATCTAAGCTGCGGGCTTCGGGCAAACCTTGGGCAAATTGCACCTGCTCAGCGCCAAGCAATGCGCGAATCGCTTGCAACGGGGTTTGGCTATCTTCGGGCTTGCCATCGAACACCCAACAGCCCAGTTGATCGGCGGCATGATTAGCGAGCGGCCCAACAATTGCCACCCGCGTTTGTTGTCGGTTGAGCGGCAAAGTTTGCTGATTGCTCAACAACACACAACTTTCTTTGGCAATTTGGCGAGCCAAGGCCAAATGATCAGGCGCAACTAACGATTCAGCTGCCGCTGCGTTGGCATAGGGTTGGTTGAATAAGCCCAAACGGAACTTGATGCGCAATATCCGCCGCACAGCATCATCAATTAAATCGAGGCTGAGTGCGCCACTTTCGATCAATTCAGCTAGATATTCGGCATAGCTGGTGCTGGCCATTTCCATATCGACCCCAGCCGTTACGCCTTTCAAGGCCGCATCGCGCAAATCAGCGGCATAGCCATGGGCGATCATTTCGGCAACCGAGGCCCAATCGCTGACCACCATGCCATCGTAGTTCCACTCGCCTTTTAAGATTTGGCGCAGCGTAAATTCGTTGCCCGAAGTTGGCACGCCATTTAAATCGTGGAAGGCGCTCATCATGGTGGCCACCCCAGCATCGGCAGCAGCTTTGAATGGCGCTAAATACACATCACGCAAGAGCACTTCGGGAATCCAAGCAGTGTTGTAATCGCGGCCATTTTCGCTTGCGCCATAGCCCACATAATGTTTGGCACAAGCAGCAATCGCATCGGGGGCGGTCAAATCGTCGCCTTGAAAGCCCTCGACCATCGCTACACCCATCAAACTTGAAAGATAGGCATCTTCGCCACAGCTTTCGGCGATGCGGCCCCAACGTGGGTCGCGTGAAATATCGATCATCGGGGCGAATGTCCAGTTGATCCCTGAGGCCGAGGCTTCGCGGGCGGCAATCCGCGCGGCTTCGCGCACAAGCTGAGGATTAAACGAAGCAGCCTGGCCAAGTGGAATTGGGAAGATTGTGCGAAAACCGTGGATCACATCGCGGCCAATTAACAGCGGAATGCCCAAGCGTGATTCTTCAACGGCAATGCGCTGAATTTCGTGGGCATCAGCATCAATCACATTCAAAACCGACCCCAAGTTGCCTTCGCGCACCAGTTGTTGCTGATGTTCGCCAGTGCCATGAAGCTGGCGCATTTGGCCAATCTTCTCGGCAAGAGTCATTTGGGCCAACAATGCTTCAATTTGTTGCTCATACTGCATATTCGTTTGTCCTCATTGAGCCGAATGACTGTCATAGTCAAGTCGGCAATTGCCATTCGACAGCCCAGAAATGGCAGTTGCCACGCATGCAGGATCGGTTTTTTGGATTTGGGGCTAGGAATATTTGGTTGAAATTACTGATTTTTACTTTCGGTAACGTTTCCGGTATCGTTAACGGATATTCTGTAAGCGCTTGCAATTGTGCCGTTAAGCATAAACTCTGTCAAGTTGATAAAAAGGCCGAGGAAATTCCTCGGCCTTTGATACTTAAATTTGGGCTAGATCAATTTAGCGTAAGTAGATATTCGGTTGCGGTGGGTTGCTCATGCCATCGCCCAAGAAAAAGCTGGGATGCGGTGGTTGATTGTAGGCGGTGTTTTGCCAAGCAATTGCCACCCGATATTGAGCATCGTGCATCAAGGTGAAGATGCGGCGGTTGGTACTGGTGCTAGTCGAATAAATCCGCAGTGCGGTGTTATCGCTGGTGCGCCAAATCACCTCTTCGCGCCAATCGCCCAAAATATCGCCGCTGAGCGCTGGGGTCGATTTGGTGCTGTTGTTAGAGCTAACGTTACTGCCAGTCAACAAGCGTGTATCGCCCGATGTGCCATATTTGTCGATGCGGGTGGCATCGAGCAATTCGCGCACTGGGTCACCATCCCACCAAATCAAGAAGTTGGTGGCTGATGGTTTGCGGCCAAGGGTTGCCCCGCTAACGCTACGCAAATTGCTATCCATCGATGACCACGATTCAGCGCCTGGGCTGCCCGACCAAATATCGCCCGAAACGCCGCGCCCATTATCGCCGCCCGCCGCTGTTTGCCACAAAATTTGGCCTGTGCGGGCATCAGCAAACCACGAACTAGGCTTTGATGAATCTTCGCTGACTTTGAAGACTTCTAAGCCAGCCCGACTTGGATCAAGATCGCCGACGTGCATGGCATCGCCGTGACCATTGCGGGTGTTCCACAGCGGCTGACCATTATCATTAATCGTCATGGCTCCAAAGATAATCTCATCTTTGCCATCTTGATCAACATCGGCGATCGAAAGGCTATGGTTGCCTTGCCCAGCATATTGGCTGCCCGCCACATTGCTATCAAACGTCCAGCGCTTGGTCAGGCTGCCATTGCGAAAATCCCAAGCGGCGATTACGCTGCGGGTGTAGTAGCCGCGGCTCATAATCAGGCTCGGGCGTTGACCATCGAGGTAGGCAATTCCACCCAAAAAGCGATCAACGCGGTTGCCATAGCTATCGCCCCACGACGAAACCGTGCCCCGCGCAGGATCATAATTGACGGTCGAGCGAATCACTCCAGTTTGGCCATTGAACACGGTCAAATATTCGGGGCCAGCAAGAATGTAGCCGCTGGAGTTGCGATAATCAGCGCTGGCGTTGCCAATCACGGTGCCAGCATTATCACGCGTGCCATCGGCAGTTTTGGCGGCAACTTCGGCCTTCCCATCGCCATCCAAATCGTAGACCATAAATTGGGTGTAATGCGCTCCAGCCCGAATATTACGGCCCAAATCAATCCGCCATAAACGGGTTCCGTTCAATTTGTAGCCATCAAGATAGACATTGCCAGTATAGCCAGATTGCGAATTATCTTTGGAATTGGTTGGGTCCCATTTCAGCACAATTTCATATTGCCCATCGCCATCGAGGTCGCCGACGCTGGCATCATTGGCGGTGTAGGTGTAGGCCACACCATCGGGGGTTGTGCCACCAGTCGGAATTTGCAAGGCCACATCAAGATAGCCATTGGCGAAATTGAGCGAGTTTTCTGAGGCAGTTTGTTCAACCCCATCGATCACAGGTCGCACGGTGTAAACGCTATTGGCCGCCGCGCCGCTATCCAAATAGCTGGTAGCATTGGTAATTGGGCTAGAATTAATTTTGGTGGTACCACGATAGACGTTAAAGCCAATCGAGCTAGGATCAGTGCCAAACATCCGCCAGCTCACAAAATTATTGCTGCCTTGGCGCACGCTGATAATCCCGCGATTGAGTTTTTCCATTTGGCGGCCTGTGGTTGTGCTTGGGGTGGCCGTGGGCACGCTGGTTGGTGTGCGCGTTGCCGTCGGCACACTGGTTGCCGCATTGATTGCGGTTGGTATGCTAGTCGCAATACGGGTTGCGGTTGGCACACTGGTTGGCGTGCGGGTGGCTGTTGCCGCTGGAGTGGTTGCCGTAGGACTGACGCTGCCGCCACAAGTTACGCCATTGACCGTAAAACTGCTGGGCACGGCCAAACTACCAGTCGTGGTAGCGGTAAAGCCAAAGCTTTGGCTGCCACCAGCGGCGATATTGGCATTCCAATCAACATTTTTGGCACTAACTTGCGTGCCACTTTGAGTAAAGGTTGCATTCCACATTTGGCCAATTTGCTGGCCGCTGGCGGCACTCCAAGCAACTGTCCAGCCGTTGATCACGCTGGTTCCGGTGTTGCGCACCACCACATCGGCTTGAAAACCGCCGCCCCATTGGTTGGTGATTGCATAATTCACTTGGCAGCTGAGGCCAGTTTGGGCATTGGCGTTGGTATAACTCAAACTACTCAGTATTATTGCAATTAATAGCAGGCATATTCGCCAGCGATAGTTCATGGTTTGGGTACTCCTTTGTTGAGGGGTCAGGGATCAGGGGCTAGGGGTCAGGTCAATTGAAACTACTCTTGAGGATTCAGGGATCAGGTGTTAGGGCTAGAACGATTGAAACCACTAAGAACATGAAGGCTAATGCTATGTTCTCTGCTCTATGTTCTATGTTCTAACCCCTGATCCCTGAATCCTAGCCCCTGATCCCCTCGTATTACTTCGCCCCTGCGCCAGCCTGGACTGAACTGCTGAGCGAGCTAGCGGCTTCGGCGCTATAGCTGTAGGGCGGAGTGAAAGCAACGCCAGTGCTAATTTGGTCGCCGCTGGTGTTTTGGTAGAGGTTGCCTAAAGCCTTGAGATCGCCATCGTGCAAGCGGTGCGGCGTGTTGACCCCAATGAAGGCATTATTTTCGAGCAACACTTTGGATTGATAGCCTGAGCTAACGCAATAATCGTTGCCCGTGGTGGTGTACAAATTATTGAATACGTGAATTTTGCCGAAGCGCGTGCGTGGCATACGCTGCATTGCCCCGCCAAACCACCAGTTATGATGGAAGGTCACGTTCAATTTACCGCTATCGGTCGAGGCTGCATCGTCTGAGCTACCAATCAAGTTTGAGAAACGATGCTCTTTGTTGGTGGTATAGCCGAATTTGCTCCACGAAACCGTGATGAAATCCGAGCCATTGTTGATATCAAAGTTGCCATCTTGGCCATTGGTAATCGTCAGGTGGTCGGCCCAAATATGGTGCGAATTGCTAATCCCCAAGGCATCGCTGCCAGCGCGGCAATTATCGTAGCTTGAGCAGCTATTACCGTTGATTGCAAAATTTTGCAAAATAATATTTTGAGCGCCTGAGATTTTGACATTACCTTGGATCAAGGCTCCGTTACTACCGAGGATCGTTTTGTTCGAGGCAACCGTCAGTGTGCCTTGCATTGTGCCTGAGAACTTGATAATCATGGGTGATGATGATTTGGCGTAGTTTTGTAATTCAGTAAAGTTGGCTGCGGTAACTGTGCTGCCGCCAGCGCCACCAGTGGTTGTGCTCAAGCCCGAACCAGCAACCGTGGCCCAGCCAATCAAGCCATTGCTGACCGGTGGATTGGTTGGAACGACGGTAGCCGTGGCAATTGGAGTACGGGTAGCAGTTGCAGCTGGCGTGCGGGTGGCAGTCGCGGCTGGCGTGCGGGTGGCAGTCGCGGCTGGCGTGCGGGTGGCGGTTGGGCTAATGCTGCCGCCACAACTTACGCCATTAACCGTAAAGCCGCTGGGCACGGCCAAGCTACCAGTCGTGGTAGCGGTAAAGCCAAAACTTTGGCTGCCACCAGCGGCGATGCTCGCGTTCCAATCAACATTTTTAGCACTGACTTGGCTGCCACTTTGGGTAAAGGTTGCATTCCACATTTGGCCAACTTGCTGGCCGCTGGCGGCACTCCAAGCAACTGTCCAGCCATTGATCACGCTGGCTCCGGTGTTGCGCACGACCACATCGGCTTGAAAACCGCTACCCCATTGATTGGTAACCGCATAATTAACTTGGCAGCTTAGGCCACTTTGGGCATTGGTGATTGGGCTTTGGATTACGCCAATCAAGGCGGTGGCTAAGCCGGTGGCAATAACCCAACGTCGGGCAATTGATAATTTCATTGGTAAACTCCTAATTTTAGGGATCAGCCGTCAGGGATCAGGGGTCAGGATGATTGCAACCACGAAGCACACGAAGATCGCGAAGAAAAATTGACTATAAGCTTTTGTCCACAGGATCGATAACTTATGCAAACTCAAAGCATATTCCGATCGCCTAGCGCCCATAGCCATATCCCTATGTTCTACACTTACTGACCCCTGAATCCTAGCCCCTGACCCCTACAATGCTTGACAGGTTTTGAGACCGCTCCCAATTACAACTCACATCCAGCTATGTTTCGATTCCCCAGCGACCACGTTGCAACGCTGTGGCGCAGCACAACAATTAAACTAATCGGCAAATTCTTAACAATCATTAAAAATCATGCCTAAAAAAAGAGAGCACTGAATAGCAGGAATAATGAAATGACGAGATAAATTATTCAGTACAAATCGAACTAAATCTTAGAAATAATGTTCAATCCATCGTTTCTAAGTCAGTACCAGCATGAATAAATTTAGACAATCGAATGATTAATTCAATCAAAATTCGAGTCAAGCTTAGGTTAATTTAACCAAGAATGAGGCTTAATAAATTCTGACTAGGCTTGAAATAATCATTTTTATCAATTCATGCTTTAACAAATTGCATCAATAGAAACTTATTACAATCATTGGAATACTTCTATATTCATGCAAATTTGTTCATATATACATGATGCTAACATAGTTAAATAATTAACGCAACTTAATTTTTTAGATTTTTTTAATAAAATATCCAGATCTATAGCATACCGATAGCGACAATTCAGTAAGTTTCAATCAAAAAAAGCTATTTGATATCATCAACATGTTAGGCATAATTTGGTATAAATTAAAAATTCCCGTTACAAAATCGGCAATTTGGCGCTTTCAGCTAGATTGAATTAAGATATTTGTTAGCAAGCGTTTTTGTGGATGAGGAACTGAACATGCAAGTTGTAACAACGATCGAAGAAGTTCGGGCGGCGCGTCGCCAGTGGGCTGAGGTTGGTTTTGTACCAACCATGGGCTTTTTACATGCTGGGCATTTGAGCTTAGTCCAACAAGCCAAAGCCGAAAACGGGGTGTCCATCGCCTCGATTTTTGTCAATCCCACCCAGTTTGGCCCCAACGAAGATTTTGCCAGCTATCCACGAGATACGCCGCGCGACCTCGCGTTGTTGGAAGCGGCTGGTTGTGATTTGGTCTGGATGCCCAGCGTTGAGGAAATTTATCCAGCGGGATTTAGCAGTTATGTTGAAGTCGAAGGGGTGACAGCTCCGCTTGAGGGTGCTCGCCGACCAGGCCATTTTCGCGGCGTAGCCACGGTTGTGACCAAACTATTTAATGTCGTTCAGCCAACCAAAGCCTATTTTGGCCAAAAAGATGCCCAACAAACCGTGGTAATTCGCCAATTTGTGCGCGATTTAGCCATGCCTGTAGAAGTAGTCATCGCCCCGACGATTCGTGAGGCCGATGGTTTGGCGATGAGTAGCCGCAATAGTTACCTGAATGCTGAGCAACGCGCAGCCGCTCCAGTGCTATATCGAGCGTTAACAGCCGCTCAAACCGCCTATGTCGCAGGCCAAACCGATGCTGAGGCTATTCGCCAATTGATGTTGGAAACGCTGGCCCAAGAGCCACTAGCCCAAATCGATTATGTTAGCATCGCCGATCCACGCAGTTTACAAGAACTAACCACGATCGATCAGCAGGGCGCGTTGGTATCGCTAGCAGTGCGCATCGGCAAAACCCGTTTAATTGATAATTTAGTGATGTAACTTGGAGATCGAGGAAAGAACCCACGCAGATTTTAACCACGAAGAACACGAAGCACACAAAGGCTTTTTATCCTATAAGTTTAGTGCTCTTCGTGTTCTTCGCGGTTAAGCCAGCACAATCTTTTGCCTTTGGCTTTTATTTTCATCCTTCATCCTTTGCTCTATGTTCTTTTGCCTTTTGACTTCTGCCTTTTGACTTTTCATTCGTCCTTGCGTTCTACGCTTCTCTGTCGTATGATTTTGGCGAGAATCTCCTTGTTGAGCATTGTAGAACGGCGAGCCTATGGCAAGTGGTCAAGAAACGATTCTAGTGATCGACGATAGCGAAGCAATTCGGGTCAAACTTCAGGCTCAATTGCGTTCGCTGGGCTATCAGGTCGTGTTGGCTGAAACTGGGCGAAATGGGCTAAACGCGATTACCCAACATCATCCGCACCTCATTTTGCTCGATTATCAGTTGCCTGATACCACTGGGTTGGATTTGCTGCGTAAGCTGCGCACCGATGGCAACACCGTGCCAATTTTGCTGATGACCGCCGAAGGTTCCGAACGCATCGCCGTAACGGCCTTCAAAATGGGCGTGCGCGATTATTTGATCAAGCCTTTTGAGCCGCAAGATGTTGCTCAGGCGATTGATCGGGCGCTACGCGAGTGGCGTTTGCAACGTGAAAAAGAAATCTTGCTTGGGCAATTACAAGGCCAAGTGCGCCAATTAACGGTTTTGCATCGGGTTGGTAAGGCGGTAACTGCCCAACTTGATGCCAGCAATTTGCTTGAACGAATTGTTGAAGCCTCGGTCTTTCTTTCGAATGCCGATGAAGGCTTTGTGCAATTAATTGATGATAATCAGTTGGTTGTGCGAGCCTCACACAATATTAACCCATTGCATTTGCGCGAGCTAAGCAAACACACCGATTATGAACTGGCAACGCGCACCATTAAAACCAACAAACCAATTCGGATCAATTCCGAGCGCGATGGGATTCGGGTGCAAGCTAATTATTTGGCCCAGGCTGTGCTCATGGTGCCGTTATTGGTTGGGACTGAAGCCTTGGGCGTGCTGACCGTCGCTGCGACAACCCATCGCCGCAATTTTGATGAAGGTGATGAGCGCTTGATGCAGATGCTGGCCGACTATGCCTCGATTGCCTTGCACAACGCCCGCACCTACAGCGCATTGCGCGAAACCCAAGGTCGTTTGGTTGAAGCTGAAAAATTATCAGGCATGGGGCGCATGGCGGCTTCGCTAGCCCACGAAATCAACAATCCACTGGCGATTATTCGCTCAGGCTTGGAGTTGGTGGCGCAACAACACACCCCTGGCACGGCGCTTGGCGATCTGGTGCAAGGGCTAGATGAAGAAGTGGCGCGGATTGCGCGGTTGCTCTATACCTTGGTGAATTTCTATCAGCCCAATAACGATGGTGTGCCACCTGATCTCAATCATTTGATCATTTCACTGATGCACATCACCAAACCACAACTTGATAAAGCCAATGTTAAACTGTATCAGGAGTTGGCGACCGATCTGCCAGCGCCAAACATTAGCAGCGATGCTTGTAAGCAAGTTTTGATCAATTTGGTGCGCAATGCGATTGATGCGATGCCCGATGGGGGCAAATTGACCATTCGCACGGCCCATCAAAAGGGTCAAATTTTTGTCAATGTTGAAGATAGCGGAATTGGGATTCCTCCCGAACATCGCGAACGTATTTTTGAGCCATTCTTTAGCACTAAAGGTGTGACGGGAACGGGGCTTGGGCTTTCAGTTGTTTATGGTATTTTGCAACAAGTTGGCGGCGCAATTTCGGTAGAGAGCATCGTGGATAAAGGCTCGAACTTTACCTTGCGCATTCCGGTTGCAGCCCAACGCAGCCAATCGCCCGATCTTGATTCCGATGAATTGTTGATTGGTTAATCCGATGAATGAGTTGCCATTACAGATCTTGGTGGTCGATGACGAGCCACGCTTAAGTGGCCAGTTGCGGTTGTTATTGGAAGGGCAAGGCTACAGCGTAACCACGGCGGTTGGGGGTGCTGCGGGCATTGCCACGCTCCAAGCAAGCGACGTTGATGTCGTGCTGACTGATGTCACCATGCCTGATGTTGATGGCTATACGGTGTTGCAATGGGTGCGCGAGAATCGCCCAGACATGCCGATTATCGTCATGACTGGCTATGGTTCGCTGGAAAGTGCCACCCGTGCGCTGCGCTTAGGGGCTTACGATTATATTTTGAAGCCCTTTTCGTTGCCAACGGTGCAAGCAGCCTTGAATCGAGCTTCGGCGGCGGTTTCCAAGCGACGGGCTGATGGTCAGCGCACCGCCGAGCTTTCAGCAATTGCCGCAATCGCTCGCCAAATGGGGCGTTCGCTGGAGCCAGTTGCGATGGCTGATGCCACCTTGAGCGCAATCGCCGAATCAACTGGCGCACAAGTGGCCTTGCTCTACACCGCCGCTGAAAATGGCATGCGCTGGCATTTATGGCGACACGTTGGCCTGAATGAGCAACTTATTCAACAATTAGCCGAATTATTTCCGCCCAGCCCGCTGAGCAAAGCCACGATCGTTTGGGAAGATCGTCCACCATGGCTGGCCGAACTGCCCTATGAATTGCTGCAAAGTCTGTGTAGTAGCGTTGGGGGCAAAGTCGCTTGGGGCGCATTGCCACTCGATGCCGGGCCACAAGCGCTTATGTCGCTGGTCTTGGTTGGCTCAAGCCGCAAAACTCAAGCTTGGTCGCCACCATTTCTCATTTCGTTGGGCAATGCCTTGAGCATGGCCTTGGTCAATACGCGCTTGTTCAATGCAGTCCGCGAGGAACGCGACCGCTTGCGCTTGCTCTATGGCATCAGCCGCGAGTTGGCTAGCTCGCTTGACCCCGATCAATTGCTTTCGCGAATTATTCAACACACGGTGGCAGCAGTCAACGCTGAACGTGGTAGCATCATCATTTCATCGCAAGATGGCCGCACGACCCAGCGGATCGTTGCGCGTTATGGCATGGATCAATCGGTGACTGAATCGGTAGCAGCGGCGCTGTTGCAAGCCGGGCTTTCGGGCTGGGTTTTTCGCCAGCGCGAAGCAGCGCGAATTGCCGATGTGCGGGTTGATAAACGCTGGGTTGAATTGCCCTCAACTCGTGGTCGAGTACGTTCGGCCTTGGCCGTGCCCTTGTTGCGCGAAGATCAAGTGCTTGGCGTGATGACCTTAACGCACCCACGCATCGACCATTTTAGTGCTGCCGATTTGGAATTGGTGCGCTCGGTTTCGGCTCAAGCAGCTGTCGCGATTGAAAATGCCAATTTGTTTGCCGAGCTAGAGCAGCGGGTATTCGATCTTGAGGGCTTAAATTCGACCAGCCGCGAATTGGCTAGCTCGCTTGACCCGCTGGAAGTAGCCCGCAAAGTGGCTTATCGCTGTGCCGAAATGCTCGATGCTTCGATGGTGGCATTGCTGCATGTCGATGATAAACAAGGCACGTTGCCCTTGGTTTCCTTGATTAACGGTCAAGAACAGCCATTGTTGAAGTTGGGGCCGATTAGCGCCGCTCTGAATGATCAAGAGCCGGTGCTGTTGACCTCGGCTGGCAGCCAAATTGAACTATTAGTCAATAACGAAGAACCCTTGGGCGAAAGCTGGATTGGCGTGCCCTTGATGTTAGGTGATGGGATCAATGGGTTGTTGATTGCCGCCGATGAGCGCCGTGATGCCTTTGATGCCTACGAGCGCCAATTGCTCACAGCCTTGGCAGGCCAAGCAGCAGTAGCGATGGAAAGTGCGCGGCTGTATGTCACAGCATCCGAGGAGCGCACGCTCTTGGCAGCAGTGATTGAATCGGTCAGCGACGGCATTTTGTTGACTGATGAAGGCCAAATTGTGGTGGCCAACCCAGCCGCCGGCGCGATCGCGGGCGTTTCCAATAGTCGCTTGGTCAATCAACCCTTGCTGACCTTCTTCCCGATGTTGGCAATGCTGGCCCGCCGCGAAGATCACGAAAGCAAAGAAATTGCCATCAGCAACCGCTATTATGCGGTTAATACTGCGCCATTGCAAAACAGCTCCTTGGGTGGCCAAGTGATCGTTTTGCAGGATATTACCCATTTCAAAGAGCTAGACCAAATCAAGAGTCGCTTTGTTTCGATGGTTTCGCACGACCTCAAGTCGCCGCTAACCGCAATTCAAGGCTATGCCCAATTGGTTGCCGACGGGCATATGGGCACGGTCAATGAGATGCAGCGCGATGCCTTGCAAGCAGTTGTGCGCAATACAGGCGCAATGACCGCCTTGATCAGCGATTTGCTCGATTTGGGCAAAATCGAAGCAGGCATTGGCATTTCGCCGCAAGAAACTGATTTGGCGGTGGTGTTGCGCGAAGTCATCGACGAGCTAAAACTGCGGGCCAAAATGGGTCAAATCAGCGTCCAGCCTGAAATTCCGCCCAGTTTGCCTTTGGTGGCCGATCCCTCGCGGATGCGCCAGGTGTTTACCAATATTCTCTCAAATGCAATCAAATACACACCAAGCGGCGGGCAGGTACAGATTCGTGCCAACAATGGTGATGCCAAGGTGCATGTACAAATTCAAGACAGCGGCTTGGGCATTCCCGAAGATTCTTTGCCGCATATTTTTGAGCGCTTCTATCGCGTCAAGCGTGATATTGATTCGCCAATTGAAGGGACTGGCCTCGGCTTAGCAATTACCAAAAGCATTGTCGATGAGCATGGCGGCACGATCGAGGTGCAAAGCGTGATCGGCGAAGGCACAACCTTCAACGTCTATCTCCCTCAACACAAATAAATTCAAACAGGGCAGCCCAAACTGCCCTGTTTTTTTATGAGCATCGCCCCTTTGATGCTCGCTTAAACCTTAAGGCAGCCCAGTTGTGGGTTGCTTAGCCTAAGGAGGAAGCTAGCAATGCGACAATTATTTGGATGTCTTTGCATCCTGATCGTGGTGCTGAGTTTCAGCTTTTCCCCTCGCCAGCCTGCCCAAGCAGCCCCACTGGTCGAATATCGCAACCCTGCCCCATATTCCAAAGCGGTCAACCCCACCAATACGATCGCGATTCGCTTAGGGCCAAGCTTGAGCAAAGCTGCGGTTGCAACGCTGGATTTCCAAGTTGTTGGCTCACGCAGCGGCTTGCATACAGGCGAGGTTGTGCTAGCCGACGATCAACGCACGGTTATTTTTAAGCCGACCAGTTCATTTGCGCTTGGCGAAACCGTGCGGGTATCGATCAAAAGCAACGATATTGCTGAACTTGATCAACAAACTTGGTCGTTTGAAGTGGTTGATCGTTTGGTCGAACAAACCGATCAGGCCAAGCGACTTCAAACCGAGCTTGCTAGCGATCGCGCCAATCAACCACAATCGGAGCCGCCGACTGGTGGGAAGCAAGCCCTGCGCACATTGCCATTTAATCTGCCACCATTAACCGTTACTTTAGCAATCAGTAACACGCCAGGCTATATTTTTGTTAGCCCATTTCGGTGGCAAAGTAATTACACGCCAAATCGCTATATTCTGATGGTTGATAACACTGGAACGCCGATCTATCATCAAGGCGGTGGGCCAGGCAATTTCTTGCTCGACTTTCGCAAAGTTGCCGAGAATCGGCTAACCTATTACGATAGCCTGACCTTCAGATACCATGTGTTAAACGAACATTATCAAGAAGTTGGGCGTTATCAAGCTGGGAATGGCTACCAAATCGATTACCATGAATTTTTGCTTCAGCCCAATGGGCATGCCATTTTTATGATTTACGCCAATATTCCCTATGATTTAAGCCCTTATGGCGGCGAAGCCAACGCCACCCTGACCGAATTGGTCTTGCAAGAGTTGGATACAACAGGCAATGTCGTATTCCAATGGCGTTCAATCGAGCATATTCCAGTTTATGATACCAGCCATAGCCTGCTCGGCACAGCTCCAGTCGATTATATTCATGGCAATGCAATTGACGTTGATAGCGATGGCAATTGGTTGATTTCTAGCCGCCATACCGATGAGATTACCAAAATCAATCGCCAAACAGGGGCGGTAATGTGGCGGTTTGGTGGCGAGGGCAATCAATTTCAATTTCTAGAAAATAGCCCACGGTTTTTCCACCAGCACGATATTCGACGCTTGGAAAACGGTAATCTGCTGCTCTATAATAATTGGAACAGCCTGCCGCCAGCCGCCGATGCCTTCTCGATGGCAATGGAATATCAGCTTGATGAAACCCGTAAAACCGCCCGTTTAGTCAAGAGTTTCCGCACAAATCCCGATCAGTATGGGATTGCCATGGGCAGTGCCCAGCGCCTTAGCAATGGCAATACCGGAGTTGGTTGGGGTAGCACCCGCCCACTGTATACTGAATTTAATTCACAAGGTGAGCCAGTCTTTGAGTTAACGGCGGCTGCACCAACAGTTAGTTATCGTGCGAAACGCTTCGAATGGGAGGGTGAGCCACTTTGGCCGCCAAGCTTAGTGCCCGAAAGCAACGGCAACACCACAACCCTCTACTATAGCTGGAATGGTGCAACCAAGGTGTCCGATTATCAGGTGTACACTGGAGCAACCACTGCAACTTTGAGTTTGCAAAATACCACCCCTAAAACTAGCTTTGAAACCAACACGCTAGTAACTAACAGTGACCATTGTTTTGCCCAAGTACGTGCCCGTGATAACCAAGGCACAGTCTTAGGTTCATCGCCAATCGCCTTCTTGGCGAGCGACACCTGTACGCCCAACCGCATGTATTTGCCAAACCTAACCACCGAATAAATTATTGGGTTGTTGGCGCGGCACTGCCTTGAGTAGTGCCGCGTATTTATTTTAATTTTTGGTATATGTGACAGCCGTTGACACAAGCTCTTGCTATAGCTAGAGCGGTTGATCTAGCGAGAGTATCAAATTGTGGATGATTTCCCCACGCTGCAACTCCACCGCCAAAGTTTGCTGAGTGCGTTTCGCGATGTGCTAGCCAAAGGCCTCGATACACTGCGAGCCTATGAATGGGTTAAACTCGCTCGTTGTGCCTATTATTTGCGTGATCCGCTGGCCTCAATGTATTTGCAGCAAGCAGCAACTCAGCAAGCTAGCCCGATTGAGTTTCAAATTGCTAGCTTAAATTTCTATCGGATGGCTGGCGACCAAGCGGCGGTGCAGGCTTGTTTTCGCAAGCTGCCAACCAAACCGGCTAGCTCCGGCCAATGGGCGCAAGCAACCTATCAATGGGCCTACTTTCAAGCGCTGTTTTGGCTGGGCGATGATCGCGAATGTATCCAGCGCTATCACCATGAAGCTTCGCTGCAAACGATCAGATTAGCCAAAATCCTGGCACAATTGGCCGAAGCCCGCTTAAATCGTAACGCCAGCCAAGCCTTGGTCGTAGCCCAACACCTCGCTGAGGCCATTCGCGAGGAGCGGCTTGAGCCATGGAGCAATCTACCGCTGAATCTGTGGGATTTGTATGAGCTTAGTTGTCAGATCCTCGACCCGCCGCTGAGCATCGATGCCGCCTTGATTCAAGCAACAGCTAGCCCAGCCCAACGTTTACTGGAGTTGTTGCAAGCACAGCAGATTATGGCGCTCGAATGGTCGGTCTATAACAACAATGATGAAGCTGATGAAGGCTACTGCCTCTATTATTTGGCCGATGGCACAACCAAACCACTCAGTGCAGGCTTTGCCAATCAAGAACTAGAACGTTTGGTTTGGGATGTGGTTAATTTCGATTGGAGCAGCGAATTCTCAGATCAACAGCCATATGGGGTTTATCGGCTGGACGTGCAACAGGCTCAAGTGGTGTATTTGGGCTTGGCCTATAGCAGTTATGAGTATGAAGATCTTCAAGCCTATGCCAACGATGAACCAAATGCCATTCCCTATCCTGTGGTTCAACACCCAGCCAACCCTGAATTATATGTGATGTATCTGCCAGAAGCACAACGCCAAACTGTCGATTTAGCGCGTTGGAATGGGAAGAAACGAGGATATTGATGTCGCATCCCTATTATCACGCTCGTAGCGCGGCCCAACGTTGGGGTGGTGTGTGGCAAGATTATTGGCCGATTGAACATTGGTTTGATAGCAGCAAAAGTTATTGCATCGACCCCCGCCATCGTATGCTGCTGCATCAGCCCTACGGTATCGAATTGTGCTTGGAAATTTTTGGCGAGCTTTGGCAACGCCCTTCCGATCACCAAACCGTGCCAACTGAGCTGATCGCCATCCAGCATATTCAAGAAGATTTTGCTGGCACTGTGCCCAGCCTTGAACAATGGTTTGCCCACACAGCCACGCCTGCTTGGCTACGCCCGAGCACAGCGATTGCCGCAATGTGTGTCGAACGCTTTGGCGGCAACCAAGCCGATTACCATAGCTTTGAAACCTGGTTCAATCGGCCACAGCGCTATGGCGATGACTCGCGCTATCAACTGTTGGTGTTGAATACATTCGCCGCATTTTTGTGCGAACAAACCTTGGGGATCGTTTGGCAACGTCCATCCGATGCCAAGCAAATTCCGACGCGAATTATTGCCGAGGCGATCATCAACCGAATATGCGGCGGCTATATTCCTGCACCGTTGGAAGTGCTGAAATTCACTCCAGTCAAGCCGTGGATGAGCCAAGGAGCCAAAGCGCTTTCGCGTCAATTTGCTGAAGCGCTGGGATAATGTTGGCTGACCCATTCGTGTAGCACCCGATGTAAGGCGGCAGCAGCAGGCGAGGGTTGGCGTTGGCTATGGCGGATCAGCCGCAACGTCCGTTGCAATCCGCCAGCATCGATCATCAAGGCATGCAAACCCATGCGCTGATCGATGGCTAATTGAGGCACAACCGCCACGCCCAAGCCTGCGGCAACCAAACTCACTACCGTATCCATCTCGCCACCATCGAGCACAATGCGCGGGGCAAAGCCAGCTTGTTCGCAAAGTTGCAAGGTATAATTGCGCAACTCGTAGCCCTGCGGGAACAAAATAAAGCCCTCATCGCGTAGCTCGTTGGCGGCAATGCTCTGGCGTTGGGCAAATCGATGTTGCAAACCAACCGCCACCACCAACGGCTCGCTCAGCAAAGTCGTGGATTCGACTCCATGCACCAAGGCCGAAACAATCGCCAAATCGACCACTCCAGCATTGAGCAATTCGACCAACTCGCTAGCTCCGGCCTCGTGCAATTCGAGCTGAATTCCGCGATAGCGCCGATTGAAGGCCGCTAAGGCTTGGGGAATGAGCCGTGTGCCAACGGTTGGTGTAACGCCCAACGAGACATGGCCCACCGTCAGATCAGCACGAGATTGTAAGGCATGGCGGGCTGCTTGAAGTTCGGTCAAGACCCGCCGCGCATAGGGCAACAGTAATTTGCCCGCATCGCTTAATTCAACCCCTCGGCCAACCCGATCAAACAAATGCACCCCTAGTTCTTGCTCAAGCGCCCGCAATGCTTTGCTCAGCGATGGTTGGGCAATGTGTTGTTCGTGAGCAGCCTTAGTCACATTGCCCAAGCGGGCCACCGCCTCAAAATAGCGCAATTGGCTTAATTCCATGGTTACTCCTCGATAATTGATAGCTCAAGGCTATGATTTCTAGAGCAATCATATCTTAGACGTAGCGATTTGTTAACGGTAGAGTGTTTAACAACAACAAAATTGCTTTGGCGCAATAAGGGGCAATAGTTGATTGGGCCAAGGCTTCACGCTACACAACGAGGTAGGCTATGCGGCAACATTACACAACTGATGTTTTGGTGATTGGCACAGGTGGGGCAGGTTTACGCGCAGCGATCGAACTGCATGATCAAGGCTTGCAGGTGTTGCTGGTGGGCAAACGCCCCAAAGCCGATGCGCATACGGTTTTGGCGGCTGGCGGCATCAATGCAGCACTGGCGACGGTCGACGTTGAAGATAATTGGGCGATTCACGCCGCCGATACCTTGCAAGAAGGCCGGATGCTGGGCGACCCGCGCATGGTCGAATTGCTCTGTCAACAAGCACCCAAGGCGATTGCAGAACTTGAGGCTTGGGGTATGCCCTTTGCTCGAACCAGTTCTGGCCTGATCGATCAGCGTTATTTTGGGGCGCATCGCTATCGACGCACCTGTTTTGTTGGCGATTACACTGGGCTTGAGATCATCAAAGCCTTGATCCGTGAAGTTGAGCGCCGCCAAATTCCGATTCTCGAACGTGCCTATATCAGCGATTTGCTGCACACAGGCAATCGGGTCAATGGGGCGTATGGCTTTTGGCTAGCCGACCAACGTGAGTTTGCGATCGAAAGCAAAGCCGTGATTTTGGCGACTGGCGGCCATATTCATAGTTATCAGCGTTCCTCGTCGCGGCGGCGCGAAAATACTGGCGATGGTATGGCTTTGGGATTGCAAGTTGGTGCGTACCTAGCTGATATGGAGCTGGTGCAATTCCATCCATCGGGCATGATCTTCCCGCATGAATTGGCCGGAACCTTGGTGACTGAAGCGGTACGCGGCGAGGGTGGGCGACTTTACAACCGCCATGGCGAACGTTTTATGCTGCGTTATGATGCTGAACGCATGGAGTTATCAACGCGTGATCGGGTGGCTTTGGCCAATTACACCGAAATTATTGAAGGCCGTGGCACTGAACATGGCGGGGTTTGGCTCGATATTAGTCATATTCCAGCCAGCTTAATCCACGAGCGCTTGCCACGTATGGTTGAACAGTTTCAGGCGGTTGGGGTGGATATTACCCGCGAAGCCATGCAAATTGCTCCCACCGCCCATTATTCGATGGGTGGCTTGCAGGTCGATCCTTTCAGCCATGCCACCAACATTGCTGGGTTATATGCGGCAGGCGAGGTTACGGCGGGCGTACACGGAGCCAATCGGCTAGGCGGCAATAGTTTGGCCGAAATACTGGTATTTGGGCGAATTGCAGGCCAGCATGCCGCCGAATATGTGCGCCAACACGGCGAACAAAGCTTGCACGAAGCCCAAATGCAAGCAGCCGCTGAGCGTTTGGCCTGGGCCAGCCAACAATCAGGAGCCTTCCAACGCAGCCTAATCGACCAATTGCAACAGCTCGTTTGGCATGGCGCTGGCGTGGTACGCACCGAACAAACGCTCGAAGCTAGCCTTGATCAACTGAATACGTTGCGCTTTCAAGCCCAGCAACGCTCGGTTGGTGCAGCCGATATCGCCGCAACTTTAGATTTACAATCGATGTTATTGACCGCAGAAGCGACAATTTTGGCGGCATTGATGCGCCCCGAAAGTCGTGGTGCACACCAACGCAGCGATTACCCCGCAACTGATCCGCTCTGGCAGCGCACAATCGTGATCAAGCCCTATCGTGATGAACACGAACGCTTGCGGCTGCAACTGGATACTCAATTAATTCCCACTGCCAGCGAGCAAGTCCAGTCGGCTTTCAATCATCAAGAATATAGTGTGGCAGGGCGTTTGGTTGAATAAGCGGGGATTGAGGATTAGTTGTTAGAAATCAGACATCCGCCAATAACGTAGAAGCGCAGAGGAATAATGGCTATGGGCATCGCATCATAAACTGATGAGAACAGCATAAGCCCATAGCCGCATTCCTACTCAGGATCATCAAAATCTAAAGGGTCGTCGATTGGGGGCACATAACTGAGACCTTCTTGGATTGCCTCCATCACGTCGTCGGTTTCACCTTCGCGTAAGTTTTCGCTAGTTAATTCATCAAGCGACTCGAAGGGTTCGCTCAAATCGGCATACGCTTCGGTTTCGCCTTGTTCAATGTCGGTCACAGTAAAATCTTGGGTTTGTTCAATTTCATCAGCATTGAAAACACCCAAAATATCACTTTCTTCATTGCGATATCCCGCTAACTCACGAAGTTCATCACGTAAATCGTCAGTCATCGTAAAACTCCTTTTATCGAGGGGCCAGCGACTAGGGGCTAGGGTTCAGGAATATCTTGTCAAGCAACACTAAACGCTAATCCCTGAGCCCTGACTCCTCGCCCCTGAATCCTCAATTACGGCTTGATACTCAGCGCCGACCACAACTTCTAAGGCTTGGGGCAGCACTTCAAACACAATTGGCTCATTGGTAATTAATTCGCCATCAGCGTTGAACCAAATCTCAGGATCAGAGATAACTTGCACTTTTTTGGCTCGCCGCAACTCGACCAACTCGCTATTTAGATAATTGCCATTGACCAATAAGCGTGCCGCCGCTCCTGCCAACTGCACAATCGAGCCATAATGCACAATCACTACATCGAGTAAGCCATCTTCGGGGTTGGCTAGCGGGGCAACTTGCACTCCTGCCGCAGCGGTTCGGCCATTGGCAATAATAATATTCAGCGCATCAACTTGCTCGGGGGCTTGATCATCGTATTGAATTGTCGTGCGATAGCTGGTCAAATCGGGCAAAACACCCAAGGCTCCCCGCAAATAGGCCAACGGCCCCCAAGCCGATTTGACTTCGCTGGATAAGGCTTCGTTGAGTTGGCCACTAAACCCGCCCGCCGATACATTCAAGGCATAATGCAATTCGCGCGGCGTGCGAATCTCGATTACGTCAAGCTTACGCCGTTCGCCAACCAAAATCAATTTCCAAGCTTCTAATGGATCGATTGGCAAAGCCAAAGTCCGTGCCAAATCGTTGCCAGTGCCCAGCGGAATGATGCCCAATGGAACCCGTCGTTCGGCTTCGAGCAAGCCTTTGACAACCTCGTTGATCGTGCCATCGCCGCCAGCCGCTACAACCAATTCAGCCCCATCGGCGACTGCTTGGCGGGCCAAACGCTCACCATCGCCAGCAGCATCGGTGGTCAAGATGCTCACGCCGCTCATTGGGGCAAGCGTTTCACGTAGCAATGCACCCTGCTCGGATGTGCCTGAGGCTGGATTCATAATTAGGCTAATCTTCAAAGTGGCCTCATCGCTCATGGCTCAATACTTTCATCTGGTTGGGCATAACGATCAAATAAGCGTACCGCAAACCAACTCACCGTCATCCATGGAATAACTTGCGTACCTGGAATCAAAGCCTCGACCACACTAACTCGGCGTAAACCTTGTAAATTGAAATGGCTCAGCACAATCCACGAAATTGGCGCGGCAAACACATCAAACGCCAAATCCAGCAGGTCAAGTACAATCACTAAGCTGAGCGGCACCCGCAGCATCGTTTCGCGATAGGAAGCGCCATCAGGCACATTTAGGCTTTTCAGGCGATACCAAATCAAGGCTAGGCCAGCCAAGCCCAAGCCACCAGCAATGGCGATTATCCAACCGACAATCCGAAAGAAGCTACTCCATTCCATGGTTAGTTCTCCGTGCTTGGCGCAATTGCCAAATGCCCATTCCGACCAGTCCAAGCATAATAAGCAAGAACGTGCCACGCTCAAAACGCACGCCAGTCGTTGGTTGCGCTTGATCAAGCCAGGCCAACGGCCAAACTAAACCTTGGCTCAACCACAGCACAATTTGGGTAAATGGCTGTTCAGGGTTGGCAGCAAACAACAGCAATACCAAACGGGCAATCAATAAACTTAATCCGCCGAGTAACAACCATTCGAGCCAATGTCGCCAACGTTGCATCACACACAGCCTTTCCCCCGAACCGCTGCTTAGCGCAAGGTTGAGGGCAAAATATTCAATTGATTACGATATTTGGCAATCGTGCGCCGCGCCACCTCAAAGCCACGTTCAGCCAACAATTCAACCAACTCTTGGTCGGTGAGTGGGCGCACTTCGTTTTGCACCAATTCTAACAGCACATCCTTAACATTCAACGAGGCTGTGAAAAAATGGCTAAATGGAATCACCGAGCGATTAGGCAGTTGCACATATTTGTTGGCAGTCGCACGACTCACAGTTGATTCGTGCACACCAATGCCATCAGCAACCTCGGCGCGGGTCATTGGCCGCAGAAATCGCACACCTTGGCGCAAGAAATCTTCTTGGGTTTCAATCAAAAATTCGCTAATTCGGCGGATGGTTTCACGGCGTTGGCGAATATTGGTCAGGAACATTTGAGCACGTGCTACATATTGACTAAGATGATCGCGCTCTTCCGAAGACATTTCAGCTTCAGCTTCGCGACCACGTTTAGCCAGCGATTGATACAGCGGATTAATTCGCAAGAAGCTACGATCTGACATCAGCACTTCGGCTTCGAGTTTGCCCTCGTTCTCGCGAATAATCACATCGGGCATAATATAGTTGGTGCGGGCTGAGCCTTCGCCACTGAGCGCCAACGGATAGGGGCGCAAATGTTCACGAATAAACTCGCGCACTTCAACCACATCATCGTATTCAGCATTGAGCGCCTGGGCAATTGCCCCATAGCGATGCTCTGCCAAATCATTCCAAAATTCGGTAATCACTCGCTCCACATAGGGGTGACGTACATCTTCTTCTTCTAAACGGCGCAACTGCAACAACAAACATTCTTGCACATCACGCGCCCCAACTCCAACTGGGGCAATATCTTGCAATTTGAGCAAAACCGCAATCACCCGTTCTTCGTCGATCGTCATGGTTGCAGCAATATCGGCAGTGTTAGCATCGAGAAAGCCTTGGTCGTCCAAACAGCCAACCAAATATTCAGCGATAAAATAATCTTGCTCGGGCAACGAAGCGCGTAAATCGCGTAGCAACACCTCGCTAAGTTGAGCGGGAGTCGCCACCATCATTAATGGATCAAATTCATCGTCTTCGCCAGCAGCGGTATAATCGCCACGTTCAGCCTCGGCCAAGCGCTGATCTTCGTGAACGCAGTATAAACAGAGCATCTCGATTAAGGGGCGGCCACAACGCGAGCAGGTTTCATCTGGCTCTAGGTCAACATTCTCTAAAGCGGGATTCTCCTCTAGCTCTTGTTGGATCAATTGTTGCAATTCGTGGGTTGAAAGCACCAGCATATTGTTAAGTGCAATCAAAGCGGGCGAGGCTTTGGTTGACATAGCTTGTTGTGCTAGCGCCTCCGGCGACATACCCATTCGAAATTCCATGGCGCAACCCCTCCATAGGTTGGTGCTTGGCCAACACCTGATGCTGGCAAACATGCGAATGCTATTGTTATTATACGGTAAACCATCGTAGAACGACTGCCTGTGGTACATACGTGGATCTTTAGAAGTAGCCAAGGAGGATAGCAATTTCTATGCCAACCGCAATTGTACGTCCGGTTAGTCCGGCGATTCAACAGTGTGAATTGACTCATCTTGAACGGCAGCCAATTGATTTTAGCCGCGCTCAAAGCCAACATGCCGGTTATTGCACCACACTGGCGGCCAACGGCTATCAGGTCGTCGAACTCAGTGTAGCCGAAGATTTGGCTGATTCGGTGTTTGTGGAAGACACGGCCTTGGTCTTTTCAGAGCTGGCGATCATCACGCGGCCTGGTGCTGCATCACGTCGCCCAGAGTTGGCAGCCATGGCCAGCGTATTGCAAAACTACCGCCAACTAGCATGGCTGAGCGAACCAGCCACCCTCGATGGCGGCGATGTAGTAGTTTTGGGCAAAACGATTTGGATTGGGCTTTCGAGCCGCAGCAATCAGGCAGCGGTCGAGCAGGTGCAGGCATTAACCGCCGCATTTGGCTATCGTGTCCAGGGGGTTGAATTAGGCCAATGTTTGCATCTGAAAACTGCTGTTTGTGCGGTTGATAGCAATACCGTCTTGCTCAACCCACTGTGGGTCGAACCGCGAATGTTTGCTGATTATCAGGTGATCGAAGTTGACCCGCGTGAGGAATTTGCGGCGAATGTGGTCCAACTGCACGATGGGCGCTTACTCTACGATCAGGCCTATTCGGCAACTGCTGAACGCTTACGCCAGCGGGGCTACCAATTAATTTTGGTCGATAACAGCGAGTTGACGAAGGCTGAGGGCGCGTTGACCTGTTGCAGCGTGCTGATTCACGAAACTGAGGGCTAAAACAACATCAGCGGGAACGGCAGTAGCCATTCCCGCTGATCGCTGGTGACAATTAGGCAGTTGCTTGAGCAACATTCACATCGAGCGGAATCCCAGGGCCCATGGTGCTGGTCAGGGTAATGCTCTTGATGTAAACACCTTTTGAACCACTTGGCTTAGCAGCCTTGATCGCATCCAACAACACTACCAAGTTTTCGCGGATTTGATCAGGGGTGAAGCTGATTTTGCCGATGGCAACGTGCAACAAACCAGTTTTATCGTTGCGGAATTCGACGCGACCGCCTTGCAAAGCCTTGATCGCTTGAGGCAAATCGCCAGGAGGCACAACCGTACCGCTCTTGGGGTTTGGCATCAAGCCACGGCGACCGAGAATCCGGCCTAAGCGACCGACCTTACCCATCATGTCGGGGGTAGCAACCGCTACGTCGAAATCGATGAAGTTTTCTTTTTCGATGCGTTGGATCAACTCATCGCCGCCAACGATTTCAGCGCCAGCATTGCGAGCGATGTTTTCGGTATCGCCTTGAGCGAAAACCAACACGCGCACGCTCTTACCGGTGCCGTGGGGCAACGAAGCAGTGCTCCGCACCGTTTGGTCGGCGTGGCGAGGATCGATACCCAAGCGCACGTGGACTTCAACGGTTGCATCAAAATTGGTGAACGAAGTTTCTTTGACCAAAGCCGCAGCTTCTTCGGGCGTGTACAAGCGATCTGCTTCTACTTTTGCCGCAGCAGCCAGGTATTTTTTACCGTGTTGCTTTGCCATGAACAATTAGCTCCTTGTGGTCTTTACGAAGCGTGAACTTCTGCCACAACATCTATAAGGATGAAGGATGAGGGATGAAGGATAAAAATCGTTCAGCCATCACTTCATAGCTTGGTTTCAATAATTTAATCGGCTGACTATGTAAAAATCAAAGGATGAAAACTAATTCATAATTCATCATTCATCCTTCATATTTTCACTTAGTCTTTGATCGCAATACCCATTGAGCGGGCGGTACCAGCAATAATTTTTTCGGCAGCTTCGATATCATTAGCGTTCAAATCAGGCATTTTGGTTTCAGCCAATTGGCGTAATTGAGCGCGGGTGATTGAGCCAGCCCCTTGGGTACCAGTTTTACCGCTACCACGCTGAATGCCAGCAGCCTTGCGCAATAAGTCGGCAGCAGGTGGGGTTTTGAGAATATAGGTGAAAGAGCGGTCTGAATAAACCGTAATTTCAACTGGAATAATTGTACCAACTTGAGCTGACGTTTTTTCGTTGTAATCTTTACAAAACGCCATAATGTTGATACCAGTTGCACCAAGTGCAGGACCAACGGGTGGTGCAGGCGTTGCTTTACCAGCAGGCAATTGCAACTTAACGACTGCGGTTACTTTCTTTGCCACAGAGGACTCCTTCGCGAACTAGGTGTCGCGGGTGTTTATTCTATAACGCGAATAACTTGTAAGAAATCAAGCTCAACCGGAGCTTCACGGCCAAAGAACGAGACAAGCACGCGCACGCGCCCACGTTCTTCGTCAATCTCATCGACCACACCTTCAAAGTCGGTGAAGGGGCCATCGGTAATTTTGACAGTTTGACCAATTTCGTAGTTGACCTTGACTTTGGGTGCTTCTTCTTCCATTTGCTTCAGAATAAAGCGAACTTCTTCATCGGCCAATGGTGATGGCTTAGTTCCCATGCCCACAAACGAAGTGACACCTGGTGTATTACGCACCACATACCACGAATCGTCGGTCATGGCCATTTGAACCAGCACATAGCCAGGAAACACCTTTTTTTGAACAGTCCGACGTTGCCCATTTTTGATTTCAATCTCTTCTTCGGTTGGCACGACCACACGGAAAATTTGATTCCGCATGTCCATCGATTCAATCCGATGACGGAGATTTTGCATCACTTTGTTTTCATAGCCTGAATAGGTATGAATAACATACCAATGGACACCTTCGGGAGTAGTGGATTTTTCTTCTTCGTTGTCAGACATTCTGAGCCTCGCAGTCGGCGGGTAATTATTGGATCAGCCGCACCAGCGTTTCAAATAGCAAGTCGAAGACTGCTAGAATCGACCCAACCAACAACGAAATGCCAATAACGACCAGCGTTAAGCGTTGAGTTTCCTCGCGGCTTGGCCAAACGACCTTACGCATTTCCGAAAACGCATCGCGGAAAAATTGGGCGATTGGATTCGGTTTGTAATCTTCTTTTTCTTCTGTTGCCACGGCCACCACAACCTCCTGATGAAATAGAAATGCTGCGGGGCGCTAGGCGCGACCGCGTGTGCGCAATTCTAATACTACTTCGTTTCGCGGTGCAACGTGCGTTTGCGCAAACGTGGGCAGTATTTCATCAATTCTAAACGATTTGTGTCGTTTTTGCGATTTTTGGTCGTTGTGTAGTTGCGATCGCCACACTCGGTACAAGCCAAAGTGATTACGATGCGGTTTTCTTTCTTTGCCATGAGAACCCTCTGTAGATGTAAATCAGGGCCAAACATAATAATGCGGGGTTGCCCCCGTTCGTCATACTTGGCCTGCTGATAACGCAGGTTGAGGCACAAACGCGATCAGACCAAATGGCTGATCGCGTTTGTGCTGATTCAAAGCAATAGTTTAGGCGATGATTTCGGTCACGATGCCAGCACCCACGGTGCGGCCACCTTCACGAATCGCAAACTTCAAGCCTTGTTCGATAGCTACCGGAACGATCAACTCCACCGTCATTTGGATGTTGTCGCCTGGCATCACCATTTCCACACCTTCGGGCAAGCCAATCGCACCGGTCACGTCCGTTGTCCGAACGTAGAACTGTGGGCGATAGCCACTGAAGAATGGGCTGTGGCGGCCACCTTCTTCTTTCTTCAACACGTAGACCTCGGCCTTGAACTTGGTGTGTGGTTTGATCGAGCCTGGTTTTGCCAAGACTTGACCACGTTCCACGTCCGTTCGTTCAATCCCGCGCAAGAGTGCCCCAACGTTGTCGCCAGCGCGACCTTCATCAAGCAACTTCTTGAACATTTCCACGCCGGTTACGGCCGTCGTGCGCACGTCTGGCCCCATCCCGATGATTTCAATCGTATCGCCAACCTTGACGATCCCGCGTTCGATCCGACCGGTCACCACGGTGCCACGGCCTTTGATCGAGAACACGTCTTCGATTGGCATCAAGAATGGTTTGTCGATGGCGCGTTCTGGCGTTGGGATGTAATCGTCAACCGCTTGCATCAATTCTTGAATTGATTGATATTCTGGTTGCCCAGCATCGGTTGATGCGCTATCCAATGCGCCTTTGGCTGAGCCACGCACGATCGGAATTTCATCGCCCGGGAAGCCGTATTTTGACAGCAACTCGCGCAATTCCATTTCAACCAGTTCGAGCAACTCAGGGTCGTCCATCATGTCAACTTTGTTCAAGAAGACCACCATCGCGGGCACTTCGACTTGGCCAGCCAAGAGGATGTGTTCGCGGGTTTGGGGCATCGGGCCGTCGGGTGCCGATACCACCAAGATTGCGCCGTCCATTTGGGCAGCACCGGTGATCATGTTCTTGATATAGTCGGCGTGGCCTGGGCAGTCCACGTGGGCGTAGTGGCGATTTTCGGTTTCATACTCAACGTGTGAAATCGAAATCGTAATCCCACGTGCGCGTTCTTCGGGAGCATTGTCGATTTGGTCGAAGGCGCGGAATTCAGCGCGGCCACGCAGTGCCATGGTTTTGGTGATGGCAGCGGTCAAGGTCGTCTTGCCGTGGTCAACGTGCCCGATCGTCCCAATGTTGATGTGGGGCTTGTTCCGCTCGAACTTTTGCTTAGCCATTGAGTGTTAGTCCTCCTACAATCCCAAATGGGGTTTTGTAAGTTTCAATGAAAACGACCCGCACAAAGTGTCGGATCGTTTTCCAGCATAGGTATGGAGCCCTTGACGGAACTCGAATCCGTGACCTCACCCTTACCAAGGGTGTGCTCTGCCAACTGAGCTACAAGGGCATTGTCTGTGACATGGAAAACAAATTGGTGGGCAGGGAGGGATTCGAACCCCCGTAGGCGTAAGCCAGCGGATTTACAGTCCGCCCCATTTGGCCACTCTGGTACCTACCCGCTTTTTTTGTAAACCTGCCGTATTCCGACAGCGCAGGTGATTATAGCCGAAGATTGATTGCTTGTCAAATTGTAAGAATCTGAGCCAATTTTTGGATACCTGCTTGCCATTGGTGCGGTTCAGTCAAGGCCGAGAGCATAAGCCGACAATCATCGATCCAATCGAAAAAGAAGCCTGGATGCACCAACACCCCTTGCTCGATCAAACGCACGACCAAGGCTTCATCATCGAATTCATCGCGCACCTGCAAAAACAAATAATAGCCGCCATCTGGCTCGCTCCAGATCAAGCGTGGATGCTGGGCCAAATGCTCACGGGCATAGGCAATATTAGCTCGCACTCGCTCAAGCATCTGATCAATAAACGGCGGCGCAGCATGCAACAAATCGGGCAGCATCGTCTGAATCAATGTGCTACAACTCAGAAAGGTATCGTTGATCAATTCTAGGCGCTCTGCATAGCCTTGAGCCGCCTGATTCAGCGCAATCCAGCCTAGTTTGAGGTCGGGCAAGGCTAAGAGCTTAGAAATGCCATTCAATTGAAATACGGGTATGTCGGGATGCAGCCCGCCTAATGCTGGCACATGCGATTTGGCCAACGCAAACGGCGCAAACACTTCATCGCAAATCAATGGAATTCCCAGTTGATTTAATGCGGCGATTGGCTCGCTAATAATTGCCCCAGTTGGATTATGCGGTGAAATTAATAAAACCGCCCGCGTGTTCTGATCGGCGGCAGCCAGCAACGAAGCCTGATCGATCGCCCAATTATTGGCAGGATCAAGCTCGTAGGTACGCAACTCAACGTGGTGCAAATCAGCCAAATATTCAAACAATGGGTAGGTCACATTTGGCCCAAGAATATTATCGCCTGGCGCAGTGAGCAACGAGAACAATAAGCTATAGGCCTCGCTGGTACTGGCAGTAATAAAAATATCATCAAGCGTTAATGCCAAAGCTGGCCTGCGCTGAGCATAATAATCAATAATTGCCTGACGAGTTGGCTCCAAACCATGTGGATTTGGATCATAGCGCCGTTGTGACCAATATTTTTGGGCGGCTTGCTCCAGCACATCGGGCGGAAAAAGCAAACCTTGCTGCGTTGGGTTACTACTGGTCAGATCAATAAAATGACCCGTCGCAGCGCGACGAGCCATTTCAATGCGGTTGGGTGTTAAATCAGTATCATCAAAAACCACAAGCCAAATTCCTAAATTGCAATATTCTTTTCAGCGATAATTTTGGCAATACCATCGCGCAACGAGCCAGCAGTGCGTAGGCCTTCCCAGGTAATTCCCAGCGCGACCAAGGTGCTCGCAACATGAGCGCGAATCCCGGTAATCACACATTCAGCGCCAAGCAAACGAATTGCGCGGGCTAGCTGAATTAGGTGCTGAGCAGTAGCCGTATCAACCACTGACACCGCCGTGATATCGAGCAACACCGTGTGGGCACGCTCTTGCGAAACTCGATTGAGCAGCAATTCGGTCAAGTTTTCCAGCCGTTTGCTTTCGAGGTGACCGACGATTGGCAGTACCAACACACCATCGAGTACTGGAATAACTGGCGTTTCGAGGTCGCGCACCAATTCGAGCAAACGAGCTTGCTCAGCTGCTTGACGTTCAACCTGCGCCAAAGTTTTAGCTTGAGAGGCTTGAGCTTCTTCAGCCACCCGCCGTCGTTCATTGGCCTCGTTGAGCGATTGACGCAGCGTGTTGCTCAAACCAAGCAGCAACAAGGCAATCATCACAATCCCGCCGCCAATAAAGGCTGGCACCAGCACTTTTGAAATCAGCAAGTTGAGGTGTAAATCATTCAGCCATTTTGGCGGAGTTTGTTCAACCCCATTCAAAACCGCAAAAATAATTGTAAAGGTCACGCCAATCACTGCCGACCAAGTGATTAATTCGTGGCGATCAGCGGTAACTGCATAGATACTGACCACACTGGTGATTGAAATCGCAATCAAATAGCCATTTTGGAAGAAAAGGGCAATTTCAATTAATGCGACCATCGAGCTAATCAAGGCTGCCCATAAGCGCCATTGAACTGGCTTGCTATTGGTGTACCACAAAATCCCAGTTGAGCCAATCGACGAGATCGATAAGATCAACATTTGGACCCAAGCACTGTTGCCGCTAAAGAAATTGAAGAGAAAGAGGAAAAACAAGCTTAATGCAGTTGAGCCATTGACAAATATCCACACCAAATGGATGCGATCAAGCAAGGTTTTGCGGGCAGGAGATAGTTCGTTATCGTCGATGGCGGCGGGTAGCAAACTCATTCAGAACGCCCTTTCTGTCGAATGGTATCTTCTATGTCGTGGGCGGTGAGCGATACCATTGCCACTATTGATAACACGACAAAACCGAGCAAAGCCAATGGTGCGATGGTTAAGGCTCCTGCATACAGCAAGATAATGCCTAAAATCAACGTTGCAAAGGCAGCTACGCCAAGCTGTTTTGCAGATGGTAGTGATCGTTGCATAGTGAAAGACCCGTTGGGAAAAATGGTTATTCTTGAGTATGACATACTCGGTCGCTTCGCGCAACTAGAAATAACAGGACTATAGGACTTGATTTATGGGTTACCTAGGCAATTCCACTACCATCAAGGGATGAGTTCGCTCCCCCTAATAGTACCAAGGCGTATCATACGTTTGGCCTATTGGAATCGACCACAGCTACGCTCAATTCTTGACTCAGATTATTAGATTTGGCGGCTAGGGCTCAATAGTTGCTCGTTTTAGCTGATCAAACATTCCCCCATTCTAGATGATTAACTACTCACAAGGTTGAGGGCGCTCCAGCTGATCGCTGCAATGCGTCAAACTGGTTCTCATCTAGCGCTGAATTGAATTATAATGACTGAGCGAGTGTGCGCCGTTGCACAATCGTGCCACATGTGTAGGAGAACAGAATGCAAGAACAATTAGCTGATTTGAAGGAAAAAATTGGGGTTGCTCAAGATTTATCGTATGCTAGCGCTGTGTTAAATTGGGATCAAAGCACCTACATGCCCGCTGGCGGGGCCGAAGCTCGTGGTCGCCAAATGGCCACCCTCAGCCGCTTAGCCCACGAGCATGCCACCGCTCCCGAAGTTGGTCGCCTGCTTGAGCAACTGGTGCCTTGGGCCGAACAACAAGATCCTGAATCGGATGACGCAGCCTTGGTCTTGGTGACCAAGCGCGATTATGACCAAGCGGTGCGCGTGCCCAGCGAGTTTATTGCTGAATTGTATTCGCACGTCGCCAAAACCTATACCGCTTGGACTCAAGCTCGCCCCAACAACGACTTCGCTTCAGTCGCTCCATTGCTCGAAAAAACCCTTGAGCTCAGCCGCCGCTATGCTGAATTTTTCGGCCCCAGCGAACATATCGCCGATCCGCTGATCGATATGGCTGATCAAGGCATGACGGTTGCAAAAATCCGCGAGATTTTTGGCCCCTTGCGCGAACAACTCGTGCCATTGGTCAAAACCATCACCGAACAACCTGCCGCTGATGATAGTTGTTTGTTGCAACACTACCCCGAAGCCGAGCAATTGGCCTTTGGTGAAAGCCTCATTCGCGAAATTGGCTACGATTTCGAACGCGGTCGCCAAGATAAGACCCACCATCCCTTTATGACCAAGTTCTCGATTGGCGATGTGCGGATCACCACCCGCTTCCGTGAAAACGATTTGAGCGATGGCCTGTTCAGCACAATTCACGAAACTGGCCATGCCGTCTATGAGTTGGGCGTAAATCCAGCCTATGAAAATACTCCATTGGCGAGCGGTGCTTCGGCAGGCACTCACGAATCACAATCACGCTTATGGGAAAATGTGGTTGGCCGCAGCCGCGCCTTCTGGCAATACGCCTATCCCAAAGCTCAGGCCGCATTCCCCAATCAGCTGGGCAATGTCAATTTAGATACCTTCTATCGGGCGATCAACAAAGTGCAGCGCTCATTGATTCGCACCGATTCGGACGAAGTAACCTACAACTTGCACGTTATGATTCGCTTCGATTTGGAATTGGCTTTGCTCGAAGGTAAATTAGCAATTCGCGATCTGCCTGAAGCTTGGCACGAACGCTATCGCAGCGATCTGGGCATTACCGCCCCCGATAATCGCGATGGTGTGCTGCAAGATGTCCACTGGTATGGTGGGATTATCGGTGGCTCATTCCAAGGCTATACGTTGGGCAATATCCTCAGCGCTCAAGTTTTTGATGCTGCCGTGCGAGCTAACCCCAACGTACCAACTGAAATTAGCCAAGGCCAATTTGCCAACCTACACAATTGGCTGAAATCGAATATGTACGTTCATGGCCGCAAATATAGCGTACCAACCTTGATCCGCAAGGTTACTGGCCAAGACCTCAGCATCGAGCCGTATATTCGCTATCTCCGCACCAAATACGGCGAACTCTATTCGTTGTAAAATAAGCATCTCGCACGGTAAACGTTTGTCGGGGTTGGTTGCACAAACCAGCCCCGCTTGAGAATTGTTCATGGGTGATTGCATGGATCGGTTGCTTTGGTTTCGCAAACCACGTTTGCTCAATCTTCTGGCTGGTTGGCGTGATCTCACAGCCCTCGTCGCACTCCGCGCTAGTATTCTCGCTACCACCTCGCACTTGGCCGATTATGCTGATGGGATCGCTGATCAGGCCGAAAGTGTCGCGTTTGATTATGCTTTTTTGTTAGGTGAGTTACAGCAAATTAGCGAGGCCCAGACCCTCGAACGAGCGCATTACTATATCGATCGGCTGGCTCGGAGCATTGCCACCGTGCGCACCACCGCGATCAACGATATTAACCTCAATCGTTGGAAGGAATACGACGATATTAACACCGATAGCTTGTGGATGATCGACCGTCGCGATGGCTCAGGAGTGCATTCGGCGGGCTATTGGGGCAATTTTGTGCCGCAAATTCCCAATCAGCTGATGCGGCGTTATACCAAACAGGGCGATTGGGTAATCGATACCTTTGCTGGCTCCGGCACAACGTTAATCGAAGGCCAACGCTTGGGTCGCAATGTCCTAGGCGTTGAATTACAGCCGCACATGGTCGAGTATGCCAACCAAGCGGTTGAGCGCGAGCCAAATCCACTGGCGATTGTGGCGCGTTCAGTCCATGGCGATTGCACCACAATCAATTGGCAAAGCTTGTTGGCAGATTATGGCCAGCGCCATGTGCAACTAGCAATTATGCACCCGCCTTATTTCGATATTATCAACTTCAGCGACGATGAACGCGATTTATCCAACGCACTGTCAGTTGAGGATTTTCTGGGGCAAATGGCGGCAGCAGTAGCTCAAGTTAAGCCTGTTTTGCAACGCGGGCGACATCTGGCGGTGATTATCGGCGATAAATATATGCATGGCGAGTGGGTGGCCCTCGGGTTTCGCACCATGGAAGTTGTGCAGCAACAAGGCTTTCAACTCAAAAGTATCATTGTTAAAAACTTTGAAGATACCACTGGCAAGCGCCATCAAAAAGAGCTGTGGCGCTATCGGGCCTTGGTCGGCGGCTTTTATATCTTCAAGCACGAGTATATTTTTCTATTCCGCAAGAAGTAGCGCAGGGGTCAAAAGAGCATAGAGCATAGAACATAGAGCATAAAGGACAACGATCATTTTTAACCACGAAGCACACGAAGCACACGAAGGAGTTAGATATTAACATTACTTAGCGTTCTTCGCGCTCTTCGCGGTTAAAACTCTACTCTTCCTTTTTGCGCCAATAACGTGAGCCAGTCCCATCGCGCTCGAACAGCTTAACATCGATCAAATAGCGCCGCAGGTTAGCCACATCGCTGCCAGTGTGCGGCTTCAGCAGCTCGTTAATTTCGCGTTCGCTATATTCACGGCCAAACTCAAATTGCTGGGCAAAATACTCCAAAATTGGAATGCGATCAATATGTTTGCTGGGCCAAGTGACCATGCGCCCCTCACGATTGAAAAAGCGTTGAATGCTGGTTGGCACTGCTGATGCTACTTGAGCTGGGCTGCTTGGGCTTGCGCTTGCTTGATTCAGCGTTTGCTCAAGCGCCGCAAAGGTTGCCCCAATGTGGCTTGTGACCAAGCGATAGCTCTTGGTTGCGCCGCCCGCCCGCCGCTCCTGCACAAAGCCAGCATTGCGCAAAATATTCAAATGGCGCGAAACGCTCGATTGCGGTAGTTGGGTTTGGCTGATAATCGCTTGAGCCGATAATTCGCCCTGCGCCAAAAGCTCCATAATTTGAATCCGCGCGGCATCGGCGAGCGCTTGCAAGCGAAATAATAACTCGTTGCGGCTAACTACCCGTGGCTGAAGCTCGTTACTGATGCCAAAACCAATGCCAACCCACAAACGCTGGCGATCAGCCAAAAACGTCGTTAGGCTGCCATTTTGGGTCGCGGCAAACAGTACGATTTGGCGTTGCCCCTGTAATTGCTGCCACTCTTGATTAACTGCATAGCCTAAGCTTTGGCGAAAACCTTTGAGTGCGGCTTCATTCGGAATTTGGGCTTGAAGCTGGCGATTAAGCTGGCTGATTGTGGTTTGAGCTTGTTGCCACTCGGCTTGCAAGCAACGTTGCCACATATGCTCAAGGTGTTGGCAAACCCGCGCCAACAATTGATCTGGCTGTTGCATCACCGCCAAAAGTTCTTGTTGGGTCGCAAGTTCGCTATAAATGCCAGCATTACGCAAGGCCTGCCACAGCCGTTCGCTGGTGAGTGGCCCAGCACTCGCACTCAGTTCGAGCAGCTGTTGTTGGAGTTGAGCGACCCATTGATTTGGATCGCTGCTGCCTAGCTCAGCCAAAAACTCGTCCATGGGTTGGCTAGGGTTTTGCGGCAATAAACCAAAGCCCAAACTTGCCACCAATTGATTATCGGCCAATTGTTTGGCGCTAAGCGCCTGCGCCGTCCGTTGAACCCAAGCTGAAGCCCCGCGAATTGTTGCTGCCCGATTGAGCAATTGCAGCGTGTTAAGGCTATCAGCGATTGATGATGATTGAAGTTGCATACTATTTCTCACTAATTTATTCAATAATTGAATAATTGAATAATAAAATATTGAGTAACTATGCAAATCGGCCTTACGATGGATTTTAGGTATGAGCAAACCATGGACGTATCGATATGAGGTATTTACAATGGCACTAGACCCGATTATTGAAGGTTTTCTGCATGATCCACGAGTTTATCAAGCATTTCTTGACGCAGGTTGGTATCCTGAACGCAAGTTTGAGCTTACGCAGTGGCAACAGCAATATCTTGAATCTGGGTTTGTATGGCATCCAATTGTTGAAACTGTGCTGCGCTCATTCGGTGGGTTGACAGTCCATCCACCAGATGTAACGCCCCGCGCTTATGGGCCATCAAGGATTCTGTTTGATCCTGGTTTTGTTGATTTTGAGATTAACCATGAACACTTGCAGCCCTATGAAGACTTGCTTCAGAAGAGACTCTGGATCATTGGCGACGTAGGCGAAATGAGCGCACTATGTATTGATGAGGATGCAGGAATCTATACGCTTAATGGAATACATTTTCTTTACGAAGGTTCCATGTATACCGATGCTGCTGATGCATTAATCTTAGCAATTCGTTATCCAAAACTGTTGCGTGGACGGGTGTGGTGGCAACCTAATGGGGTTGATGGTGCAATGTCAGATGGGGCGATTAAACAAGCAGCACTCGTAGAAGCTCACTGGGCCAATCAAAAAATTCACTCTGAAAACCAAGCATTATAAGATTGAATTAATTCGATAAGCGTGCTATAGTGCTATTGGAGGCTGAATTATGACTGGCATTATTGAACTGATTGCCCAAACTACTGGCTGTTGTGCGCCTGCCAGCGCTGGCTTGAACGAAACTGAAGCCGAGGCGATTAGCGCCGATTTTCAGGTGTTCGCGCATCCGGTGCGGGTGCAATTGCTGACGCTGCTAACCAACTCAACTGAGGACGTTTGCGTCTGCGATCTGGAGGCAGCGGTCGCGGTCAAGCAGCCAACTGTCTCGTATCATCTTAAGTTGTTGCGCGAGGCCGGCTTGGTCAGTTGCGAACGACGTGGCCCGTGGGCCTATTATCGGGTTGAACGCGAACGCCTTGCCAGCCTCAAAGCCCGGATCAACCGCCACTTGGATACCTGGAATCGCTAGCCTTGGGCTAGCTTTTTTTTGGCTTTTGAATTGAATTTTTTCAATAGGATGGCCTATGCAACTTGAACTAATCGCTTCAGATCAACAATCAACATTCGAGCATTTATTGAACACAGTCGGCTTGGGTAACGAAGGTTTAGCCACGGCCCAGGCCTATGGCTGGTGGCAAAACGCCAATCTACAAGCTGGTGGCGCACTTGAAATCTACGGCGAGCTTGGCTTATTACGCTCGGTCGCAGTTAGGCCAGATCAACAAAACCAAGGCTTGGGCGCGGCTTTGTTGGATGCTTTGGAGCAACAGGCCCAACAACTTGGCTTGCAAACACTCTATCTTTTGACCGCCAGCGCCGCCAAATTTTTTGCTGCCCACGGCTACCAGCCAATCGAGCGAGCCGAGGCTGATTCGCGCCTGCATGCCTCGGTGCAGTGGGGCAGCATTTGCAGCAGCGCAACTTTGATGGTTAAACATCTAGCCTAATTTTTTTGCTAGCAAGATTGAATTTTTTCAATGGAGGAGTGAATCATGAACGATCAATCGATTAAAGCCAGCGTCCAAGCCTATTATGGTGAATGGGCCGAGCACGTGCAGCAGGAACAGCCAAAAACTAGTTGTTGCAGCAGCCATGATATTTCGCTAAGCAGCACGCTCTACCGTGATACAGCAACCGCCGATTTGCCTACGACTGCGGTCAACAGCACCCGTGGTTGTGGCAATCCGGTTGTACGAGCCGCCTTACAACCAGGTCAGGTCGTGCTTGATCTTGGCTCTGGCGGCGGTTTGGATGTGTTGCTTGCAGCCAAACAAGTTGGGCCAAGCGGCTTCGTCTATGGAGTTGATATGACCGATGCAATGCTTGATTTGGCTCGCCAGAATGCCCATAAAGCCCAGATTGAGAATGTGGCTTTTTTGAAGGGCGACATTGAGCAACTGCCACTTGAGAATGAGCAAGTCGATGTGATTATCTCCAATTGCGTAATCAATCTCGCTCCCGATAAGGGAATGGCCTTGCGCGAGGCCTATCGTGTGCTCAAAGTTGGCGGCTATATGGCAATCTCGGATATTGTGATCGATGGGAGTTTGGCTGATTTTCCCTTGCCTGAAGCCAATTTACGCGCAGCCATGAACTGGGCTGGTTGTGTTGCCGGTGCGCCAACTCGTGAGCAATATCAACAATTCTTAGAGCAAGCAGGCTTTCAACAGATTAGTTTCGAGGTGACCCATCGCTATAGTTTAGCGGATATCGGCGGCAAGTTGCCTGAGGAATTGGCAGGATTAAGCGATCTGCAAGGCCAGCAATTGGCTGAACGCTTTACATCGTGCTTGATTCGGGCACACAAACAGGCCTAAAATAGAAAGACGCATTGCAACCCAATGCGTCTTGAATACTTATGGTTTACTGGCGAGCAGCCGCTTTTTGGTCGGCAATGCTCGGCAGGCTTTGCTCTTCATCCTCGCGGTTCATCCATTTGAAGAACGCGATGGTAATGGCAAGGATAAAAATCGAGCCACCAGGAATCCACATAATCAACGCGCCAATTTGTTGATCGGCAATCGCGCTGATGCCCCAAATTCGTGGCGCTAGCTCGTAGGTTGGGTACAACACACTATCAGCAAAGGTGATCAACGCGCCCAAAATCGTTGGGATAATTGAATTCACAAAGTAATAGAGCATTTGCACTGGATACGATGAGCGTAATTCGGGCAACGGAATCAGCGATGGTGCCCACAACAAAATTGCGCTACCCATCATCATTTGATGTTCGAGAATATGCACCAACTCGTTGCGCAAAGCCAAATCGTAGAATTGGGGAAAGTGCCAGCCATTGAAGGAAATATTAAAGGCACTAAACGCCACGATTGGGTTAACAGCAAAACGCAGAATGGTATAGACCCATGGCAATTGCACCAATGGCCGCAGCAGCCACTCAGGGATGCCAATTAACAACATGGGGGCACAAAACATGGTCAAAATCATATGTTGAACCATGTGCATCGTAAAAAGATAGCGATCAGCCCAAATGCCAATTGGTGACATGATCGACAAACCAAGGGCTAACAAGCCGCTTAAGAAGGCAACAGCCTTCCCGACTGGGAAGGCTGCTGGCCCGCCTAGGCGCTTGCGACCTGGGCCAACAGCCCAGAGATAGCCAACTGTTGCGGCGATTAAGCCAAAAAGCAGCGGCCAATCAAGCGTCCAGTCATTCATTTGTTTACCATAATTCTGGTTGGAACAGGGCAAAGAAGCCCAGCATCATCAACAGCACACACACAATTGGGAAGACAAACAGCGTCCCAAACATGCGGCGATCGCCTTTAAGGTGCATATAGAACATCATTACAATTGCGCCTTTGATTGTCATCAATCCAAGCAACAAGGCGACTTCTAATTGTTTGGCCATAATCTCAGCTTTGTTGATGATCGGCAGGGCAATTTCAATCCCTGTCATCACCAACAAGACAAAGAAAATGATCACATACAACTTAGCATGGCTGTGATGGGCTTCGTGTTCGGTTGGGGCGTGTTCATCATGACCGTGGGCCATTATGTACTCCTTGGATAAATAATGGTTAGATCAGATAGATCACCGTAAAGATCAAGACCCACACTAAGTCCACAAAGTGCCAGTACAAGCCGCCTAGCTCGACAGCCATATAATTGCCAGCATTGTAGCGCTCAGGGTGGCGAATTGCCGAAACCAATAATGATGTGAGCCAAACCACCCCAACTGCAACGTGGGTTCCGTGGAAGCCGGTTACAAAAAAGAAGGTCGAGCCAAACATCATATTTTTAATGGTTACATTATATTCGTGAACAATGTGATAGAACTCGTAAACTTGACCACCCAAGAAGACCAAACCACAGGCGATGGTTGCCCCCAACCAGAAGCGGAAGCGCTTTTGATTGTTGGTTTTAACCCCATCAAGCGCCAACACCATTGTCAAACTACTGGTCAACAAGATGAAGGCTAGAATTGAGGTCAGGACATTATCGCCAAACATATTACGAACGCCCTGAACATCAAGGTTGGCTTTGCTTGATGATGGTGCTACAACCCCACGCATTGAGAGGTGAGTAACAACCAAAGCTCCGAAGAAAAAGACTTCCGAGCCAAGGAACGTCCACATGCCTAGCTTGCGTAAATCGAGGCCACGCCCAGGATCATTTTTATCGATATCGCGCACGACTGCCTGTGCCATAGATTCTCCCAAATAACTGGGCTCGATGCCGATCATGGAATCGACACCGAGCAAGGTTGTTTACAGCACCGGATCTTGGGCAATTTCGCCGACCCAGCGGTTCATGCCAACGAAGGCAATTGCCAAGGCCACCAAGATCAATGGAATCCCAATCAATGGCGCAGAGGCGAGGTTGAGCATGCCATAGGCCAGCACAAACAAGCCAAACGAGAAGATGATTGGGGCAAACGATGGCGGTGGCAAGTGGGGATGGAAATCGTAATTGATCGTCATGCCCCGACCTTCGCCGCTATATTTGTTATCCCACAAGGGGCGACGGCTATGCACAATGTATTCCACATCGAAGTTGTGGGCTGGTGGTGGCGAGGTGGTCGCCCATTCCAGGGTTGCGGCATCCCATGGGTCGTTGCCCGCAGGAGCGCCTTTGCGCAAGCTGATGATAAAGTTGACGATAAAGACCAACGTGCCCAAGGCGATACAAAATGCCCCAATCGTTGAAAGCAAGTTGTAGAAATCCCAGCCTTGGTTTTGTTGATACGTCCAGACCCGCCGTGGCATACCTTGCAACCCAAGCATATGTTGCGGGAAGAAGGTCAAATTAAAGCCCAGCATCAAAATCCAGAAGTGCCATTTGCCGATGCGTTCGCTCATCATCTTGCCAGTAATTTTGGGGAACCAATAGTATGATGCACCAAACAAGGCAAAGACAGCGCCACCAAATAGCACATAGTGGAAGTGAGCAACCACAAAGTAGCTATCGGTAACTTGCAAGTCGAATGGTGCAGCCGCCAACGAAACCCCGGAAATCCCGCCGATCACGAACATGGCGATAAAGCCAAGGCTGAACAGCATTGGGGTTTTGAAGCGTAACTCACCGCGCCACAAGGTTGCTAGCCAGTTGAAGATTTTGACCCCAGTCGGAACTGAAATCAACATCGAAGCAGCAGCAAAGAAGGTGTCGGCAATCACGCCCAAGTTGGTGGCAAACATGTGGTGTGCCCACACGGTGAAGCCCAACACGCCGATTGCAACCCCAGAGTAGGCCACAAACTCGTAACCGAAAATTGGCTTGCGTGAGAAAACTGGCAACATTTCTGAAACCACACCGAATGCGGGCAGAATCATAATGTACACTTCGGGGTGACCGAAGAACCAGAACAAGTGTTGCCACAAAAGTGGGTCGCCACCAGCAGCAGGCAAGAAGAAGTTGGTACCAAAGTTGCGGTCGAAGAACAGCAAGGTGATCCCAACCGTGATGCTTGGCAAGGCAAAAATCAACAAGAATGAGGTAACGAAGCTCATCCAAACGAACAGAGGCATCCGATTAAAGCGCATGCCTGGTGCCCGTAGCCTGATAATCGTTACGATGATGTTGACCGAGCCAGCCAGCGAGGAAACCCCCAGCAGCTGCAAGCCCAGCACCCAATAATCCATCCCTCGGGTAACCGAGTAGGTGGTTGAGGTGAGTGGAGCATAAGCAAACCAGCCAGCATCGGGAGCACCGCCGCCGAACACAAAACTGGAATACATGACCACACCGCCGAACAACAAGAGCCAATAGCTCATGGCGTTCATCCGCGGGTAGGCCATATCGCCTGCGCCAATCATCAAGGGCACAAAATAGTTCATAAACCCAGCGTTGACAGGCATAATCGCCATAAACACCATGGTTGTGCCGTGCATCGTAAAGACTTGGTTATAAGCTTCGGGTGTCAGCAGCGTATTTTGGGGCGTACCAAGCTGCAAACGGATGAGCAACGCCTCAAGCCCACCGATCACAAAGAACAAAAAGGCAGTCACAGCATACATGATGCCAATTTTTTTATGATCGACAGTGGTGATCCATTCCAACCAACCCCGCCGTTGCTTAGCTGGGGCGTGATGGAGGGTACTTACGTCAGTTGCCATACGGCCCTCCTACTGCTGACCTTTAACACTGGTGCCAGGATTGAGGCTTTCCAGATAATCGACTAACTCAGTAATTTCTGCTTCGGTCAGGGTATCGGCCTTGATCGCGGTGGTCATAATGTTGCCACGTTTGACTGCATCAGGGTCGTCTAACCAGGCATAGAGATGTTCGCGGGTGTTATCGACGGTGCCAGCGGCAATCGTCATGCGGCCTCCGAAGTGGGTCAAATCGGGGCCAGTAATGCCAGCGGCGTTGGTGCCACGCACTACGTGACAACCGATACAATTTTTGGTAAACGATTCGGGCAAGCTGGTGTTAACCGCCACTTGGCTTTGCTCAGTTGACCATTTTTGGAAGTCGGCAGGGCTGGCCACAACCACACGCATTTTCATGTAGGCGTGTTGGCCACCACAATACTCGGCACATTGGCCCCAAAATACACCTGGTGCGCCATCGGCCACATCATCGGCTTTAAACCACAAGCCGCTCTCGCGATTGGGCATCACGTCGCGCTTACCAGCCAAACCAGGAATCCAGAAGTCGTGGATTACGTCAACCGAGGTCATTTTCACGTCGATATAGCTTCCTGATGGAATCCATAGCTCGTTGGCAGTGACCAAAGGCTTACCGCTCGCATCCTTAATATCAGGATACTGGAACTCCCACCACCACTGATGGCCAATCACCTTAACGTTTAAGGTATTGCCAGCGGCTTCGTCGGGCATAAACTCGATTTTGCGAATCGTGTCGAAGGTAAAGACGAAAATGACAATCGCAATAATTGCTGGCACGATTGTCCAAGCAATTTCAACCTTCGTATTGCCATGAATCTGTGTGGGAACCTGCGAACTATCCTTTTGCCGATACTTGATGATCGAAACGATCAACCAGGTTTGTACGATCAAAAAGACCACAACGCCCAACCAAAACAACAATTCCGAGAGATTGTAAATTGCGCGGGTGCTCTCGCTTGCTGGGTTCAGGGTCGTTTGAGGGGTCTTTTGACCGCACGCTGCCAGTACAACGCTTCCAAGCAACAGGGTTGCCGTAGGGCGCAGCAGAGCCTTGGCAGGCGAACGATTGGGCATCCATGCCTCCTTGCTAAGACCGTGTTCTCCAAATCGTCGTTGGCACCGCGAACATCCGCCACCAAGTCGAACGATTGGCCTTTCCAATACTACTAAATCAGAGTCAACTCCACTCAAACCGCCCACGCGCAATCTCGTGGTGGCATGAACTTGGAGTTGGGGGAGTTACTGGTTCGCTATCACCCCAATTGTACACTGTTATCGAAAACTCTCAAGTTGACATATGGCTGCGTACAGGCAGTGATTGATCGCTAAATGAGATAGTATCAAATCTTGTTGCTAGTGTCTAAATCTTTTGCTAGCAATTTTTAGCCAAATATTCATGGGAGGGATTATTGCATCGCACGAACACGCATTTTCAGCCACAGATTGGCACAGATTTTCACGATTATGTTCTCCCAGCCCAAAGCTCATAGCTAAACCTTGCATTCTCTTTGTTCTATACTCTTCTTTTGCCTTCTGCCTTCTGCCTTTTGACTTCTGGAACCCCTATGTTCTGTGTTCTATGTTCTATGTTCTTATTTTGCCTTTATCCATTAAACCACGGTTAAAAATAGTACTTTGGCACTATCTTCGTAGCTCTTGAAGTTCTACGGGCTTGCCTCTATGATTCAGGCATAATTCGTTCGTACCGAACTTGATATTTTTCCGGCGCATCATGGGGTTTGTCATGACAAACGTTGTTTTATCGTTGCCTGTTTTTCATGCAACCGAAGGGCTTGGCGCATTTCTCGGCGATCTGCGTTCATGGGTTTTTCGTTCAAAAAATCGGGCCGCCCGCCATTTTGGCTTGGCGCATACCACAATTATGCGCTATGAAAATGACCAAATTTTATGTCCGCTGGGCTATATCGCCGCCCTCGCGCAGTTGGTGATCGAGCAGTTGGATCTGCCGCCCTACCAGCGAGGGTTGGCTGAGCAGCAATTATTGGCCACGATTCAATATGCATTAACTGAGTATGCGATTGACCACACGCCGCTGGCAACCTGGCCTGCGTTAACCAATTTGGCCACAGCCTACTTGGCCGAAGTGCAGCAGCAAAAACAGGAGCAGGCTAAAACAGGCCCGTTGATGGGCGTTTTGCACGATTGGGGCGATGCGCCCGATGTACAGAATTTTGTCGGTCGCGAGGATGAAACTGCCACCTTAGTTAAGTGGTTGCAACTTGATCGTTGCCGTTTGGTGGCAATTATCGGGTTGGGTGGAATGGGCAAAACCAGCCTTGCCACCCGCGTTGCCCAACAAGCTCAAGATGATTTTAAGGTGATCGTCTGGCGTTCGCTGCAACAAGGCCAACAGGCCAATGATTTTCTGTTGGAATGTTTGCATCGAATTATGCCCAGTCCTAATTCGGCCTATCCGAGCCAATTTGAGCAACGCCTAAGTGTCTTGATCGATTATTTGCGTACCACTCGCTGCTTGTTAATTCTCGACAATATCGAGGCGATTTTGCAGCCGCAATATCCGGCTGGGCGCTATCGCGAGGGCTATGAGCAATATGCTCAACTGTTTCAAGCAATCAGCGAGCGTTCTCACGAAAGCTGTTTGATTCTGACCAGTCGCGAAAAACCCTATGAATTCAATCGACTCGAAGGTGTGCACACCCGTTCGATGGTTTTGACGGGACTCATGCGCGATGATGCCCAAATGTTGCTCGATAATCAGGCGTTATATGGCACACCGCAACTGTGGCAGGAACTCATCAAGCACTATACTGGCAATCCCTTGGCCTTAAAATTGGTTGCTCAAGTGATCAAAACCATGTTTTTTGGCCAAATTGCTGAATTTTTGCAGCACGAAGAATTAATTTTTGGCGATGTACGCACAATTTTGGCTCAGCAATTCGAACGTTTATCCGACCAAGAGCAAGAATTATTGTATTGGCTCGCAATCGAACGCCACACGGTCAAATTGGCCGAGCTTAAGCATGATTTGGTGCGTTCAAAATATCAACATATGCTACTCGAAACCCTTGAATCGTTGCTGCGCCGTTCGTTGGTGGAGCGGCATCAAGATGGGTTTATGTTGCATAATGTGGTGCTCGAATATACAACCGACCGTTTGATCGACCAAATTGCCCAAGAATTAATTGATGGCACGCAGGGTTTGCTCTATCGCCATGCCTTGATCAAAGCCAACAGCCTGGATAGCATTCGCGAGCATCAAAGTCGGGCAATTTTACGGCCATTGTTACACCGGATTTTCGTTGAGCTTGGTCAAGAGCGTTTGCTAGCAAGCCTGCGCCAATTATTGCAAACCATGCAGCCCTTGAGCGCCTTGGAAATGGGCTATGCGCCAGGCAATATTTTTAATTTATTGGTTGAACTCAAGGCCGATTTGAGCCAATTTGATTTTCGGCATAAACCGCTGTGGCACGCCAACCTGCGTGGTCTTGCTCCCAAACAGCTTGATTTGAGCCATAGCGACCTTTCGCGCAGTGTGTTTAGCGAACAGTTTGGCGCGTTGATTGCCCTCGCCCGCGATCCGGCTGATCGTTTTTTGGCCGCCGCAACCGCTGATGATCAATTGATTGTTTGGCAAAACTTAGACCTGAAAAAACTTTGGCAAGTACCCAGCAACCACGATGGCATTCGGGCAATCTGTTTTAGTGGCGATGGGCGCTATCTGATTAGCGCTGGCAACGATGGGATCATTCGGCAATGGGAGACCAGTCAAGGCCAAAATCCGCGTATTTTAGCAGGCCATACGCGACCAGTAATTGGCGTGGCGATTGCGCCCCAAAGCCAACAATTAATCAGCGCTAGCCTTGATGGCGAGGTTCGCCTGTGGGATCGGCTCAGCGGCAAGTGTTTGCATAATTTTAATGCGCATGTCGATGGCCTAAGTAGCATCGGGCTAAGTGCCAATGGTCAATACTTAGCAACGGCAGGGCTTGATCGCCAGATTAAACTTTGGCATGGGCCACAGTTAAGCTATCAAAGCACCATCACGACCCATCACGAGCCAATCGAAATTCTAGCGTTTAGCCCTAATCCAACGATTTTAGCGGGCACTGGGCTAGATGGCGATGTCTACTTGTGGGATTTACAAACCAATCAGTTAATCACCAGTTTGCCCAACGAAGATCGCGTGTTTGATCTGCAATTTAGCCCGGATGGAGCTAATCTCGCTACCGCTGGGCTTGATCAATGTATTCGGATCTGGCAGGTAGAAACTGCTCACCTGACGCATATGCTCTACGGCCATGCCCATTGGGTAAGGGCTTTGCACTACAATCGCGATGGTTCGCGGCTCTACTCGGTCAGTAGCGATCAAAGTTTGCGCATCTGGGAACAAGCTAGTGGCCGCTTGCTGCATACACTCCAAGGCTATCGCGGTGGCGTGCGCAGTTTGGCGCTGAGCAACAACGCTGATTTATTATTTAACGCTGGTGAGGCTCAAGCCGTCACATTATGGCAACTAGCTGAGCCATTCTATCGCCTGAACTTACCACAAGCAACCAACAATGGTCGTGAATTGGCCTATCATCAAGCCAGCCAACTACTGGCAATCAGCCAAGAGCAAGTAATTCAACTCTGGGATTGCCAACGCTTGCAATTGGCAATGATGTTAACTGGTCACCAAGCTTTGATTCGGGCGATCGCCTTTCGACCTGATGGCAGTATGTTGGCAAGTTGCAGCGAAGATCATACCGTTCATGTTTGGTCGATGCCTCATGGCCAGATTGTCCAGGTCTTTGGCTGTCACGATGATTTAGTTACCACCCTCGCTTGGAGCCAGAACGGGAGTTTATTGGCAACTGGCAGCGCTGATCGCACGATTCGGATTTGGGGTGTAGCTGAACATAGTTGTTTAAGCTTGTTGGCGGGGCATAGTGCCGGCATTATCAGCCTAGCCTTCAGCCCTGATCAACGCCATTTGGTCAGTGCTGGAGCTGATCAACAGGTACGTATTTGGGATCTGAGCAACCAATGCTATGAAATCGTGCTCTTGCATAAACCTGGCTTGCTCAAAGCGGTGCAATGGTCGGCTGATGGGCGCTGGATTGTGATTGCGGCTGGCTCGCTAGCCCTGATTTGGGATTGGCAAAACCAACAATTGGTTCAACGGTTTGAGCATCAAGCAGCCGTCGATAGCATCTGTCTCAGCAGCGATGGCCAAATGTTGATTACTGGCGACCAACAAGGGGCCATCGCCATCTGGCAACTTGCAAGTGGCAAATTGCTCAAAAAGCTGCACAGCGATCGCCCCTATCAAGGGCTAATCATCAACCAAGCCACTGGTTTAAATGCAGCCGAGCAGGCCAGCTTGCTCAATTTAGGGGCATTGATCAATTAAACGCTCACTCCAAAACCTTGGCATTAACCACGAAATGAAGGCGAACAAGGGATCAGGAGTTAGCGCAAGGCAACTACGAAGGGGAAAATTGTATTTCCCTCATGCGCATCAAGCTTATTGTTCATGCTGCCGTTAATGCCCGTAAACGCTGGGCCGTGGTCGGTGGCTGATGCCGCTTGTTCGTCGTCGCCCAGCGCTGAATCAAGGCTGCGAGCCGTGTCAGCACCCGCAAAAACTGCGGCGGATCAGCCTGCGTGCTGGCCAGTTCCCCCGCCATCCCCGCGACAATCGGCGCGGCTTTGAATAAACTCCGCTCCGGGTCATGCCAACTGCTCGCGGCCAGCAGCCATTGCTGGAACACCAGCCCAATCAATTTGGCATAGATTTCACACAGCACCCGTGCCGGATTGGCCGTGCGCCAGTCATCAAGGCGGGCATGGCTTTTCCACAGCTTAAACAGCAGTTCAATCTGCCAGCGTACCCGCACCAACGCCCAGATCTCGGTCGGACTGAGCAGCGTGCGCGGCGCATTCGTGATGACCACATTCCAGTCTGCGAGCGCCAAGGCCGCCGCCGATGGCATGCGATGTTGGTGCTGGGCATGCTGGCGAATGCGTGCCCGCCGCTGATCGGCAACCGCCTGCGTCACCCGCGTGACGATCAAACGACCATGGACGTGCCGCTCCTTGCCAACGACGATCGCGCAATCCCACGTGGTTACCGGACCAAGCTCGCGGATAAACGTGGCCAACGGCTGCGCGGCGTGCCCCGGATAGGCCACGACGGCGTTGCTGGGCAGGCGGGTGATCCAGAAGACCTCGTGCTGATCGTGCTGGCGTAAGCGCTCCAGATGGTAAAACCCGCGATCGGCGAGCAGTAAACTCCCCGGCGGCAGATCCTGCTGCTGGAGCGGGAGCGCCCGATCCGCAGCCCGTCCGTTGACCAGATCGAGTGCCGTGATCGTACCCGTCAGGACATCGAGTTGCACGCCACATTTGAGCGTGGCTCCGCCACCCGTCGTTGCATTCCCACAGCCGCGCCACGTGCTGGTCAGGGCATCGGGCAAGCCAATGGATGTGCTGTCATGGACGCGCACGCTGGCGAAGCGCTGAAGGATGGGCAGGGCCACGGGATTGGCGGCGATGACGGGCTGGATGCTGGCAAGGACGAGCTGGCGGAGCAGGTCAGCAGTGGCCAGCGTAAAGCGTTGATCAATCGCTTGGGGTGAGACATCGACCCCGATCCGCCCGGCCATCTGGGCCAGCTGCTCAACGGTGGCCATCGGTTGGGCGAGCCACCCATAGACGAGGGTTTGAACGAGCGTACTTGGGGTAAACTTGGCACGGTCAGGGCGTTTGACATACTGCTGAGCGGCAGCAATTGCCTCGGTCGTGGTGCTCAACAGGGTGTGCATGGCATCGCGGATCTGCGGTATGATGTCCATCGGATGCTCCTCGGATTCATGGTGTGTTGCAATGTCATGATGCCAGAAGAGCGTCCTTTCCATTTAAGCTTGATGCGCATGGGGAATTTCAATCAACGCCCCGAGGAAGAGGGGATTAAAACAATGGAACACTTAGACCATGATTGCGATTGTAGCCATCTATTTCAATCAACGCCCCGAGGAAGAGGGAATTAAAACACTGCTCTCGTTTCCATTTACTCCTTTCTTGAGAATTTCAATCAACGCCCCGAGGAAGAGGGGATTAAAACTTCAGGATTGCTTAGATCCTGGAGAAGAATCAAAACTTATTTCAATCAACGCCCCGAGGAAGAGGGGATTAAAACGCATCGCACTCCTCAGTCGGTTTGCGCTCCGTTTCAGATTTCAATCAACGCCCCGAGGAAGAGGGGATTAAAACCTAGACTGTTGAAATCGCAGTGACCGAGGAACTGAAATTTCAATCAACGCCCCGAGGAAGAGGGGATTAAAACTAAAGTACACTCTTTTCCAACTTTTATATAAGTACCAATTTCAATCAACACCCCGAGGAAGAGGGGTTTAAAACACCAATAAGAATTGTATAAGGTTTTTTACCATTTTTATTTCAATCAACGCCCCGAGGAAGCGGGGATTAAAACCATAAGATCGCTGGCTGATGTTGGCGCCATAATCGGATTTCAATCAACGCCCCGAGGAAGCGGGGATTAAAACTCCAATTCGCCGTCCGTCCCGCCAGCACCCGTGTCATATTTCAATCAACGCCCCGAGGAAGCGGGGATTAAAACCATCTTTCCTAGGCTCGCCGCCTGGAAAGCCGTTATTTCAATCAACGCCCCGAGGAAGCGGGGATTAAAACGACCTCCTGCATCATCTGCGATAGCAAGAAGCAACAAATTTCAATCAACGCCCCGAGGAAGCGGGGATTAAAACTCTGCACGGCTTTTTTCCGTATCCTTTTGTCGCAATTTCAATCAACGCCCCGAGGAAGCGGGGATTAAAACTTTAAGACGGTCCATAGCGTCTGCGGTCGTGTAATGCAATTTCAATCAACGCCCCGAGGAAGCGGGGATTAAAACAAAAGCCACGCCGCCAGAAGCGAAGGAGAGTAAAATTTCAATCAACGCCCCGAGGAAGAGGGGATTAAAACACATCGGCAAGGATAAGTCGCAAAGGAACCCGTGGCTGGATTTCAATCAACGCCCCGAGGAAGAGGGGATTAAAACACGCGATACCGACGCCCATCGGGCGTTTGATAAATCGATTTCAATCAACGCCCCGAGGAAGAGGGGATTAAAACATGGACCTCCTGTTGCTGGTTACTGCCAATTTTATGTCATTTCAATCAACGCCCCGAGGAAGAGGGGATTAAAACCCACGAGTGGTTGCCTGTGGGAAAGCCGATGCGACCTATTTCAATCAACGCCCCGAGGAAGAGGGGATTAAAACCTTGATCGCCTCTGGCGTTTCGCCAGTATGAGCATTTCAATCAACGCCCCGAGGAAGAGGGGATTAAAACAAGAAACGGACCCGAAATTGAAAACTCGATTTCCATATTTCAATCAACGCCCCGAGGAAGAGGGGATTAAAACCCATCGAGCTGGTTAGCTTGAGGCCTTTTTCAAATTTCAATCAACGCCCCGAGGAAGAGGGGATTAAAACTTTCCGACGGTGCTGTCGACATCATTGCCGAAAACCAATTTCAATCAACGCCCCGAGGAAGCGGGGATTAAAACACTGCTGCGATTAAAATGGTGTGGATAAACTTCATTGGATTTCAATCAACGCCCCGAGGAAGAGGGGATTAAAACCCGCGTCTACGAACCACGAGTCCGCGCCGCCCCAGTATTTCAATCAACGCCCCGAGGAAGAGGGGATTAAAACGTGTTGGTGATTCTATTATTGGAGTAGAACTCCATGAATTTCAATCAACGCCCCGAGGAAGAGGGGATTAAAACTTTCCGACGGTGCTGTCGACATCATTGCCGAAAACCAATTTCAATCAACGCCCCGAGGAAGAGGGGATTAAAACCTAACTGATTGGGCTGTAGCGGACGGTATGAACAATCTCAATCAACGCCCCGAGGAAGAGGGGATTAAAACTAGGCGTCGTGTTGGACTTGGGCAAATATTGTCCATTATCTCAATCAACGCCCCGAGGAAGAGGGGATTAAAACCCCAAAAGCTCAGATAAGTCAAGTTTGCTTTGTGCTTATCTCAATCAACGCCCCGAGGAAGAGGGGATTAAAACTCGCACCAAATGATGCATAAATGGGAGAGTTATCATTTTATCTCAATCAACGCCCCGAGGAAGAGGGGATTAAAACGGAAGTTGACTCAGAAGAGGTAATCTGTCTGGAATCGGCATCTCAATCAACGCCCCGAGGAAGAGGGGAT